>Ga0160492_100009_pt1 | contig 514148 bp, 441 predicted proteins | sample DID2MG_FD_108258 | JGI IMG/M metagenome (GOLD analysis project Ga0160492, IMG submission 108258) | Enriched soil microbial communities from UW Madison campus, WI, USA - DID2877_E24_FP2 MG | ecosystem: Environmental > Terrestrial > Soil > Unclassified | place: USA: Madison, Wisconsin | collected... | reverse complement strand
CTGCAGGACCTCGTCCCAGCCCGTCTCGACGACCGGGGAGAACGCGATGACGTCCACGCCCTGGTCGATGAAGTCGCGCAGGGCCTTGATCTGGTTCTCCTGCTTCTGCTGCGCGTCGCTGAACGTCAGGTCGATGCCGTTCTCCGCCGTCAGGCTCGCCTTGACCGACTCCGTGTTGGCGGTGCGCCAACCCGACTCGGCACCGAGCTGCGAGAAGCCGACCTTGATGTTGCCGCCCTTGTCGCCGCCACCGGCGTCGGGGGTCTTGTCGCCGCTGTCCCCGCCGTCGCTGCTGCAGGCCGCGAGGCCCAGCGCGAGAACTGCCACCGTTGCGGCGATCCCGCGGGCCCGGAACTTCTTGCTGACCATGCTTTCTCCTCCTCGAGAAACCAGTCGTGCTGTGCACGTCTGTGGTGCCTGCACCGGCTCGGCCGCGACCATGCGACCGTGTCCGATGTGAGCGTTCACTTGGCGATGTTAACGCTCACACGTGCTCATTCCTAGCGTCTTGGCGTTCTGTTACGAACCTGTGACCCTGCTCACTCGCACGAGTGAGCGGCGCACTGGTCCGATCGTGGGGGCCCCGCGCGCCGGGATCAAGCCCCCGCGGATCACCGTTGCGCAACACCGGTCTCGATTGTGCTGTGCACGGTCCCGGAGTGCCGGCACCGGCGCGGCAGCGGCGCGTCGCAGGGGGTGCAGGCACGCTCGATGCGTGCCTGCACCCCCTGTCGTCGGGCTACGAGGACCGGGTCAGCCGATCTTCAGCGCCCTCGTGGCGGTCGAGCTGAGCACCGTGGTGGTCGACTGGAACGTCGCCCGGACCTGGTACGAGCCCTTCGCACGGACCGGCAGCACCACCGAGTAGCGGCCCTTGACCAGCGACACGGTCCTGGTCGACACGGTCTTGCCGTTCTTCAGCACCGCGACCTTGACCTTCCCCGCGACCGGGGTGACCCCCTTGGCGGTCACGGCGCCGGTCGCCTTGATGCCGGTCGAGACCCTCGCCGCCGCGACCGTCGTCGTCGACACCGCACGCCCGACCTTCACGGTCACGGTCCGGGACGAGGGCTCGATCGTCGTCGTCCCGAGGTAGGCGACCGTGAACCGGTAGGTGCCCGGCTTGAGCGTGGTCGGCAGGCTGACGACGGCCTTGCCGTTCGTCACGGTTCCGTACCGCACGGACCCGCCCGCGACGTTCGAGACCCGGACCCTGCCGGCCGTGGCCTTCGAACCGACCGCCGACGTCACGGTCACGCTCACCGTGCCGCCCGAGCCGTACCGCACCGTCGAGACCTTCGCGGTCGTCGCGGACGTCGCCCGCAGGACCTTCACGGTCAGCGCCGCCGCCGAGGCCGCGACCTCGCCCGACCCCAGGTACTGGGCCGAGAACCGGTGCGAACCCGGTGCGACCGACTTCGGCAGGGCGAACGTCGCCGTGCCGCCGCTGAGCGTCGCGGTGCGCACGGACGAGTCGAACGCGTCCGTGAGACGCACCGTGCCCGTCGGGAGCACCGTCGCGCCCGGGACCGAGGTGACCCGCACCGTGACGGTGCCACCCGTCCCGTGCCGGACCGTGCCCGCGCTGACCGCGGTCGACGAGGACGCCTTGCCCACCTCGACGGTCTGCGCCGCGGCCGTCGCCGGCTCGGTGTCGTCGTCGCCGAGGTACGCCACGACGAGCGTGTGGCTGCCCACGGCGAGCGTCGCCGGGAGCGGCACCTGGGCCGTGCCCGACGCGTCGAGCGTCGCGGAGGCGACGACGTCCGCACCTGCACGGACCTCGACCGTCCCGGTGGGCGTCGGCCCCTCGGAGGCGACCGTCACCCCGACCGTCCCCGCGGTGCCGTACGTGAGCGTCGGCCACGTCGCCGTCACCGTCGCAGGGAACGGCTCGTCGCCGAGCCGGTGCGCGCTCGCGTAGATCCGCACGTTGTCGATCAGGCCCGTGAAGTACTCGCCCGCGACCCAGTTGCCCTTGCCGATCTGCAGCACGCCGCCCGACGCACCCAGGATCGAGCTCAGCGCCCGTCCCGTGGTGTTCGAGGCCACGAGCTGGCCGTCGACGAAGAGCTTGCCGGACGTGCCCTTGACGACCAGGTCCACGTGGCGCCAGCCGTCGGCGAGCCCGCTCGCCGCGAGGTTGCCGCTCGAGTCACGCGTCCCGTTGTTGTCGTACCGCTCGACGAGGAGGCTCGTGGGCAGGTCGATGAAGCCCAGGTAGTGCTCGTTCTGGTACGTCTGCGTCGCCGCGCTCGACGCCGCGAACACCGACCAGCCCTTGTTGGCCGAGCCGGCCGCCGGCTTCGAGTCGTACGAGATCGTGACCTCGTCCAGGCCCTTGAGCAGCGGGGTCCCGTCCTTCTTGGTCACGTCCAGCCAGTTGCCGGACGACAGGCTCGCGGCCTTCGTCCCGTCCCGGCCGTCGGCGAGCGTGAGCGTGCCCTTGACCGCGGCCCGCGCGACGCCGCCGGAGAGGCCGGTCGTGGCGTCGTCGAACGTGAGCTCGGCGAGCAGGTCGGCGCCCTCACCCTCGACCACGAGCGCGGCACGTGCCGCCTTCAGTGCGGCGAGCGTGTCGTCGACGTCGGTCTGCGACGCCGGGTCGGCCGCGACGGCCTGGGCCGTGGCGAGCGCCGACGCGAAGGTCGCCCACGTCGCTGCGGTGAAGTCGGCCGCGACGAGCCCGGCCGCCGAGGCGATCGCCTGGTCGAGGAGGTAGGTGACGGGCGCGTCCGGGTTCTGAGGGTCGAGCACCGGCAGCTGACCGGTCGTGCCGAGCGTCGCCTTCTGCAGCGCCGCGAGCTCCGAGGCCGTGATCGGCAGGATCGTGCCGTGGCGGGTCTTGAGCGCACCGAACGTGATGTCGCTCGCGAGCGACCAGTCCGCCGCCGACGTGCTGCCGATGTCGCTCGTGCGGAACGGCAGGTAGCCCTTGCCCTGCGCGTACTGGTCGGCCATCAGGCCGTACAGCGGCGTGAGGGGGTCGACCCGGTCGTCCTCGTTGTACTCGAAGAGCTCAGGGCCCTCGAGGTACGCGCCCGAGTACGCGCTGGTGCCGAGGATCCCGGCCAGCGTGCCCACGACCGACCAGTGGTCGTCGTCGACGTAGGCGGGCGCCGTGGCGGCCGTCGTCACCGCGTACAGGTCCTTCGAGCGCTCGATCGTGATCTGGCCGTCGGCGGAGGCACGGTAGTACCAGTCGCCGACCTTGATCATGGTCGTGTCGATGATCGAGTGCTGGCGGTCGATCCACTTCACCGGGTCGGTGAAGGTCACGAAGTCGCGCGTCGTCGAGTAGTACATGTTCGTGCGGTCGCCGAGGTCGTTCGAGACGTCCGAGCCCGTGGCCCAGAACACGACCCACTGCTGCTCGACGTCGTCCCAGATCGCCTCCGGGGCCCACGCCATGCCGGCGCCGGGGATGCCCGACGCGACGTCGACGAGCCGCGGCTCGGTCCACTGCACCAGGTCGTGGGACTCCCACACCACGAGCTTGAGCGACCCGGTGGTCGTGGCAGCGGCGCTGCCCCACCCCCCGCGGTAGTAGATGCTCAGGTCCGTGGCGATCAGGTAGAACGTGTCGCCCTGCGGCGAGCGCACCAGGTACGGGTCACGCACGCCCTTGTCGCCCGCGTTCCACTCCAGGACGGGGTTGCCGTTCGCGCGCGTGTCCGTCCACGTCTTGCCGTCGGGGCTCGTCGAGAAGTAGATCTGCTCGTCCGTGCGGCTGCCCTCGGAGCCCGTGAAGTACGCGAAGACGTAGTCGGTGGTCGCGGGCGCGGCGACGGCCTGGCGGACCTCCGCCGTGAAGTCGCGCGTGAGCGTGCCCGCGTGGGCCGTCAGCGTGACGGTCGTCGCCGCGGCGGGCCGCGTGACGACACCGGGGGCGACGGAACCGCCGCTCTCGGAGACGACCGCGGGGTGCGACGACGTCCACGTGATCGGGAGGTCGTACGCGCCCTCGGTCGGCAGCGTGAGGTTCGTGCGCACGTCCGAGAGCCCGACCAGGGAGATCTCCTCGAGCGTGCGCTGTGCGCGCTGCTCGATCGTGAGCGGTGCCGAGATGGTCGCCGTGACCGCCCGCGTCACGGTCATGCCCCGCAGCACGACGCCGGCCGTCAGCGCGGCCGTCGTCGCGGGAGCGCCCGGCTCGGGACGCGTCACGGTGGCCGTACGGCCGTCCGCGCCGACGACGACGTCGTCGGACGCCGAGGTCCACGTGACGAGCGGGCCACCGGGCAGGGTGTACGTGTCCTCGGTGACCGCCAGCGTCGCGGGGATCGCGGCGATCGCGGCCTGCGCGAGCTGCGCCTCGACCTGTGCGGCGCTCAGCGCCGCACCCCGGACCTGCAGGTTGTCCAGGAGCCCGGTGAAGTACTCGCCGTTGACCCAGTTGGCCTTGCCGACCTGCACCACGCCGCCGGACGCGCCGAGGATCGCGGACAGGAGCGGGCCCGCCTCGTTGCTCGCGACGAGCTGACCGTCGACGTACAGCGCGCCCTGCATGCCGTCGAGCACGAGGTCCACGTGCTTCCAGCCGGCCGTGACGGTGCCGGCCGGGGCGTTGAGGTTTCCGGTCGAGATGCGCGCGCCCGCGTTGTTGTAGCGCTCGACCCCGAGGCTCGTCGCCTTGTCCATGAAGCCGACGTAGTGCTCGTTCTGGTAGGTCTGCGTCGCGGTGCTGGGCGCCGCGAAGAACAGCCAGCCGACGTTGCCGGAGGCGTCCGGACGCGAGTCGTACGAGATCGTCACCGTGTCACGACCCGCCAGCAGCGGCGTCCCGTCGTCCTTCGTGAGGTTGAGCCAGCCGCCGCTGCTGAGGCGCACGGCCTGGGTCCCGTCGGCACCGTCCTCGAGCGTGAGCTCGCCGTTCACCGTGGCCTTCGCCCCGGCTCCGGTCAGGCCCGCGGTCGCGTCGTCGAACGACAGGTCCGCGACGAGCGAGGCGCCGGCGAGCGAGACGAGTGCGAGGTTCGCGTCGCGCAGCGCCTGCAGTGCCGCGTCGACCTGGGCCTGCGTCGCTGCCGCGTCGTCGGCGACGGTCTGCGCCGCCGTGACGGCGTCGGCGAACGGCGTCCAGGACTGCTCGGTGAAGTCGGCCGCGACCAGTGCGTCCGCGGCTGCGAGCGCCGCGTCCAGCGCCGTGGTGTCGGCCAGCGCCAGGACGGTCACGGGGAACGCGCGGGTCGCGGTGTGCGCGCCGACCGTGAGCGTGGCCGTGAGGGTGGCCGTGCCCGCGGTGGCGCCGCGGGTCACCGTGCCGTCGTCCCCGACGACGTCCGGGTCGGACGACGACCAGGTGACGGTCGCGCCGTGCGAGGCGGTGGACGGGAGCGTCAGGTCGGCCGCGACCGCGTCGGCGCCGGCGAGCGTGAGCGCCTTGGCGGCCGCCGTCACGGCGACCTCGTCGCTGCTCACGGCCCGGCTGCGGACCTGCAGGTTGTCGATCAGGCCCGCGAAGTACTCGCCGGCCTCCCAGTTGCCCTTGCCGATCTGGAAGACGCCGCCGGACGCACCGACCACCGCGCTCAGGAGCTTGCCCGTGGTGTTCGTCGCGACCGCGGTGCCGTCGACGAAGAGCGTGCCGGACGTGCCGTCGAGCACGAGGTCGACGTGGCGCCAGCCGGCGGCCACGGTCCCCGCGTTGAGGTTGCCGGTCGAGTCGCGTCCCGCCGTGTTGGCGTACCGCTCGACGACCAGGCTCGTGGCCTTGTCGATCACGCCGAGGTACTTCTCCGTGGCGTAGGTCTGCGTCGCGGCGTTCGGAGCCGCGAAGACGGTCCAGCCCTTGTTCGCCGAGCTGTTCGTCGGCAGCGAGTCGTACGAGATGGTGACGGTCTCGAGCCCGGCGAGCAGCGGCGAGCCGTCCTCCTTGGTCAGGCTCAGCCAGTTCCCGACGGACAGGCGCGCGGCCTTACCGTCGACGCCGTCGTCGAGCGTCAGCGCGCCGTTGACGGTGGCGCGTGCGCCCGCGCCGGTCAGGCCCGTCGTCGCGTCGTCGAAGGTCAGGTTCGCGATGAGCGCGTCCGTCCCCTCGTCGGCCGACGCGACTGCGGGCAGCGCCGTCGGCACCGCCAGCGCGAGCGTGACGGCCGCGGCGACCGTCATTCCTCGGCGCGAGCGCGCCGTCCTGCCGTTCGTGCTCACCCTTGAGCTCATTCGTGGATCCCGTTCCTTCGTGAAGTCGGAACCTGCGTGAGGCGCGCGGGCACCGCGCTGCTGCGTCTGGTCGTCGAGCGTCCGACGGCGGTGTCGGAGGTCTCGGACGCGGTGCGTGTTAGCGCTCACATCTGGTGGCGCGACCATAGCCCAGGGCTCTCGGGGCTGGCAACGAAGTCACCCGACATGCGTACCGACGACACGATCGGGGCACGCCCGCGCAGGTCAGAGCCCTGCCTGCGGGCAAGACGAGGCCCCGACCGCTGACGGGAGCGGTCGGGGCCTCGCGACGACGGGGTCCGGGTGGGCCGGACTCAGAACCCCTGCGCCAGGCGGTGGTACGCCTGGTTCCAGCGCACCTGGTCGCGGAAGCCGCGCCGCGTGGTGCTCTCGTCGATCACGAGCAGCTCGGTCCCGGACAGGTCGGCGAAGATCTCGAACGCCTCCACGCCGGCCGCGGTCGACAGGACGGTGTGGTGCGCGCCGCCCGCCGTGAGCCAGGCCTCGGTGCTCGTCGCGAAGTCCGGACGCGGCTTCCACACCGCACGCGCGACGGGCAGGTGCGGCAGCGACGCGCGCGGCGGGACCACGTCGACGACGTTCGCCGTCAGGCGGAACCGCTCACGCATGTCCGCGAGCGAGACGACGACGCCGACCCCCGGGTCCGCGTCGAACACCATGCGGACCGGGTCCTCCTTGCCGCCGATGCCGAGCGGGTGGATCTCCACGCGCGGCGTCGAGGTCGTCAGCGACGGGCAGATCTCCAGCATGTGCGCGCCGAGGATCAGCTCGTCGCCCGGCGTCAGGTCGTACGTGTAGTCCTCCATGAGCGACGCGCCGCCGGGCAGGCCCTCGCCCATGACCTTCGCGGCGCGCACCAGCACGGCCGTCTTCCAGTCGCCCTCCGCACCGAACCCGTAGCCCTTGGACATGAGGCGCTGCACGGCGATGCCCGGGAGCTGACGCAGATCGCCCAGGTCCTCGAAGTTCGTGGTGAACGCCCGGGCACCCAGCGACGACAGCAGCGTCTCGAGCGCGACCTCCTGCTTGGCCGCGTAGCGCAGCGACTCGTGCCGCTCACCGCCGACGCGCAGCTCGGGGGCCACGTCGTACAGCTCCTCGTACTCCTTGACGACCAGGTCCACGTCGGAGTCGGCCACCTGGGCGATCGCCGCGACGAGGTCGTTGACGCCCCACGTGTTGACCGAGACGCCGAACCGCACCTCCGCCTCGGTCTTGTCGCCCTCGGTCACCGCGACGTTGCGCATGTTGTCGCCGAACCGCGCGAGCCGCAGCGACTGCGTGGCCGCCCGGCCCGCCGCCGCGCGCACCCACGTGCCCACGCGACGCGCGACCGCCGGGTTGCTCACGTGACCCGAGACCGTGGTGCGCGTGACGCCCATGCGCGACGCGATGTACGCGTACTCGCGATCGCCGTGCGCGGCCTGGTTGAGGTTCATGAAGTCGAAGTCGATCGAGTCCCACGGGAGCTCGACGTTCGCCTGCGTGTGCAGGTGCAGCAGCGGCTTGTCGAGCACGGACAGGCCGTGGATCCACATCTTGGCCGGGCTGAAGGTGTGCATCCACGTGATGACACCGAGGACGCGGTCGTCGGAGTTCGCGTCGAGCATCGCGCGGCGGATCGAGTCGGAGTCCTTCAGGACCGGCTTCCACACGATCGTCGCGGGCACGTCGGCACTGGCGTCGAGCAGGCGCGCGACCTCCTGCGACTGCTCAGCCACCTGGCGCAGGGTCTCCTCGCCGTACAGGTCCTGGCTCCCGGTGAAGAACCAGACCTCACGGTCGGCGTAGGGCTTGCTCACGCGTGCTCCTCCTTGGTGGCCGTGGCGGCGGTGCCCTGGCCGTAGACGTTCTGGTACCTCGCGTAGAGCGAGTCGACGTGGTGCTGCTCGATGGGCAGCGGCTCGCCCAGCTGGCGAGAGACGTGGACGGTCCGGGCGACCTCTTCGACCATGACCGCGGCCTTCACGGCCGCCTTGGCGTCCTTGCCGATCGTGAACGGGCCGTGGTTGCGCATGAGCACCGCGGGGCTGCGCGAGCCCTGCAGCGTCTCGACGATGCCGCGGCCGATCGAGTCGTCGCCGATCAGCGCGAACGGGCCGATCGGGATGTCGCCGCCGAACTCGTCGGCCATCATCGTCAGCACGCACGGCACGGGCTCGGCCCGCGCGGCCCACGCGGTCGCGTACGTCGAGTGCGTGTGCACCACGCCGCCGACCTCGGGCATGTGCGTGTAGACGTACGCGTGCGCGGCGGTGTCCGACGACGGCGCGCGGTCGCCCTCGACGAGCGTGCCCTCGAGGTCGCACACGACCATCGCCTCGGGCGTCAGCTCGTCGTAGGTGACGCCCGACGGCTTGATGACCAGCAGGTCACGCGCGCTCGGGCCGGCGGGGTCGACGACCACGCGCTGCGAGACGTTGCCCGCGGTCCACACCACGAGCCCCCAGCGCGGGAGCTCGGCGTGCAGGCGTGCCACGACCTCACGCGTGCGCGCGACCTGCTCCTGCACGCTCGCGGGGTAGTCGGCCAGGGTCGTCGTCATCGGGGGTGCTCCTGCTGTCGTCACGGTGAGGGTCGTCTCGGGCGGTGTCGGTCTAGATCGCGTCGGCCGCGGCGCGCTCGATGGCGAGCCCGGCCTCGTACCGGTCGAGGTAGGCGGCGAACCCGCGCACGTCCTGCGGGTCGGGCGCGACCACGTCGATCTGAGCCTCGCCGAAGACGCGCTCCGCGAGGTAGGTCCCCAGGTCCTGCTCGGCGGCGTGCTCGAGGTAGGCCGCGAGCACCGCGATCCCCCACGCACCGCCCTCGCCGGCCGCGCTGCCGACCGCCACCGGCGCACCGACCGCGGCCGCGAGCAGCCGCTGCGCGACCCCCGCGGTGCGGAACAGGCCGCCGTGCGCGAACATCGCGTCGAGCTCGACGCCCTCCGCGGCCAGGACCCGCATGCCGAGGCTCAGCGTGCCGAACGCGCCGTACACCTGCGTGCGCATGAAGTTGGCCAGCGTCAGGCGGCTGTCGGGCGTCCGCACGAACAGCGGGCGACCCTCGGCCAGGCCCGTGATCGGCTCGCCGGACAGGTAGTTGTACGCGAGCAGCCCGCCGCCGTCGGCGTCGCCGTCGAGCGCCTCGCGCAGCAGCGCGCCGAACACGTCGTCGGGGCTCGACGGGTGGCCCAGCGCGGTGGCGAAGCGGCCGAACACGTCCGCCCACTCCGCGAGCTCGCTCGCGCCGTTGTTGCAGTGCACCATCGCGACCAGGTCGCCCGACGGCGTCGTGACGAGGTCGAGCTCGTCGTGCACCTGCGTGAGCGGCTTCTCCAGGACGACCATCGCGAAGATCGACGTGCCCACGGAGATGTTGGCGGTGCGCGGCGCGACCGAGTTGGTCGCGACCATGCCCGTGCCCGCGTCGCCCTCGGGCGGGCACAGCGGCACGCCGGCCGCTAGCGTCCCGGTCGGGTCGAGCAGGGCCGCGCCCTGCGCGGTCAGTCGTCCGGCGTCCTGGCCCGCGAGCCGCACGGCCGGCAGCAGGTCCACGAGGCGCGTGCCGGGTCGCCGGTCGGCGACGAGCGTGTCGAACTGGTCGAGCATGCGCGCGTCGTAGTCGCGCGAGCCGGTGTCGATCGGGAACATCCCGGAGGCGTCGCCGACGCCCAGCACCTTCTCGCCCGTGAGGCGCCAGTGCACGTACCCGGCGAGCGTCGTGACGAACGAGATCTGCGGGACGTGGGGCTCGTCGTCGAGGACGGCCTGGTACAGGTGCGCGATCGACCAGCGCAGCGGGATGTTGTGCCCCAGCAGCTGCGAGAGCTCGGCGGAGGCCGGGCCCGTGCTCGTGTTGCGCCAGGTCCGGAACGGGACGAGCAGCTCGTCGGACGCGTCGAAGGCGAGGTAGCCGTGCATCATCGCCGAGACGCCGAGCGCGCCGAACGTGGTGGGCGTGACGCCGTAGCGCTCCTCGACGTCCGCGACCAGAGACGCGTAGGCCGCCTGCAGCCCGCTCCACACGTCCTCGAGGGAGTACGTCCAGCGGCGGTCGACGAACTGGTTCTCCCACTCGTGCCCGCCGGCCGCGATCGGCGCGGAGTCGGGCCCGATCAGGCAGGCCTTGATGCGGGTCGAGCCCAGCTCGATCCCGAGCGCCGTCCGGCCGGCGACGATGTCGTCCCGGACCTGCGCCACCGCCGCCTGCTGGTCGACGCCATCCGGCGTCTCGTTCTGGCTCATCGCGCCCCTTCGCACGTTCCTGTCCACTTCCCCTGTCGGGGCGACTGCTCGATGTTAACGCTCACACGGCCCCAGGTACACACCGCGTCCCTGTCGAGATTCTCGACCATTCTTCCGACACTCGCGACGGTCGACCGACGAGCGCGGCGGCGACGTGGCGCACCGTCGCGCACGGTGCCGCCTCGTCGCCGCCGCGCGTCGACCTCCTGCACGCCCCTCACCTGCACCGGGACCGAGCACAGGCTCGGCCGGGCGAGGGAGCGGCGCCATTCCTGCTCCTACCTTCCGCTAACCCTGCGGGATCCACACCCGCATCGTCGACGGGCCCCGGTTGGCCCAGGAGTAGTACGGGACGAGGGCCGCCGTGAGCGTGTCGCCCTCGGCGCGTCCCGTGCCGTGCTCGGCGTAGGGCCACGCACGGTCGTCGTGCTCGACGCGCCGCAGGGCGACGTGCGCCCGGCCGTCCACGTCGTGCGCGGTCGGCTCGGCGAGCACCACGTCGTCCACCTCGAGGCCGTCCGGCAGGTCCGTCGACTCGAGGCACAGGACCAGCGGCCCGCGCTCGAACGCGAGGCACCCGCGCACGGCGTCGATCCGCTGGTCGGGCGCGGTCACGCGCACGCGCATCGGCAGCGAGAGACGCACCTCCTCGCCCGCACGCAGGTCGCTCACGCGGGCCACCGCACCCGGTACGGGCACGCCGTCGAGCGTCGCGGACCCCTGCGCCCACGAGGGCACGCGCAGCGAGAGCTCCCAGGGGCCCTCGGGCGCCTCGACCACCCGCACGACGACGTCGCCGTCGTCGGGATAGCGCGTGGCGACCGCGAGCCGCACGTCGCCGCCCGACAGGCGCGTCTGGATCGAGCACGGCGCGAGCTGGTGGATCTGGACGCCCGCGTCGGTCGCGGTCGCGACGTACCCGGCGAGCGAGGCGAACGTGCGCGCCACGTTCGTCGGGCAGCACGACACCTCGAACCACGGCGCGCGCAGCCGCGACAGCGCGCGCGGGCTCACCTCGTCGGCCTCCGCCTCCTGCCCCGGGACCCGCTTGTGCAGCGGGTTCGTGTAGAAGAACGCCCGGCCGTCCGCCGCAGGCGACGTCGCGACCACGTTGTACAGCGCCCGCTCGACGACGTCGCCGTACGACAGGTCGCCCGTCGCGAGCGCGAGGCGCCACGCGACCATGACCGACCCGACGCCCGCGCACGTCTCGCAGTAGGAACGGTCCGGCGGGAGCTCGAAGTCGTCGCCGTACGCCTCGTCCTGGTGGTGCGAGCCCATGCCGCCCGTGAGGTACGTGCGCCGGGCCAGCGTGGTCGCGAACTGCCCGCGGGCCGCGTCGAGCAGCTCGTCGTCCTTGGTCTCGAGCGCGAGGTCGACGACGCCCGCGGTGAGGTACAGCGCGCGCACGGCGTGACCGCGCAGCACGGTGGCCTCCCGGACGGGGATGTCGTCCTGGAAGTACTCCCGGCCGAACTCGATGTCCGGCAGCGTGCCGGTCCCCCGCCGCTCGACGAACAGCTTGGCGAGCGCCAGGTACCGCTCGACGCCCGTCGCGCGGTACAGCTCGACGAGGGCGACCTCGACCTCCGCGTGGCCGCACACCGACTGGATGCCGTCCGGCCCGAAGGCCTCGCACATGTGGTCCGCGGCGCGCAGCGCGACTCGCACCAGCGTGTCGTCGTGCCCCGAGCGCAGCCGGGCGACCGCCGCCTGGATCAGGTGCCCGTAGCAGTAGAGCTCGTGGCCCCACGCCAGGTCGCTGTAGCGCGGCGCCTGGCCGGGCCGGCCGTACTTCGTCGAGAGGTAGCCGTCGGGCTCCTGGACGCGCTCGAACATCTGCGCGAGCTCCTGGATCCGCGCCTCGAGGTGGGGGTCACCGGTGCGGGCCACCTCCCACGCCATGGCCTCGACGAGCTTGTAGACGTCGGAGTCCGAGAACTCGCGGCCGGTGCGCGTCGCGGCGACGGAGCCCTCGGCCGCCGCGGCGAAGTTGTCGATCCACCCGACCCGCTGCTCCCACTCGTCGCAGTGGTCGATGGTCGCCGTCGCGTTCACGTGCTGACGCTCGCCCCAGAAGCCACCGGTGATGGTCACCTCGTCGAGCCCGAGCGGTCGGAGCACGCCCGCGCCCGGGAGAGCGGGGGCCACGACGCCGTGTGTGTCGTTGCTGAGAATCGTGATCATCCCTTCAGGGCACCGGACATGAATCCGTTGACGTAGTGGCGCTGCAGCACGAGGAACAGGAAGATGCACGGCACCGTGAGGATCACGACGCCTGCCTGAGTCGCGCCGTAGTCGATGACACCCATGACCTGCTGGCGCATGTTCACCATCGCGAGCGGCAGGGGCTGGTTGTCCCCGCCGACGAGGAACAGCGGGACCATGAAGTCGTTCCACGCTGCGAGGAAGGCGAACAGGCCGACCGTGATGAGCCCGGGCTTGACGGCGAACAGCAGCACCCGGCGCAGCGCGCCGAACGAGCCGCAGCCGTCGACGAGCGCGGCCTCCTCCATCTCCTTGGGCACGGCCTCGAACGAGATGCGCATCATGAAGGTCGCGAACGGCAGCTGGAACACGGCCAGCACCAGCCCGACGCCGATGAGCGAGTTGTTGAGGTGGATCGCCTTGAGCCACGTCATGAGCGGGATCAGCAACGTCGCGTACGGGACCATGAGGATCGCGAGCGTGAGCAGGAACAGGACGTTCTTGCCCGGGAAGCTGAACCGCGCGAACGCGTACCCGCCGAACGTCGACGCCACGAGCGTGACGACCACCGCGGTCGCGCTGATCACGAGCGAGTTGCCGAGGTAGGTCCACAGACCGGCCTGGTAGTTCACCACCGTCTCGTAGTTGCCGAACCCGAATCCGCTGACCTGGTTCGACCCCGGCTGCGCCGAGACCGAGCTGATCGCGGTCCAGATGATCGGGTACAGGAAGATCACGGCGAGCCCGCCGGTCAGCACGTAGAACGGCGTGCGCGTCAGGCCCTGGGCGAGGCGGCTCATCGCTTGACCCCCTTCTTCTTCGCGCCCGTCCCGTCGTCGCTGCCCTGCAGCGCGCGGAGCTGGACGACGTTGATGACGACGAGGGCGAGCAGCACGATCACCGACAGCGCGGCGGCCATGCCGAGGTCGCGCTTGGACTCGAAGGCCAGGTTGTAGACGAGCTGGACGACGGTCATGGTCGAGGAGTCCGGACCGCCCTTGGTCAGGATGTAGAACTGGTCGAACGCCAGCAGCGAGCCCGTGACGCACATGATCGTGGAGAGCGCGAGCGACGGCCGCAGCAGCGGGATGGTGATGCTCCGGAACATCTGGGAGCGCGAGGCGCCGTCGATGCGCGCCGCCTCGTAGACCTCGCCCGGGATGGACTGCAGGCCGACGAGCAGCAGCAGCATGTAGAAGCCCGCGAACCGCCAGACGATGAGGATCACGGTCGACCACAGCGCGCCGGTCGGCGTGCCGAGGGGGGACACGACACCCTCGGTGAGGCCGAGCTTGTCGAGCAGCGGGGCGATCGGCCCCACCTGCGGCGAGTACATCGCGTAGAAGAGCAGCGAGGCCGACGCGAGGCCGAGCGCGGTCGGCAGCAGGAACGTGGTGCGCAGGAACGCGCGCCACCGGCTGGCCTCCTGCACGAGGAACGCCAGGCCCAGCCCGAGGCCGATGAGCAGCACGGTCGCGATGACCGTGTACTTCAGCGTGAACCAGATGGCCGGCCAGAAGAGCCGGTGGTCCACGACGTCCGTGTAGTTGTCGGGCATGTTGACGCCCTTGTTGCCCGCGAGCAGGGGCCAGTCGGCGCCCGACATGAAGAACACGAGGACGACGGGGATCACGAAGAAGACGAGGACGAGCGCCGCGGTGGGGCTCGCGTACGCCCAGGCGCGCAGGCTGCGCTTGGCGCTGGCCTTGCGCGGGCGGCGGGGCGGCGTGCTGGACGCGCCCGCGGCCGCGGGTGGGGACTGCTGTGTGAGGGTCATGCTGAGCTCCCGTTGCGGGTTCCGACGCTGCCGGGGTGGCGTGCGGCGGCCGCCGTCAGGGGTGGCGGCCGCCGCACGTCCGTCGGTTACTGCGAGAGGATCTCGGTGACGGCGTCGTTGTCGGCGTCGACCGTGTTGGTCGCCTCGAACGTCGCGTTGCGGATCATCGTCACGAACGGGCTGCCCGAGGCGTTGAACGCCTCGGCGAAGTACGCGGCCACGGGGGTGCGGCCGTTCGGGATCGCCTCGGCGGCCACGGCCGCGACCGGGTCGCTCTTGGTGAACTCGTTCTCCAGCAGCGAGTTGCGGGACACGACGTCGCCGGCCTTGGCCACGACCTCGAGCTGGGTCTCCTCGGAGACCATCCACGCGAGGTAGTTCCACGCCTGCTCGACGTTCTTCGAGTCCTTCGAGATGCCCATGGCGTCACCGCCGAGGAACGTCGAGGTGCCACCGTCGACGCCCGGGATCGGGCCGACGCCGACGTCGATGCCCGCCTCGATCGCCGCGGCGACGACCGTGTTCGGGTACTGCATGACGCCGACGTTGCCGCCCTGGAACGGGGCGACCCACGTCGCGCCGGTCTCCTCCTTGGAGCCCGCACCGATCGCACCGGACTTGTTCAGGTCGGCGTAGATCCCGTACAGCTCCTTGGCGGCGTCGCTCGCGAGCAGCGACTCGGTGCCGTCGGCCGACAGGACCTCCTCGCCCGAGGCCCAGATGCTCGGGAACCAGGTGAACACGAGGCAGCCACCACAGTTGCCGCCGTAGTACGTGCCGGAGACGCCGTCCTTCTTGAGGTCGGCGACCGCCTGGGCCTGCTCCTTGAACTCGGCCATCGTCGTCGGGCCGGCCTCGGGGTCGAGGCCCGCCTCGCGGTAGAGGTCCTTGTTCCAGACCATGACCGAGATGTCCTGGACGAACGGCAGGGTGTGCATCGCGCCGTCGACCGTGCCCGCGTCGATGTGGCCCGAGGAGATGTCGTCCTTGAACGGCAGCGAGCCGATCTCGTCGGTGATCTCCGTGAACAGGCCGTTGTCGACCCAGTAGGGCACGCGCACGACGTCGCCCGCGAGCAGGTCGGGCAGCTCGCCGTTGGCGGCCGCGCCACCGACCTTCGACTCCATGTCGTCGTTCGGGATGATCTCGAGCTTGACCTGGTTCTTGTGGCTCGCGTTGTACGCCTTCACGAGGCGCGTCGCCTGCGCCTCGAGCGGTGCGCGCGTCCACATCGTCAGCTCGGTGCCGTCGTCGACGCCGATCTCGGCGGCCGCCGACTCACCGCCGCCCTTCGTCGGATCGGGCGTCGCGCTCTTGTCGTCGTCGCCGCTGCACGCCGTCAGACCCGCGAGCGCGATGCCCGCGACGGCCAGACCAGCCACCAAGCGCGTACGCCCGCGAGGGTGGACCTTCCTCATTTTTGCCTCTCCTCAGCAATTCGACGTTGAAGATGCTGTCCGGCCCTCTGCGGAGACGACCGGGTACTTCGAGGTTCTGCCGTTCCGTCGTTGTCGAAACCAACGAAATGGTTTTCCGTGACCCTAGCGGAGGTCGCCCGCTGACGTCAATCACGCGAACCGTCTTCATTTTGCGGCAACTATCGCTACGATCGCCGCATGAACGAGGACGTCGAGGGGGACCGCCCGCAGCGGGCGGCGAAACGACCCGATGAAGGCTTTCAGGGTCGCAGGACGACGACGCTGTCGGACGTCGCCCGCCTCGCGGGCGTGTCGATCGCGACGGCGTCCAAGGCCCTGAACGGACGCGCGCAGGTACGCGCGGAGACGCGCACCAAGGTGCTGGCCGCCGCCGAGCAGCTCTCGTTCTCCCCCAACGGCCTCGCGCGCAGCCTGCTGTCCGGACGCTCCGGGACGGTCGGGCTGGTCACGCACGACCTCGAGGGCCGGTTCTCGATCCCCACGCTCATGGGCGCCGAGGACGCATTCGGCTCGGGCAAGGTCTCGGTCCTGCTGTGCGACGCGCGCGGCGACTCCATCCGCGAGCAGCACCACATCCAGGCGCTGCTCGGCCGGCGGGTCGACGGGCTGATCATCGTGGGCGCGCGCCCCGACCCGCGGCCCTCGCTCGGCAACATGCCCGTGCCGGTGGTCTACGCGTACGCGCCGTCCGACGACCCGCAGGACTGCTCGCTCGTCACCGACAACGTCGGCGGCGGGCGCATGGGCGTCGAGCACCTCGTCGCGTGCGGACGCACGCGCATCGCGATCATCTCCGGCGACGCGAGCTACGGCGCCGCGAAGGACCGGGTGATCGGCGCCCAGCAGGCGCTCGACGAGGCCGGGCTCGAGCTCGTCGGCGGGCAGGCGCTGTTCGGCGCGTGGACCGAGGACTGGGGCCGCGGCGCCATGCGCGGCCTGCTCGCCAAGCACCCCGACGTCGACGCGGTCCTGTGCGGCTCGGACCAGATCGCGCGCGGCTGCCTCGACGCGCTGCGCGAGTCCGGTCGCGAGGTCCCGCAGGACGTCGCGGTCATGGGCCACGACAACTGGGAGGTCCTCGCGAGCAACGCCCGGCCCCCGCTGACCAGCATCGACATGAACCTCGAGGAGCTCGGCCGGCGCGCCGCCGCGCGCCTGTTCGAGGCCATGGAGGGCAACCCGGCCCACGGCATCGAGACGATCCCGTGCCGGCTGGCGCTGCGGAGCTCCACCGCCTCCTGACCCGCCGGCCGACCTCGGACGCCGTAGAGACGGACGGGCGGGCCCCGAAGGACCCGCCCGTCCGCGAGCCGGCGCGCCGACCCTCACATCAGCGCGCCGGCCGTCGAGGTCACCTCTTCACGACGAGTGCCGACGAGGTGACGGTCCTGGTGACGTAGCCCGTGCGCGAGCCGGTGACCGCGACGGTCACCCTCTTGCCCGCCATCGCGGCGGTGAGGCGCAGCGTCGACGTGGTCGCGACCTTCTTGCCGTCGACGTACCACTGGTAGCGCACCGTGCTCGGCTTCGGGCTCCACGTGCCACGCAGGACGCTCAGCGTGCGGCCGACCTTCGCCGTGCCGGCGATGCGCGGCTTCGCGGCCGTGAACGTGCCCTTCGCGACCGTGCTCGCCGCGGACGTGACGCTCAGGGTCGTGTACCCCGTGCGCGCACCCGTGACCCGGACGGTGAGCTTCTTGCCCGCGAGCGCAGGCGTGAGGGTCAGCGACGACGACGTCGCCCGCGCCACCTTGCTCCCGTTGGCGTACCACTGGTAGCTCACGGTCGTCGGCGCGGGCTTCCAGGTCCCGGCGACCGCCGTGACCTTCGCGCCGACCTTGACCGAGCCCGAGATCGTCGGCCTCGGGGCCACGAACGTGCCCTTGGCCACCGGCCCGACCGCGGCCGAGAGCGCCGAGCCGCTCGCGAGGCCGTCGCCCGAGCCCGTGACCCGCACCGTGATCCGGGCACCGAGCTGCGCGGGGGTGAGCGTGAACGACGTGCCGGTCGCACCGGCGATCGCCGCGCCGTCCGCCTGCCACTGGTACGCGAGCCGCACCCCGCTGGGGCCCCAGCCACGCGTCGTGACGGTGAGCCGTGAGCCGACCGCGGGCGTGCCCGTCACGGTGACGGTGCCGACCTCGACCTGGACCGGGTCGGGGGCGCAGTCGATCGGCGGGAAGCTGAACGCGTACGTCACCACCTGGCTGTCGCCCGTCAGGACGAAGCCCGCGAGCGGACGCGCCAGCACGGTCACCGACTCGCCCGCGGCCACGGCGACCCGGCCGGTGACCTGGTCGCCGTCGACCGTGTACCGGACGCCCTCGACCACGGGGATCGTGATCGAGCCCTCGGTGAGCGTGCCGTCGACGCACGCCGGCGCGGTGCTGGTCGGGGCGATCGCGGTCACCTCGACGGGCACGGCCGGGCACTGCGGAGCGGTGAACGTGTGGTCCCACTGGGCCGTCGCGCCCTCGGCGAGCGCATAGCCCTCGGCCGCGTGCGCGGTCACCGCGACCGTCGCGTCGGCCGGGACCTCGACCGGGCCCGTGACGACCTCGCCGTCCACGCGGTAGACGACGCCCGCGACCGCGGGGACGACGACCGTGGCCGGCTGCGGCACGCCCGCGACGCACTCGAGCGCCTCGGTGAAGGTCGGCGCCTGCGGCGTGACCTGCTCGACCTGCGGAGCGGCCGCGGCGATGACCTGCCACTCGTTGATCCCGACGGAGCCCTCGCCCTCCTCCTGGCCCCACGACTGGGCGACGACCCGCAGCGCCTTGGTCGTGACCCGTTCGAAGTCGACGCGGTCGAACCCGTTGCTCGTGCGGCCGTACGCCGCGCCGTCGCGCAGCGTGACCTCACGCCACGTGGTGCCGTCGGCGTCGAGGTACTCCAGGACCCAGGACGCCGGCGGGATCATGCCCGCGTTGGCGCTGTCGGCGCTGTCGCGGAACCACCACACGCCGACCGAGTCCGTCGTGACGTCGAACTCCCACGTCAGGCGGGCCACCATCTCCCCGACCTGCGGCCAGGTCCCCCACGCCGCGCCGTACTTCGACGCGACGTTCTCGAACGGCGCGTTGGAGCCGTCGTTGAGGCCCGCGACGCTGTTCCAGGGCGCCGTGTAGGTGGTCCAGGGCGTCGCGTATGACGCCACGTTGCCCGTGAGCTGCGCGTCGGGGTCGCGCGGGACCATGACCGTGCCGCTCGCGACGTTGCCCGCGAGGTCACGCGCGCGGAACACCAGCTGGTGCGGCTGACCCGACGGCGGCGCGACCACGGTGCCGTTCGTGACCGTGATCCACGCGCCCTCGCCGTCGAACCGGTACTCGAGCGCGTCCACGCCGGACAGCGCGTCGGACGCGGTCAGCGTGACCGTGCGCGTGCTCTCGTCGAGCACGCCGGCGACCGTCGGCAGCACCTTGTCGATCTTGACGATCCGCGAGACCGCGTCGGACTCGTTGCCCGCCGCGTCCCGCGCCTTGCCGCTGATCGTCGTGGTGCCGGAGGTGGAGATCGTGACGTCGACGTGCCGCACGTCCGCGGTGGACTGCCAGTCGGCGTCGCCGACCTTCGTGGAGACCGTCGTGAGGTAGTCCACGTCGTCGTCGGCGGCGACCCGCGCGACCACGTTCGAGGAGTACCAGTCGGCCTTGCCGGTGCTGCCCGAGGCCGCGACGGTGACGCGCGGGGGTGCGTCGTCGGCCGGGGGCGTCACGACCGCGTCCTCGTCGACCGTGACCGTGGCGGTCACGTGGTCGGCGGCGACGCCGAGCGCACGGCCCTCGACCGTGAAGGCGCCCTCGGTCGCGTACGACGCCGGGTCGATCGCACGCCAGGCGACGGGCGCCCACAGCTGCGTGCCGCCGGTGGTGACCCGCACGGCCGGCGGGAGCTGCGGGGCGACGCCCGGCTCGGTGACGACCGCGACCGGGGCGACCGCGGTCGGCTCGACCGCATTCACCTCCCACTCCGAGACCGCGACCGAGTGGTAGTACGCACCGTTCGCGCGGCCCGCGAACGTCGCGCGCAGCGCGGTCGTGGTGACCGGCGTGAACGTCACCGTGAGCCACGTGTTGTTCGTCGTCGGGTACGTCGCCGCCTGCACCGGCCGCCACGCGCCGTCGGCGTCGAGGTACTCCAGGGACCAGGAGGCGGGCGGACGGATCCAGTTCGAGTCCTGGTGGAACTGGATGCCGACCGATCCGACGTGCACGGGCGCCTGCCACTGGTACGACAGCCAGTCCTTCTCGGTCGTGCTCGTCGTGCCGCGGTACGTGCCCCACTGGTCCGGCGGCAGCAGCGCGGTGGTGGCGCGGAAGCCGTCGTTGACGGCCGTCGTGCGCATCGGGGGCTGCTCCGTGAAGGAGGCGGTCACCTTCGCGTCCAGCGCCACGTTGGGCGTGAGCCGGAACCGCGGGTCGTCGGCCCGCGTCTGCGTGACCGGGAGCATCCGGTCGCCGTCCCACGTGATCTCGTCGATCGCGACCGAGCGGCGGAAGTGCCCACCGCCCACGGCGTCCTTCGTGTGGTAGGTCAGGTACCAGGAGCCGTCGAACTCGATCACCGACGGGTGGACGGTCGTCGCGGACGTTCCGGACAGGATGATGCCCTGGTAGGTCCACGGGCCCATGGCCGAGGGCGCCGTCGCGTACGCGATGCACGCCTGGTAGTTGGACGGGGTGCAGGACGAGCCGCCCTGCTTCCAGTCGTAGACCATGTAGTAGGTGCCGGCCCGCTCGAACACCCACGGCGCCTCGTAGAACGAGGTCAGGCCCGAGATCGTCGAGATCGCGCCCTCACGCTCGACCATGTTGGCCTTGAGCTTGGTCACGCGCGCGACGTTCCAGGAGCCCCAGTACAGGTACACCGTGCCGTCGACGTCGGTGAACACGTGCGGGTCGATGACCTCCTGGCCGCTGGTCGACGAGCCGAACACGTCGGCCCACGTCACGAGCGGGGCGCCGATGGCGTCCGTCCACGGGCCCACGGGCGTGTCCGAGACCGCGACCCCGATCGCCATGCGGTTGGCGACGGTGGTGTTCTTCCACTGGACGGGCGCGTACCAGTAGTAGCGGCCGTCCGCGCCGATGGTCGTGTGCCCGGCGTAGGCGTTGTTGCCCGTGGCCCAGGAGAAGACGTCACCGGGGTCCATCGCGTGCTCGTAGACGTCCCACTGCCCCGACGCGACGTCGTCGGTCGCGAGGATCTCGTAGTCGTTCATCACGAACGTGCCGACCTGGGGGCCGGCCTCGTCGTGGCCGGTGTAGACGTACAGCCGCCCGTCGGCGCCGACGAGCGGTGCCGCGTCGGCCGTGTAGAGCGAGCCGTCGGCGATGATCGGGTTGCCGGCCGACGTGATCGTGCGGGTCGGTTCCGGGAGGTCGGCCGCGCGAGCCGGGGCTGCGGTCAGCGCACCCGTCGCGGCGAGCGCGAGGGTCGTGACCGCGGCGGCCGCGGCGCGGCGCCAGGTCTGCTGTGACATCGACGAACCACCTTGTCCTTCGATCGGGAGCCGTCGCCGGGGCGACGCAGGGGTGCGGCCGACGCCCGTGCGGGGGCGCCGGCCGCGCAGGGGTCGACGACCGGCGCGGTCAGCGCCGGCAGTCGACCGTAGGATCAGCGCGCGATCCGAGCCCCGAGGGCCGAAAACGTTGACAGTCCGTTGCGAAACGGCGTGCGTCGACGAGCCGCCGACGCGGCGGAGCGGATGCCCACGATGTCACCTCTCGACAGTGAGATAGCGCGTGGACAGCACCCTAGGAGATCCGGATCATCGTCAGCAAGCCTTTTCGGGCTTTTCGGTTCAGGAGGGGCGGCTCACACGCCCGAGCTGCGCCGCACGACGATCTCGGGCGGCACGAGCCGGGGCGCCTCGCGTCCCGTGACGCCGCCCAGCGCCTGCCGCAGCACCTCGATGGCGAGCGCGCCCAGGCGCGCGAAGTCCTGCCGCACGGTCGTCAGCGGCGGCAGGTAGTGCGCCGAGCCGACCTCGTCGTCGAAGCCCACGATCGCGACGTCCTGACCCACACGGATCCCCGCGTCCCAGAACGCGTGCTCGAGCCCGAGGGCGAGCTGGTCGTTCGCCGCGAAGATCGCCTTCGGCAGGACGCCCGCCGCGAGCGAGCGGCCGACCTCGTACCCGCTGTCCGCCGACCAGCCGGCGACGACGGGCTTCGGCACCGAGACGCCCGCCGCCTCGCACTCCTCACGCCAGCCCGCGAGCCGGTCCTGCGCGTCGAACCAGTCCTGCGGGCCGGCGACGTGCAGCACCTGGGTGTGGCCCCGCGCGAGCAGGTGCCGCGTCGCCAGGCGCGCGCCGAGGCGCTGGTCGACGCCGACCGACAGCACGCCCTCACGCTCGCGCAGCTCCAGCGCCGACGAGATGAGCACCACGGGCACCGGCACGTCGAGCCCGGACACCGCGGAGGCGACCTCGCGAGTCGGGGCGATGACGACGAGCGCGTCGACGCCGTGGTCCAGGAAGTGCTCGACGGCGGCGCGCATCGAGTCCGCGGTGAACCGGCGCATGGTCGCGACCGACACGTACCAGCCCGCCTCGCGTGCCGCCTCCTCGAACGCGACGAGCGTGCTCGTCGGCCCGTACAGCGCGGAGGCCGGCGTCACGACGCCGAGCGTGTCCGACCGGCGCGTGACGAGCGCCCGCGCGGCGCTGTTGCGCCGGTAGCCGAGCCTCGCGATCGCGTCCTGGACACGCATGCGCGTCTCCGGCCGCACGCTGGGGTGCCCGTTGAGCACTCGCGAGACGGTCTGGTGCGACACCCCTGCGGCCAGCGCCACGTCGCTCATGGCGGGCGGCCGCGCCCCCGTGTCAGTCGACACCCTTGCTCCCTAGGTGCGACGCGTACGCCGCGATCCACCGGTGCCCGACGGCACCGTGTTCTTCTCCCTACGTACCGTACGGCTCCAGGGCTGCCCGCGGGGCGCCAACACCGGGGTGAAGGACGTGGGTGGGACGGACCTCGCGGCCCGTCCCACCCACGTCTCACCGGTGCACCAGGGTCACTTCACGACGAGCGTCGTCGACGCTGCCTTCGCGGAGCTCACCATGGCGTCACCGCCGTACGAGACGGCCACCTTGTACGTGCCCTTGCCGAGCTTGGGCAGCGTCACGACGACCCGGCCCTTGTCGGAGGCCTTGAGCGTCCGGGTGACCTTCTTGCCGTTCACCGTGACGGTCACCGTGCCGGTCGGCCCGGTGATGCCCGCCGCGGTGACCTGCACCGAGACCTTGCCCTTGACGGAGGCAGAGATGGTCTTCTGGACCAGCGTCGCCTTCACCATCGGCGTGACCTTGGTGACCGTGAGGGTTCCGGCGGAGACCGTGCGACCCGCAACCAGCGCGTCGCCCGCGTACACCACCGAGACCGCGTGCTTGCCGGCGGGCAGCTTCGGCAACGTGACCGTCACCTTGCCCTTGTCGGCCGCCTTGAGCGTGACGGACACCGACTTGCTGCCGGCCTTGACCGTCACCTTGCCGGTCGGGCCGGTGACACCGGCCGCCGTCACCGTGACGGCGACCTTGCCGCTCTGGCCCGTGGTGACCTTGGTCGCCGCGAGCTTGCCCACCACGCCCGGAGTCACCTTGGTGACCGTGAGCGTGCCCGCGTCGGCCGTGGCCTGCGCGATCTGGCTCGTGCCGTGGTAGACGACCGAGACGGCGTGCGTGCCCGCCGCGGGAGCCGGGAGCTGGATGCTCGCCGTGCCCGCCACGACCGTGCCCGTCGCGCTGCGGTTGCCCGCCACGACCGTCACGGTGCCACCCGCGGAGCTGATGCCCGCGGCCTCGACCGTCACGTCGACCGTCACCGTTCCGGTGGTCGGCACCGAGGCAGCCCGCAGCTGAGCGGACAGCACCGGCGCGACCTTGGCGACCTCGACGGCCTCCGACGTCTTCGACGTCGTGAACTCCGCCGCCGCCACGTCGACCCGCACGCTCAGGCTCGAGCCTGCGTCGTCGGCCGTGACGGTGTAGGTCGCACCGGTGGCACCCTCGATCTGACGCCCGTCACGCAGCCACTGGAACGTGGTCGGCCAGTCGGGCAGCGTGATCGCGGTCAGGGTCTCACCGACGGCAGGCGTGCCGCTGATCGCAGCCAGCAGGGCCTGGGCGTCGAAGACCTCGACCGTGACGGTGTTGCTCGTGAGCGTCCGGACGACGTCCCGCTCGTCGGTCCACGTGTACGTCGCGGTGAGCGCGTACCGGTACCGGCTGAAGGTCGACGTGCCGTTCTCCCAGACCGTCGTGATGTCGGTCGTCATGACCGAGCCCGCCGTGAGGTCGCCGAGCGAGGACCCGTCGTGGGCGAAGCCCTCGACGCGCGCCCCGATCGGGTCACCCTTGGCGATCGCGGCCTTGTCGGCCGTGAGCACCAGACGGGCGAGGTCGTTCGCGGCCTCGATCGTCACCTGGGTCGAGCCCGTGGCGCCGACGTTGCCGAACCGGTCGAGCGACCGGAACTCGACGACGGACGTGCCGGCCTCGTCGAGGACGATGCCCTCGGCGGGAGCGTTGCGCCACGCGAGCTCCGGAGCGATCCGGTACTGCGAGTGCGACACGCCCACGCCCTCGTCGGTCGCGGTGAGGACCACCGTGACCGGCTCGAGCACGGTGCCCCGGCCGTCGGCCGGTGTCGTCGTCGCCGTCGTCGTCGGGCCGACCACGTCGACACCGCCGACGAAGGTCTCCTGCGACCCGGCCACGACCGCGCCCTCCCACAGGGCCCGGTAGACCAGCGTGTGCTGGCCCTCGTCGATGGCGACGGGCCACGTGTACGTGGTCCACTGCCCACCGTCGAGCCGGTACTGGACGGTCGCGTCAGCGGCCGTCGTGAGCGTGACCTCGAACGGCTCGTCGTTCCAGCCGTCCAGCAGGCTCACACCCGCCGGCAGCGTGGCCTCGACCCGAGGCGGGGTGACGACCGTGACGGTCGCCGAGCCCGACTTCGAGGTGTCGAACACGCTCGTGGCGGTCACCGTCAGCGGGGCGGCAGCCTCGTCGGCGGCGATCGTGAGCAGACCGGTCTCGCTCACCGTGGTGCCGGCGGACTGGGCGCCCGCCACGGTCCAGGTGACCTCGGCGCTCGCCTCGGAGACCGTCGTGACGTCAGCCTCGAGCTGGACCGTGGAACCGGCCAGCGCTCGCGTGGACGCCGGGACGACCGCGACGGACTCGACCGACGGCGGGGCCTTGACCGTGAGGGTCAGGGTCGTCGCCACGGTGCCCGCAGAGCTGACGTAGTCCGGCAGCACCAGGTCACCGCGGATCTCGTGGACACCGGGGGTGTTCACGATCTCCTCGTCGAAGTCCCAGTCCACGCCGATCGCCTGGTTGTCACGCGAGCCGTCGTTGTACGACACGGCGACGCGGGTGGGCAGCACCGGCTGCTCGCCCTGCCAGACGGTCTGCGCGAACTGCTCGGCACCCTGGATCGAGATGCCGCCGGTCGAGTTCTCGGGACGCACGTAGATGCGCGCCTCCGCGATCAGCCCGTAGGCCGAGTTCGTGCCGTAGACGACGAACGGCTCGACGTTGGTCTCGGCGACCATGTCCGGCGTGATCTCCTGCCACGCGAACGGGAGCACGTCCCGCTCGCCGGCCGAGTACACGACGTCCAGCTCGGCCGGGAGCTCCGGCACGGTCCCGGTCGGGGTACGCATGATGACCGGGGACGCCACGGTGTCGACCGTGTCACCGTTCGCGCGCCAGCGGACGATACCCGTGCCACCCGCCGACGAGCCCTGCAGCCCGAAGATCCGCACGCGCAGCGCCTTGGCCTTGACCGCCTCGAAGTCGAGGTGGTTGTAGCGGTTGCGGACGAGCGACGCGGCGTAGGTCGAGCCGTTCGTCAGCGTGACCGGCTGCCAGGTGTCGCCGTCGGTCGTGTACTCGATCGCCCACGTGTCGGGACGCGGCATGCGCGTACCGCCGTTGTCGTCGTACCAGTAGATGTCGGTCGACGTCAGGAGCACCGACGAGGGCCACGTGTACGTGATCGCCGCCGCCGCGGACGTGGACAGGCCGCTGTTCGGCAGGCCCCACGTGCCCCACCCCTGGTTGGTGCCCGGGTTGGAGCTCGACGGGGTCGTCGGGAGGTTGACCTTCGTGTGGTCCTCCCACGACGCCGTGCCCGTGGTCGTGATCGTGGCGATGGAGCCGAACTCGGCCACCATCTCCTTGGTCGCGAGCGTCACGGTGACGTCGCGCGTCGTGGTCAGGTCACCGTCGTGCGCGGTGAAGCGGAAGACGTACTCGCCCTCCGCGGTGCCCGTCACGAGCGTGCTCAGCGCACCGCTGTTCGCGAAGATCACCGCGGCACCCTCGGGCTTGGACACGGTGGTCCAGCCGTAGGTGAGCTCGCCGTCGTCCGGGAGGCCGTCGTCCGTGACGGTCGCCACGAGCGTGGTCGACAGGTTGCCGTCCTTGCTCGTGTCGCGCGTCGCGGTGACCGTCGGCGGGTCGTTGACGACCGCAGGGACGTCGCGGCCGGAGTCGAAGACTCCGATCTCCGAGATGGCCGTGGCGAAGCCGGGGCTGTTGGTGAACGTGACACGGAGCTTGTCGGCCGTGACCGTGTCGAACAGCGCCTCGTTGAACTTCGGGCCGACGATCTTCGGCGCCTTGAACGTGTCGGGGACGACCGTCCAGCCGCCCTCGCCGTCCGGCACCTGGATCTGGTACTTCGCGGGCTCCTTGTAGCCACCGGCCTGCCGGTCGCTGACGAACCAGACCTTGACGTTGTCGAACGACTTCGCCGCGCCCAGGTCGAGCTCGACGTAGCCGCTGGTGTCACCCGTGCCGTAGTTGCCCCAGTAGGGCTCGTTGACCGTCTCGCCGTCGTTCACGGCCGAGAGGGCCACGGGACGCTCGGTGGTCGAGATGGCACCCGGCTGGTAGTTCATCGACGAGGTGCTGTACCCCGGCGTGTGGAAGTTGCGCCACGGCGTCGGGCGGGGGCCCTCCTGCGTCGCGGACGACGACAGGGTCGCGGTGGCGGCCAGGTTGGTGGCCTCCTCCGTGAGGTCGATGCCCGCCGTCTTGAGGTAGCTGACGACGCGGTCGTCGTCGATCGCGGTGTCGACGGCCGTCGGCACGTCGGCGCCCGTCGCGGCGACGAACGTCACCTCGACGTCGTCGATCGCGTCGACCGTGTTCGCCTCGGGGTCGTAGACGAAGTGCCCGAGGGCGTCCGTGGCGGCCTTGCGCTCACCGTCGATGAACAGGCTGTAGCCCGCACCGAGGCCGTAGTGGCTGCCGTCCTCGTCCCAGACGATCGTGACGTCCTTGCCGTGGTACCGCAGGTTGTTGACCATGAAGTGGTCGTACCCGAGGTCGATCGGCCAGAGCTCCACCTTGTCGTCGGACCGCGGCTGGATGCCGCCCATGTCCTCGACGTAGATGTAGTTCATGTTGCCGAGCATGATGTGGTTCGGGTTGTTGCGGTTGTACGTCTTCGTCGTCGGGTTCCAGTTCGAGTAGTACTCGGCCTGGTTCGGGACGCGCAGGTCCGCGTTCGGGTACGTGCTCCACGCCATCCAGTCGAGGAGGCGTGCGGCGTACTCGGGCGTGACGTACTTGTGGTCGGGGTCGTAGTGCCGCAGCGCGGAACGCACACCACGGAACTGGACCGTGAAGTTGATGTTCGAGAAGTTGTTCGACCCGCCGATCGCGTAGGCCGCCCGGTCGTACTGGTTGGCCGTGTAGAACGGGAAGATCGGGAAGTTGTCCCCGTAGTTGAGGAAGCGGAAGCCGTCGACGTACTGGTCGGCGTCCTCGAACGGGATGAGGTTCTCGGCGTAGACGTCGTAGAGGTTCGACTCCTTCGCCGGGATCAGGTCGCGCGCCTCGACGGGCAGCGGGTTGGCCTTGCCGTTCGACGACGCAGCCGAGACCGCGCCGTGCGTCGTGCCCGCGAGGAACATCTTCGTGTCCTCGCTCCACAGGCGGTCGAGGATCGCGTCACGGATGTCGTCGGCCTTGTCGCCCATCTCGGTGACGACGGACGCGTCGGCGCCGGCGATCTCGTAGAGCTCCTTGGCCGCGTTGAAGTCACCCCAGACGTACGCGGACTCGGGGCGCTCGATGGTGCGCGCACCCGGCGCCGTCGCGTTCGCCTTCGGGAAGCCGAAGGTGATCGCGTCGGAGTCGTTGCCCGGCATGTAGTTGGTGTCGTAGGCGATGAGGTTGTCGCCGTTGCCGTCGTAGTGCTCCAGCTGGCCGATGCCGTCGTTCTTGAAGTAGTGCGCGAACCGCTCGGCGATCTCGGCACCACCACCGTGCACCTTGTAGGCCTCGAGGCCGGCGGTGCCGGTGTACTGCGAGTAGTGGTTGTTCCAGCTCGTGTGGCCGGGGCTGTCCAGGAACGCCGACGACCCCGAGAGCTCACCCATGTTGAGGATCTGCCCGTACGCGAGGTACGGGGTACGGATCCACTTGGTGTCCTGCAGGTGCATGGGCTGCGTGAGGACGACCGAGTTCTGGTAGAGGTTCACCCCTTCGATCGTCGTCGGGTACTGGTACACGTAGCCCGACGAGTTGGTGTCGAGCGTGTTGTAGCGCTCGCCCCACCAGCGGTAGACGATCGCCTTCTCGACGGCCGGCGACGGCACGTCGATGTAGGGGATGTCCTGCGCCCAGCGGCGGTGGAACTCGGTGACGCCGGTGGAGAACGCCTCGTCGACGTCCATCGCGGCGTACTCGTAGAAGCTGGCCTTCGACTCGGGCAGGTCGTCCGAGTAGAGGACGCCGACGACCGAGAGCTCGAGGTTGCCGCCTGCCGGGACCGTGACCTCACGCTCGAGGTTCGCGCCGTTGACCGTGAAGCCGCCGGCCTTGAGGCCGACCGTGATCTTGCTCCACGCGGTGTCGACCAGCCCGTTGTTCGAGCCGGACGTGAGGTTCCGCGTGCCGACGAGCTCGTCGTCCGCGTCCGTGGTGCCGGTCGCGATGGGCGAGGCCGCGCGCAGCGTGAACGTCGCGTCCGCGGCACCCGGGTTCGTCAGGTCCAGCGTCGTGACCGCCACGTTGTCGTACGTGATGAACTTCTTGAGGTCCGCGCTGACCCCGGTGGTGCCGATCGTGTAGCGGTCCGACATGTGGCTCGGCGCGTTGAAGCGCTGCGCGTTGACCTCGGAGACCGTCTGGCCGGGGACCGTGATCGTGTAGAAGTTGCCGAGGTTGTTGGGGCCGCCCGCGAACGCCGAGCCGGCGAAGCCCATCGTGGTGAAGTTCGCGTTCGAGGCGCCGCGCATGTACAGGCTGCGCCCGCGGGTCTGCAGCACGTTGGCGCCCATCGCGCCCCGCACTCCGAGCACGCGGTCGAGGTAGAAGTCGTTCTGGCCTGCGGCGAGGTCCTTCTCGAAGATGCTCTGGTGCATCGAGTCGGCCGTGTAGGGCACGCCGGGCTCGAGCAGGGCCGCGACCTCGGACTCGTAGTTGTAGGTCGGGTCACCGATGTCCATCACGTGGCTCTCGCCGTTCGTGTAGACACCGATGTCCGACTCGTTGCCCGGCAGCACCGGGCCGGCCGCGTGGGCGGCCGTGGGAAGCATGACGATCGACGAGGCGACGACCGCCGCGGCAGCACTGCCGGCGACGAGTCTCCTGCGGGTGGTGGATCGACGTGCTGAGCCCCTCGTGGAGCGCGGCATGACCCAGTCCTCTCGTTCGGGAACGTGTGGCTTTCTCGTCACGGCGAGGCGCTGCCCAACTGCGGCCGCGTCGTTGCGACGAGTCGTTCGCCGGCCTCTCGGTGAGGGACGAAGACGCCGGTGGCCGAAGTCAACCATCGGCGAGGCAGGACCGCAATGGTTTTCGGGATTTTCCGTCTTCCGGCGGAGGACCGCAAGAATGCGCCGAGCGCGGCCGTATCACGACCGCGCTCGGCACTTTCTGTGGGTTTCGGTCAGCGAGGCGTCATGGTCTTCCAGGCCGACGTCCGCGACGCCACGTTCGCGGGGTCGCTCGGCAGGAAGGTCGCCTTGACCTTGATCGCCGTGGTGCGCGACTTCGGCAGCGTGAGCTTCACGACCCCCTGGGCGGAGGCGCGCAGCGTGACGGTGCTGGTCGCGTCGCCGTAGCGGATCGCGACCTTGCCGACCGGGTACGCACCGTTGTCGAGCTTGCCCACGCGCACGACCACCTGCGGGCGGGTGCCCTTGGTGAACGTCGAGCTCGTGACCGCGATCGACGTGGCCTTCGCCTTGCGCACCGTGACGGTCACGGCCGACGACGAGCTCGTGGCCACCTTGGCCGCGCCGTTGTAGACCGCCGTGATGCGCTTGGTCCCCACGCCCTTGAGCGTGACCTTCACGCTCGTCGACCCGCTGGACAGGCTCGCCGTGGCGAGGCGCTTGCCGCCGGACCAGAACGAGACCGTGCCGGTCGGCTTGATCGCGCTCGTGACCTTCGCCTTGAGCGTGACCTTGCCGCCGTGCGCGACCGACGTCGCCGACGCCGTGAGCGTCGTGCGGGACGCCGCCTTCACGACCGTGACCGTGTAGGTCGCCCGGACCTTCACGCCCATCGCCGTGTAGGACACGGTGACGGTCCTGCGGCCGGTCGTCGCCGAGCTGAAGCCGGTCGCCGTGACGTCGTTCGCCCCCACCGTGACGGTGTCGCCACCCGCGAGCGAGACGGTGCCGACGAGCCCGGTCAGGCTCAGCGCCTCACCGATCTCGTAGGCGGTCTTCGGCAGCGTCGTCAGCGCGAGCGCCGTGGGCGTGCCCGGCACCAGCCCGACCGTGACCACGTACGTCGCGGTCACCGTGGCGCCCTCGGCGGTGTACGACACCGTGACGGTGCGCGTTCCCGCCGAGGTCGAGCTGAACCCGGTGGCCGTGACGTCGGCGGCACCGATCGTCCGCGACGTGCCGTCGTCGAACGTGACGGTCCCGGCGAGGCCCACGAGGCTCAGGGCGTCGCCGACCAGGTAGCTCGTGGTGGGCAGCGTCGTGAGCTCCAGGCCCGTCGGCTGCGCCGGGGTGACCTCGAACGTCGCGGGCGCGCCCGCGGCGAGCTCAGCCGTGCCCGAGAACGTCGCCGTCAGCTCGCCGAGGAGGTCCGCCGGGACGGTGGCCGTCGCCGTCGCACTGCCCTGGGCGGGCGTCAGCTGCACGGTCGTCGACCACGCGCCGAGCGCGAACGTCACCTTGCCGCCGACCTGGTAGCCGTCGGTGGCGGTGACCGTCGCCGACGCCTGCCGCGTCACCTTGGAGAAGGTCAGCGCCGAGGTCGTGGCGGTCTGCTCGACCGTCGCGCCCGTGAGCGTCTGCCACTGGTCGAGCGTGACCGGCATGGCCGTGCCGTGGCGCGGCTGGCCGGGCAGCTGACCCGTCGCTCGCGTCCACGTGCCCGACGCGAGGTCGTTGGTGCCGAGCGGGAAGTAGCCCGAGCCGCCGTAGTTGTCGAGGTACAGGTAGAAGTCGTACGGCGACGTGTCACCCGGGTTGGCCTTGAAGACCGTCGGGCCCTCGACCGCGGCGTTGAACCCGGAGTTCCGCGCGACGCACGACGCGACGCGCGTCCAGCCGGTGTTCGCCTCCGCGCTGGCCTTCGTCGTGACCTGGGTCAGCGACGTGGACCGCTCCGCGATGATGTCGACGCAGCCGGTCTGACCGCCCTCGTCCTTCGTGTACCGGTAGTAGTGCTCGCCGTCCTTGAGCACCGTGGTGTCGATCCGGGCGGCGCCCGTGTCCTGCCACAGCTGCGCCGGGGAGAACGTCACGAAGTCCTTCGTCGTGGCGTACATCATGCGGGCGTAGCAGCCGGCGCCGCTCGCCGTCGTGATGCACGTCGTGCGCGTCGAGTCGGTGAACAGGCGCGAGGCCCAGAAGACCACGTACTCGCCCCGCTCGTCGTCCCAGTACGCCTCGGGCGCCCAGGTCATGCCGGCCGTGTCGGGCGAGACCTTCACGTGCCGCTGCTGCGACCAGTTGACGAGGTCCGTGGACTCCCACACCTCGATGTACTGGCTGCCGGACTGCTGCGCCCGGCCCCAGTCGCCGTTGCGGCCGATCGACAGGTCGGTCGCGATGAGGAAGAACTTGTCACCCTCGTGCGAGCGGATGATGAACGGGTCCCGCAGGCCCTTCTCGCCGAACTGGGACGTCAGCACAAAGTTGCCGTTGTTCAGCGTGTCCCAGGCCAGCGCGTTGTTGCCGTCCGACGCCGCGAAGTAGATGTTCTCCCCCGCGACGGTGTTGGCCGTGAAGTACGCGAACGCGTAGCCCTCGTCGTCGACCGCACGCGGCATCGCCGGGACGGTGACGTCGAACGGCACGTCGAGCGTGGCGCCGTCGAGCTCGAGCGTGGCCGTGAGCGTCGCGGTGCGCGCGTCGTAGCCGTACGGGGCGCGCTGCGGGTCGGCGTAGACCGTCCCGTCGTCGGTGACGAGCGCGACCGCGGTCGCGTCCGACGTGCTCCACGTGATGTCCGAGCCGAACTCGGCGCCCGCGTCGGCGAGCGTCGTGATGCTGCGCATGCTGTCGGCGTGCAGGACCGAGAGCGCGGCAGCGTCCTCGGCGACCTTCTCGCCGGCCGAGAGCGCGGCCGGCACCGTCACGTCGAACTCGCGCGAGAGCGCCAGACCGCCGCGGTTGGTGGCGGCCGTCAGGGTGACCTGCGCGTCGGGCTGGCCGGGCGCGGGCTGCGTGACGACGCCGGACGCCGAGACGACCGCCGGGTCCGACGAGGTCCACGTGACCGACGGCGACGCCGGCAGCGTGAGGTCCTTCGTGGTGAGCGCCGGGATCGCGACGGACGCCATGAGCTGCTCGAACGCGAACTGCGCGTTCTGGCGAGCCAGGGCACGGGCCCCGGCCGCCGGCGTGGCCGCGGCGTAGACGCGCAGGTCACGGAACTTGGCCGGCAGGTTCGAGAAGCCCCAGCCCTCGCGGTTGAAGCGGAGCACCGACGTGCCGATCGTCGCCGCGGTCGCGGTGACGCCGGTCGCCTGGGCCGCCTGCACGCCGTCGAGGTAGACGGTCAGGGTGTCCGCCGTGTCGTCGAGCACGAGCGAGACGTGGGTCCACACGTCGCGCGGGAACGGCGCGGTGAGCTGCGCCGTCGCGACGACGGCGTTGCCGATCCGGACGACCGCCGCGGGCTTGCCGTCGGAGTAGAACGGGTGCAGCGACAGGTTGTTCGTGGTCGCGTTGCTCCCGATCGTGAACAGCGTGCTGTTCACCGTGCCGGTCGCGTTCGACGGCAGGTACGCGTCGAACGACGACGTCGACGAGGTCGTCAGGCCGAGCCCGGCCGCGGAGTTGTTCGCGATGTAGCCGCCACCCGTGAGGTCCACGTGCGTGGAGGTCCACACCGGGGTGTTCGTCGCGCCGACGAACGTCGTCGTCCCGAACGCCGGCGTGCCGGGGTAGGAGGTGTTCAGCGGGAACCACGAGCGCAGGTCCGACGTCGCCGGCATCGGGTCCTCACCCGCGGCGAGGGCCTTGACGGTGATCTCGAAGGTGCGGGTACGCACCTGGCCGGAGACGGTCGCCGTCGCCGTGAGCGTCGCGGTCGCGTCGGGCTGGCCCTGCGCGGGCCGCGTCACGACGCCGCCCGCGGTCACGACGCCCGCCGCGCTCGTCGTCCACGTGAGGCCGCCGGTCGGGAGCGTCAGGTCGGACACGACCGCGGACGTGCTGCCCAGGTCGAGGCCCGCGAGGAGCTTGTCCGCGGCGTCGGCGCCGTCCTCGGCGACGAGGTCGGCGACCTCGGTGGCCGTCAGGGCCGTGCCGTAGACGCGCGTCTCGCCGTAGGTGCCGGGGAAGCCGCGGTCACCGTCGTAGGCGGACCCGCCCAGGCGGTTGCGGGTGTGGTCCGCGAGCGTCGCCGGGCTCGTGGTGACGGCCGGGTTCGTCGCGACGAGCGTGCCGTCGACGTACAGCTTGAGCGTCGAGGTCGCGACGCCGTCGTTCGGGGCGATCGTGGCCGTGACGTTCTGCCACTTGCCCGGCGTGAGCCGGTTGCCCGTCCACGTCGCGCTCTGCTCACCGGTCCAGTGGCTCGGCGTGACCGTGGTGCGCAGCGCGTTCTTGGGGCCGACGAACCAGTTGCCCGTCCCCGAGCCGCTGCTCTGCGACGCGCCGCCGAAGGTCCACAGGAAGTTGTCGGTGGTGTTCGCGGCGTCGTCGGCCTTGACCTGCACCGAGACGGTCGCGGCGGCCTTGCCCTGCAGCAGGCCGTCCGGGAGGCGGACGTAGTTGGCGTTGGACGGGGCGCCCGACAGCTGCAGGCCGGCCGGGGTCCAGGTGGGCGTGCCGACGACGGTGCCGTCGTGGCCGTTGCCCGAGGAGTCCGCCACGGTGGCGCCCGTGGTCTCGTCGAACTCGTAGTGCGCGATCAGGTCCTGCGTGGGGGCCGCGGCAGACGCTGGCAGGACGAGCCCCGCCATCGTGCCCGCGGTCAACGCGAGTGTGGTCAGTGCGGCTGTGGCCGCTCGAGGAATCGTCATCGACATCCTTCGGTCGGCCGGCGGCTTTGCCGGCGCGGTGGCGGAACCCAAGGGGAATGGGAACGTCGCGATGGACCCTATGTGAGCGCTCACAATTTGCCTAGCGCCGTGTCCTGAACGTGACCCGAACACGCCCGGAACCACCCGGACAGGGGAACGTCGGGCGTGCGGCCCGGGCACGCGTCAGGAGCGGCCGAGCTCCTTCGAGCGGTCGTGGGCCGCGCGCGCGGCAGCGACGACGCCCGCGCGCACGCCGTGCGCGTCCAGCTCGGCGACCGCCGCGACGGTCGTGCCGCCCGGCGACGAGACCCGCTCACGCAGCACCACCGGGTGCTCGCCCTGCGCAGCCAGCGCGCCCGCACCCTCGACCGTGGCGACCGCGAGGCGCGTGGCGAGGTCACGCGTCAGGCCGAGCAGCACGCCCGCCTCGGCCATCGCGTCGATCAGGTAGAACGCGTACGCGGGGCCGGACCCGGAGATCGCGGTCACCGCGTCGAGGTCCTTCTCCGCGACGCGCACGACGAGCCCCGTCGCGGCCAGGATCCGCTCGGCCAGGACCAGGTGCCCCTCGCCCGCGTGCGTGCCCGGCGCGATCGCGCTCGCACCCTTGCCCACGACCGCCGGGGTGTTCGGCATGACGCGCACCACGGGCGTCCCCGCCGGCAGGTGCTGCTCGTACGTCGCGATCGGGACGCCCGCCGCGACGCTCACGACGAGCGTGCCGCCGCGCAGCTGCGATGCGATCTGCGTCAGCACCGCCGGCACGACGTTCGGCTTGACCGCGAGCAGCACCACGTCGGCACGCTGCGCCGCCTGCGCGTTGGAGCTGCCGGCGCGCACGCCGTAGCGCGCGGCGAGGGCCTCGACCCGCTCCGGCGACTGGTCCGTGACCTCGACCTGGTGCGCGGGCCAGCCCCCCGCCAGGAGCGCCGAGAGCAGCGCCTCGCCCATGACCCCGCCGCCGAGGACGGCGACCGCCGCGTTCGTCCCGCCACGCTGCTGCTCGGTCATCGTCGTGCCACCCCTCGTCACCGGCGCACCGGAGCTCGTCGCGCGCCGCTCGTCCGCCGCGCACCCTCGTCGTCGTGGCGGTCAGGACACGGCGACGCGCGCGAGCCTATCGACCCTCGGGTCCCTCAGCCGCCTCCGTTGCCTAGCCGCCACCCGTGGCTCAGCCGCCCGGCGGGCCGGCGAAGCCGCCGCCGGTGAACCCGGCCGGGGGCCGCCCGCCGCCCGGGCCCCGGTTCGAGTCCTGCTGCGTCGCGCCACCGAGACCGGACAGGCCCGCCGACGACGACGCGTCGTCCGAGACGACCGTCCGCGTCAGGTCCGCGAGGACCACCTCGTCGCCCGGGGACAGGCCCTCGGTGACCTCGGTGCGCTCGGCACCCACGGCACCCGTGGTCACCTCGACGCTCGTGGGCGTGCCGTCCCGCACCACGTCCACGGTCGTCGTCCCTCCCTCGACGTGCACCGCGGACGTCGGGACCGTGAGCACCTGCTCGCCGTCCGCGACCGCGACCGTCGCCTCGGCCGACGAGCCGTCGTACAGCGTCACGGCGCCGCCCGCCGGTGCGTCGATCGCGAGGTCGACCGCGTAGGACGGCGTCGAGCTCGACGACTCGGTGTTGAGCAGCCCGATCCACGTGACCTGCGCGGTCAGCGGCTCGTCCGTCGTCCGGACCGAGACGCGCGCGCTCTGCCCGACCGCGAGCAGGTCCACCTGGCTCAGCGTCGCCGAGGTGGTGACCACGTAGCCGTCACCGCCGATGATCGTGACGAGCGCCGACGTCGACGACGCCGTGACGGCCGCGCCCTCGGCGATCGAGACGGCCGCGACCGTCCCGCCGATCGGCGCGGTCAGCGTCGCGAGGCGCAGCGAGCTCTCGGCGACGTCGAGCCGTGCCTGCGCGAGCTCGATGGCGGCACGGTCGGCCAGGACGTCGGCCGCGGTCGCGACCCGCTCCACCGAACCGCCGGACTCGCCGCCGCCCGGCGTCCCGCTCTGGTCACCCGGCGTCGACGGGTCGCTCGGCTGCGCCGGCGTCGTCGGGGCGCCCGGCGTGGGCTGGGCCGGGTCCGTCGGGTCGGTCGGGTCCGTGGGGTCCGTGGGATCCGTGGGGTCCGGAGGATCGGTGGGGTCCGTGGGATCGGTGGGCGTCGTCGCGTCCCGGACGGCCTGCGTGAGGGCGTCGAGCGCGTCGTCGAGCGCGGTCGTCGCGTCCAGGAGCGCACGCTGCGCCTCGGCGACGTCCTGCTGGTCGCCGAGCACGCCGGTGACCGCGCCCTGGCACGCGACGAGAGCGTCCGGCAGCGACGTCGCGTCCGCGGCGGTCACCGTCACGGGTGTCGACGACACGGTCCCGGACGGGCCGCCGAGCGCGACCGCGTCGGTCCCCTGCACGCCCGACGGGACCAGCACGGCCGTCGCGAACGACGAGTCCGACGCGGTCAGCGTCGCGAGCACCGCACCCGACGACACGAGCACGAGCTGGTACTCGGTGCCCGCGACGGTGCCGGTCGCGTCGACGCGGAGCGCTCCCCCCGCCGCGACCGTGCCCGGCGTGAGCGTCAGGACGTCGCCCGTCGCGGGCGACCCGCTCGGCGCGTCGAGCAGCTGCTGGCACACGAGCGCGGCCGCGCCGAGGCCGTCCTCGCTCGCCGCGAGCAGGTCGGACGCCTCGTCGTAGCGCGTCAGCAGGTCCTCCTGCGCCGCCGCGACGTCGTCGAGCGCGGCCTGCACCTCGGCGGGCAGCTCGCCCTCGCCGGGGTCGCCGGGGTCGCCCGGTCCGGGAGGCGTCGGCGAGGACGCACTCGTCGGGACGACGAAGGCCGCGGGAACGACCCCACCGACCTCTCCGGCGCCACTCGTCGTGCTCGCGCTCGCGGCGCTGCTCGTCGTGGTGGCGCTCGCCGTGCTGGCGCTCGTCGTGCTGGCGCTCGTCGTGCTGACACCCGTGGAGGACGTGCTGGCGGTGGACGTGCTGGTGGTCTGGGACTCGAGGTCGTCCTCGAGCCGCTGCTGGGCGTCCGCGAGCGTGGCGGTCGCGTCGTCGACGTCCTGCTGCAGGTCCGTGTCGTCGATCGTCGCGAGCACGTCGCCGGGCGCGACCTCGTCGCCCACCGCGACCTCGACCGAGCCCACGGTGCCCCCGACCGAGAACGCCACGTCGCGGCGCGTCGCCGAGGCGACCGTGCCCGTGAGCGCGACCTGCTGCGCGACCGAGCCGAGCTCGGCGGTCGCCGTGCGGTAGCGCGTCGCGTCGGAGCCCGCGAGCGCGAGCGCGACCCCGCCGCCCGCGACGCACAGCGCGGTCGCGCCCGCGACCACGCCCAGCACCCGCCGCCGCTGCCTCCCGCGCCGGTCAGTCATCGCTGCCCTGCTCATCCTGCTGCTCACCGGTCTGCTCACCGGTCTGGCCGCCCGGCCGGTCGTCCTGGCCCGGACGCGCGCCGCCCGGGCCGCGGCCCCCGAACCCGCGCGTGCAGCCGTCGTCGCCCGGGCTCGAGACGACGACGCTCGCCGCCGCGACCTTGCCGCTGTCGTCGGCCGTCCCGCGGACCGTCGCGCACTGCCCGACGACGAGCGCGCTCGCGTCGCCCGCGGTCGTGGTCGTGAACGTCGTCGAGTCGTCGACCGTGACGGTCGCGCTGCTCGTCGTGCCGTCCTGCGCGATCGTCTCGACCGTGATCGTCGAGCCGTCGACCGCGGTCACCGCGCCCGACGTGACGCCGCCGAACGTGCCGCCCGGCATCCCGCCCCACGCGCCGCCGCCCTCGTCCGGGGCCCCGCCCGGAAGGTCGGTCGGCAGGTCGGTCGGCCGGTCACCGGGTGCGTCGCCCTCGAGCCTCGGCATGTCGGTGGGCAGATCGGTGGGCAGATCGGTGGGCAGGTCGGTCGGCATGTCGTCGGGCACGCCGCCGCCCGGCCCGAACGCGCCGCCCGGGCCGACGGCGCACGCGCCGTCGATCGGCTGCGAGACCGTCACGGTCGTGGCGACCGGGTCCTCGTCGGTCGACGGCGTCGCGACCTCGTCGTCGTCGCTCGGCACACGCCCGCCGCCGCTCGTCGCGGTCACGCACGAGCCGACCGTCACGGCCGACAGGTCCGCGGTCGTCGTGACCTGCACGGTCGTGTCGTCGGTCCAGGTCACGGCGGTCTGGCCGTCGTCGTCGCGGACCTGCATGAGCTGGTCGCCGACGTGCACGACCTGACCGCTCACGCCGCCCCCAGCCCTCTGGCCCTGCGCGTCCCGCGGCTGCTGCTCCGTGCCCCGCGGCGCGGTGCCCTGCGGTGTCGGCGTCGCGGCGTCGGAGCTGCCGCCGCCTCCGCACGCCGCGAGGGTGAGCGCGGTGGTCGTCGCCATCAGCAGCACGAGGAGCGGGCGGGTCGCGCGTCGGGGGTTCATCGGGATCTCTCCTGTCGGGGTGCTCGCACGGTCGGGGTGGTTCTCGCGCGGGCCGCGGTCACTGGGCCCTCAGGGCGTCGATGGGGGCGAGGCGTGCGGCGCGGGTCGCCGGGTACACGCCGAAGACGAGGCCGATGCCGACCGCGATCGCGACCGATCCGGCGACGGCCGCTCCGGACACGACGATCGACGTGTCGAGCAGGTCCGGCAGCCAGGTGGCTGCGGCGATGCCGAGCGCCGCGCCGAGCACACCGCCGCCGAGGCCGAGCACCGACGCCTCGACCAGGAACTGCCGCCGGATCGCCCACGGCGGCGCGCCGAGGGCCTTGCGCAGGCCGATCTCGCGCGTCCGCTCGGTGACGGACACGAGCATGATGTTCATGACGCCGATCCCGCCGACGAGCAGCGACAACGCGGCGATGCCCGTGAGCAGCACGGTGAGCGTGCGGTAGACGGCCGTGGCCGTCGAGACCAGCGAGTCCTGCGACGCGACCGTGAAGTCCGCCGAGTCGCTCGAGGTCGCACCGTGCAGGTTGAGCAGGATCGTCGTGACCTCCTGCGACGCGGCCGAGAGCTGGTCGGACGACGCGGCCTGCACGTAGATCGTCGACAGCGCGTTGCGCTGCCAGCCGCCCACGAGCGACTCGGCCATGGTCGACAGCGGCACGACCGCGAGGTCGTCGAGGTTCGCGTCGCCGCTCGCGCCCTGCTCGGCGAGCACGCCGACGACCGTGAAGTCCGTCCCGGACATCGTCACGGTCTGGCCGACGACGTTGGTGCGGCCGAACAGCTCGGTCGCTGTCTGCGCACCCAGCACGACGACCGCGGCGCGCTCGGCGTCGTCGGCCGACGTCAGGAACTCGCCCGACGACAGGGCGCGCGAGCGCACCTCGAGCCAGCTCTCGGTCGTGCCCGTGACGGTCGTCGTCCAGTTGGTGTCGTTCGCCTCGAGCGACAGGCTCGTCTGCTTCTCGGCGGCGACGCCCGCGACGTCCGGCGCGGCGACCTCGGAGGCGAGAGCGTCGGCGTCGGTGCGCGTGAGCGTCGCGGCCGAGCCGAACCCGCCGCGTGTGCCGTCGGTCGACGTGCTCGAGCCCGGCGTGACGATCAGCAGGTTCGAGCCCAGCGCGCTGATCTGCGCGGACACGTCCTTCTGCGTGCCGAGGCCGAGGCCGACGGTGAGGATGACCGCCGCGATCCCGATGAGGATGCCGAGGACGGTGAGCGACGAGCGCAGGCCGTGGCTGCGGATCGCCGACCACCCGGTCCGTAGGGTCTCGGTCCAGGTCATGCCCGCTCCTCCGTCCGCCGGGCAGCCGACGGCCGGCGCTCCTCCTGCGCGAGCCCGTCGAGCACGTGCACGACGCGCTGCGCACGCTGCGCCACGTCGGGCTCATGCGTGATGAGCACGATGCTGCGGCCCTGCACGTGCAGGTCGTCGAGCAGCGCGAGCACGTCGCGCGTCGACGTGGAGTCCAGGTTGCCGGTGGGCTCGTCGGCCAGGAGCAGGTCCGGGTCGCCGACGAGCGCGCGAGCCACGGCCACGCGCTGCTGCTGCCCGCCGGACAGCTCGCCCGGGCGGTTGTCCAGGCGGTCGCCGAGCCCGACGCGCTCGAGCGCCTCGGTGGCGCGCGCCCGACGCTCGGCGGCCGGCACCCGCCGGTACTGCAGCGGGAGCTCGACGTTGCGCAGCGCGGACAACGCCGGCAGCAGGTGGAACTGCTGGAACACGAACCCGATGCGCCGGTTGCGGACCTGCGCGAGCTCGACCTCGTCGAGCTGGGCGACGTCCTCGCCCGCGAGCCGGTACTCGCCCGCCGTGAGCGTGTCGAGGCAGCCCAGGACGTTCATGAGCGTCGACTTGCCGGAGCCGGACGGCCCGACGATCGCCACGTACTGCCCGCGGTCGATCTGCAGGTCCACGCCACGCAGCGCCTCGAACTCGATCGATCCCGTGCGGTACGTCTTGCGGCCGCCCGTGAGCTCGATGACGGGGTGGTCCACCGCCGGGTCCGGGTGGCCGGCGTCGAGCGTCGACGCGGGCGGGAACAGGTCAGCCATTGCGCGGCCCACCGCCCGCGCCCCCGAAATCGAAGCCCTCGGGCGGCAGCGGCATCTGGCCGTCGCTGCCGCCGGAGCCCGGGAACTGGCCCTGCTCGCCCCCTGTGCCTCCGCCGGTGCCGTTGCCGCGGCCGGCGGGCGCGACCTGCACGACGACCGAGTCGCCCTCGCTCAGCCCGGAGGTGATCTCGACCACGGTGCCGGACGACGCCCCGGTCTCGACCGTCACGGTCTGCGTCGCGCCGTCGTCGCCGGCCTTCGTGACCTGCGACGTGCCGTCGTCGGCACGCGTCACCGCGAGCGACGGCACCGTCAGGACGTCGGTACGGCGCTCGTAGATGATCTCGACGTCCACGCTCACGCCGTCGTGCAGCGTCTGGTCGGGCAACGTCACGTCGATCGTCACAGGGAAGGACGCCACGCTCGTCGTGCTGCTCGAGACCAGCCCGACCTCGGTCACGACGCCGTACAGCGTCTCCGTGAGGTCGTCGGAGGTCATCTCCACCTGGTCGCCGACCTCGACCAGCGCGACGTCGGACTCGTCGACGCTCGTGGTGACCTCCCACGCCTGCGTCCCGACGATCACGAACTGCGCCGACGAGGCCGTCGACGTGCTCGTCGTGCCGCCCGCCCCGCCGGACGCCCCACCCGTCGAGCCGCCCCCGCCGCTCGACGAGCCGCTGCCGGCCACGACGTCGCCGACCTCGAGGTCCACGCTCGTGACCAGGCCCGCGGCGGGCGCCACGAGGGTCGCGCCCTCCATCGCCTCGGCGGCGTCGTCGTAACGCGCCTGGGCGACGTCGACCTGTGCGGCCGCCGCGTCGACCTGGGCCTGCGCGACGTCGGAGCCGTCGTCGTCGTCCTCGGCGTTCGCGAGCGTCGCCTGCGCCGAGACGAGGGTCGCCTTGGCGTCCAGGAGGTCCGCGTTGAGCTCGAGCGTGTCGACCGTCGCGAGCTCCTGACCCTCCGTGACGGTGTCGCCGACAGCGACCGCGACGGACGTCACCGTGCCCGAGACCGCGAACGACACGCTCTCGTTGACCGTCGGGGTGAGCGTGCCCGTGCCGGTGACGGACTTCTCCATCGTCGTCAGGCTCGCCTGCACGGTCTGGGTCGTGGCCTCGTCGGCCTCGGCCGGCCCGGCGTCGCGCCACCAGATCCACCACGCACCGCCGGCGAGCAGCGCCACCACCGCGCCGGCGGACACCGAGACGCGCACCCACCGACGCCCTGTCCGAGCAGACATCTGCACCCTTCCTCCGAACGTTCCGGGCCAGAACGTAGGGAAGGGACCTGGGGTGAGGATGTGACGGACCTGTGAGCAGACTGGGAGCGCGGCGCTCTGGCCTGCGCGAATGCCGCAGAACGGTGATGTCAGGCGGGCAGGAGGAGGCCGTCCTCGACGAGCCCGCGCACGGTCGGCAGGACCTCGGCCGCGACCGCCTCGGCGCCGGTCCCCAGCAGCGCGCCGAGCGCTCCGACGATCTGGCCGACCGCGAGCTCGCCGTCGCACGCCCCGACGAGCCCCGCCACCGCGGTGCCGACCTGCACCGTGCGTCCGAACCCGCCGCCCTGGCGCAGCAGGACGACCTGCGGGTCCGCGGCACCCGGCGTGAGGTACCGCTCCTCGGTCACGTCCCCTGCGACCTGCAGGCGCTCGCGCGCGAGGGCGTCGTCGTCGCGTGCGGCGAGCCAGTCGTGCGCCGCGAGCGACGCCGCGAGCACCGGCCCGAGCGGCTGCTGGACCGTCCCGGTGACCTCCTCGAGGCGGCGCAGCCGCGCGCCCCGGGCGGCCTCGTCGTGCGGCTTGCGCAGCGTCACGACGCCGAACCCGACCGCCTCGACGTCACGGCTCGCGAAGTCGTCGAGCCACGCGCCGTAACGCAGCGCCCACCCCGCGGGGTCCCGCTCGGGCGTGGTGCCGCCGTCCCGGATCCACGTCTCGGCGTACTGCGCGGGGTCCAGCAGCTCGCGCTGGACCACCCACCCGTCCAGGCCCGACGCGTCGAGCCACTGCCCCACGCGCGCGTCCCACGGCTCGCCGCGCCGCACCTCCCAGTTGCCCAGGAGCTGCGCGACGCCGCCGGGCTCGAGCACGTCGGCCACCCCGACGACGAGGTCGCGCACCAGGTCGTCGCCCGCGCGGCCACCGTCGCGGTACTCGTACGACGGGACGTCGGCGCGCCGCGGCGTGATCACGAACGGCGGGTTGCTCACGACGAGGTCGAACCGCTCGTGCGCGACCGGTTCGAGCATCGAGCCCTCGCGCAGCGCGAGCCGGTCCTCGCCGATCCCCGCGAGCGCCGCGTTGAACCGCGCGAAGCCCAGCGCGCGCCGCGAGATGTCCGTGGCCGTGACGTGCCCGACGTGCCGCGACGCGTGCAGAGCCTGCACACCGCAGCCCGTGCCGAGGTCGAGGCCTCGCGCGCGCTCGTCGCGCACGGTGACCTGCGCGAGCGTCGTCGAGGCGCCGCCCACCCCGAGCACGTGGTCCGTGCGCAGCGCGCCCCCTGTCGCGAGCTCGCCCAGGTCGGACGCGAGCCACCAGGTCGCCTCGCCGCGGCCGTCGACGGCGGCGTACGGGCGCAGGTCGACGAGTGCGCGCACCTCGTCGTCGGGCGCCTGCCCCGCGGTCGTGACGAGCCCGAGGCGCTGCGCGCCGTCCGTGCCCAGCCGCGCGAGCGCACGGTCCAGCCGGCCGCGCGTGGTCGAGACGCCCAGGACGAACAGGCGGGTGAGGACCGCGACCGCCTCGTCGCCGCCGCCGAGCGCGAGCGCCGTCTCGGTCGCGCGCAGCGCCGGCACGACCTCCGCGCGGTGCAGCGCACCCGCGGCCACGGGGCCGAGCACCGACTCGACGTGCTCGACGTCGTACCCGACGGCGTCGAGGTCGGCCCGCAGCGCATCGACCAGGTCCGGGGCGTTCAGGGGAGCATCCACTCCCCCATCTTCCCCGAGCGGCGCGCGCACCTGCCGCGCTGCGCCCCTGTCCCGGGCCGGCCGTCTCGGGCCCGCTCGCTCAGCCGTCGAGGCCGAAGAACCGGGCCATCGCGGCGACGTCCACCGCGAAGGTGTGCGTCCCGCCCTGCAGGCTGTACGCCTCGACGGGCGGCTGGTCGCCGTCCGCGCCGTACCGCGTCCGCGTCCACCCGCCGTCGAGCTCCACGGTCGAGACCGGCTCCGCGGAGACCCCGAGCACGTTCGTCCACTGCTCCACGGCCTCGCCGAAGTTCGGGTAGAGCAGCACGGCGTCGTCGGTGCCGTGCCACAGCTGCACGCGTGGTCGTGGGCCGGTCCACGCGGGGTCCATCGCGTGCGCGAGGTCGCCCCACTCCTGCGGCGTGTGATCGACCTGACCGCCCCAGCACTCCGGCGTGCGCGGGACCGGGCGCAGCGGGCCCGGCGGCGGGTCCGACGTCGCGGCGCAGCCCGCGGGGACGCCCGCGAACGCCGCGCCCGCCGCGAACACGTCCGGGTAGGCGGCCAGGAGCACCTCGGTCATCATCGCGCCCGACGAGTAGCCGAACACGAACACGCGCCCGGAGTCCGTGTGGTGCGCGCCCTGCACCTGCTCGACCATCTGCGCGATGCTCTGCGAGTCGCCGCCGCCGTCCCGCGTGAGGCTCGCGGTCGAGGACACGTCGAAGCAGTGGCCCAGCCGGTCGGCCTGCGGGTAGACGACGACGAAGCCCTGGGAGTCGGCGAGCTGCTCGATCCCCGTGGTGCGGAAGTCCTGCGCCGAGCCCGAGCAGTAGTGGATCGCGACGACGACCGGGGCCGGGTCCGCCAGCTCGGCCGGCAGGTACTGGTACATGCTCAGACCGCCGGGGTTGGAGCCGAAGTCGAACACGTGCGTGAACGCCCCGGTGCCGGTCGTGGCGGCGGGCGTCGCCTCGTCGGACTGCTCGCCGCGCGTCGCGCGGTCGGTCGCCGCGCGGTCTGCCGTTGCGGAGTCCGCCGTCGCACGGTCGGTCGTCGCGTCGTCGGACGTCGTGCAGCCCACGAGGCCCAGCGCGAGCGCCGCGCCCGCGGTCAGGGCCACGAGCCGCCGCCTCCCGGTTCTCATCGGCACCCCTCGGTCGTCAGCGTTGCAGGAGCCAGGACAGCTCGGACGCGAGCAGCGCCCGGCGCGACGGGCTCGACAGCGCGCGGGCGTCGTGGCCGAGCGCGTCGTACAGGACCCTCGTCGTGCCGGGCATCGTCCAGACCACGGGGTGCGCGCCCGCCGTGCCGTGCCCGTGCGCCTCGTCGGGCGTGACGTCCGCGACGACGAGCACGTGCGCCTCGTCGGCGACCACGAGGTCGGCGTAGCGCTCGTCCTCGGTCGTGACCTCGCCCAGGCTCCAGGTGACGGGGTGCTCGTCGTCGACGACGCGGAATGTCGCCGGGCCGTACGGCGGGTGCCACGAGCGGGCATCGACCCACTGGCCGCCGATCGTCGCGGCCCACCGCGGGTCGTCGCCGAACGCGTACGACGACTCGTGCAGCGCGAGCACCGCGGCACCGCCGTCGACGAGCGCCTGGCGCGCGTCGTGGAAGCGGCGCCACTCGCCGGCCTCCGGTCCCGGGTCCGTGCGGTGCGCCGGGTCGCCCGCCGCGACCACCGCGAGCAGCTGCGGCGCCCACTCGTCGAGCCCCGGCTCGTCGAACGTCGCGGGGTGCGTGCTGCGCACGCGGACCTCGTGGCCGAGCGCACGCGCGACCTGCGCGACCTCGTCCGCCTGCGCGGCGCAGTCGTGCCACGGGTCGCTGTACCGTCCCGCACCCGCCAGCACCAGCACCGTCGCCATGCCCCCAGCCAACCACGCCGCTCACCTGGGCCCGCAAGACCTCCTGCGCCCGAACCCGTACCGGGAGCACGAGAGCGCGGCACCTGGTGCGGTGCCACGCTCTCGTGCGTACGGGTCGTGCGGGTTCGTGCGAGGTTCGTGCGAGGTCGTGCGGAGGATCAGACGGCCGCGATCTTGTCCGGCTCGTCGAGCGCGTGCGCGAGCGCACCCTCCCGGTCCACGCGGGCCGCACGCAGGCGGCTCGCGATGACCGCGCCGAACGCGATGGCCGCCGCGACCAGCGCGATGCCCAGGCGCAGCGGCGTGTTCGCGTCCTCGCCGAACGAGACCACGACGATCGCCGGGGCGATCAGCACCGACACCAGGTTCATGACCTTGATGAGCGGGTTGATCGCCGGGCCGGCGGTGTCCTTGAACGGGTCACCGACGGTGTCACCGATGATCGCGGCCTCGTGCGCGGGCGAGTTCTTGCCGCCGTGGTGCCCGTCCTCGACGATCTTCTTCGCGTTGTCCCACGCGCCGCCGGAGTTCGCGAGGAACACCGCCATGAGCACGCCGGCGCCGATCGCCCCCGCGAGGAACCCGGCGAGCGGGCCGATGCCGAGGCCGAACCCGACCGCGATGGGCGCGAACGCAGCGAGCAGACCCGGCGTCGCGAGCTCGCGCAGCGAGTCGCGCGTGCAGATGTCGACGACACGGCCGTACTCGGGCCGCACCTCGTGCGTCATGATGCCCGGGTTCTCGCGGAACTGGCGGCGCACCTCGAACACGATCGCCCCTGCCGCGCGGGTCACGGCGTCGATCGCCAGCCCCGAGAACAGGAACACGGTCGCGCCACCCAGGATCACGCCGACGAGCGTGACCGGGCTGATGATCTCGTAGTTCATCATCGCGGCGACCAGGTCGTCGACGGGTGCGTTGCCGACCTCGGCGATCTTGGTCGCCACGGCGTCCGCGTACGACCCGAACAGGGCCGTCGCGGCGAGCACCGCCGTCGCGATCGCGATGCCCTTGGTGACGGCCTTCGTCGTGTTCCCGACCGCGTCGAGGTCGGTGAGGATCTGCGCGCCCTCCTCGGTCACGTCGCCGGACATCTCCGCGATGCCCTGCGCGTTGTCCGAGACCGGCCCGAACGTGTCCATCGCGACGATCACACCGACCGTCGTCAGCAGGCCGCAGCCCGCGAGCGCGATGAGGAACAGCGACAGCGCGACGTTGCCGCCCGCGATGAGGAACACGCCGCAGATCGCCGCCGCGATGATGCCCGCGGTGTAGACCGCGGACTCGAAGCCGACGCCGATGCCCGAGAGCACGACCGTGGCCGCACCCGTGCGGGTCGTCTCCGCGACGTGGAGCGTCGGCTTGCTCGTCGTGCCGGTGAAGTAGCCGGTGACCCACAGGATGACGCCCGCGAGGACGACGCCGATCGCGACCGCCGCCGTGGCGATCAGCCGGGGGTCGCCGTCCTGGCCGGACAGGTCCGCCGTGCCGCCGACGAAGTCCGCGAACGAGCCCGGCAGGTACACGAACGCCGCGATGCCCGCGAGGACGACCCCGACGACCGCCGAGATGTAGAAGCCGCGGTTGATCGCGGTCAGGCCGCTCTCCGCGCCCCGCACGCGCGTGATCAGCACGCCCAGCGCCGCGACCAGCGCGCCGACCGCGGTCACGATGAGCGGGAACACCAGGCCCTGCTCGCCGAACGCGGCGCGGCCCAGGATGAGCGCCGCGACCAGCGTCACGGCGTAGGACTCGAAGAGGTCGGCCGCCATGCCGGCGCAGTCGCCGACGTTGTCGCCCACGTTGTCCGCGATGGTCGCGGCGTTGCGCGGGTCGTCCTCGGGGATGCCCTGCTCGACCTTGCCGACCAGGTCCGCGCCGACGTCCGCGGCCTTGGTGAAGATGCCGCCGCCGACGCGCATGAACATCGCGAGCAGCGCGGCACCGAAGCCGAAGCCCTCCAGCACCGCGGGGGCGTCACCCCGGTAGATCAGCACGACTCCCGCAGCACCGAGCAGGCCGAGGCCCACCACCGACATGCCGACGACGCCGCCGGTCCGGAACGCGATGCGCGCGCCCTCGGCCCGTCCGCCGGGCAGCGACGCCGCCGCGGCCACGCGCACGTTGGCGCGCGTCGCGAGCCACATGCCCAGGAAGCCGATCGCCGCGGAGAACGCCGCACCGACCAGGAAGAAGATCGAGCGTCCGAGCTTGACCCCGCCGTCTCCCGGCAGCAGGAACAGCAACGCGCAGACGACCACCGCGAACAGCGCGAGCGTCCGGAACTGCCGGTTGAGGTAGGCGGACGCGCCTTCCTGCACCGCTCTGGCGATCTCCTGCATCGACGCCGTGCCGTCGCCTGCCGCCAGCACCTGCCGCCGCAGCACCGCCGCGACGACGAGCGAGGCGATCGCCAACGCTGCGATGACCCCGACGATCGTCAGGCTCGTGGAACCGAGCTCGACCATGCACCCTCCTCGGACCCTCGGACGCACCCCCCGCACGTCCTCCCGCACGGCCCCGTTGCCGCGCGATGGGGCAGTCTAGCCACGGCCCAAGGTCCTAGACGTGACGGGCGAGTAACCACCGTCCGGGCGCGGCGTGACGGCCACGTGGACGCGCGCCTTCGGCGGGGCAACGGTCCTGGTGGCCGCAGACGTCGAGAAGGTAGGAGGGCGACGGGCCCGACGACGGACGAGCGGGAGAGGGAGCACGGTGCGCAACGACGACGCTGACCGGCTGCTGGCCGATCTGGTGCACCGACGAGGACCGGCACTCGTCGGGTACGCGCACCTGCTCTGCGGCGACCACGCCGCGGCCCAGGACGTGGTGCAGGACGCGCTCGTGCGCGTGTTCGGGCGCCTGCGGCGCGGGTTCACGCCCGACTCCGCCGAGGCGTACGTGCGGCGCGCGGTGCTCACGGTGTTCCTCGACGAGCGCCGCTCGTCGGCCCGGTTCGACCGGGTTCGGCACGTCGTCGCGACGCCCGACGAGGCCGCCGCCCCGGGCGAGAGCGACGACCGGCTCGACCTGCGCCGGGCGCTCGACGTCCTGGGCCGTCAGCACCGCGCGGCCGTGGTGCTGCGCTACTACGACGACCTCACCGTCCCCGAGGTCGCGGCACGCCTGGGTGTGGCCGTCGGCACCGCCAAGCGCTACCTGCACGACGCGCTGCGCCTGCTCGAGGACGAGCTCGGCCCGCTGGACGCCGACGACGAGGTCACGCCGGTCGTCGCGCGCCGTGCCACCGCCGGGCCGCGGCCGGGCCGCGACCTCGACCCGAGCCCGCGAGCACGACCGCAGACCGGCCCGCAGACCAGCCCGCCCGCTCGACCCGACGGAGGTGCCCGATGACCGAGTTCCGCGACCGTCTGCACGACCTGGGCGACGACCCGCACGCCCGACGCCCGCTCGAGGACCTCGACGTCGTCCTGGCGCGCGTGCACGGGCGTCGTCGACGCCGCACCCTCGCGCTGGGCGGCGTCGCCGCGGTCGCGGCGGTCGGGATCTGGGTGGGCGGCTCGACGCTCGCCGTCGGCCTGCGCCAGCCCCAGGTCGTCCCGGGCCAGGTCACGCCGACCGCCACGGCTGGACCGACGGCGACGGCCGGAGCGAGCACGGCACCGGTCGTCCTGCCCACACCGCGGAGCTCACCGGGCGCGCCAGGCGACCTGTGCGGGTACCCCACGCAGTGGTTCGCGACGCGCGACAACGCTCCGACCGCGACCGTTCGCACCACGCTCCTCGACGACGAGGTGCGCTCAGGGACCGCGGCGCGCACGCTCACGTCCGTGCGGCTCGTGCAGGAAGGTGCGCGTCTGGAGGGCTTGACGCTCGCGCTGGCGCTCGACGGCGTAGTCGTGGCAACAGCCGACGCCACCGAGCTGGGCGACGGGACCTCGGACACCCTCGTCGCGGCGTGGACGCCAGCCGCGGTGTGCGACGACGGTGCGGGCTCGTCGGCCGGGGCGCCCCTGCCTGCTGGGACGTACCAGCTGTTCGTCTCCGCGCGGCTCGACCGCGAGACTCGCGGTGACGAGGTCGTCGGGACGCTCGAGATCGTCGGCACCGCCGAGGACGTGACCCCCGCCCCGAGCTCGACCGCCGACCCGGCACTGCCACCGCTCGGGTGGATGGAGACCGTGTGCGGGCAACCGGCACCGCAGTGGCCTGAGGGCTCACCCGTCCGGGTCGACGCCACCCTGCCCGAGCAGGGGATCACGCCGTCGCCCGACGGCTGGCACCTGCCCGTGACCGTCACCTACACGGGTCCAGGCGTCCTGAGCGGCACCGCGCGCGCGTACGCGACGTACTGGCTGCTGCGCGACGGAGTCGTGGTCGCGGGCTCCGAGCTCGGCCCCGGCGACGCGGGCCTCGAGCACGTCGTGCTGCCGACGGGGCTGCCCGTCCCGATGGACGTGACCCTGGCGTCGCCGGGCGACGCGTCTGCCACGTGCGACGGCAACCCGCTTCCTCCGGGCGACTACGAGCTCACCGTCCTGTACCTGGTCCTCGACCCGACCCTGGTCCAGCCCGACGGCTCCCGGTTCACCGCTTCCTCCCCGGAGCGCGTCCTGCTGACCCGCAGCGCACCCCTGGCGATCACGCTCGCCGGCTGACCCGCCCGGGTGCCTCGCGGTTCGTCGTCCCGGCGGCTGGCTTCGTCGGTCCAGCACCGGTTCGTCGGTGCGACCCGACGAACCGGTGCGGGAACAACGAAGCGGCTCGGCTCGTCGCGCTGATGGTGACGGACAACCGGATGAGCCTTGCCATGCACTACAACGGTTCGCGAGGGTTCGTCGTCCTTGCTGATGAGGACGGCGCACCGCCGGCCTCGTGACCGATCGGAGCGGTGTGGGCGACGACGACGTGCTGGCGACGCTGGCCCGCGAGCGCGGGCGGGCGCTGTTCGGCTACGCCTACCTGCTCACGGGGCAGTCGCACGCCGCCGAGGACCTGGTGCAGGAGGCGCTCGTGCGCACGTTCGCGCGTCGTCGGGCCGGTTTCACGCCCGACGACGCCGAGGCGTACGTGCGGCGCGCGATCCTGACGACGTTCCTGGACGACGCGCGTCGGCGCCAGCGGTGGTCGGGCGTCCGGCACCTGCTGGGCCGGCACGACGAGCCCGCACGCGACCCCGCACCCGCGGTGGGAGCTGTGCTCGACGTGCGCGCCGCCCTGGCGACGCTCGCGCCGCAGGAGCGCGCCGCCGCCGTCCTGCGCTGGTGCGAGGACCTCACCGTGCCGGAGGTCGCGGCCCGCATGGGCCTGGCCGACGGCACCGTCAAGAGGTACCTGTCCACCGCCGGTCACAAGCTCGAGGCGCTGCTCGGTCCGCTCCCGGACGACGAGTCGGTGCCGCTCACCCCCGGGAGGACCCGGTCATGACCGAGCACCACGACCAGCCCCGCAACCCCCTGTCCGACGCACTCTCAGCCGCCGAGCACTCGCCCGCGGCCCGCGCGTACGAGGTCCCCGTCGAGCTCGTGCGCACGCGCGCACGGCGTCGTCGGGCCGGTCGGACGACCGCCGCGGCCGGTGCGCTCGCGCTCGTCGTCGCGGGCGTCGCGGTCGCCGTGCCGCGCCTCGCGGACGGGGACGGCGGACTGCGGCTCGCCGCGGACGCGCCCGCGCAGTGCAGCGTGTCGCCGGCACAGATCCGTGCGGGCGACGGGGTCGTCGGTGCCGACGGTGGGGACGGCGGATGGGTCGTCGAGACCAGGGTCGTCCCCGGCACGCTCCAGCCCGCACGGCAGGGGCGGTGGGCCATGGCCGTGAGCACGACCGCGGACATGCAGGCCGCCGACTACCTCGGCACCCCGCTGGGTGGCTCGATCGCGACGTCCGTCGTGCTGGTGCGCGACGGTGCGGTGGTCGCCGTGCTCGACGGCTCGTACGACATGTCGCTCGAGGATGCCCGGAGCGTCGCCGTCGACATGCAGCCGCAGCCGTTCCCCCTGGACGTCGACCTCGCGGGCACCTTCGTCTCGTGCGAGACCGGCGAGGACGCCGTCCTCGACGCGGGCACGTACGAGCTGGTGGCGACCTCGACGATCCGCTTTGGCCTCGCGGCCCGCGGCTCCGACGTGCCGGGCGACTTGCACGACGCCCGTTCGACCAGCGAGCCGCTCCAGGTCGTCGTCCCCGCCGGGAGTAGCACGCCGCTCGCCGGCCCGACGACCTGCGGCGCCACCGACGACGAGCTGCGCGACCTCGCCGACCCGCAGACCAACCCGGCGCCGCTGCTGCTCAGCGCGAGCTCGGTGCCGCGCACCGCTGCGTCCGGCAAGAACCTGTCGTTGCAGCTCGCGGTCACCAACGACGGCCCCGCGCACATCGACGCCCGGACCGGCTACCCCGAGGTCGTCCTGGTGCGTGACGGTGTCGTCGTCGGCGGCCCCGGCCCCATCGAGGCCATCGGCATCGACCTCTCGCTCGACCCGGGTGCATCGACGCCGCTCGACGCCGGGACGCTCCTGCTGAGCTGCACCGACGACACCACGCCGCTCGAGCCGGGCGACTACGAGGTCTGGGCGCTGTCGACGTTCACGCCGCTGGGTCCCGACGGCGCGCGGGAGACCGACGCCGACGACTGGTCCGCCGCGGCCGGGCCGTGGCCGCTGCAGGTCACCGGCGACGCGGTCGTCGACGACCAGATGCCGGGGCTGCTCGAGATGACGTGCGGCACCTCCGCCGACGAGCTCGCGCAGTGGGCCGCGATCACGCAGGAGTCGCCGCTGGCCGTCGAGGCGACCGCGGCGCCGGCCGACGGCGCGCTCTCCGTCACGGTGACGAACAGCGGGGACGTCCCGGTCACTCTCCTGCCCGATCATCTGAGTGCCGGGCTCTCGGACGGCGAGCAGGTGGTGGGCATGGGCCTGACCGCGATGTACGACGCGACCACGACGACGCTCCAGCCGGGCGAGTCCACGACGTTCAGCACCACCTACAGCGACCCTGAGGGGTGCGACGGGCCGCTGAGCACCGGGACCTACGACACCTGGGCGGCCCTGGGCGTGACCGTCGACGGCACCCCGAGCACTCTCGTCGCCGGCCCCGTCCCGGTGGAGCTCGCCACGCCCTGACCTCGTCGAACGCGAACCTGCCTCCCACGTCGACCAGCCCTGCGCGGTCGGCGGCGGCGAGGTCGGCAGTCCTGCGCGAGGTCGGCACTCCGGACTGCCGATCTCGCGCCGGAGTGCCGCCCTCGCCGGTGCCCGCTCATGTCGAGCTCCCACCTCGCGCTCACCCGCTGAGCCGCGTCGGGATGAACGCAGGGTCAACGAACTCGGACCCGGGGTCCAGCCGGCGTCCAGTGCTCGCCCAGGTCAGGCTGGCTGAATCGAGGTCGTTGCCAGCCCCGACCTCAGGAGCACCCCGTGTCCCCCTACGCCCTCTACGCGGCGGACCTCGTCGCGATCCTCGTCCTCACGTTCGCCGTCTACCTGCCCCGGCACCGGCGCCGCGACCTCGTCGTCGCGTTCCTGGCGGTGAACGTGGGCGTGCTCGCGGTCTCGGCGGCGCTCGCGCAGAGCACGATCGCTGCGGGGCTCGGGCTCGGGCTGTTCGGCGTGCTGTCGATCATCCGGCTGCGGTCCACCGAGCTCGCGCAGCACGAGGTCGCCTACTACTTCGCGGCGCTCGCGCTCGGGCTGATCGGCGGGCTCGGCACGACGTCGATCGGCCTCGGGGTCGGGCTCATGGCGGCGATCGTGGCGGTCGTCGCGTTCGCGGACAGCCCGCGCCTGCTGCACCGGCTGCGACAGCAGATCGTCGTGGTGGACCGCGCGATCGCCGACGAGACCGCGCTCGTCGCCCACCTCGAACGGCTGCTCGGCGGGCGGGTGCACTCCGCGACCGTGCAGCGGCTCGACCTGGTCAACGACACGACGACGGTCGACGTGCGCTACTCAGCGGGCACGCTGCCGTTCTCGTCGGACGAGCCGATGGGCGCGACGGGCGTCACCGGCTACCCGCACGCCGAGCGTCAGGGGGCGCGGTACCAAGCGGGGTACGAGCGGGCCGGCAGCGTGCAGCCGGAGACGCTGCGGTGAGCGCGGCGGACCTCGAGCGGCGCCTCGCGACGCTCACGGCAGTCGGGCTCGCGGACATCGACGAGGCCGGCGCAGGGCTCCTGACCCGCGTCGACCGCAAGTACGTGCTCCCCGCGACCGCGCTGGCGTCGCTCCCCCTGACCGACGGCGCACGGGTGCTCGAGATCGAGGGTCGCCGCACGTCGCAGTACGCGTCGGTGTACTTCGACACCCCCGCGCTCGCGAGCTACCTGGGCGCGGCGCACCGTCGGCGAGGCCGGTACAAGGTCCGCACCCGCACGTACGCGGACTCGGGCGACTGCTTCGTCGAGGTCAAGACGCGCGGCGTGCGCGGCGCGACGGTCAAGCTCCGCCAGCGGCACGACGGCGCCGCGCACGAGCTCACCGACGCCGCCCGGGCGTTCACGACGAGCACGCTCGGCCCGGCCCGGCCGCTCGACGGCCCGCTGCGCCCCACGCTCGCGAACCGCTACCGCCGCACCACGTTGCTCGTCGACGGCGGCCGACCCGGCGCGATCGCCCGCACGACGATCGACACCGACCTGGTGTGGGTCGACGCCGAGACCGGCGACGAACGCCCGCTCGGTCCGCTCGTCGTGGTCGAGACCAAGACCGGTGCGTCGCCGTCGGTCACCGACCGGCTGTTGTGGCGCCACGGCCACCGGCCCGTCCGCATCTCCAAGTACGGGACGGGGATGGCCGTGCTGCACCCCGAGCTCCCGCTGACCCCCTGGCGCCGCGTGCTCGACCGGCACATCGAGCCGTACGAGCGCCTGACCGCTGGCGTCTGAGCCGGCCCCCGAACCCGCCCGAGCCCACGACCACGCCTGAGTCCGAGGAGGACCCCATGCGCACACCCCTGAAGCGAGCCGCGATCCGCGCGGCCGTCCCCGCGACCGTCGTCGCCCTGATCCTGGCCGGGTGCACGGCGCAGGACGACTCGTCGTCGACGTCCCCGACCTCGACCACCGCCGACACCGGCACCGGCACGACCATCCCGGCGTCCACCGACGCGGACCTGACGGTCGAGTCCGCGATGGCCCAGAACACCGCACCGCACGAGGGCGACGCGTCCTACGACGAGTCCGCGGCGGTCGACGTGACGCTCGCCGACGGATCGTCGTCGTCCTCGTCGGACGCCGTGAGCGTCGACGGTGACACCGTGACGATCTCCGCGGGCGGCACCTACCGGCTGTCCGGGACGCTGGCCGACGGGCAGGTCGTCGTCACGGCCCCCGACCAGGACGTGACGCTCGTCCTCGACGGCGTCGACCTGACGAGCTCGACCACCTCACCGCTGCAGGTGCTCGAGGCCGACGACGTGCACGTCGTGCTCGCCGACGGCAGCGACAACGGCCTGACCGACACCTCCGCCTACGCGGACGACGACGAGGCGAGCGGCGCGCTGTTCAGCGCGGGTGACCTGACGATCACCGGCGACGGCTCGCTGGACGTCACGGGCAACGGCAACGACGGGATCGTCGGGAAGGACGGCCTGGTCGTCGCGTCCGGCACGCTCACGGTCGACGCGGTCGACGACGGGATCCGCGGCAAGGACTACCTCGTCGTCGAGGGCGGCACGCTCACCGTCACGGCGGGCGGCGACGCGCTGAAGTCCGACGACGACGAGGACGCGACGCTCGGGTACGTGCTGGTGAACGACGGCACGCTCGACCTCACCGCGGGCGACGACGGCCTGACCGCGGCGACCGACGTGCTCGTCGCAGGCGGCACCCTGGACGTCACCACGGGCGGCGGCGCGGACGCGACCGTGGCCGACGACGCCTCCCCCAAGGGCCTCGTCGGCGACGCGGCGGTCGTCGTCGGCGGAGGCACGCTGGCGGTCGATGCGGCCGACGACGCGATCCACTCCGACGCGGTCGTCTCGATCACGGGCGGGGCGCTGACGCTCGCATCTGGTGACGACGCCGTGCACGGCGAGTACGCGCTGCAGGTCACGGGCGGGACGCTCGACGTGACGCAGGCCGTCGAGGGGCTCGAGGCCCAGGAGATCACGATCCTGGACGGCACCATCACGCTCGTCACCAGCGACGACGGCCTCAACGGCTCGACCGCCGACGGCTCCGCCGACGAGACCGCGACCGGCGACCAGGCCCAGCAGGGCGGCGGCTTCGGCGGCGGCGGGGGCGGCATGGAGGCGGCCGACGAGAACGTGTCCGTCACCATCGCGGGCGGCACGCTCGTCGTCGACGCCCAGGGCGACGGCCTGGACTCCAACGGGAACCTGACCATGACCGGCGGGACGGTCGTCGTGTCCGGCCCGACGAACGACGGCAACGGCTCGCTCGACTACGCCGGGACGTTCGAGATCACGGGCGGCGAGCTCATCGCCGTCGGGTCCTCGGGCATGGCGCAGACGCCGTCGGGCGGCACGCAGTCGTTCGTCGGGATCACGCTGTCGCAACAGGGCGCGGCCGGGGACGTCGTGCAGGTCGTCTCGTCCGACGGCGACGTCCTCGCCTCGTTGACCGCGGTCAAGCCGTTCTCGTCGGTCGTGTACTCGTCCCCCGACGTGGTCGACGGCGCGACGTACACCGCGGTCCTGGGCGGGACCGCAGGCGACGCGGTCGCCGGGCCCCTCAGCCGCGGCGGCACGGCCGGGGCGACGACCGCCGGCACCGGCACCGCGGGCGAGGTCGCGGCAGGCATGGCCGGCCCCGGAGCTCCTGGCGGCGGCATGTCGAGCGGTGAGCGTCCCGGCGACGGCCAAGCGCCCGGGCGCCAGCCCGCTCCGCCGGCCACGTCGAGCGACGCTTGACCGGCCACCGTGCTCACGCCCGTGGCGAGGCCGCTCCGGGATCGGCTTCGGTCCGTCGCCGGGCGCGGCGCTACCCCTGCGGCGACGACGTCTCTCCGGTCCCCAGGCGCGGGAGGGCGGGTGCGTCGTCCGTACGCGGCACGGGCGAGCCGAGGAGCAGCACGTCGCCCGCGAAGTCTGCGCACGACGTCGGGAGCTCGACGCCGTCGGCCCGGAGCTGGCTCGCAGGCACGAGCGTGCCCGCGACGCGCAGGTCGTCGCCGATCCGGAACGGCTCGCTGCTCGAGCTGGCGATCCACGTCAGCGCACCCCGCAGCGCGTCCCACTGCCACATCGGCGGGTTCACGGCCACGAGCGTGCCCGGCGAGATCGCCAGGCACCCGTCGAGCACTCCGAGCCGTCCCACGACGACCGGCCCGTCCGGGACCGCGTCCCGGACGATGCTCACGACCGAGACCGGTGCCGCACCCGGGTCCGGTCCGTCGTCCGTGAGCGGTCCGACGAGCAGTGCGGCCACACCGCCGACGACGGTCACGGCTGCGGCGGCTGTCAGGGCGACAGCCCGCCCGTGCCGCCGGCGCCCGACGAGCCCGTCCGGCCCCGGCGTTGGCGCTGTGACGACCGTCAGGCGCCCTGGCCGGCGCCGCGGGACCTCGTCGGCCGAGCGCGCTCGCGCCGGTGCGGGGTCCGCTCGCCCCGGGTCGGGGTTCGCCGCCGGCACGTGCTGCGGGCTCGTCCCGGCGGCGGCGCGCACGAGAAGGTCGTCGGCCTCCGCGTCGACCTGCGCACGGAACGCCGCTGCGAAGTCCTTCTCAGTGATCTTGACGCTCATCACGACCTCCTCGGGTCGGCGACGGACAGGCGGCGCAAGGCCTGGTGCGCGGTCACGCGCACGGTGCTGCGGGACATGCCCAGGACGCGGGCGATCTCGCGGTCGTCCAGGTCCTCGATGTAGCGGAGCGTGAGGACCGCGCGGGCGCGGGGCGGCAGGCCGGCGATCATCGAGACGGCCGCGTCGACCGACTCGACGTACGCGTACTCGTCGGGCGCGACCGGCTCGCGACCGCCCGAGGCGACCACTGCCGCCTCCCGGCCGCGCACCTGGTCGAGGTAGAGCCGCACGAGCACGGTGCGCGCGTAGGCGAACGGGACCCGCGCGGTGCGCACCTTGTCCCAGTGCACGAGCAGGCGCACCGCGGTGTCCTGCACCAGGTCCTCGGCTGCGGCGGCCTCGCGGCACATGCCGAGCGCCACGCGCAGCAGCGCACGCCGATGCTCACCGACGAACTGCGCCACCTCGTCGTGCGCCCCCCGCTCGCCCGACGCAACCCCGACGTGCGTCCCCCGCTCACCCGACGCATCCCCGACGAGCTCGGCACTCGCGCGCGAGGTCGGCACCCCGGACTGCCGCGCTCGTACGAGACTGCCGAGCTCGCGGGCGTCGGCTGCATCGCGACGCGCGTCGCCCCGCCCGGCGCTCGTCGGCGCGTCTGTGCCCATACCTAGGAGACTGCCGCAACCCGCCCAGGTGTTTACCCCAACCGGCAGCGCGTCTCGTCCGCCGAGCCCGACCCGGGACCCCGAGCGACCGCTGGGTCGCGGCGGGGAGGCTCGCCGACCCAGCGATCGCTCCGGCCTCACCGCCTCAGAACCGGAGCAAGCGCTGGGTCGCGGCGGAGAAGCTCGCCGACCCAGTGACTGCTCCGGGCTCGATCACTCTCAGCCGGAGCAGACGCTGGGTCGCGGGGAGGTGGGGACGGGGCGGGGGTCTGGGCGAGGTCAGGAGGGGTGGCGGGTGGCGGCCAGGGCTTGCTGGTACTCGGTGGTGGTGCCGTCCGGGCGGACCTCTTGCAGGACGTGGTCCGCCACGCCGAGGTCGTGCAGCGTCGCGGTCAGGGCGCGGACGTCGTCGTCGGACAGGACCGTGGGGTCGACCGTGGTGCGGACCTGCACGTCGACGCCCGAGTCGAGCACCATCCGCAGGCTCGCGAACGCCTGGTCGGCCGCAGTCGTCTCGCCGCCGACGCGCGTGATCGCGCGGTACAGGTGCCGCGGCGCCTTGACGTCGAATCCGATCCAGTCGACGAGCGGCAGCAGCGCCTCGAGCTTGCGCGGGTAGGCCCCGCCGGTGTGCAGGCCGACGCCGAACCCGCGGTCGCGGACCTCGCGCATCGCGTCGGCCAGCGCCGTCTGCCTCGTCGGCTCGCCGCCGGAGAACACGACCCCGTCGAGGAGCCCGGCACGACGCGTGAGGAGCTCGCGCACCTCGCGCCACGGGACCTGACCCGACGCTCGCGGGTCGAGGATCGCGTGGTTGTGGCAGTACGTGCAGCGCCACGGGCAGCCCTGCAGGAACACGGTCGCGACGAGCCTGCCCGGCCAGTCGCACGACGACATCCGCGTGAGCCCGGCGATCACGAGGTCACCGGCGCAGGCCTCCTTGCGCCCGCCGCCGAGGGTGAGCGCCGCAGCGGCACCCACTCCGGGCAGGAGGGGGCCCGCGGCCGCGCCCCGCGGACCCGACCGCGCGGGACCGGTGTCCCCCGCGGTCCCGAGCGGGGCCGTCTCGCCGCGCGCAGGGGGCAGCGCCCGCTCGTCGTCGGACGACGACGGACGCTGCCCCACCGACGCGACTGTCACGCGAGCGCCGCCACGGACTCGCGGAAGTGCGTGCGCTCGGCGTGCTCGCCCTTCTTGCCCACGTTGAACGACGACACAGGCCGGTGGTAGCCCATGACGCGCGTCCACACCTCGCACTCCTGCATGCGGCCGACCTCGGCGCAGCGCGGGCACTCCTGGTGCTCGCCCGCCAGGTAGCCGTGGTTCGGGCAGATCGAGAACGTGGGGGTGACCGTCAGGTACGGCAGGCGGAACCGGGACAGCGACCTGCGGACCAGCTCACGGGCGGCGTCGGGGGTCGACAGTCGCTCCGACATGTACAGGTGCAGCACCGTGCCGCCCGTGTACTTGGTCTGCAGCTCGTCCTGGCGCTCGAGCGCCTCGAACGGGTCGTCGGTGAAGCCCACCGGAAGCTGCGAAGAGTTGGTGTAGTACGGGTTGGTGTCCGTGCCGGCCTGCAGGATGCCGGGGAAGCGCGCGCGGTCCTCCTTGGCGAAGCGGTACGTCGTGCCCTCGGCCGGCGTCGCCTCGAGGTTGTAGAGGTGGCCGGTCTCCTCCTGGAAGTCGACCATCCGGGCCCGGACGTGGTCCAGGACCCGCACGGCCATCTGGTGACCGCGGGGGTCGGTGATGTCGTACTCGTCGCCGCTGAAGTTGCGGATCATCTCGTTGAGACCGTTGACGCCGATCGTCGAGAAGTGGTTGTCGAGGGTGGCCAGGTAGCGCTTGGTGTACGGGAAGAGGCCCTGGTCGATCAGCCGGCCGATCACCTCGCGCTTCAGCTCGAGGCTGGTGCGGGCGTACTCGACGAGCTCGTCGAGCCGGGCAAGCAGCGCGGGCTCGTCGCCCGCGTGCACGTACCCCAGGCGCGCGCAGTTCACGGTGACGACGCCGATCGAGCCCGTCTGCTCCGCCGACCCGAACAGGCCGTTGCCGCGCTTGAGCAGCTCACGCAGGTCCAGCTGCAGGCGGCAGCACATCGAGCGCACGTCGCCCGGCTTCATCTCCGAGTTGATGAAGTTCTGGAAGTACGGCAGGCCGTACTTCGCGGTCATCGCGAACAGCGCGTCCGCGTTCGCGCTGTGCCAGTCGAAGTCCTGCGTGATGTTGTACGTCGGGATCGGGAACGTGAAGACGCGGCCCGTGGCGTCGCCCTCGGTCATGATCTCGATGTACGCGCGGTTGATGACGTCCATCTCCGGCTGCAGGTCGCCGTAGGTGAAGTCGCACGGCTCGTCGCCGACCATCGGGACCTGGTCCTTGAGGTCGTCGGGGCAGATCCAGTCGAACGTGAGGTTCGTGAACGGCGTCTGCGTGCCCCAGCGGCTCGGCACGTTGAGGTTGTACACGAGCTCCTGGATGCCCTGCTTGACCTGCGCGTACGTCAGGTTGTCCGTCCGCACGTACGGGGCCATGTACGTGTCGAAGCTGCTGAACGCCTGCGCCCCGGCCCACTCGTTCTGCATCGTGCCGAGGAAGTTGACGATCTGACCGATCGCCGCCGAGAAGTGCTTCGCCGGACGCGCGTCGACCTTGCCGGGGATCCCGCCGAGGCCCTCCTGCAGCAGCGTGCGCAGGCTCCAGCCCGCGCAGTAGCCGGAGAGCATGTCGAGGTCGTGGATGTGCAGGTCGCCCTCGCGGTGCGCCTCACCGACCGCCGCCGGGTAGACCTCGGACAGCCAGTAGTTCGCGACGACCTTGCCCGCGGTGTTGAGGATCAGGCCGCCCAGCGAGTAGCCCTGGTTGGCGTTGGCGTTGACGCGCCAGTCGCTGCGGTCGAGGTACTCGTCGATCGACGACGCCACGTCGACCGTGACGGGCGCGGTCGGGGTGGGGGCCTGCGCGGCGGGCTCGGACATGGCGGTGTGCGCTCCTTCGTCGTCGAATTCATGATCTCACCGCGACCCCCACATGTAGTGGTGCGCTTGGTGGACGTTCACAAGATGTGGGAATTTCTATGCCCACGGCGGGTGGCGCTCCGGGACCTTGGTCCCGCCGGACCGGGTGCCCGCAGGTGGCGCGCGCGGCCGCGCCACGAAGACACGGCGTGTCGCTGCGCGCAGTTCACCCGGACGCCCCGGCGTGTCGGTCCGCGGGCTCGCTCCGGCTCTCACGACGGGCGCCGAGGCGGCCCTGCCCGGGGCACGCGGCGACGAGCGCCGACCACCCCTCGACCCTCGCAGGTGCCGGCGCGCGGGGCACCGCGTCGTAGCCTTGGCGCACGTCGCAGTCGAGTGCACGGCACCACCGCGCCGGCCCTGCCGACCGCCACCGCCCCAGCCCCGCCGTGGGAGAACCATGACCGCGAACGACCCCGACGCACGGGACCTCACCCCACGCGACGTCGCGGTCCGCGCCGCGGTCGCGGACGACGTGGCGGGCATCTGCGGGTTCGGCGAGGCGCACGTACGGGCCCACTACGCGCCGCTGATCGGCACGGCGGCCGCCGACGAGCAGGTGCGCCGCTGGTGGAGCTCGCAGTACGTGGGCGCGGCGGTCGCGGCAGGGGACGTCGTCGTCGCCGAGCGCGACGGTCGCGTCGTCGGGGTGGCGCAGCACGGTCGGGCCGGCCTAGACCACGTGGTCTACAAGCTCTACGTCGCGCCCGGCCTGCGCGGGAGCCGCCTCGGGCCCCGCCTCGTCGCCGCACTCGTCGAGCGGCTCCCCCCGGATGTCGACCGGCTGTTCGTCGAGCACGTCGCCGCCAACCGCCGTGCAGCCGCGTTCTACGAGCGTGAAGGGTTCGCGGTGGACCACGTCGACCCTCACCCGAGCGGCGACCTCGCGCTCGGCACCGTGTGGCGCATGCGGACGCTGCGCAGGTGACCGCCCGTGCCCCCGCCGGGACGCACCCGCGGGGGCACTTCGTCGACGCCTCATCCCCGACACCTGCGAGCGCGAGCTCACGGACCTCGTCCGGAGCACGGCCGCTCGGGTGCGAGCATGGTCGGGTGGAGTCCGACGAGCTGCTCGACGTGCTGCTCGCCGGTGGACGACGAGCCGAGCGCGCGACCCACGTGCGCCACGTCCCGGCACGCGAGGGGGTGCGCGAGCCGTGGCCTGCGTGGGCGGACACGGACCTGGTGCGCGGCTACCGCGCCCTCGGGGTCGACTCGCCGTGGCGGCACCAGGCGCAGGCCGCGCAGGCCGCATGGGCCGGCCGGCACACCGTCCTGGCGACGTCGACGGGCTCCGGCAAGTCCCTCGCGTACTGGCTCCCCGCGCTGAGCGCGGTGCGCGGGCGGGCGGCCGAGGCCGCGCTCGACCCGGGCCGCATCGAGTCCGCCCGACGTCGCGCGAGCGTCCTGTACCTGTGCCCGACGAAGGCGCTCGCGGCCGACCAGCTCGCCGCGCTCGACCGTCTGCTGACCGCCGCGCAGGTGCGCGACGTCCGGGTCGCGACGTGCGACGGGGACACCTCGACCGACGAGCGCCGCTGGGTGCGCGACCACGCCGACGTCGTGCTGACCAACCCGGACTTCCTGCACTTCTCTTTCCTGCCGCAGCACGAGCGATGGTCGCGGCTGCTGGCGTCGCTGCAGTACGTCGTGCTCGACGAGTGCCACGCGTTCCGCGGGGTGTTCGGCGCGCACGTCGCGCTCGTGCTGCGCCGCCTGCGCCGCCTGGCCGCGGCCTACGGCGCCTCGCCCACGTTCGTGCTGGCCTCCGCGACCACGGCCGACCCGGCCGCGAGCGCCGCACGCCTGCTCGGCGTCGACCCGCAGGAGGTCGAGTCCGTCACCGAGGACGCCTCGCCCGCGGGACGCAAGACCGTGGTGCTGTGGGAGCCGCCCGAGCTGCCCGGCTACGGCCCGGACGCGAGCACTCCGTGGGCCTCGCTGCTGCCGGACGAGGACCCGTGGGCGACCCCGGGCGAACCTGAGACCCGGCCGCGCCGCACGGCGACCGCCGAGGTCGCCGACCTCCTGGCCGACCTCGTCGTGCACGGCGGCCGGACGTTGGCGTTCACGCGCTCGCGCCGGGCGGCGGAGTCGGTCGCGACCGCCACGCGCGAGCACGTCGCCCACGCCGACCCGTCGCTGCGCGCCACGGTCCAGGCCTACCGCGGCGGGTACCTGCCCGAGGAACGACGAGCGCTCGAGCACGCGATCCGGTCCGGTTCGCTGCGCGCGCTCGCGACGACGAACGCGCTCGAGCTCGGCGTGGACATCTCCGGCCTCGACGCGGTGCTCATCGCGGGGTGGCCGGGGACGCGCGTCTCGTTCTGGCAGCAGGCCGGCCGTGCCGGGCGTGCGGGCGCCGACGGGCTCGTCGCCCTCGTCGCGCGCGAGGACCCGCTCGACACCTACCTCGTCCACCATCCCGAGGCGGTGCTGGACGTCCCCGTCGAGGCGACCGCGTTCGACCCGACCAACCCGTACGTGCTCGCCCCGCACCTGTGCGCGGCCGCCGCCGAGCGCCCGATCCGCGCCGAGGAGCTCCCGCTGTTCGGCGACCGCGCGCTGGCCGTGCTCGACGACCTCGTCGCCAACGGCGTGCTGCGCCGCCGCTCGTCGGGCTGGTACTGGACGCATGCGGAGCCCGCCTCGCGGCTGACCGACCTGCGCGGCGCGGGCGGGAACCCCGTGCGCGTCGTCGAGACCGACACCGGGCGTGTCCTCGGCACCGTCGACGCCGCCGCGGCCGACGCCACGCTCCACCCGGGCGCGGTCTACGTGCACCAGGGGGCGACGTTCGTCGTCGACGAGCTGCACCAGGCAGACGACGTCGCGCTCGCGACCCGCCGGGACGTCGACTTCGGCAGCTGGGCCAAGTGGCTGTCCACGACCGCGATCGTCGACGTGCACGACGAGCGCCACTGGGGCCCGGTCGCGTGGTACCTCGGCACGGTCGACGTCACGTCGCAGGTGCTCGGGTTCCACCGCAAGCACCTGCCCGACCTGCGCGTGCTCGGCTACGAGGACCTCGAGCTGCCGCCGCGGACGCTGCGCACGTCGTCGGTGTGGTGGACCGTGCCGGCGTCCGTGCTCGAGGAGGCGGGCGTGACGCTCGAAGCACTGCCCGGAGCGTTGCACGCCGCGGAGCACGCCTCGATCGGTCTGCTGCCGTTGCTCGCGACGTGCGACCGCTGGGACCTCGGCGGGCTGTCCACCGCGCTGCACCCCGACACGGGCGAGGCCACCGTCTTCGTGCACGACGCCCACCCCGGTGGGGCCGGCTTCGCCGAGCGCGGCTTCCACCTCGGAGCGACCTGGCTCACCGCGACCCGCTCCGCGATCGCCGACTGCCGGTGCACCACGGGGTGCCCCGCGTGCGTGCAGTCGCCCAAGTGCGGCAACGCCAACAACCCCCTCGACAAGGCCGCCGCGCTGCGCCTGCTCGATGCCGTCCTGCGTCACGCCACGGCCTGACTCCACCCCACCTGACGCCACCCCACCTGGCGCGACCCAGCCGGCCCTCGGCCAGCCCGACCCCGTGTCACCAGGCTCCACAGCGCCTGACCCGGCAGCGCCAGACTCCCCGGCGGCCGACCCAGCATCACCAGGATCCGTAGCACCCGGCTCGGCACCGGCTGGCTCCGCGCCGCGCGGGCCGGCGCGGGCGTGAGCGCGGGCCGTCGCTCCCGGCGCGGCCACGTCGACATCCACCGCCACGACGCCTGCGAGACCCGCCGTGCACCTGACCAGGTCCGCACCGTTGCGCTCCGCGACACGGCTCGCCAGCGCGCAGGCCACCGCCTCGTCGTCCCCGCGCTGCATGCGCGTCGCGGCCGCGAGCGCCGCGAGGTCCGCCGCGGCCTGAGCACGCCCGCGCGCGGCGTGCGCCGCCGCCACCGTGGCCACCGCGGCGGCGGCGAGCAGCGCGACGAGGACGACCGCGAGCAGCAGCGCCGTCCCGGCCCCACGCTCGTCGCGCGGGTCGAGGCGCGGCACCCCGGTCACGGTTCTCTCCACGCGGCCGACCGCCCCGTGAGCGTGACCGCGCTGCCGACCCCTGCGACCGTGAGCGACGCCGCGACGCTGACCGTCACCCAGCCCTCGTCTCGCGTCACCCCCACGCTCGCCGCGTCGCCCGCGACACGACGCGAGGCTGCGACCACCGCCGCGTCGTCCTCCCCCAGCGCCGCCAGTCGCGCGCCGGTGCGCGCGGCCTCCGCGCACCGCTGCTGCACCACACCCGCCGCGCTGGTCCCCAGCACCGCGAGCAGCAGCAGGACGACCGCGGGCAGACCGACCGCGAGCTCCGCCGTCACCGACCCGCGGTCGGCCTGCCCCCGCCTCACAGGGACAACGCCTGCTTGATGATCCCGCCGAGCAACCCCTTGACCTCGTTGCCCTTGAGGATCACGACGAGCAGCCCGGCGAACCCGACCGCCGCGAGGGTCGCGATGGCGTACTCGGCGGTCGCCATGCCCGCGTCGTGCGCGTGGCGCGTCACGCGACGCACGACGCGCGTCGGCACCCAGCCGGTGGCCGGGCGCTGAGCGCACCACCGCCGGCGCGACGCCGTGCCGGCCTCGTCCGCGGCCTCGGCCCGAGCGGGCTCCGCCGGCTCCCCGCCCGCGTGCTCCTGCAGTGCTGTGCCGTCCATTCGGCACCTCCTGTCCTCCGACCTGGGTCGGCCTGGTGAGTGGAGCGCGGCCTGCGCGCCCCGTCCGACGCCTGCCGGACGCCGCCAGCGTCACGACTTCCTGCCTCGCGTGGGCCGCGGCGGACGCGATCTGGGGGCGAGCCGGTCGCCGGCGTGACCTGTGGACGGCTCGCCGGCCGGGTCCTCGATCACGGGAGCAGCCCGACGAGCAGGCCCGAGCCGAGCCCGAGGACGAGCGGCGCCAAGCCGAGGAGCGCGAACGCCGGCAGGAAGCACAGGCCGAGCGGCAGGACGAGGTGCACGCCCAGCGCGGCACCCGCGGTCCGGGCTCGTCGGCGGCGTTCACGTCGCACCGTCGCCGCGCGCACGCGCAACGACGGGCCGGGTGCCGACCCGGTCAGCCACGCGTCCTCCAGGCAGTCCCGCACGTCCAGCGCACCCTCGGGCGCCCCGGCCCACGCCGCCTGCCACGACGCACCGAGCATGAGCGCGGTTCCGGCCGCGACGAGCGCATCTCCCGCCTCGCCGCCCGCGGCCCTGCCCACGGCGTTCAGTGCTCGTGGCACGGAGGCGCCCGAGGCGACCGCGGCGTCGAGGAGGTCGAGCAGCAGCACGCCCTCGACCGCGGCCGTCCGCGCCGGACGGCCGCGGGAACGTCGGGCCGGCGAACGTGTGCCGCTCACCGGCCGCGCCGGATGGACGCTCCACGGCGTCACCGCGAGCACGAGGGACAGGACGAGCACGACCTCCACGTCAGCCCCCGGCCCGCCCAGGCACCGTGCGGCGCTCGGGCACCGGGCGACGCTCAGGCGCTGGGCGACCCTCGGGCACTGGGTGACCCTCGGTCGCTGGGCGGCGCTCGCCCGCGCGGCGCCCGGCTCCGCGCCGGGGCACGCCGGTCCGCGCTCGCGTGGGCGCGGCAGCCCCGCGAGCCGCGCGCGTGAGCAGGGCGGCGGTCCAGCGCCGCCCGGCGACGAGCAGGAGCACCCCCGCGACACCCGCTGTGGTGCCGAGGCCACCGCCCAGCAGGACACCGACCGGGTCTGCGCCGAGCACGGTCCCGAGCGCGACGCCCAAGAGCGGCAGCCACCCGAGGACGCGGGCGGTCGCGCGTGGACCGGCGAGTGCCGCCTCGACGTCGTCGCGCTCCGCGGCGTCGGCGGCCAGCGACTCCGTGACGCGTTCGAGCACCCCGACGAGCGGCGCGCCGAGCTCATGCGCGGTCTGGGCGGCTGCGACCACGGCGGCGGTCCGCTCGACCAGGCGCAGCCGCTCACGTGCCACGGCTCCGCCTCGTCGCGCGCGCGACACCCGACCGCGTGACTCGCTCCCGCCAGCCCCACCGCAGGCCGCGACGAGCGTCCCGACGTCGGGCACGTCGCCTACCAGCCGCATCCCGAGCGCGGTCTCCCACGCGTCGCGCGGAGCACGCCCCGCCCGCAGCTGCGCCCCGACCGCGACGAGCAGCGCTTCGAGCGCGACGCCCGTCGGCGGTGCGACCGCGCTCCGCGTCAGCCCCGACACGTGTGACGGGCGTCCGGGGACCCGTCCCGGCGGACCGACGAGCACGAGCACGACGACGGCGCTGGCAACCCCCGCAGCGACGCTCACACGGACCTCGCGCAGCGCCGCCCGCCGAAGGACGCGACCCCGCCCGCCCACGTCCGGGCAGGGGTGGCGCGCCTGGTGCCGCCGGATGCACCGGCGCCCGTGTCGGTCCGGGTCACGTCACGGCCTCGAGGCGGGCCGCGAGCTGCGGCCAACCCGGCCCGCGGGTCACGGCGCCCGACGGCGCGACGGCGACGGCGGTCGCGACCTCGAGCCCGTCACGCGAGCGCCGGACCACGGCGACCTCCGCGAGCGACCGCCGCGCCCTGCCCGGTCCCGCCCGCCGCAGGTGCAGCACCGCGTCGAACGCGGCGGAGGCCTGAGCGGCCGTCGCGTCACGCCCGAGGCCCGCGAGCGCCGCGAGCGCCTCGAGTCGGGCCGGGACGTCGGCCGCGGTGTTCGCGTGGACCGTCGCGCACCCTCCGTCGTGGCCGGTGTTCAGCGCGGCCATGACCTCGCGGACCTCGGCACCACGACACTCCCCGAGCACGATCCGGTCGGGCCGCATGCGCATCGCCTGGCGCACCAGCTCGGCGAGGTCCACCCGGCCCGCACCCTCGACGTTCGCGCGCCGGGCCAGCAGTCGCACGACGTGCGGGTGGTCGGGCGCGAGCTCGCCGGACTCCTCGATGACGACGATGCGCTCGTCGCGACCCGCCCACGACAGGAGCGCGGCCAGCAGCGTCGTCTTGCCCGCGCCCGTCGCGCCGGAGACGAGCAGGTTGGCGCGTGCGTCGACGAGGCCGCGCACGACGCCGACGATCTCGGGGGCGATCGTCCCGACGCGGACCAGCTCGTCCATCGACAGCGCGCGCGAGCGCACCACGCGCAGGCTCAGCAGCGCGCACCCGCCTGCCACGGGCGGCAGCACGGCATGCAGCCGGGTGCCGTCGGGCAGGCGAGCGTCGACGGTGGGTGCGCCGTCGTCGAGCCGCTGCCCGCCGGCTGCCGCGAGCCGCACCGCGAGCGCCCGCACGTCCTGCTCGGATCCCAGGTCGACGTCCGTGCGCGTCAGCCGGCCGTCGAGCTCGACCCACACGTCGCGCGGACCGTTGACGAGCACGTCGCTCACGCGCGGGTCGTCGAGGAACGGCTGCAGGGGACCGGCCCCGAAGATCGCCGCGCGCACGGCGTGCACCGTCGCGGGGAGCACGGCGGACCCGAGCACCGCACCGCGCTCGCGCGCGACGAGCTCGACGGCGCGCGCGAGCGCGTGCTCACCGGCCGGGAGCTCGTGGACCCGTTCGCGCACCGCGTCGACGAAGCCCGGCTCGACGACCACGGGCTCGACCGCACCCGCGAGCACGAGGTTCACCACGCGCCGACCCGCACCGACCCGGCAGGCTCGTCGACGCCGAACCCGCCCCCCGCACCGACCTGGCCCCCCGGGCCGAGCCGGGCGTCCGTGCCGAGCCGGGCCTCCGGGCCGAGACCGGCCGCGCCGCCGACCCCGGGACCCACCGCAGGACCGGCACCACCACGCGCCGGACCACCTCCGTACGTGGCACGGTCCGGTGCCGGCCCTGCCGTGCGATCGGTGCCCACGGCTCGCGCGACGCGCGCCGCGGCCCGCGCGACCGCACCGGTCAACGGCACCCCACCGCGTTCCGTCGCGGCCGCGGTGCGGCGGTCGACGGCGAGCCGCGCGAGGACCGGCAGCTCCACCGCACGCGCGAGCTCGTCCGCCCCCAGCCCGCCCGGGGACGGCCCGACAGCGACGATGCCGACATGCGCGCCGTGGCCGACGAGCCGGTCGCGCATCGCCAGGACGCCTGCGACGGTGCGCAGGTCGCGCGGCGCGAGCACGACGATCGCATCGCATGCCGCGGCGACCGACTCCCCGGTCACGACGCCGGCGCGTTCGAGGTCGAGCACCACGACGCCGCACACCCCGGCGAGCGCGTGCAGCACGTCGGCGACCACGCCCGGCTCGGGGAACGACGGACGCTGCCGGTCGGCGCTGAGCACCGCGCACGGCCCCCAGCGCGGGAGCAGCGCGAGCACCTGCGCGCCGTCGACGTCGCCGCGCGCCGAGGTCAGGTCGGGCCAGCGCACGCCGTCGGTGTCCTCGAGCGCCAGCAGGACGTCGATGCCCGCGGCGCACCGGTCGAGGTCCACGAGCGCGGTCGCGGTGCGCCGCGCGAACCGCGCCGCGAGCGCCGCCGCGAACGTCGACGCGCCTGCCCCACCACGCCCGCCGACGACCCCGATCACCCGCGCACGCGCCGGGTCCTGACCCGCGCCCGGTCCGCGGCTCGGCACCGCTCGGTACGACGAGGCCGCCGGCGGCGGAGCGTCCAGCTCGGTGCCCTCGGCCGTCGGCCACGTGTCCCTGCCCCGCCACACGCCGTGCTCGTCCGTTGCCCCCACGCTCCGCCTCCCCTCGGTCGTCCCATCGCCCGCTCGGCCGGCGGCGTGCGCCAGCAGGCGGCCTGCGTCGCCGGGCTCGTCGCAAGCGCGGATGTGCCGACCCTGGCGCACCGCGTCGGCGGCGAGCGGTGCGCCTCGACGAACCTGTGGACGCGCACGCCGTCGACGTGGGCTGGGGTCGGGTCGCGCCGACAACGTCCGGCCTCGCCGGTGCCGTGTCGGACGAGGTCGCTACGCTCGCGGGGGTGCCCTCCCCGGGCACGTGACGCACCACGAGCCCGCGACCCGAGGAAGGAGCGCGTCGATGGCCGGCCACGCCGACGACCAGGACGAACCCGCGCGCCCCGCGCACCGGCCCACCCGCGCCGCTGCGTTCTTCGACCTCGACAAGACGATCATCGCCACGTCGTCGGCCACGGCGTTCTCGCGCGGCTTTCTCGCCGAGGGCCTGCTCACGCGCCGCAACGTCCTGCGTACCGCGGTCGCGCAGTTCCTCTACCTCGTCGGCGGCGCCGACGCCGCGCAGACCGAGCGGCTGCGCGCGAACCTGTCGCGCACGGTCACGGGCTGGCCGGTCTCGCAGGTGTCGCAGATCGTCGCCGAGACGCTGCACGAGGCGATCGACCCGACCGTCTACGCCGAGGCCGTCGCGCTCATCGCGGAGCACCACGCGGCGGGCCGGGACGTGGTGGTCGTCTCGGCGTCGGGCAGCGAGATCGTCGAGCCCATCGCGGCGGTGCTCGGGGCGGACCACGTCGTCGCGACGCGCATGCAGGTGGTCGACGGCCTCTACACGGGCGACATCGACTTCTACGCCTACGGCGAGAACAAGGCCGAGGCGATCCGCGAGCTCTCGCAGTCCCACGGCTACGACCTCGCGTCGAGCTTCGCGTACTCCGACTCGATCACGGACGCCCCGATGCTCGGCGTCGTCGGGCACGGGTTCGCGGTCAACCCCGACCGCGCGCTGCGGCGGCTCGCGGTCGAGAACGGCTGGGGTGTGCTGGCGTTCCGACGGCCCGTGCCGCTGTTCGACTTCGACCGTGAGGCACGGGTCGCGAGCGCGCTCGTCGTCGCCGCGGTGGTCGCCGGGGGCCTCGCGTGGTGGCTCTGGCACCGGCGCCGAGCACGCGGGCGCTGACGCATGGCACGCTCCCTGGCCCGTCCGGACTGCGGACACCGGTCCCAGACTGTGAACCGGCGGGGCCGGTCATCTGCGACGACGACGGCACCACTATCCGAACCCCGCGATCGGGGGTATCAACGGAGTCACAACTGCAGAGCCGCGAGGGTACCCACGCGCAGGTGTAGCCCACCTTCGGGCAGGTCGACCGGGCTGGTCCCGTTGCGAACCACGAGAGTGCACGCTTGATCACCCTCAGGCAGCAGACACGACGACGGCGTCCCTCGGGGCGCCGTCGCTCGTGCGCGCCGATCCCGTCCGGCATCGCGGTCAGGTCGTCAGCCGCCACCGAGGTCAGCGGGATCTGACGACCTCGCACAGTCCTGACGACCTCGCGGGCGACGACGGACGTGTCAGGACAGGGAGCCGGCGAGCACCGAGTCCGCCACCGCACGCGCTGCTGTGGCGCCCGCGACGACCGCCGACGCGTACGCCGTGACCCACGCCGCGACCCGGTCCGGCTCCCCCGTCGCGTAGCCCGCCACCCCCGCGACGTAGAGCTGGGGCGAGGCGGCCCACGTGAGCTCGGGCAGGATCGAGCCGGTCGGGTCGAGCCCGCCGGACGTGGCGATCACCCGCGCGACGAGCCGAGCGACCATCCCGTTGCCCGCGACGAACGGCCGCACGGCCAGCACCTCCGCGTGCACGAGCGCCGCGACGACGAGCGCGGGCGCGGTGGTCGTGGCGACGGTCCGGGCGAGCAGGTCGATGCGCGACGCGACCTCGAGCCCTGTCGACGACGAGCCGAGCCCTCGCTGGTCGAGCGCCAGCTCGTCGGTACGCAGCCGCCCGAGCGCGTCGACGGGCAACCACCCGGCACCGACGACCGTGTGCGCACGGGCGAGCAGCTGCGGCAGGGGCGGTAGCGCCGCACGCTGCTGCGCGCCGAGGTCGGGCACGAGCGCCTCGACGAGCGAGGACCCGCGCAGCGCCCCGACGAGCACGGACTGCGCATCCACGCCGCGCCCACCGGCGTACTGCACGCCGGTGGGCGCGGCACCGGCCCCCAGCGGGGCAGTCGCCCGTGCACCGTCGTCGGGCGGGGACGACGAGCTCGTCGCCCAGCTCGTCGTGCCGGTCGCGAGCGAGCGCACGAGGTCGAGCGGCAGCCGCGCGCCCTCGAGCGAGGCGCTGGCGTGCGCGGCGCGCAGTCCGGCCTCGGCGCGGACCTCTCGCCAGCGCCTGCGGTACGCCTCGTGCCAGCGCAGCTCGTCGCACGCGGTGCGCGCGCTCTCGACGGCCTCAGCCGTCATCTCGACCCACCCGGCCAGCACGTCCCGCGTCACCCCGCGACGGTACCCGCGCCCCGAGTCCCCGAACGGCCGCGCGGCCCGAGCACGGTGCGCGGCCACTGACCGCGCGGCACACTGGCGCCATGGCCGGGCCCAGCGTGTCGTCGTCCATCACCGTCCGCCTGCACCTCGCAGCCCGCCCCACGGCGGTGAGCGAGCTGACGACCGCGATCGAGCAGGCGGGCGGCATCGTCACCGCGCTCGACGTCACCGCGTCCGAGCACGAGCAGATGCAGGCCGACGTGACGTGCGCGACGCGCGGCGAGGAGCACGCCGCGCAGATCGTCGCGGCTCTGGACGGCCTGGACGGCGTGCGCGTCGACCGCGTGAGCGACCGGACGTTCCTCATGCACCTGGGCGGCAAGCTCGAGATCACGTCCAAGGTCCCGCTGCGCAACCGCGACGACCTGTCGATGGCGTACACCCCGGGCGTCGCGCGGATCTGCGAGGCGATCGCCGCGCACCCGGAGGACGCCCGGCGGCTGACGATCAAGCGCAACACGATCGCCGTGGTCACCGACGGCACGGCCGTGCTGGGCCTGGGCGACGTGGGCCCGCTCGCCGCGCTGCCGGTCATGGAGGGCAAGGCGGTGCTGTTCAAGCGGTTCGCGGACATCGACGCGTTCCCGATCGCGCTCGACACCACGGACGTCGACCAGATCGTCGAGACGGTGTGCGCGATCGCGCCGGTGTTCGCGGGCATCAACCTGGAGGACATCAGCGCGCCGCGGTGCTTCGAGGTCGAGCGGCGGCTGCGCGAGCGACTCGACATCCCGGTGTTCCACGACGACCAGCACGGCACGGCGATCGTCGTGGTGGCGGCGCTGACGAACGCGCTGCAGGTGGTGGGCAAGCGCATCGAGGACGTGCGGATCGTGCTGTCGGGTGCCGGTGCGGCGGGTACGGCGGTGCTGCGGCTGCTGCTCGCGGCCGGGGCGGTCGACGTCGTCGTCGCGGACATCGACGGCGTGATCCACCCGGACCGGCCGGGCCTGACCGAGTCGCTGCGGTGGACGGCCTCGGTGACCAACCCGCGCGGCGTGACCGGGACGATCCCGCAGGCGCTCGTGGGGGCGGACGTGTTCATCGGCGTCTCCGCGCCGGACGTGATCACGGGCCGCGACGTGTCCCACATGGCGAAGGACGCGATCGTGTTCGCGCTCGCGAACCCGCGCCCGGAGGTGGACCCCGACGACGCGGCGCAGTACGCGGCGGTCGTCGGCACGGGCCGCTCCGACTTCGCGAATCAGATCAACAACGTGCTCGCGTTCCCGGGCGTGTTCCGCGGCCTGCTCGACGCGCAGAGCCACCGCATCACCGACGAGATGCTGCTCGCGGCGGCCGGCGCCCTGGCCGCGGTGGTCCGCCCCGACGAGCTCAACCCCACCTACATCGTCCCGAGCGTCTTCAACCCGGAGGTCACGACGCGCGTCGCGGCCGCGGTCGCGGAAGCCGCCCACGACCACCCCTGACGCCGCTCGAACCGCGCCACTGGGTGGAGAAGGTCACGCCGTACATGACCGGGTCCACCCAATCGACTCGCGCCCCGGCGGGCGTGGTCAGCGGAAGGCGCCGCGCACGTACTGGGGCTGGTAGCCCGTCGTCGTGACGGCCTCGAGCGGCACGGACGCGGACGGCTCGGGCGAGGCGGGCAGCTCGCCGAGCCGCACGCCGAGGTGGTGCGCCGCGCGCAGCGGCCACGACGGGTCGCGCAGCGCACCGCGTCCGACGAGCACGGCGTCGGCCGAGCCGTCGGCGAGCACCTGCTCCGCGAGCGCAGGGTCGTCGAGCAGGCCGACCGCCGCGACGGGCAGACCCGAGACCTCACGGACCCGGCGGGCGAACGGCACCTGGTAGCCGGGCTCGACGGGGATCGCGGCGAGCGCGTTGCCGCCGGTCGAGACGTCGACGAGGTCCACACCGTGCCCGACGAGCGTGCGCACCACCTGTGCGACGTCCTCGACGCTCAGCCCGTCCGGGGTCCAGTCGGTCGCGGACACGCGCACGAGCAGCGGGCGGTCGTCGGGCCAGGCGGCGCGCACCGCGTCCACGGTCTCGACGAGCAGGCGCGCCCGGTTCTCGAGCGAGCCCCCGTAGGCGTCGGTGCGCTCGTTGGACAGCGGCGACAGGAACTGGTGCAGCAGGTAGCCGTGCGCGGCGTGCACCTCGACCACGTCGAAGCCCGCGTCGAGCGAGCGGCGCGCAGCGGCGGCGAACGCCTCGGGGATCGCCGCGAGCTCACCCGCCGACAGCGTGGCCGGCGCCGCGAGCTCGGGGAACGCGAGCGCCGACGGGCCACGCGTGGCCCAGCCGCCGTCGTCGGGCGGCACCGATCCGGACGACGACGAGAACGGCCGGTATACCGACGCCTTGCGCCCCGCGTGCGCGAGCTGCACGCCGATCCGGGTGCCGCGCTCGTGCACGAAGTCGGTGACGCGCCGCCACGCGACCGCGTGCTCGTCGGACCACAGCCCGGCGTCCTGCGGGGTGATCCGACCCTCGGGGACCACCGCGGTCGCCTCGGTGAGCAGCAGGCCGAACCCGCCCGACGCGCGTGCGCCCAGGTGCACGAGGTGCCAGTCGTCGACGAACCCGTCGACCGACGAGTACTGGCACATGGGCGCGAGCCACGCACGGTTGGTGAACGTCGTGCCACGCAGGGTCAGGGGTGAGAACAGGTGCGTCACGCGCGCGAATCTACGTCCCCGAGCGCGTCTCACCCGCGCGCGCAGCCTTTCGTCCCACGAACCGGATACGCGTCCACGCGAGCATGGCCAGGTGCTGAGCATCGAGGAAGCGGTCGAGACCCAGGCCGAGAACGCGCACCACAAGGTCGAGCTGCTGTCGACGCCGTGGTTGTTCCTGGTCCGCACCATGCTGGCCGGTGCGTACATCGGCATCGGCGTGGTCATCATGGTCGAGGCGGGCGGCCCGCTCGTCGCCGCCGGGAACCCGTTCGCGCCGCTCGTGCAGGGCATGGTCTTCGGCGTCGCGCTGACGATCGTCGTGATCGCCGGGGGCGAGCTCGCGACGTCCGCGATGATGATGCTCACGCAGGGCGCGATGCGCCGTCGCATCTCCTGGGGCAAGGCGGGCGTGACGCTGCTCGCGGTGCTCGCCGGGAACCTCGTCGGCGCGTTCCTGTTCGCGACGCTCGTGCACCTGTCCGGCGTCACGGCACCGGGCACCGCGGCGGGCGAGAACATCGCCCGGATGATCGAGCACAAGGCGCACGAGACGAACGTGCAGCTCCTGGTCCGCGGCATCCTGTGCAACCTGCTGGTCTGCCTCGGCGTGTGGTGCGCGACGAAGCTGCGCGACGAGGCCGCGAAGATCATGGCGATCTTCGCGTGCGTCATGGTCTTCATCACCTCGGGCTTCGAGCACGTGGTCGCGAACATGACGACGATGTCGCTCGGCCTGCTCGGCGACCTGCCGGGCGCGACCGTGCTCGAGTTCGCGCGCAACATGCTCTTCGTCGGCCTCGGCAACACGATCGGCGGCGCGCTGCTCGTCGGCGCCGCGTACGCGTACCGCGCGACGCCGCGCCTCACCGAGCCGACCGCGGCCGTCACGGCGGCGGTGACGCCGTCCGACGAGCCGGCGGCCGACGCGCCCGCGAACGACGCGCCTGCGAGCGACGTCGCCGCGACCCCGACCGACGAGCAGGCGGACGACCGCGACTCCTCCGCGACTCGCGTCCCCCAGCAGGCGACCCGGAGCGAACCCGCCCTACGGTAAGTGGTGACGGCGGTGCGAGCCGGCACCGCCCGGAGCCGGGAGCCGTGATGAGCACCTCCGACGACGAGACCGCTCGTGCCGAGGCCGCTGGACGAGCCGCCGACCCGACGAGCACCTCCGAGCCCTCCTCGGACACCGCCCGGCACGCCGTGGTGCGCCCCGAGCCCACCCCTCCGCCACCGCCACCCAGCGGCGCCAGGCCCTCGACCGTCCCCGCACCACCGCCCGCACCCTCGCCCGCGCCGGTCCTCGCGAGCCCGCCCGACGACGGCACGGAGCAGCCCACGACCGGGCAGGCGCCACCCCAGGCGACACAGCCTGCCGGTGATCAGACGCGCGCCGACGACCCCGCACTCTTCCCCACGCCGAACGCACCGCACCGCACCGCGACGGGCACCCACGTGCTCGGTGCGCTCGCGGGCCTCCTGCTCGCTCCCCTCGCGGTGACGGTGCTGCTGCTCGGGCAGTCGCGCATCCTCGCGGTGCAGGTGGTGGGCTGGGACGACGCGGTCGACTGGTCGGGCGTCGTGCTCGTCGTGCTCGCGCTCGTCGCGCTGGGGTGGGTCGCGCTGCTCGCGGTGTGGACCCCCGCGGCTCCGATCACGGGCGGCGTGGTGCTCACGGTGCTCGGTGCGGTCGCCCTGACGGCCCCGCACGTGGTGCACACCCAGGTGCTCCGCGTGGTCGACGAGAGCAGCTGGCGGTCGACGGCGCTCGAGGTCACGGTCGCGGGCACGTCGGGCACGCTGCTGGTCGCGGGCTTCCTGCTGCTGCTCGCGGGCGTCGTGGCGCTCGCAGCGCACCGGCGCGGCCTCGCCCTCGGGGCGTTCCGCGAGCGCCACCGCTGACCTCCCGACGAGCGGCGCGCACGGGTCCCACCGCGCGGCACCCCGCGGGTCGCTGCGCGACCCGCGAACCGCCGGATACCGCCCACCGCAGGGCGCATCGGGCCCGGTGGTGGCTAGAGTCTCCCCACGGAAGGACCTTGGTCCTGCCTCGTTCGACCCGCACCGATGTCGCTGCACCTGGAGGCCTGCGTGTCCGACCCGACCGCCGGCGGCCTGGAGAACCTTCTCTCCGAGGACCGTCGCTTCCCGCCGTCTGCCGAGTTCGTCGCGCAGGCGAACGCCACCGCGGACCTCTACTCGTGGGCGAACGCGGACCGCCCCGCCTTCTGGGCCGAGCAGGCGCGCGACCTCATCTCGTGGAGCACGCCGTTCCAGGAGGTGCTCGACTGGTCGCAGGCACCGGTGGCGCGGTGGTTCGCGGACGGCAGGCTGAACGCCGCCTACAACGCGGTGGACCGGCACGTCGAGGAGGGCCGCGGCGACCGGGTCGCGCTGCACTTCGAGGGCGAGGGCGGCGACACCCGCACGATCACCTACGCGGACCTGCAGCGTGAGGTCTCGAAGGCCGCGAACGCCCTGACGGCGCTGGGCGTCGGCACGGGCGACCGCGTCGCGATCTACCTGCCGCTGATCCCCGAGGCGGTCTTCACGATGCTCGCGTGCGCCCGCATCGGCGCGCCGCACTCGGTCGTGTTCGGCGGCTTCTCCGCCGAGGCGCTGCACAGCCGCATCCTCGACGCCGAGGCGACGCTCGTCGTGACGGCCGACGGCGGTTTCCGGCGCGGCGCGCCGTCCGCGCTCAAGCCCGCGGTCGACGAGGCGCTCGCGAAGGGTCCGACGTCGGTCGAGCACGTGCTCGTCGTGAAGCGCACCGGACAGGACGTCGAGTGGACCGAGGGCCGCGACGTGTGGTGGTCCGACGTGGTCGACCCGGCGTCCGACCAGCACACGCCGGTCGAGGTCGACGCGGAGCACCCGCTGTTCATCCTCTACACGTCGGGCACCACCGGGAAGCCGAAGGGCATCTTCCACACGACCGGCGGGTACCTGACGCAGGCGGCGTACACGCACCTCAACGTGTTCGACCTCAAGCCGGAGACGGACGTCTACTGGTGCACGGCCGACATCGGCTGGATCACCGGTCACACCTACGTCGTGTACGGGCCGCTGGTCAACGGAGCGACGCAGGTCATCTACGAGGGCACCCCGGACACCCCGCACCGCGGCCGCTGGTGGGAGATCATCGCGAAGTACGGCGTGACGATCCTCTACACCGCTCCCACGGCGATCCGCACGTGCATGAAGTGGGGCGAGGAGATCCCGGGCCAGTTCGACCTGTCGTCGCTGCGCGTGCTCGGGTCGGTGGGTGAGCCCATCAACCCCGAGGCGTGGATGTGGTACCGCCGGGTCATCGGTGGCGACAAGGCCCCGATCGTCGACACGTGGTGGCAGACGGAGACGGGCGCGATCATGATCAGCCCGCTGCCGGGAGTGACCGAGACCAAGCCGGGCTCGGCGCAGGTCCCGCTGCCCGGCATCGCGGCGGACGTCGTCGACGACGACGCGCACCCGGTCCCGAACGGCGCGGGCGGCTACCTCGTGCTCACCGAGCCGTGGCCGGCCATGCTGCGCGGCATCTGGGGCGACGAGGAGCGCTACAAGGACACGTACTGGTCGCGGTTCCGGGGCCTGTACTTCGCGGGCGACGGCGCCAAGAAAGACGACGACGGCGACATCTGGCTGCTGGGCCGGGTCGACGACGTGATGAACGTGTCCGGTCACCGGCTGTCGACCACGGAGATCGAGTCCGCTCTGGTCTCGCACCCGTGGGTGGCCGAGGCCGCGGTGGTCGGCGCGACCGACGACACCACAGGGCAGGCGGTCGTCGCGTTCGTGATCCTGCGCGGTGACGCGGGCGTGGGCGAGTCCTCGCCCGACGAGGTGCAGCTCGAGCTGCGCAACCACGTCGCCAAGGAGATCGGCCCGATCGCCAAGCCGCGCCAGGTGCTCGTGGTCCAGGAGCTGCCCAAGACGCGCTCGGGCAAGATCATGCGCCGGCTGCTGCGCGACGTCGCCGAGCACCGGGCGGTGGGCGACGCGACCACCCTCGCCGACTCCTCGGTGATGGATCTCATCGCACAGGGTCTGTCCACACCCTCGGCCTCGTCGCAGGACTGACGGGCGCGAGCCGAGAACCGCTGCGGCGCCGCACGAAGCGGCGACCTCCAGGTCACGCGGCCCGGGACGTGCAACCGTCCCGGGCCGCGTTCGTCGTCCCCGACGCGCAACGTTTAGGCGCGTGTCCCGACGGCGACCGCCCTGGTTGGGTGACGGTGTGCCTGCCCTCGGCGGGTACTCAGCCAACCCCACCGGCCACGCACGCCGTGGCCACGACCCACGATGATCTTCGGCTACCCAGCCCAGTCGCCGAGGCTCTCAGGAAGAGGTTTTCCATGAGGTCTCGACCCCTGTTCGCGTGCGCTGCGGCGGCCGCCATGGTCGTCGCGCTCGGCGCCACGGCCCTGGCCACGTCGGCCACCGCCGCGACGCCCCCGGGCCTGCACGTCTCCGGGACGCAGCTGCTGGAGAAGGACGGCACGCCGTTCGTCGCCCGCGGCGTGAGCCACGCGCACACCTGGTACACGTCCCAGACACCCACGGCGATCCCGGCGATCCGCGCCGCCGGGGCCAACGCGCTGCGCGTCGTGCTGTCCGGCGGCGACCGCTGGACCAAGAACGACGCGACCGACGTCGCGAACATCATCAGCCTGTGCAAGGCCAACAAGCTCATCTGCATGCTCGAGAACCACGACACCACGGGCTACGGCGAGCAGAGCGGTGCGGTCACGCTCGACAAGGCCGCCGACTACTGGGTGAGCATCGCCTCGGCCCTCAAGGGCCAGGAGGACTACGTCCAGATCAACATCGGCAACGAGCCGTACGGCAACAACGCCACCGCCAACGCCGGCTGGACCGCTGACTCGATCGCGGCGATCAAGAAGCTGCGCACCGCGGGCCTGCACCACAACATCGTGATCGACGCACCGTCGTGGGGTCAGGACTGGGCAGGCATCATGCGCGACAACGCCCAGACCGTCGCCGCGGGCGACCCGGACGGCAACGTCCTGTTCTCCGTCCACATGTACGGCGTCTACAACAACGCCTCGACCATCAAGACGTACCTCGACGCGTTCAAGGCGAAGGGCCTGCCGCTCGTGATCGGCGAGTTCGGCAACATGCACTCCGACGGCGACCCCGACGAGGACACGATCATGTCCGAGGCGGTCGCGCGGGGGCTCGGGTACTACGGCTGGTCGTGGTCCGGCAACGGCGGCGGCGTCGAGTACCTGGACATGGTCACGGGCTTCAACCCCGCCCAGAAGACCTCGTGGGGGACGCGAGTCTTCGACGGCGCGAACGGCATCAAGGCCACCGCGGTCACGGCGAAGATCTTCGGCACGCAGCCGACCTCCACGCCCACCCCGACGCCCACCCCGACGCCGACACCCACGGTCACGCCGACGCCGACGCCCACCCCGACGAGCACGCCGTCACCGACGCCCACCGCGTCGCCCACGACGAACCCCACCGGCACGTGCGTGGCGACCTTCACGGTCGTCGGCTCGTGGCCCGGCGGGTTCCAGGGCGCGGTGACCGTCAAGGCGGGCGCGACCGCGCTCTCGTCGTGGCGCACGACGTTCGCCCTGTCGGGTGCCACCGTCCAGCAGGGGTGGAGCGGCACGTTCAGCGGCACGTCCACCGTGACCGTGACGAACGCGCCGTGGAACGGGGCCCTCGCGCCGGGGCAGACCGCCGAGTACGGGTTCATCGGCTCGGGTGCCGCGCCCAGCACGCCGCCCCCGGTGACGTGCGCCTGAGCTGACGCGTCCGCTGCGTCCGACGAGCCTGCGTCCGACGAGCACGCGTCCGACGGGCACGCGCCGGCGAGCACCGGCGCCGCCTCGCCCTGGTCCGAGCCTCGCGCTCAGGCCAGGGCGAGGTGCGTCAGGAGCTCCTTGACCGAGTCACGACCGGCCCGGTTGGCGCCGACCGTCGAGGCCGACGGCCCGTAGCCGACGAGGTGGATCCGCGGGTCGGCGGCCACGCGTGTCCCCTCCATCACGACCCCGCCGTGCGGGCCCCGCAGCCGCAGGGACGCGAGGTGGTCGAGCGCGGGCCGGTAGCCCGTGGCCCACACGATCGTGCGCGCCTCGACGTGCGGGTCGCCGCCGACCCACGCGCCCGGCCCGACGAGGGGGTCGTCGGACGCACCGCCGGCACCGACGGCGGGCACGGGTGGCGGGACCGGGTCGTCCCACGCGACGCCGTCGGCGACGATCCGGCTGAACATCGGCCGCGCCCGCAGCACGCCGGACGCGATGCCCTCGCGGTACGCGTCGGTCAGCGGCAGACCGGTGACGGAGACGATCGACCCGGGCGGCAGCCCCGCCGCGGTGCGCTCGGCGACGAGCGCGACGGCGGCACGCCCGAGCTCGGGCGTCAGGTCGCCGTGCCGCCAGGCGGGCGGGCGGCGGGTGACCCACGTGGTCGTCGTGACCTGGGCGAGCTCGAGCAGCAGCTGCACGGCCGACGTCCCGCCGCCCACGACGACGACGTGGCCGTCGGCGAGCTCGCGCGGGTCACGCACGTCGCGCGAGTGCACCTGACGGCCGCGGAACGCCGCACGGCCCGGGTAGGTGGGCCAGAAGGGCTTGCGCCACGTGCCCGACGCGTTGACGACCCCGCGCGCACGCCACACCACCGACTCGCCGCTGGTGTCGACGAGGTGCGACGTGACCCGCAGGCGCCCGCGGCCGAGCCGGTCGTCCGGCTCGTCGGGGTCCTCCTCGACGCGCGTCACGGTCACGGGACGCTGCACGTGCAGGCCGAACGCCTCCTCGTACTGCGCGAAGTAGTACGGCACCGCCTTGGCGGCGCTCTCGGAGGGGTCCGGCACGAGCAGCGGCATGCCCGGCAGGTCGTGCACCCCGTGCGCGTCGGCGACCCGCATGCCGGGCGGTCGGTGCTGCCACGCGCCGCCGGGCTCGGGCGCGTCGTCGAGCACGACGAACGTCGCGGCCGCGTCCTGCCAGCCGCGGTCGCCGACGGGCACGAGCCCCGCGCGGTGCAGGTGGTACGCCGCGGACAGGCCCGCCTGGCCGGCTCCGATCACGACGACGTCGACGTCGACCACCGTGGGCGCGCCGTCCTGCTGGGTGCCGTCGACCTCCGGACGGGACTCGGCCTCGGCCTCAGCACGTGCCCGCCGGGCTCGTCGTCCGCCGACGACCCCCTGCGCCTGCTCGGCCACCGGCGCGACACCGGCGGGCTCGGCCGTCGCGGGCTCCGCAGTCGCGGGGTCGGCCGTCGCGGGGTCGGTGCGCGGCGGCGCGGCGCTCTCGGCTGCGGCTGCCGCGGCGGCGCGCAGGCTCCGGCGGGTCACGCGCCGCGTCCCGGCAGGGTTCGTCGGGGTGGCCTGGTCGGCCGAGGGCTCCGTCACGGCCGCGGCGCCCGCGAGCGCTGTTGCCGGAGGCAGCGGGTCGCGGTCATCCCGGCCCGCGCGCACGAGGTCGGGGTCGAGGTTCATGATCGGTCCAACGTACGTCACCCGGACCGCCCACCACAGGCCGACCGCGCGGCGGTCAGGCGACCGGGGCCGCTCACCGGCTCCCCACCTGTCGCTCTCCCGGGTGACCCGCTGCCCTCGAGCCGTCTCGCGTGATGGGATGGGCGGATGGTCGAGCCGACGAAGGCACGCGTCGCGGTCACCGCGCACACCGGACCCCTCGAGCCCCTGACCGCTGCCGCGGTCCGTCGGCTCGCCGCCGAGGCGGCGGCGCACGACGAGGTGGCCCCTCTCTCCGAGCAGCCGCTGCTGTGGCTCGAGGACCCGCAGGCGGCAGTCGTCCACCTGCTGGCGACGCTCTCTCCGGGGGACGCCGAACAGGTCGTCGGCTACGCGCAGGTCGAGGTCGGCAGCACGACGACGGCCCGCGCCGAGCTCGTCGTGCACCCGGCGCACCGCGGAGCGGGCGTGGGGTCGGCCCTGCTCGAGGCCGCGGGCGGGCAGGCGCGCGAGGTCCCGTCGCGCGTGCTGCACGTGTGGGCGCACGGCGACCTGCCGCAGGCCCGGGCGCTCGTGCGCTCGGCGGGCATGGCGGTCGTGCGCGAGCTGTGGCAGATGCGCCTCGACCTCGCGCGGCGGCCCACGGCGCCGGACCGGCCGCTGCCGCCCGGGGTCACGGTGCGCGCGTTCGTGCCGGGACAGGACGAGGAGGCGTGGCGCCGGGTCAACTCGCGCGCGTTCGCCCACCACCCCGAGCAGGGCCGCATGACGAGCGCGGACCTGCGGGCGCGCGAGGCCGAGCCGTGGTTCGACCCGGCCGGCTTCCTGCTCGCCGAGCGCGACGGCGTCCTGCTCGGCTCGGTGTGGACCAAGGTCCACCCGGCGGGTGAGCACGGCGACGAGCCGGTCGGGGAGATCTACGTCGTCGGCGTCGACCCGGACGCCCAGGGGCTCGGGCTGGGCGGCGCGCTGACCGACCTCGGGCTGACGCACCTGACGGTCACCGGGCTGCGCTCGGTCATCCTCTACACCGAGGCGGCGAACGAGGTCGCGATCCGGACGTACCGCCGTGCGGGGTTCGTGCGCAGCGGGGTGGACGTGATGTTCGGGGACGACACGCCTCGTTCACCCAGTGGTGCCACCATGGCCCCATGACGGACGCGACCGCCCTCGACTCCGAGCTCGAGGACCGCATCGCCGAGCACCTCGCGCGCGCCGACGCCGCCGTGCCGAGCGTGGAGCTCGAGCCCCTGCCGCACGACCGCTTCCTCGACCGCGAGCTGTCCTGGCTCGCGTTCAACCAGCGGGTCCTGGAGCTCGCGGAGGACGTCGACCTGCCGCTGCTCGAGCGCGTGCGGTACCTCGCGATCTTCGCCTCGAACCTGGACGAGTTCTTCATGGTGCGCGTCGCGGGCCTCAAGCGGCGGATCGCCACGGGCATCGCGGTGACCGCGGCGTCCGGGCTGAGCCCGCGACAGGTGCTCGAGGCGATCAGCGAGAAGGCGCACGAGCTCATGGACCGGCACGCGCGCGTGTTCGTCGACCACGTGCAGCCCGCGCTCGCGAGCGAGGGCATCACGCTCGTGCGCTGGCAGGACCTGGGCGAGTCGGAGCAGGACCGCCTGCGCAAGTTCTTCAAGCGGCAGATCTTCCCGGTGCTCACGCCGCTCGCGGTGGACCCGGCGCACCCGTTCCCGTACATCTCGGGGCTCTCGCTCAACCTCGCGGTCGTCGTCGTGAACCCGGTGACCGGCAAGGAGCACTTCGCGCGCGTGAAGGTCCCGCCGCTCCTGCCGCGGTTCATCGCGGTCGACGCCTCGGGCCGGCCCAGCGCGCCCGACGAGCAGACGGCGTCGGTCGAGAAGGGCCCGACGAGCTTCGTGCCCGTCGAGGACGTGATCTCCGAGCACCTCGACCACCTCTTCCCCGGCATGGAGGTGCGCGAGCACCACACGTTCCGGGTGACGCGCAACGAGGACGTCGAGGTCGAGGAGGACGACGCCGAGAACCTCCTCAAGGCGATGGAGAAGGAGCTGCTGCGCCGGCGGTTCGGCCCGCCGGTCCGCCTCGAGATCGCCGAGGGCATCAGCCCCCGCATCCGCACGCTGCTCGTGCGCGAGCTCGGCATGGCGGAGGACGAGGTCTACGAGCTGCCCGCGCCGCTCGACCACACGGGGCTCAACGTCATCGCCGACCTGGACCGCAGCTCGCTGCAGTTCCCGCGGTTCGTGCCGACGACGCACCGCCAGCTCGCCGAGGTCGAGTCGGCCACGCCCACGGAGATGTTCGCCAAGATCCGCGAGCGCGACATCCTGCTGCACCACCCGTACGACTCGTTCTCGACGAGCGTGCAGACGTTCCTCGAGCAGGCCGCGGCGGACCCGAACGTGCTGGCGATCAAGCAGACGCTGTACCGCACGTCGGGCGACTCACCGATCGTCGACGCCCTGATCGACGCGGCCGAGGCCGGCAAGCAGGTCCTGGCCCTCGTGGAGATCAAGGCCCGGTTCGACGAGCAGAACAACATCTCGTGGGCGCGCAAGCTCGAGCAGGCGGGCGTGCACGTCGTGTACGGGATCGTCGGGCTCAAGACGCACTGCAAGCTCAGCCTGGTGGTGCGTCAGGAGGCCGACGGGTTGCGGCGCTACAGCCACGTCGGCACCGGCAACTACCACCCGAAGACCGCGCGGCTCTACACCGACCTGGGGCTGCTCACGAGCGACCCGGACGTCGGGCAGGACCTCACGCGGCTGTTCAACCAGCTCTCGGGCTACGCCCCCAAGAGCCGCTTCCACCGGCTGCTCGTCGCGCCCCGCTCGGTGCGCACCGGGCTCGTGGAGCGGATCGACCGCGAGGCGGAGGCCGCGCTGGCCGGGCAGCCCGCGTGGATCAAGATCAAGGTCAACTCGATGGTCGACGAGGCGACGATCGACGCGCTGTACCGCGCGAGCCAGGCGGGCGTGCCCGTCGACCTCGTCGTGCGCGGGATCTGCGCGCTGCGTCCCGGCGTCCCCGGCCTGAGCGAGACCATCCGCGTGCGCTCGATCCTGGGCCGCTTCCTCGAGCACTCGCGCGTGTTCGCGTTCGCGCACGCCCAGCCGGCTCCCGAGGACGGCTTCGAGGGGCCCGAGGTGTTCATCGGCTCGGCTGACCTCATGCACCGCAACCTCGACCGGCGCGTCGAGGCGCTCGTGCGGGTGGCCGACCCGGACCAGGTCGCGGAGATCGTCGACCTGATCGACGAGTCCGTCGCGCCCACCACGTCGTCGTGGCACCTGGAGCCCGACGGCTCGTGGCAGCGGCACTCGCGCGCGCAGGACGGCACGCCGCTGCTCGACCAGCAGTCCGCTCTCATCACGCGCCAGCGGCGGCGGCCGGGCTCGGGCCTGTGAGCTCGACGCCCAGCACGACCGTCGTCGAGGCGGCCGGTGCGCTGGTCTGGCGCGTGCGCACCGGGCGCCTGCAGGTGGCCCTGGTGCACCGGCCGCGCTACCGCGACTGGTCGTGGCCCAAGGGCAAGCTCGACCCCGACGAGACCGTCGTGGCCGCCGCGTGGCGCGAGGTCGCCGAGGAGACCGGGCACGACGTCGTGCTCGGCGTCCCGCTGCCCCCGCTCGAGTACACGCTGTCCGACGGTCGCCTCAAGCGCGTGCACTACTGGGCCGCGCAGGTCGCGGGGCGCGACGACGCGGCGGCCCTGCGCGCACGGCCGCCCGTGCCGCGGGCGTCGCGCGACGAGATCGACCAGGTGCGCTGGTACGACGTCGAGGCCGCCGCGGCGCGCCTGACGCGACCCGGCGACCGCGCGCCGCTCGTCGCGCTGGTCGCCGCGCACGCCAAGGGCCGCCTCGACACGCGCGCCGTGATCGTCGCGCGCCACGGCACGGCCAAGCGCCGCAGCACGTGGCCCGACGGCGAGGAGTCACGTCCGCTCACGCCGGTCGGCCGTCGGCAGGCGGCGCATCTCGTGCCGGTGGTCTCCGCGTTCGGCGCGGTGCGGGTGGTGACCAGCCCGTGGCGGCGCTGCGTCGAGACCGCGCAGCCTTACGCGTCGGGCGCGCAGGTGCCCATCGAGAACGTCGCGGCCCTGTCCGAGCACGGGCACGCGCACGCGCCGCAGGACGTCGCCGCCCTCGTCGGCGAGCTGCTCCAGTGGCCGGGCGACTCGCTGCTGTGCACGCACCGCCCCGTCCTGCCGACCGTCATGCAGGCGCTGGCCGCCCACGCCCGGCGCTCGGTGCGCGAGGCGCTGCCGGCCGACGAGCCCTACCTGCACCCCGGGCAGGTGCTCGTCGCGCACGTCGCGCAGCGCGCGTCGGGGCCGCGCGTGGTCGCGGTCGAGACGCACCGCTCCTGGATGTGACCGACGACCGGCTGTGACGTGCCGCACCCCGGGACGTCCACCCCGCCCTGGTGGGCCGCGGCGGGCCTTACGATGATCGAGCGACGTCGGGCCGCGGTAGCCCCGGGCTCCATCTTCAGCCGCTTCGAGCGGCCGTGCGCCGAGAGGCGCTCCCGGTCCGGCGTCGCGCTCCCGTCAGTCCCCCCGGTCAGTCAGGAGAGTGCCCACGGACATCCGGTGAGCCTGTCACCATGTGTCCATGCGGTCGACGCACCCCGTTTCAGGAATCGTCGTCCGGGAACTAGCCTGAGCCCGACCTACCTCCCCTCCTCCGGAGCCTGAAGTGCGCCTGCGCCTGACACCGCGCGACACCACGTTCTTCGACCTGTTCGCTGCGTCCGCGCAGCACCTGGTCACGGGAGCGAACCTGCTGAGCGAGATGCTCGGCGCCACGCCTGCGGCCCGTAAGGAGATCAACAAGCGGATCTCCGAGGCCGAGCACCTCGCGGACGAGGCGACGCACCAGATCATGCGTCGGCTCAACCAGACGTTCGTGACGCCGTTCGACCGCGACGACATCTACATGCTCGCCTCGGCGCTCGACGACTGCATGGACTACATGGACGAGGCCGCCGACCTCATGGTCCTGTACAAGGTCGGCGAGCTGCCGGCGCGCGTCGCCGACCAGGTCCAGGTCCTGCAGCGGTGCGCCGAGCTGACCGCCGAGGCCATGCCGCGGCTGCGCTCGATGGACTCGCTCTCGGAGTACTGGGTCGAGGTCAACCGCCTCGAGAACCAGGCGGACAAGACGTTCCGCAAGCTCCTCGCGCAGATGTTCGACGAGATCGCCGACCCGATCCTGCTCATGAAGTTCAAGGAGATCGTCGAGGCGCTCGAGGACGCGGCTGACGCGTTCGAGAAGGTCGCCAACGCGGTCGAGACGATCGCCGTCAAGGAGTCCTGAGCTCCGTGGAGGTCGCGCTCGTCATCCTCGTCGTCGCGCTCGCGCTCGGCTTCGACTACACCAACGGGTTCCACGACGCCGCGAACGCCATCGCGACGTCCGTCTCGACCCGTGCGCTGACGCCCCGGATCGCGCTGATCATGGCCGCGGTCATGAACTTCGCGGGTGCGCTGCTGGGCACCGAGGTCGCCGAGACGATCGCGAAGTCGATCGTCGACTTCCAGGACGCCGCACCGCACTCCCAGCTCGTCGTCGTCCTGTGCGCGCTCATCGGCGCGATCACCTGGAACCTCATCACCTGGTGGTTCGGCCTGCCGTCGTCGTCGACGCACGCGCTCATCGGCGGTCTCGTCGGCGCGGGCCTCGCGGGCGGTCTGGGGGTCTACGGCTCCGCGATCGTCGACAAGGTCGTCCTGCCGATGATCTTCTCGCCGCTCGTCGGCTTCGGTCTCGCGTTCGTCATCATGGTGCTGCTGCTGTGGGCCGTGCGGAACGCGAACCCCACGCGGGCCATGCGCCGCTTCCGCCTCTCGCAGACGGTCTCCGCGGCCGCGATGGCGCTCGGCCACGGTCTGCAGGACGCGCAGAAGACGATGGGTGTCATCGTCATGGCGCTCGCAGCCGTCGGCTGGGCCACGCCCGGTGAGATCCCCCTGTGGGTCAAGCTCGCCGCGGCCGGTGCGATCTCCGCGGGCACGTACGCGGGTGGCTGGCGGATCATGCGCACGCTCGGCCGCAAGATCATCGAGCTCGACCCGGCGCGCGGCCTCGTCGCCGAGTCCGTCTCGGCCGTGGTGCTCTACGTCAACGCCTTCGCGCTGCACGCGCCGGTCTCGACCACGCACACCATCACGTCGGCGATCATGGGCGTCGGCGCGACCAAGCGGCTGTCGGCCGTGCGCTGGGGCGTCGCCAAGAACATCGCCATCGCGTGGGTCCTGACGATCCCGGCGGCGGCGCTCGTCGCGGCGCTCTTCACCCTGGTGCTGCGCCCGATCCTCGGCGCCTGACACCCGGGGGCCTCGCGCCCGACGCCTGACGCCCGGGCCTCGGCCCCGTCAGTCGAGTCGGCCGGCGCGCCACAGGCGCGCGGCGTCCTCGAGCTCCTCGGCCGTGCGCAGCAACGCGGAGGCGCCGAGCGTCATGCGCGTCGCGCCGGTCGGGTCGACGTCGTCGAGCCGGTCGGCGTCGAACGCCGCACCCGCGGCGAGCACGCGGCAGAACGCGCCCGCACGCTCGAGCGCGACGTCGAGGTCGCCCGTGTAGACGCCCGAGAGCACCGCATCGGCGACGGCGCGCACGTCGGCGGGTCCGGGGGCGTCGGCGACGCCCGCGACGACGTCGTGCACGGGCACCGCGGCGGTGCCCTGGCGGTACCGGTCCGCGACGGTCGCGGGGTCGCGGCGCACCCACTCGCGCAGCACGTACAGGCGCCACAGCGCGCCCGGCAGCGTCGTGGGCGCGCTGTCGGACCACAGCGCGGCCACGACGTCGAGGCCCTCGGTCTCGACGAGCGCGACGAGCCTCGCGACGACGTCCGGGTCGGCCGTGGCGCGCCCCTGGTGCACGAGCGCCGCGGCGGTGGTGTGGGCGATCTCGGAGCGCAGCGCGGGGTCGATCGCGCCCGGGAGCTCGTCGGCCTCCTGCGGGTCCATCATCGCGGGTCGGCGCGGGCGGCGCGGTTCGTCAGCCACGCCTCACCTCCTCCTCGTCGGGCGTCGGCGGCACGTCCGGATCGGGTGCCCCGGCCATCTCTCGAGGTGCAGCGTCGCACGTCGCGGTCCAGTGTGTGAGTCAGGGCATCGCCCCCGCGCCGACGGGGCGGGTCGGCAGGGCTGATTCGACGAGGGCCGTCAGGGGAGAGGGGCACGCATCATGTCCACAGGAACGGGGTCCACGGGGTCGGACGAGCCGGTCGGCGCGAGCCCCGCACGCGCAGGCGGCGCTTCGGGCGCCGGGGGCCTGCGCAGCCCGCACCACGGCAAGGCGGTGGGCCTGGCGATCGCGGCGGCGGTCGGCGGCTTCCTGTTCGGCTTCGACTCCTCCGTCATCAACGGCGCGGTCAAGGCGTTCACCGACGAGTTCGCCCTGGGCGACGCCCTCTCGGGGTTCGCCGTCGCCGTGGCGCTGCTCGGCTGCGCTCTGGGCGCGTGGCTCGGCGGACGGCTCGCGGACCGGTGGGGCCGCACGCGCGTCATGTTCCTGGGCGCGGTGCTGTTCTTCGTGTCGTCGATCCTGTCCGGCATCGCGTTCGGCGTGTGGGACCTGATCCTGTGGCGCGCGATGGCCGGCATCGGCATCGGCATCGCGTCGGTCATCGCGCCGGCCTACATCGCCGAGATCGCACCCGCCACGATCCGCGGGCGGCTGGGCTCGCTGCAGCAGCTGGCGATCGTGATCGGCATCTTCGCCGCTCTGCTCTCGGACCAGATGCTGGCGCTGGCGACGCCCGGCGAGGGCGCCGACGCCTCGGGTGAGCTGTGGCTCGGCCTCGAGGCTTGGCGCTGGATGTTCATCGTGGCGGTGGTCCCCGCGACCGTGTACGGCGTGCTCGCGCTGATGATCCCCGAGTCCCCGCGCTACCTGGTGGCCCAGGGCAAGCAGGACGAGGCGCTGTCCGTGCTGACCGACGTGCTCGGCACGCGCGAGGAGGCCGAGAACCGCCTGGGCGAGATCCAGCAGACGATCAAGGCGGACGAGTCGGCGCCCAAGGCGAGCCTGCGAGGGCCGCGGTTCGGCCTGCTGCCGCTGGTCTGGGTCGGGATCCTGCTGTCGGTGTTCCAGCAGTTCGTCGGGATCAACGTGATCTTCTACTACTCGAACACGCTGTGGCAGGCGGTCGGGTTCGACGAGAGCGACTCGTTCACGATCTCGACGATCACGTCGATCACCAACGTCGTCGTCACGTTCATCGCGATCGCGCTCGTCGACAAGGTCGGCCGCCGTCCGCTGCTGCTGATCGGCTCGGCCGGGATGGCGCTGTGCCTGGGGCTCATGGCGCTCGCGTTCACGCAGTCCTACGAGATCCCCGACCCCGAGAACGCGGGTGAGGTCCTCACGCAGCTGCCCGGGAGCTGGGGCACGGTCGCGCTGATCGCGGCGAACGCGTTCGTCGTGTTCTTCGGGGCGACGTGGGGCCCGCTCGTGTGGGTGCTGCTCGGCGAGATGTTCCCGAACCGCATCCGCGCCGCGGCGCTGGGGCTGGCGGCCGCCGCGCAGTGGATCGCGAACTTTCTCATCACGATCTCGTTCCCGCCGCTCCTGGGGGCGTTCGGCGCGTCGGTGCCCTACCTGATGTACGCGATCTTCGCGGCGCTGTCGTTCTTCTTCACGCTGTGGAAGGTCCCGGAGACCAAGGGCGTCGAGCTCGAGGACATGGAAGGGCTCAAGGTCGAGCGGCGCACGCGCGGCGCAGCCGCCTGACCTCGCCGGCGACCCCCTTCGGCGCGACCCCTTCGCCATGCCCACCGAGGGTCGCGGCGAGGTGTGACCGGGCAGACAGGCGAATCACTTGCATGCTGCACGCATCGGACGTACGTTTGCTTGCAGCAACCACACGTGAGGACGCCCGCCACATGCCCGCAGCACCGATCCCCGAGCTCCACATGCTCCGTGCGGTCGAGGAGCTCTGGCGCACCCTGCGGGAGGCCGGCTCGCACCTCTGGCGCGACGTGGAGTGCAGCAGGTCCACCGCGACGCTCATCCGGCTGCTTGCCACGCGCACGCGCGCGGGCAGCGCCACCCAGGTCGGCGACGTGGCGCACGCGCTGCGCGTCGACATCTCGGTCGCGAGCAGGCAGGTCAGCCAGCTCGTGGACGAGGGCCTGGTCGAGCGCACGGTCGACTCCGACGACCGGCGGGCCCGGTCCCTGCGCCTGACCCCCGCAGGGCTGGAGCGTGCCGACGTGATCGAGGCGGCGCTGCTGCGCAGCACGGTCGGCCTGTTCGCCGACTGGTCCCCGCAGGACGTCACGGCGGCCGTCGACACGATCAGACGGCTCACGACGACCTTCGACCGCGCCACCCTCGCCGCGCACGAGCGCGCCCCCGCCTGACCCTCGACCGACCCGCACGACCCACCACCGACCAGCACCTGACAGACCAGCACCTGAGAGACCAGCACCCGCCGACGCCGCCGGGCACCCGACAAGAAGAAGCAAGGAACCACCGTGCCCACCGAACCCACCACCGCGCCGACCATCGCGCCCGGAGCCGCCGCCCCCGAGGCGACCGAGTCGCACCCGCCCCGGATGACGCACCGCCAGGTGCTCGAGGCGCTCTCCGGCATCCTCCTGGGGATGTTCGTCTCGATGCTCGCGACGAGCGTCGTCTCCTCCTCGCTGCCGCGGATCATCACCGACCTCGGCGGCAAGCAGTCCGCGTTCACGTGGGTCGTGACCGCCACGCTGCTCACCACGACGATCTCCACCCCGATCTGGGGCAAGCTCGCCGACCTCGTGAACCGCAAGCTCCTCATCCAGCTCGCACTGGGCATCACCGTCGTCTCGTCGGCGCTCGCGGGCCTCGCGCACAACACCGAGATGCTCATCGGGATGCGCGCGCTGCAGGGCATCGGCGCCGGTGGCCTGACGGCGCTGGGCACCGTGCTGATCGCGGACATCATCAGCCCGCGCGAGCGAGGTCGCTACATGGGTCTCATGGGCGCCGTGATGGGCATCAGCATGGTCGGCGGCCCGCTGCTCGGCGGCGTGATCACCGACTCCTCGCTGACGTGGCGCGCGAACTTCTTCGTCGGCCTGCCGTTCGCGGTGTTCGCGATCGTCGTCCTGCAGCGCACGCTGCACCTGCCCCCGCTGCCGCGCCGCGTGGTCAAGATCGACTACTGGGGCGCCGCGCTCCTGTCCGTCGGCATCGCGCTGCTCCTGCTGTGGGTCACGTTCGCGGGCGACAAGTTCGCCTGGGCGTCGTGGCAGACCTTCGCGATGCTCGGCGCCTCGGCCGTCACGCTCGCCGCGGCGCTGTGGGTCGAGTCGCGCGTCGACGAGCCGATCATCCCGCTGGGGCTGTTCCGCAACCGCACGCTCGTGCTGTCCGTCGTGGCCAGCGTCGCCGTCGGCATCGCGATGTTCGGCACGTCGGTGTTCCTCAGCCAGTACATGCAGCTCGCGCGCGGCAAGACGCCCACCGAGTCGGGTCTCATGACGATCCCGATGATCGCCGGCGTGCTGCTGTCGTCCACGATCTCGGGCGCGATCATCTCGCGCACCGGCAAGTACAAGGCGTTCATGATCTGGGGCGCCGTGCTCCTGACCGGCGGCATCGGCCTCATGGCGACGATCCACTACGACACGAGCTTCGTGCTCGTGAGCGCCTACATGGTGATCCTTGGCGCGGGCGTCGGGATGCTCATGCAGAACCTGGTCCTCGCGGTGCAGAACACGCTGCACGTCTCGGAGATCGGCTCGGGCACGGCGACCGTCGCGTTCTTCCGCACGCTCGGCGGTGCGATCGGCGTGTCGGCCCTGGGTGCGGTCCTGTCGAACAAGTCGACCGAGTACATCGTGCGCGGCCTGGCCACGCTCGGCATCGACCCGGCGGGTGTCGGCGGCGACGGTGCGCTGCCCGACGTCGCGACGCTGCCCGCGCCGGTGCGCACGGTCGTCGAGCAGTCGTTCGGTGACGCGATCGCGGACCTGTTCCTGGTCGCGACGCCGATCGCGCTCATCGCGCTCGTCGCGGTGCTGTTCCTCAAGGAGGTCCCGCTCGGCCGTCGCTCGGGCGTCGAGCAGCGGCTCGAGGAGGAGCTCGCGGAGTCCGCGGCGGCGATCCTCCCCGTGACCGACGAGCTCGTCCCGGTGGCTCTCGGCACGCACGACGAGAGCACGCGCACGGACGAGGCCACCGGCAGTGCGGCCAGGCGCCCGGTCGAGACGCAGCGCTCGCACCGCTGACGCCTGACCGCTCCGCCCGCACGGAGGGCGCGGACCACGTGGTCCGCGCCCTCCGTCGTGTCAGGAGACGGCCGGTTCAGACCGTGGCGTGCGGGTGCTCCGCGGGCGGCTGCGTGGTCCACGCCGACGACAGGTCGCGGTTCAGACGGCCCAGCTGCGCGGTGAGCTGGGAGATCTGCTCAGGCGACCAGTCCTCCAGCGCGCGGCCGAGGAAGTCCCGCCGCGCGACCTGCGCGGCGAACAGGCGCGACGCGCCGTCCGCCGTGAGCGCCAGGAGCTGCCCGCGGAAGTCGTCGGGGTCCGGGGTGCGCGTGATCAGGCCCAGCGCGCCGAGGCGCGCGAGCTGGCGCGACATCGTGCCGCGGCCGACGCCGATGTACGCGGCCAGGTCGCTGGCCCGCACGCCCGGCGTCCGCTCGATCAGCGCGAGCAGCTCGTAGGCCGACGGCTCGAGCTGGGGGTGCACCCGGCGCGCCATCGCGCTCGACGACGCGGTCGCCCGGCGCAGGAACAGGCCGAGCTCGCGTTCGAGCTGCTGGAAGTCGTCGTCCATCACACGGTCATCTTGGCGCGCCGGACGGCATCACGGCACACCTGACGCGGGCGAACATTGCCGCAGCACCACGATCGTCGGGGTGCTGGCACCCATCAGGGCGGGCTACCGACCGGTAGCCCAGGTCCCCGGTTCCGCGCGGTCAGCGCCCCCACGTGGCGCGCTGCCGCGCGACATGGGCGATCGCGGCGACACGGTCGGGTTCGAGCGCGGCCGGCATCGCGCGGATCGCGCGCGGCAGGCCGGCCCGCGTCACGACGAGCGCGCCGTGCGGGTCGGGCGCTCCGTCGTGCGTCAGCGTGCCCCGCACGACGACGATCGACCGCACCGCGACGTCGGCGCACCCGGCGCGCAGCAGCAAGCCCTGGACGCGCGCGGACTCCATGCGAGCCGCGTGCAGGTGCCCGACGGGCACGCCGTCGACCGTCATGCTCCGGCCCTCGACCACCACGTGCTCACCCGGCTCGCTGCGCTGGGCGACCGTGCGGATGCCGCCGGGGCCGATCAGCAGGTGCTCGACCACGGTGCCCTGCCTGCCGAGCGGCACGTCGTGGATCACGTGCCACCCCTCGGCGTAGAGCCGCTCGAGCCGCGTGCGCAGCGGTGCGCCGCGCTCGACCCGCGACTCGTCGGGCGTGCCCAGCCACGCGACGAGCGCCGTGCGCTCGGGCTCGCCGAACGGCTGGCGCGGCAGCGGGAGCTGGATCTCGTTGCCGTCCCCGCGCAGGAACTCCTGCGCGGCGCGGCGCAGGCCGTCCTCGAGCTCGGGCTCCTCGACGACGACCTCGCCGGACTGCAGGTCGATCGACCCGACCCGCGCCCCGGTCTCGTGCGTCACGAAGAGACGGTCGGCGCCGTAGCGCCGCCACCTGCGAACCGTGAGCACTTGTTCCACGTGGGCATTATCGGCGTAGACGGGGCCCGTCTTCAGTCCGACGCCCAGACTCACCCGCGAAGTCGACCGAAAGGCGGACCCGGTCGACGACCGGACGCGCCAACACCCCTGCTCACCGCTCCGCGGGCTCGAACGTCAGGCTCACCGAGTTCATGCAGAAGCGGTCACCCGTGGGGGTCTGCGGCGCGTCGTCGAACACGTGCCCGAGGTGCGACCCGCACCGCGCGCACAGCACCTCGGTCCGCACCATGCCCAGCGAGCGGTCCTCGTGCAGCTCGACCGCGCCACCCGCGAGCGGCGTGAAGAAGCTGGGCCACCCGCAGTGCGAGTCGAACTTCGCGTCCGACGAGAACAGCTCGGCGGAGCACGCCCGACACCGGTAGACCCCGGTGCGCTTCTCGTCCAGGAGCGCACCCGTCCAGGCGCGCTCGGTCCCCGCGCGGCGCAGCACCGCGAACTCCTGCGGCTCGAGCTCCAGCGCCCACTGCTCGTCGGTCTTCGTGACCTCGTACGTCACGTGCCCACCTCCTCGTCGGACGCACCCGTGCGCGTCCTCGAACCACTCCAACAGGAGGACCACCCCGGACGTTCCCGACCGTCCGTCGCCGCAGGCACGGGGGTGATAAGGCGACGGGGTGCTCGCCCGGCACGTCCGGACCGCTTACCTTTGCCCCTATCCGACCGGTGAGCGCACCGGCGGGACAGGGCCCCGAACCGGGCAGAGGGAGGCAGCGTGCCGCGAGCCACCGCGCGCCGTCGCTGGTCGCTGACCCGCTACTTCGGCGTGGTGAGCTTCCTGGCGATGCTCGCGCTCGGCGTGGCCCTGATCTGGATGACCGGCCGCGTCATGCAGGAGCAGTCCGTGCGCGACGGCACGCAGTCCGCGACGTCCGTCATGTCCTACGCGGCCGCTCCCCTGCCGACCCACGCGTTCGCGGAGGGCCTGCTCACCGACGCCCAGGTCACCGCGATCGAGACGTCGACCATGGGGTTCGGGTCGCGGATCGTCGAGCTGCGGCTGTGGAGCACCGCGGGTGTGCTGATGTACAGCGCGGACGCGACCGGCGGCGCGTTCCCCGACACCGAGCGGCTCAACGGCGTGCTGGCCTCCGGGAGCGCCGACGCGCGCGTGCTCGACGACGTGAACCAGGTCGACGCGGCAGGCACGGGCGCCACCATCCAGGAGGTCCTGGACGTGTACGTGCCGGTCGGCGCGCGGGACGCGCAGGACCTGTCCGGCATCGAGATCGGCTCACCGCTGCCGTCGCGGCCCCCGCTCGCGCCGGGCGAGGTCGACGAGGTCATCGGTGTGGCCGAGGTGATGCTCGACCACACCCAGGCGGTCGACGCGCTCGCCGAGGCGAGTCGTACCGTGACGCTCGTCGTGGCTGCCGGGCTCGTCGCGCTGTGGCTGCTGCTGTTCCGCACCGTGCACGCCACGTCGAAGCGGCTGCAGTCCTCGGCGCTCGAGAACGCCCGGCTCGCGCTGCTCGACTCGCTCACGGGCCTGCCGAACCGCCGTCTGCTCGCCGACCGCATGCGCCGGGACGTGGCCGACGCGCTCAAGAGCGGCGGGCGCGTGGGCCTCGTCCTGCTCGACATCGACCGCTTCAAGGACATCAACGACTCGCTGGGCCACGACCACGGTGACGAGCTGCTCGAGCAGGTCGCCGAGCGGCTGCGCGGTGCGCTGCGCGACGAGGACGTGGTCGCGCGCCTCGGCGGGGACGAGTTCGCGGTGCTCCTGCCCGACGTGCGGTCGGTGGCCAACGCCGAGCGTCTCGCGCGGCGCGTGCGCCAGCTCTTCGTGCCGCCGTTCCAGCTCGGGGAGATGTCGCTGCACGTCGAGACGTCGGTGGGCGTGGCGTGCATCCCGGACCACGCGACCGACGCGTCCTCGCTCATGCGCACCGCCGACGTGGCGATGTACAGCGCGAAGCACCACCGCACCGGCGTCGCCGTCTACGACCCCGACGAGGACCACTCGTCGCCGCAGCGGCTCGTGCTGCTCGGCGACCTGCACCAGGCGATCGAGGCCCCGCACGCGGAGTCCGAGCTCGTCATGCACTACCAGCCGAAGATCGCGCTCGACACCGGCCGCACGGTCGGTTACGAGGCGCTCATGCGCTGGGAGCACCCGACCCGCGGCCTGCTCCTGCCCGGCACGTTCATCCCGCTCGCGGAGCAGTCGGGGCTCATCCACGACCTCACGCGCTTCGCGCTCACGGGCGCGATCACCCAGCTCGCGCAGTGGCGTCGCAAGGGCACGCCGCTGCCGGTCGCGGTCAACCTGTCCGCGCACGACGTGACCACGACGGCCGTCGTCGACGCGATCGAGCAGCTCCTGACGCAGCACGACGTGCCCGCCGAGCTCCTCGAGGTCGAGATCACCGAGACCGCGCTGGTCGCCGACCCGTCCCGGATCGTGCCGGTGCTGGAGCGGCTCGGACGGCTGGGCGTGCGCGTCGCGATCGACGACTTCGGGATCGGCAACACCTCGATCTCCCAGCTGCGGGACCTGCCGGTCGGCGAGCTGAAGATCGACCGGCTGTTCGTCTCCGACCTGCGCGACGGCGACCGCTCCGGGTCCGAGGTCGTCGTGCAGGCGATGGTCGACCTCGCGCACTCGTTCGGGCTGCGCGTGGTCGCCGAGGGCGTCGAGGACGAGCAGACGGCGGCGACGCTGCGCCGGCTCGGCGTGGACCGTGCGCAGGGCTTCCTCTACTCCCCCGCGGTCCCCGCCGAGGAGGTCCCTGCGGTGCGCGCGTCAGGCGGTTCGCGGGCCGGTTCTCACCCGGGCAGACCGGCGCGCGTGCGATCTTCCGGATGAAAGTCGGGCAGACTGGTCAAGTTCGGGTCGGGCGTGCCGATTGATCTGTACCCGAGGTGACCGCCCACCCGACCAGGGGGAGTACCGCAGATGATGGACGACCTGCTCGAAGAGATGGTCAACCCCGCGCCCGCGCAGGCCGACAAGGCACGGCGCCGTCGGCTGTGGGCCACGGTGACGATCGTCGGGCTCGCCGCGCTCGGCGTGACGTCGCTGACGACGTCGGCGCTGTTCACGGACAACAAGACCGCGAGCGACACGATCAAGACGGGGTCCGTCAGCCTCGAGACCGACGCGATGACCTTCACGGTCCCGGTCGACAACATGCTGCCCGGCGCGGCGATCGTCGCGCCGCTCGAGGTGCGCAACGCGGGCTCCTTGCGCTACCAGTACGCGATCAGCTACCAGGCGGTGAACGGCTCGGGCGAGACGGCCGACCTGTCCGACCGGCTGCGCGTGGAGATCTTCACGCGCGCGGCGGGGAACTGCACGATCACGGGCACCCTGAGCACCACGGGCCTGATCGGTCGGAGCACGACGAGCGGCTACGGCCTCGCCACGGCCCTGACGCCGATCGTGGGCGACCCCGCCGACTACGCCAACGCGGCGAACCGGTTCCTGAGCGCGAGCGAGTCCGAGAACCTGTGCGTGCGCGTCGAGTTCGACGCCGCCGCGGACAACTCCTACCAGGACACCTCGACGACCCTGACCCTGCGGTTCGACGCCCGCCAGCTCGACTTCGACGACTCGCAGCCCGACGAGTCGGGCATCACCGGACCCTGACCCCACGGACGATGCCTCGCCCGCCACGACACCCGGTCGCGCTCGAGCTGGAGCGACGCGAGAAGCCTCCGGCCCGCGTCGAGCCCGCGCAGCGCCGGTCCCGCTGGCGTGTCGCCGGCTCGGTCGGGCTCTGGGCCGTCGTCGTCGTCGGCACGTTGACGTTCGCGACGTCCCTGGCGGTGCCGCTGTGGTTCCAGGCACGCGACCAGCGGCTGCTGATCGTCACGTCGGGCTCGATGTCCCCGGTGTTCGACGCGGGCGACGCGGTGGTCATGCGCAAGGTCGACCACCCGTCGCAGCTCAAGGTCGGCCAGATCGTCTCGTTCTGGCCGCTGGGCTCCGAGCGCCTGGTGACGCACCGGATCGTCGACCTCGTCACCCTGCCGACGCTGGAGCAGAACGACGAGACCGGGCGCATGGAACCGGTCATCGACCCGAAGACCGACGAGCCGGTCGAGAGCCAGTACCTCATCACGCGCGGCGACGCGAACCCCGAGAACGACCCGAACGCGACGCCCTACACGCGCGTGCGCGGGATCGTGCTCGACGTGCACCCCAGCTGGGGCTGGGTGCTGCAGTGGGCCGGTTCGGCCGCGGGCCGGGCGATCATGCTGGTCCCCCCGTTGCTCGCGCTCGGCACGCTCGAGCTGCTCGCGCTGCGCGACGCCCGTCGACGCGCGCGCGACGCCACCTCACCCGACGAGAGGTACCTCGATGCGTTCCTCGAGGGGTGAGCGCGTGAGCGGGTCCGGGTTCCTCGCGGTCGACCGGGGCGCCCTCGTCCGGCTCGCGGTGGCGCTGCTGCTGGGCGCGTGCGCGCTCGTCGTGCCGCGGGTCGCGCACACCGGGGCGGAGTTCACGGACTCCGTCGAGCTGCCCGCCACGTTCCGGACCGCCACCACGTTCGACCCGTCACCCAGCCCGGGCCCGACCGACGGGTCGTCGCCCACCCCCTGAGGCGGGCGACGACCTGAGCGGTCTCGGCTGTCGCGGGTTCAGCCGCGCAGGCGCCGGGCGGCGAGCAGGACGCCCGCGGGGTCGTACGCGACCGACAGCTCGCGCAGCCGCGCGGCCACCGGCGCCGGGTAGGCGCGCTCGACCCAGCTGCTGCCGCCGGTCGTGAAGTTGGGCATGCTGCCCTCGCGCGCCCACGGCGCCAGGCCCTGCGCGATCCGTCGCGCGTCGCCCGCGACGAGGTCGGCGGTCTCCGGGATCGCGAAGCCCGCGGTGAACACCGAGAACGGCGCGTCGCGGTGCGCGAACGCGCAGTCGTCGCCCGACCGCACCGCCCCGCCGAGCTGACGGACCTCGACCATGAGCTGCGGGGACGGGACGTGCGGCCCGACGAGGTCGAGGAACCGCTCGACGGCCTCGGGCCCGAAGTCCTCGAGCAGGAACGACGACTCCGACGTCGGCATGGGGTCGTCGGGGTCGGCGTGCACCGAGCCGATCGCCGCGTACGGCAGCACGGCCACCGAGTCGATCAGGGGCTCGCCGACCGCGCGCATCGCCCGCACCAGCTCCTCCCCCTCGTCGGGCGCGCCGGTCCACACGAAGCGCACGCACACGACCGTGCGGCCGCGCAGCGGCGGCGGGACGAGGTCGAGGTCGGGCAGCCGCAGGACCGCGAGCGACGTGGTCGCCTGCGTCGGCAGCAGGTCGGCCCACACGCTCCACGTGCGGACCACCGGCGTCGCGTCCTCGGCCGCGAACCACAGCGCGCCGCCGTAGACCTCGGCGACGGGCGCCAGGTCGAGCTCGACGGCCGTGACGATGCCGAGCGCACCCTTGCCGCCGCGCAGGCCCCAGAACAGGTCCGGGTGCTCGGTGCGGCTCGCACGGCGCACGACGCCGTCGCCGGTGACGACCTCGAACGCGTGCACGTAGTCCGACGAGAGGCCGTGCGAGCGGGCCAACGGACCGACCCCGCCGCCCGTCAGGAACCCGGCGACGCCGACGTGCAGCGACGAGCCGCACACCGGCGCGAGGCCGTGCGGCACCGCGGCGTCGAGCACGGCACCCCAGCGCACGCCGGCGCCGATGCGGGCACGGCGCAGCACGGGGTCCACGGTGAGCTCGTCGAGCGACGCGGTGTGCACGAGCAGCGCGCCGGTCATCGCGTCGGTCACGCCGTGGCCGGTGCCCTGCACGGCGACGGGCACGTCGGCCTCGGCGGCCAGGCGCAGGGTCGTGGCGACCTCGGTGGCGTCGAGCGCCTCGACGACGGCCACGGGCTGGACGGGCGTGGCGAGGTTCTGGGTGGCCGTGAGGCGCGCGTAGGCCTCTGTCCCGGGGAGGTGCACGCGCGTGACCGCGGTGGTCAGGGCGCGCACGGCGGCGTCGGCGGCGGGCCGGGAGCCGGCGTCGATCGGCGTCGTGAGGGTCATGGGTGGTGTCCTTCGCTCCACGACGAGCCGCGTCGGCTCGTCGGATCCTGGCGCGCCGGGGGCGGCGCACGGAACATCAGGACGCACGACCAGTTCGCCTGATACGTCCGGTCTGCAGCCGTCACCGGGGCCGTCGCGCGCGCCGGAGTGGTCCGGCGGTGCCGGGGTCAGGAGGTCGACGAGCTCGACGGCCCCGCCGGGAGCCGCACGGTGATCGTCGTCCCCTCGCCGAGCGTGCTCGCGATGTCGAGCGAGCCGGCGTGCGCCTCGACGACGGCCTTGGTGATCGACAGACCCAGCCCGACGCCGGGCACGGCACCCCGCGCCGCGGCGCTCGCGCGGAAGAACCGCTGCGTGAGCTGGTCGATCTCGTCGGGCGCGATCCCGACTCCCGAGTCGCTGACCTCGAGGACCGCGCCGCCCTCGCCGCCGCCCCCGCCGTGACCGTCGAGGTCGGGCTCGACCGAGACCGCCACCGTGCCCCCCGGCCGCGTGAACTTGATCGCGTTGCTCAGCAGGTTGTCGACGACCTGCGCGAGCCGCAGTGCGTCGGCGACGACCGGCGTCGGCGTGACGTGCTCGACGAGCCGCACCTGCGCGGCGTGCGCACCGTGCGCGGCCGACGCGATCGACGCGCGCACCACGTCGGCGAGGTCCATGGCCTGCGGCGTGATCGAGAACCGTCCCGCCTCGAGCTGCGCGGTGAGCAGCAGGTCGCTCACGAGCCGCAGCTGGCGGCGCGCGTTGCGCTCGACGATCCCGAGGTACTCGCGCTGCTCGTCCGTGAGCGGGTCGGTGCCGTCCTGCAGGAGCTCGAGGTAGCCGAGCACCGCGGTCAACGGCGTGCGCAGCTCGTGGCTGACCAGGCTCACGAACTGCTCCTTGAGCGCGGCCGTCTCGCGTTCGGCGGTGACGTCGGTCGCGACGACGACGAAGCCGCTGCTGTTCCCGTCGGCGTCGACGCGGCGCGTGACCGCGAGGCGCACGGTCAGCCGCCCGCCGTCGCGGCGCACCCACGTCCAGTCCCGCACGTGCGAACCGTTGCCCGAGGCCGAGGCGACGACGGCGTCGAGCAGGCGCTCACCGCCGACGTCGCGGTACCGCGCGGCGAGCTCCTCCTGGTCGTGGAACGTCGTGAGCCGGACCCGGCCGACGACCGAGCCCTGCGCGTACCCGAGCAGCCGCTCCGCACCCGCGTTGAACACCTGGACCACGCCGTCGGAGTCGGTCGCGATGATCGCCTGCTCGGTCGCGGAGTCGATCACGGAGACCAGCTGCTCGAGTGCGGACTCGCGTTCGCTCGCGACCCGGGAGATCGTCTCGGCGTCGTCGCGCACGATCGCGAGCAGCTCGTCCTGGTGCACCCGGGCACGGTCCAGCGCGGCGTTGCGCGCCCGCAGGCGCTCGGTCGCCTCGTGCGCGACCACCGCCTGCAGCAGCGCGACGAACGCGACCACGAGCGCGCGCGCGACCGTCTGCGCGGAGAACGCTGCGGGGTCGAACACGACCGGCGTGAACACGACGCCGACCACGCCCGCGGTCGCGACGGCGACGCCGCGCCGACCGCGCTGCGCCGCGAGCGTCAGCACGGGCAGGAACACGAGCGCCGCGAACACCGAGCCCGCACCACCGGTCCCGGTCCGCAGCAGGGCGACCGAGACGAAGGCGATGACGGGCAGCACGTCCGCCACCCAGTCGGGCCATCTCGGCCACGGCGCGAGGACGGCGAGCGCCGGCACGGTCACGGCGACCGCGGCGGACAGCAGCACCAGGCCGGGCCGGGTCACGAGGGACGGCACCGCCCACAGGACCACCATCGACACGGCGAAGGCCACCACGAAGGGCAGCTGCCGTTCGAGCACGCCCGCCTCGGGACCGGTGAACCGGGAGATCCCGCGCACCAGCCGCGTGCCGGGCCGGCGCCGCTCGACGCCCTCGTCGGGGTGGACGCTCATCGCAGCACGCTCAGCAGCACCAGCACGCCCGCGGTCACGAGCACGCCGACGAGCCCGATCCACGCGACGCGGCGCTCGGCGCGCGCATCGTCGCGGATCTCGGCCTCGAGGGCATCGGGGGCCAACGGGTCGCGCGGCGCGGGACCCGGAGCGGCATCGTCGCGCGTGCTCATCCGACCACGCGCCCAGTCTTCTCCGTCTTGTCCCAGGCGGCCGACGCGCCACGCCACTGCTTGACGTACGCGTCGAGTGTGATGGCGCACAGCACCGGCCCGAACCCGATGACGTACAGCAGGGGGACGGACAGCAGGCGCAGCCCGCGCACGCCGTCGCACGCGCGCACCAGGGGCGCGAGCAGCATCGCGAGCAGCGGCCACGCGTACAGCGCGAGCTGCCACCAGTCCCGGCCGTCGTCCGTCATCCGCAGCCCGAAGACGCCCGGCACGGTCTCCTCCCACAGCCCGGGGACCCACGCGGCGCTCATCACCACGAGCGCCAGCAGGCCCGGGAACGTCAGCCCTTGGAACCAGGACCGGCGCGCGGTCTCGCGGTCCAGCAGGAGCGTGACGGTCGTGATGAAGACGTACGCGGCCACGGCGAGCCACCACAGCGAGCGGAACGCGACCAGCGCGGTCGTCTGCGCGACGAGGTGCAGCCCGACGAGCCCGACGGTCGCCGCGACGATCGAGACGGGCAGCAGGTACACCGAGAACCAGACGAGCCCGAACGTCCACGACCCGAGCCGCTCGCCCCCGCGGCGCAGCGGCCACGGGCGGCGGAACCAGACATGGTCGAACGTGCTCGTGATCTGCACGTTCCCGCGGGCCCAGCGCACGCGCTGCTTCCACAGCGCGCGCACCGAGTCAGGCTCCTCGGCGAGGACCACCGCGGCGGGCTCGAACACCACGTGGCGGCCGTCGAGCTGGGTGAGGAACGTCGTGTACGTGTCCTCGGCGAGGGTCGTGGTGTCGATGCGCCCGCCGATGGCCTCGAGGTTCGCGCGCGAGTGCAGCTGGGCGCCGCCCGCGAGGCAGGCCATCGCGCCCAGCACGTTCTGCGCACGGCGCGCCGCGGCCTGCGCGGTCACGTACTCGTACCCGATGAACCGCGCGACGGACCCGGGCCGGCCGCTGCCCTCCCGGATGAACGCCGTGACCGCACCCACGCGCTCGTCGGCCAGGTGCCGGGTCATCTTGCGCAGCGAGTCGGGGCGGTAGATGACGTCGGCGTCCATGATGAGCAGCGCCTGCATCCAGCGGTCCGCGAGCGCGTGCTCGATCCCGTGGTTGAGCGTGTGCGCCTTGCCCTGACCGCCCTGCGCGCGGCGCAGGTGCACGATCCGGCCCGGGTGCTGCGCCGCCTTGGCGAGCACGACGTCGGGGGTGTCGTCGGTGGACGCGTCGTCGACGACGAGCACGCGCAGCCGGTCCGGCGGGTACTGCAGGCTCATGAGCCGCTCGAGCGACGCGGCCAGCACGGCCCCCTCGTTCCACGCGGGCACCACCACGACGACGCGCGGCAGGTGCGGCGCCGCGTCCCGCAGGTGGTTGCGCCACGCGTGGACGGGGATCAGCGCGTACTGCAGGATCCCGGCCAGCACGGGGACGGCACCGAGCAGCACGAGCACGACGAGCGCGACGACGAGCGCGTCGTGCGCGCTCACGCCTGTCCCCCGGCCCGCAGGCGCCGGTAGACGCCGACGTCCGCGGCGTCGTGCGCGTCCGTCGACGCGACCAGGGGCACGCCTGCGGCCCGCCACCGGTCGAGCACGCGCGGCCCCGGGCAGTGCCACTTCTCGTTCGCCTCGACGAGCGCGCCTGCGGCCAGCACCGCGGCGGCGATCGCGTCGAGGTGCTCGTCGGACACGTCGTCCTCGGCGAGCCCGAGCTTGGGCAGGAGCGACAGCGGGTGCGCGAGCTGGGCGTGCGGCACGCGACGCAGCGCCGCGACCGTCCCGTCGACGAGCATCGCCAGCACGTCGTCGGCGGCCAGGCCGAGCTCCATGGCCTCGCGCGTGCGGCGCGGGCTCCACGGGCCGTCGGGTCCGGGCAGCTGGTGGTCCGCCAGCAGCACGCGGTCCACGCCGCGCGGCGAGCCCGCCGCGGCGAGCACGTCGGCGGGGGCGTCGACCGCGCCGCTCACGTCGAGGATCTTGGCCTCGACCCCGGTGAGCACGGTCAGCCCCTCGACGCGCGGCAGCGCACGCAGCGCGGCGAGCCGTTGCGGCACGTCCGTGGTCGAGGCGCGCACGTGGTCGACCATCCGGATCACCCGCAGCCCGCGCTCGACCGCGGCGGCGAGGTTCTCCTGCGGCGTGCTCACGGCGTCGTCGGAGAACGTCGAGTGGACGTGGTGGTCCTCGACGAGCGACGGCCCGGCCGACGCGGCACGCGGGGGCGTCATCGCGGCCTCAGGACCCGGGCGCGACGGCGGGCGCGGGAGCGGGCAGCACCTCGTCGAGCGGCAGGAAGACGTCCTCGAGGTAGCGCACGTTCGCGGTCTCGACGAAGTCCACGTGGCGCGGCACGGGCCGGCCGAGCACCGCGTCGAGCACGAGCGAAGGCATGTCGACGCCGGACGCGACGGTCAGCGGCATCGCGCCCGGGAACCGCGGGTTGACCTCGAGGAGCCCGGGCGTGCCGTCGACGGTGCGCTTGAGCTGGACGTTCGCGACGGTCGTGAGCCCGATCGCCGTGGCGACGGCCGTCGCGGCGGCGATCAGCGCCTCGTCGTGCACCGTCACGCCCGCGACCGCCACCCCCGAGTCGACCCGCAGCCGCGCGCGCGGCACGGCTGCGACCACGTGCCCGTCGAGGTCCGCGAGCACGTCGACGGAGAACTCGTCACCAGGCAGCAGCTCCTGGACCAGGAGGTCCTCCTCCGCGTGCACGGCGTCCAGCTCGGTCTGCGACGCGACCACGCGCACGCCCCGCGAGCCGGCGCCCCACCGCGGCTTGACGATGACGGGGAAGTCCCAGCCCGAGACCGCCTGCGGCGTCCCGACGAGCTCGGTGCGCGGCACGTAGGCGCTGCGGGCGCACGCGCGGGCCAGGGCGAGCTTGTCGAGCGCGGTCTCGAGCGTGCGCAGCTCCGGCGAGGCGACGCGCGTCCCGCGCTCGGCGAAGCGCTCGCGTGCGGCGGCGATGCGCGGCAGCTCGACGTCGACGGTCGGGAACAGGACGTCCACGCGGTCGTCGGCGCACAGCGTCAGGACCGTCTCGACGAAGTCGTCGGCCCGGCCCGCGGGGACGAGCCGGCGACGGTCGGCGGCCACGAGGTAGAGGCCGCTCGCCCACCGGTCCATGTCCGCGGCCAGCACTTCGACGTCGCCGCGACGCTGCAGCGAGCGGATCACCGCCACGCCCGCGGGGCCACCTGCCCCGGTCACGAGAACCCGCACGCTCATGTGCCCACCGCCCCGTCCTGGACGCCCTCGCCGACCCGGGCGGTCGACCCGCTCAGCCCCGACGCGCCGACGCGGCCCGACGTGCGCACCATCTCGAGCGGCTCGACGTACTTCCCGGTGCCGAACCGCGCCCAGTAGCGCGCGGTGGCCTGCACGAGGTCGGGCGCCATGTACTCGCGGTGCGCCTGCGACGCGAACGCGGCGAGCATCTCGAGCTTGGTCTCGAGGTAGCCGTCGACCGTGACGAAGCGCGTGGGCCGGAAGTCGACGGTCGCGGACGGGCTCTCGAAGCAGCCCAGCGTCGGGACCTGACGTGCCGCGACCTGCACGGCCCGGTGCACCGCGCGGTGGTCCTGGTGGCGGTCGTGCACGGAGTGCGTGTAGACGATCGTGGGCCGGACCTGGGCGATCGTCTCCTCGACCGCGGTGATGACCCCGTCGGCCGGGTCGAGCCTGGTGTCGACGAAGTCGAGCAGGAACAGGCGCGCGCCGACCACGGCCGCCGCCGCGAGCGCCTCCTGATGGCGTTGCGCGGCATCGCCTCCGACCGCTCCGCCGGACAACGTGAGCACGACGATGGTGTCGCCCGCGTCGCGGTGCGCGGCGAGGGTCGCGCCGATGCCGATCTCGACGTCGTCGGGGTGCGCGCCGACGGCGAGCACGACCGAGCCCTGGTGCGCCTCGCGGCGCGCGCGGCCGCGCTCGGCGATCCGCGTCGCGCGTTCGACGAGGTCGGCGGCCGACAGCGGCTTGACGAGGAAGTCGTCGGCCTCGCGCTGGAGCGCGTCGACCGCGTAGTCGACGCTCGCGAACGCCGTCATGACCACGACCGGCACGCCCGGCGCCGCGCTGCGCAGCGCGCCCAGCAGCTCCAGCCCGGACATGCCGGGCAGCTGGATGTCGGTCAGGACGAGGTCGACGCCCTGGCTGGCGACGTGGGCCAGCGCGCTCATCGCGTCGGCGGTGACCGTCACGGACATGCCAGCGCGGCGCTCCAGCACGGTCCGCACGAAGAGCGCGGTGTCTGCGTCGTCCTCGACGACGAGCACCCTCACCTGTGCGTCCGTCATGCATCGTCCTCCCGCGGCTATGCCACCATCCCCGCGGGCGACCCGCAATCCAGCGGGGTCGCGACGACCAGGGAATACTCGCCAGTGACGTCCGGTTAAGTCGGCCAGTACATGCAAACGCATGGATTTGCCCGAGGAACGAGGCGATAGCGATGCAGTTCGGCATCTTCTCCGTCGGTGACGTGACGACCGACCCCACCACCGGCCGCACACCCGACGACACCGAGCGCGTCCGCGCGATGCTCACCATCGCGCGGCACGCCGACGAGGCGGGCCTCGACGTGTTCGCCACCGGCGAGCACCACAACCCGCCGTTCGTGCCGTCGTCGCCCACGACGATGCTCGGCTACCTCGCAGGCGTGACGAAGCAGATCACGCTGTCCACCGCGACCACGCTGATCACCACCAACGACCCGGTCCGCCTGGCCGAGGAGTACGCGATGCTCCAGGTCATCTCCGACGGCCGGATGGACCTGATGATGGGCCGCGGCAACACCGGCCCCGTCTACCCGTGGTTCGGCAAGGACATCCGTCAGGGCATCGCGCTCGCGATCGAGAACTACGCGCTGCTGCGGCGGCTGTGGACCGAGGACGTCGTCGACTGGTCCGGCAAGTTCCGCACGCCGCTGCAGGGCTTCACCTCGACGCCGCGCCCGCTCGACGGCGTCGCGCCGTTCGTCTGGCACGGCTCGATCCGCTCCCCCGAGATCGCCGAGCAGGCCGCGTTCTACGGCGACGGGTTCCTGCACAACGCGATCTTCTGGCCCATGGAGCACACCGCGCAGATGGTGAACTTCTACCGCGAGCGCTACGAGCACTACGGGCACGGCAGCGCCGACCAGGCGATCGTCGGGCTGGGCGGTCAGGTCTTCATGCGCAAGGACTCGCAGAAGGCGTGGGACGAGTTCCGGCCGTACTTCGACAACGCCCCCGTCTACGGCCACGGCCCGACGATGGAGGACTTCACGCGCGAGACGCCGCTGACCGTGGGCTCGCCGCAGCAGGTCATCGACCGGTACGGCGCGTTCTGGGAGCAGGTCGGGCACTACCAGCGCCAGCTGTTCCTGATGGACCACGCGGGGCTGCCGCTGAAGACCGTCCTCGAGCAGATCGACCTGCTGGCCGGCGAGGTCGTCCCGGTGCTCCGCAAGGAGGCCGAGGCTCGTCGTCCCGTGCACGTGCCGGCCGGCCCGCCGTCGCACGCCGAGCGCGTCGCCGCCGCACGTGCCGCCGGCGAGGTGCACGCTCAGCCCGTCGCCGCCGCCGACCACTGGACCGGCAAGACCGCCGAGGACGACGTCGCGGCCGCGGACGCGGTGGCACGATGAGCACGTCGCCGATCGGAGGACTCATGGGCCAGGAGCGTTCGCTCGTCGTGATCTCGGCGGGCGTCAGCCAGCCGTCCTCGACGCGCCTGCTCGCGGACCGGCTCGCCGCCGCGACGTCCGACGAGCTCGCCGCACGCGGCCTGCGCGCGAGCGTCACGACGATCGAGCTGCGCGACCTCGCGCACGAGGTCGTCAACATGACGCTCACCGGCTTCGCGTCCGGCGCGCTGTCCGACGCCCTGGCCAAGCTCGCCGCCGCCGACGGCGTGATCGCCGTGACCCCGGTGTTCACCGCCTCGTACGCAGGGCTGTTCAAGTCGTTCGTCGACGTGCTCGACAAGGACGCGCTCGCCGGGATGCCCGTGCTGCTCGGGGCGACGGGCGGCACGGGCCGGCACTCGCTCGTGCTCGAGTACGCGCTGCGGCCGTTGTTCGGCTACCTGCACGCCGACGTCGTCGGGACCGGCGTGTTCGCCGCGACCGACGACTGGGCCGACGGGGGCGGCGACGACGTCAAGCCGCTGCCCGAGCGCATCCGGCGCGCCGGCCGCGAGCTCGCCGAGACCGTCGCCGAGCGTGAGCCCGCCAAGCCCGTGGGCCTGTACGACGCGGTGCCGAGCTTCGAGGACCTGCTCGGCCACTGACCGGGTCCCACCCGCACGCCCCACGGCGGCGGGCCGCTGAGCGCGATCTCCCCGAGGGGACGACGATGCTCAGCGGCCCGTCGTCGAGAAGTGCTGGTAGTCGGTCGGCGAGTCCCAGTACCCGCCCCAGCGCCACCCCGCCGCGGCGAACGCGCGCACGACCTCGTCGTCCGCGCGGATCACCCCCGGGGCGGGCGCGCGGTCCACGAACGCCCGCCCCGCGCGCGGTGCGACGTGCGAGCCGATCACGTAGGGGTTCTCGACGGGGTTCAGGTCGAGCGCGCGCCCGTAGGCGTGCTCCGACCACGCGGTGCCGCCCGTGATCGCCCGGCAGTTGAACGCCGAGGTGTTGTCCGCGTCCATCGAAGCGGTGTCGTCGGCCCCGAAGTCGTCGACCAGGCGCATCGACCGGATCGGGTAGCCGAGCGCGAACAGCCGCGCGAAGACGTCCACGATCCCGTCGGCCAGGTCCTCGTGCACCACGAGCTCGCCCTGGCGGACCACGCCGTCGAAGTCCACGTGGCTGACCTGCACGTAGCGCAGGTCGGCGAGCGGCACGGGGCAGCCCCGGCGCCACGACGCGTGCATCCGTACCGCGAGCTCGTCGTCGATCGTCGTGACGCTCGACGTGAACGTCGGCGCGGCCGGCGTGGGACTCCGGCTCGGGCCTGCGGACGGACGCTGTGACGGGCTCGGTGAGGGACTCGGTGTCGGGCTGGGGCTCGCGGAGGGTGTCGGCGTGCGAGCGAGGCTCGTCGTCGGCGGGCGCGCGCTGCTCGCGGGGTCCGCGCCGTCGTCGGACTCCCCCGCGGTGCACGCCGCCACGCCGGTCAGCCCGCCCGCGAGCGCGAGCACGACGAGCGTGCGGAGCGGTCCGCGCTCGTCCATCGCCTCATCATCGGGGCGGCGGCGGAGCGCGGCCACCCGTGGTGGGACGCCTCAGCGCAGGACGGCGATCGAGCTCTCGCCGTCGTCGGTCACGACCGAGCCCCAGAACCGGTCGTTGATGGGACTCAGCCACCGGATGTCGCGCGGGACGGCGACACGTCCGGCTGGCTCGCCGTCGAACGTCAGCGCCTGCACCTCGGGAACGCTCGGCACCTGCCCGTCGGAGGTGTCCACCACGACGTACAGCCGCTCGCCGTCGGTGCTCACGTTCGAGGGCGTCGCCTCGTCGGGCAGCGCGTGCCGCCATCTCACGTGGCCGTCGCGGTCGAACGCGGTGAGCCCCGACGGCCCCCACCCGTAGACGGTGCCGCGTGCGACGAGCACCCCGTGGTAGGTCGCGACGCCGTCGTCGCCGTCCGTCGCCCACCGGCGGGCGCCCGTGGTCGCGTCCCAGGCCGTGAGCCCGTCCGCGGACGTGAACACCACGTCGCCGAACGACCCGTCGTCGACGCCGGTGCTCACCGCCGTGCCCCGGACCGCGGGGCTGAGCACGCCGTCGCGCACGAGTGCCGTGCGCGCACCGTCGGCGTCGTCGGCGTTGATGTCGACGACGAGCGTGCGCGTGTCGGGCCCCACCCAGTTCACACCGCGGGTCGGCGGCAGCACGGTGCCGTCAGCGGCCACCACCACCTGGGAGCCGTCAGGCGCCGACACGACGAACGCCCCGCCGCCGACGAGCACGTTCACCGACGTGTAGTACGCGTCCACGTCGCCTTCGGCCTGCTCGCCCCCCGCGCCGACCAGGGAACGTCGCCAGCGCTGCTGGCCCGTGGCGAGGTCGTGGGCGGTCACGACGAGGTCCGCGCCGTCGCGCGCCACGGCCGCGACCTGCCCGTCCAGCACCGCGAAGCCCTCGTCCGTCAGGTCGAGGTCCCACGCGGCGACCTGGCGACCGTCGTCCTGCGCGTGCACGAGCACGCGCGCGTAGGTCGCCGGACGGCGTTCGGACTGGCCGTCGTCGTCCCAGCGGACCCCGCCGTCGGTGTCCAGGCACGCGACGACAGCACCGACCCCGTCGAGGCGTCCCGCACCGCACTGCACCCCTTGCGCCGTCGCCACCTGCGCGCCGACCGGAACGTCCCACCGCGCGACGCCTGTCTCGGCGTCCACCGCACGCAGGTGCGAGCCCGTGCCGCCGTCGGCCGTGACGAGCAGCAGGACGTCGTCGTCCTTCGGCAGCTCGAGCCACTGCAGGCCCGGGACCGAGTAGGCGACCTCCAGGCTGTCCCCGATCGGCGCGAGCACCCCGCGAACCTCCCGGAGCGCCGCCACCGCGTCGCGCTCGCGCGCGTCCAGGACCGCCTGTGCCGCGACGAGCCCGGCGACGACGAGCGCGGCACCCACCCCGAGCACGACGCGCCCGCGCCGTGACCTGCGCGGACCGTCCTCGCCGCGCGCGTCGGCGTGCTCGCTCTGCCCGAACCGGGACGCGTCGTCGGTGTCGTCGTCCAGCTCGACACGCTGCAGGTCGCCGCTCATCGCTCCCGTCCTCGTCAGACCTCGTCCGGTAGTTCACGACGAGCGTCGCACACGACCACGACGGACCGGGCGACTCTCAGCCGAGGACCGCTGCCCGGGAGGCGTCGGTCGAGGTCGCGACGAGCACGCGGCCGCGGATCTCGAGGCCGCGCCACCCGGCGGGCGCCTCGAGCGTGCCCTCGTCGAGACCGTCGAACCCGTAGACCCGCCAGGTCTTGTCGGAGCCGACCAGCCCGTGCAGCGCCACGTACAGCCGCTCGCCGTCGGTGACGAGGTCCGTCACGTACGCCGCGCGCGGCGCGGGCACGGCCCACAGCTCGCGCCCCGAGCGCCCGTCGACGGCACGCACCAGCGCCGCATCGCCGCTCTGGTAGACGGTGCCGTCCAGCACGATCGTCCCGCTGTCCCTGCCGTCGAGCGCCCACCGCAGCGCGCCGGACGTCCGGTCGTAGCCGCGCAGGCCGGCCTCGACCGTGAGCACCAGGTCCGCCAGAGACCCGTCGTCGAGGGTCGGGAGCGCGACGACGTGCGGCACGTGCACGTCGTCGGCCCCGGACCGCACGACGAGCGTCCCCGCGGACCCGTGGACGGTGAGCACCACGACGCGGTCGGCGCGCACCTGCCGCACGTAGCCGTCGAGGCGCCCGGTCCCCTCGCGCAGGTCGCCGCTCGGTGTCAGGAGGAAGACCTGCTGCGCCGCGCCCACGACGACGACCCCGCCACCCGCCGCGAGCTGCACGCGCCCGATGCGCGGCGCGTCCCGCAGCGAGCCGACCGTCAGGATGCCCGAGCGCGGCACCGAGAGCCGGGTCTGCCACCGGGCCGCGCCCGTCAGGAGGTCCTGCGCGTGGACGTTCACGGTGCCGAACGCGCGCCACGCGACCACCGCCTGGTCGCCGAGCACCACCACGCGGCCCGCCTGCGTGGGCGCGGCGTGGCGCGCGAGGACGGTGCCGGTCGTCGCGTCGAGGGCCACGACCTCGGCGCGCTCGGCGGGGTCCGACTCGTGCTGGCCGTGCGCGCGGTAGACCACGACGCACACCAGCGCGTCGACGGGAGCGTCGGGCGTGGTCGCGGTGGTGCACCCACGGCCCGACCCGGGGACGACCGCGTCCTCACCGAGCCCGCCGCGCAGCGACGTGGTCCAGCGCGCACCGCCGGTCGCGGAGTCGAGCGCCACAGCCTGCACCGAGCCGTCAGGGACGGCGCGTGCGCCGAGGTACGCGCCGCCGACCGGGCGGTCGAGCAGCAGGGAGTCCATGACCACGGCCTCGGTGGACCACCGCACCTGCAACCGCGGCCGCATCGGCTCGACCGCCCCGGGCAGGGCCGCCCGCGCGGCGACGCGGTCCTCGTAGCCCGAGTCGAGCGCCGCCTGCGCGCCCACCACCGCGAACCCGAGCAGGCCGACGACGCCCACCGCCGCGACCAGCCAGCGGGCGCGTCGTCTGCGTGAGGGCGCGGGCCCGGTGCCGTCGGCGTGCGCGAGCCGGCGACCGTCGCCGGGCGCAGGACCGAGCGCGAGCGCGTCGTCCTCGACGAGCTCGACACGCTGCAGAGCGTGCCCGTCGCTCATCCTCGGACGGTAACCCCGCGCCGGCGCGCCCGCATCACCCGGGGGCGTCGACCGGCTCGTCCGGCTGTGCGACGAGCAGCTCGTCGGGCTGCTCGGCGGCCCGTCCGTCGTCTGCCGCACGCGTCGCCAGCAGGTCGACGAGCCGGTCGAGGAACGCCTCCTGCGCCGCCACGACCAGCCGGCGCGCGTCGTCGAGACCGACCCATGCGACGCGGTCGACCTCGGGCACCACCAGCGTGCGGCCCGAGCGGGGCGGCCACGGGATCGTCGCGGTCGCCCCGGTCACCGTGGACCCGCCGGCCTCGTCGGACCCGAGGAGCGCGTCCACCTCGACCACGCCCTCGCGGGCCCAGGCCTCGACGGTCTTGCCGCCCGACTGCCGCACCTCGCCCAGCGGCTCGTCGGCGCGCAGCGGCTCGGGCGGTGCGAACCCGAGCTCCTCGGCGTACTCGCGCAGCGCCGCGTCGTGCGGCTCCTCGCCGGGCTCGATCACGCCCTTCGGGATCGACCACGCCCGCTCGCGACGAGCCCAGAACGGGCCGCCCATGTGCGCCAGGAGCACGCGGACGCCGTCGTCGTCCCGCCGGTAGACCACCAGCCCCGCGCTGCGCGCTCCCATGCCGCCTCCCACGCGCCAGCATGCCGCTGCGGGTGCGGCACCGCGACGCGTGATCGCGACGCCGCACCCGCAGGCACCGAGCGGGTCAGGGCAACCGTCAGCACAGCGACGAGCGGTTCGCGTACGAGGCGTAGAGCCACGCACCCTTGGTCGCCTGGTACTGGAACGCGTAGATGTTGTTGGTCACCCGCAGGTAGGAGACCGTGCGGCTGCCCGTGCCGGCCAGCACCTGGTCGTAGGCGCCGTCGGGTGCCAGGCGCAGGGCGTTGTCGGCCGCACCGAAGCTCTGCGGGCCGGCCGAGCCGTCGACCGTGAGGCCGCGGTCCGCCTGGAACCTGCGGGTCGCGCTCGCGGTGTTCGGGCCGAACGAGCAGTCGACGTCGTCCCACGAGCCGAGGTAGCCCTGCGAGAACAGGAACGCCTGCCACAGGCCGGCTGCCGCGCTGCGGGCGCTCGTGGACTGGTTGACGACGCCCTCGCCGGCCCAGTCGTTCGTCGCGGCGCCGCCGTCCCCGTCCACGTAGCCGCTGCCTCCGGGCGTCGCCGTCGCCGGGACACCCCCGAGGCCCACGGTCAGTGCCGCTACGGCGACGGTCAGTGCGAGTCGTCCAGCGAGCTTCATGTACGTCCTCCAGGGTCTCGTCCGACGGCACGTATCGGTGCCTCGGACAACCTGGCACAGGGGTACGCGTGGCACGGGTCAGACCGGTGGTCGCGCTCCCACGTTAATCGATTCGAGTGCTTTACGGCTCTTCCGCCGCTCGCGATGGTGAACGCGTCCCGACCGTCGTCCACGGCCGCTCGGCATCGACGCCCCGCGCCCGTCCGCCGCACCCGGGATCAGTGCACCTCCACCACCGCCCCGCGTCAGCCCGCGGGTGCGGCGGGCCGTCCTGCGTCGTAGCGCCGGGCTCGCCCACCAGCCAGAAAGGTACGGACGATGTCCCATTCGACCCGACGGCGACACGCCTGGGTGGCCCTGGCCGCCCTCAGCGTGTCGTCTCTCCTGGCGGCCGGGATCACCCCAGCCTCCGCCGCGACCGGTGGAGGCTCCCTGCCGTCCACGTTGTCCGTCCCGGCCGCGTCGCCCGTGCGCGCCGCCGTGGACGGTGACTACGCGCAGCGCTTCCTCGCGCAGTACGACAAGATCAAGGACCCCGCGAACGGCTACTTCTCCGCTCAGGGCATCCCGTACCACTCCGTCGAGACCCTCATCGTCGAGGCACCCGACTACGGCCACGAGACGACGTCCGAGGCGTACTCCTACTGGATCTGGCTCGAGGCCCTGTACGGACAGGTCACCGAGGACTGGGCGCCGCTGAACCATGCCTGGGAGACCATGGAGAAGTACATGATCCCCCAGTCGGTGGACCAGCCGACGAACTCCTTCTACAACCCCAACTCGCCGGCGACGTACGCCTCCGAGTACGCCCACCCGAGCGGCTACCCGGCGCAGCTGTCGAGCGGCGTGAGCGTGGGCAAGGACCCGCTCGCCAACGAGCTGAAGTCCACCTACGGCACCTCCGACATCTACCAGATGCACTGGCTCGCGGACGTCGACAACGTCTACGGCTTCGGCGTGACGCCGGGTGCGGGCTGTGAGCTGGGCCCGACCGCGACCGGCACGTCCTTCATCAACACCTTCCAGCGCGGCCAGCAGGAGTCCGTCTGGGAGACCGTCCCGCAGCCGAGCTGCGAGGAGTTCAAGTACGGCGGCAAGAACGGGTACCTCGACCTGTTCACGGGTGACTCGGCGTACGCCAAGCAGTGGAAGTACACGTCGGCCTCCGACGCCGACGCGCGTGCCATCGAGGCCGTCTACTGGGCCAACCAGTGGGCGACCGCGCAGGGCAAGCAGTCCGCCGTCGCGGCGACGGTGGCCAAGGCCGCCAAGCTCGGCGACTACCTGCGCTACACGCTGTTCGACAAGTACTTCAAGACCATCGGCTGCACCTCGCCCAGCTGCGCGGCCGGCTCCAACCGGGAGAGCGCGCACTACCTGCTGTCCTGGTACATGGCGTGGGGCGGCGCGACCGACACGAGCTCCGGCTGGGCCTGGCGCATCGGTTCGTCGCACGCGCACTTCGGCTACCAGAACCCGCTCGCGGCCTGGGCCCTGTCGACCGACGCGGCGCTCACGCCGAAGTCGGCGACCGCCAAGGACGACTGGAGCAAGTCGCTCACGCGTCAGCTCGAGTTCTACACCTGGCTGCAGGCGTCGAACGGCGGCATCGCCGGTGGCGCGACCAACTCGTGGAACGGTGCGTACGCGACGCCGCCGGCGGGCACGCCCACGTTCTACGGCATGGGCTACACCGAGGCGCCCGTCTACAACGACCCGCCGTCGAACCAGTGGTTCGGCATGCAGGCGTGGGGCGTGCAGCGCGTCGCCGAGCTCTACTACGCGTCGGGCAACCCGCAGGCCAAGGCGATCCTCGACAAGTGGGTCCCCTGGGTCGTCGCGAACATCTCGACGGACGGCGCGAACTGGAAGGTCCCGAGCACGCTCGTCTGGACCGGCAAGCCCGACACGTGGAACGCCTCGGCGCCCACCGGCAACCCCGGCCTGACGGTCACGGTCAAGGACTACGGCCAGGACGTCGGCGTCGCCGGCGACACCGCCCGTGCCCTGCTGTTCTACGCCGCCAAGTCCGGCAACACCGCGGCGCGTGACAAGGCCAAGGCGCTGCTCGACGCGATCTGGGCCAACAACCAGGACCCGCTGGGCGTGTCCGCACCGGAGACCCGTGAGGACTACAAGCGGTTCGACGACGCGTACGTGGCCGGCGGCGACGGCATCTACATCCCGTCGGGCTGGACCGGCACGATGCCCAACGGCGACGTGATCAAGCCGGGCGTCTCGTTCCTGGACATCCGGTCCTTCTACAAGAAGGACCCGGCCTGGTCGAAGGTCCAGACCGCGCTCAGCACGGGCGTCGCCCCGACGTTCACCTACCACCGCTTCTGGTCGCAGACGGCCATCGCGGCGGCGCTCGCGGACTACTCGCGCCTGTTCGACGAGGGCACCACGCCCGGCGACACGCAGGCCCCGACGGCCCCCACCGGCCTGACGGCGAGCGGTGTCACCAGCACGTCGGCGACGATCTCGTGGACCGCCTCGACCGACAACGTCGGCGTGACGGGCTACGACATCTACCGCGGCACGACGAAGGTCGGCTCCTCGACCACGACGTCGTACGCCGACACCGGCCTGGCCGCCGGCACCACGTACTCGTACACGGTGCGGGCCAAGGACGCGGCGGGGAACATCTCGTCGGCCTCCTCGGCCCTGGCGGTCACCACGGAGACGGGCACGGTCGTCGACACGCAGGCACCCAGCGTGCCCACGGGCCTGACGGCGGGCACGGTCACCGAGACCTCGGTGGCGCTGTCCTGGACGGCGTCCACGGACAACGTCGGGGTCGTCGGGTACGACGTCTACCGCGGCACGACGAAGGTCGGGTCGGCCACCGGCACGACGTACACGGACACCGGCCTCACGGCCGCCACCGCGTACTCGTACACGGTGCGGGCCAAGGACGCGGCGGGCAACGTCTCCGCAGCCTCCTCCGCGCTGTCGGTCACGACGAAGACCGGCACGGTCGTCGACACGCAGGCACCCAGCGTGCCCACGGGCCTGACGGCGGGCACGGTCACGGAGACCTCCGTGGCGCTGTCCTGGACCGCGTCGACCGACAACGTCGCCGTGACGGGCTACGACGTCTACCGCGGCACGACGCTCGTCGGCTCCTCGACCGGCACGACGTACTCCGACACCGGCCTGACCGCCGGCACGGCGTACTCGTACACGGTGCGGGCCAAGGACGCGGCGGGCAACGTCTCCGCAGCCTCCTCCGCGCTGTCGGTCACGACGAAGACGACGACCCCCACCGGGACCTGCAAGGTCACCTACAACGCCCCGAGCTGGAACACCGGCTTCACGGCGTCGGTGAGGATCACGAACACCGGCACGACGCCCCTCAACGGGTGGACGCTGAAGTTCAGCTTCGCCAACGGCCAGCAGGTCCAGCAGGGCTGGAGCGCCAACTGGACCCAGTCCGGCGCGAACGTCACGGCGACCAACGCGGCCTGGAACGGCACGCTGGCACCGGGGCAGACCGCCGACATCGGGTTCAACGGCTCGCACACGGGCACGAACACGAACCCGACGTCGTTCACGCTCAACGGCACGGCCTGCAGCTGATCGCCTGACTGCAGTCGCACACGGGAGAGCCCCGGGGACCATCTGGTCCCCGGGGCTCTCCCGTTGCGTCGTCCGGTACTACCGGCGACCGCGCATGTTCGCCGCGATCGAGACCCCGATCACGGCCAGCACGATCTGGATGAGGAGCTCGATCCAGTCGATCCCGTCCGTGTCACGCACGCCCAGCAGACCCGCCAGGAGCGAGCCCAGGAGCGCCGCGATGATGCCGACGACGATCGTCAGCCAGATCGGGATGTCCTGCTTGCCGCGCGCGAACAGTCGTCCGAGTGCCCCGATGATCAGGCCGATGATGATCGCGGAGATGATCCCGGTGACGGTCATGCCAACCTCCAGAAGCCAGACGAACGGACCTCTGGAATGTAGGCGCGACCGCCTGCATCCGCGCGCCGAGCGGGTCGGCCCGGGCCGCCGAGCTCAGCCGACGAAGTCGAACGTGTCCGGGTCGGGACCTGTCCGGTGGCCGCGGTCGAGGGCGCCCAGCGCCGCGACGTCCTCGGGCGAGAGCTCGAAGTCGAACAGCGCGAAGTTCTCCTCGACGCGCGAGCGCGTCACGGACTTCGGGAACACGATGTCCCCGCGCTGCACGTGCCAGCGCAGCACCACCTGGGCCGGGGTGCGGCCCGTCGCCTGGGCGATCCGCTGGACCACCGGGTCGTCGAGCACCTCGCCCTTCGCGATCGGCGACCACGCCTCGGTGGCGATGCCGTGCGCGGCGTCCGCCGCCCGCACCGCCTCGTTGGTCAGGTACGGGTGCACCTCGATCTGGTTCACCGCGGGGACCACGGTCGTCTCCGCCAGGAGGCGGTTGAGGTGGTTGACCTGGAAGTTCGACACACCGATCGCGCGCGCCCGGCCCGAGGCGTAGATCTCCTCGAGCGCGCGCCACCGCGCGACGAAGTCGCTCGCCGTCGGCAGCGGCCAGTGGATGAGGAACAGGTCGACGTGGTCCGAGCCGAGGGCCTCGAGCGTGCGCTCGAACGAGGCCAGAGCGTCGTCGTGCGTGAGGAAGCTGTTGTTGAGCTTGCTGGTCACGAACACCTCGTCGCGCGCCAGGCCGCTGGCCGCGAGCGCGTCGCCCACGCCCTTCTCGTTGCCGTAGCCCTGCGCGGTGTCGATGTGCCGGTACCCGACCTCGAACGCCGTCAGGACCGCGTCCTTCGTCTCGTCGGGCGGGATCTGGAACGTCCCGAAGCCGAGCTGCGGGATCGTCACACCGTTGTTGAGAGCGATCGTGGGGACGGACGTCATCGTTCCTCCTGTGCTGATGCGGTGCGCCCAGTCTCACCCGGATCCCGCCCGGATTCCCGACGAGCGCCCGCGCTCACGCGGACAGGTGGGTGACCTGCGGCCAGACCTGGTCCCATGGCCTCGTCGGCCCGTCGCACACGAAGAGCGGAGCCTGCGACGCCTCGTTGTCGACGCCCGTGGCGACCGGGGCCACGCGGGTGCAGCCGCGCATCCACGAAGGCGCCCGCGGGTAGCCCGTCAGGACGACCGTGCGCTCGTCGTCGGGCGGCGGGCCCCAGGCGGCGAACCCGTTGTGGCCGCTGGCCACCCGAACGTCGGACGGCAGCACGCGCACGTGCTCGAGCGCACCCGCGTCGCCGTAGCTGGCGGTCAGCACCAGCCCGGCGTCGTGCTCGTCGACGACCTCGGCGACGCGCGCGGAGAACACGTCCCAGCCGATCATCTCGACCTGGTCCTCCCCCAGCGCCGCCCACGGCGAGCCCGCGAACGTGCCCACCGGCAGCACGGGCAGCGCCGCGGGCAGCGCGATAAGGCTCGCGGCCGCCGCGATCGCGCCCAGCCGCGCGGTGCGTCGGGCCGGCCGCGTGGCCGCGAGCGCGCACACGCCCGCGGCGACGAGCGCCGGGTACAGGCCCGCGAGGTAGTACGCCTTGCCGCCCGTCAGGAGGAAGACGACGACGAGCAGCACGTACGCCCACGCGACGGGCCGCGCCCACCGCCACGCGCGCTCCCGCAGCAGGCGCACGAGCCCGATCACCCAGACCACCGTCACCACGGGGTTGAGCAGCACGAGCGAGAGCCCGACGAACTCCAGCCGTCCCCCGAGCGTCAGGTACTCGTCGCGGATGTCCGCCGCGAGCTCGAGCTGCGGCCAGCCGTGCTGCGCCTGCCACAGCAGGTTCGGCAGCCACAGCACGAGCGCGATCCCGGCGCCCGCCCACGCCCACGGCGAGCGCGCGTGGTGGCGGGTCTCGCGCGTCGCCACCACTGCGACCGCGAGCGCGAGGAGCAGGAACGCCACCAGGTGCTTGTTCTCGAGCCCCGCCCCCGCCACCAGGCCGACGACGAGCCACCCGCGCGGGTCGTCGCGCCGCAGCGTCGCGAGCGTGAGCCAGACGACGAGCGCCCAGAACAGCGTGTCCGTCGTCGTCGTCGACAGCATGTGCCCGGAGACCAGCGTCACCACACCGGTCGCGACCAGCACCGCCGTCACCGTCTGCTCGACGCGCGCCCCGCCCAGCTCGCGGGCCGTCAGCGCCGCGACCAGCACGAGCGCCCCGACGACGAGCGCAGGCACCACGTGCAGCGCCCACACGCTGCCGGGCGCGGCCTCGTCGGCCAGGCGCGCGAGCAGCGGCGTGAGCGGAGGCTGGTCCGGGTAGCCCCACGCGAGCCGGTGCCCCGCGGCGACGAAGTACAGCTCGTCCCGGTGCGCCCCGTACCGCCCCGCGAAGGCGAGCAGCACGACGACGAGCGCACCGACCACCGCGAGCACAGGCCCCCACGCGATCGGCTTCGGCCCGTCGACGTCCGCCTCCGTCCGCTCCAGCATCCGCATCATCCGACGAACGTCGCCGCAGCGGCGGCCAGCAGGGGCGAGGCGACGACCGGCCCCGCGCGGACCTCCGCGAACAGCGGCGATTGCCGCGACGGGACCTCGTCGGGCGTGGGTCCGGCCATCAAGGCCCTCCTGGTGCCGGGTTCGGGTGTCCACAACTCTAGGAGCCGGCCATACCGCCCGACCGGGGCCCGCGACGTCTCTGAGCCCCGACCAAGGCGTGACGGTCGGGGCTCAGCGAGGATCACGATGTGCCTAGTAGATGCCGCACGTCTTGCTCCACATGGCCTGGCCGTTCGTGAGGCCGCTCACCCGGATGCACGGGAGGTCCTGCTGGACGTCCCACGGCCCCACTTTGAAGACGAACTCGTGCTGGGTGTAGGCCCGCCCCTGGTCCTTCACTACACCGGCTGCCGTCTTGTAGGAGCCTTCGTACCGCCACCCGTAGGTCTTGGGCTGTCCGCCGTAGTCGAGCCGGTCAGCGCCTTCGATCTTCTTCCCGTCGAGAACGCACCACCGGGTCACGTGGTAGTACGTGTAGACCTTCGCTCCGACATCGTTCTTCTTCGAGGCGTCCGCGCGTGCGTACCAGCACTTCCTCTTCGCAGCGGTCGGCTCGAGGTTGAGCGTGCCGGTCTCCGCGGTCGTCAACGGGCGAACCGTAAGGGTGACTTCCTCGCTCGTCGGGATGTTCTGGCGCACGAACGCGGTGCGCTCACTGACGGACAGCATCGCCAGGTACTCCCGCAGTTCGGGCGAGTACGTCGGCGTCAACGAGGTGACCGTGGTCGTTACGGTCGTCGCGTTGGCGAGTGCGGCTGCTTGCAGGTCGTCGGTAACCACCACGTCAGCGGCCGTCGCCGGAGATCCTCCGGTGACGAGGGCAGCCGTAGCTGCCAGGCTCACCAGCGCCGCGACCGAACGTCGTCTCATGCGTCTCCCCCTGTCATTCGTGAACGGGACGCTCGTCCCGGCCTTGACCTAACCGAACCTGTGGAAATCGGCGCAATACCTACCAGTGCTCGCTACTGTGCGGCTGTGGGCAGGGGGTATGACGACGACGCGCTGGTTGTTCAACTTCGCAAGGGGGTGGTCGAGTACGCGGTGCTTGCGCGCCTGCGGGTAGGTCCGGCGTACGGGCTGGAGCTCACGAACGATCTGGGTGTGCGTGGCCGTCTCCTGGGTGGTGCCGCGGTCGTGTACACCCTGCTGGCGCGGCTCCGGCAGTTGGGGTTCGTCGAGCCGAGCTGGCAGCCGTCGCGCACTGGGCCACCTCGCCGGTACTACACGCTCACACCATCGGGGCTGTCCGCCCTGCTGGCATTCAGGTCGACCTGGCGGGAGTTTGTCCGCGAGGTCGACCGCGCACTCGAGGGGGACCTCACACGTGAAGCGAACGGCACGAACCGAGGTGGCCCAGCGGACCAGCCAGTATCTGGCGAGCCTGCGCCAGTCCCTTCACGGCAGCCCTGAGGAGGCTGAGGTCCTCGCTGCGGTGCGATCGCACTTCGACCAGCGGCTGGGGCCCGACTCGACTGTTGAGGACGTAAACGCGGCAATCGCTGAGTTGGGTCCGCCTGAGGCTCTCGCGAGCAGCGCCGAACACCCTACGACGCTGACTGCAGACGACAGGCGTGCAGTGACAGGTGCCGTGGTCACCGCTGTCATCGGCCTGGTGCTGCTGGTGCTGCTGCCGCTCGCGGGGGCACTGATCTCCCTGCTCGCTCTAGGAGTGGGCGTCTGGCTGCAGGTCAAGCGCCCCGAGCTGCGTCGCAACGTGTGGCTGGGCTTGGGCGTAGTCCTGGCTGCGTTGGGCGTAGCCACGGCTGTGTACTGGTTCGTGTTCGCTCGCGGCAGTTCCACCGAGGTGGTCCTGAACAACCCTGTACCTTCGGCGGTGCCGTAGCGGTCGTGGCCCGTGGACCACCGGCCCGGTAGGTGACGCGCCCGGAGACGGGATACGACGTCCACCGCAGGGGCCGGGCCAGGGCACCGGTGATGTCGAGCGGCATGCGCCTGTGGTTCGAGTCCCGAACGTGGCGAGTGGGGCTCCCGCGCCGGGCTCAGGGGCGGAAGCGGCCCGTCTCGTAGGCCCACATCGCGATCTGCACGCGGTTGCGAGCGCCGAGCTTGGTCGTCAGGCCCGTGAGGTGCGTCTTCACGGTGCTCAGGGAGACGTGCAGCTCCGTCGCGATCTCGGCGTTGGTCAGGCCGCGCGCGACCGTGACCAGGACCTGCTCCTCGCGCGCGGTCAGCGGCTCGAGCGGGTCGCGGCGTGCGGAAGGTCGGGTCTGCGCGAACGCCGCGAGCAGGCGGACGGTGACGGCCGGGGAGATCAACGCCTCGCCGTCGGCGGCCGCGCGGACGGCCTGCGCGAGCAGCTCGGGGCCGGCGTCCTTGAGCAGGAACCCACGCGCACCCGCGCGCAGCGCGCCGTGCACGTACTCGTCGAGGTCGAACGTGGTGATGACCACGACCGCGAGCGGGTCCGTGACGTCGGGTCCGGCGAGCAGGCGCGTCGCGGCCAGGCCGTCGGTCCCCGGCATCCGGATGTCGAGGAGGCACACGTCGGGGCGCAGCTCACGGGCCAGCCGGACGGCGGCGAGACCGTCGGCGGCCTCGCCGACCACTCGGATGCCGGGCTGGGCGTCGAGGATCATCCGCAGCCCGGTGCGCACGATCTCCTGGTCGTCGGCGACCAGCACACGCACGTCCGTCCCGGGCGCGCGGTCGCCCGGCCCCCCGCCGCGCTCGTCGTCGGAGGTCATGCCCCCACTCCCCGACGCGGCAGGACGGCCGCCACCACCCAGCCACGAGGCTCCGCGGGCCCCGCGGTCAGCGAGCCGCCCAGCAGCGCCGCCCGCTCGGCCATCCCGACGATCCCGTACCCCGTCCCGCGCACAGGCCCCACCGTCTCACCGTCGTCGGCCACCGTGCACCGGACCGCGTCGTCGTCCCCGGTGACGCGCACGACGATCCTCGTGGCGGCGCGCGCGTGCCGCACCGCGTTGGTGACGGACTCCTGCGCGATCCGGTACACGGCGCCACCCACCGCGGGGCCCAGGTCCTCGAGCCGGCCCGACTGCTCGACGACCACGCGCGAGTCGGTCGAGGCGAGCGAGGGCACGTCCGCGACGTCGCGGACGGGCGCGAGGGCGGCTTCGTCGGTCCCGCGCAACGCACCGACGAGCGTGCGCATCTCGGCGAGCGTGCGGGCACCCTCGCGCTCGATCACGGCGAGGGCCTCACGCGCCGCGGACGGGTCCGTCGCGGCGACGACGCGGCCCGCCTGCGCACGCACCACGATCGCGGACACGTGGTGGGCGACGGTGTCGTGCAGCTCGCGCGCGAGCTGCTCACGTTCGCGCGACCGCGCGTCCTGCAGCGCACGCGTGCGCGCCGTGAACCCCAGTCGCACGACGAGGCCGACGACGGCCGGCAGGGTCACGACGAACAGCCCCGCGACCGTCTCGGCCAGCGATGTCGGGTCACGGGTGATGCTCGACACGAACGCCGTGCCGAACACCGCCGACCCGAGCACGATCTGCCGACCGGAGCCCCACCGGTACAGGGCGTAGCCGAGCACTAGGACGAACCCCATCGAGCCCAGGCCGACCGACCTCGTCGTCCCCGAGACGCGGACCGCCACCTCGACGACCAGCACGGCGCCGAACGCGACCAGCACGGCCGCCAACGGGTGGGTCCGGCGCCACAGCAGCGTGCCGGCCAGCAGGACCGTCATCGGCACCGCCGCGAACGGCCACGCGACGTCCTTGCGCAGCGTCACCTCCAGGACCGCGGTCACCGTGACCAGCACGACGAGCGCCCAGTCGCGCCACACGCGCACGGGCGGGTCGGGGGCGGGCGGCAGCGCCCACAGTCGTCGCGCGGCGTCGAGGATCACGGCGCCCAGCGTAGGGACGCGGGCCGCGGGCCGGATCGGCCGAAAGGTCAGGCCTGGGCGGCACGTCCGGCCATCGGGCACGGACCGCGCGGCCGATGTGGCGCACCGGGGCCCGTCACGACGATCGACGGGTCCGATGCTGCCGCCCGTCGTCCCGAGGAGAACCCGATGCTCGCCCAGATCCTGTACCGGATCGGCTGGTTCGCCACCGGGCGCCGCTGGGCGGTGATCGGCACGTGGCTGGCGCTCACGGTCGTCGTCGTCGGCGCGGCCGCCGCCTCGGGCGCGAAGCTCGAGGACGGGTTCACCGCGCCCGGGCTCGACTCCCAGCGCGCCAACGAGCTCGTTGCCGCGTCCGGCGGCGGGCAGGCCGGCATCACCGCGCAGGTGGTCGTCACCCCCGCGGGCGACGGCACGTTCCGCGACGACGAGGCCGCACGCGCGGCCCTCGCCCGGCTCCAGGCGGACGTGCGCGCACTGCCGCACGTCCTGGGCACCACCGACCCCGTGGGAGCCCTCACCGGGGCGCAGGACGCCGCGGCGGTCGGCGCCCTGTCACCCGACGGTCGCGTCGCGCAGCTCCGGGTCCAGTACCCGGGGCTCGACCAGCTCTCCGCCGCCGACCTGACGGCGCTCGAGGCGGTGCCGCACGACCCCGCGCTGCGCGTCGAGATGGGCGGCGACCTGTTCTTCGCCTACTCGAGCGCGGACAGCAACGTGGGCGAGCTCGTCGGGATCGTCGCCGCGCTCGTCGTGCTGCTGCTCGCGTTCGGCTCGTTCGTCGCGGCGACGCTGCCTGTCGGCATGGCGGTGCTCGGCCTGGGCGTCGGGATCGGCGGGATGACGCTGCTGGCCGGCGTGATGACCGTGCCGAGCTTCGCGCCCGTGCTCGGTGCCATGGTGGGCCTCGGCGTCGGGATCGACTACGCATTGTTCGTCGTGACCCGCCACCGCGAGCACCTCGCCGAGGGTATGGCGGTTGACGAGTCGGTCGCGCGGTCGCTCGCCGGGGCCGGGCGGCCCGTGGTGTTCGCCGGCGGGATCGTCGTCGTGTCGATCCTGGGCCTCGCGGTCGCGGGCGTGCCGTTCATGACCGCCGGTGGCATCGCGATCTCCCTCGTCGTGCTCGTCATGGTCGTCGCCTCCGTGACCCTGCTGCCCGCACTCCTCGCGGTCGCGGGCCGACGCGTCGTGGGCCGCCACCGCCTCGAGACCACGAGCCCGCGGTGGGAGCGCTGGACCCGGCACGTCACCCGGCACCCCGCCGCGTACGGGGTCGGCGTGACCGTGGTCCTGCTCGCGCTCGCGGCACCGGTCGTCGCGTTGCGCGTCGGCATCCCCGACGACGGCGCCCTCCCTCCCAGCCGCACCGAGCGCCAGGCGTACGACCTCGTCGCCGAGGGGTTCGGGCCGGGTCGCAACGGCCCGCTCGTCGTCGTCGTCGACCTCGCCGGCGACACCCACGCCGCCGACGCGGTGGCGCAGGCGGTCGCCGCCGACCCGGGCGTCGCCGCGGTCGAGCCGCCCGTGCGGCGCGGCGGGCTCGCGACGATCGTCACGCACGCCACCACCGGCCCGCAGGACGTCGCCACGGCCCGGACGATCGACCGGCTCCGCACCGAGGTGTTCCCCGCGGCGCTGGCCGGGACGCCCGCCGCGGCCCACGTCGGCGGTCAGACCGCGAGCTTCGCCGACGTCGGGCAACGCGTGAACGACCGGCTCCCCCTGCTCGTCGGCGCGGTCCTGGCGATGTCGTTCGTGCTGCTCATGCTCGTGTTCCGATCGGTGCTGGTCCCGCTCAAGGCCGTGCTGCTCAACCTGCTGAGCATCGGCGCCGCGTACGGCGTCATGGTGATGGTGTTCCAGTGGGGCTGGGCCGCCGACCTGATCGGGCTCGAGTCGACCGTGCCGATCGTGTCGTTCATCCCGATGTTCATGTTCGCGCTGCTGTTCGGGCTGTCCATGGACTACGAGGTGTTCCTGCTGTCCCGCGTGCGCGACGCGTACACGGGCACCGGCTCGAACGACGAGGCCGTGGTCCGCGGGACCGCCCGCACCGGGCGCGTCATCACGTCGGCCGCCGCGATCATGATCTGCGTCTTCCTCGCGTTCGTGCTGGGCGAGGACGCGGCGACCAAGATGTTCGGCGTCGGGCTCGCCACCGCGATCCTGCTCGACGCGACCCTGGTCCGCCTCGTCCTGGTCCCCGCGACCATGAAGCTCCTGGGCGACGCGAACTGGTGGCTCCCGGGCTGGCTCGACCGCCTCCTCCCGCACGTCGACGTCACCGAACCGGCGTGACGCCCCCGCGGCTCAGACGCGGCGCGCAGCCACCCGCTCCACCAGCCGGTAGCGACTGCTCCCGTGCTCGACCGCCGCGAGGCCCGCGTCCGAGAGCCGCAGCAACGGCCGACGACGATGGTGCTCACCGTGCCGCCGCCCGACCACGTCCAGCCCGCGCTGCGCCACGCGCCCGAGCCACGCCGACGACTCCACGTGGTCCGCCACGAGCACCCGCCCCTCGGGCCGGACCACACGGCGCAGCTCGGCCAGCACCGCGACCTCGTCGGGAACGCAGCACAGCGCGAACGTGCACACCACCGAGTCGAACGACGCGTCCGGCCACGGCAGGTGCGCCGCGTCGGCCTGCACCGCGGTCATGGCCACGCGCTCGCGGGCCGCCCGGTCCTTCGCGATCGCGAGCATCGCCGCGCTCTGGTCGGTCACGACGAGCTCGTCGGACCGTCCGCGCAGGTACGGCAGGTTCGCCCCCGTCCCGACCGCGACGTCGAGCGTCCGCCCGCGCACGCGCTGCGCGACCCACTCGCGCGCCGGCGCGAGCAGCCGCGGCTCGACCCACGCCGTCGCCCGGTCGTAGGTCGCCGCCTGCCCGTCCCAGTACTCGCGCCCGTCCACCCGGCCTCCCCGATCGACCTCACCGGCACCACGTGGCTCGGCGCCGACCGTCCCGCCCGGACGCCCGACCTGCCGCTCCGCCACGGCCGTCGCGCCCATACTCCTCGCTCGACCCCATTACGCTCGGGCTGAACGTCGGGCTCACCACTGGTGAGGTGCTGCTGGCGGTCGTCCCGCTCGCTCTCGCGAAGGCCGTGCTGCAGCGTCTGTCGCGCGGCGGCCTCACGGAAGGAGCGGTCACGGCATGACCGGGTATCTCACCGATCGCGGGCCAGGCACCGGCGCGCGGCGCCCCGCTCGCTCCTGGCTGCACACCGACGCCCCGACCCTCTCCCTGAACGGCGACTGGCGCTTCCGGCTGCTGCCCGGCGCACCGGGCCAGCCAGGTGCGTACGGCGTCCTCCCTCCGGGCGAGGGTGCCGAGGACGTCGCCCTCGAGGCGTTCGACGACAGCACCTGGGACACCATCCCCGTGCCGTCGCACTGGGTGCTGCCGGCGGGCGGACCCCACGGCGCACCGATCTACACGAACGTGCAGTACCCGTTCCCGCTCGACCCGCCGCACGTGCCCGACGAGAACCTGACGGGTGACTACCGCCGCCGCTTCGAGGTCCCGGCCGCGTGGTCTGACGCCGAGGCGGTGGTGCTGCGCTTCGAGGGCGTCGAGTCCCGGTACAAGGTGTGGGTCAACGGCACCGAGATCGGCGTCGGGTCCGGCAGCCGACTCGCCCAGGAGCTCGACGTGACCGCGGCCGTGCGGCCCGGTACCAACGTCCTCGTCGTGCGCGTGCACCAGTGGTCCGCCGCGAGCTACCTCGAGGACCAGGACCAGTGGTGGCTGCCCGGGATCTTCCGCGACGTCACGCTGCAGGCGCGCCCGGTCGGCGGCATCGAGGACGTGTGGCTGCGGGCGGGCGTCGAGCCGGACGGCTCCGGCCTCGTGACGGCGGAGCTGACGGCCGGCGATGGGTCGTACCCGATCACCCTGCGGGTCCCCGAGCTCGGCATCGACGTCGAGTGGTCGTCGCCCGCGGACGTCGCGCCGGTGCGGGTGAACACCGTCGAGCCGTGGTCGGCCGAGGTCCCCCGGCTGTACGACGCGACCGTGTCGAGCGCCGCCGAGACCCTCTCGCTGCGCCTCGGCTTCCGCACCGTGCGCATCGTCGGCGACCGGTTCCTCGTGAACGGCGAACGCGTCGTGTTCCACGGGGTCAACCGGCACGAGACCCACCCCGACCGCGGACGCGTCTTCGACGAGGAGTGGGCGCGCGAGGACCTCGCCCTGATGAAGCGGTTCAACGTCAACGCGATCCGCACCAGTCACGCCCCGCCGCACCCGCGCCTGCTCGACCTCGCCGACGAGCTCGGCTTCTGGGTGATCCTCGAGTGCGACCTGGAGACGCACGGCTTCGAGCACGTCGGCTGGGCGGGCAACCCGAGCGACGACGCGGCGTGGCGCGACGCGTACCTCGATCGGATCGAGCGCACCGTCGAGCGCGACAAGAACCACCCGTCGGTGGTGATCTGGTCCCTCGGCAACGAGTCCGGCACGGGCCAGAACCTGGCCGCGATGGCTTCCTGGGTGCACGACCGCGACCCCGAGCGCCCGGTGCACTACGAGGGCGACCACACCGGCGCCTACACCGACGTCTACTCGCGCATGTACTCCTCGGTGCCGGAGACCGCCGCGATCGGCACCGACGACTCGCGCTCGCTGCTGCTCGGGTGCACCGCGGCGGAGTCGGCCCGCCAGCGCACGAAGCCGTTCCTGCTGTGCGAGTACGTGCACGCGATGGGCAACGGCCCCGGGGCGATCGACCAGTACGAGGACCTCGTGTGGCAGCACCCGCGGTTGCACGGCGGCTTCGTCTGGGAATGGCGGGAGCACGGCGTGCGCACGCGCGACACCGACGGCACGGAGTTCTTCGGCTACGGCGGGGACTTCGGCGAGGTCGTGCACGACGGCAACTTCGTGATGGACGGCATGGTGCTGCCCGACTCGACCCCGACGCCGGGCCTGTTCGAGTTCAAGCAGGTGGTGGCGCCCGTGCGTCTGGCCGTGACCGGCGGGGCCGACGACGAGAGCGGCCTGACGCTGACCGTGACGAACCGCCGGCACACCGCCGACACGAGCGACCTGGTCTTGCGCTGGCGGGTCGAGGCCGACGGCGCCCCGACCGCGACCGGCGTGCTCGACGCCGGTGTCGTGGCCGCCGGCGCGACCGCGACCGTCCCGCTGCCCGAGCTCGACGTCCCGGCGACCGGCGAGGTCTGGCTGACCGTCGAGGCCGAGCTGCGCGAGGCCACACCCTGGGCGCCGTCGGGGCACGGCATCGCGTTCACGCAGCACGCGCTCACCCCCCGGCGCACGGGCCTCACGGCGCCCCGCCTCACCGCGCCCCGCCTCGCGGCGCCCGCGCGGGCGGCGGCCGAACCCGCCGAGCTGCTCACGCTCGGACCGGCCGAGTTCGCGCACGGTCGCCTCGTGCGCCTCGCCGGCCTTCCGGTGTCCGGGCCGCGGCTCGAGCTGTGGCGAGGCCCGACCGACAACGACCGCGGCCAGGGCGGCGGCTCGTACGACCTGGCCGACCCGTGGGAGAACAACGGCAACGGCGTGCCGGCACCCGCCTACGACCAGATCTGGCGCGCGGCGGGCCTCGACCGCCTCACCGCCCGGGTCGAGCTCGTCGAGACGACCGAGGAGGCGGCGCACGTCCGCCGCCGCTGGTCCGCCGCGGACCAGGCAGCGACGGTCGTGACCGACGAGCGGTGGCAGCTGGTGGACGACGAGCTGTGGCTGCGCACCGAGATCGAGCCCAGCCGGGGGTGGGACATGGTCTGGCCCCGGATCGGCCTGCGCCTGGACCTGCCGGGCGACGTCGACGGCGCGTCGTGGTTCGGCACCGGGCCGCGCGAGTCCTACCCGGACAGCCGCCACGCCGCGCGAGTCGGCCGGTTCGCGGCGCCGATCGACGAGCTCACCGAGCGCTACTCGAGACCGCAGGAGAGCGGCCACCGCAGCGACCTGCGCTCGCTGACGCTCACTCGTGGCGGAACCGCGTGGCTCCAGGTGGACGCCGCAGCCGACACGAGCGGCCGCAGGCCGGGCTTCACGCTCACCCGGCACACGGCGCAGCACCTCGACGCCGCGCGCCACCCGCACGAGCTGCCGGACACCGGCCGTGCGTACCTCTACCTCGACGCCGCGCAGAACGGGCTCGGCTCACGGGCCTGCGGTCCCGACGTGTGGCCCGACCACCTGCTGCGCCCACAGGCCCGCACGCTGACCCTCCGCTTCCGCCACGCGTGACGCTCGCGACTTCGCCATGCAGCGCTTGCTCCGGCGAAGGCGCGCCCAGGCCGGAGCAGACGCTGCGTCGTCCGACGAACCAATGCTTGCTCCGGGCTCAGCGCGCGTTGGCCGGAGCAGACGCTGGCTCGCGCGACGGGGCGTGACGGGAACGCGCTGACGACGAGACGCCCGCCTCGTGCCACTCCGGGGAAGGAGTCGTGGCACGAGGCGGGCGATCGGTCCGGGCGGGCATCAGCCTGCCTGCCCGAGCGGCTGCTACCGCTGGAGGGTCAGCAGACCCGGCCGGTACGGCAGGAGCCCGTAGTCGCCGCCCGAGCTCGGGCTGCGGCCCTGGTAGAGCAGCTGCAGGTTGCAGGGATCGACCGTCATGGTCTGGTCCGCGTTGGTCCGCAGCAGCTCACCGTGGCTGATGTCGTTGGTCCAGGTGGCGCCGCTGTTCGCCTTGCCGGCGAACGGGTTCGACTCGCTCGTCGCCTGCGGGGTCCACGACCCGTTCAGGCTCGTGGCCGTGAAGGAGCGGAAGTACCGACCCTGCGAACCGATCGCCTCGACGATCATGAGGTAACGGCTCTGGCCCTGGAGCTTGTACACCTGCACGGCCTCGAACAGGTTGTTGGTCGTGTCGCTCATGACCACGGTCGACGACGAGCCGAAGCTGCCCGGGAAGTTCCCGATCGGCATGCTGGCCCGGTAGATCTTGCCGTTGTCGCCGGCGAAGAACAGGTACATGTTCTGGTCGTCACCGATGACGGCCTGGTCGATCGGGCCCGTGCCGGAGCCGGAGATGCTGCCGGAGAACAGCGTCTGCGCCGACGACCAGCTGTTGACGTTCGCCGGATTGGTCGAGGTCCGGTAGGAGAACGCCGGGCCGCCCCACTGGTAGGCCAGGACCCAGACGTTCTTCGGTGCGAAGTAGAACAGCGACGGCGCGACCGCACTGAACGGCATCTGGTTCTGGCTGGCGGGCGCCATCTGGCTGTAGTTGCTGAAGAGCCCGAAGTTCATCGAGCCCCACGAGCTGCCGGTGTCGTGCGTCGTGGCGTAGACGAGCTGCTGGCCCTGGTACGGCGCGACGGTGAAGTCCTTCAGCGAGGCCCAGCCCGAGCGCGGATTCGCGAGCGAGCCGGTCGACGACCAGCGGTACGACGAGGGCAGCTGGCAGGTGCCGGGGTTCGGGTTCTGCGTCTGCGTGGGGCTGGGTGTGGGCGTCGGGTTCGGGGTCGGCTCGTTGCCCCCGCCCACGCGCACCAGCTGCCACTGCTGGTTGTTCCCGCCCCAGTTCGAGTACTGGACGATGTTGGCGCCGTCGGCGGTGGACGCGCCCTGCACCTCGACGGCCTTGCCCGAGTGTCGGCTGATCAGCGACACGTAGCCGTTGGAGGTGTCCTGGAGCCGGAACTGCTGGTTGTTCTGGTTGTAGTCGGAGTACTGGACGATCGCGCCGCCGTCGGCGGTGGACCAGTTGTAGACGTCGAGCACCTTGCCCGACAGGCGGGACTTGATCCGGTAGTAGCCGTTGCCGGAGTCGACGAACTGCCACTGCTGCTGCAGGCCGTCGTTGCGGGTCCACTGCGTGATCCGGGCGCCGTCGGCGGTCGAGAGGTTGTAGACGTCGAGGGCCTTGCCGCTGCCGCGGCCGATCAGGACGTACGAGGCGTTGGGGTCGACCGTGGCCGCCGACGCCGCCGGCGCGACGACGAGCGCGAGGACGCCGGCCGACACCGCCGTGGCCGCCGCGACGAGGGTGGCCAGCCACGTGCGACGTCGCCTCGTCGGGGCGAGATGTGCTGCTCTCATGAGGTGCTCTCCTTTGAGCCGTTCTAGGCGCCTCGGGCGACCGTGGCCCGCTGCGATCAGGTCCGCCGATCGTCGGTCCGGGTACTCCCACGACCACTCGAACCGCGAATGTGAGCCTTCACATTGCACCGATGAAGACCGGTTGCCGAAGGGGTTCGTGGGGCTCCGAATCGATTCACGACGGGTGTGACCGGTACCGACTTCCACCGGTGAAGACCCGCGACCCCGGCGACTCCCGCTCCGCTCGGGGCCCCGATTCTCACTCGTCGTGCGGGACCTATTGACAGATATTGTTGTCAAGAGGAGGTTGGACCCATGCACGACGTGGAAGTCATCGAGAGCCCCAGCGCGGCCGCGGCCGCGCTGGACCCGATCCGCGCGCGGCTGCTCGCCGAGCTCGCCGTCCCGGCATCCGCCGCCGGGCTCGCGGCCCGGGTCGGCCTCCCCCGGCAGAAGGTCAACTACCACCTGCGGTCCCTCGAGGCGCACGGCCTCGTCGAGCTGGCCGAGGAACGCCGGCACGGCGGCCTGACCGAACGCGTGCTGCAGGCGTCCGCGGCGCGCTTCGTCGTCTCCCCTGCCGCAGTCAGTGCGACCGCCGCCGACCCGGGAGCCACAGGCGACCGACTCTCCGCCGGCTACCTCGTCGCGCTCGCCGGCCGCGTGGTGCGCGAGGTCGGCGCGCTCGTCCGCCACGCCGGCACGTCCGGCTCACGCGTGCCGACGCTCACCATCGACACGCAGATCGGCTTCCGCTCCGCCGCCGACCGCGCGGCGTTCGCCGACGAGCTGACCGCCGCGGTGCTCGACCTGGCCGCGCGCTACCACCATGACGACGGTCGGCCGCACCGCCTCGTCGTCGCCGCCCACCCCGTCCCCGAGGAGGAGACGCCATGACCACGCACCCCACCGTCCCGTACCGCCTGGAGTTCGCCGTCGAGGTGCCCGGCACCCCCGAGCAGGTGTGGCAGGCCATCGCCACCGCCCCCGGCCTGAGCTCGTGGTTCCTGCCGACCGTCCTGGAGGAGCGCGAAGGCGGCGCCTTGCGGTTCGCGATGGGCGAGGGCATGGGCTCCGAGGGTCACGTCACTCGCTGGGACCCGCCTCGCACCCTCGGCTACGAGGAGGACTGGGCCGCCCTCATGGGCAAGAGCCCCGACGAGCTCAGCCCCATGACGTCGGAGTTCGTCATCGAGTCGAACTCCGGCGGCACGTGCGTGGTCCGCGTGACCACCAGCGGCTTCGGCACCGGCGCCGACTGGGAGCAGGAGTGGTGGGACGACATGGGTCGCGCCTGGCGCCCGTCGTTCGACGTCCTGCGCCTCTACCTCGCGCGCTTCCCCGGCCAGGAGGCCACACCCGTCGAGGTGTTCGCGCCCCACGCGGGCGACGAGGAGACCGTGTGGCGCACCGTGCGCGACGCGCTCGGCCTCACCGAGGAGGGGCACACCGTCGAGCTTCACGGCGCCACGGGCACCGTCGAGCGACTGACCGGCCGGAGCGCCCTCGTCCGGCTCGACACCCCGGTCCCCGGCATGCTCACCGTCACCACCCACGCCATGGAGAGCGAGGTGTACGTCGGGGTGCGGGCCTACCTGTTCGGCCCCGGCGCCGCCGCCTACGCCCGCGACGAGGCGCCGGCCTGGCAGGCCCTGCTCGAGGGACTGGCCGTGCCTGCGGCAACGGGCGCCGCCCAGCCGTGAGGCGTCGGCGGTCGGCATGCGAGGGCGCCCGGCCGGGTCGACAGGCCGGGCGCCTCGCCGTCAGAGGTCGACAGGACGCAGCACGAAGCTGATCCCGTGCGCGATCTGCGGGTTGCCCTTGTTGAGGTCGAGCTTGCTGCGCACCAGCAGCGGGTTGACGTCGTTGCGGTCCGCGTCCTTCAGGACGACGAGCGGGATCCGCTTGGACAGGACGTCGACCGTGAACGTGCCACCCTGCGCGGTCGTCAGCACGGCACCGTCGGACGCGAGCGCCGTGGCCGAGTCGATGGTCACGCCAGGCACCACGTGGTAGAGCAGGACCTGCTCGATCGCGTCGATGCCCACGGCCGAGGCAACCGCCGTGAAGACCTTCTTCTCCGAGCCGTACCAGCGGTGCGTGAGGTCGAGGGCGAGCACCTGGAACGCGCGGTCGTTCGGCAGGAACGCGGTGAGCGGCACGGTGCCATCGGCGAGGACCGCCACCGGGCTGTCCGGCTTGGCCGCGAGCACGGCGTTGACCGCGTTGTCGACGATGTCGAAGTCGTACCAGTTGCGGTCGAAGCCGCTGCCGTCGGCGGCGAGCACCGACGCAAGGCTCCTGGGCGCGGGGGCGGCGGACGCCGCGGACGCGGAGCCGACGAACGCACCTGCGGCCAGGGCGGCGACGGCAACCGATGCGGCGAGACGACGGTTCTTCATGGGGCACTCCTTGCGAACGGTCGGACGGCACGCCGGGCGCGCCGCGGGCGTCGTCCTCGACACCCTCACCGCCTCTTCCGACGTGGGCCCACGTCTGGATGCACCTGATTCATCCTGGTTCGCCGGGCCAGTCGTTCCCCTCGCCGGCGGACGTGCGCGGCGGCACAGCGCGAGACATCGCCGTCGAGTGCCGGCCGCCGGCTGAACGCGCCACCCTGCGCCGCTGCCACGCGGTCCCCCCGTGAGCGACTGTGAGAGCACCCGATGACCGACGAGGAACCCTCTCGTGAGTGGGCCCAGTGAGATCCGCCTCGCCCACTACCGGGGGTGCGTCTACTCGTCGAGCCTCGAGGTGCTGTCTGTGTCTGGCGCAGCGGAGCGGTCCATGGCGGCGAAGGAGGTGGCGCTACTGCCCGGCCGCCCGCCGCTGGGAGGCTGCGAGCCCCGCGAGCACCGCTGCTGACATGGCAGCCGCCGCGGCGCACTCGAGCGCGATCACGCCGGTTGCTGTCACCGCGAGGTCCGCTGTGCTCGCCGCCCAGGTGAACACGATCGCCGCGCCGCCGGCGGCAGGGATGGCGATGGCGACAGGTGCGGCCAGGCTCCACCGCTGCACTGAGCGCACCGTCATCGGGCCCGCACCCAGCGACAGAAGCGCGCGGTCCTCGTCGGCCACCGACAGGACCCTGTTGCCGAACGCGATCGTTGCGGCAGCACCGAGCAGCAGGGCGGCGGCGACCAGAGCGGCTGCGAACCACTGCGCGATGTACGGGGGCAGCATGGTGATGTCGCCGGAGGGCGCGACGTTCGCGGCGGGGAGGCTGCTCGCCGCAGCTTGCACGTCGTCGAGGTCGATATCGCCCGGTGGGGCGAGCACGACTGCGGTGTTCGCTACGACGTCGTCGCCGGTGGCCTCGTCGACGGCGCCGATGTCCACGCGCACGCTCAGCGCGTCCTGCGCCAGCGCGACTAGGTCCCCCGGATCGCCGCACTCGTTGCCGGGAAATGCACGTGCGAGCTCTGGGCAGGACTCGAACGTGAGGGTCCCGTCGTCAGCCTGGTAGCCGACCGATGCCTGGGGTAACGCGTCTCGAATCGTCGCGAAGTCGCCGACCTGCGGACCTCGCCAACCGACTTCGAAGGAGCCCGCACCCGTCGGCGGCGACGTTGCCGTCATCTGCAGGTACAGCCCGGAGCCGGCGCCGAGGACGAACACGAGCAGAGCGACGGTCGCCGCGGGCCGGGAGAGACCCCGGGCGTCCGCCGCGATCCGGCGGCCGGCGAGCCACGGACCGACGCCGCTCAGTCGGGACAGTGGCGCCCCGGCCCGCCGCACCAGCCACGGGAGTGCGAGCGGCAGTGCCAGCGTCGTCGCGACGAGCGTGACGAGCAGGATCGCGACGTTCGCAGGTCGCGTGAACAGGCGCGACATCACGATCCCCGCGACCGCGAGCCAGAGAGGGATCGCGCTGACCCACATGACCCGTCTCCTCGCAGGTCCTCGCGCCGTCGCGTCCCCCGGCCGTTGGAGCAGTGCTCCGACAGTGGCGGCGGCCCCGACGCAAGCAAGGACGATCACGAGCTGCTGCCAGGCCGGGACGCCGAGGTCGCCTGCGTTCACCTCGATCCCGGCCACGGGCACGAACCCGACGTGCGGTGCGAGGATGGCACAGGCGACAACACCCATGACCGCGACGGGAAGCACAAGTGCGGCCGCCTCCAGGGCGCCGAGCGCCACGAGCTCGGCAGGACGAGCGCCGAGCAGGAACAGGACTCGACCGCGATGGGCGCGCAGGCCCGAACCCGACGAAGCCGCCGGCACCATGATCAGCAGGCCCGGGATGACGAGTAGCCACAGCGACGCGAACAGTGCGGCAGGGCGGGACGGGATGATGGCATCGGTCTCGACGGCCACTCGCGGAGCGCTCTCGTCGGCCACGCCGAACCCCGAGACAGGGGCGAGCGCGCCACCGGCGCCGAGAGTCCGGCCCTCTGCCGGACGGGCGTACGCGTACAACTCCGAAGGTGACGCAAGCCCTTCGGTGCCGATGGCGCCGTCGACACCACTTCCAGCACTCGACATCGCCCATCCGAGTGCGTCGACACCTGCTGCCGCCAGTGCAGGCGAGACCACGTACGTCCCTGGCTCGGGCAGTCTGGTCAGGCCAGGTGGCAAGGGCGCGTCGTCGACTTGGGGCTCGACCCACAGCACCGGGAACTGCCGCCCATCCAGGAAGCCGCCGCGGACCACCGCGTGGATCGGGGAGGCGGTCGAGGCGAAGTCGATCGACGGCGTCCGGGCGAGAACGCGCTCGGCCGAGCTCTGCGACCCCGAGACGATCCCCGCTCCCAGCATCATCGCGGTGACGCTGACCAAGGTGGCGAGGGCAAGAGAGAACTGTCGCCAGCGCTGGGAGCGGTCGACGCTCCACGCCACGCGACCTGCCAGCCGAGCAACCAGTCGAGCGCGACTCACGATCGGGTCACCCGCGCCTCGGAGCGCAGGTCGATGACGTCGTCACACAACGCCACCACCCCAGGGTCGTGGCTGGCGATGACTGTCGCGGCACCCGCCGCGCGCGCATTGTCCACGAGCAGACGCGCGATCGTCAGCGCGTTGGTCCGATCGAGCGAGGCCGTCGGCTCGTCCGCGATCACGGCACGCGGCCCGGCGACCAGTGCGCGCGCGACCGCCACTCGCATCGCCTCGCCACGCGACAGCGTCTGCGGCGACCCGTCGACCAGCGACGCCAAGCCCACCCGGGCCAGCTGCTCTCGCGCCAGCGCGAGAGCCTCCCGTCGTGGTCGGCCAGCGAGCACGATCGGCAGTGCCGCGTTCTCCGCGACGCTCAGCTCGTCGAGCAGTTCGGGGTCTTGGAACACGACGCCAAGCCGGTCGCGCCGGAACGCAGCACGTGCTCCGACGGACAGTCGCGTCAGCTCGACGCCGTCGATCGTCACCGAGCCGGACGTCGGCACCTGCACTCCTGTCAAGATCCGTAGGAGAGTGCTCTTGCCTGACCCCGACGGACCGACAACCGCCACAACCTGCCCGGGCACGACGCCGAGGTCGGGAGAGTCCAGGATCCGGACCCCCCCAACCTCAGCGGTCACCGAGGTGGTGTCGATCACGACGGGTAGCGCCAAGGGCCCTGCTCGTCCGGGAGCACGGGGATCTCGACGACGATGCGGTGCTGAGTGATCGGGTACGTCGTTGAGGTACCCGTGCCCGCGCAGGTCCCGACTGCGGACCCGTCACCATCCTTGATGATCTGAGTCGTCCCCGACCCGAGCCGCTTGTAGTCGGCGTGAACTGCACGCCCGTCCGCCTCGCGGTCACACGCCATCACAGACGTCCCGTTCGTGTCGCGTGAGAAGTTCGCGCCCTTGTACGAGTACAGGTTCGTCGCGGCGATGGCGCTGCCGCCACTCATGAGTCCGACTGCGACTATCCCCGCCACAGCGGCGGCCGACCGCCCCCGAGCACGCTGCATGTTCTGGCCCCTTCGGTAGACACTGCATCTCTACCGAGGGAGCCACCATGATGCGCTGCTAGCCCCCCCCAGCAGCGCGCGAATGCGCGCAAGTGGGACGCTAGTAGGTGCGCAGTCCGTGCGTGGCGGGTTTCGGCGATCAGTTCGCCTCAAGCGTCGAGCTGGTCACCGCGCGCGGCGCCCTGCCGGACGGCGATGTGGACGACGTCGCGCACGCGCTGCTGCTGGCTGTCGAAACCACGCCGCCATCTCCTACGGCCCGGTGGGGCGACGCGCATGGCTCATGCAGCTCACGACTGCCCTCGGGCTGGACGCGCGAGCCGAGCTAGGCCGGTCCGCACGCACCACCGGTCCCACCCGGATCAAGCGGAACTACACATCTCGTGAGTGGGCCCCGTGGGGATCGAACCCACAACCCGCGGATTAAAGTTGCTTGTGGCGGGGAACTGGGTGGCTGGTCAGAGGAGCGAAAGCCGGGTTGACCTGCGGCGATGTCTCCTGATGGTTCTCATCGGTGAGGGCCGATTCTCGGCCAGTTGCGGACTAGATGCGGACCAGATGATGACGGCCTGCGGCGGGGGCCCTTGCCTTCTGGGCCGGTCCCGGACCGACGCACCTCCGCGCCGCCCCGGTTCTGGACGTGACTCAGGTCGGTCGGACCGACCTGCTACCCCGTCACGATCCTCCTGTGCGACTCTGGACGCCAGGCGAGAGGGGTGACGCGTTGAGCGACGGCGAGCGGGAGTCCGCAGTTGCCCGAGCCCTTTGGGCGGGTCTTGACAAGGCCACTTCGTACCTCGACGAACGGATACCTGGTATCGAGAGCGGCCGGGTTTGGTCCTACGACTGGTGCCGATTCCGGCGAACCCGTACGTGCTTCTATCCCAAGGAACTCGACCCGGTGGGCACGCAGGAGTCGGGGTATGCCGTCTGGGTGCCGTATGACCGAGGGCTGTGTTGGCGAGACCTGTGGGAGCAGCAGAAGGACTGTCCGGTCGGGGAGCCCGGACCCCACTCCGGCGATCCGCGAGCGATGGTCGACGCCACGGTGGCGTGGAACGAAGGCGGCCAGAGGCCAGGTGGCCGGTGATGGAGACTTCGTGGCCGGTCACACTGCGGTTCAATCGCGGGGCCGGCGGCCGCCCCACCTCGGCCGACATCATGCGATTGACGCAGAAGCTCACCGGGGCCGCGAGGCTCGTCTCCGACTCCGAATCCGGGGCGATCATCCTTGCGTCCCTGGGCGTGATCGCTGCGACGCAGACTGATGCCGTGGACAGGGCCAGAGCGGTGATCGCTGCCGAGTTGCCGGGGATGTATGCGGAGGTTGTCGGAGGCGCGCGCCCAGGTGGTTGGTGACGCCGCGGGAGCGCTGGTCGGCGCCCCGCCCGCCCCGAGTGAGTAAACGTCGCCCGTCGCCGTCGTCGAGGCCCACGAGGGCGCCCGTGGCCGCTCTAGCCCTTGCGCACCGCTGCGATGCCGGACTGCTCGCCCCGGCGTGCTAGCGGGTCAGGACGGCGGAGTGCCGTCGAGCCGGTACTGCACTTGTCGGGAGTTTCAGACGCAGTCCTCAGGCACTCAGGCGTCGGAGCGTGACGACGCCAAGCGACCGCGGATCTCGGCCTGAATCACCTTGGCGAGATGCTCGGGGATGATGGAGTCCGCGTTCTCCGTCTTCAGCCAGTAGGTGCCCGTCAAGTGCCCGTAGTCGTTGAAGTCGACTCTCGCCGTCCAGGTAGAGAGCCCGCTGTTCGACCTCACGCGAACGGCGCAGGTCATGCCGTCGACATGAACGCTCTCGAGTCGCGGTAGGCCACGTGCGGCGGTCTCGGCGATGCGAGCGAACTCCTGCTCGGTGATGCCGTCGTCAAAGGAGAGTGGCGAGCCGACGCGGCGCTGGTGCTCCCTGGCGGCCTTGCGGGAGCCCCGAACCGCCGCGCCCACCACAGCGGCTCCGCCGACCCAGAGCACCTTCTCGAGGAAGCCCACGACCCCTCCAATTGGCGACTTGCTCACGAGCGGCCCAGGTGACCCCTCAGTCGGAACACGGCGGGCTGCAAAGCGTGCCCATGGTCAGAAGGATGACGTAGTCCCCGACGCCGAAGCGCTGGACGCGGCGCGCGCGGCCGGGTGAATCGCGGCGCGGCTGACCACGGCCTCGCCTCCCTCTGGCAGACTCCCCAACGGCGGAGAGGGGCAACCGACGTGGACGTGTTCTCGATCAGGGAGGACCTGATCAGGGACTATCGCGCCTTCACGTCTGGCACGGTTCCCGTTCGCGATCGCCGCATTGCGGCCCACGTCGACGAGCTGCTCGATACCGGCGCCCAGTGGCCCGACCCCTGGCTCAGCCTCAACCCCGCGTTCGCCTCGGGTGGCACGGTCGCCGATCTCGTCTCCGAGGGTCTGCTGCATCCCGAGGCCGAGCGCATCTTCCGCGCCAAGCAAGGTCCGGATGATCCCGGCCGCACCTCTCTTACCCTGTACCGCCACCAGCGGGACGCGATCGAGGCGGCGCGCACAGGCCAGTCGTACGTCCTGACGACCGGCACCGGCTCCGGCAAGTCGCTCGCCTACATCGTCCCGATCGTCGACAGTGTCCTGCGCGAGCGTGACGCCACGGCGAACCCGACGCCGGGCGTGAAGGCGATCGTCGTCTACCCGATGAACGCCTTGGCCAACTCTCAGACGCTCGAGCTCCAGAAGTACCTGACCTTCGGGTACCCGGGCGGCCGAGGCCCGGTCACGTTCGCGCGCTACACGGGCCAGGAGTCCGACGAGCGGCGCCGGGAGATCTTGGCGAACCCGCCGGACATCCTGCTCACCAACTACGTGATGCTCGAGCTGGTGCTGACCCGCCCCGAGGAGCGCAGCCATCTCATCCGCGCGGCCAAGGGGCTGCGCTTCTTGGTGCTCGACGAGCTGCACACCTATCGAGGCAGGCAGGGCGCCGACGTGGCGATGCTGGTCAGGCGGCTGCGGGACGCGTGCGCGAGCGACTCCCTGCAGGTGATCGGCACGTCGGCGACGATGGCGTCGGGCCCAAGCGTCCCGGACCAGAAGGCCGCAGTCGCGGACGTCGCGAGCCGGCTCTTCGGCGCTGACGTCGCCGCGGAGCGGGTGATCGGTGAGACCCTGACCCGCGCCACGACCGGCCCGACGCCCGACGCCGCCGGCTTGGCCCGCGCCGTCGAGCAGCGCGCCCAAAGGCCCGCTTCGTCCTACGACGAGCTCGCGGCCGACCCGCTCGCCGTGTGGGTTGAGACGACCTTCGGCCTGGCTGATGATCCGTCGACCGGCCGCATCGTCCGTCGCGAGCCGACCACGGTCACCGCCGCGGCCGCCCTACTGGCGGATGCGACCGGCCACTCCCCAGAGGTCACGGCCGAAGCGATCCGGGGCACCCTGCTCGCCGGTTCCGCCGTCCGCCACCCGGTCACCGACCGGCCGCTGTTCGCCTTCCGCCTGCACCAGTTCCTGTCCAAGGGCGACACCGTCTACGTCTCCCTGGAGGACGAGGACACCCGACACATCACCAGCACCTACCAGCTCCGGGTTCCGGGCCATCCGGAGAAGGCGCTGCTCCCGCTCGGCTTCTGCCGCGAGTGCGGGCAGGAGTACCTCGTCGTCGCACGAACGTCGGGCCCAGAGCCGACCTACCTGCCGCGCCAGGACGCCGACGCCTCGGGCGGTGATGCGGTCACGGGGTACCTCTACGTCTCGAGCGACCTGCCCTGGCCGTCGGACCCGGCGCTGATCCCCGACCGCGTGCCGGACCACTGGCTGCAGGTCGCGCCCGACGGGCACTCCGAGGTGGTCCCGACTCGCCAGAAGTACCTGCCTTCCGAGGTGTGGGTGGCTCCCGACGGCACCCAGGCGCAGCGCGGCGAGGGGCTGCGTGCGTGGTTCATCTCAACGCCGTTCACGTTCTGCCAGCGCTGCGGGGTCTCTTACGAGCAGGTCAGGGGCAACGACTACGCCAAGCTCGCGACGCTCGACCGGGAAGGTCGCTCCTCGGCGATGACCGTGGTCGCAGCGAGCGTCGTCAGGACCCTGAAGCAGCTTCCGCCCGGCGACCTGTCTCCCGCGGCACGCAAGCTGCTGACGTTCGTGGACAACCGCCAGGATGCGTCGCTGCAGGCGGGCCACTTCAACGACTTCGTGCAGGTCACCTCGCTCCGCGGCGCCCTGCACACGGCGGCCCTCGCCCATCCGGAGGGCCTCACCCACGACGCGGTCGCCCAGCACGTGGCCGATGCGCTCGGGCTCGTCCCCGCCGACTACGCCCAGAACCCGGACGCCAAGTTCTCCGCGCGCGACGAGGCGGCCCGGGCGCTGCGCGCGGTGATCGAGTACCGCATCTACGCGGACCTCCAGCGCGGATGGCGGATCACCATGCCCAACCTGGAGCAGACCGGCCTGCTCCGGGTGGACTACCAGGACCTGCCCGACGTCGCCGCTGACCAGGCGCTCTGGGACGGTGTCCGGGTCCCTCAGCTGCGCGACGCCCCCGCCGGGATCCGCGCCGAGCTCGCCCGCATCCTGCTCGACGAGATGCGGCGCGTGCTCGCGATCGACGTGGAATGTCTGACTCCCACGGGCTTCGAGCGGGTCCAGCGAGTCTCCGGCCAGCACCTCACCGGACCGTGGGCGCTCGCGGAGAGCGAGCAGATGGTCGCCACCGGCACCGTCTACCCGCGCACGGCGACGCCCCGCAAGGGCTGGGGCGACCTGTTCCTGTCCGGCCGGTCCGCCTTCGGCCGGTATCTCAAGCGGGCGACCGCGCTGGGTGCCACCCTGACCACCGACGACGCGCAGGCCGTGATCGAGGACCTGCTGCGAGTCCTCTGCGACGACGGCGGGCTCCTGGCCCGCACGGCTGTCGAGGACGGCGTGCCGGGCTACCGGGTCAAGGCATCGGCAATCCGGTGGCACGCCGGAGACGGCAGCAAAGGCGCCGAGGACCCGCTGCGGCGAGCCACGACGAGCGACCAGGCCGTGCGGGTCAACCCGTTCTTCCGGGACTTGTACACCCAGGTCGCCGCTGGGCTGCGCGGACTGAACGCCAAGGAGCACACCGCCCAGGTCCCCGGCGAGCTCCGCGAGGAACGTGAAGCCGCCTTCCGCGAGGGCACCCTCCCGTTGCTGTTCTGCTCCCCGACCATGGAGCTCGGTGTCGACATCAGCTCCCTCAACGCGGTCGGCCTGAGGAACGTGCCGCCCACCCCGGCCAACTACGCCCAGCGCTCCGGCCGGGCCGGCCGCTCCGGCCAGCCGGCCCTCGTCGTGACCTACTGCGCCACCGGCAACGCCCACGACACCTACTACTTCCGCCACTCGCGCGAGATGGTCGCCGGTTCCGTCGCCCCGCCCCGCCTGGACCTGACCAACGAGGACCTGATCCGCTCGCACGTCAACGCGATCTGGCTGGCTGAGGCCGATCAATCAATGCGCTCGCGGATCACCGACCTGGTCGACGCCGCAGGTGACCGCCCGAGCCTGGCGATCCTGCCGGAGATCTGGCACGCGCTGACCGAGCCCGACGCTGCACGCAAGGCCACTCGCCGCGCCGAGGGGGTGCTCGCCGAGCTGCGCGCCACCTGGGCAGCGGCTGCCGACGAGGTGCCCTGGTGGTACGACGGCTGGGTCGCCGACCAGGTGCAGCGCGCCGCGGTCGGCCTGGACCAGGCGCTTGACCGGTGGCGGTCGTTGTACCTGACGGCGCTCGCAGAGTTCACCGAGCAGAACAAGCTGGCCGTCGCCCCCCACGCGCTGCGGCGCGACCGCGATGCGGCCGGCCGCCGTGCCTGGGAGGCGAAGAACCAGCTCGCGCTGCTGCGCAACGAGGACTCCGACAAGGGCCAGACCGACTTCTACACCTACCGGTACCTGGCCTCCGAGGGCTTCCTCCCTGGCTACTCCTTCCCCCGACTCCCGCTGGCCGCCTACATCCCTGGCGGGCGCGGCATGCGCGACGGGGACTACCTGCAGCGCCCCCGGTTCCTGGCGATCAGCGAGTTCGGACCCGGCGCGCTGATCTACCACGAGGGTGCTCGCTACGAGGTGGAGCGCGTGCAGGTGCCGCAGGCCACTACGCCCGGCGGCGCCACGCCTACCGAAGAGGCTCGCCGCTGTACGGCCTGCGGCTACCACCACGCACCGAGCGTCGGTACCGACATGTGCGACTCATGCGGCGCCGAGCTGGGCGGACGCACGTACGGCCTGCTGAAGCTGCAGACGGTCTTCACCCGACGTCGCGAGCGCATCAGCAGCGACGAGGAGGAACGTCGGCGCGCCGGCTACGAGCTCGAGGCGTCCTACCGGTTCACCGACCACGGCGATCGGCCTGGCCGGGTTGACGCTGTTGCGGCAGCGGCCGACGGGAGCGCCGTCCTTGCGCTGGCCTACGGCGACAGCGCGACGATCCGGGTCACGAACGTCGGCCGTCGCCGGCGTAAGGACCCGGACGTCCGCGGCTACTTCCTGGACACCCTGACCGGCCGGTGGGCCACTCAGAAGGACGCCGTCGACGCCACCCCCGACGCGGACGGACTCGTCGACGTCGAGGATGTGAAGTCCCACGTCCAGCGGGTCATCCCGTACGTCGAGGACCGCCGCAACATCCTGGTGCTGCGACTGGACGCCCCGGTCGACCGCTCCACAGCGGTCACCCTGCGCTACGCACTGGAACGCGCCGCCGAACAGACCTTCCAGCTCGAGGACTCGGAACTGGAGAGCCAGGCCCTTCCCGATCCCGACAGTCGCGGTCGGATGCTGCTGATGGAGGCCGCCGAGGGCGGGGCCGGGGTTCTGCGCCGGCTCGTCGCAGAACCGGCAGCGCTCGCCCGCGTCGCCAGCCGCGCGCTGGAGATCGTGCACATCGACCCTGCCACCGGCTCCGACCTCGGCGGCAGCCGCGGCCCGGGCGGCGAGCGCTGCGAGCTCGCCTGCTACGAGTGCCTGCTGTCCTACAACAACCAGCACGAGCACTCCTCGATCGACCGGCACTCGGTCGTCGACCTCTTGCGCCGCCTGGCCACGGCGACCGTCACCGCGGGCGCCGGGGGCCGGTCCCGCGCAGAGCAGCGCGCGGCCCTCGCAGCGCTCTCCGACTCCGGCCTGGAGCGTCACTTCGTCGACTGGCTCGACGCCCGCGCGTACCGCCTTCCGGACCGCGCCCAGGTACTGGTCGCCGACGCGACGGCCCGCCCCGACCTGGTCTTCGACCTGTCCACGGGCCCGGTGGCGGTGTTCGTCGACGGCCCGGACCACGACGCCGCGGCCCAGCGCGAGCGGGACGCGGCCGCCCAGGAGCGCCTGGAGGACCTCGGCTGGATGGTCGTCCGCGTCCGGCATGACGACGACTGGGCCGCCGTTGTCGCGCGGTACCCCTCCGTCTTCGGCACTCCGATGGCCTGAGTCATGACCGACCCGAGCACGACGCAACACGAGCAGAGAGCAGACGGACACCGATGACCACCACGACATACGCCGCCGGGGCGCTCGTCCGTACCCGCGGCCGGGAGTGGGTGGTGCTGCCCGACTCGACTGAGGACTTCCTCCTCCTGCGCCCGCTGGGCGGTGGCAACGACGACGTCGCGGGCGTTCACACGGCCCTCGAGCAGGTCGAGCCGGCCACCTACCCGCTGCCGTCCGCCGACGACCTGGGCGACGCGGCGAGCGCTGGCCTGTTGCGCACCGCGCTGCAGCTCGGCTTCCGCTCGTCTGCGGGGCCGTTTCGTTCGCTTGCACAGATCGCTGTCGAGCCGCGTGCCTACCAGTTCGTCCCGCTGCTTCTGGCGCTCCGACAGGACACGGTTCGGCTGCTCATCGCCGACGACGTCGGCATCGGCAAGACGATCGAAGCGGGCCTGATCGCGTCCGAGCTGCTCGCGCAGGGCGACGCGCGCCGCCTCGCAGTGCTGTGCAGCCCCGCCCTGGCCGAGCAGTGGCAGCGCGAGCTCGCGGAGAAGTTCGCGATCGACGCCGAGCTGGTGCTCACCTCGACGGTGCGGCGCCTGGAACGCGACCTGATGATGAACGAGTCCCTGTTCGACAGGTACCCGTACGTGGTGGTCTCCACCGACTTCATCAAGTCCGACGCGCACCGCAGCGAGTTCCTCAACCACTGCCCCGATCTGGTGATCGTCGACGAGGCGCACACAGCCGTCTCCGACGGCGCAGTAGGGACCCGGCAGCGCCACCGCCGTCACGAGCTGCTGCGCGACCTCGCTCGGGACCCGCAGCGGCACCTGCTCCTGGTCACCGCGACCCCGCACTCGGGCAAGGAGGAGGGTTTCCGCAACCTCCTCGAGCTGCTCGACCCCGAGCTGGCGACCCTCGACTTGGAGCAGACGCGCGGGCGGGAGCGCCTGGCGCGGCACTTCGTCCAGCGCCGCCGCGGCGACATCCGCCGCTACCTGGACGAGGACACCCAGTTCCCCTCCGACCGTGAGACCCGGGAGATCGCCTACAGCCTGACCCCCGAGTACCGGCGCCTGTTCACGCAGGTCCTCGACTACGCCCGCGAGCAGGTCAAAGACGCGTCCGACGGCGGCCTGCGCCAGCGCGTGCGCTGGTGGAGCGTGCTCGCCCTGCTCAGGGCGCTCGCGTCCTCCCCGGCGGCGGCTGCCGCGACCCTGCGTCAGCGGGCGGCCACCGCCGAAGCCGCCGACGAGGCGGAGGCCGACGCGCTCGGCCGGTCCGCGGTCCTGGACTCCGCCGACGACGAGGCGATCGAGGGCATCGACGTGACCCCCGGCGCGGACGATGCGGATCCGGACGACCCCGACGACACCGGTGGTGCGGTGCTCAGTACCCGCCGCGCCCGCCTGCGCTCGATGGCCCAGGCGGCCGACGCCCTGCAGGGCCCCGCGGCGGACGCCAAGCTCGCCCGGGCGGTGGCCGAGGTCAAGGCGCTGCTCGCGGACGGCTACGACCCGATCGTGTTCTGCCGGTTCATCGACACGGCCGAGTACGTCGCCGCGCACCTGACCACGGCCCTGGCGGGGACCGCCGAGGTCGCCGCGGTGACCGGCACCCTCCCGCCCGCTGAGCGACAGCGTCGGATCGCTGATCTCGCCGCTACCCCGGCCCGGCACGTCCTGGTCGCCACCGACTGCCTGTCCGAGGGCGTGAACCTCCAGGACGCGTTCCAAGCGGTGATGCACTACGACCTCGCCTGGAACCCCACCCGGCACGAGCAGCGCGAGGGCCGCGTCGACCGCTTCGGCCAGACCGCCCCCACCGTCCGCGCGATCACCCTCTACGGCGTGGACAACTCGATCGACGGCATCGTGCTCGACGTGCTCATCCGCAGGCACCGCGCGATCAGCAAGGCCACCGGCGTGATCGTGCCGGTGCCGGCCGAGTCCGACTCCGTGCTCGAGGCTCTGATGGAGGGCCTCGTCCTGCGCGGGGTGGACCACCAGCAGGGTGAGCTGGATCTTGGCCTGCGCCAGGCCGACGAGCGCCTCGACCTTGCGTGGCGCTCGGCGGCGGAGGCCGAGCGCACCTCGCGAACCAAGTACGCCCAGGGCTCGATCCACCCGGACGACGTCGCCGGCGAGGTCGCCCACGTCCGCGCCACCCTGGGCAGCCACGGAGCGATCCGCCCGTTCGTCGAGGACACGCTCCGCGCCCTCGGCTCGACCCTCACCCCCACCACCGACGGGTTTGCCGCCACCACCGCCACCCTGGTCGCGGGGGTGCGCGACGCGCTGCCACCCGGCCACGCCGAGCCGCTGCCGTTCCACCACCAGCTCCCGGCACCTCGCCGTCACGCCGTGCTCACGCGCACCGACCCGGCCGTGGCCGCCCTCGCCGGCTACGTGCTGGACACCGCGCTCGACGGCAAGACCGATGCCGGTCTGCGTCCTGCACGCCGGGCCGGGATCCTGCGGACCGGCGCCGTGGCGGCCCGCACCACGATGCTCCTGGTCCGCTACCGCTTCCACCTCGACGTCCCCGCCCGCGAGGGAACCCGGGCCCTGGTTGCCGAGGATGCGGAACTCGTCGCCTTCCGGGGCACCCCGGAGGACCCGACCTGGCTCGACGCCGACGAGCTCGCCCACCTGGTGCACGCACGCCCGGAAGGGAACATCCCCGCCGACCAGGCCACCGACATGGTCGCCCGCGCACTGGAGAAGGTCGCCCTGCTCACCGACCACCTGGACACCCGCGCCGACACCCGCGCCGACGAGCTGCTCGAGAGCCACCGCCGGGTGCGGGCCGGTGCCGGCGCTGCCCGCGCCGGGCTGCGCGTGCGAGCACAGAAGCCGGTCGACGTACTCGGCGTCTACCTTTACCTGCCCACGATCTGTGGCGGTGCCCGATGAGCCCCGCCACCCAGCTGACCTCGGTGCGCTCGGTCGGGGCGCTGCTCCCGGCGGACGTCCTCGGCCGCGTCGCGGCGGGTGACCCGGACCTCGGCGGGCTCCGGTCGGCGGACTACCACCTCGGCGCGGGGGAGTCCCCACGCGAGGCGGCGAACCGGGCCTGGGCGTACCTGCTCAGCGTGTGGCCCTCGTTCCGGGAGGCCCTGGCCGCGTTGCCCGAGGGTGACCCCGCGGTGCGGCTGACCCGGGAGCGGTGGCTGCTGCTGCTCTTCCGCGAGCTCGGCTACGGCCGGCTGCAGACCACCCCCGCGGGCGGGCTGAGCGTGGGGGACAAGTCGTACCCGGTGTCCCACGAGTGGGGCCCGCTGCCGGTCCACCTGCTCGGCTGGGGGGTGGACCTGGACCGACGGACCAAGGGTGTGCCCGGCGCCGCGGAGCGCGCGCCGCACGCCATGGTCCAGGAGCTCTGCAACCGGTCCGAGGACCACCTGTGGGCGGTGGTGTCCAACGGGCAGGTGCTGCGACTGCTCCGTGACTCGACGTCGTTGTCCACGGTCTCGTTCGTCGAGTTCGACCTCGAGGCGATCTTCGACGGCGAGCTGTTCGCCGACTTCGTCGTCCTGTTCCTGCTGCTGCACCAGTCGCGGGTCGAGGTGCCCGACGGCGGCACCTCGGCGGACTGCTGGCTGGAGCGCTGGCGGTCCTCCGCGATCGCGCAGGGCACCCGGGCGATGGCCTTGCTGCGCGACGGCGTGCAGCGGGCGATCGAGCACCTGGGCACCGGGTTCCTGCGCGTCCCGGCGAACGCCGCGCTACGCGAGGGCCTGACGGACGGTTCGTTGGCGCTGGCGGACGTGCACCAGGGCCTGCTCCGCCTGGTCTACCGGCTGCTGTTCCTGTTCGTCGCCGAGGACCGCGACGCGCTCCTGGACCCGGACGCGAACCTGGTGGCCAAGGCCCGGTACCGAGACCATTACTCCACCGCGCGCCTGCGCCGCCTGGCGCTGAAGCGCCGCGGCACCGCCCACACCGACCTCTGGCGCGCCCAGCGCCTCGTGATTGCGCGTCTCGGCGACGAGGCGGGCTGCCCCGAGCTCGGCCTGCCGGGCATCGGCGGGCTCTTCGACGACCAGGGCGCGGAGGTGTTCGCCGACGCCGACCTGCCGAACGACGCGCTGCTCGCGGCCATCCGGGACCTGTGGGTGGTCAAGCCGAATGGTCAGCCCCAGCGCACAGTCGACTACAAGAACCTCGGCGCGGAAGAGCTGGGATCGATCTACGAGTCACTGCTCGAGCTCGTTCCCCGCCACAACCCCACCGAGCAGACGTTCACCCTGGAGAACCTGGCCGGGAACGACCGCAAGACCACCGGCTCCTACTACACCCCCTCAGCGCTGATCGACCTGGTCCTGGACGAGACCCTGGACCCGTTGCTGGACGACGCCGAGCGGGCCGCGGACCCCGAGGCCGCGCTGCTCGCGATGACGGTCTGCGACCCCGCGTGCGGGTCGGGGCACTTCCTGGTCGCCGCCGCGCGGCGCATCGCCGAACGCCTCGCCGTGGTCCGCTCCGGGGAGAGCGATCCGACGCCCACTCACGTGCGTGCCGCGTTGCATGACGTGGTGGACCGGTGCATCTACGGGGTGGACCTCAACCCGCTCGCGGCCGAGCTCGCCAAGGTGTCGCTGTGGCTCGAGGCGATGCAGGCCGGGCGGCCGCTGTCCTTCCTGGACGCGCACGTCAAGGTGGGCAACGCCCTGCTCGGCGCCACGCCCGAGCTGATCGCCGCCGGCATCCCGAACGACGCGTTCGTCGCCCTGGGCGACGACGACAAGCCCACCACCGCCACGTGGAAGCGCCGCAACAAGGTCGAGCGCGATGCCCGCGCCGCCGACCAGGACGAGCTCGACCTGTTCGGCGACGCTCCGGCTCCGACCGTGCCGACGGCGCCGAGCACCGCAGCCCAGCCCGGCGCGCGACTGGCGGACGTGCACGCCCTCGCCCGGCGGTACGCCGCCTGGCAGCACTCACCCGAGCTGGCCCGCGAACGCCTCCTCGCCGACGCCTGGTGCGCCGCCTTCGTCCAGCACAAGCGCCCCGGCGGCCCGGCGATCACCACCGGCACCCTCGACGCCGTCCGCGACGGCACCATCCCCGCAGCGACCGCTGCGGCCGTGCAAGGTCACGCCGTCGCGCACCGGTTCTTCCACTGGCACCTGGAGTTCCCCGAGGTCGCCGCCGGCGGCTTCACGGCGATGGTCGGCAACCCGCCGTGGGAGACGGTGCAGATGTCCGAGAAGGAGTTCTTCGCGGCACGCGCACCCGAGATCGCGACAGCCGCGAACGCCTCGGCGCGTAAGGAGGCGATCGCGCGCCTCGCCGAGACCGACCCGACCCTACTCGCGGCCTTCGATCACGCCGCGCGAGACGCCGCCGGCCAGACCCAGTTCATCCGCGCGAGCGGCCGCTACCCGTTGTGCGCAAGAGGCAAGATCAACACCTACTCGATCTTCGCCGAGCTGTTCCGGTCGTCCATCGCCCGTGACGGCCGGATGGGGATCATCACGCCGACCGGGCTGGCCACCGATGCGACCACGTCGGCGTTCTTCGCGGACACGGTGGCGACCAAGCGACTCGCCGCGTTCTACGACTTCGAGAACGAGGCGAAGGTCTTCCCCGGCGTCGACCACCGCGTCCGGTTCGCGGTGACCTGCCTGACGGGTGGGCGGCCGGTCAATGAGTCGCGGTTGTCATTCCTCACGCGGCACGTGCGTGACGCTGTGACTTCCCGGTTCGCGCTCGCGCCCGAGGAGATCCTGCTGCTCAACCCCAATACTGGCACCCTGCCGGTGTTCCGCACCCGCCGCGACGCCGAGATCACCCTTGGCATCTACCGTCGCCATCCAGTGCTCGTGAACGATGCGACGCGGACGAACCCCTGGGGAGTGTCGTTCCGGCAGGGGCTGTTCAACATGGCGTCCGACTCCGGGCTGTTCCGCACCGCCGACCAGCTCGAGGCTGACGGCGCTGCGCTGGACGGCTGGGCGTACGTCCGCGGCGAGCACCGCTGGCTCCCGCTGTACGAGGCGAAGATGCTGTCGCACTACGACCACCGGTTCTCGACGTATCAGGACGCCACCCAGGCCCAGCTCAACGTGGGCTCTCTGCCGCGTCTTACAGACGCCCAGCACGGCGACCCCAGCACCGAGCCGCTGGCCCGCTACTGGATCGCTGAGCCCGAGATCGAGCGGGCCATCGGAGACCGCTGGGACCGACGCTGGTTCCTCGGCTGGCGCGACATCGCCCGCGCGAGCGACGTACGCACCTTCGTCCCGAGCGTCCTGCCCCGCTCCGCCGTCGGAAACAAGTTCCCGCTTACTTTCGGCGCTGACCCGGAACTGAGCCCGCTCCTGCACGCCCTCCAGTCGACGTTCTCGTTCGACTACGTCGCCCGGCAGAAGCTCAGCGGTACCGGGATGACGTACTTCATCGTCAAGCAGCTCGCGGCGCCCACCCCGGCTTCGTTCGACATGCCTCTCATCGGCGTATCCGACAGGGCCCTTGGCGACTGGGTTCGACCGCGCGTCCTCGAACTCACCCACACCTCGCACCGAATCGCTCCGTACGCCGTTGACGTGCTTCGCCTACCGCCCGGGATAGACCCAGGCCCACCGTTCCGGTGGCTGCCCGAGCGCCGCGAGCAGCTCCGCGTCGAGCTCGACGCCGCGATGTTCCACCTCTACGGCCTGGCCCGCGACGAGGTCGAGCACGTCATGGACTCGTTCTTCGTCGTCCGCAAGTACGAGGAGCGCGACCACGGCGAGTTCCGCACCAAGCGCCTCATCCTCGCCACCTACGACGCCATGGCCGATGCCGCTGCCCACGGCACCGTCTACGCGAGCCCTCTCGACCCGCGCCCTGGCGAGGGCCCCCGACACCCGGCGTCGCGCGACGTCCTCGCCCCGTAGGCCGTCGGGAGAGCCCGGCGATGCCACATGATGCGCCTCGGGCGACGGCGCTGGGCGACCGGCTCAGCGACTGGCTCGCGCAAGACGTCATTGGCCCAATCCAGGCCGAGCTGCGCGCTCCGTGGAACCACCTCCGCCACCTGGCTTCCGCGGTCGAAGGCGTCCGGGCGACGGAGATCGATCGACTGAACAACGCCGCAGCGGCTGAGGACCGGGTCCGGAGTGACTACGCCGGGCGCAGCGTGATCGAGCTCCTCCAGAACGCCCACGATGCGTGCGCCGACGCAGGCGAAGTCGGGACCGCATGGATCGTGGTCACGCCGTCGGCGCTCGTCGTTGCCAACCAGGGATTGCCGTTCGACGCGGGCCGCGTCCACGCCCTTATTCAGCTCGGTGACTCCTCGAAGACCGTCTCGGACGCAAGACATCACACCATCGGATACAAGGGTGTGGGGTTCACAGCGGTCCTCGAGCTCACCGACCAGCCTCAGGTGTTCTCCGCGCCGACCCGTTTCGGGTTTGACCGGCGCGCCGCCAGCTCGGTGATCCGGGAGGCACTCGGAGCGGCGCCTCGCGGCGTGCCGCTCCGATACTTCCCGTTCCCGCTCGTCGGCGCAGATGCCGGGCCAGACGAGGAACTCATTGCGCGGCTTCTCGCCGACGGTGCGGTGACGGCGATCCGGCTGCCGTTCCGGGACTCGCGCGCGGCGGCGGACGCGATGACGGAGGTCCTCGAGGGCCTGCGCCCCCAGACCCTCCTCTTCATGCCCAGTCTCAAACGCCTCGTCGTCGAGACCCCGGGTGTCCGACGGGAGTGGTCCAGGTGGAACGGCCGCAGGGTGGGGAGGCACCGCATCACCCATCTCCGGGCGTCGCATGCCAAGACTGAGTCGTGGCTCGTTGCCGCGCGCACCGTTCCGGTGCCTCCAGCGGTCGTCGACCGGCTCGACGACAAGCTGTGGGCGGATGTGTCGCAGGTGGAGGCGAAGGTCGCACTTCCCTGGCGTGATGGACATCCGGACCCCGAGGCGCCGGCGCAGCCGATCCACGTCTACTTCCCGACCGACGACTCCCTGGGACGCGCGCTTCTCGTTCATGGGGACTTCTACGTCCATTCGAGCCGCCGGCGGATCACCACCACAGGGCCTGGGCTCGCGATCACCGAGCTCGTCCAGGAGGCCGTGGCGGAGCTCGTCGCCGAAGTAGCAGTTGACCTGCGCCACCATGGCGAACACCTCGTTGGGGTCCTGACTCCCGTTCAGGGCCCAGAGGGATATGGCGTGACGCTCGCGAGCGCCATCGATGCGCGGCTCGCTACTGCACCGTTCCTGCCCGGCGCGTCGCGAGGCGCCTACCTCGCTCCCGCTGACGCCAAGGCGGTCCGGACCGCGATGAGCGGGCGCCATCGCGCACGACTCGTCAGCTTCCTCGAGCCTGACGCGGACCTCCTGAGTGCGGCCATCCCGGACAGCTCCGTCGAGTGGCTCTCCGGACTCGGTCTCCGCTCCTTGGAACCCGGCGACGTCGTGCGGCGGCTGCAGCCCAGCCGCGCCGCAGGAGACGACGCTCTCCTCTCCGTCCTAGCCACCTGGTTCTCGACGTTGACGTGGATCGAGCAGCAAACGGCCGCGCAGGCTCTGCCCTCCCGACCGGTTCTCAAGGACGACCAAGGGCGATGGCGTACGCCTGAGGAGCTGATGTCCATCGGCTCTCGGACGCCGGCGATGCCCCCGAGCCTCGCTCGGCATGTCTACGCTCCGCCGAATTCAGCAGTGGCCAGGGAGTTCGCCGCCGTGCGCCTGCCCGTGAAGACACTGACGCCGGAGGTCGCGCTCGATCAGGTCCTAGCCCTCGTCGCCGCGTCGCCGCACGATGTCGAGATCCCGGGTGTCCTCGAGTTCCTGGCAGACCTATGGCGTTCCAACCCCGGAGTTCTGCGCGCCGTCCAGCAGTCCCGGTTGGCGCGGGTGCCGGTTCCCGCGCGGACGGTGGGTGCCCGTCAGGGCCGCGGGTACCGGCCCGCGGGCGAGGTCTACTTCACGCGGGAGTGGGTTCGCTCCCGAACCCTTGAGACGCTCTACGGGCCATTCGGGGAGCTCGACTTCCTCGCGGTGAGGCCGGCTTCCTCGGTGGCGTCATCCACGGAGAGGGGCTTCTGGTCCGCGCTCGGCGTCGCCGATGTGCCTCGCATGCTGCCCATCCAGGACCGAGTCGCCGCGAGTCCGTGGTGGGCGACGGCTGAGGTGCAAGAGGCCCAGCTCTGCCCAGACGGCCACCCGTACGTCGCCCGGATCGCCGACGGCATGGCGTTGGACCGCCTCGAACTCCTGCTCGAACGAGGCGAGGAGCGAACGCTGAACGCCCTCGCAGCTCACCTCCTCGCGCAGAAGGATCCGCTCGGCGACGGCGTCCACATTCGCTGCGCACACAGCAGCCACTCTGGTCCCGCCCGTCGACGCGGCGCCCTCGCCCCCGGATTCCAGTGGTGGCTCCTGCACGAGAACGCCTGGGTTCCGTCGGAGGGCGGGCCCACCGGAGCCCGGTTCGGCCGGCCGCGGGACCTGTGGGTGGGCGTGCCTCGATCTGCGCGAGCAGTGCTGGCGACGCCCCGCGCCGACATGGCGATGAAGAACCCAGGTGCAATAGGCATCGAATCGGCGCAGCGAGGAAGCCTCGACCGCCTCGAAGCCGCGTTGGGAGCGGTTCGGGCCGCGCACCCAGAACTCCCGTTCGCCCCTGCCGACGTCCGGGCAGGCTTGGACTGGCTCGTCCGGCGGATTGATCAGTTGGCTGCCCGTTCGAAGCAGCTTGAGCCACGCTCCGCCTTCTGGCCGGCACGCCGAGGCGATGTTCCTGAGTGGTCCGATTCGCCGCTGATCGCCGACGTCCCCGGCGTCGAGCGTGCGCCGGGAGTCGTGTGCCTGCCTCGAGCACCGTGGCCGGGACTGCGCAAGCTCTACGCCCTGAGGCTGGCGTCCGCGGTCGTGGCCTCGCATGCGCGTGTCACCGGCGTCACGAGAGGCAACCTCTTGGGCTTCGAGCAGCGTGTCGAGCTACTCGCCCTTCTTGTCGAGACTGGTCGGGCGAGTGATGCCGCCGCGATGGCCTACCGGCTTGCTCGAATGCGAGAGCGGCTGGCGCGCAGCATCGCCGTGACCTACAGCCTCGAGGGGCACACCTGGGAGGTGAGGCCCCCGTTCCACCTGACGGAGCAACGCGATCGCCGTGGTGCCTTGCGAGGGTGCGACCTCGTGAGCCGGACGAACCTGACCGTGGAAGAGCGGCTCGATCTCGCACAGGAGCTCGGGCACTACTTGGGACAGCCGGACGCCGCCGACACAGTCGGTCTCTACCTCACGGTCGGGACGCAGCTCTTGGCGACCCATCGCATCATCGAACAGCAGTTGGAGGAGGCCAGGGAGCTTCTCCGCCGGCACCGGGCCCGCCGAGATCTCGACCTCGCCCCCGGTGAGCCCGCGCCCGCCGACGCCTCCTATCAGGACGAGGACTCCGTGCCGGAAGGCGAGACGACTCCCTCCGTGCCGCCCCTTCCGACGCCCACACCCGAGGGCTCCGGGGGAGGTAGCGGGACGCCGCTGCCCGCCCTCCCGTCGCCCGGTGGGCAGTCGCGACCATCGCCTTCGGCGTCGCCGCCACCGTATGTGGGCCCCTCTGCTGACCTGCGCTTCGGCCCGATCGTCGAGGTGCCACCGGCCCCACGGCGCGGCGTCCGACAAGCAGATGGACCGCGCTCAGGCCGAATTGGAGAGGCGACTTCTCCGGCGCCTGGTCACTCGGAGAGTGCAGGAGCGAATGAGCGAAGGAAGGTGACGGGACGCGACGGCGAGGCGGTGGCGGCGCGCTACCTCGCCGAGGTTCATCACGCGGCCGTCAGGGATGTCAGCGACCAATACGTCGGATGGGACCTGACCGCTGTCTTGCCCAGCGGGGAGACCTGGCACGTTGAGGTCAAGGCGTCACGCACTTCGGGACCCGACTTCACCATCACCCCGAACGAGGTGAAGGTGGCTCGGGCGGATCCGGCCTACCGCATTTGCGTGGTGACGGGAACAGGCCAGGGCTCCGGAGACGTCTACCTGATCGATGATGTTCCGGAGCTGCTGGCTGACGAGAACTTGGAACCCAGCGAATGGCGCGTCCGGGAGTGGCAGCGTGTGCGGAGTGAACGCGCACCCTGGAGCAACGCGTGAACGGCGACGCTCGGTTGTCGGAGCGGTTGACCCGTGGGCGTCTCCCCGTCGGCTCGTCAGTGCGCCCTGGCAGACTTCGATCACGCTGAAAGGGGAATGACGTGACCGAGCCTCCAGTCGCCGAGCGTGCCGCTTCGGTGCGTCACGCGTTGCTCTTCCAGACCGCGCTCACGCTCCTGGGGGAGTCGGCTGAGCCACGGAAGGCCGCGGACGTCGTTGCCGCGGTGCGGGCGCGCGTGCCGTTCACCGATCACGAGGCAACCCTCACCGCCAGCGGGAAGCTGCGGGGCGACACGGCCATCCGGTTCGACTCGAGCTGGGCGCGCATCGGGGGTTGGCTGCTCAAGGGCCACGACGGGTGGGAGATCACCGAGCGTGGGCGCGCCGGCCTTGCCGAGTACCCCGACGCCGAGCCGCTCTACCGGGCGATGCTGGCGGACTACGAACGCGAGTTCGCCGAACGTAAGGCCGCGCAGGCTCAAGACGCCGTGAGCGCCAAGCAGGCTCGGCTGGAGGCGGCTCTCGAGCTCGTCGAGGCCGGCTCGTGGACGACCTACGGTGACTTGGCCGAGGTCGCGGGGCTCTCGGCCCAGACCGTCGGATCGTTCGTGGCGCAGACCGAGTCACCCAACGGGTTCAGGGTCCTTTCCGCGAACGGCAAGGTCTCCGAGGGCTTCCGATGGGCGGACCCTGACCGGAGCGACGACCCGCGACAGCTCCTGGCGGAGGAGGGCGTCGAGTTCGACCAGGAAGACCGCGCATCTCAGGCTCAGCGGCTGACGGCCTACGAACTCGTCCAACTGCTTGACGGAGAAGGCGGCGAAGCACCCCGGCGGGCGTGGCTGATCCGGGGTAGCAACGTGAACGGCAAGAACCTCGTCCCGGTGTGGCTCAGTCGTGGTTCGTGCTCCATCGCTGCGAGCCAGATCCGACCGCTTGACCTGCCACTCACCCGCCGCCAGATCGCCGAGATCGTTGAGACCGACTACGCGCAGAAGTCGTACAACACGCGCAACGAGAAGGTCACTGAGGTCGATCTCTTCCTGAACCGCGTGCAGGCGGGTGACCTCGTGCTCACCAACGATGGGGCGCGGTTCTACCTCGGCGAGATCGCTGGCGCCGCCACCTCGGTGGCGAGCACGGACGACCGGTCCAACCTCCGGCGGCCCGTGACGTGGCTCAATCCGGACTCCCCGGTGGACCTGGTCGACCTGCCCTCCGGGGTCAAGCCCCTGCTCTCCTCGCAGCAGCCGATCGTCGACCTCACGAGCGATGTCGCAGCCCTCAGGGTGCTCGTCGTCACCGACGAACCGGCACAGGAGGCGGCCAAGAAGGTCGCCTCGCCCGAGTTGCGACTGACGCCCGCGACAGACGAGCTCGCCGCGCATCTGTTGGTCTCACGGGAGTGGCTTCAGGACTGCATCGATCTCCTCGCCGATCGCCGCCAGGTGATCTTCTACGGCCCGCCCGGGACCGGGAAGACGTACCTCGCCCAGGCGATCGCCGCACTCCTGACGGACGAGCCGAACGTCAAGCTGGTCCAGTTCCACCCGTCCTACACCTACGAGGACTTCTTCGAGGGGTACCGGCCGGCGCCCGCACCCGATGGCAGCGGGACTGTGGGGTTCGCTCTTGTTCCGGGTCCGTTCCGCCGTCTGGTCGACGCGGCCCGGGAGAACCCGGCGACCGCCTACGTCCTGATCATCGACGAGATCAATCGGGCCAACCTCGCCAAGGTGTTCGGCGAGCTGTACTTCCTGCTGGAGTACCGCGATCGGTCCATCGACCTGCTCTACTCCACAGGCACGGAGGCCGGCTTCACCATGCCGTCCAACGTGTTCATCATCGGCACCATGAACACGGCAGATCGCTCGATCGCTCTGGTCGATGCGGCCATGCGGCGGCGGTTCGCGTTCAAGGCTCTGCACCCGAGCACCGAGCCCACCCGGAGCATGCTCGACAAGTGGCTCGCGGCGAAGGGTCTGCCGGACACGACCGCTCGCGTGCTGGACCGCCTGAACGAACTCATCAAGGACGAGGACTTCAAGATCGGTCCTTCGTACTTCATGCGCGCCAGCGTGCATTCGGGCACGGGGCTGAATCTCATGTGGGAGACCTCGATCCTGCCGCTGCTCGAGGAGCACCACTTCGGCGAGGGCATCGACGTGGCGAAGGAGTACAGCCTGGACCGGATCCTCAAGCGCGCCACGAGCGGCGCGGACGAGGAGGCGGCGGAGCCCGTCGGGGAGCACGCCGAAGAGCCCGACGCCTCGAGCGAGAACACGAACGCCGAGTAGCACGTGCGCATCGAGCTCAAGGAGACGGGAAGCCCGAACGAGGTCCGGCTGAGCACCGCTCAGGGTCTCGCGCTTCGCGGGTCGGAGCTCGTCTCCGCCGTGCCGTCGACGACTCCGGGCTGGTGGCTCGTCGGGCCCGCCAGCAAGGTCGGCGTCGCGCGAGTGGGAGACGTCGAGATCTGGATCGAGCCCAAGGTCTCGATCCGACGGCTGTTCTTCCTGCTCGGCTACGCGCGCGATGGTCGGGGATGGCGCGAGGAAGACCTGCATCTCCAGCAGGACGCAGACCTCCTCGTGGCCGTGGCGACCGCGTTCGCTCGCCAGGCCGAACGAGCGACCCAGCAGGGCTTGATCCAGGGCTACCGGGTCGAGGAGACCGCGTCGGCGGTCCTGCGGGGACGGGTCCGGACAGCTGAGCAGCTGAAGAAGCGCTTCGGCCTCGCCATGCCGCTCGAGGTCCGCTACGACGAGTACGGCGTCGACATCGCGGAGAACCAGCTGCTGCGTGGAGCGGCCGAAGCGCTGCTTCGGCTCCGCGGTGTGGACGCCGTGACCCGCAGGTCACTGCTCCGGCTTGTGCGGGCCACGGCGGACGTCACGCCGATCCGCCGTGGGTTGCCGCTTCCGTCCTGGCAACCGTCGAGGCTCAACGCCCGCTACCACCTCGCGCTTCGACTGGCCGAGCTGGTGCTCCGAGGAGCCTCGGTCGAGCAAGCGCCGGGGCCGTATGGCGTCAGCGGCTTCATGGTGGACATGGCGAAGCTCTTCGAGGACTTCCTCACCGTCGCATTGGGCGAAGCGCTCGTTCGTCGCGGTGGCGTGTGCAGGCCTCAGGAGAAGTGGCGCCTCGACGAGGCCGACGCGATCGAGATGAAGCCTGACCTTGTCTGGTACGCCGCGGGTCAGAGTGGCCCCACCGCCGTCATCGACGCCAAGTACAAGGCCGAGAAACCCAGCGGCTTCCCCAACGCCGATCTGTACCAGATGCTCGCCTATTGTTCGGTGATGGGCCTGGACCGTGGGCACCTCGTCTACGCGAAGGGCAACGAGGTGGCGGTCAGCCACGACGTTCGACGCGCGGGGGTGCGCATCGTGCAGCACACGCTCGACTTGGACGCGGAGCCGGCGGCCTTGCTTGGCCAGGTTGACCGGCTGGCCGAGGGAATTGCTGCGCCGTTCCTCCGGAGTGTCGGGTCGGTGCGGTAACCGCTCAGCACCCGATGTCGACGTAAAGGGTCGACGTGAAGAAGCCGGGCTCCATGTCGCGTACGAGTCGACGCAGGTCGTCCTCTTCGTGAATCTCGATGATGGTGTTGTCGTTGAGGACCTCGCGGGCCTGTTCGACGCCCCACCCCGGCGTCGCGTACTCGGTCATCAACCCGCACCAGCTCGGGTCCGGGTCGATCGGCCATTGTTTTCCCGCTGAAGGTGTAGGCGGGGAAGGCGAGCATGGAGACGTAGGCGTACGTGAGCTCCTCGACAGTCCACGTGTCCTCTTCGCCGAGGAACGCTCGGGGGAAGTACATGGCGTCGACGGACGTGTCCAGCATCGAGATGTGGTCGCCGTCCGGCAGCGCCGCAGGGCCGGTCGGCACCTGTGGGACGCGCTCTCCTGGCTGGGCGCCCTGCTCCGGGCAGAACCGCTCCTCGGCCAGAGACGTCGCGACGTCCATCACGGCGAGAATGGGCGGAGTGTTCACACTCGTGAACTCGACGCCGAACTCCTGCGCCATCTGCGCGGCTTCAGACGCCGCCGCCTCGCGCCAGGCGGTGAGGTTTTCCGGGGTATGCCGAGGCAGCCAGAGCGAGCACCACGCCATCGGGGTCGCCATGATGGCGTGCGCAATGGAATCGGCTGTCGTGGGGTCGACGCGGCGAACCTCCAGGACATAGTCGGCAAGGTCTCGCCGGATCCTGTCCTGCCGTGGTTGGCCGTAGACGTCCTGTCCTCGATCGACGGAGTACGCATCCGGCAAGCCGAACTCCGCGGGAGCGGAACGGTCGTCAGGCGCGCCCGCCGCCTCGGGAGCGGGCCCGGCGTCGGGCTGCGCTGCCAGGACTTCGTCGATGACGTCGGCGTCCTCGGCAAGTGCTGCGAGAGTGTCGGGGTTGCCGAGCGGGCCGACGAAGAGGGTGACCTCGTCCGCGGGGTCAAAGAGCGACTCCGGCGGCTGCCGCTGTCCGACCACGGCGAACTCGTCCCACGAGATCACCCACGTGGAACTGATGGTGTTGTCCGCGTAGACGTGCTCAAAGCCAGCCGCAGTCAGCATGTCCTCGGCGACGTCCAGGCGGTAACCCGTGACGTCGGGTATGGCCAGCGGCGTCTCTGTCGCCGGCGGGAGGCACGCACTGAGGAGCAAGGCGGCACCCAGTGCAGTCGCCGCGGAGCCGCGGGTCGTCGACGTCACCGCGCGCCTTCCTGAAGGGAACAAGGGCTCGGAGCGACGCTACCGGCGCGCGCTCGGTGGAGTCACTGGCCGCTGCCGCGCGGCGGCGTCGGCTGATGTGAGCAACGCCTGCGCCCCGTGGATCACGCTGGCCGCCGCGCGACGCTGCTGGCGCCCGGACGGCTCGTGTTGATGCGCGCCTCCTCGGTGCGTGTGGCGTCGGGAAGCAAGAACCAGGCCCGGAGGGACGGCGTCGACGAGCATGCAGGAGCGACCAGCGAACTTGACGAGGGCGTAACAACCGTTCGGGAGTCTGGCCTCAGCGAGCCAGAGGTCGATGACAGCGCCGGTGCGAACGTCGACCGCGTCGGCGCGCTGTCCGGCGGCGGTGGACCACACGGTGCGAAGGATGCAGAGCAGGGCGTGATTCGGGAGACCGGCGAGGACGCGGAGCTCCTGGACGCGAACGAACGCTCGACGGTCACCAGCCGGCTGGAGCGCAGCCCGCGTCACCGACGAGCCAAGCCACACCAGTGCCGCGAACGCCGCTGCCAGCCAGCCGAAAGCAAGTGCACGCTCGGCGCCGAGCTGACGGAGTCCGGGCGGCAGCACCAGGGGGACACTGCCCACGACGACGAGCACGCCGACAGGCCCGACCAGTGCTCGCGTCCACCGCGCGAGTTCGCTGAGGATCACCCTGGTCACTGCCTCACCATCCCACCGCCCGCTGACGCTCGAGACTCGGCGCCGGCGTAGTTGCACGCCGTGGCTCCGGCGGCGTCACCAAGCGCCTGTTGTCGCGTTGAACCGCCAGCACCTCGGCGGCGAGTGCCCGCGCATCGGCTTGCTGTCGGTCGGTGACAACGTCGGTGCCGAGCGCGTGTTCGGCGCTGGTCACGCCGTACCGGTCCCGGTACGCCGCGACCGTGCGTGCACGAGCGTCCCACTTCGACCGCTCGGCGGCCTCCACCGGACCGGGGCCGAGTTCGCCGAGCCACGCGGCGCCTGCCGCCCGGGCGCGCTCGACGAGGAGCGTCGCGCGCTCGTCGATCAGACTTGCCCGCGCATCGAGCGCTTCGATCATGCCCGTGTCCGTCGCGCACGTCGCTGCCGGGATCAGTCCTCCGACGAGCCGAGGCGGGCGGCCGCGGCCCGCATTGAGGCTCGCTGTGGCCCATCGGTCGACCCGCTCGTGCAGCACCGACGCGATGTCGACGGCCCCAACGCCGACCCCTGTTCGCGTGACCTCGGTCAGTACCGAACGGACGCGCCGAAGGGTCCGAGAGGTCGAGCAGCCGATCATCAACATCACGCTGCAGCCGGACGAACGCCGAGTGTTCAGCGTCGTGGAGGCGGCCGCCGTCCTGGGCATCAGCCGCAGCAAGCTCTACGAGTTCATCGCCGCCGGCGAGATCCACTCGATCCGCATCGGCCGGCTCCGCAAGATCCCCGTCGCCGCGATCGACGAGTTCATCGCGTCGCGCGAGTCGGGAGCGTCACGCCCGAGCGTGTGAACCAGGTACCCGCCGATCAGCCAGCCCGGTACCACCGGCGAGTCGCTGACCACAAATCTCAGGTGGCGACGAACCCGGCCCGGCTTCACCCGGTTCGCCGGCTTCACCCGCCGCGGTGGCTCTGCCAAGGTCGAGAGATGACCACGACGCCGGTCGACCTCGAGCCGCTCCTGTCGGCAGACCAGTCACAACAGCGCGCGTTCCGGTACTCCCTTGAACGTTGGCGGGCTTGGACTGGTCACCTCGACGGCGTCGGGGAGGTGCTCGACGGCCTGCCGCCTGCCCTGGACCGGCGCACGACCGCGATGGTCGTAGACCACGCCCTGCCGGGGCACGTCGCCGCGGCGTTCACAGTCGCGATGATCTGGGGCCACGGGACTTCCGGGTACGGCCCGTACCGCACCGCGCGGGTGCTCACGGGGTCGCGAGAGCCAGCTGGCCTGCCCTTGTCCCCCGCCGTGGAGGACCGCCTTCGGGAATCGGCGACCGTCGCCCGCGAGCGCGGACCCGTGGAGGGATACCGGTACCTGAACAACTCCCCCGGGAAGATCGCAGGCCTGGGGCCCGCGTTCTTCACGAAGTGGCTGTACTTCGTCACAGCGCGCGGGTCTGCGGGTGCGGCGTCGGGCGCTCCGGTTCTCGACGCCCTCGTGCTGAGGTGGCTCGCCGCGCGCGCGATGCCACTCCGGGCCGGCTCCACCGACGACTACGCCCGCTACGTCGAGCTGCTGAGCTCCTGGGGGAAGCCCCACGGGCTCGCCCCGGCGGAGGTGGAGGAGAGGATCTTCCGCCTAATCCGGAACGACGGCACCTGAGCCAGGCCCAACGCCGCGGGGCGGTGTGAAGGCCGGCGCCTCGCGGACCGCTCGGCTGCCAGGCTCTCCCAAGCGGACTCGACATGGAGGTCATCGCTTGGACCGGCCCGGTCCAGCAGTCGTTGCCCTAGACCTGGCTGTTGGGCTGTCCGAAGGAGCCCGAGCTCACGCCCGACGTACCGAGCGTCACTCGATGGTGCGGGAGCGGCGCTTGTCAGGGACGAGACCTCCTCGTCGCGTGGGCTGTCGGCGGGCGGTGGGACGGTCATGGCTGTGACGTCCCTCCACTTCGACGGCCCGATGGTCGCGGGCGGCCTGTCGTACCAGGTCGATGAACTGCTCGCGGCTCCGGGCCCGGCCGGGTTGCCGACAGGCGTTGAGTGGATCGATCAGATGACCGGCGGCCTTGCGCCCGGTTCGCTCTGGACGGTGCTGGGCGCGACAGGCGTCGGGGTGACGACCTTCGCCACCAGGCTCGCAACCGCAACCGCAACCGCAACCGCGGCCGCGGCGACCGGGACCGTGATCCTCGCCAACGGCCACGTCCCGACCCGCTCCCTGGCGCGCCAGGCGCAGCAGGCTGCGGGCCGCCTCGGCCAGACCGAGGTCCAGCCCCCGTCGTCACTGCCTCGTCTGGCGTCCTGGCTTCCGCTCCCGAACCTCGGTGACGACTCCTGGGACGGTGACTGCGAGCGCGCCGACGTGGTTGTGCTCGACACCTGGGACGAGATGTGGCGCCCCGAGCACTGGGACAACACACGCGAGCAGCGGCTTGCCAGCCTCCGCTGGCTGCGTGAGGTGGCCCGCAGGAACCGCACGGCGCTCGTGCTCACGGGCCGACTGCCACACGGCTCCCCAGGTGCGCCACGCCCGGACATGCACTGGGCCGTCGAACCGTTTGACGACGTCGCTGACGTGAACGTGTGGCTGGACTGGTCGGACGGCGGCTCTCCGACCCGGGTGGCGACCGTGCGGGTGCGGGGTGGCGGCTCCGCGCGAAACCGGCTGCCAGCCGCATGACGTGGCGAAGGTCAAGCCCCTGGTGGCCAGGACGTTCAAGGGTTGGTCCACACTGGTCGCAAGCACACCCGACGGAGGGCCGGATGCCGGAACGCACGTACTTCGACTCGCTCGACGACGCGATGGCTGCACTCGGTGTCCCGCTCGAGAGCCGCGCGCTCGCACGTGCGCTCACGCCCGACGTCCCGTCGGAGATCTGGATCCCTGCGAAGAGTCCCTACATCGCAGTGCGGCCCCTCGGCGAACGCGTGGTCAAGACGTACGTGAACCGCACGTGCATCGACCAGTGGCTCGCCCCCACACGCTACGAGCGGACGCACATCGTCGGTGGGATCGCAGATGGGCACCACGCGCGGTGACTCCAAGGGCGCCTGCAGATCGCTTCCGCAGGCGCTCGCCGTATCGTCGAGACATGAACCAGACCGTCACGCCCGCCGAGCTAGCGCGAGAGCTGGGCGTCAGCGCGAAGAGCATTCGGCGGTGGCTCAGGGAGCAAGGTTGGCAGAGCGTCCCACACACGCGCTGGCAACTCTCGGCGGACCAGGCAGTTCAGGTCCGGAAGCACTTCAGGCCTTAGCGGCGCGGCCGCCTCCGCTCCGCAACGGCGACGGTGGCACCCGCCGGGCCGTCAGCCGCACCCTGCCCACAGCACTCGCCAGGGGCTTCCGGCAGCCTACCGACCGCGCCCTGCGCGGGGCGCTGCGCTGGGTCTCCTGGACCAAATGCGGACTAGATGCGGACTAGCGGCCCAGATGACCGCCCATTCGGACCGCCTCCGGCGCCCCGCACGGGCCCCTGACCTGCACAAACACACCAGTGGGCCCCGTGGGGATCGAACCCACAACCCGCGGATTAAAAGTCCGCTGCTCTGCCAGTTGAGCTAGAGGCCCGGGTGGTGAAGCGGTCCATCCGTGGAACCCTCGGACCACCACCCGCGTCGTTCGCCGGTCACGCGAGGGCGGCCGGCGAGGACGAGGTCGAGGTCGAAGGTACCGCGTGTGACGCGCTGGCTCGATCTAGGCGAGGCCCTCCGGCCTGCGCATCAGAGGGCGCGACGCCAGGTACCGCCGGACCGTCTCCGCCGACGCGGCGTGGTCGACGACGTCCGGCTCACCCGACGTCGTCAGGGTGCCGACGACTTCGCCGTCGATCCGCAGGGGCACGGACCCGCCGTGCGCCTTGAAGCGGTCGTGGTCGACGTCGGCGCGCTCGTCGAAGGGCGTGCCCGCGGCCTCGTGGCGCCGACGGACCAGCAGCGACGCCTCGCCGAAGCGGTGCACCACCCGCGCCTTGCCCTCGAGCCAGGGCAGGTTGCCAGCGCCGGTCGAGCCGGTCATGGCCAGGAAGACCGTCTCGCCGTGCAGCTCGACTCGCACCGCGAGGTTCGCGCCGCGCTCGCGGATGACGGCGACGGCCAGCAGACCGAGGTCCACGGCGTCGTCCTGCGTGAACGCCGGCAGGTCGAGGACGGGCTCGGCCTCGAGGTCGGCGACGGTGAAGGTGGGGAGCTCGGTCACGGGCCCATCTTGCGGCATGCCGGGACACGATGACCGCAACGACCCCGGATGCACGGCTGCTAGGCCGGGAGGACGTACCGGTACATCAGCAGGTAGTGCAGCACCGAGGCGAGCACCACCAGCACGTGCCAGATCTCGTGGAAGCCGAGGACGCCGGGCAGGGGGTTGGGCCGCTCGACGACGAACACGACGAACCCGATGCTGTAGACCAGCCCACCGGCGGCCATCAGCACGTACGCCCCCACGGGCAGGGTGACGCCGGCCCCGACGAGCACCACCGGCATCCAGCCCATCGCGATGTACAGCGTGTTCGTCACGTACTTGGGCAGCTCGCGCAGCGCCGACCGCAGCGCGATGCCGACAGCGGCGACCGCCCAGACGGCTCCGAGCACGGCCCAGCCGAACGCGTTGCGGAACAGCACCAGCACCAGCGGCGTCACCGACCCGGCGATCAGGACGAACACCGACGCGTAGTCGAGCGTCCGCAGCACGCCGTTGACGCGCGGCCCCCGGTCGATGCCGTGGTGCAGCGTGCTGGCGACGAACAGCAGGAGCACGGAGGCTGCGTAGACGCTGAGCCCGACGATCTTCCAGAGGTCACCCTGGGTGACCGCCTGGGTGACGAGCACGGCGCCTCCGACGAGCGCGAAGCAGCTCGCTGCGAGGTGCGAGACGGTGTTGATCCGCTCGTCGGTGACGTGCACGCTGCCGTCGCGGCTGAGCCGTGGCGGTGGGGCCGTCGTCGGCGTCGGCGTGGTGCGTGCGGACGTGGTCTCCACCGTTCGTTCCTCCTGGTGAGCCGTCGACCCGGCTCGTCCGGGAGCCTACCCGCGCGTGCGACGCGCACGGCGGCACACGTCCCACGCGGTCACCGCGCGGTCGAGTGCCCGTCGCTACCGGCGGGGTTCGAGGACGACGATCGCGGTGCGGCGGCTGCGACGAGCCGTGTACGAGGCGAGGTTCTCGTCGGTGACGAGGTACGCCGCCCAGAGCCGGTCACGCTCGGCACCCTCGGCCTCGCGGGCGCGCACCGCCAGGCGGCCACCGTCGGGCAGGTCGACCGTCGCGTCCGGCGTCGCCTGCAGGTTCAGCCACCAGGCCGGCTCCGGGTCCGCCCAGCCGTTCATGGCCATCGTGACGAGGTTCGGGCCGTCCTCGAGGTACGCGACGATCGCGGCGCGCTCGGCGCCGGTGCGTCGGCCGGTGGTGCGCAGCACGATCGTGCCCCACTTGCCGGGCTTGGGCTTCCACAGCCCGTGGCGGCCGCGCGTCACGCGGTAGATCGCGCGGTGCACCACCCACGCGGTGCGGATGAACCAGCGCGGCGGGAGCCGCTTCGTCGGCGCGTCACCGGTCACGTGGGCCCCCTCGTGGGAATAGGCGCGACACGGTCGACAGTACCGACGAGGGCTGCCCGGGCACACCCTTCATCGATGGCGAGACGTTTCGGCTCGTCGCGCGAAAGCCAAACGTTTATGTCCGTTGACCGCACGTGCGCCCGGTCAGAGAGTGACGTTCGCCGACCGGCTCACCGTTGATCCGGCGCTCGGCCCATCAAGGAGGAACGATGACCCCCCCAACCACGCGCAGACGCGGGCGCGGGCTCGGCGCGCGAGGCGCCGCGGGCCTTGCCGTGCTGACCCTCGCGGCGACGATCGCAGCGACCCTCCCAGCCCAGGCCGCCGGCAGCACCCTGCAGACGGCTGCCGCTCAGAGCGGCCGGTACTTCGGCACCGCCATCGCCGCGTACAAGCTCAGCGACTCGACCTACTCGTCCATCGCGAACCGTGAGTTCAACATGATCACGGCCGAGAACGAGATGAAGATGGACGCGACCGAGCCCAACCAGGGGCAGTTCAACTTCAGCCAGGGCGACCAGATCCTCAACTGGGCCCGCCAGAACGGCAAGCAGGTCCGTGGCCACGCACTCGCGTGGTACTCGCAGCAGCCCAGCTGGATGCAGCGCATGGAGGGCTCCAGCCTGCGGACCGCGATGATCAACCACGTCAACGGCGTCGCGTCGTACTACAAGGGCAAGATCTACGCCTGGGACGTCGTGAACGAGGCGTTCGCCGACGGCTCGTCGGGCGGCCGCCGCGACTCCAACCTGCAGCGCACCGGCAACGACTGGATCGAGGTCGCGTTCCGCACGGCCCGCACCGCGGACCCGGGCGCCAAGCTCTGCTACAACGACTACAACATCGACGACTGGTCGCACGCCAAGACGCAGGGCGTCTACAACATGGTCCGCGACTTCAAGTCGCGCGGCGTGCCGATCGACTGCGTCGGCCTGCAGTCGCACTTCAACCCGCAGAGCCCGGTCCCGAGCAACTACCAGACGACGATCTCGAGCTTCGCCGCTCTCGGCGTGGACGTGCAGATCACCGAGCTCGACATCGAGGGCTCCGGCTCGTCGCAGGCGGACAACTACCGCCGCGTCGTGCAGGCGTGCCTCAACGTCGCCCGCTGCACCGGCATCACCGTGTGGGGCGTGCGCGACACCGACTCGTGGCGTTCGTCGGGCACCCCGCTGCTGTTCGACGGCAACGGCAACAAGAAGCAGGCGTACACGGCGACGCTCGACACGCTGAACAGCGCGCAGCCGACCCAGACGCCGACGCCGACCCCGACGCCGACGCAGACCCCCACCGAGACGCCGACTGCGACACCCACGCCGACCCCGACGTCGAGCCCGAGCTCGCCGCCGCCCACGGGCAGCTGCACGGCCACGCTCACGATCGCGAACAGCTGGCCCGGTGGTTACCAGGCCGAGGTGAAGATCACCGCCGGCTCGGCGGGGCTCAACGGATGGCGCGTCACCCTGCCGTCCGGCGTCTCGACCAACAACCTCTGGAACGGGCAGGTCTCCGGGAGCACCGTGACCAACGCCCCCTACAACGGCTCGGTCGCACCGGGTCAGTCGACGACCTTCGGGTTCCTCGGTCAGAGCAGCCCACCTGCACCGACGACACTGACCTGCAGCTGAGCTGATCTGCTGGGTCCGACGAGGCCAGCAGGCATGACGACGGCGTCGCACCTCCCCGGTGCGGCGCCGTCGTCGCGCCCGGGTGTGCCGCGCGGCCCACGGCGCCGAGAGACCGTCGGACCTCCGGTCTAGTCTCGGCAGGACACCCCGACCAGCGAAGGAGACGTCGTGGGCCGCCTCTTCATCGACCTGTTCGTCACGCTCGACGGCGTCGCGCAGGCGCCCGGCGGGCGCGACGAGGACCCGTCCGGCGGGTTCCCCTTCGGCGGGTGGCAGGCGCCGCTGTACGACGACGTCGTCGGGCGTCACGTGATGGCCGGCATCCAGTCGATGGACGCGCTGCTGCTCGGGCGCCGGACGTACGACATCTTCGCCGGGTACTGGCCGCACCAGGACAACGCCATCGCGCACCAGCTCAACGGCGTGCCCAAGTACGTCGCGAGCCGCGGGACCCCGGACCTCGGCTGGCCCACATCCACGCAGCTCGGGCCGGACCTCGTCGCCGACGTGCGCGCGCTGCGGGACCGACACGAGAGCACGCACGTGATCGGCAGCCTCGACCTCGTGCAGACGCTGCTCGCCGAGCGGCTGTTCGACGTGCTCACGCTGTGGGTCTACCCGGTGCTGCTCGGGCAGGGGAAGCGGGTCTTCCCGCAGGGCGTCCGGCCGTCCGAGCTGACGTTGCTCGAGCCGCCCGAGGCGGGCAGCGGCGGCGCGGTCACGCTGCGCTACGGACCGACGGGCAACGATCCGCGCACGGGCGAGATGACCGCCCCGGACGACGAGGGCTGACCACCAGGCGCACCGCGAGCGGTCACAGCCGCTTCTCGAGCAGCACGACGTCGAGCCACGACCCGGCCAGCGGCCCGTGGCTCATCAGGCCGAGGCGCTCGCGCGTCCCGACGACCCGGAACCCGGCCGCCTCGTGCAGCGCGAGGCTCGCTCGGTTCTGCGGGAACACCCCCGACTGCACCGTCCAGACCCCCGCGGCGCGCGCGGAGTCCAGGAGCCCGTCGAGCAGCGCGCGGCCGACGCCCCGACCCCGCGCGTCGTCGTCGACGTAGACCGACGCCTCGACGACCCCCGAGTAGACGCACCGGCCCGAGACGGGCGACGCGGCGACCCACCCGAGCACGCGCGCGTCGGGGTCGAGCGCGACGAGGCGGTGCTCGGCCAGGTGGTCCTCGTCGAACGCGGTCCACGTCGGGGCGTGCGCGGTGAACGTCGCGAGGCCCGTGGCGATCCCCGCGGAGTAGATCGACAGGACCGCGTCGGCGTGCGCGGACGTCATGGGCGCGAGGCGCACGTCCGTGCGCGCGGTCGTCATGCGTCCGGTCCGCTGGACGTGTGCTGCGCGAGGTGCGCGGCGAGCTCGTCGACAGCACCCGGGACGAGCGTGAAGTAGGCCCACACGCCGCGCTTCTCACGCGTGACGAAGCCGGCCTCGGTGAGCACCTTGAGGTGGTGCGACACAGTGGGCTGCGAGAGCCCCACGGGCTCGGTCAGGTCGCACACGCACGCCTCGCCACCCTCGTGCGAGGCCAGGATCGACAGCAGGCGCAGGCGCGCGGGATCTGCGAGCGCCTTGAGCGTGCGTGCGGTGCGCTCGGCGTCCTCGGCGCTCATGGCGGTGCCGGTGACGGGCGTGCAGCACGCAGTCGACGGCGCGGCGACGACGGGGAGCAGGTCCAGTGCCATGCCCCCAGGATGCCACGGGACATCGACACATGTCGATGTTGACAGCCGTCGATATGTGGGTCCATGCTCTGACGCATTGACCCACATCGATATTTGGAGGAGCCATGACGCAGGACATCCGCGAGCAGGTCCGGGAGCGCTACGCCTTGGCGGCCGTGCAGGCGGCTGGCGACAGCGGCTGCTGCGGCGGCAGCCGCGGCCCGTCCGACCTCGTCGTCGACGAGCGGTTCGGCGCGAGCCTGTACGACGCGCAGGACACAGCCGCGATCCCCGCCGAGGCCCTGGCCGCGTCGCTCGGCTGCGGCAACCCCCTGATGGTCGCCGAGCTGCGCGAGGGCGAGCGCGTGCTCGACCTGGGCTCGGGCGGCGGCATCGACGTGCTCCTGTCCGCCCGCCGCGTAGGCGCGACGGGCTTCGCCTACGGCGTCGACATGACCGACGAGATGCTCGACCTCGCACGCGCGAACGCCGCCAAGGCGAGCGCGACGAACGTCGAGTTCCGCAAGGGCACGATCGAGGACCTCCCCCTCGACGACGCCACCGTGGATGTCGTCATCTCCAACTGCGTCGTCAACCTCTCGCCCGACAAGCCCGCCGTGCTTGCCGAGGCGTACCGCGTGCTCGTCGCAGGCGGCCGGGTCGGCATCTCCGACGTCGTCGCCGAGGACCACCTGTCCCCCGACCAGCGCGCCGAGCGCGGCTCGTACGTCGGGTGCATCGCGGGCGCCCTCTCGCGCACCGAGTACCTCGACGGCCTCACGGCGGCAGGGTTCGTCGACGCCGAGGTCCAGTTCACCCACCCCGTGGCCGACGGGATGCACAGCGCGATCGTGCGCGCCCGCAAGCCGCTCACCGAGGAGGCCTGATGCACCCCGACCTGTACCTGGTGATCCACCAGCAGAACGAACGCGAGCTGACCCGCGACCTCGAGCTGCGGCGCGCCGCGCTCGCGTGCTCGGCGTGCATCGTGCGCGCGACGAGTCAGGCGAGCAGACTCGTCGCGTGGCTGAAGTCGCACGCCCCCTCGGTGACCCGCCGCAGCTCACCGGCAGGTCCGGCCTGCTGCCTCGCGTAGGTCGAGCCCGCGTGGGCACGGGCTGGCGGAGCAGGGCGTAAGATCTGCCGTCGCTTTCCGCGCCGTAAGGAGTACGCGTGCCACCCGGGCACCCCACGCAGGACGTCGTCGCCCCCGCCCCGAGCCGGCCGCGCACCCCCCACCGCTTCCGCCCCGACATCCAGGGGCTGCGCGCGTTCGCCGTCCTGGCGGTCGTCGCCGACCACGTCCTCGGCCGGCCCGGTGGCGGGTTCGTCGGGGTCGACGTCTTCTTCGTCATCTCCGGCTTCCTCATCACCGGGCTCCTGCTCCGCGAGTACGAGAAGACCGGGTCCATCTCGCCCCGTCGCTTCTACGCGCGGCGCGCGCGGCGGATCCTGCCCGCCTCGCTCGTCGTGCTCGTCGCGACCGTGATCGCAGCCAACGTGCTCTTCTTCGCGGGACGCGCGCACGCCGTCACGATCGACGCCCTCTGGGCCGCACTGTTCGTCTCGAACTGGCACTTCGCGGCGCAGGGCACCGACTACTTCCAGGCCGGGCTGGCTGTCTCGCCCGTGCAGCACTTCTGGTCGTTGTCCGTCGAGGAGCAGTTCTACTTCGTGTGGCCGTGGTTCCTGCTCGCGGTCCTCGTGGGGCTGGCGCGGCTGCGCCGCCGCGCCCACTCGCCCCGGCGTGTGGCGGGCGCGCTGCTCGTGGCCGCAGGCGTCGCGTCGTTCGCGTGGGCCTGGTGGGCGACCGGCGCCAACCCGACGTCGGCGTACTTCTCGACGTGGACGCGTGTGTGGGAGCTGGGCGTGGGCGCGGCGCTCGCCGCAGGGATCCAGCGCCTCGCACGGCTCGACGCACGGGCGCGCGCGGCACTCACCGGGCTCGGCCTGGTGGGGCTGGTCGCCTCGCTCGTCGTGATCACCCCGGAGACCCGGTTCCCGGCACCCGGCGCGCTGCTGCCCGTGCTCGCCACGGCCGCGCTGATCGCCGCGGGCGTCGCGGGCGACGGAGCGCGGGTGCTGCGCTACCGGCCGGTCGTCTACATCGGCACGATCTCGTACTCGCTCTACCTGTGGCACTTCCCGGTCCTCGTCTTCGCCGGCGCCCTGTGGGCCGGCGGCGGTCCGGTCTGGTACGCCGGGGTCTTCGCCGCGATCGCGGTCGCGTCCGTCCTGAGCTACCACCTCGTCGAGAAGCCCGTCCTGCAGTCACCCCTCCTGCTCCCACGCGACCCGGACGTCCCGCGCGCGGAGCAGTGGCGCGACTGGTGGCGCACGAGCCTGCCGACCGTGCGCGTCGCCGGGCCCGCCGCGCTCGTCGTCGTGACGGCGCTCGTCGTCGGCGGTGTCGTCACCTCGAGCGCGTCCGGCGACGACGAGGCGCAGCCCACGCCGCCCGCGGTCGCCACCCCCGTGTCCGCCGCCGCCGCGCTGAGCGCCCAGCTCGAGACCGCTGCCGACGCCACGCGGTGGCCCGAGCTCAGCCCGTCACCCGACGAGCTCGGCAAGGAGGACCGCGCCACGGAGTGGGTCGACGAGGGCTGCCTGAAGCTCGCGACGATCGACAAGCTCAAGAGCCGCTGCACGTTCGGCGACGGCGAGCGCCACGCCGTCATCCTGGGCGACTCGATCGCGATCAGCTACGCGCCCGCCATCCGCAAGGCGCTCGGCGACGGCTGGACGGTCCGGGTCATCACCGCTGGGCAGTGCCCCGTCGCGGACCTCGTCGTGCGCAGCGGCGACGGCTCGGCGTTCCCGTCGTGCCCCCGGTTCCGGCAGGACGCGTTCGACATCCTGAAGGCCGAGCCTGTCGACCTCGTCTTCGCGAGCGAGTCCGACGACACGACCGACCGCATGGTCGGCGACGCCGACGAGTCCGAGCGGCTCGAGCTGCTCGCCGAGGGCTGGGTCGACTCGCTGGAGGCGCTGACCGCGACCGGCGCCGAGGTGGTCGTGCTCAGCGCGCCGCCGCACGGCCCGCCCCTGTCCGAGTGCGCCACGACCCTCAACGGGCCGACGGACTGCAACGCGACGATCTCGGCCAAGCACCGCCGCATGAACGACGCGGCACGCAGCGCGGTCGCCGCGCTCGACGACCCGTCCGCGGCGCACTGGGTCGATGCCGACTCGTGGTTCTGCACGGCCGAGGGCGTCTGCCCGCCCTACGCCGGATCGGCGCCGATGCGCGCCGACAAGATGCACCTCACCCAGGTGTACGCCGAGTCCCTGGCCCCCGTCCTGCGCGATGCGATCCGCTCTGCGCAGCCTGCCGGCGACGAGTGACCCGACGCCCTCTCAGGACCGGCCGGCGACCACGCTGCCGAAGCTGACGAGCCGCGTGATCTGGCCGGTCACCCCCGCGCGAGCACCGCCCCACGCCGACACGGGCCTCAAGGAGCCCGACACGTTGCGGAAGACCGTGACGCCGCCCGACCGCTCACCGGGGCGATCACCCAGCGCATGGTCGCTGGCGGCGCCCACGACGAGGTCGCGCCGGCCGGACCCGTCCACGTCGAGGAACGCGATGGCCCGTCCGAAACCGTCGCCCGCGCCCGCGTAGCCGGGCACGCCCGCCGTGGCCTGCGTCAACGCGACGGAACCGAGTCCGGTCAGACCGCGGGACGTGCCCTTCAGGACGTAGACCGCGCCCGCGGACTCCTGGCTCCCGACTCGCCGCCGGGGCGCTCCGACGGCGACGTCGACGCGCCCGTCGCGATCAAGGTCCGTCGCCGTGAGCGATGTGCCGAACGCGTCCGCCTGCTCAGGATGGCCCGGGACGCCCGCGGACCCCAGGTCCACCCATGACGTGTCGTCGAGCGAGAAGGTCGAGCCACGAACCTCGAGCACGACGACCGCCCCGCTCAGCTTGCGGGCCGCCCCGACCCGGGAGCCCGGCACGTGCACCCACGAGTCGGGCGCACCGGCCACCACCTCGTCACGTCCGTCGCCGTCGACATCGGCTACCACCACGGACGCCCCGAGCGACCCGACGAACGGAGCGAACCTGTCCACGCCCAGCGCCTGGTTCACCTGCACACCGCCGGCCATGGTCGACGACCCGACCGCCACGCCCCGCGGACCGCCCGGCACCAGCAGGACCGCGGAGTCCCAGGCCAAGGAGGTCTCCCGGCCGTCGGGAGCACCGACGACCAGGTCCCCGTACCCGTCCGCCGTGACGCGTCCGATGCTGAGGCTGGTGCCGAGCTGGTCGTCCGCTCGGGCCGCGCCCGGCACCCCCGCCGTGCTCCTGTCGAAGGCCTGCGAGCCTGCGCCGGACAGGCCGGCGCGCGCGCCGAACAGCACGACCACGGCACCCGCGCGCCGTGCTGAACCGACCTTCGCCTCCGGCATCCCGACCGCGAGGTCGTCGTACCCGTCGCCGTTGAGATCACCCGCAGCGAGGACCTGGCCGAACCGCTCGCCGGGCAGCGCCCTGCCCGGAACCCCCACGGTGGAACGGCTCAGCCGCCGCACCGTCGACAGGTCCAGCCCGGTGCGGGACCCCGGGAACACGAACACAGCACCCGAGTGCTTCTTCGCGAAGCTCCCGTCAGGGCTCTCGCACGTGCTCCCGACCGCGAGGTCGTCGTACCCGTCGTGGTCGAAGTCGCCCGTGGCCAGCGCCGACGCGAACTCCCTGCACCAGTGCCCGCGCGTCGCCTCGTCCTGTCCGACGAAGACGTCGCTGCGCTGGAGCGAGGAGTACCGGACCGCGACCGCCCCGTCCACCGAGTGGGCCTCGGCGTCCACCCACTCCGGCCCTCGGGCGGCCACCGCGAGGTCGTCGACGCCGTCCCCGTCGAAGTCGGAGACGGTGGCCGAGGCGTGCTTCGTGGGCGCGGCGTGCGGACGTGCCTCGCTCGTCGCCAGCAGGACCGATGGTCCGATCCGGCGCCGCTCGACCTCGGGCGCCGACGCGGCGGCCGCCGGGCCCGGAGCGAGCGTCAGGGCCAGCGCGGCGAGCGTCGCCGAAGCGACCGAGAGACGAACAGCTGCAGCACGACCGGACGATCGCATGGCTCCCCTTCGAGACGGTGCGCGGTCACGGTAGTGCTCGCGCACGCACCCGCCCGTGCGGTCCTCGGAACTTCAGCCGTTCGGCTCTGCGCACCTGTCCGTCTCTTCCGCGCGACGAGCCCGTGCCGACGAGCTCGGGCAGACGAGCTCGGGCAGACGAGCTCGGGCAGACGCGGACGAGGCGGCCACGTCGGTGCCGTGCACCGGGTAGCCGCCTCGTCGTCGGGAGGTCGTGCGGGCGGACTATGCCTTGAACCGCCCGACCAGCTCGTCGAGGTGCTGGGAGTTGCGCGCCAGCTCGTCGGCCGACGAGCGCACCTGGTCGATGTTGCCGACCGTGAACTTCGCGTTCTCCGCGATCGAGCGCACGTTGTCGGCGATGCTCGTCGCCCCGACAGCGGCCTCGGCCACGTTCGCGGCCATCGAGCTCGTCGTCGCGCTCTGCTGCTCGACCGCCCCGGCGATGCTGCCCTGGTGGTCGTTGACGCGCGCGATGACCTGCGTGGTCGTCTCGATCGCCGCGACGGCGAGGTCGACGTCCGACTGGATCTGGGTGATCCGCGAGGTGATCTCCTCGGTCGCCTGAGCCGTCTGCTGCGCGAGCTCCTTGACCTCGCCGGCGACGACCGCGAAGCCCTTGCCGGCCTCCCCGGCGCGTGCGGCCTCGATCGTCGCGTTGAGCGCGAGCAGGTTGGTCTGCTGCGCGATCGTGTTGATGAGCGTCACGACCCCACCGATCGCCGCGGACGACTCGCCGAGACGGCTGATGGAGACGTTCGCCTGGTCGGTGCTGCTGACCGCCGTGCGCCCGGCCTCGCTCGCCGAGGAGGCACTGCGGGCGATCTCCTGGATCGAGACGCCCATCTCCTCGCCGGCCGCTGCCACGACCTGCACGTTGGAGGAGATCTGCTCGGCGGCGGCCGCGGCGGCCGTCGCCTGGTTGGCCGCGTCGACGGACTGGCCCGTCATGTCCGCGGCGATCACCGAGAGCTCCTGGGCTGCGGCCGACGACGTCGCCGCGGTCTCGCCGATCTGCCGGACGAGCGTGGCGATGTTCTCCACGAACCGGTTGAAGACCGTCGCGAGCGCGCCGACCTCGTCGTCGCGCGCGCTGTCGACGCGCTGCGTGAGGTCACCGTCACCGTCGGCGATCTCGCGGAGCCGGCCGGTGAGCGCGTTGATCGGGCGGGTGATGCTGCGCGTCAGGAACGCCGCGAGCAGGAGGACGACGACAGCCGCGATGCCGGTCCCGCCGACGACCGCGAGCTTGGTGGTGTTGGCCGTCTGCGTCGCCGCCTCGGCGCGCTGCGTGAGCAGTCGCTGCTCGTCGGACTCGACGCTCGCGAGGATGCCGCGGATCTCGTCCATCACGGCCTTGCCCGCGTCGGAGAGCACGATCTCCTGGGCGGCCTCGAAGCCGTCGGACTTGTAGGCGTCGACCGTCTGCTGCATCTCGGCGAACTTCGAGGAGATGAGCGGCTCGATCTCGGAGAGGCGTTCCTGCTGCGCGGGGTTGTCGCTCGTGAGCTCCTTGAGCTTGACGACGTGCGCGTTCACCGCGCTCCGCGCTGCGGTGTAGGGGGCGAGGTAGGAGTCGACGCCCGTGACGAGGAACCCGCGCTGCCCGGTCTCCGCGTCCTTGAGGGAGGACAGGATCGCGTCCGTCTCGTTCAGCACGACGTGCGTGTGCTCGACGTGCTCGCTGTTGTGCACCAACGACTGCGTGTTCAGGAAGGACACCACGCCGACCCCGGCCATCATGACGAGGATCAGCGCGTACCCGGCGGCAAGGCGGCGCCCGATGGTCCAGCTCCAACGGGACTTGCGACGACTGGGGGGGTCGACGACGGGGGAATCGCTGCTCACCGAACTGCTCCTTTGCGCACGGACGTAGACACCGGTCTAGATCGGCGGAGGCCGCTCGGTTGTGACCGCTCCGGCCGCGCGGCTTTCCCGAGGCACCGACTCGGGCCGCTCGCTACCGTGCACGCATGACCGTGTGGGAGCTCGACCTGCCGCTGACCACGCCGCGGCTCACGCTGCGGGCCCACCGCGCGACGGACCTCGACGACCTCGTCGTCTTCCACAGCGACCCGCAGGTCACGCGGTACATCCCGTGGCCCGTGCGGACGCGCGACGAGACGCGCGCGTCGCTCGAGGCGAAGGTCGGCTGGACCACGGCCCGCCCCGGCGAGTGGATCACGCTCGCGGTCGAGGAGCGCGCGACCGGCACCGTGATCGGCGAGGTCCTGCTCAAGCACGACGACGAGGCGGAGGTCGGCTACGTGCTGCGCACCGACCGTCAGGGCCAGGGGCTCGCGTCGGAGGCCGTGGCCGCGCTGCTCGACGCCGCCGCGACGAGCCTGGGCGTCACCGCGGTGCGCGCGGTCGTCGTCGACGGCAACGACGCGTCGGTGCGCCTGCTCACGCGCCTGGGCTTCCGGCCCGTCGGCCCCGGACCGCACACCACGGAGGGCGAGCCGACGACGACCTACCACCGCGCGGCCGTCCCACCACCGCGGTGACCGGTGGCGCCGCGACAGGCGTCGACGATGGTCCGAGCACACCGGCGTACGCACCGGCGGGGCCGGGGTCCGGGCACCCGGGCCACCACCACGGCGGCAAGGTCCCCGCGCTCCGCGGGACCACGACCGTGGCCGAGCACCTCGCGGGTCCGCTCACGTTCGGCGTCGGCCGGCACGGCTCGCTCGTCGTCGGCCAGGCGTTCGCCGCCCAGCTCACGTCCGTCCCGAAGGGCGGTGCGCCGGTCCCCTGGTACCAGGGCGAGGAGGGCACGGACGTCGCGGCGGTCTCGATCGCCGACGGGACGACCACGTTCGCGACACGCGTCGGCGACCAGGAGAGCGTGTCGTCGTCGCTGCTCATGCAGCGCGACAGGCGCGGGACCATCCGCCAGGTCGCGGACCTGCTCGCCTTCGAGCAGAGCGCGAACCCCGACGCGGTGAACACGTACGGCTTCACGGACCTGCCCGCGGAGTGCGCGGCGCAGGTCCCGCCGATGTTCGCGCCGTACACCGGCGCGGTCGACTCGCACGCGTACGGCTCGGCCACGGTGCACGGCCTGACGTACGTCGCCGACGCGGGCGCGAACGCGATCCTGTCGGTCGACCGGCGGGGCACGGTCCGCACCGTCGCGGTCCTGCCACCCGTCGAGGTCACCGTGACCGCCGAGGCCGCGGCCGCCTTCGGGCTGCCGGACTGCGTCGTCGGCGAGTCCTACGGGTTCGAGCCCGTGCCGACCGACGTCGAGGTCGGCCGCCACGGCGCGCTCTACGTCACGACACTCCCGGGCGGGCCCGAGGACGGCAGCCTCGGCGCGAACGGCGCGCTGCACAGGATCGACCCGCGCACGGGCCGGATCACGACCCTGGCCACCGGGTTCGCCGGCGCGACCGGCGTCGCGCTCGACCCGTCCGGCAACGCCTACGTCGCCGAGCTCCAGGGCAACGAGGTGTCCGTCGTGACGCGGTGGGGCAAGGTCCGCGTCCTCGGTGCGTTCACGCAGCCCGCGGGCGTCGAGTGGGCGAACGGGAAGCTCTACGTCTCGACCGACGTGTTCGGTGACGGCTCGATCGTCGCCGCGAAGGTCCGCTGACACCCGGCCGCACCGCGCACCACGAAGTCCCCGGTACGACGAGCGCGACTCGTCCTGCCGGGGCCTTCGTCGCGCGGGGACCCTTCGGCAGGCTGCGACACTCGGGCGACGACGACGAAGGGCGGACCCATGGAGCTCGACCTCGCCGCGGCCCTCGCGGACGCGCGCAGCGAGTACGACAAGATGGTGGCGGGCGACTGGTACCGCTACCGGTTCGGCCCCGAGCTCGGCGACCTGACCACCGCGACGCAGCGGACGTGCCGCCGCATCACCGCGCTGTACGACGAGGACCGCGAGGCCGCCGCCGCGCTCTTCCGCGACCTGCTGGGCACGGTCGGCGAGGGCGTCGACTTCCGCCCGCCGCTCTACCTCGACTACGGCCACCGCCTGCACGTCGGCGACCGGACGTTCGTCAACGCCGACTTCCTGACGCTCGGCGGCGGCGAGATCCGCATCGGCGCGGACGTCCTGATCGGCCCGAGCGTGCGCCTGTACACCCCGACGCACGTGCTCGACCCGGAGCTGCGCCCGCAGGGGTGGGAGCGGGTCTCGCCCATCACGATCGAGGACGGCGTGTGGCTCGGCGGCAGCGTCGTCGTGTGCCCGGGCGTGACGATCGGTGCGCGCTCGGTGATCGGCGCGGGGTCGGTCGTGACGAAGGACGTCCCGGCCGACGTCATCGCGGCGGGCAACCCCGCACGCGTCGTGCGCCGGCTCGACGGCTCACCCGCCTGAGCCGTCACCTCACCCGACGAGGGAGCGCCCGACGAGGTGCGCCCGACGAAGGTGCGACCGCCGCTCGTGACGGCGGTCGCACCGGGCGTGCTCGAGGCGGCCCTCAGGCGTCGCGGCGCAGCCGGGCGCCCAGCGCCCACGCCCCCACGACCGCACCCGCGGCGGCGAGGATCACGTCCTTGAGCACGTACTGGGCGGTGAGGGTCGGGCCGCCGGCCGGGAACAGCTCGTCGAAGAACAGCACGAGCGGCGACATGATCCCGACGAGCGCGACGGCCAGCAGCACCAGCCCCGTGCGCAGGAACCGGCCGGTGAGCAGCGTCAGGCCGATCACGGTCTCGATGACCGCCGTCATGAGCAGCGCTGCGCTCGGACCCACCAGGTGCAGCGTGAGCTCGCCGACGGTGCGCTGCGCGAGGTCCTCCGCAGGGCTGACCCCCGGGAAGAACTTGAGCACGCCGAACCCGAGGAACACCAGGCCGAGCGCGACGCGCAGCGCGGTGATCGAGTACCTCGCGAGGATCTCGGCGAGCGTGTCGACGGCGCGTTCACCCCGCGAGCGCCACCGGCGCACGAGGGCGGACGGCCCGGTCGTCGGGAGGGTCGAGGTCGTCGCGTCGGTCCACGTGTTGGCGGGGACCAGCGCGTCCGCGGCGGGGTCGGCCGCGGGCTTCGTCGGCGGCGCGTACCTCGTCGTGCGGGACGCCGAACGGGACTTCAGGGAGAGCGCAGGCATGGAGGTGCCCTTCGTGTGGCGGCCGGAGGCCGGGGGGGAACCGCACGGCGCCGTGTGGCGCGGGAGACGTGCGGGATGGCTACCGGTCGGTAGCTTCGGCGGACGAGGAGAGCCGCACCCCGATGTCTGATACGTCCGGTTCCGGTTTCACCCCGGCGTGCAGGGCTCACAACCCCGGGGCAACCGACTCCTTCGGCACCCAGCCGGTCGTGCCGCTCACCACGACCTTGCGCCAGCCGCCGGACGTCTCCTTGGGCCAGACCTGCGTGCCCGCCTTCGCGACGAACATCGCGGAGGCCTTCGCGTTCGGCGCGGTCCGCACCGTCACCGCGTACGCCAGGTGGTAGGTCTTGCTCTGCGAGATGTAGTCGGTGTGCACCCAGCCGCGCGTCTTCGTGCCGTTGACGACGGCCCACACGGGGATGAACCCGTTGGTCTTCGTGCCCGGCTTGTTCGTGAGCTTGGTGTTGGGCGCGAGCGTCGCCAGGACGCGGTTGCTCGTCGACGGTCCCGCCCGCAGGTTGAGGTTCGTCGTGGAGTAGTACGTGCACCTCGTCGGCGCGGGCGACCGCCGGTCCGCGGTCGCCTTCGCCACCACCGGGAGCTGGTAGCCCTCGAGCCACGTCGCCGGGTCGACCGACGTGCCCGAGCCGTAGAACGCACCCTGCCAGACCTCGAGGTGCAGGTGCGGGGCGGTCGCCGGACCGGACGCGCCCACGTCGGCGATCCGCTGGCCGACCTTGATCTTCTGCCCGACGCGCACGTACTTGCCCGGGGTCCACGGGTGCACGTACGCGATCCACGTCGGCGTGCCCTCGATGACCGAGTGCACCGTGACGTAGCCCGCGGCCCCGTTCTTCGGGGCGACGACGTGCGTCACCACGCCGGACGCGACCGCGTAGATCGGCCTGCCGTCGGGCGTCCCCATGTCGAGCCCGAGGTGGAACGTGGACGCGCCGCGCACCGGGATGCACCGCGGACCCCACCCGGACGTCAGCGCGTACGACTCGTTCGTGAGCGGCAGGATCAGCACCCGCCCGCTCTTCGTGCGGTGCCGCGACACGTCGTCCGGGACCTTCATCACCGTGTCGGTCGCGGTGCTCACCGCGCCCTGGCTGCGGACCATCGCGTCCGCGGTCGATGACGGCGGCGGCTCGGTGGTCGCGCCGGCGGGCGCGGCGCCCACCACTGCGGCGGCCCCGAGGGCGAGGGCGACCACCAGGCCGCCGAGGGTGCGCGGCGCGTGCGTCCGGATACGCATGGGTGTGTCTCCTTGCCGGGGGTGTCACGTCCTATTCGGCACGCGCAGCAGCGACTTGAGCCTTTCGTCGGCTTCCGCCGTCCCGACGACCAGCGTGCGCCGACGACGGAGCCCCGGCGACCCGAGGCGCGGGACCTGCCCGCGGCGGTCAGCCGCGCGGATCGTGCACGACGTGCGCGGCGTCGAGGTCGAGGCCGAGGTCGAGCCAGCGCGCGAGGTCGGCGATCTGTGCGTCGACCGCGTCACGCACGTCGGAGGTCCACCGCCCGTCCTCGTGCACCGCGTGCACGACGAGGCGGCCACCGCGCCGGTCCGCGGTCGCGTCGAGCTTGCCGACCAGGCGGTCGCCGTGCAGCACGGGCAGCGCGTAGTACCCCCAGCGCCGCTGCGCCGCGGGCTTGTACATCTCGAGCACGTACTCGAACTCGAACAGCTCGGCGACGCGCTTGCGGTCGAACAGCAGCCGGTCGAGCGGGGACAGCAGCGCCGTGCGCGGCTCGAGCTCGCCGTCCAGCAGGGCGGCATCGACGCGCCAGCGGCCGCGCACCCCCTCGACCGTCGCGACCTCGCCGGCGCCACCGGCGTGCAGCGGCTCGACCCGCGTCTCCTGCGCACGCTCGCGCAGGATGCCCAGCGACCGCAGCCGCCGTTCGTCGCGGATGCGGCGCGCCTCGTCGGCCGGCACGGGCTCGTCCGGCGGGTACACGCGCTCGGCCAGGTCCCACAGCTTCTCGCGGCCCCGCCGCCCTGCGGCCGCCACGTCGCCGCACTCGACGAGCAGGCCCAGCATCATCGTGACGTTCCGGCGGTTGTTCCAGCCCGACGAGCGCCACGGCCGCACGCACGTGTCGGGCAGCTCGGCCGCGGTCAGCGGCCCGTCCGCCCGCAGCCGCTCGAGGACGTCCAGGCGACACGCGCGGTTGTCGTCCAGCCACTGCGCGTTCGCGAGCTGCCAGGCCGGCGCGTCCTCGCCGCCCGGCCACGCCGCCATCTCGGCGGTCAGCAGGCGGACGTCCTCGGCGACCAGCAACCGGCCCTGGACCTCCACGACGCGCTGCTCGGCGACGAGGTCCTCGAGCTCGTGCGGGTCGTACGCCGGCCCGAGGCGGCTGAACAGCACCAGGTCCGCGCTCGGGGCGACGGCCGCGATCGGGTCGTGCTGCAGGAACGTGAGCCGCTGCACGGCGTCCAGGACACCCTCGGGGCGGTGAGCCGTGAGCAGCTGCGCCCGGACGGCGAGCCGCCGGGCGTCCGCTCGCGTCAGCTCGAGCACCGCCATGCGGGCAGCCTAGGCACGCCCACCCACAGGCCGGTGCCCGCGTGGTCAGCGCCGCGCGGTCAGCGCCGCGCGCGCAGCGCCTTCACCGCGCCCGTGGACCACAGCGCCCACGCGACGAGCACCGGCTGGAACGCGAGCCGCACGAGCCGCTTCGTGTCGGAGTCGAGACCGAACCCGTCCCGGTGCTCGAGCCACTGGCCGACGTTGCCGGGGAAGACCACGACGAAGAACGCCGCGGCCACGAGTCCGACCGCCACGCGCCACCGCGGCAGCACGACGAGCGCCGTCCCGAGCGCGATCTCCACCGCGCCCGAGGCGAGCACGGTCAGGTCGGTGTCGACCGGGAACCACGACGGCACCTGCGCCTGGAACTCCTCGCGGGCGAACGTGAGGTGCCCGATCCCGGCGAGCACCAGCCCGATCCCCAGCCCGACGCGCGCGACGCCGCGCGGCACGCTGTCCGCGGGAGGGACGCCCGTCAGGGCGTCACGCACCCGGTCGACTCCCCTGACCTGCTCCGATGTACTCACCGGCTCATCGTCGCCGCCCGCCGCCCGCACCGCACGACGACGGCGCCGCCTCATCCCTGCGCGGGCGGGTCCGCGTGCCGGCGTCCGCCGAACAGGGGCGAGGGGAACGACGGCGCCACCTTGCCGCCCGCGAGCCAGTCGGTCAGGCGCGCGACCTCGTCGTCGATCGCGGCACGCGCCCAGGCGTCGACCGGCTCGAGCAGCGCGAGCTCGATCGCGCCGCTCGTCGCGGCCCACGCCCCGACCACGCGGCCGTCGACCCAGACCGTCGGGCCCGCGTTGCCGATCACGTCGACCACCTGGCGCGCGTGCGCGCCGAGGTACCAGTCCCGCTCGGCCCAGCCCATCGTCGTCGGGTCGAGTCCGGGTAGGAGTGCCACCCAGCGCCCGGGCGGCTCGACGGGCGCGAGGTCGTCCGGCAGGAGCCAGCCGATCGACTCGGTGCCCTCCAGCCCCACGGGCACCGCCGCGAGCTCGGCCAGCGACCGCCGCACCGCGGTGAGCGTCGACCCGAGCCACCACTGCACGTCGCGCTCGGTCCCGGGCCCGAACGCACGCAGCCAGCGCGCGACCAGCTCGGTGTGGGCGGCCGCCTCGTCGACCGGTGGGAGAGGGCCGCCCAGCCAGGTCTCGGTGAGCGTCCAGGTGGGCCGGGACGCGGTCCATCCCCCGCGGTTCTCGCCGCGCACCAGCACCCCGCGCGCACCGAGGTACGTGAGGATCCGGGGCATCACGGGGATCACGGTGGCCCACGTCGACGCCGGCGCCGCCGTGAACGTCCCGCCGGCCTCGGGCACCTCGGTGCGCAGCTCGGCGGCGGTCCGGCACCGTCCGTCGGCGAGCACCGCCACGACCTGCGCGGCCGCGCGGTCGAGCCACGCCTCGGCGTCCCCGAACCCGCCGTCGAGGCGGAGCTCCTTGACGAGCCTGCGGCGCTCGGTGCCCGCGACGCGCGCCCCGGGCGAGGCGACGACCGCGGGCAGCAGGTCCGTGCCCGTGACCCACTGCGTGCGCCGCATCGCGAGCTGCCGGACGAGCGAGCGCCGCCCGTAGAGCTCGTCGTCCAGGTCGCTCGTCGCGAACCCCGGCACCCGCGCCCAGGACGCGACGTACGGCCCGGACGCGTCCGTCCCGTGCAGCACGACGAGCGCCCGCACGGCTGCCTGCACGTTCGCGAGCGGCTCGGCGAGCCCGTGCCGCCGCGCCAGCCGCGCGCGCCGCTGCTCGGTGTCGACGACGAGGGCGACCTCGGGGCGCTCACGGACCATGCGCCGATCATCCCCGTGGCCGCCCACAGGCGACGCGCCGGAAGCGCGACGAGCCGCCGACCGCAAGCCTCGAATCGATCAGATCTCAACACCCGGCCGTCGGGAGACACGGAGGGAACGCGGGCACGATGGTCCGAATCTGTGCGGACATGTTGTTTTCTGATCGAAAGTCCCCCCTCGTCGGACGTGTCTCGCGCTACGCTCACCCGCATGACGTGGTTGGTGACGGGCGGGGCGGGGTACATCGGCGCACACGTGGTGCGCGCGTTCACGAAGGTCGGGCTCGAGCCGGTCGTCCTGGACGACCTGTCCAGCGGCCACGAGGAGTTCGTCCCGCCGGGCGTGCCGTTCGTGCACGGCTCGGTCGACGACCCGGACGTCGTCGCCGACACGCTCGCGCGGCACGGCATCGAGGGCGTCGTGCACCTCGCCGGGTTCAAGTACGCGGGCGTCTCGGTCGAGCGCCCGCTGCACACGTACCGGCAGAACGTCGCAGGCACGCTCACGCTGCTCGAGACCATGGCCGAGCAGGGCGTCGACGCGATCGTCTACTCGTCCTCGGCTGCGGTCTTCGGCACCCCGGACACCGACCTCGTGACCGAGCAGACACCCACCACGCCCGAGTCCCCCTACGGCGAGTCCAAGCTCGTCGGCGAGTGGCTGCTGCGCGACCAGGCGCGCGCCACGGGGCTCAAGCACACGAGCCTGCGGTACTTCAACGTCGTCGGCTCGGGCACCCCCGACGTCTACGACACGAGCCCGCACAACCTGTTCCCGCTCGTGTTCGAGGCCCTGCTCGCGGGCCGGACGCCGGTCATCCGCGGCGACGACTACCCCACACCCGACGGCACCTGCGTGCGCGACTACCTGCACGTCGCGGACCTCGCCGACGCCCACGTCGCGGCGGCCCGCACGCTCGCCGAGGGCGGCACGCTCGAGCCGGTGTACAACCTCGGCTCAGGCGAGGGGCTGTCGGTGCGCGAGATCATGACGGCCGTCGCCGAGGTCACGGGCATCGACTTCACGCCCGAGATCGCGGCCCGCCGCCCGGGAGACCCCGCGCGGATCGTCGCCTCGGGGGAGCTCGCGGCACGCGACCTGGGCTGGCGCATGACCCACACGATCCAGGACATGGTCCGCAGCGCCTGGGCGGCTCGCTCGAGCGCCTGACCCGCCACTCCCGGCGGCCCGCGTGCGGGCGCGGGGCCGTCAGGACAGGACGTGGGCGGCGAATGCCTCCATCGACTTCTGCGTGCCCGCGTAGATCCCCTCGTCGCGGGGCCAGTGGACGATCACGTCCGTGAAGCCCAGCGCGGCGGCCCGCTCGACGCCCTCGATCGCGAGGTCCGACGAGGTCAGCGAGTACACCGGCGCCCCGTCCAGGCTCAGGTAGCGGCGCAGCGGCACGGCGCCCGGGCGGTGCGCGCGCTCGATCTCGTCGAACGCGGCGGCCTGCTCGGCGAGCGCCGCCCACCAGCGCTCCTGCGCGCGAGCGGGGTCGTCCTCGAGGTCCTCCGTCGCGTACGACGCGCCGTAGGTGACCCAACCCTGGCCGTACCGCGCGGCGAGCGTCATCGTGCGCGGGCCCGCGGCCGCGACGACGAAGGGCGTGCGCGGACGCGCGATCGTGCCCGGGACCATGCGCGCGTCGTGCGCGGTGTAGAACTCGCCCGCGTGCTCGGTGACCGGATGCGTGAGCAGCGTGTCGAGCACGCCGACGAACTCCTCGAACCGTCGGGTCCGCTCGCCGCGCGTGACCGCGGTCCCCGTCACGGACGCGTCGAAGCCCTCACCGCCGGCACCCACGCCGAGCAGGAAGCGCCCGCCGGAGACGTCGTCGAGCCCCATGACGTCCTTGGCGAACGGGACCGGGTGCCGGAAGTTGGGCGACGCGACGAACGTGCCGAGCCCGATCCGCGAGGTCGCCTCGGCCGCGGCCGCGAGCAGCGGCACGGTCGCGAACCACGGCTCGTCGGCGAGCGTGCGCCACGCGAGGTGGTCGTACGTCCACGCGTGGTCGAAGCCCCACTCCTCCGCCTGGCGCCACTTGTCCCGCTGCGTCGCCCAGCGCTCCTGCGGCAGCAGCACGATCCCGACCCGCACACCGATCCCCATGTGGCCGACCCTAACCGCGTCCGCGCCGCGGCCCCGGGCGCCCGGCGCGGGACGGCGCCTGCCCGCCCGATGCGTCAGGACCAGCCGAGCTCGTGGAGGCGGTCGTCGTCGATGCCGAAGTGGTGCGCGACCTCGTGGACCACCGTGATGGCGACCTCCTCGACGACGTCCTCGCGCGTGTCGCAGATCTCGAGCGTGGGGTTGCGGAAGACCGTGATGCGATCGGGCAGCGAGCCCGCGGCCCACGAGTCGGTGCGCTCGGTCAGCGGGACGCCCTCGTAGAGACCCAGCAGGTCCTCCTCGCCGGGCGGGGGCTCGTCCTCGACGAGCACGACGACGTTGTCCATCACCGCGGCGAGCTCGGCGGGGATCTCGTCGAGCGCGTCCCGGACGGCGTCGTCGAACTCCTCGCGCGACATCTCGAACACGGCTCCATCCTGCCCGGCCCGCAGCGTCCGCGTCCCCCGCCGGGCCGGATGGACCCGCGCGATCAGCGGTGTGAGCAGCGTCGCGGCGGCCCGCTTTGGAGTTCCGGGCAAGTCCCCGTATGCTCATCCACGGTCAACCGACGCCTCGACGTCTGGGGCGACGCCCTCATCGTCTAGCGGCCTAGGACCCCGCCCTTTCACGGCGGTAGCACGGGTTCGAATCCCGTTGGGGGTACGAGAACGTGCAGTGGAAGATGCAAGACTAGGTCTCATCACGAGGCCCCGTAGCGCAGTTGGTTAGCGCGCCGCCCTGTCACGGCGGAGGTCGCGGGTTCAAGTCCCGTCGGGGTCGCTCGACTTATGCCGGTCCTCGTGGCCGGCATCGTCGTTGGAGGCAGCTCCACGGCTCTGTAGCTCAGTTGGTAGAGCGTTCGACTGAAAATCGAAAGGTCACCGGATCGACGCCGGTCGGAGCCACTGCACGAAGCCCGCCAGGGAGCAGCCTGGCGGGCTTCGTCGTTCCCAGCCCCGTGCGCCGTGCCTCCTGCGCCGTCGCGCAGTTCCCGCCACGGAGAACCTGCGCGCGTCCTGCTTCGCGACGCCCCTGCCTGACTAGGCTGGCGACACACCCGTCGCCCCAGGAGGAGCCCGTGACGACCGACCGCGGTCCCGAACGCCGCCGATTCCTCGACCGCCTCACCGAGCCGATCGCCGAGCGCGCCCGCGAGAAGCTCGGGCAGGCGGAGGACAAGGTCCGCTCGTCGATCCAGGCCGAGATCGACGCGGTCGGCGCGAGCGTCCGGGCGCGGGCCGTGCAGGTCCGGCCGTCGGCGATCGCGTTCGCGTCGGCGGCGCTGCTCACGCTCTTCGGGCTCGCGCTGTTCGTGACCGCCGCGGTGATGGGCCTCGCGCACGTCGTCGAGCCCTGGCTCGCGGCGCTGCTCGTCGGTGCGGCGCTCCTGCTCGTCGCGACCGGCTTCGCCGCGTGGGGCCGCAGCCATCTCCCCCGCACGCCCGCCGCGCGAATCACGCCGATCCCCGAGAGCACGCACCCCGCCGAGGAGCTCGTGCACCCCTGGGACAACTGACCCCGACGGCCGCACGCGGACCCGGCCGGCCGGCCCGGCACGCACGACGTGGGCGTTCGCCGCGCGGCACGCGGACGACCCCAGCACACTGAGGGTCTGCGCCGCAGCACCCGGCAGGACGACGAAAGGCAGCACCGATGACGACGAACGCGCCACCGCAGCGTTCGCTCGGGCAGCTCGTGAGCGACCTGAGCGAGCAGACCTCCCGGCTCGTCCGAGCGGAGATCGCGCTCGCGAAGACCGAGATCGCCGAGCGCGCGAAGATCCTCGGCGCCGGGGCGGGCATGCTCGTCGCGGCGGGCGTCCTGGCGCTGTACCTGCTCGCCGCGGTGCTCACGACGCTCGTGATCGTGCTCGACCTGTGGCTGCCCCTGTGGCTGGCAGCGCTGATCATGACGGTCCTGCTGCTGCTGGTCGTCCTGATCCTCGGGCTGCTGGGCGTCAAGGCGCTGCAGAAGGCGTCGCCGCCGGCACCCCAGGCGGCGATCGCGAGCGTGCAGGACGACATCGCCGCGCTCAAGGGGCCGTCGGCATGAGCATCGCTGGACCGCTGGGAGGAGCCCGATGACCGACGAGAAGCCCGCGCCGACCCCGTTCAGCACGCCGTCGATGGTCGCGATCGAGGCGGAGATCGCCGCGACGCGTCACCAGCTCGCGACGACGGTCGACGAGCTCACCGCTCGCCTCGCTCCGCGCGCCCAGGCGGACGCGGCCATCACGACGGCTCGTCGCCTGGCGTCGGACGCCACGAGCCCCGAGGCGAGCCCGGAGGCCCGCGCGCACGCCCGTCAGGTGCTCGGCGGCGTCGCGATCGCCGCCGCGTTCGTCGCGACGATCGTCGTGCTGCGCATCGCACGCCGCTCGCGCTGACCCACGGCGGGCCCCTGTCCGGACTCGCGCGGGTCCGGACATGGGAAGACCCCGGGACATCCGTCCCGGGGTCCTGGCGGGGGCCCGTACGTGAGGGAGCCGGCCCCGCGCCACGCGGCGGTCAGACCTGTGCCCGTCCGACCAGGACGGCGTCACGGATGACCACGCGGCATCGCTGAGACCCACGCCCGCCCGCCGACGCGCCTCGCGCGCCGGACTCGGGGGCGGGGTCGGTCAGCTGACCGCGCGCTGCTGGGGGATGCCCTGGAGCAGCGCCTGCACCTCGGACTCGAGGTAGCGACGGTGCCCGCCGAGCGTGCGGATCGACGAGAGCTTGCCAGCCTTCGCCCAGCGCGTCACGGTCTTCGGGTCCACGCGGAACAGCGTGGCGACCTCGGACGGCGTGAGCAGGTTGTCGGTGGGTGCGGGCTTGACGGTCATGGTGCTGCCTCCTGGCTTGCGGGCGACGCCGGGACTCCCCTTCCCGGCCACCGCCGGTGCGGTGGTGCTGTCGGTACGAGCCAGGACGCCACATCGACGCCTCGCCGCACCCGCTAGCATGTGCGAACCCGGCATGTGACGCATTCCGGGACACGATTTCGTTACGAAAGGGTACAACCCGGTCCTGTGAACCGACGAGTCCGCTGGTGAGCGGCTTGCAAGGTCAGCCTAAACCGGACGTTTCACCCGCGCCCGGCGGAGCCGCGATGCGGAGCATCGATACCCCGGCGTGGCGCAGAGGTGCGCCCTGGGTGAACGTGATGCGAGTCGCCCCCTCGCGAGTGGCCGGAATAACGGGATTCCATGTAGCGTTGCCGAACGAACAGACGATTCAGCATCCCGGGGCCGCACGTGTGAGCACGGTGCCGCCCCGCTTCCACGTTAGAGGGGGTCGATGCCATGGGGCGCGGCCGTCAGAAGGCTAAGCAGACGAAGGTGGCGCGGGAGCTGAAGTACTTCAGCCCGGACACCAACTACCGAGCGCTCGAGCAGGAGCTGTCGACTCACGTCGACCCCATCGAGCGCCGTAGCGTAGCCGCGGTCGACACCGACGACGAGCCTGACGACGACTACGGTCGCCGCTGGCTCGACGACGATCGCTGACCCTGCGAGCGTTTCCCTCGCGCGTCGTCACCCGTCTCGCGCGACGAGCTGACGACACCCACGCCGACCACGTCGGCGTCGTGCTCTCCTCACGCTGAGCCGTCGTTCTTCTGCTCGTCCCTCGTCGCCTGCCCGGCCTGGCAGGCGACGAGTGCGTGCGGTGACCGCGCGTCGTCGGGACGCGCCGGTCAGGAGACCCGGTACTCGCCCGTCAGGCGGACCGCGCCACCCGCGACCCCCTTGGTGCCCGAGACGAACCCCGGCGCGCCGACGACGTCACGGGCGGGGTCGGCCTCACGGACCGTGCCGAGCTCCCACGCCGGCAGCCCGAGCTGTGCGGCGTGCGCGAGCACGCCGTCGACGGCGTCCGCGGCGACCACGGCCACCATGCCGACGCCCAGGTTGAGCGTGCCCTCGAGGTCGGTCCACGGCACCTGACCGAGGCCCTGGACCAGCGAGAACACGGGGGGAAGCGTCCAGGCCCCGCGGTCCACGTCGGCCACCAGACCGCCCGGCAGGATGCGCGCCACGTTCGCGGCGAGCCCGCCGCCCGTGACGTGGCTGAACGCGTGCACGCCGGCAGTCCCCGCACGGCGCGCGATCGCGAGGCAGTCCGCGGCATAGACGCGCGTCGGCTCGAGGAGCTCCTCGCCGAGCGTGCGGCCGAGCTCGTCGACGTGCCGCTCGAGGCCCCAGCCCGCCTGGCGGACCACCGCGCGCACGAGTGAGTAGCCGTTGGAGTGCAGCCCGCTGGACGCGAGCGCGACCAGGACGTCGCCGGCGTGGACGCGCTCCGGACCGAGCAGCTCGTCGGCCTCGACGACGCCCGTCGCGGCACCGGCCACGTCGTACTCGTCGGGAGCGAGCAGGCCCGGGTGCTCGGCGGTCTCGCCGCCCACGAGCGCGGTCCCCGCGACCTGGCACGCCTGCGCGATGCCGCGCACCACGTCGGCGATGCGCTCGGGCACCACGCGACCGGTGGCGATGTAGTCCGTCATGAACAGCGGCTCGGCACCGACCACGACGATGTCGTCGACGACCATGCCGACGAGGTCGAACCCGATGGTGTGGTGGATGTCGAGCGCCTGCGCGATCGCGACCTTCGTGCCGACGCCGTCGGTCGACGTCGCGAGCAGCGGGTGGCGGTAGCGCGTGAGGAAGCTCGCGTCGTACAGGCCCGCGAAGCCGCCGACCCCGCCGAGCACGCGTGCACCGTGCGTCGCGCGCACGGCGTCCTTCATCAGCTCGACGGCCTTGTCGCCCGCCTCGGTGTCGACGCCCGCGGTGGCGTAGGTGATCGGCGCGGCGGTGGCGGGCACGTCGTCGGGCAGGGAGGTCACGGTCGCTCCAGGGGGTCGGCTCTGCCGGGCGCGGGCGCCGGGCGCAGGGTCGGGTTCGTCAGCTCGCGGGTCGTCGAGTCACAGGTCGTCGAGTCAGGGGTGGTCGAGCGCCGTGGCGGCACCGCCGCCGGGCAGGATCGAGACCAGCCCGTCCTCGGGTGCGCCCAGCGGCAGCTCGTTCTGCTCGAGCAGGTTCTTGCCGAGCCGGTCGGCGGGCGGCAGCTCGATCGGGTAGCGACCCGAGAAGCACGCGGTGCACAGCTGGCTCGCGGGCTGCTCGGTCGCCTCGATGAGCGCCTCCTCCGAGATGTAGCCGAGCGAGTCCGCGCCGAGCGACGCGGCGATCTCGTCGGCGGACAACCCGTTCGCGATGAGCTCGGCACGGCTCGCGAAGTCGATGCCGTAGAAGCACGGCCACTTCACGGGCGGCGACGAGATGCGCACGTGCACCTCGGCCGCGCCGGCCTCCCGCAGCATGCGGATGAGGGCGCGCTGCGTGTTGCCGCGCACGATCGAGTCGTCGACGACGACGAGACGCTTGCCGCGGATGACCTCGCGCAGCGGGTTCAGCTTGAGCCGGATGCCGAGCTGGCGCAGGGTCTGCGACGGCTGGATGAACGTGCGGCCCACGTACGCGTTCTTCGTCAGACCCTGCCCGAACGGGATGCCCGACTGCTGCGCGTACCCGACCGCGGCGGGCGTGCCGGACTCCGGCACGGGGATGACGAGGTCCGCCTCGGTGGGGTGCTCGAGGGCCAGCTTGCGGCCCATCTCGACGCGCGCCGCGTGGACCGAGCGGCCCGCGATCGTCGTGTCCGGGCGGGCCAGGTAGACGTACTCGAACACGCAGCCGGCACGCTCGGGCGTCGCGAACTTGGTCGAGCGCAGACCGTCGGCGTCGATCGCGAGGAACTCGCCCGGCTCGACCTCGCGCACGAAGCTCGCGCCGACGATGTCGAGCGCCGGGGTCTCGGACGCCACGACCCAGCCGCGCTCGAGCCGCCCCAGCACGAGCGGCCGCACCCCCTGCGGGTCGCGGGCCGCGTACAGCGTGCGCTCGTCCATGAACACGAGCGAGAAGGCGCCGCGCAGGCGAGGCAGGACCTCGAGCGCGGTGGACTCGAGGGTGTGGTCCGGGTCGCCCGCCAGGAGCGCCGTGATGAGCGCCGTGTCGGTGGTGTTGCCGCGTGCGAGCTCGCCGCGCCGCTGGCTGCCGTACCGCTCCGCGACGAGCTCGACGAGCTCGGCGGTGTTGGTCAGGTTGCCGTTGTGGCCGAGGGCGACCGTGCCGGCGGCCGTGGGGCCGAGCGTGGGCTGCGCGTTCTCCCAGTTGCTGGCGCCGGTGGTCGAGTAGCGCGCGTGCCCGATGGCGATGTGCCCCTGCAGGGCGTTCAGCGCGGTCTCGTCGAAGACCTGGGAGACCAGACCCATGTCCTTGTAGACCAGGAGCTGCGAGCCGTTGCTCGTCGCGATGCCCGCGGACTCCTGTCCACGGTGCTGCAGCGCGTACAGCCCGAAGTAGGTGAGCTTGGCGACCTCCTCGCCCGGAGCCCAGACACCGAAGACGCCGCAGGCGTCCTGGGGGCCTTTCTCGTCCGGGAGGAGGTCGTGGTTCAGTCGTCCGTCAGCGCGGGGGGCCACGCGTCCATGGTCGCACACCGACCCTGGACCCATGGCCCCCCGTTCACCGCTGGATCAGATCACCACTTGGCGTTGCGCGCGAGCTCCAGGGCGATCTCCTGCCACCACTGACCGGCAGCCGGGCCGCCGTTGCACGAGCCGTCGGACTCGCCCGGCAGCTTGACCCACAGCAGCGCGTCGAGGCCCGACGAGTCGTTCACGAGGCGCGGCTTGTCACCGAGCGCCCGGCCACGCGGGTTGCACCACTCGCCGTTGCTGCCGTTGCCGTTGCGCGAGGTGTCGATGACGTAGCCCTTGCCGCCGAGGCGCTGCGAGATCTGCTCGCCGTACGACTGCGACGACGAGGTCGTCTGGTAGTTCGACGTGTTGAGCGCGAAGCCCACCGCGTACTCGAACCCGATCTGGTTGAGGCGGTTCACCGCGGTGTCGACCGACAGCCACGTCGAGTGCCCCGCGTCGATGTACACGCGGCCACCGGCCTGCGTGAGCGACTTCGCGGCGTACTTCAGGAAGCCCACGCGGTCGCCCTGGCCGCTGCAGTCACCGAGCTGCGCGAGCGCGTCGGGCTCGAGCACGATGATCGGGCGGCCCACGATGCCCCGCGCGACCGTGTCGACCCACTGCGCGTACTCGCTCTCCGGCACCCCACCGCCCGAGTGCGAGCCGCAGTCACGGCCCGGGATGGCGTAGATGACGACCGAGACCGTCTTGCCTGCCGACGAGGCACGGCTCGTCGCGTCCCGCATCTGCTGCTGCGAGACCGACGGGCTGTTCCAGTTGCCGATCCACACCGACTGCGGCGTCAGCGCGATCTTCGCCAGGAGGTCCTTGGTGCTGCCGGATGCCGCCTGCCAGGCCGTGTACGACTGGTTCGTCGTGTCGACGTACAGGTCACCGCTCGGCTGCGGCGGCGGGGTCGTCGTGGGCGTGGGCGTGGGGGTCGGCGTCGGGGTGGGCGTCGGCGTCGGGGTGGGGGTCGGCGTCGGGGTGGGGTTCTGCGTGGGGCCGGTCGTCGGGACCGTCCCCGTGCAGGCGACGCCGTTGACCGTGAAGGACGTCGGCGCCGGGTTGGCGGACGTGAAGGCGCCGATGAAGCCGAACGACGCGCTCCCGCCGGTGCCGAGCGCACCGTTCCACCCGACGCTCGACGCCGAGACCTGCGAGCCGGACGTCTGCACGTCGGCGTTCCACGACTGCGCGACCTTCTGGCCCGAGGCCGGCCAGGTCCAGGCGACCTTCCACGACGAGATGGCCGAGCCGAGGTTGGTGATCTTCACGTCGCCCTGGAAACCACCGGGCCACTGGCTCTGGACGGTGTAGTCGACGCGGCAGCCCTCGGCTGCGGTCGCCGAGCTCGCGGCGACGGTCAGGCCGCCGATCGCGAGCGTGGCGGCGGACAGCAGCGCGGCTGCCCGGGAGGACGTTCTACGGGCGGTCATGGACGCTCCTTGAGCTTGCTGACTCGGACTGTCCGGCTTCGCCGAGCGGTGACGGAGCGCATGCCTTGCCGTCCTCCGCATCGACGTCGACGCGTGAGCCCGCCCGGGACCGGTACCGACGAGAGAACCCGACCTCTCCCTCCGGCGGCCACACCTCGGCGCCGACCACATCGATTAGGGCCTCCGGTCACCCCTGGTCGGGTCACGCCCACCCGGCGCAGCGCGGAGCACGGGCCGCGAGACACGATGACGCGATGACGCGACCGGTCCGCACGACGAGCACGCGCTCGGCGCGCCCCGGGCGTCAGGCCAGCGGGTCGCGGCTGCGGCGGTCCGCCCGCGCAGCCAGCGCACCGCCGACGAAGCCACCGACGACCGCGCCGGTCACGCCCATCACGACGCGGATCGTGCCCTGCCCGTCGAGGAACGAGATGAAGCCCTGGCCCGAGGGGACGTCCGACGAGAGCCCCCCGCCGTCGCCGCTCACCCACCCGACGACCGCCGTGGCCAGCAGCGCGACGACGACCCCGACGACCGCGCCCGCCACGATGAACGCCCCGAACTTGGGGGCGCGGCGCACGCGCGCGGGCACCGCCACGCGCTCGAGCTCGCGCTCGTCGATCTCGGCCTCGTCGGACGGGGACTCGCCCGCCGCTCGCGTGACGGGGTCGGACGCCGTCCGCCGGGGCTGGCGAGCCTCGGGCTCGGTCGGCTCCTGCGCGTCCTGCTGGGGGGTCTGGGGGTCGTCCGGCACCCCGTGATCCTAGGCCAGGGCCGGGACGTGCCGACCCGGGGGCGGGGTCGGCACGGCCCGGGGCTCAGAGCGCGAAAGCGGCCTCGAAGCCCGCGTTGACGGCCTCGGCGACCTTCGCCGGGTGCACGCAGTCCCCGACGGGGTGGACCTTGACGCGGCTCTCGAGGGAGTCCGCCAGGCCGCGCGCGGCGCGCACCCCGAACGCCGAGACCACGGTGTCCGCCTCGACCTCGACCGTGCCGTCGGGGCCCTCGGCGACGAGCCCGGTGTCGGTCACCCGCACCACCGCGTGCCCGGTGAGGAGCCGCACGCCGGCGGCCTCGAGCCGACGCAGCAGCGTGATCTTGTTGATGATGAGCAGGTCGGGGGCGACCGCCTCGGACATCTCCACGACGGTCACCTCGTGCCCGTCCTCCGCGAGCTCGAGCGCCAGGTCCACGCCCGAGAGCCCGCCGCCCGCGACGGCCACACGGTGCCCGACCAGCGCGCGGTCCAGGTGTGCGTCGACCACGTCGACGCTGCGCTCGATGCCCGGGATCGACAGCGGCACGACCGGCGCCGCGCCCGTCGCGACGATCACGTCGTCGACCCCGTCGAGCTCGGGCGACTCCGCGGTGATCGTCGTGCCCAGGTGGACCCGCACCGGCAGGCCGCTGAGCTGCCGCTCCCACCAGGCGATCATCTTGCGCAGCTCGGACTTGAACTCCGGGGTCGCGGCCGGCCACAGCACACCGCCGAGGTGGTGCTCGGACTCGTACAGGTCGACGTCGTGACCACGGATCGCGGCGACGCGCGCCGCCTCGAGGCCCGCCGGCCCGCCTCCGACGACCGCGACACGGCGCGGCGTGTCGACGGGCGTGAGCGCGCGCTCGCGCTCGAAGCCGACCTGCGGGTTGACCGCGCAGCCGAGCGGGAGCGCGAAGAACGCGTTGCCGACGCACAGCTGGTTGCACCGGATGCACGGGCGGATGTCGTCACGGCGGCCCGCGGCGATCTTGCCCGCCCACTGCGGGTCGGCGATCAGCCCGCGGCCGATCCCGACGAAGTCGGCGTCGCCGTCCTCGAGCACCGCCACGGCGTTCTCGGGCGTGAGGTTGCCCACCGCCATCACGGGGATCGAGAGGACCTCCTTCATGGCCCGCGCCGCGGGCACCATGCACGCGTCACCCAGGTAGTAGGGCGGGAAGACGTAGTCCATGGCCTCGTAGGAACCCTCGTCGGCCATCATCAGGTCGAGGCCCGCGTCCTGCAGGATCGTCGCGATCTCCTGCGACTCGGCGACGCCGCGTCCGCCCGGGTACCGGTGGTCGACCGAGAGCCGGAAGCTCACCGGCAGGCCGGGCGCCGCGGCCTTGACCGCCTGGATGATCTCGACGGCGAACCGGCAGCGGTTCTCGGTCGAGCCGCCGTACTCGTCGGTCCGGCGGTTCCACTGCGGGCTCATGAACTGGTCGATCAGGTAGCCCGTGTGGCCGTGGATGTCGATCGCGTCGATCCCCGCGGTGGCGGCGCGCGCGGCGGCCTCCCCGAACCGCTGCACGATGACCCGGATCTCGTCGAGCTCGAGCGGGCGGCACAGCACGTCGGGCGTGGCGTAGTGCGGGTTGTCGGAGGCCGAGATGGGCAGGCGGTCGGGGTCGACGACGTTGATGTTGCGGCCGAGGCCCGCCGTGAGCTGTAGCGAGACGAGCCCGCCGACCTCGTGGATCGCCGCAGCGAGCGCGGTCAGGCCAGGGACGCAGTCGTCGGTGTCGACGCGGCACAGCCCGGGGTTGATCTGCTCGTAGTCCTGCGAGACGGCGCTGATCCCGGTGACGACGAGGCCCGTGCCGCCCTTCGCACGCTCGGTGTAGTACGCGATCTCCCGCTCGGTGAACAGGCCCTCGTGCGTGCCCATCTCTGTCCCCATCGGGGCCATGATCACGCGGTTGGGGAGCGTCAGGGATCCGATGCGTCCGGGCTGCAGGAGGGGCGAGAAGTCGGTCACGGTCACGGCCTTTCCGGGCTGGCGAGCAACGCCGGTGAGGCGCCGGCGCCTCCGCCAAGTTTCTTACCACTCGGTCAGCATTTGCCGGGACAAGAGTCCCGCCCACCCACTCCCGCCCCCCACCCACGTCGATGCAGCCATGAATGCAGGTGGCGTGCACGGTCTGGCCACCCCACCTGCATTCATCGCTGCACCGACGGGGCACCGGGGTCAGCGCGGGCGTGCGCGCAGCGGGCGGGGCGCTGCGGTGGTCAGCGGGGGCGGGTGGCTTGGAGGGGGAGCCAGTCGGCGAGGTCTGCGCGCTCGCCCGAGGCGTGCACGCGGCCCGACGCGAGCGCGTCCGGCCACGTGAGTGCGCCGGTGGCGAGCTCGAGCCAGGTCTGCGGGTCGGTCTCGACGACGTTGGGCGGCGTGCCGCGCGTGTGGCGCGGCCCGGCGACGGCCTGCACGGCACCGTCCGGCGGGACCCGCACCTCGACCGAGTTCCCGGGCGCGACGTCCGCGAGCTCCTCGAGCGTGAACCGCACGGCGGTCCGGCGGTCGACGACGGACGACGGGTCCGCACGCCATGCCGCGAGGGCCGCGCGGCCCGCGGCAGGATCGGTACGACGACGAGGTGGCACGGCTCGATTCTCCCCCGCGCACGGGCGGGGCACCGTCCTGCCGCACCCGCCCCACCACGAGCGGTGCTCCACCCCCGCGAGAGCGGGCGCGGCAGCGCATCGGCACCGGGTCAGGGGCGTGGAGCGCCCGCACCTCGATGGCCGCGGTGGTACTCCTGCGTGATGCGCTTCCAGCGCGCCTTCTCGGCAGCAGCCAGACGCGCGTCGACCCGGCGCTCCTGGTAGGCGGCCTCGCGCTCGAGCTTGCGCCAGCTCGCGAAGCGGCGCTGGTCGAGCTCGCCGCGGTCGAGCGCGGCGAGGACCGCGCAACCCGGCTCGCTCGCGTGCGAGCAGTCGGCGAACTTGCAGCGGGCCGCGAGCTCGGCGACGTCCGCGAAGGTGTGGTCGAGCGCGTCGGCGTCGGCCACGAGGCCCACGGCCCTCAGGCCCGGGGTGTCGATGAGCATCGCACCGCTCGGCAGCGGGACGAGCTCGCGGTGCGTCGTCGTGTGCCGTCCGCGCCCGTCCTGCCTGCGCTCACCGGTGGCCATGATCTCGCGGCCCGCGAGCGCGTTGACGAGCGTCGACTTGCCCGCACCGGAGGGCCCGACGACGACGAGCGTGACCCCGGGACCGAGCAGCGCGCGCACCGGGTCGAGGCCCTCCCCCGTCGCAGCGGAGACGGCGTGCACGTCGACCGCGAGCGCCGCCGCAGCGACGTCCTGAGCCATGCCGTGCGGGTCGGGGACCAGGTCGGCCTTGGTGAGGACGACGACGGGCTGCGCGCCCGAGCGCCACGCGAGGGTCAGGAGCCGCTCGACGCGCCCGAGGTCCGGGTCCGGGTCGAGGTGCTCGACGACGAGCACGACGTCGACGTTCGCGGCGAGCACCTGCACGTGCGACGTGCGGCCCGCGGTGTCGCGCACGAGCGCCGAGCGGCGCGGCAGCACCGTCGCGACGAGCCCGGACTCAGGATCCAGCTCGACGAGGTCACCCACGGCCACGGCCGTCCGGCCCTCGTCGGAGTCCGCGAGCCCGTCCCGGGCAAGGCCGGCGGGCAGTGGCTCGGGCGAGCTCGCGCGGACGTCACCGGGGTCCCCGGACGGACCGGCGGGTACGACGAGCACCGCGGTCCGCTCGGCGCGCACGACGCGCCACTGGCCAGAAGTCACGCCCCGACGCTAGGCCGCCCCAGCCGCCCCCTCCACCGATTTCTGAGCCCCTCGCCGCCGAGATCGTCAGGTCCACACGATGTCGTCGGTGCCACCTGACGACCCGCCGCAGGGCTGACGACCTCGCCGCGCGCGCCGGGGATGAGGTCAGCCGGTGGTGAGGATCGCCAGGTTCGTCCGGGCCCGCTCGTCGCCCGGGTCGATGCGCAGGACGTGCTCGAAGTCGGCCACCGCGCCGTCGACGTCACCCGACCAGGCCCGCAGCGCGCCGGCCCGCAGCAGGGCCGCCGGGTCGTCGGGGGTGAGCGTCAGGACCCGCTCGACGTCGGCGAGCGCGCCGTCCAGGTCGTCGGCCGCCTGGCGGAGCACGGCGCGAGCACCGAGCGCTCCCCGGTCGTGCGGGTCGGTGGCCAGCGCCCGGTCCGCCATCTCGGTCGCCGCCGCGACGAGGGGCGCGTCGGACTCGGCGGCCGGCTCGGCGCCGAGTCGAGCGTCGAGCGCAGCGGCGGCGTCCTGAGCGCAGATCGACGGGACCGCACGGTCCCACGCACGCAGGGTGCGCGCGGAGTCGCAGGCAGTGGAGTAGGCCTCGGCGTCCCCGCGCGCGGCCGCGTCGTGCGCGGCACGCAGCGGCCACTCGGCACGGGCCCCGACGAGCGCGGCGAACGCGAGCGCCCCGGCCGCGATCCCCCACGCCCACCGCACGACCCGATCGCCGGCGAGCCGGCCGCCCGGCGACGTGGCAGCGACGTCCCGTCCGCCGGCGGTCGCGACCCCGCGTCGTGCCGCCCGCAGGCTGGCCGCGGAGCCGCTCGCCGGCGAGGCGCCGGGGGCGGGTGCCGTCCGCGCGGCGGCCGGCACCGCGCGCGGCGGACCGGCGGTGAGGGCGCCCACGAGCAGGAGCGCGAGGCACAGCGTGGCCGCTCCGGTCACATGGGTGAGGAGCGCGAGGCCCACCGCGACGACGCCTCCCGTCGCGAGCGCGTGGCGCCAGGGGTCGGCGGTCGCCTTCGCGCGGCGCCACCACGCACGCGCCAGCACGACGAGCAGCGCCGCAGCCAGGAGCGCGAAGGGCACGCCGCCCACGACGAGCACCTGCAGCGGCCACGCGTGCGGCGAGTCGAGCGGGTGCGTGAAGCCGACGTCGCGCGCCCAGCGCTCGTCGGTGAGCGCGAGGATCGCGTGCGCGTAACCGCTGGGGCCGACCCCGAGCCACGGGTGGTCGCCGGCCAGCTCGAGCGTGCGCTGCCAGATCAGCACGCGCCCTGACACCGATGCCGTTGCGGCCGCGTCGCCGCCGAGCAAGCGCGCGGCGGTCGTCGGGACGGCGAGCGCGCCCAGCACCCCGACCGCACACACCGCGACAAGCACCGCGCGCACGCCAGACGGACGACCGCTCCACCCCACGCGCCCGGCACTCGCGTGCCACCGGCGCTCGTCGGACGGCGAGGCGCCGCGCTGCAGCCAGGTGCCGGCGACGCCCGCGACGAGCGCACCGCCCACGAGTGCCAGCAGCGCCGCGCGCGAGCCGGACAGCACCACCGCGCACACCGCGGCGAGCAGTCCCGCACCGGCGAGCCAGGCGTCGCCCGGCGCACGACCGCGCGCCCCGGGCGTCGGGCGACCGGCGGTCGCGGGCGGGATCAGCGCGAGCGCGGGACGCACGAGCACGAGGGCGAGGAGCGCGGCGACCGCGCCCATGTCGGTCGCGTTGCCCAGCAGCGAGCCGACGCGCTCGTCGGCCTCACCGGCGAACGGGCGCAGTCCACCGGCCTCGAGCAGGGCGCCGGCGGCGACGAGCAGCGCCGCGGCCGCACAGGCACGGTCGAGGGTCGTCCACGCGCCCGCGGTACGCCCGTGCTCGTCGTCGGACAGCAGCCGCGCGCCTACCCACAGCGCCCCCGCGTACGACCCGAGCGCGAGCACGCCCTCGTATCTCCCGAACGCCCCGACCAGCCCGGTGGCCGGGGACTCGCCCGCGAGCGCGGAGACGACGAGCCAGCCGCCCCCCGCCGCGAGGAGCGCGCCGACGCCGCGCGGCAGCGCACCGCGCGCGGGGGCGCACGCGGCCAGCACCACGCCGACGAGCACGACGGCGAGCTTGGGCAGCACGAACGGGAACATCCCGCCGGGCAGCCACGCGACGGCCACCGCGGCGACCAGCACGACCGCCCAGCGCGCAGGACCGGGGACAACGGTCCGGACGGTGCCGGACGGTCGTCCCCGGTCCAGGGCCGAGCGTGGCGAGACGCGCATCACGCGCACACCGTACGGGTCCGCGTCAGGCGCCACCCACACCCGAGAGCGAGATGGTCTTGAGGTCGGCGGCGCTGGACACCGACGTCGGCGAGACGACCTTGAGGTAGAGCGGCGAGAGATGACCGCCGAGCAGCGAGTCCCACCCACCAGTCGCCGACACCGTGACCGGCGTGCGCTCCCAGTACACGTTCAGCTTCCCCTGGGCGTTGCTGGACTCCGACACCAGGGCGCCGCGGTTGGTCGTGTCGGAGAGCTCGACGCGCTCGATCGGCAGGCCCTGGTACGTCACCGTCGCGCTGACCCTGGTCGGCGACTCGATGACGAGTACCGGTCGGGGAAGGGCGAGGGTCTTCGTGGCGGGCACCGTGACCGTGCGCGGCGTGCGGTAGCCGTACATGCCCCTGGACCCGAACACGACGACATCGACGTCGTACGTCCCGGGCACGAGGTTCGTGAGCTCGTAGCGCCCCGTGGTCGAGATGTCCGAGTCATCCACCTGGATACGCGAGCCGGGGCCCAGCGCCATGACTGATCCCGACGTCGCCCCCGCGACGGTCCCGGTCAGCGTCACGGTCCGCTTGGCCGGCTTGAGGGTCCCGGCCGAGACCCACGCACCCGTCTTCGCCTTGACGGTCTTCGTGACGTACCGGTGCCGGCCCTCGTCGACGACCGCGAGCGTGTACGTGCCCTTCGGCAGGCCCTGCAGCGTCACCTTCTCCTCGCCGGCACCGGTTCGGTACGACGAGGTCTGGCCCACGGTCTTCCCGCTCGCGTCCACCGCCGTCACGCTGATGAGCCCCGTGCCCGCGTGAGCGACCGTCGCCTTGATCGACGCCCCGACCGCGAGCGTGCGGTTGACCGTACGCGTCGTCCCCGAGGAGACCTTGGCCGTGGTGCTCGTCGTGCGGTACTTGGCGGCCGTCGTGGACGAGCCGGACGCGCCGCTGTACTCGACCTCGTACGTCCCCGCCTTCAGTCCGCGGAACTCGTACCGTCCCTTCGTGCTCGTCATCGTGCTCGTCACCGAGTCACCCCTGACCGCGTAGACCGCGACCCCGGGAACGGCCTTGCCGGACGCGTTGGTCACCGTCCCGGCGAGGACCGCGGGGGTGGAGACCGTCGAGCTCACGCGCGTCGTCGTGCCGGGTGCGGCCGTCAGGGAGACGGCGGAGCCCGCGGCGTTCGTGGCCCCGGTCCACCAGCGGGGCTGCACCTTGTACCTGCCGGGCACGACCTGTGTGAACGTGAACGTCGTGGAGGTGGTGCCGTACGAGCTGCACTCCTCGGAGACGAGCGAGCCGTCGAGACGCAGCAGCCGGGCGCACGCGACCGCTCGCGACGCGGTGTAGCGCACCGTCGCGTACCCGGGCACGCGCGTCGTCGGCAGGGTCACCGTGCCGCCGTCAGCCACGATCGGCGCGAGCTGCAGGTAGCTCAGGGCGGTGGCCCCGTCGGCGCCCACGACGAGCTCGTCCACGTGCTCAGACGTCCCCGAGTGCACGCGCAGGTAGACCTTGGCGCCCGGCGCCGTCTCGGCGTCGACGTAGAACGTCCCGTCCGAGTTCACCCACTCGCTGCTCACGGCCATGGTGTCGGGCGCCAGGTGCGCGGTCGACGACGCGACGAGCACCTCCACCCGACTCGCGTGCGCGCCAGTCCCCTGCAGCACCGCGGTACCGGTGAAGGACGTGGTGACGGTCGTGGCCGCGGCGGCCGGGACGGCCAGGCCTGCGGCGACGAGCGCCGTGGTGAGAGCGAGAGCGAGACGAGATCGGCGTCGCACCGGGACTCCGTTTCCGTGAGGGGAGAGGCGAGAGGAACGTATCGACCACGCCCGCAGCTCCATCCGGGACTGGGCCCGACTTCACCCATTCGGCCGAGGAGGCCTCGTCGGCCATCGCAGTCCTAGGTCACGGCCCTCGTCGCGCCCTCCTCGTCAGAGCCCGCCGGCGACCTCGCCGAGCGTGACGCTGCGCAGGTCGGACGCCGACCGGATCGTCGTCGGGGACTTCACCGGGAAGTAGTACGGCGTGCTCCACTCGAAGAAGTACTGCGTGTGGACCACGCTCTTCGACCAACCCTGCCCCGGCCAGAGGGTGCAGCCGCGGCCGGTCGACGAGCTGAAGCCGCAGTGCCAGAACTCGTCACCGCGGCGGCCCACCGCGACCCCCTGGATGGGCGTGCCCCGGAAAGAGAACCTCGTGGTCACCTCGGAGCGGGTGCGCACGACGGTCGTCGCCTTGGCGAGGTCGACCGTCGTCGTCCCCGTGCCGACGGTGACGGTGACGCGCTTGCCCTCGTAGTCACCGGAGCCGGTGGACGCCCGGACCTGAGCGACGTACGTCCCCGGGACCAGTCCGGAGATCGTGTACGTGCTCGCTCCCCACCCGACCTGGGCGCCGCCCGCCCAGCCCACGCCCTTGGCGTACTCGAGGGAGATGTCCCGCTTCCCGGACCCCGCGACCTTGCCCGTGAGCGTGGCGGGGGCCTGCGTGGGCTTGAGCGAACCGAGCGTGCTGACCTTCCCGGCCGCGACCACGAAGGAGCGGCGCAGCCACGTGCCCGAGTCGTTCTGCACGACCGCCGAGTACGACCCGGGCTTGAGTCCCCGCACGACGACGGTCGGGGCGGCACCGGACTCGGCCCAGCCCGAGGACTCGGCGACGTACGCACCCGTGGCGTCGAAAACCCGCAGGTAGACGTTGGTCTCGCTGCTCGAGGGCGTGATCGTCGCGCGGACCGAGCCACCGAGCGCCATCGTCCGGTTCAGCTTGACGGTGGTGCCCGCGCCGCCGGCCTTCACGGTGGTGGTCACGGTCGCGTACTTGCGCACCGCGTCCGATGTGCCGGAGGCGCCGGAGTAGTCGACGACGTACGTGCCGGACGTGAGCCCGCGGAACCGATAGCGGCCGTTCGCGTCGGTGACGCCGCGCAGCAGCGAGCCGCTACCGGTGGTGTCGTAGCCCCAGACCGCGACGCCTCTGAGCGGGTTGCCGGAACCGTTGCGGACGACGCCCGTGATCGAGCGCGACGGCTCCATCTCCAGGTTCGCCTTCGTCGTCTCGCCGGACCGCACCTTCACGGTGAGCCGCTGCGTGGACATGACCCGGCTGTCCCAGCGCGCCGTGAGCGAGTAGCGGCCCGAGGCGAGCCCGCGGAACGTGAACGTCCTGCGCGGCGTCTGCACGCACTGCTTCGACAGCTCCTCGCCGTTGACGCGCTGCAGGATGCCGCACTGCACCGGGACGGACGTGGTCAGCGTGACCGTGCCGGTGCGCTGGAGGCGCGCGGTCGCGAGCGCGCGCTCACCCTCGGCCGCGACGACCGGGTCGACGAGTAGGTAGGTCGCCTTGGCGGCCGTGCCCGAGCCGACGTACACGTCGTGGTACTTCCCGGCGTCGTGGGACGTCGTGCGCGCCCGGACGACGAGCCGCGTGCCCTTCTCGACGTCGAGCTCGAACCGGTACCGGCCGCTCGCGTCCGGCACGGTGCTCGCGATCGACCCTCTCTCGAGCAGGCTCACGTACGTCGAGGACGGAAGGTTGAGGACGCTCACCCTGGCGACGGGCTTGCCGTCGGGGTACAGCGCCTTGCCGGTGAGCACGACGTGCACCGACGCCGCCGCGGGCTCGCCCGCGGACGCCGGCGGGAGGAGTCCTGCTGCGGCGACCACCGCCGCTGCCGTCGCCGCGAGCACACGTCCGAACCTCATCGTCCCCCCTGGGCGTCGCGGCGGGAGCACCCCGTCGGCGACGGCACGCTAGCAGCGCCGCGACCGCACGGGGGCGAGGTTGCTCCCGGCGTCACCCGGTTGCGTTGCGGGCCAGCTCGAGGGCGATCTCCTGCCACCACGCGCCCGCCGCGGGTCCGCCGTTGCACGCGCCGTCGGACTCGCCCGGCGACTTGACCCACAGCAGCGCGTCGAGCGCGGTGCCGTCGTCGACGAGGCGCGGCGCCTCGCCCAGCGCACGGCCGCGCGGGTTGCACCACTCGCCGTTGCTCCCGTTGCCGTTGCGGGACGTGTCGACGACGAACCGCAGCCCGCCGAGCGCCGCAGAGACCTGCTCGCCGTACGCGCGCGAGTCGGCAGTGGCCCAGTAGTTCGACGTGTTGAGTGCGAAGCCCGCGAGGTGCTGCGTGCCGACGAGCTCGATCCGCCGCGCCGTCTCAGCGGCCGGGTGCCAGCCCGAGTTGCCCGCGTCGAGGTAGACGCGGGAGCCGGCCTCGTCGAGCACGCGCGCCGCGTGCGCCAGGAAGCCCGCGCGGTCGCCCTGACCGTCGCAGTCCCCGAGCTGCGCGAGCGCGTCCGGCTCGAGCACGACGATCGGCGACCCCTGGATCCCGCTCGCCACGGTCTCGACCCACGCCGCGTACTCGCTCGTCTCGACGCCGCCCGCCGAGTGCAGGCCGCAGTCCCGTCCCGGGATCGCGTACAGGACGAGCACCGCGACCTGGTCGGCCTCGAGCGCGCCCGCGGTGAGCGCCGCGACCTGGTCGCGCGCGGTGGCGGCGTCGACCCAGTCGCCGATCCACGTCGCCTGCGGCTGCTGCGCGATCCGCGCGAGCAGCGCCTTCTCCTCGCCCGTCGCCGCCTGCCATGCCGCGGCGGCCTGCGAGCCCGGCGCGAGGTAGAGCGTGCCCGGCCCGGCCGCGTCGGGCGCCGGGTCCGCGGCCGACGAGGTCGTGGTCGCCTCAGGTGTCTCGGCGGTCTCGGTCGCGGGCGGAGCCGGGTCGTCCGACGACGAGGGCGGCGGGGTCGTCTTGCCGTCGGTCGCGCTGCACGCGGCGAGCAGCACGGCGAGCGCGACGAGGGCCGCTGCGCGGCGCACGGATCTCATGGCGCCTGATCCTGCCGCGGGGACGGCGGTGTCCGGGCGCAGACACGACGAAGGCGGCGAGGATGTGCTCCTCGCCGCCTTCGTGGCTGCTCAGCTCAGGTCGCGCCCGGACGGGCTCGGCCCAGCCGGGGTCAGACCAGGCCGAGGGCCAGCATCGCGTCGGCCACGCGGACGAAGCCCGCGATGTTGGCGCCCGCGACGTACGAGCCGGGCACGCCGTACTCGTCGGCCGTGGCCAGGCAGCGGTCGTGGATGTCGCCCATGATCGTGGCGAGGCGCTCCTCGGTGTGCTCGAACGACCACGAGTCACGGCTCGCGTTCTGCTGCATCTCGAGCGCGGACGTCGCCACACCACCGGCGTTGGCCGCCTTGCCGGGCGCGAACATCACGCCCGCCTCCTGCAGCAGCGTCATCGCCTTGGGCGTCGTCGGCATGTTGGCGCCCTCGGCGACGACCTTCACGCCCGACGCGACGAGGGTGCGCGCGTCGTCGTCGTCCAGCTCGTTCTGCGTGGCGCACGGCAGCGCGACGTGCGCCCCGACCTCCCACACGCGACGACCCGCGACGTACACGGCTCCGCGACGCTCGGCGTAGTCCGAGACGCGCCCGCGCTCGACCTCGCGCACCTGGCGCAGCAGGTCGAGGTCGATGCCCTTCTCGTCGAGCACGTAGCCCGACGAGTCCGAGCACGCGACGACCTTCGCGCCGAGCTGCTGGGCCTTCTCGATCGCGTAGAGCGCGACGTTGCCCGCGCCGGAGACGACGACCCGGCGGCCGTCGAACGACTCGCCGATCGTGCCGAGCATGCGCTCGGCGAAGATGACGGTGCCGTAGCCGGTCGCCTCCTTGCGGACCAGCGAGCCGCCCCAGGTCAGGCCCTTGCCCGTGAGCACGCCCGACTCGTAGCGGTTGGTGATGCGCTTGTACTGGCCGAACAGGTAGCCGATCTCACGACCGCCCACGCCGATGTCGCCCGCGGGGACGTCGGTGTACTCGCCGATGTGGCGGTACAGCTCGGTCATGAACGACTGGCAGAAGCGCATGACCTCGCCGTCGGACTTGCCGCGCGGGTCGAAGTCCGACCCGCCCTTGCCGCCGCCGATCGGCATGCCCGTGAGCGCGTTCTTGAAGACCTGCTCGAAGCCCAGGAACTTCACGATGCCCAGGTAGACCGACGGGTGAAAGCGCAGGCCGCCCTTGTACGGGCCGAGCGCGGAGTTGAACTCGACGCGGAACCCGCGGTTGATCTGCACGTCCCCGGCGTCGTCGACCCACGGCACGCGGAAGATGATCTGCCGCTCGGGCTCGCACAGCCGCTCCAGGACGGCGGCGTCGGCGTAGTCGGGGTTGCGGACGAGGACGGGCCCGAGGCTCTCGAACACCTCGTTGACCGCCTGGTGGAACTCGCGCTCACCGGCGTTGCGCGCGAGCACTTGCTCGCGGGCGCGCTCCAGCTGCACCTGCATGATTCGGCTCCGCTCTGCTCCGCGTACCGGGTGAAGGACGCGATCAGGCTAACCACGACCGCCCCACGCCCGTGCGGGACTACCGCCCTGTGGACACCGGGGTGCCAGCACCCCGTGGCGGACGTGTCCAGTATCACGCGGGCGACCCCGGGCCACCTTCCGAGCAGACGACGAGCCCACCGACGCACGGGAGGGGCGATGCGACCGAACCCGGCACCGCCGGCCACGGTCCGGCAGCGCTCGACCGCGCCCCGGGGACGGGCCCGGCGCGTGTGGGCCCTGCTCGCGGGCCTCGTCGTGGCGGCGTGCGCGGGCCCGCCCGACGAGCCGACGAGCGCACCCGACGACCAGGCGTCCACCCGGAGCACTACGACCGGCGAGCCTGCGACGACGAGCACGCGCGGCGGCGAGCAGCCGCAGGAGCCGCCGGGCCGACAGCCCGTGGTCACCACCGCGCCGCCCGTGGACGGCTTCGCGACCTTCGACGGCACGGCCTCGTGCGGGTCGCTGTTCTGGAACGGCGGGCTGGTGGGCCTCGACCTCGCGGACGGGATCACGTTCCACGTCGACGAGCTCGTGATCGCCGGCGACTGGATCTGGGACCAGGACGCGTGCGGCGACCAGGCGACCGGCGCGGTGTGCGTCGACGTCGACCTGCCACCGCAGGGGTGCCGCATCTCCGCCGTGCCGCGAGACCCCGAGCACCTCGACCTGGACGCGACGATCGCGGCGCACGGGTCGCTGCGCTGCGCCGCCGAGGTGAGCGACGACGACTGCACGCACGCCGCCGAGACCATGCTCGCGTCGCCCGGCACCCCGCTCCCGCTCGTCGACGAGAGCCAGCGCGAGCAGCTGCAGACGCCGACCACCGAGCCCACCGTGGACGAGGGCCAGCCATGAGCCCCGCGCAGCGATGACCGACGAGCCGCGGCGCGTGCTGCCCCCGTGGTTCACAGTCGTGACGCAGTTCGTCGCGCCCGCGACGTTCGTCTCGGCGTTCCTCTTCTACTACGGGTACGCGTTCACACGGTCCGAGCTCTGGTACTTCGGGCTCGACGTGGACACGATCGGCCTGTCGCCGCGCGAGTTCGTCATGCGCTCGCCGAAGTCGCTGGCGGTGCCGCTCGTCGTGCTGACGACGCTGTTCGTCACCGTCGCCACGGTGCACTCGCGGCTCGAGGTGCGGGCGCGGCACCTACGCGCGACGCCGGAGGGTGCGCAGCGGCTCGCGGACCGCGCGCGGGCGGCCGTGCTCGCGGGGTCCGGCGTGCTCGGCGTGGGGGTCCTGCTCCTGCTGGCGTACGCGTGGTGGGGGTCGTGGGTGTGGCTGCCGCTGGTCGCGGCGGCGGTGATCGCGGTGGGCGCGGCGGCGACCGCGGGCGCGTTGCGCTACGTGCGGGAGCGGCCCGCAGGGGTGGTCGCCGGGCTGTGGGTGCTCGTGGTGGCCGGCGTGCTGTGGGTGGTCTCGATCACGGCGGGCTGGGCGGGGGTCGGGTTCGCGCAGCAGACCGCGCGCGAGCTCGACGAGCTCCCGCTCGTCGTGCTGGACACGACGACGCCGCTGCGCCTGTCGGACACGACGATCGCGGTCGAGGACCTGTGCGTGCACGACGACGACCCCGACGACGGCGTCACCCCGGCGCCCGACGAGGAGTGCGTGGCCGCGCAGGCGCCCCGCTGGCGGCATCGCGGGCTGCGCCTGCTGGTGCAGGGCCCCGACGCGATGTTCCTGGTCCCGTCGTCGTGGGACGCTGGTGCGACGACCGTCATGGTGCCCCGCGACCTGCCCGCGCAGTGGCAGTTCCAGTTCGTGAACCTGCCCCCCGTCGACGCCTCGTGAGCCTCCGGCACCCGTCCAGCTGACGAGATTTCCGACTGATTCAGTACGCATTTGCGACGCCGCTGCTATACCCCTCTGCCAGGTCACGAGAACCAGCGCCAAGCCCCGGCTCGCTGGTCGGCAACCCCGGTCACGACGGGGTGCTCCCGGGGGAGACCGGGCCGGCCCTTGGGGTCGGCAACCGTGACGGACGAGGAATGCGAGGGGCACCCACATGAGCACGCAGACCACGCCCCGACCCACCGTGGTGGTGGTGTCGGGCAACCCGCGCGAGGGATCGCGCACGCTGGGCGCGGCCCGGCAGGTCGCCGCGGCGATCGCGGCACACGTCGACGGGCAGGTCGCCGCACCGATCGACCTGGCCGCGTTCGCCGACGAGATCCTCACCGCCGACCACCCCCGGGCCGACGCGGCCCGCACCGCACTGGCCGGTGCCGACGTCGCGGTCGTCGCGACGCCCGTCTACAAGGCCTCCTACACCGGGCTGCTCAAGGCGTTCCTCGACCTGTACGGGCCCGACGGCCTGGCCGGCGTCGTCGTCGTGCCGCTCGTCGTGTCCGGGACCCCCGCCCACGCGCTGGTCGGGGAGGTGCACCTGCGGCCCGTGCTCGTCGAGCTCGGCGCGGTCGTGCCGACCCGCTCGCTCAGCATCACCGAGGCGGACCTGTCCGACCTGTCCCCCGTGGTCGACGCGTGGCTCGCGCGCGGGGGCGAGGCGCTACGGCGCTCGCTGGGTGCCGCACGGGACACCCGCACCTCGGGCGTCGAGGCCCACGAGCTCGCGGCGGTGGCCCGATGACCGCCGAGCCCGTCGTCGGGCCGCGCTCGGGGACGTCCGGCACGTCCGGCACGTCCTGCGCCGCGCCGACGCCGCGTCTGTCACCCGAGGAGTACAAGGCCGTGTTCCGCGGCCACCCCGCGGGGGTGGTCGTGGTCGCGCTGCGCGACGAGGACGGCCGGCCCGTGGGCTTCACCGCGACGTCGGTGATCTCGGTGTCCGCGCAGCCGCCGCTGCTCGCGTTCTCGCTCGCGTCGTCGTCGTCCTCCTGGCCCGCCGTCGAGCGGGCCGTCACGCTCACGCTGAGCTTCCTCGCCGACCACCAGGACGACGTCTCGGCACGGTTCGCGACGAGCGGCATCGACCGGTTCGCGGCAGGCGGCTGGAGCGCTCTGGAGACCGGCGAGCCCGTGATCGACGGCGCGCTCGCGTGGGTGCGGGGCCGGGTCGTGCAGCGCACGGCCGTCGGGTCGAGCCACCTCGTCTCGGTCGAGGCGATCTCCTCGAGCGTGCACGTCGAACCGGAGAGCGCGCACCGCACGGGACTGGAGGCCGCGTCGCCGCTGGTCTACCACGACCGGACCTACCACCGGATCGGCGGGCACTCCGCGATCTGACGGGTCACGCCACGCGCCTCGAGGAGGGGGCGGACGCCCTCGGCGAACCGGTACGCCTCCTCGAGGTGCGGGTAGCCGGACAGGACCAGCTCGTCGAAGCCCGCCGCGTGGTACTCCGCGACCAGGTCGGCGACCTCGTCGTGGCTCCCGACCAGCGCCGTCCCGGCGCCCCCGCGCACCAGCCCCACGCCGGCCCACAGCCCGGGGTGGATCTCGAGCGCGCGTGCGTCGCGGCTGTCCGCGAGCGCGCCCGCGCCGTGCAGCGCCACCATGCGCTGCTGGCCCACCGAACCCGACGCGGACAGACCCCGCTGAGCCTGCGCGATCGACGCGGGGTCGAGGTCGTCGAGCCAGCGCTGGGCGACGTCCCACGCGTCCGACGAGCGGTCGCGCGTGATCACGTGCAGCCGCACGCCGAACCGCACGTCGCGGCCGCGCGCCGCCGCGAGCGCGCGCACCTCGTCGATCTTCGCCCGGGCCTGCGCGGGAGGCTCACCCCACGTCAGGTAGACGTCCGCGTGCGCCGCCGCCACGGGCAGCGCGGCCGACGACGAGCCCCCGAAGTAGATCTCCGGCCGCGGCTCGGGCGCGACGGGGACGACCCCGCCCGCGACGCGGTAGTGCTCGCCGGAGTAGGAGAACGGCGAGGAGTCCCACACGCCGCGCACCACGTCGAGGAACTCGTGGCAGCGCGCGTACCGCTCGTCGTGGCCGAGCCAGTCGCCGAACCGTTGCATCTCGACCTCGTCGCCGCCCGTCACGACGTTGAGCAGCAGGCGTCCGCCGGACAGCCGCTGGAACGTCGCGGCGGTCTGCGCCGCGAGCGTCGGGGAGACCAGCCCGGGCCGGAGCGCGACGAGGAAGCGCAGGCGCTGCGTCACGGCGGCGAGCGCCGCGGTGACCACCCAGGCGTCCTCGCACCACGTGCCCGTGGGCGTCAGGACCGCGTCGTACCCGAGCGAGTCCGCGGCCTGCGCCACCTGCGTGAGGTACTCCAGGCTCGGCGCGCGGTAGCCCGCGGCGTGCCCGCGCGAGTCCTTGGCGTGGAAGCCCCCGAGGATGCCCCGCGCGTCGCCCGAGGTCGGCAGGAACCAGTGCACCCCTGACAGCGGCGGCCGGCTCGCGGACGCGGGCGACGCGGGAGCGTCCGTCACTTCGCGGTGAAGCCGGCCGCGCGGCGCTCGTCGGACTCGGACCACAGGGTCGTGGTGACCTCGGCCCTGACCGCGGGGACGACCTCCTCGGCGAACCGACGCAGCACGTCGGCCTGGTGGTCGGGCGGGAGCAGGTGGTTGACCGAGACCGACTGCAGGTCGTGCTGGTACGTCCGGTGGTAGTCGAGGATCTTCTCGACCACCCGCTCGGGCGATCCGACCAGCGCCGGGCCGCGCTCCACCGCCTCCTCGACCGTCGTGAAGCTCGACCCGACGCCGACGTGCTGCGGGCCGTAGCCGCGCCTGCGCTGCGCCGCGAGCTGGCCCTCGAAGATCGGCCGGAACTGCTCGACCGCCTGCTCGGTGGTGTCCGCGAGGTACAGGCCGCCCGAGCCGGAGCCGACGAACGCGTACGCCGGGTCGTGGCCGTGCGCCTCGTACTGCTCGCGGTACCGGTCGATCAGCGCGCGATAGCGCTCGCGCGGCTGCAACGCGTTCGCCGAGACGATCGGGTCGCCGTGGCGCGCCGCGAGGTCGACCGCGAACTGCGAGGTCGCCGACCCGTGCCAGATCCGGAACGGGCCGGAGAACGGCCGCGGCAGGGTCGTCGCGTCCTCCAGGCGGTGCCGGTGCACGCCCTGCCAGGTCACGTCCTCCTCGCTGAGCAGCAGGCGCAGGAGCTCGTAGTTCTCCTGCAGGTACTCGTACTGCTTTCCCAGGTCGAGGCCGAGCAGCGGGTACTGCAGCACCTCGTTGCCCTTGCCGATGACGATCTCGAGCCGCCCGCGACTGAGCTGGTCGACGGTCGCGAGGTCCTCGGCGACGCGGATCGGGTCGAGCAGCGACAGGACCGTGACGCCCGTCGACAGCAGGATCCGCTCGGTGCGCGCCGCGATCGCACCGAGGATCACCGTGGGGGCCGACGAGAGCACCTCGCCGGCGTGCCGCTCCCCCACGGCGAACGAGTCGAACCCGAGCTCCTCGGCGAGCACCGCGGTCTCGACGACGCGGTTGAGCCGGTCGGACGGCGGGACCGCCTCACCCGTGACGGGGTGCGGCGGGTTGAAGACGATGTCGAGGACCTGGAAACGCACGGATGCTCCTGCGGGTGGGTGTGGGGCCGGTGGGGTCAGGCGGCGGGCTCGTCGGCCACGGCGGGCTCGTCGGCCCGTGCGGCCGCGGCGGCGCGCGCGTCCCGCTCGGCGACGCCCTCGCGGACCAGCGGGATGACGTAGCGGCCGAAGTCGATCGCGTCGTCGAGCAGGTCGTAGCCGCGCGCGGAGATCACGCGCACGCCGAGGTCGTAGTAGGCGAGCAGCGCCTGGGCGACGTCCTCGGGCGTCCCGACGAGCGCGTTCGAGTTCCCCGCGCCGCCCGTGGCCTTGGCGGTCGCCGTCCACAGCACGTCGTCGTACCGCTCGCCTGCCGCGGCGATCGCGAGCAGGCGCTGAGACCCGGCGTTCTCGGGCGAGGTGATCGGGTGCCGGCGGCTCAGCGTCCCGCCCGCGGCGGCCTTGCGCGCCTCGATGCGGTCGAGGACCCGGTGGGCCTTCTCCCAGGCCAGCTCGGTGGTGGGCGCGACGATCGGCCGGAAGGCGGCGTGGATGCGCGGCGGCGTCGTGCGGCCGACCGCGGCGGCCTCGGCGTGCACCCGCTCGATCTGCTCGCGCGTGCGGTCCAGCGGCTCCCCCCACACCGCGTAGATGTCCGCCTCCGCGGCGCCCACGCGGTACGCCGCGTCCGACGAGCCGCCGAAGGAGATCGTCGGCGTGCGCCCCTCGAACGGCTTGGTGTCCAGCACGAAGTCGTCGAAGTCGTAGAACGGGCCGTGGTGGTCGAACGGCTCGTCGCTGGCCCACGCCTGCTTGACGACCTGGATGTACTCCTGCGTGCGCGCGTAGCGCTCGTCCTTGGTCAGCGTGTCGCCCTCGCGCCGCTGCTCGTGGTCGTTGCCGCCCGTGATGAAGTGCACCGACAGCCGACCGCCCGAGAGCTGGTCGAGCGTCGCGAACGTCTTGGCCGCGTACGTCGGGTAGGACACGTTCGGCCGGTGCGCGAGCAGCAGCTCGATGTCCGGCACGCGTGCGGCGACGTGGGCGGCGAGCGCTGCGGGCTCGGGACCCGACGAGCCGTACGCGAACAGCACGCGCGTCCAGCCGTTGTCGGCGTGCGCGCGCACGAGGCGTTCCAGGTAGCCGAGGTCGAACGGGCGCGTGCTGCGCGCGCTCGTCTCCGACTGGTCGTTGGTCGTGGCGATGCCGAGGAACTCGACGGGCATGGTGGGTCTCCTTGTGTGGTCAGCGCGCCGCGAGCTCGAGCCCGGTCGACGCGGTCGGGGTGACAGAGGTCGGGGTGGCAGAGGTCGGGGTGGTGACGTCCGCGGTGGCGGTGGTCGCGGCGAACCAGTGCTGCGCGAGGAGCTCGAACGAGCGCCGCGCATCGGCCGGGTCGTGCGCCTCGGTGGTGACGAGCAGCTCGTCCGCGCCCGTGACGCGCTGGAGCGTCTCGAGCCGTGCGACGACCGTCTCCGGGTCGCCGACGATGCGGGTGTCCACGCGGTCGGCGACGAGGTCACGCTCGGCCTGCGGCCGGTCCTCCCACGACGCCACGCCCGACGGTTGCGGGTAGGCGATCGCGCCGTCGCTGCCCGTGCGGATGGACAGCACCCAGTCGGCGAACGGCCGCGCGAGGTCCCGCGCGCGCTGGGCCGTGTCGGCGACGAGCACGTCAGCGGACACGATCACGTAAGGCTCGGCGAGGACACCCGGGCGGAACGCGGCGCGGTAGGCGGCGATCGTGTCGAGCGTCGTGGCCGGGCTCACGTGGAAGTTGGCCGCGACCGGCAGCCCGAGCTCGCCCGCGACCCGGGCGCTCTCCCCCGCGCTCGACGCGAGCACCCACGGCTCCCACGACGCGCCCTCGACGGGCGGGCTCGGGTAGAGGTGCCCGTCGGCGTCGCGGTACGTGCCGGCCCGTAGCCCGAGCACGAGCTCGAGCTCGTCGCGGAACGACGACGGCGTGCGCGAGGCCCCCACGACGCGCTTGTGCGCCAGCAGCCGCTCGCGCAGCGCGGAGTCCGTGAAGTCCACGGGCGGCGCCCCGGGCACGTAGAGACCGTCGACGACGCGGGGGCCCGTGCTCGGCCGCGGCGTGGACGCGCGCGCCTGCACCGGGGCGTCGTCGGCGGCGGCCGGCGGTGGGGTGAACGCGCGGCCCAGGCCGAGGTCCACGCGGTCCGGGTGCAGCGCCGCGATGGTGCCGAACTGCTCGGCGGCGATCAGCGGGCTCGTCGTGCTGAGCAGCACGGCACCGCTGCCGACGCGGATCCGCTCGGTGCGCGCGGCGACCGCCGCGGCGAGCACGGCGGGCGATGCCGATGCGACACCCGCGGCCAGGTGGTGCTCGGCGAACCACACGCGCGCGTAACCCAGCCGGTCGAGCTCGACCGCGAGGTCCACGGTGCGGCGCACCGCGTCCGCGCCCGAGCCGCCCTCGGGCACGATCGCGAGCTCGAGCACGGACAGGGGCACGCGCGGGGCGGCGGGGCGGTCGGTCATCGAGGTGGCTCCTTGCGGTACGGGTGACGGTCGAGGGACTGGCGGTGAGCGGACGGGCGGCGGGTCAGGGGGCGACGAGCGAGCGCGCGGCGGCGAAGCGCGCGAGCGCGAACCGCGCGAGGTCCGGCCGCACGGTCGGGGTGGCGGTCGGGGTGGCGTGCGGGCTGTCCCGCGCGAGGTCGGCGAGGTCGGCCAGGACGCGGCCGACGGCCGGCGCGAACTTGAAGCCGTGGCCCGAGAAGCCGGCGGCGACGACGACAGGCCCGCGCCGGTCGAGCACGAAGTCGTGGTCGGGCGTCGTCGTGTACGTGCAGCTCACGGGCTCGTAGGCGTCGGGGTCGAGGCCCGGCAGCCAGGTGCGCACGTAGCGGCGCAGCGCGGCGAGCTGCTCGGGCTCGGGGGTCCGGTCACGGCGGTCCGGGTCGACCCGCGGCCCGACCGCGTGGAACCCGACCTTGACGCCCTCACCGGGCGCAGCGAGCCCGTAGACGCCGCTCGGGAAGCCTGCGTCCGGCCCCGGGTCGTGCGTGAAGCTCGGCCAGGGGGCGGTGCCGGCGAGCACCGCCGGGTCGCGCGGGGCGAAGTGCGCGGGCTGCTCCTGCGTCACGACGAGCGGGAGGAACTGGTCCGCTGCGGCGCGCCCCGCCCGACCAGACGGGCCGCTCGGGTCACGCGCGTCGTCCAGCACCTCCGCCAGCACGCCGGCGCTCCACGCACCCACCGCGACGACCACGCTGCGCGCGAGGATCTCGCCGCGCTGCGTCACGACGCGGACGCGGTCGCCCGCGAGCTCGAGGTGACGCACCGCGGTCTCGTGCCGGACGTCGCCGCCGTGCGCGGCGGCCCGCCTCTGCAACGCGCTCACGGCACGGTCGGCGTGCAGCCGGCCCGCGGTCGCGGTCTCGTGCAGCACCCGGCCCTCGAACCGGATCCCGGGCCACCGACGGGCGGCCTCGGCCGGGTCGAGCCACTCGAACGGGACGCCGCGCGCGGCGAACGCCCGCGCGATCTGCTCGGTGCGCCGCGCGGTGGGCAGGTCGGGGCGCGCGTGGCTCACGCCGCCCGTGACCTCGAGCAGCGCCTCGTCGGACTCGGCCTCGAGCAGCCGCCAGAGTGTGAGCGCCTCCTGGGCGAGGTCGAGGTAGACGGGCTCGGGGTACGACGTGCGGTAGATGCGCGACGAGCCGTGCGACGCGCCGTGGTCGTGGCCCGGCCCGAACCGCTCGAGCAGCACGACCTCGCGGCCGCGGCGGGCGAGCTGCCAGGCCGCGGCCGAGCCCATCACGCCGCCGCCGACGACGAGGTGGTCCACGTGCTCGGTCATCGAGGTCCCTTCCTGTGGTGGTCGTGCGGGGCGGGTGCCCGCGCGCCGGGAGAGTCGGCGCGCGGGCACCCGTGGCGTCCGGTCAGGACGTCTTGGGCAGCCCCGGCGGGTTGGACTCGGACTTCTCGATGGCCTCGGACTCCAGGCCCCAGCGCTGCAGCACCTGCAGGTAGGTGCCGTCGTCGATCGCGTGGTTGATGGCCGCGGTCACCGCGTCGACCGCGCCGGCGCCCTTCTTGGTCGCGACCGCGATCTGCGCGGTGTCCGGCCAGCCGCCGTTGAGCGTGCCGACGACCGTGAAGTCGTCGGGCGAGATCGCCGCCTGGTAGGCGAGCGACGCGTTCGGGCCGACGTACGTCTCGATGCGCCCCGACTGCAGCGCGAGCAGCACGTCGGTGAACTGCTCGTAGTACTCCGGGCCCTTGATGGGCTCGAGGCCGTCCGCCTGGTTGAGGCGGTCCCACTCGAGCACGATCTTCTCCTGGTTGGTGCCGGAGCCGACCGCGACGACCTTGCCCGCGATGTCCTCGCGCGTGGTGATGGACGTGAGGTCCGAGCCGGTCTTGACGAGCCAGCCGAGCTCGTCGTTGCGGTAGCTCGAGAAGTCGATCGTCTCCTTGCGCTCCTCGGTCACCGTGACGTTGGAGATCACCGCGTCGACGTCGCCCGACTGCAGCGCGAGGGGCCAGTCGGCCCACGCCTTGACCTCGATCCGGACGTCCTTGCCGAGCGCGTCGGCGACGAGCTGGGCGATGTCCGTCTCGTTGCCGATGGGCGTCTCGTCGTCGTCCGCCAGGAAGCCGAGCGGCGGCGCGGCCCCGGCGCTGATCGCGACGACGATCTCGTCCTTGTTCTTCCACGCGTCCGGCAGCAGCGCGACCGCCTCGGCGGACTCGGTGGTGCGGATGCGGTCCTGGTCCGGGCTCGTGCTCACGGTCAGGCCGGCCGCGGCGGGCGCGGCCGTCACGGCACCTCCCGCCTTCTGGGTCTCCTGCGGCTTCTCGGTGCTCACCGACGCGCAGGCGGTCAGCGCGAGCAGGGAGGCGGTGGCGAGCGCGGCGAGCGCCCTCGTGGGCACGGCACGGGCGCGGGTGCGCCGGGTCGTCGTCGTCACGGGAGGTGCCTTTCGGTCAGGTGCGGCGTGGGCCGCATCGGGGAGGCCGGGTGGCCAGGGCTCGGGGGACGGCTGCAGGGGTCGGCGCGGGCTCGCGCCGGTCACAGGACCTTCTGCAGGAAGCTGCGGGTGCGTTCGTGCTGCGGGGCGTCGAGCACCTGGTCGGGCGGGCCCTGCTCGACGACGACGCCCGCGTCCATGAACACGACGGTGTCGGCGACCTCACGCGCGAAGCCGATCTCGTGCGTCACGACGACGAGGGTCGTGCCCGTGCGGGCGACGTCCTTGATGACCTCGAGGACCTCGCCGACCAGCTCGGGGTCCAGCGCCGAGGTCGGCTCGTCGAACAGCAGGACCGTGGGGCGCAGCGCGAGCGCGCGCGCGATCGCGACGCGCTGCTGCTGGCCGCCCGAGAGCTGACGCGGGCGGACGTCGGCCTTGTCGGCCAGGCCCACGCGGGCGAGCAGCTCGCGGGCCTCGGGCTCGACGTCCTCGCGACGGCGGCGCTGCGCCGAGACCGGCGCCTCGACCACGTTCTCGAGCGCCGTCAGGTGCGGGAACAGGTTGAAGCTCTGGAAGACGAACCCGATCTGCGTGCGCTGGCGCAGGATCTCCCGCTCGGACAGCTCGCGCAGCGTGCGGCCCTTGCGCACGTAGCCGATGAGCTCGCCGTCGAGCGCGATGAAGCCCTGGTCGACCTTCTCGAGGTGGTTGATCGCACGCAGCAGGGTCGACTTGCCCGAGCCGGACGGTCCGAGGATGACGGTGACCGAGCCGGGCTCGACCGTCAGCGACACGTCGTGCAGCACCTCGAGCGTGCCGAAGCTCTTGTGGACGCCGTGCACCTCGACCAGACCCGGCTGCGTCTCGCTCGTCGGCGCACTCATGCGAGCCCCCCGACGCTGCGGCGCGTGCGGGTCAGCACACCGACGCGGGCGCGGGCGGCGTAGGCCGGGGGGACGCTCGCGGGCACCGGACGGCCCGTGACCCGGGCGGCGAGCACCAGCGTCGCCCACCGGACGCGCTGCAGCGGCGTGGGCGGCAGCGTGCGCACCGCGCCCTTGGCGTAGTACCGCTCGACGTAGTACTGCACGACCGTGATGAGGGTCGTGAGGACCAGGTACCAGATCGAGGCGACCAGCAGCAGCGGGACGATCCGGCCGTTGCGGCCCATGATCACGCTGACGATGTAGAACAGCTCGCCGTACGCCAGGACGTAGACGATCGACGTGCCCTTGAGCAGCCCGATCACCTCGTTGACCGCGGTGGGCACGATCGAGCGCATCGCCTGCGGGAGGATGATCCGCGTGACCTGACGGCGGCGCGGGATGCCGAGCGAGGCCGCGGCCTCCTGCTGGCCCTGGTCCACCGAGAGGATTCCGGCCCGCACGACCTCCGCCGAGTAGGCGGCCTGCGACAGGCCCAGCCCCAGGATCGCGGCCCAGAACTTGTCGACGAGCGAGAGCGTGTCGAGCCACGCGAGCTCGGGACCGAACGGGACGCCCACGCTCAGGTGGGGGTACAGGTAGGCGAGGTTGTACCAGAGCAGGAGCTGCAGCAGCAGCGGCACCGAGCGGAACACCCACGTGTACGTCCAGGACACCGCCTGCAGCAGCGGCGAGCGGGACAGGCGCATGAGCGCGAGCACCGTGCCGAGCGTGAAGCCGACCACGGACGCCACCGCGGTGAGCCGGATCGTGCCCCACGCGCCGTCGATCACCGACGGCCAGGTGAGGTACTGCGCGACGAGATCCCACTCCCACCGCTCGTTCGTCACGAGCGAGCTCACGACCATCGAGAGCAGCAGGAGCACGACGCCCGTGGCGAGCCAGCGGCCCGGGTGCCGGGCGCCGACGATCCGCAGCTCCTCGAGCGGCGGCTCGTCGGCCGCGGTGACCACGGGCCGCACCGGCGGCGGCACGAGCACGCGCGACTCGTCCTGCGCGAGCTGGACCGTACTCATCGCGGGGCTCGCTCGCCGGCCGCGACCGCGAACGGCACGTGGTTTCCGGGCACCGGCGCGGGGCACGTGCCGTGGTCGCTGAACGCGAACGGCAGGTTGACCGCGCGGTTGAGGTCCAGGCGGACGGTCGCGGTCTCCGGCGAGCCCGTCGCGCCCGGGTCCGACGAGCGCTCGACCGTCAGGACGCGCCACGGCGCGAGGCCGGGCGCCTCGTCGGTGAACAGCAGCGCCGCCGAGCCGCCCTTCCCGCCCGTGAGCTGCAGCGTCACGCTGCGGCCCGCGCGCTCCAGGTCCACCTCGCCGACGACGGTCGTGCGGTGGACGAGCCCGGGCCGCGCCGCGCCGACGACCGCGGGGCGCGGCTCGTCGTACCAGCGGACGGGTGCGTCCAGCACCCACGACGCGTCGTACGGGAACGTCGGGACGCCCGTGAAGGCGGCACGCGCCGCGGCGCGCGGGTCGCGCAGGCGCAGCGCGTAGCGGCCCGTGCGCCGGACGAGCTCGACCGCGACCTCTGCCTCGGCGCCCGTGCGGCCCTCGGGCACGAACGTCTGCACGATCGAGGAGCCTGCCTCGGCGACGACGTGCGTCGTCCCCGCGCCGGGCTCGTCGGCGGCGCGCTTGTGGTGCGCGCCGTGCTCGTCGGCCCACCACACGCCCGGGACGCCGTCGAACGCGGCGGGCTGCGACGGCAGCGGCAGGTAGGCCACGGGCGTGAGCCAGCCGTGGGTCGTCGCCAGCTCGCGCTCGCGCGCTGCGTGCCACTGCTCCCACTCGACGTGCGCGTCCTGGTCGACGTGCACAGCGGCGGTCGGGTTCTCGGGCAGGGTCGTCGTCATCGGATCGCCTCTCGTTCGTGGTGCCGGCCGGGGATCGCCCCGACGAGCTCGACGGTGTACGGGTGCTGCGGGTGGTCGAAGACCTGGTCGACCGGTCCGGTCTCGACGAGCCGCCCGGCGCTCATGACGCCGACCTCGTCCGCGACCTGACGCACGACCGCCAGGTCGTGCGAGATGAACAGGTAGGTCAGGCCGCGCTGCGCGCGCAGGTCCGCGAGCAGGTCGAGCACGCGGGCCTGCACCGAGACGTCGAGCGCGCTCGTCGGCTCGTCGAGGACGAGCAGATCGGGGTCCAGCGCGAGCGCCCGGGCGATCGCGACGCGCTGCCGCTGCCCGCCGGACAGCTCGCCGGGGCGGCGCCGCGCGAGCGCCGCGGGCAGCCGCACCTGGTCGAGCAGCTCGGCGACGCGGTCCCGGCGCTGTGCTGCCGTGCCGACGCGGTGCGCGCGCAGCGGCTCGTCGACCACCTGCCCGACCGTGAAGCGCGGGTCGAGCGACGCGTACGGGTTCTGGTGCACGAGCTGCGTGCGCCGCCGCAGCGTGCGCAGCGCGTCATCCCGGGCACCCGCGACGTCCACACCGTCGAACCGCACCGAGCCCGCGTCGGCGCGCTCGAGATCCAGCACGAGCCGCGCGGTCGTCGACTTGCCCGACCCCGACTCGCCGACCAGCGCGAACGCCGACCCGCGCGGCACCGAGAACGACACGTCGTCGACCGCGCGCACGCTCGCGCCCGAGCGGCGTCCACCGATCCGGAACGTCTTGCGCAGCCCGTCGACGACGAGCAGGCCGCCCGCCGGCGGGGTGGGCAGGTCCGCCGCGACCGCGCGGGCGCGGACCTGCACCCGGGACGACGAGCCCCGGTCGCGCTCGTCGGGCAGGGGTGCGGTCCCCGGTCGTTGCGCCGCACGCAGGCCCGGTGCCGCGGCGAGCAGCTCACGCGTGTAGGGGTGCTGCGGGTCGCTCAGCACGCGTGCGGTCGGCCCGGTCTCGACGACCTCGCCGTCCTTCATCACGACGATCCGCTCGGCACGGTCCGCAGCGACGGCGAGGTCGTGCGTGATGAGCAGGACCGCGGTGCCGGTGCGCGACGTGAGGTCCGCGAGCAGGTCGAGCACGCGGCGCTGCACGGTCACGTCGAGCGCGCTCGTCGGCTCGTCGGCCACCACGAGCTCGGGCTCGCACGCCAGAGCGATGCCGATCAGCACGCGCTGCCGCATGCCGCCCGACAGCTCGTGCGGGTACTGCCGGGCGCGGGCCTGCGGCTCGTCGATCCCGACGGCGCGCAGGATCTCGACCGCCTGCGCGTGCGCCTCGCGCCGGCCCGCGCGGGCGTGGATGCGCAGGGCCTCGGCGACCTGGTCGCCGACCCGCTGCACGGGGTTGAGCGCGACGCCCGGGTCCTGCGGGACCAGCCCGATGCGCGCACCGCGGACCCGCGGCCACGCGCGGACCGGCAGGGACGCGAGCTCGAGCGAGGTGCGCTCGTCGTCGCCCAGGTCGATTCGCCCGCCGGCGATCCGGCCCGTCTCGGGCAGCAGCCCGACGACGGCGTGCGCCGTGGTGGACTTGCCCGAGCCGGACTCGCCGACGAGCGCGACGACCTCGCCCGGGTGCACCTCGAGGCTCACGCCGCGCACGGCCTCGACGGGTCCGTCGGTGCCGTCGTAGGTGACCCGCAGGTCCCGCACGGCCAGCACGGGCCGCGCGTCGGGTGCGTGCGTCTCCTCGGGTGCGCCCGGCAGCGTCGGCGTCTGGGTGCTCATCGGGCCGTCCTCCCCCCGCGCTCGAACGCGCGGCCGAGGCGCCCGGCGGACAGCACGACGACCGCGACGACCAGCCCCGGGAGCGTCGAGTACCACCACGCGGTCGCGAGGTAGTTGCGGCCCTCCGCCACGAGCGAGCCCCACTCGGGGGTCGGCGGGATCGCGCCGAAGCCCAGGAAGCTCAGCGCCGAGACCGCCAGGACCACGGTCCCCAGCTCGATCGTCGCGAGCGCGAGCACGGGACCCGCGGCGTTCGGCACGACGTGACGCACCACGACCGAGCCACGACGAGCGCCCGCGAGCCGCGCCGCCTCGACGTAGGTCGCGCCGCGCACCCGCAGCACCTCGGCGCGCATGACGCGCGCGAACGTCGCGACCGACGCGACACCCACCGCGATCGCGACCTTGAGCGTCCCGAACCCGAGCACGGTCACGACCGCGAGCGACAGCAGCAGCCCGGGGATCGCCAGCAGCACGTCGGTCAGGCGCATGAGCACGTCGTCGACGCGCCCGCCGACGAACCCCGCGACGAGCCCGAGCAGCGACCCGGCACCGAGCGCGATGACGATCGCGACCGCGGCGGCCTGCAGCGACAGGCCCGTGCCGTGCACCGTGCGCGCGAACAGGTCGCGACCCAGGTGGTCGGTCCCGAACCAGTGAGCCGCGCTGGGCGGCAGGAGGTTGTCCGCGGGCACGCCCGTGATCGGGTCGGCGGACGTGAACGCCGTGGGCACGAGCGCCCACGCGACCACGACCGTCACGACGAGCAGCGCCACGAGCGCGCCGGGCCGCGCGAGCGAGTGCCGGCGGGCCCGCGCGAGCCGCCCGGTCGCGGGGCCGGTCCCGGGCCTGGCGCGCAGACTCGTGGTCCGAGCCGCCCCGGTGCTCGAGGCTCCGGTGCTCGTCGTTCCGGTACTGACGGGTCCGGGGCTCGCCGGCAGGACGGCGGACGCGCGTCGTGCGCCGACGACGTCGGCGGGGCGGGTGCCGAGAAGGCTCATCACAGGCTCCTTGCGTACGAGGTCACGGCCGTGCGCGGGTCGAGCAGGGGGTAGGCGAGGTCGACCAGGAGGTTCACGACGACGAACACGAGCGCCGCGACGAGCACGAGCCCGAGCACCACGGGGATGTCCTGCGTGGTGACGGCGGCCTGCACGAGGCGCCCGAAGCCCTGGCGCGAGAAGACGGTCTCGACGACCACCGCCCCCGCGAGCAGGTTCCCGACGAGCACGCCGAGGAGCGTGAGCGCCGGAAGGGCCGCGTTGCGGGTCACGTGCCGCAGCTGCACCCGCGTGCGGGTCGCGCCCTTGGCGAGCGCGGTCTCGACGTACGGCGCCCCCCACGCCGCGCGCATGCCCTGGGCGAGCACCTGCGCGATCGTCGCCGACAGCGGGACGGCCAGGGTGACCGCCGGCAGGACCAGGCTCGCGAACCCCTGGTTGCCGACCGCCGGGAACACCGGCACCCGGAACGACAGGAGCTGCAGCAGCACCAGCCCGACCCAGAACGTCGGCACCGCGACGCCCAGCGGCGGCAGCGCGAGGAGCAGCCCGCGCACCCGTGGCGACCGGGTCCAGGTGGCGAGCGAGGCGAGCCCGGCCCCGCCGACGACGGCCAGCAGCAGGGCGAGCCCCGCGAGCTTGGCCGTCTCCGGGAGCGCCTGGGCGATGAGCGTCGCGACCGGCGCACCCGAGGAGATGGACGTCCCGAGGTCGCCCGTGGCCGTGCGGCCGAGCGCCGCGACGTACTGCTCGGCCGGGCTCTGGTCGAGCCCGAGCCGCTCGCGCAGCGCCTCCGCCTGCGCCGGGTCGACGCCCCCGCCGCCCGTGCCCGCGTCGAGCATGATGCTCGCCGGGTCACTGGGCAGCAGGTACAGCACCGCGAAGGTGACCGTGAACGCCGCCAGGAGCACGACGACGGCCGCGGCGACCCGGCGCAGGACGTAGGCGCTCATCAGGCCTGCTCGATCCAGGCGTCGTGGAACAGCAGGCGCGACGAGGCGTCGAAGGCCACCCCGTGCACGTCACCGGCCACGCCGATCGACTGCGCGAGCTCGAACAGCGGGATCGCCAGCGCCTCGTCGACGATCTCCTGCTGCGCCTGCGCGACGAGGTCCGCTCGCGCCGCCGGGTCCGCGGTGGCGAGCTGGGAGTCGAGGAGCGGGTCGAGCACGTCGTCGGCCGCACGCTTGTTGACGTTGCGGCCCGCGGACGAGAACTGCGTGCGCAGGATGTCGGCGTCGGCGCGCGTGACGTTGTAGTAGTACGTGTCGTAGTCGCCCGAGGTCAGCACGGCCTGCTGGTCCGCGGGCGTGAGCTGGCGCAGCACCAGGTCGACGCCGACGGCCCGCAGCTGCTGCTGCGCGAGCTCGAGCACGGCCTGCGAGCCGGTGAACAGCGGTGCGTAGACCACGTCGACGCTCAGCTTCGCGCCGTCCTTCTCGCGGATGCCGTCGGTGCCCGTCGTCCAGCCCGCGCCGTCGAGCAGCTGCTCGGCCTTCGCGGCGTCGAACGCGAGGTCGTCGGACAGGTCCGTGTACCCGGGAGTGGTCGAGGCGAGCACGCTCGTCGCGGGCTTGAACGCGTCCGAGAGCACCGTGTCGACGAGCTGCTGCCGGTCGATCGCCACGTTCAGCGCCTGGCGGACGTCCGGGTCGTCGAGCGGCGCGACGGTCACGTTGGGCTGCAGGACGAACGTGACGCCCGGGTTCGTGCGCGTGAGCACCGATCCCCCGGCGCCCTCGACCTGCGCGACGTCCTGCGGGAGCACGTCACCCACCGCGTCGAACTGGTCGGACGCGAGTCCGCCCGCGCGGACCCCGGACTCCGGGACCACCGTGAAGTCGATCTGGTCGAGGTACGCCTCGCCCTGGTTCTGCGAGACCTCCGAGGCCCACGCATAGCCGTCGCGCCGCGTGATCACCGCACCCTGGTCCTGCGTGTAGCTCTCGAGCACGAACGGGCCCGAGCCGACGACCTCGCCCTGCAGCCGTGCGGCGGGGTCGGCCGTCGCGGTGGCGTCGGACAGGATCGCGAGCGAGACCGTCGACGTGGCCTGCAGGAACTGCGCGTTGGGTGCGCCGAACACGACCGTGACCGTGTGCTCGTCGTCGACGCGCGTCTCGGTGTAGCCGCCCAGGTAGCTCGCCGCGAGCGGCGCCGACGCGCCGAGCGGGCCCGCGAGCGCGTCGAGGTTCGCCTTGACCGTGGTCGCGGTCAGCGGGGTGCCGTCCGAGAACGTCACGTCGTCGCGCAGGTGGAACGTGAAGGTCGTGAGGTCGTCGCTCACGTCCCAGCTCGTCGCGAGCCACGGCACGATCTCGCCCGTGGCCGGGTCCTGGTCGGTCAGGGAGTCCGCGAGCTGGCGCGCGATGTAGATGCTCACGTTCGAGCCGACCTGCTGCGGGTCGACGCCCGACGGCGACGCACCGAGCGCGAAGCGCAGCGTCCCGCCCGGGGTCGCGGTGGCCGTATCCGGGGTCGAGGTCGCGGACGTCGCGGGTCCGGCCGCGGGGTCGCCGCTGCCCGACGAGCAGGCGGCCAGCAGCAGGGCGGGGGCGAGCAAGGAGGCGGCCAGCACCCGGTAGCGGGTGCGGCGGCGGTCGACGGTGCTGGTCATGATGTCCTCTCGAGGGGCCCGAAGGCCGGGGGATGAACGGGCAGAGCGCTGGTCCGGTCAGGCGGTGAGCTCGGCCGCCGCGTGCTGCGACGCCGGATCGGGGCGGGCCAGGCCCAGGTGGTCGCGCAGGGTCGGGCCGGTGTAGTCGGAGCGGAACGAGCCGCGCTCCTGCAGCAGCGGGATCACCTGGTCGAGCACGTCGTCGAGACCGTGCGGCGTCAGGTGCGGGACGAGGATGAAGCCGTCCGAGGCGTCCTCCTGGACATGCCTGTCCAGGTCGTCGGCCACCTGCTGCGCCGTTCCGACGAACGAGCCGCGGGTCGTCGTGCGGATCACGAGGTCGCGGATCGACCAGCGGTTCGCCTCGGCCTGCTCACGCCACGCGCGGGCGACCGCGAGCGGGTCGGTGGTGTGGCGCACCCGACCGCGCGTGATCGAGATGTTCTCGACGTCGGGATCGACCTCCGGCAGCGGGCCGTCCGGGTCGTAGGCCGTCAGGTCACGGCCCCACACCTGCTCGAGGAACGCGATCGCGGTCGGGCCGGAGACCTGCTGCCGCCGGATGTGCTCGGCGCGCTCGTGCGCCTCGTCGGGCGTCTGGCCGATGACGACCGTCGTCGCCGGGAGGATCTTCAGGTCCCCACGGGTGCGGCCGTTCGCGACGAGGCGCGCCTGCACGTCGTCGTAGAGCGCACGGCCCGCCTCGAACGTCGAGTGCATCGAGAAGATGACGTCCGCGGTGCGTGCCGCGAAGTCCCGGCCCTGCGCCGAGTCGCCCGCCTGGAACAGCACCGGATGACCCTGTGGCCCGCGCGGCGTCGTGAACGTCCCCCGGACCTGCGCGTGCGTGCCGTCGTGCACCACCTCACGCACGCCGGCGTCGCGCACGAACCGGCCGGTCGCCGTGTCCGCGAGCACCGCGTCGTCGTCCCACGAGTCCCACAGGGCGCGGGCGACCCGCACGACCTCCGCGGCGCGTTCGTACCGCTCGGCGTACGGGAGGTACCCGCCACGCCGGAAGTTCTCGCCCGTGAACGCGTCCGGGCTCGTCACCAGGTTCCACGCGGCGCGACCACCGGAGAGCAGGTCGAGCGTCGCGAACTGCCGCGCGAGCTCCCACGGCTCGTTGAACGTCGTGTTGATCGTCCCCGCGAGCCCGATGCGCTCGGTGACCGCCGCGATCGCCGCGAGCACGGGGAGGGTGTCGGGCCGGCCGACGACGTCGAGGTCGTGGATACGCCCTTTGTGCTCGCGCAGGCGCAGGCCCTCGGCGAGGAAGAAGAAGTCGAGCTTGGCGGCCTCGGCGCGCGTCGCGAGGTGCTCGAACGAGTCGAAGTCGATCTGGCTACCCGAGTCCGGGTCGCTCCAGACGGTCGTGCTGTTGACCCCCGGGAAGTGGATGCCCAGGTGGATCTGCTTGCGCGGTCGCGTCGTCATGGCCCCGCCCTCAGGCCGTCGCGGCGAACACGTTGGCGGGACGCGCCAGACCGAGCGTGTCGCGCAGCGTGCGACCCGGGTAGGCGGTGCGGAACAGTCCTGCGCTCTGCAGGATCGGCACCACCCGGTCGACGAGCACGTCGAGGTCGGTGGACAGCGACGACGGCCGCACGTGGAAGCCGTCGACGGCACCCGCCGCGACCCACGTCTCGATCGTCTCGGCCAGCGCACCGGCCGTCCCCACGTGCACGAGCGAGTCCGTCGCCCACGACGACGGCTCGAGGTCGTCGAGCAGCTCGAGGCGCGCACGCGCGCTCGACTCGTCGTCGGCCAGGACGACGTACGTGTCGACGAGCACGCGCACCTCGTCGGTGCTGCGGCCCGCGTCGCCCGCCAGGTCGTCCAGCCGCGAGCGCTGCGCGAGCGCGTCGTCGAGGCTCGTCGCCCGCAGCCGTACGACGTCCGCGCGGCGTGCCGCCAGGGCCAGCGCCTCGTCGCTCGTCGCGGTCACGACGACCGGCGGCCGGCCCTGCGGCGGCCGCGGCGTGATCGACGGACCCTTGACCGCGAACCGGATGCCCTCGTAGTCGACGTGGTGCAGCTTGTCGCGGTCCACGAACCGGCTTGTGGCCCGGTCCCGGATCTCCGCGTCGTCCTCCCACGAGTCCCACAGCCGGCCGACGACGTCGATCACCTCGCCCGCCTCGTCGATCGCGTCGACCTCGTCCTGCGCGGCCTTGCGCCCGAACGCGTCGGTCGCCTGCTGCGTCGTCGACCAGCCGACCTGCCACGCGGCGCGCCCCCTGCTGACGTGGTCGATCGTCGCGACCGCCTTCGAGACGTGGAACGGCTCGGTGTGCGTCGTGTCGATCGTCGGCACCAGACCGATGCCCGCCGAGCGGGGCGCCAGGCGCGAGGCGACGAGCGCGGCGTCGAGCCGTCCCTGCACGCCGTGGCGGGTCACGGGCTGCAGCGAGAACGCGTCGTCGAACGCGACGAGGTCGAGCAGGCCGCGCTGCGCGGTCGCGACGAGGGCGTCCAGGCGCTGCGCGTCGAACAGCCGCTGCGCCTGCGAGCCGAGCGTGCGCCAGGCGGCGGGGTGCGCACCGGCGTCGGTGAGGTCGACGCCTAGGTGCACCGACCGAGTGCGGTCCGAGCGCGAGCGAGGGTGGGAGTGCTGGGACATCGAAGGGCTCCATCTCGAGGCCGCGTGCGCGGCGGGTGATCGGTGGTCCGTGGCGTGCCGCGGGCCCGCCTGCCGTCGGCGAGGACGCCGCGGTCGGCGCACGCGCGCAGGACCGGACGGCTGGGGCCGTCAGGTGGTGGGTGGGAAGGTCGCCGGCGCCGGCGTGGCCCGCCCAGACGGGCGCGGTCCGTGAGGACGGCGCCCGTCAGCGCCGGTCAGCGCCGGCGACGGGCGGTGTGGCCCGCGGGCCCCGGTGCGCGGGACGTCGTCTCAGCGACAGCTCTCGGCGGCGCACATGACGCGACAGCGCGTGCACAGGTGCGTGGCGCGGACGTCCGCGGTCAGGCTCCTCGTGCTCATGCGTGCGGTCTCCTTCGTCCCCTGTCCGGGGTCTGGCGCGTTGCTCGGACGGCGGGTGCCGCTCGAGCCAGGTCCTCACCCGGGGCACCCCGCCGCGCGGGAGGGTTGCCGTCCGACCAGCCGGGGCTACGCGTCGGAGCTCATGACCTCTGTCCGCAGACCGACAATCCGGACTGCGTTGGTCAGAAATTAGGGGTGGGGCCAGACGGAGTCAACGGCGCATCCCGTCGGTCCCACAATCTGGACCGAATCAGTCGGATAATCGCCGGGCGACCCCGCAGGACCCTGACGCGCGCAGGGACGACGAAGCCCGCGGGCCGCACCGAGCGGCACCGCGGGCTTCGTCCGAGCAGGGGTGGTCAGCCGAAGTGGCGCGGGAGCGTCGCCTCGAAGACCTCGCCGGCCTCGGCCAGCGGGATCGTGAACAGGCCCTCGACCTCGACGGCGGGGCCCGCCTCCTCGTCGCCCGTCGCGACGTCGGCCGTCTGGCCCAGCTTGAGTGCCGGCACGCCGCGCGCGACGCACAGGTCGGCGAAGCGCACCTCCTCCGAGCGCGGCACGGCGACCAGCGCACGCGCCGTGGACTCCGAGAACAGTGCCTCGAACGGCGTGACGCCGTCGCGCTCGCACAGCGCGTCGAGCGAGACGCGCACGCCCACGCCGAACCGCAGCGAGGACTCGAGCAGCGCCTGGACCAGACCGCCCTCCGACAGGTCGTGCGCGGCGTCCACCAGGTCGTCGCGCGCCGCGTTCTGCAGCACCGCGCCGAGACGACGCTCGGCCGCCAGGTCGACCGCGGGCGGCAGGCCGCCGAGGTGGTCGTGCACGACGTCGGCCCACGCGGAGCCGTCGAGCTCGGCGCGCGTCGTGCCGAGCAGGTAGACCGCGATGCCGGGCGCGGTCCAGCCCGAGGGCACCGCGGCGGCCACGTCGTCGAGCACGCCCAGCACGCCGACGACGGGCGTCGGGTGGATCGCCGAGTCGATCAGGCCGGGCTCGCCCGTGCCGTTGTAGAGCGAGACGTTGCCGCCGGTCACCGGGACCTCGAGCACCTGGCACGCGTCGGCCAGGCCGCGGATCGCCTCGACGAGCTGCCACATCGAGTCGGGGTGCTCGGGGCTGCCGAAGTTGAGGCAGTCGGTCACCGCGAGCGGGCGAGCGCCCGTCGTCGCGACGTTGCGGTACGCCTCCGCGAGCGCGAGCTGCGCGCCCGTGTACGGGTCGAGCTTGCCGTAGCGGCCGTTGGCGTCGGTCGCGAGAGCGACGCCGAGACCCGTGGTCTCGTCGACGCGCACGACCCCCGAGTCGTCGGGCTGCGCGAGCGCCGTGTTGCCCTGCACGAAGCGGTCGTACTGCCTGGTCACCCACGACTTCGAGGCCAGGTTGGGCGAGCCGAGCAGCCGCAGCGCGGTCGCGCGCAGCTCGTCGGGGCTCGTCGGACGCGCGAGCGACGCGGACGTGTCCGCGTTCAGGCCGTCCTGCCACGCGGGACGCGCGTACGGGCGGTCGTACACCGGACCCTCGTGCGCGACGGTCTTCGGGTCGACGTCGACGATGCGGTGGCCGTGGTGGTCGATCGTCAGGCGACCCGTGCCCGTGACCTCGCCGATGATCGCCGTCTCGACGTCCCACTTCGCGGTGATCGCGAGGAACTCGTCCAGCTTGGCGGGCGTGACGACCGCCATCATGCGCTCCTGCGACTCCGACATGAGGATCTCGCCGGCCGTCAGGGTGGGGTCGCGCAGCAGCACGTTCTCGAGGTCGACGTGCATGCCGCCGTCACCGTTGGACGCGAGCTCGGACGTGGCGCACGAGATGCCGGCCGCACCCAGGTCCTGGATGCCCTCGACGACGCGCGCGGCGTACAGCTCGAGGCAGCACTCGATGAGCACCTTCTCCATGAACGGGTCGCCGACCTGCACCGAGGGCCGCTTGGACGGCTTGGTGTCGTCGAAGGTCTCGCTCGCGAGGATCGACGCACCGCCGATGCCGTCACCGCCGGTGCGCGCGCCGAACAGCACGACCTTGTTGCCCGTGCCCGAGGCGTTGGCCAGGTGGATGTCCTCGTGCCGCAGCACACCCAGGCACAGCGCGTTGACGAGCGGGTTGCCCTGGTAGCTGGGGTCGAACACGAGCTCGCCGCCGATGTTCGGCAGGCCGAGCGAGTTGCCGTAGCCCCCGACGCCCGCGACCACGCCGTGCACCACGCGGGCGGTGTCCGGGTGGTCGATCGCGCCGAAGCGCAGCTGGTCCATGACCGCGACCGGGCGCGCGCCCATCGAGATGATGTCGCGCACGATCCCGCCGACGCCCGTGGCGGCACCCTGGTACGGCTCGACGTACGACGGGTGGTTGTGCGACTCGACCTTGAACGTGACCGCCCAGCCGTCGCCGATGTCCACGACGCCCGCGTTCTCGCCGATCCCGACGAGCAGGTGCTCCTTCATGGCCGACGTCGTCTTGTCGCCGAACTGCCGCAGGTGCGTCTTGGAGGACTTGTACGAGCAGTGCTCGGACCACATGACCGAGTACATGGCCAGCTCCGCGGCCGTGGGGCGCCGCCCGAGGATGTCGCGGATGCGCTGGTACTCGTCGGGCTTGAGCCCGAGCTCGGCGTACGGCTGCGCGAGGTCGGGGGTCGCGGCGGCGCCCTCGACCGTGTCGTAGTGCTGGTCGCTGCTGGGGCGCGCGGGTGCGGAGGTCATCGGTTCCCTTGGGCGAGATCGCTCGCGGCCTGCGCTGGTCGGCAGGACGCACGGCCGTCGTCGGCGGACGGGCCCAGGATAGCGACGCTCCGCGGCCGCCCGAACGGCTGTCCAGACCCGCGACCGGGGCGCGCGACGAGGCGGGCGCGGCGCGAGACGGGCCGGCGGCGAGCGCGCGGCGGGCCAGGGCGGTCCCACCGCAGGCCACCAAGGGGTGACACGTGTCGTTCCGCCCTTCGGGTGACGACAGTTGCCTCACCGGCGTTTCGCGGCCGACACGCCGGTGAGGCAATTGTGCGTTTTGCCTGATCAGCCCTAAGGTCTGGCGCGGCTGGATGCCCGTTTAGCCCGTTTTGTCGAGGATTCGAGGTCTGATGCTCCGCCGCGCCGTCGCCGCCGTTGCCGTCCCCGCCCTGTCCGGCCTCCTGCTGCTCGCGAGCTCCGCGAGCGCCACGGCCGGCGGCTCGGACGCGCCCATCCCCTACGACGTCTCCCCCGAGGCTCTCACGCTCCCCGTCGGTGACACGTTCGACGTCCACGACCACGTCAACGTGCGCTACACCAAGCACGGCCGTGACGGCTCGGCCAACATCCACATCGAGCCCGGCCGGTCGAGCGCCGCGCTCGTCGGGAAGAGCACGGTGCGGTGGGAGCTCGTCGGCGTCCCCCAGGGTTCGTGCATCACGTGGGTGCAGGTGAGCGGGTACGACGAGCACTTCGGCGAGGGCGGCCAGAAGCCCGTCTGCAACACGACGTGCAAGCCGAAGCCGAACCCGTACCCCACGCCGAGCCCGTCCCCCTCGGAGTCGCCCGAGCCCGAGCCGTCGCCCACACCGACCGTGACGCCGACGCCGCCGCCCACGCAGGAGCCCAGCCCGGAGCCGACGCGGTCGCCCGAGCCCGAGCCGTCGCAGACCCCGCCCCCGGCACCCGAGCCCGTCGAGTCGACGCCCGCTCCCCAGCCCACGACGACGCCGGCCGTGCCCCCCGTGCCGTCCGACGAGGAGACGCCGGCCCCGTCGCCCGAGCCCACGACCCCGGGGGACGACGAGGGTGAGGTCGCCGGCCCCGAGCCGACGCCGACCCCGAGCATCGACTCCGAGGTCCTCGTCGAGGGCGAGGACGAGCCCCCGCTCGCCGTGACCGGCTCCGACTCGCTGCTGCCCGGGTTCGCGTTCGCGCTCACCGCGCTGGTCGCGGGCATCACCCTGCGCATGATCCACGTCCGCCGCCGGCACCTGCCCGCCCACCGCGGCTGAGTGCGCGCCCGGAGCTCGCTGGTCGAGCTCCGGGCCGCCCGGGCGGGCTACGGTCGGGCCATGCCCGCCGCAGCCCGCTCCGTGACGGGGCGCACGCTCGTCGTCGGGCTGCTCGGCATCGGGCTCGCCGTCGCGGTCACGACGAGCGGGTGCGCACCCGGCACGGACCGCCCGTCGACGTCGCGTGACCCGAGCACCGACGCCTCGACCGCCGAGCCGTCCGCAGGTGCGTCGTCACCCGGCACCCCGGACGCGGAGCCTGACCTCGCCGCCGCGGCGCTGCGCGACGGCGTGCCGATCACGTCGCAGGGCGTGACGGTGCTGGTGCTCGCACCGAGCACGCCACGCGCGCTCGAGGACGGCAGCGTCCGGGTGGACCTCGCCGCAGCACCGACCGGTGGCCCCACTGCCGCTCTCGCCGCAGTGCCTACCGCGGTACCCACGGCGGCGCACAGCAACGCTGCCGAGCGTGACACGACGGACGGAGCCGGGACGTCCCTCGTCGTCGCGGCGCCCGCTCCGTTGCGCCTCGACGTGCTGCCCGACGGCACCGCGCTCGTGCTCGACGGCGACGTCCCGGTCGCGGGGCTGCGGGCGGACCCGTCAGGCCGGCTCGAGGCGCACGGCGATGCGGCAGTCCTGACCGCGCGGGCCCAGCCGACGGGCCTGTGGTTCACCGCGCGCGCGATCCTCGACCTGGCCTGGGGCGAGCGTGAGGGCGGGCGCTCGCTCGCGGTCACGCCCGCCGACTGGACCCGCGCGGGCGGCCACGCGGCCGAGGAGCTCGCGGCCGCCCAGCTCGAGGCGGCGGACGCCGAGGCCGGCTCGGCGAGCATGCTCGCGCAGCTCGCGTGCCACCAGCTCGGCGCACGTTCGAAGGCCACGTGGAACCTCGAGCCGTGGCGTCCCGACGTGGACCCGTTCGAGATGATCGCGACCCGGTGCAACCCGACCTGAGCCGGGAACCGGTCAGCGGTTGCGCCGCGCGCGTCGCGTCTTGAGCATCCAGCCGACGACCACCCCGAGCACGAACGTGATCGCCAGCAGGATCCACAGCGGCATCGTCACGGACGTCCAGAACAGGTGGACGGGGTACTCGTCGGCGTTCTGGAAGATCAGCACGAGCGCCGCCGCGAGCACGACGAGCCCCAGGATCGGGCGCCAGGGGACGGGCTTGCTCTCGACCGGTTGCTGTCCCGCGGACATCGGACCTCCAGTGGTCCGGGCGGTCGCACGCCGCCCCCTGCGGCCATCCTGCCGCGGTGGCGCCTGACCTGCCAGGGCGGACGCGGGCCCGGGCGGCCCGCGTCGGCCCTCAGCGCAGGTGCTTCTCCGGGACGGGCAGGCGTCCGGCGGCGCGCTCCGCGCGGTAGTACGCCCGCGCCTCCTGCTGCCGCTCGGCCTCGGCGCCCGACGCGATCGGCGCGCGCAGGTGCTCGGGACCGAAGCCGAACGCGTCGACCAGGTCCTGCGCGTGCGGCCGCAGCCGCACCAGAAGACGGTCGATGTACGACGACACCGTGCGCGCACGGCCGGCCGAGAGCCGACCGTTGACGAGGTACCACGCGAGGTGCCGCTCGACGAGCGTGAGCCCGAACAGGTCGCGCAGCCACGTCAGGACCTGCTTGGTGCCGGGGTCCGTGGCCGCCTGCACGCCGCGCGTGAAGGCCTCCCACTGCACGCGCTCGGCGTGCGCCTGGGCGGCCTCGATGAGCTCATGCTGGTGGGCGTTGACGAGCGCGGCGGCCTCGGCGGGCGGGAGCTTCGTGGCAGGGCGCAGCGCGGCCGCGAGCTCGGCGACCATGACCTCGACGCGGTCGGTGAGCAGCTCGCGCTGCGTCTCGACGTCGCGCAGCTGGCCCGCGGAGCGACGCGCGTCGCCCACGTCGGCGATGGTCTGGACCGCGCGCACGAGCGGCGTGCGGTGCACGGCACGGTCGGCGACGAACCGCGCGACGTCGCCCGCGCCACCGGCCTTGAGGGCCTTGGCGTAGTCGCCGAGCAGGCGCTTGCCGACGAGCTGGTACAGGACGGTGTTGTCGCCCTCGAACGTCACGTAGACGTCCAGGTCCTGGTGCAGCCCGACGAGGCGGTTCTCGGCGATGAAGCCCGCCCCGCCGCACGCCTCGCGGCACTCCTGGATCGTCGTCATCGCGTTCCACGTCGAGGTGGGCTTGAGTGCGGCGGCGAGCGTCTCGAGGTCCTCGCGACCCTCGGGCGTGTCACCCCGGCCGGAGAAGACCTCGTCGAACGCGGCGAGCAGCTCCTCGTGCGCGAACGTCGACGCGTACGTCTGGGCGAGCAGCGGGAGCAGGCGGCGCTGGTGGCGCTGGTAGTCGAGCAGGACGACCTCGTCCTCGCCCGCACCGGCGAACTGGCGGCGCTCGTTGGCGTAGCGGACCGCGATCGCGAGCGCGAGCTTGCTCGCGTTGACCGCGGCACCGTCGAGTGAGACGCGGCCCTGCACGAGCGTGCCGAGCATGGTGAAGAACCGGCGACCGGGGCTCTTGATGGGCGAGGAGTACGTGCCGTCGGGGGCGACGTCGCCGTACCGGTTGAGCAGGTTGGTCCGCGGGACGCGCACGTGGTCGAAGTGCAGGCGGCCGTTGTCGATGCCGTTGAGGCCGCCCTTGAGGCCGTCGTCCTCGCCGCCGACGCCCGGCAGGAACTCGCCCGTGGCGGGGTTGCGGATCGGGACGTAGAACGCGTGCACGCCGTGGTTGACGCGCTGACCGCCCTCGGGCGCCGTGACGAGCTGGGCGAACACGACGGCCGCGGTGCCGTGCAGGGCCGCGTTGCCGAGGTACTCCTTCCACGCCGCACGGAACGGCGTGTGGATGACGAACTCCTGCGTCTCGCGGTCGTACTCGGCGGTCGTCCCGATCGACGCGACGTCCGAGCCGTGCCCCGTCTCCGTCATCGCGAACGCGCCGGGCACCTCGACCGACATCGCGTCCGGCAGGAACGCGTCGTGGTGGTGCTCGGTGCCCAGGTGCAGGATCGCGCTCGCGAACAGGCCCCACTGCACGCCGGCCTTGATCTGCAGCGACGGGTCACCCGCGACGAGCTCCTCGAACCGCGACAGGCTGCCGCCGTGGTCGTCGGCGCCGCCCAGCCGGGTGGGGAACGCGCGCAGCACGTCGTGCTTCGCGACGAGCTCGCGCAGCTGGTGCAGGACGCGCTCGCGGTGCTCGGCGAGCGGCAGACCCTCGATCTTGTGGAACTCGGGGCTGCCGGCGACCGCGCGGGCCTCCCGGCGCAGCTGCGCGTAGGGGCCGAGCAGCTGGTCGGTCAGCGCAGCGACGTCGATGCGCGGGTCCTCGTGCACGGACAGGGCGGGCGAACGGCCTTCGTGGCCGCGCTGGTGGGTCGCGGTGGTGGTGGTCATCGGGTCTCCCGGGTCATCGGATCTCCCACGCGGTACGGGTGCTGGTGCGTTCACGGGCGAGCAGGCCGACGGGCCCGGCCCAGAGCCAGGCGGCGACCTGTGCGGTCAAGGTGGCGCGGTCGGGCGTGCCGGGCTCGCCGCGGTGCGCCATCCACCACTCGCCCGAGCCGCGCACGAAGCCCACGGCCCCGGCGGCCCACACCTCGGCGAGCGAGTCGCGCGCGGCCTTCGCGGCGTCGGCGGCCTCGTCGTGCGCCATGTCGTCGTGCGCCACCGTGGGCGCGGGCGCGTCGTGCTCTCCCAGCTCGCGCGCGAACGGCAGCGCGACCAGGTGCGTGACCGAGTCGAGGAAGTGGCCGAGCGGACCGCCGGACTCGACCGAGCCGTCGCGCGTCACGAACGCGTACACGTTCGGCGAGGACTCGATCATCTCGAGGTAGACCGCGACCATCGCGCGCAGGCCGTCGCGCGGCGTGGGCGCGACACGCAGCACGCCCTCGAGCGCGCCCTGGATCTGCAGCACGACGGCCTCGGCGACCGCGATCTGCAGCCCGGTCTTGTCCGAGAAGTAGCGGTAGACGATCGACTTCGACGTGCCGGCGGCCGTCGCGATCTCCTCCATGGAGACGTCGGGACCCTTGTGGTGGACCGTGCGACGCGCGACGCGGACGAGTTCGGCGCGGCGGGCCTCGCGGTGGTCCGCCCAGCGTGCGGAGCGGCCGTCGACGACGAACGGGTCGTCGCGTCGGGGGTCGTCGCGTCGGGGGTCGTCGCGTCGGGGGTCGTCGCGTCGGGGCTCGTCGCGGCGAGCCTCGTCACGTCGTAGGTCGCGCGCAGCGTGGGGTGCGCCGGCGCTGGTCGCGGCGGCGTTGCCGGTGGTGGCCGTCGTCGTCGACGGGCCACGTGTGATCGGGCTCACGAAACTGAAGGTATCAGGTACTGTGGGTTCTGGACACCACTTCGGGACGAACGTCCCTGGACCTGCGGGTCCGACGCTGATCGCGACGACGCGAGAGGAGCGCCACGCAGATGGCACTCAAGAAGACAGCCCCCACGAGCGCGCCCCGCCGCGCCCTGGTCCTCGGCGGCAACCGGATCCCGTTCGCCCGCTCGGGCGGCGCCTACGCCCACGCCTCGAACCAGGACATGCTCACCGCCGCGCTCGAAGGGCTCGTCGCCCGCTACGGGCTGCAGGGCGAACGCATCGGCGAGGTCGCCGCGGGCGCGGTGCTCAAGCACAGCCGCGACTTCAACCTCACGCGGGAGGCCGTGCTGGGCTCGTCGCTCGCGGCGACGACGCCCGCGTACGACGTCCAGCAGGCGTGCGCGACCGGGCTCGAGACGCTCGTCGGCCTGTCGAACAAGATCCGCCTCGGCCAGCTCGAGTCCGCGATCTCCGGCGGCGTCGACTCCACCTCCGACGCCCCGATCGTCGTCACCGACCGCCTGCGCCGCGCGCTGCTCGACCTGTCGCGCGCCAAGACCGCCGCCCAGAAGCTCGCGGCCCTCGGCCGCATCCGGCCCAAGGACCTCGCGCCCGTCGCGCCGTCGACGAGCGAGCCGCGCACGCACCTGTCGATGGGCGAGCACCAGGCGCTGACGACCGCGCAGTGGGGCATCACGCGCGAGGCGCAGGACGAGCTCGCGCTCGCGTCCCACCAGCGGCTCGCGGCCGCGTGGGACGCCGGGTTCTTCGACGACCTCGTCACGCCGTACCGCGGCCAGACGATCGACGGGAACCTGCGCAAGGACAGCGCGCTCGAGAAGCTCGCGTCGCTGCGCCCGACGTTCGGCACCCGCCTGGACGCCGAGGCGACCATGACCGCCGGCAACTCGACGCCGCTCACCGACGGCGCCTCGACCGTGCTGCTCGGCTCCGACGAGTGGGCCGCGAGCCACGGGCTCACGCCGCTGGCCGCCGTCGTCGACGCCGAGGCCGGCGCGGTCGACTTCGTGCACGGCGAGGACGGCCTGCTCATGGCACCCGCGTTCGCGGTCCCGCGCCTGCTCGCACGCCACGGCCTGACGCTGGACGACTTCGCCTACGTCGAGATCCACGAGGCGTTCGCCGCGACGGTGCTGTCCACGCTCGCCGCGTGGGAGTCGCCCGAGTTCGGCCGCGAGCGCCTGGGCCTGGACGGCGCGTTCGGGACCGTCGACCGCGACCGGCTCAACGTGCACGGATCGTCGCTCGCCGCGGGGCACCCGTTCGCCGCGACGGGTGGGCGGATCGTGGCGACCATCGCCAAGGAGCTCCACCTGCGCAAGCAGCGCGACGGCGGCACGCCGCGCGCCCTGGTGTCCATCTGTGCGGCCGGCGGGCTCGGCCTCACCGCGATCCTCGAGGCGGCCTGACATGGCGAACCCGATCACGACGACGCTGTCCGCCAAGCTCTCCGAGGTCCTCGGCTTCTCGCCCGCGGCACCGCTGCGGCGCTGGGCACCCGGGCAGCCGCTCGTCGACGGCAAGGTCCTGGTACTGGGCTCCGGCACGGGTCCCGACGCGGACGCGGATGCGATCGCGGCGCTTCTGTCCGGCTCGCCGTCGGCGCCCTCGGCCACGCCCGACGCGTCGGGCGACGAGGTCCTCGACGGCTGGGGCCTGGACGTCTACCGGCACCCGGTGCCCGACGAGCGGTACGCCGCGGTCGTCGTCGTGCTCACCGAGGTCGACCACCCGTCCGACCTGCACGCCCCGCTGCTGGCCGTCGCCGGCACGCTCAAGAAGCTCGCGCGCGGCGGGCGGGTCGTGACGATCTCCCGCTCGGCCGACGACGCGGCTCCCGCCGTGGCCGCCGCCCGGCAGGGGATCGACGCCGTGGTGCGCACGATCGCCAAGGAGTCGCGGGGCGGCAGCACGGCCAACGGGATCGTCCTGGCCGACGGCGTGCCCGTCACCGCGGCCTCGGTCGTCGGGGCGCTGCGTTTCCTGCTGTCCACGCGCTCGGCGTTCGTGCACGGCCAGCTCCTGGCCGTCGACTCGCAGGCCGGCGCGCTGCCGACCGACTGGGACGCCCCGCTCGCCGGACGCGTCGCGGTGGTGACCGGCGCGGCTCGCGGGATCGGCGCGGCGATCGCCCGCACGCTCGCGCGGGACGGCGCGACGGTCGTCGCGGTCGACGTCCCCGCCGCGGGCGAGCAGCTCGCGGCGGTCGCCAACGGGATCCGCGGCACCGCGCTGCAGCTCGACATCACCGCCGCCGACGCGGGCGCCACGATCCTCGAGCACGCGCTCGCGCGGCACGGGCGGCTCGACGTCGTCGTGCACAACGCAGGCATCACGCGCGACAAGCTGTTCGCCAACATGACCGACGCGCAGTGGGACGCGGTGATCGCCGTGAACATCGCCGCGCAGCTCGCGATCAACGAGGCCCTGCTGACCTCGGGCGACTTCACCGACGCGCCGCGCATCGTCTCGATCTCCTCGACCACGGGGCTCGCGGGCAACCGCGGGCAGGCCAACTACGCCGCGACCAAGGGCGGGGTGATCGGCATGGTCCGCGCGACCGCGCCGCTGCTCGAGCCGTTCGACGGCACCGCGAACGCGGTCGCGCCCGGGTTCATCGAGACGGAGATGACCGCCAAGATGCCCGCGCTCGCGCGCCAGGTCGCGCGGCAGATGAACTCGCTGCAGCAGGGCGGGCAGCCGGTCGACGTCGCCGAGGCCGTCGCGTTCCTGTCCTCGCCGCAGGCCGGGGGGATCGTCGGGCGCACGTTGCGGGTGTGCGGCCAGCACGTGGTCGGCGCATGACGCTCGTCGAGCTGCCCGCCGTCCCCGGGCTCGGCGGGCTGTACGTGCGCGGCGCGGGCGCCTCCGGGCGGCTCGCGCTCGCTCGTCGGACCGGCGACGCGCCCACGTCACTGCCGGACGTCGCCTACCGCGTGCGCGGCGTGCGCCCCACGCTCGAGCACCTGACGGCGTTCCAGCGCCTCGTCGGCGAGAGCGCGACCGACACCCTGCCCGCGGGGTTCGTCCACGTGCTCGCGTTCCCCGTCGCGATCGCGCTCATGGCGCGCGCGGACTTCCCGCTGCCGCTGGCCGGGATGGTGCACCTCGCGAACGTCGTCGAGCAGCACCGGCCGGTCCGGTACGACGAGACGCTCGACGTGGTCGCGAGCGCGCACGGGTTGCGGCCCCACCGCACCGGTACGCAGGTGGACCTGGTCGTCGAGGTCACGTCCGACGACGAGCTCGTCTGGCGCGGCACGTCCACGTACCTCGCCAAGGGCGTGCGGCTCGGCGGTCTGGTGCCGGACGACGACGAGCGCGCGCCGTTCGTGGCGCCGCTGCCGACCGGGCAGTGGCGGCTCGCCGCCGACACCGGCCGCCGGTACGCCGCGGTCTCCGGCGACCGCAACCCGATCCACCTGTCCGCGCTCACGGCCAAGGCGCTCGGGTACGACAAGGCGATCGCGCACGGGATGTACACCGCGTCGCGCCTGCTCGCCGACGTGGGCCCGGCCCGCGGCGACGCGTTCGTCTGGCACGTGGACTTCGTCAAGCCAATCCTGCTGCCCGCCACGGTCGCGACCGCCACCCGCCGGACCGCGGACGGCAGCTCGTTCACGATGGCGGCCTGGCACCCTCGCACGGGCAAGCCCCACGCCCTCGGCTCGGTCGTCCCCGTCCCCTGACCCAGTGCGTGCTCCGGCCTTCCGCCCCCGAGCCCGGAGCAACCACGGGCTCGCCCGCCTCCCCCACCACGACCCAGTCATCACTCCGGCCACCCCGGCCCGAACCCGGAGCAACCACAGGCTCGTCCGACTCCCCCACCACGACCCAGTCGTCGCTCCGGCTACCCGGGTCCGAAGCCGGAGCAACCACAGGCTCGACGCGGACTAGGCGGGCAGCCAGCCGGCCAGCGCCGCGATGCCGCGGGCGATCTCGTCGGGCGTGCGGCCGATGGTGGCGACGCGGTGCACCGAGGGCGGGCAGCCGCGCTCGAGCGCGCGTGCGGCGGCGTCGCTGCGCGCGACGTGCGCGTCGAGCTCGGCGCCGCTCTCGCGCTGCGCGAGGCGGTCGCGGGCCGTGGCGTCGTCGGCCGTGAGGAGCACCGCGGTCACACGCGGGGCGTCGCCCATCGCGGCCGCGAGGTCGTCGGCGTACTGCGGGCTCACGGTGTTCGTGTAGACGAGGCGGCGGTAGCCGAGATCCCGGTACGCCGACCACACCGCGCGCAGGTTGCGCTCCGCGAGGCGGTCGACGTGCGGCGCGGGGTGCGCGAGGTCCAGGTAGTCGCCCTCGATCACGGCGTGCCGCACGTCGGCGCCCGCGAGCTGCGCGTGGAGCGCGTGCGCGACGCTCGTCTTGCCGACGCCCGAGCGGCCACCGATCAGCACGACGTGCGACCGCTCGTCGGGCGCGCCGTCGCCGACCCGCGCGCTCCCGTCGACGTCCGCAGGCTCGTCGAACCCCGTGCGCTCGTCGAACCCGGTGCGCTCGTCGAACCCCGTGCGCTCGTCGAACCCGGTGCGCTCGTCGGACCCCGCACGCTCGTCGGACGTGCCGTCGAGGCCCAGACGCGTCCGCAGCATCGCCCGCGCCGCGGGCCACTCGTCGGCGAGGATCGAGAAGTACACCGAGTCGCCGCGCGAGCCGTCCGGCGCCACGCGGTGGCCGCGCAGCCGGCCCTCCTCGATCGCGCCGAGCCGCGCGACCGCCGCGAGCGAGCGCGCGTTGCGCGCGTCCACCCGCAGCGCCACCCGGTGCACGCCCCACGCCTCGAACGCGTGCGTGAGCAGCGTGAGCTTGCACGCGGGGTTGACGTGCGTGCCCCACACCGCGGGGTCGTAGAACGTGTGCCCCACCTCGAGCCGGCCCAGGCGCCGGTCCACGTCGTAGAGCGACGTCGAGCCCAGCACGGCGCCGCTCGCGTCGTCGAGCACCGCGAACGCGTACCGGCCGGGCGTCTCGAGCGCGCGGGTCACGTCGGCGAGCATGTCGGCCTCGTCGCGCGGCGTGGGCGTCGTCATGCCGCGCCACACGCGGTCGTCGACGAACGCCACGAGCGCGGCGGCGTGCTCGGGTCCCAGCGGGACGAGGCGGACTCCGGGGCCGACGAGGGTGAGGTCGTGCTGCACGGGCGCGATCGTGCCACGCCCGGCGCACCGGGCCCGCACGATTTCCCCGCTCGGCGCGCGGCTCTGCGGACGGCGCTACGGGCGGCTCGGCGGGACGCTTGGCGGGACAGCCCTGCGGGACGCCCGTGGGACGCTCGCGGCGCGTCGGCGGGTGGTGGCAGGGTAGGCGCATGCTGCTGGAGCCCGGTGGGGACTACGACGGCCTGACCCTGCGCGGCGAGCGGTTCGACGGGCAGGACGCGAGCGAGGCACGGTTCCTCGACTGCGCGTTCGAGCAGTGCACGCTCGACGACACGGACCTCTCGCACGCCCGCCTCGTCGACACGTCGTGGGCGGGCGTGCGCTCCGCCACGCTGCGGATCGCGGGCTCGGCCTGGCAGGACGGGACACTGCACGACTGCCGGCTCGGCGCGGTCCAGGCGTACGCGGTGCGGTGGACGCGCGTGCACGTCGTCGGCGGGAAGGTCGACTACCTCAACCTGCGCGACTCGACGCTCGAGCACGTGCGGTTCACGGGTGTGGTGATCGACGAGCTCGACCTGGCGCGCGTGCGCGCGACGCACCTGACGTTCGAGGACTGCCGCGTGCGGCGTCTGGACGTCACCGGGGCGACGCTCAAGGAGGCGGACGTGCGCGGCATCCGGGACCTGCAGCACCTCGACGGGGTCGCGGGCCTCGCGGGCGCGACCGTCAGCACGGAGCAGCTGGTCGAGCTCGCACCGGCGCTCGCCGAGCACCTCGGCCTGCGGGTGCGCTGAGCGCACGCCGTCAGGCGAGCACCATGGCCAGGGCGGTCGCTGTCAGCGCGTCCGGGTCGTCAGGGCCGATCCCGACCGCGGCGAGCTGGCCGACCCCGACGACGGTCGCGAGCGCGACGAACGACCGACGGCGCGCCTCGTCGGGCGCTTGCCCGAGCTCGACGAGCAGGTCGGCGAGGTAGTCCACGCGCCGCTGCGACACGCGAGCCACGGCGTCGCCGACGCCCTCCGCGGCGGCCTGGACGTAGAGCGTCGCGGAGTCGTGGCGCTGGTGCGCGACGGTCGAGAACAGCGCCTCGACCCGCTGGCGGGCGTCGCCACCGGTCTGCGCGAGCGCGATGGTGGCGTCGGTGCGCTCCTCCTCCCAGCGCGCGACGACCGCCGAGACGAGCTCGGCGCGGTCGGCGAAGTGCCAGTAGAAAGAGCCCTTCGTCGCTCCGAGCGCGCGCGCGAGGGGTTCGACGCGCACCGCGGCGAGGCCGTCGTCCCGGAACGTCGCGTAGGCGGCGTCGACCCACGCCTGCCTGGTCGTCGAGGCCTTGACCATAATCCGTACGCTACCGTACGGTCGCTTCCATACGGCGCCGTACGGACGCCGTGTCACCTGAGCCCGACGACCCGCCGGACGGGTGTGGGCCGGCCGGGCTCGGCAGACAGGACGGGGGACGACGATGACAGGCACTCGCTGGTCGCTCGCGCTGCGGGACTTCCCGCCGGACTACGCCGACACGACGATCATCCGGCTCCCCGCGGGCGCCCCCACCGACCCGCGCGCCTGGGCCGACGCGACCTTCTCGCCGCGCACGATGCCCGGCTGGGTGCGCGCCGCGCTCGGCCTGCGGCAGCTCCTCGTCCCGCTGCTCGGCGTCCCCCGCGCGCCGCGTTCGACGTTCGCGGTCGACGAGGTGGCCGGTGACGCGTCGTGCGGCGAGGCCCTGATCGTCGCCGACGACCGGCACCTCGACTTCCGGTGCGGCGTCGCGGTCGACGCTCACGCGGGCCTCGTCGCGGTCACGACGAACGTGCGGCTGCACAACCGCCGCGGCCGGCTCTACTTCCTGCCCGTGCGTGCGCTGCACCCCGTCGTCGTGCGCAGCATGCTGAACCGCGCGGCGCACGTGCTCGCGCGCTGACCGCAGCGGCCCGCTCAGTCCAGCGCGGGTCCGCAGGCGGCCGCCGCCGTGGCAGCCAGGTGGTCCAGGCCGTGCACCTCGATCAGCGGACGCGTGTCGTCGACCACCGCCCAGCACCCGTCGACCACCTCGTAGCGCGAGCGGGGACCGTCGGCGACGTACGCGTGCAGCGCGCCGACCAGCCGGTCCACGGCCTCGCTCGGCGTCCCCACACCGACCGACGCACGGATCGCGCCCTCGGACGCGCCGAGCCGGGAGAGCAGCGGGTGCGCGCAGAACCGGCCGTCGCGCACGCCGATGCCGTGCTCGGCCGCGAGGTAGGCCGCGACCAGGCCCGGGTTGTGGTCGGCGACCGTGAACGTGACGACGCCGACGGGCTCGTCGGCGTCCGGCCAGATCCGCACGACCTGCACACCTGGCACCTGCTCGAGCCCCTCGACGAGCCGCGAGCGCAGCGCGGACTCGTGCGCAGCCAGCGCACCCGCCGGCAGCGCGGCGAGCGCGTCGCACGCCTCGGCCAGTGCGATCGCGCCGACCACGTTCGGCGAACCGGCCTCGTGCCGCGCGGGCGCGGGCTGCCACACCGTCCGATCGGCGCGCACGTCACGCACCGCACCTCCCCCTGCGAGGTACGGCGTGCCGGAGTCGAGCCAGTCGCGGCGCCCGACGAGCGCGCCCGCTCCGAACGGCGCGTACGTCTTGTGCCCCGAGAACGCGACGTAGTCGGCGCCCGTGGCTGCGAGCGAGAAGCCCCGGTGCGGGACGAGCTGCGCGCCGTCGACGGCCACGCGGGCGCCCGCGGCGTGCGCGATCTCGACGACACGCTCGACGGGCAGCGCCTCACCGGTCACGTTCGACGCGCCCGAGACCGTGACGAGCGCGTACGGGTTCGCGGCGAGCTCCGCCGCGAGCGACTCGAGCGTCGCGGCGACCGTGGCCGCGATCGGCAGGATCGTCGTGCGGTGCCCGTGCGCGTGCCGGTCCGACGTGCGCAGCCACGGCAGCAGGTTCGCGTGGTGCTCGAGGTCGAGCACCAGCACGCGTCCGCCCGCCGGGATGACGCCCGCCAGGAGGTTCAGCGCGTCGGTCGTGTTACGCGTGACGACCGCGACGTCGTCCTCCCGCGCGTCGACGAACCGCGCGATCGTCTGCCGCGCGGACTCGTACAGCGCGGTCGAGACCTGCGAGAGGTAGCCCGCACCGCGGTGGACGGACGCGTACAGCGGGAGCACCTCCGTGACCCGGTCCGCGACCGCCTGCAGCGCGGGTGCGCTCGCGGCGTAGTCGAGGTTGGCGTAGACGCGCTGCGTCCCGTCCACGAGCGGCACGGTGGTGGTGCCGCCGACGACGGGGAGCAGCGGCTCGACGGGCGCGAGGGCGGCCGTCGCGCTCGCCGGGCTGCCCGACGAGACGGCCTCGAGACACGACGAGAGCTCGGCGACGACGGTCATGGAGGTACCTCCGAGGATCCGGGGACCCCTGTGGGGTGTCCCGCGCTTGCCGTCACCGGTCGGTGCACGGCCTGGTCGTCACCCGGGGCACCCCACCGCGGAGGAGGGTTGCCGGCCAGCGAGCCGGGGCTTCGCGCTGGCGCTCATGACCTGACGGCAAGGGTGACGATCGCGCCCCGCGACTGTCAACGCCGGAACGGACACGTCTCGCAGAGCGGGACACCGTGTTCATCAGGTGGATGCTCCTCGGCTCGTGGCGTTACGCTCCTGCCACCATCCAGAGCGGCCGAGAGATCTGGCTCGACGACGCCGCAGCAACCCGCGGTCCCTGCCTCACGAGGCGGGCGACCGGCCGAGGGTGCTACCGCCAGGACCGATGGAGGAGAGCATGGCGTACGCAGGCGACCTCACCCCGCAGCAGGCCTGGGACCTGCTCACGTCCGACGAGCGCGCGCTGCTCGTCGACGTGCGCACGGAGGGCGAGTGGCTCCAGATCGGCGTCCCCGACGCCTCGGACGCGGGCGACCGCGCGGCGTTCGTCGAGTGGCTGACGCCCGCGGGCCCCAACCCCGCGTTCCTCGACCAGCTCGGCCTGGCCGGTCTCGAGCCCGGCGACGGTCGGCCCGTCGTGTTCCTGTGCCGGTCGGGCGTGCGCTCGATCGCCGCCGCGCAGGCCGCGACCGCTGCCGGCTTCGGGCCTGCCTACAACGTGCTGCGCGGCTTCGAGGGCGACATCGGTCCCGACGGTCAGCGCGGCCACTGGGGCTGGCGCGCCGAGGGTCTGCCCTGGCGGCAGGCGTGACCGCCCGCGTCCCGGGCCCCGGCGACTGGGACGCGCGCCGCGTCCCCGTCGAGTCCCTGCGCCCCGACACGCTCGCCGTGCGCGCGGGTCAGGTGCGCTCGCAGTTCGGGGAGTTCGGTGAGGCGCTGTTCCTCACGCAGGGCTTCACCTACGAGTCCGCGGGCCAGGCCGAGGCCGCGTTCGCGGGCGAGGTCGACCGGTTCCTGTACTCGCGCTACAACAACCCGACCGTCTCGACGTTCGAGGAGCGCCTGCGCCTGCTCGACGGCGCCGAGGCGTGCTACGCGACCGCGTCGGGCATGTCCGCGGTGTTCACCGCGCTCGCCGCGCTCGTCGGCCAGGGCTCGCGGATCGTCGCCGCCCGCGCGTTGTTCGGGTCGAGCGTCGTGATCTTCGACGAGATCCTCGCCCGGTGGGGCGTGCGGACCGACTACGTCGACGGGCACGAGCTCGCGCAGTGGGAGCAGGCCCTGGCGACGCCCGCCGACGTCGTGTTCTTCGAGACGCCGTCCAACCCCATGCAGGACCTGGTCGACATCGAAGCCGTCTCGCGCCTCGCGCACGCCGCGGGCGCCGTCGTCGTCGTCGACAACGTCTTCGCCACGCCGGTGTTCTCCCGCCCGCTCGACCTGGGCGCGGACGTCGTCGTCTACTCCGCGACGAAGCACATCGACGGCCAGGGCCGCGTGCTCGGCGGCGCGATCCTCGGCACCGAGGAGTTCGTGCGAGGGCCCGTGCAGACCCTCATCCGCAACACCGGGCCGTCGCTCTCGCCGTTCAACGCGTGGGTCCTGCTCAAGGGCCTCGAGACCATGTCCGTCCGCGTGCGTCACCAGGCCGCGTCCGCGCTCCGGCTCGCGCAGTGGCTCGAGGAGCACCCGGCCGTCGCGTCGGTGCGCTACCCGTTCCTGCCGTCCCACCCGCAGCACGCCCTCGCGCTGCAGCAGCAGACGGGGGGCGGGACGGTCGTGACGTTCACGCTCCGCACTCCGCAGGACGCCCCGCCCGAGGTCGCGAAGAAGGCCACGTTCGGCGTGCTGGACGCGCTGCGCGTCGTCGACATCTCGAACAACCTGGGCGACGCGAAGTCGATCGTCACCCACCCCGCGACGACGACCCACCGCAAGCTCGGCCCCGAGGGCCGCGCACGCGTCGGCATCGGTGAGGCCACGGTCCGCTTCTCGGTGGGCCTGGAGGACGTCGACGACCTCCAGGACGACCTCTCCCAGGCCCTCACCACCCTCACCTGACCTCTGCGGCCGCCCACCGGTGACCTCCGCGACCCGCCCACCCCACGACCCAGCACCCGCTCCGGCCTTCCGCACTCGAAGCCGGAGCATCCGCTGCCTCACCGAACCCACCCCCGACGACCCAGCACCCGCTCCGGCCTTGAGCGCTCGATGCCGGCGCACGCGCAGGGTCGTGGGGTGGTGGCGGTCGACGGGCGGTGCGTGCGGGGGCGCGACGCAGGTGAGCGAGCAGCCCTGGCCGGGTCACAGCTGGTGGAGCGCGGCGGCCACCTCGGGGACCAGGCGGCGTGACGGGCCGACGAGGGCGAGCTCGACCGCGTCCACGCCCGTGCGTCGGAGCACCTGCGCCACCGCCTCGGCGAGCGCGTCGATCGGCGCGACGAGCATCGCGTCCCCGGGCAGCCAAGCAAGGTGGGAGAACGCCGCGGCGTACATCAGGTGCTCGCGCCGGCGGTGGGCGTCGGCCTCGTCGTCTGCGACGACCGTCTCGACCTCGAGCACGACGAGCACGTCGGCGCGGTCCCTGCCCACGGCGGCGACCTCGTCGTCGAGCATCTGGACCAGCGCGCGCACCGCGGCATGCGTCGGCAGCCCGGCACCGTGCCGGATGCGGATGACGTCCGCGCGGGCGGCGGCGAGCGCGATCGTCGTGGGGTCGAGGGTCGCGTCGTCGATGACGAACTCGGTGCCCCGCGACGGCTGGGCGGCGGGCAGCGGGGCGCGGACGACGAGATCGTCGGCGACGCGGGGGCGGGGCGCGCGGACGTGCGTGAGGGGCTGAGCCACGGGAGGAGTCCTCGGGTCGTGCGGGTGCGCAGCGAGGGCCGTCGGGCCGCGGGCGCGCGGGGTCGTCAGCTCAGCGACAACACACCCGGACCGAGAACATGCGGGCAAGGCTAACCGCCAACCCGCGCCCCGACCAGCCCCTGTCCACCACCGCCACCCACTTCACCCCCACCCCCGTCCCCACCCCCACGACGAGCCCACTCCCCTCCCGACGAACCAGCAGTCGCTCCGGGTATCCGGCGTCGAGCCCTGAGCAGGCGCTGGGTCGCGCGCCACGCTCCCGACGAACCAGCGGTCGCTCCGGCTATCCGGCGTCGAGGCCGGAGCGGCCGCTGGGTCACGCACGCCCCGACGAACCAGCGGTCGCTCCGGGCGCCCAGCGTCGAGACCTGAGCAGGCGCTGGGTCGCGCGGCACGCTCCCGACGAACCAGCGGTCGCTCCGGGTATCCGGCGCCGAGGCCGGAGCAGGTGCTGGGTCGCGCACACCCTTCCCGACGAACCAGCGTGCGCTCCGGGGATCCGGCGTCCAGGCCGGAGCGGGTGCTGGGTCGTGACGGCGACGGGGGTGTGGGTGGGGCGGGGGTCAGTGGAGGGGGCGGGCGAACCAGAGGGTGATGAAGTCGCGCGCGGGGTTGGTGAAGGGGCGGATCGGGCGGTAGCCGTCCGAGAGGTAGAGCGTGATCGCCTCGGGCTGGCGGATGCCCGTGCCGAGCACCGCGGTGGTGAAGCCTCGCGCACGGGCCTCGTCGTGCGCGGTGGCGAGCAGCGAGCGGGCCACGCCGGCGCCGCGTGCCTGATCGGTCACGTACAGCTTCTTGAGCTCCACGCTCCCGTCCGGGTACCCGTCGCGCGGGGTCCGAAGCGTCAGGCAGCCCACGGGCTCGTCGTCGAGACGCGCGACCCAGGTGACGAGCTCGCCGGTCCGCTGCCGCGCGTCGTCCGAGGCGAAGCCGTGGTCGGGCTCGTCGGTCACCAGCTCCGGATAGGTCCGCGTGTTCCATGCCCACATGGCGCGGCGCAGCGCCACCGCGGTGTCGTCGTCCCACCCGACGGTCTCGATCACGAGCGAACGCCCGCCCTCGACCGCGAGCGGACGCCTGTCGTGCGCACCCGGTCGCTCCCGCGCAGCGCTGGCGGTCAGGTCCTTGGCGAAGCATCGCGACGACGGCTCGTCGACGTACTCCGCGTAGTTGGGGATCGACCGGTAGCCGAGCGACAGGTAGAGACCGATGGCCTCGGGCTGGAGCACGCCGGTCTCCAGGACCAGCCGGGTCCAGCCCTGCTCGTGGGCGAGTCGCTCGAGCTCGAGCATCACGCGCCGCGAGTGCCCCCGTCCGCGCGCGCCCGGCACGGTGTAGAGCCGCTTGACCTCGGCGACGCCGGCACCGAGCTCGTCGGACGCGTCACGCAGCGCGACGCACGCGACCGGCTCGTCGTCCTCGCGCAGCACGACCATCGCGACGATCGACTCGCCGGTCATCTCGTGACCGATGTCGTCGTCGCCGTACCGCTCACGCAGCTCGGCCTGCTGCGCGGTGCGCAGCTGCGCCGCGTGCTCGTCGTCCCAGCCGACGTGCGCGAGCGCGACCCCCATGCGTCAGCCGACGAGCGCGTGCAGGACCGACGTGAAGAAGCGCAGACCGTCCGTGCCCGTGCGCGGACCCTTCCCACCGTCCGGGCCGAAGCCCTCCTCGACCGCGTGCTCGGGGTGCGGCATGAGCCCTACGACGTTGCCACGCGCGTTGCTGATCCCTGCGATGCCGCGGCGCGAACCGTTGGGGTTCACGTCCTGGTAGCGGAACACCACCCGGCCCTCGCCCTCGAGCTCGTCGAGCGTGTGCTCGTCGGCGACGTACTGGCCGTCCTGGTTCTTCAGCGGGATCGTGATGCGCTCGCCCTGCGTGTAGTCGCGGGTCCAGGCCGTGTCGACGTTGTCGACCGAGAGGACCTGCTCGCGGCACACGAAGTGCAGGTGGTCGTTCTTGATCATCGAGCCGGGCAGCAGGTGCGCCTCGGTGAGGACCTGGAAGCCGTTGCAGATGCCGAGCACCGGCAGGCCGCGGTTCGCGGCGTCGACGATCTCGCTCATGACCGGCGCGAACCGGCTGATGGCGCCCGCGCGCAGGTAGTCGCCGTACGAGAAGCCGCCGGGCAGCACCACGGCGTCCACGCCGTGCAGGTCGGCGTCGCCGTGCCACAGCGCGACGGGCTCACCGCCCGCGAGCCGCACGGCGCGTGCGGCGTCCCGGTCGTCGAGCGTGCCGGGGAACGTGACGACGCCGATCCGGCTCACGCCGTGACCGCCGTCTCGTCGGCGTAGACCGCGACGACGTCCTCGATGACCGGGTTGGAGAGCACCTGCTCACCGGCCGCCCGGGCCGCGGCGAGCACCTCGTCGGTGACCTCGCCCTCGACCTCGAGCTCGAACCGCTTGCCCTGCCGCGCGTTGGCGAACTGGTCGAAGCCCAGCCGGCTCAGCGCGGCGGCGACGGCCTTGCCCTGCGGGTCGAGGATCTCGGGCTTCGGCATGACGTCGACGACAACTCGTCCCACGGGTCAGCTCCTGGTTGCGCGGCGGGGGTGCGGCGGCGAGTCTACCGACCGTCGCCGACGCCCCGCCCCGCCGCCCGCCCGTCGGACGCCGCCACCGGACCGGCCGACGCGGTCACAGCGAGCCGTCCCGGAACGCCCACCTGCCCGCGACCATCGTCCCCGCGACACCGATCCCGACGAGACCGCCGGGCGTCGCCGCGAGCGCCACGGGGTCGTCGTCCAGCACGACGAGGTCGCCAGGCCCACCGACCCGCAGCGCGAGCGGTTCCCCGTCCACCGACGACGCCAGCGCGACGTCGGCCGCGACCGCCTGCGCGGCGTGGAAGGGCGCGTCGCCCGGTGCGGCACGATGCACCGCCGCGTCGATCGCGAGCCACGGGTCCAGCAGCGCGACGGGCGCGTCCGAGCCGAACGCGAGCCGCACGCCCGCCCGGTGCAGCGCCCCGTACGGGAACGCGCGATCCGTGCGCCCCGCCCAGTGCCGAGCCGCGACGTCACGGTCGTCGAGCAGGTGCGCGGGCTGCACGCTCGCGACCACCCCCAGCGCCGCGAACCGCTCGACGTCGTCGGCCGCGACGAGCTGTGCGTGCTCGACCGAGCCGCGCGCCCCGGTCGTGGCGATCGCGTCGAGCGCGAGCCGGACCGCGGCGTCGCCGATCGCGTGCACCGCGACCTGCAACCCGTGACGCGTGGCGTGCGCGAGCAGCGGGACCAGCTCGGCCGACGGGACCGAGAGCACGCCGTGGTCGGCGGTCCCCGGGTACGGCTCGTCGCACCAGGCCGTGCGCGTGTTCAGCGAGCCGTCGACGATCACCTTGAGCGGACCCTGCACGACGAGCGAGCCCGCGCCGGCCACGGGGTCGCCGGTGCTCAGCTCCTCCCGCACGACCCGGTCGAGGTACGGCTGCCACACCCCCGCCCGCACGCGCACCGGCACCGGCCCGGCGGTCGCCCGCCGCCGCCACACCGCGAGGTTGTCGGCGATCTCGACGTCGACGACGCCCACGACGCCCCGCGCCGCCGCGTCAGCCAGCGCCTCGCCGACCAGCGCGTCGACCGTCGCGTCCGGCAGGTGCTCGAGCCGGCCCTGCAGCGGCAGCCAGTCGGACTCGCGCAGCAGCCCGGCCACGGTGCGGGCACCGAGGAACCGTAGTCCGGCGCTCGACGCCCACGCGCAGTGCAGGTCCCCGGAGACCAGCACCACGGGCACGTCGCCGGCGACCGCGTCGAGCGCGGCGACGGTCGGCTCGTCGGGCCACAGCCCGTCGCGGAACCCGTGCCCGACGAGCGGCGCACCACCGGTCGGTGGCGCGGCGGCCAGCCGGTCCGCGACGAGCGTCAGCGCGTGCGCGGCCGAGGTCGCGGACGACAGGTCGAGCCGACGCCGCACCAACGCCCACTGCGTGAGGTGGGTGTGCTGGTCCCAGAGCCCGGGAACGACGAACCGACCCTGGCCGTCGACCTCCTCCACGCCGGCCACGCGCGGCAGCGCGGACCCGACCGCGGCGAGCCGCCCGGAGCGCACGAGCACGTCGACGGGCTCGTCGTCCCCGACGCGGCGCACCGCGCGGAGCAGGACGTCACCCACGGGCTCTCCCTGCGTGCCGAGGGCGGTCAGACCGCGAGCGGGACGCCGGTGAGGCGCTCGTAGGCCTCGAGGTAGCGCTCGCGCGTCCGCTCGACGACGTCGGCGGGCAGCGGCGGGGGCGGCGCGTCCGACGCGCGCTCCCACCCGGAGGCAGCCGAGACCAGCCAGTCACGCACGAACTGCTTGTCGAAGCTCGCCTGGGGGTGGCCGGGCTGCCACTGGTCGGCGGGCCAGAACCGCGACGAGTCGGGGGTGAGCACCTCGTCGCCGAGCGTGATCGCGCCCGTCGCCGGGTCCGTGCCGAACTCGAGCTTGGTGTCCGCGAGGATCACGCCGCGCTCGCGCGCGATCGCCTCCGCGCGGGCGTACACCGTGAGCGTCAGGGCGCGCAGGGCGGCGGCGGTCTCCTCGCCGACGGTCTGCGCGACCACCGAGAACGGCACGTTCTCGTCGTGCTCCCCGAGGTCGGCCTTGGTCGCGGGCGTGAAGATCGGCTCGGGCAGCCGCGAGCCGTCGACGAGGCCGCCCGGCAGCGCGATGCCCGTGACCTCGCCCGACGCGCGGTACTCCGCGAGGCCCGAGCCCGTCAGGTACCCGCGCGCGACGCACTCGACCGGGAACATCTGCAGGCGCCGGCAGATCATCGCGCGCCCGGCGACCACGGCGGGCACCTCGGTGGAGACCACGTGGCTCGGGACGAGGTCCGCGAGCTGCTCGAACCACCACAGCGAGAGCTGCGTGAGGACCACGCCCTTGTCGGGGATGCCGGGGCTCAGCACGTGGTCGAACGCGGAGACACGGTCGCTCGCGACGACGAGCACCACGTCGCCGTGCGCGTCCCGCACCGCCTGCCCGTCCGCGGTGTCGTCCGGGACGTACAGGTCCCGGACCTTGCCCGAGTAGGTGTGGGTCCAGCCGGGGACCGTCGCGGTCGAGGCGTCCGTGGCATCAAGAGTCACGGCTCCAGTGTGACCGCCCCGACGCGCGCGGTCACGTCGCGCCCGCCGACCGGACGTCAGTCCTCGGCCAGGCAGACCAGGTCGGTGCCGTCGCCCTCGACCCACCCGACCGCGGTCTGGGGGCACTGCGCCTCGTCCTTGACGACCTGCACGGCGCGGAAGTCGTGCGCGTGCGAGCACCCGATCAGCACGGCCTGGTCGCCGTCGACCTTCCAGCAGGAACCCGCCGTGGGCTCCAGCGACTCGGACTCCGCCCACATGCTGACCGCGACCCCGCCGACGACGAGGCACGCGACGACCCCGGCGACGGCGAGGCCCTTGCCCTGTGCGCCGAGCGCAGCGCCGCCCGCCGAGCGCGACGCGCGGTAGGCCGTGACTGCCCGGAACAGCAGGATCGCGCCGAAGATCATGCCGCCATACCAGATGATCCCCCCGGACGACCCGCTCGCGACGATCGTCGAGATCGCGCCGGCTACGAACACGCCGACACCGATCCAGAACGTCTTGACGGCCTGTGCCCGGTGCGCGGCCGCCAGCGCGGCCTCCTCGGCCCCGTCCTCGTCCTCGTCCTCGACCCACAGCTGCCATCCCTCGGGGGCGGCCGGCCAGGACGGGTCGGGCTCCCACCCGGGCGGCGGCTGCCAGCCCTCGGGTGCGGTGGGCCACGTGGGCGGGGGGTTGTAGCGCACGGTCTCTCCCTGGGTGAGGCCGCGCACCCGCGCGCGGCGCGCGCAGCATGGCACGACGAGAGCATCCGCCGTGGCCGTTTCGGTCGAGGTTCACCCGATCCCCGACGCCGCCGGCCGCCGTGTCGCGCGTGCGGCGCGCGGCGGCTCAGGCGGAGGCGGCCTTGAGCGCGATGTCCGTGCGGTGCTGCGCGCCGTCGAGCGTGATGAGCGCGACGCCTGCGTAGGCCGCCGCACGGGCGTCCGCGAGGTCGGTGCCGGTCGCGGTCACCGACAGGACCCGCCCGCCCGCGCTGACCACGCGGTCCTCGTCGTCGAGCGCGGTGCCCGCGTGCAGCACGTGTACGTGCGGCACCTCGTCGGCCGCCGCGAGCCCGTCGATGACGTCGCCCGTGCGCGGCGCCGCGGGGTAGCCCTGCGACGCCACGACGACGGTCACGGCCGCCTCGTCGGACCACTCGAGCGGCGGCAGCGCACCCAGGCCGCCCGTCGCAGCCGCCAGCAGCACGCCGCCGAGCGGCGTGCGCAGCCGCGCGAGGACGACCTGCGTCTCCGGGTCGCCGAAGCGCGCGTTGAACTCGACGACGCGCACGCCCGTGCTGGTCAGCGCAAGCCCGCAGTACAGGACGCCGACGAACGGCGTGCCGCGGCGGGCCATCTCGGCGACGGTCGGGCGGGCCACGGTGTCGAGCACCTCGTCGACGAGCCCCTCGGGCGCCCACGGCAGCGGCGTGTACGCGCCCATGCCGCCGGTGTTGGGGCCCTGGTCGTCGTCGAGCGCACGCTTGAAGTCCTGCGCGGGGACCAGCGGGACCACGTCGACGCCGTCCGACAGGACGAACAGCGAGACCTCGGGACCGTCGAGGTACTCCTCGACGACGACCGCGCCGCCCTCCTTCGCGAGGCACGCTCGGGCGTGCTCGATCGCGGCCGCACGGTCGTCGGTCACGACGACGCCCTTGCCCGCCGCGAGACCGTCCTCCTTGACGACGTGCGGCGCGCCCAGCTCGTCGATCGCGGCGACGGCCTGCTCGACGGTCGTCGCGACGCGCGGCGCGGCGGTCGGCACGCCCGCGGCGGCCATGACCTCCTTGGCGAACGCCTTCGAGCCCTCGAGCCGCGCGGCCGCACCGGACGGGCCGAACACCGGGATGCCGGCCTCGCGCACCGCGTCGGCGACGCCGGCGACGAGCGGCGCCTCGGGACCCACGACGACGAGGTCCGCGCCGAGCGTGCGCGCGAGGTCGGCGACCGCGGCGCCGTCGAGCTGGTCGACCGCGTGCAGAGTGGCGAGCGCGCCGATCCCGGGGTTGCCCGGGGCGGCGTGCAGCTCCGTCACGGCCGGGTCGAGCGAGAGGGCTCGGATGATCGCGTGCTCACGGGCGCCGGTTCCGACGACGAGGATCTTCACGGCGGCGAGCGTACCGGGGCGCGTGCGACGCCCGCCGCGCGCGTCCGCCTCCGCCGGCCGCCGCCCGGTCAGTCGACGGGCAGCGGGAACACGTCGAGGTAGACGCGCACGCGCCGGCGGTCGAGCCCGTCACCCGCGTCCTTGCGCGCCTTGGCGGCGTCGGTGTGCCGGTCGAGCACCTCTTGCAGCTCGACCTCGAGCGCCTCCGCCTCCTCGAGCGAGAGGCTGGACGTCGACGACGTGTGCAGCGCCGCGTCGTCCCACGGCGCCGCGTCGTCGATCGAGTCGAACCACTCCTGGAGCGTCTCCGCGCGCTCGGCGATGACCGCGCGCAGCGTCGTCTCGATCGCCAGCCGCGCACCCGGCTCCTGCATGTTCCGCCGGTCCAGGCTGAAGCCCACCGGTCGCCACCAGCGCTCGCGCCCGCCGGGCGCCGCGTGGGGGTCGTCCTCGATGATCCCGTGCCGCTCGAGCTGGCGCAGGTGGTAGCTGGTCTGCCCCGTGCTCTCGCCGAGCGCCCGGGCGATCTGGCTCGCCGTGCCCGAGCCGTGCGCGGACAGGTACCGGTACATCGCGATGCGCAGCGGGTGGGCGAACGCCTTGAGCGCCTCGGCGCCGAGCGGGTTGGGCAACTCGAGGGCCGGCCGCTCGGTTTCCGGGGTCGGGGGCTCGGACACGTCGGCGAGTTCGGGCACGTCCGTCTCGTCCTGGCCCTTGCGGTGCGTCATATGCAGAGATACCTTTGCATCGCTTCCTTTGCAGAGAATCCTTTGCATCCGATTCTCTGCATCCTACGACCAGCGTAACGGGGCAACCATGACCACGAGCACGCACGCGCCGACCACCGCGACGGCCTCGACGGGCCCCGCCGCGACGACGGGCACGACGACCAGCGAGACGACCAACCTCGACCCGCCCGCTGCACCGACCACCGACACCCCCACTCCCGTCACCCTCGAGCCGCTCGGACGCAGGTTCACCGCGCTGCTCACGTCGACGGGCCTGGCGAACCTCGGCGACGGCGTCGTCCAGATGGGCGCCCCGCTCGTCGCCCTGACGCTGACCCGGTCCCCCGGCCAGCTCTCCCTGCTCGCGGCGGCGACGTGGCTGCCCTGGTTGCTGCTCGGCCTCGTCGGGGGCGTCGTGATCGACCGCACCGACCGCCGCAACGCGCAGGTCCTCGCGCTCGCCGCCCGCGGCATGCTCCTGGCCGCCGGCGCCGCGCTCGCGCTCACCGACCAGCTGTCGATGGTCGTGCTCGTCCTGCTCGTCCTCGCGTACGGCGTGACCGAGGTGTTCGCGGACCTGGCGCAGACCGCGCTGGTGCCCGACCTCGTCCCGCGCAGCCGGCTGCAGGCCGCCAACGGGCGGGTCCTCGCGACGCAGCAGGTCACCAACACGTTCGTCGGCAGCCCGCTCGCGGGTGGCCTGCTCGCGCTCGGCACGGGCTGGGTGCTCGGCGTGCCGGCCGCGATGGCCGTGATCGCAGTCGTCGTGCTGCTGCGCGGCATCCCCGGCCGGTACCGCGCGGAGCGCTCCGAGCCGACCCGGGCGAGCGCCGACGTCCGCGAGGGCGTCCGGTACGTCGTGCACCACCCCGTGCTGCGGCCGTTCGTGCTCGCGGGCGGCGTGATGAACATGGCGAACACCGCGTACATGGCCGTGTTCCTGCTGTGGGCCGTCGGTCCGGGCTCGCAGGTCGGGATCCGCGCCGAGCACTACGCGCTGCTCGCGACGCTGTTCGCGCTCGGCGCGATCGGGGGCTCGCTGCTGACCGAGCGCCTGGTGCGCCGCCTGCCCGAGCTCGGCGTGATGTACGTCTGCTGGGGCGTCGTCGCCCCGATGCTGCTCGTCCCGGTACTCGTCCCGACCGTCGAGGCGATCGGCGTCGTCATGGTGCTGCTGGGCGCGACGAACACGATCGGCAACACGATCTCGATGTCGCTGCGCCAGCGCGTGGTCCCGCGGCACCTGCTCGGCCGCACGTCGGGCGCGGGCCGGACGATCGGCTACGGGCTCATGCCGATCGGCGCGCTGCTGGCCGGCGTGATCGGCGAGCAGGTGGGGATCGCCCCCGTGCTCGTCGGCGCCGCGGTGGTCACCGCGCTCGCCGCGTCGTACCCGGTGTTCACGGTCCGCCGCAGCACCGTCCGGGCGGCCGAGGCCGCCAACCCGGACCTCGCCGCCGCCTGAGCCCTGGGGCGCTCCCGGGCCCGCGAGAACCAGCGAGGCCCGGATCCCCTCGGGGGTCGGGGCCTCGCTCGTCGGTCGGGGTGCTCAGTCGAGCAGGTCGTGCTTGATGATCGTGGCCTCACGGCCCGGGCCGACGCCGATCGCGCTGATCCGCGCACCCGAGATGTCCTCGAGGTACTGCAGGTAGCGCTGCGCCGCGGCGGGCAGGTCGTCGAGCTCGCGCGCGCCCGTGATGTCCTGCGTCCAGCCGTCCAGGTACTCGTACACCGGCCGGGCGTGGTGGAAGTCGGACTGGTCCGCGGGCATCTCCTCGTGCCGCGTGCCGTCCACGTCGTACGCGACGCACACCGGGATGCGGTCGCGGCCCGTGAGCACGTCGAGCTTGGTCAGCACGATGTCCGTGAGCCCGTTGACGCGCGAGGCGTACCGCGAGACCACCGAGTCGTACCAGCCGGTCCGACGAGGCCGCCCGGTCGTCGTCCCGAACTCGCCGCCGGTCTGGCGCAGCCACTCGCCGTCGTCGTCCAGCAGCTCGGTGGGGAACGGCCCCTCGCCGACGCGCGTGGTGTACGCCTTCGCGACGCCCACGACGCGGTCGATCCTCGTCGGGCCGATGCCCGAGCCCGTGCACGCGCCGCCGGCCGTGGCCGACGAGGACGTCACGAACGGGTACGTGCCGTGGTCGACGTCGAGCATGGTCGCCTGGCCCGCCTCGAACACGAGCGTCTTGCCCGCGTCGAGCGCCTGGTTGAGCACCAGCGGCGTGTCCGCGACGTACGGACGCAGGCGCTCGGCGAAGCGCAGCAGGTCCTCGACCGTCTCGTCGACCGTGATCGCGCGGCGGTTGTAGACCTTCACCAGCAGGTGGTTCTTCTGGTCGAGGGCGCCCTCGACCTTCTGCCGCAGGATGTTCTCGTCGAACAGGTCCTGGATGCGGACGCCGACGCGGTTGATCTTGTCGGCGTACGTAGGCCCGATGCCGCGGCCGGTCGTGCCGATCCGGCGCTTGCCGAGGAAGCGCTCCGTGACCTTGTCGACCGTGCGGTTGTACGGCGCGATGACGTGCGCGGCCGACGAGACGAGCAGGCGCGACGTGTCGACACCGCGCGCCTCGAGCGCGTCGATCTCGGCGAACAGGACCTCGATGTCGATCACGACACCGTTGCCGATGACCGGGACGACGCCGGGCGACAGGATGCCGGACGGGAGGAGGTGCAGCGCGTACTTCTCGCCACCGACGACGACCGTGTGACCGGCGTTGTTGCCGCCGTTGAACTTCACGACGTAGTCGATGCGCGAGCCGAGCTGGTCGGTCGCCTTGCCCTTGCCCTCGTCGCCCCACTGGACGCCGAGCACCACGACGGCGGGCATCTGATCACTACTCCCACGCTGCCAGACGGGCCGGAAGGGCACGGGGCGGCAGGTACCCGGTACCTCCGAGAGGGTACCCGATGGTCAAGAAGCGGTCAGGTCCGGTCCACAGGCGGCGGGGTCCGCGACGCCCACGACGACGGCGATCAGGCGCGCTCAGCGTAGCCCGGACACCTCGTCGAGCGAGGTCCCGGAGTCGAGCAGGAGCTGGCCGCAGCGCTCGGCCTCGTCGGTCTCCCCGATCGCGTCGGCGGCCTCGGCGAGCGCGAGCACCGAGCGCAGGAAGCCCTGGTTGGGCTCGTGGTGGGCGGGGATCGGCCCGCGACCGCGCCAGCCCGCCTTGCGCAGCGCGTCGAGACCGCGGTGGTAGCCGGTGCGCGCGTACGCGTACGCCGCGACCGGGTCGCCGGTGTCCTCGAGCGCCCGCTCGGCGAGCAGCGCCCAGACGATCGAGGCCGACGGCGCCACGCGCACGGCCTGGCGCGCGTCGTCGCCTGCACCGAGCGCCGCGCGCGCGTCCGCATCCGGGCCGTCGGCGGGCAGGAGCGTGGGCTCGGGGCCACCGAGGAGGTTCTCGTGCGTCATGGTGTCAGTGTGCCGCGTCGCGGAGGCCCGCGGCAGATCCGGACAGGTGTCCGACTCCGCCGCGGTTCGGCGTGCGCGCGTCCGCAGGGCCAACTAGGGTCGAGCAGCCGAGCCAGCACACCCCTTGGGGACGGACCATGATCGAGATCTCCACGTCGCCGACGAGCACGACGCTCGTCATCACAGGCGACCTCGACCTCGCGGAGCGCGACCAGTTCCCCGAGGTCGCCGCGCGGGTCGTCGGTCTGCGCCGTCAGCTCGTCGTCATCGACATGTGCCGCGTGACGTTCATGGACTCCACGGGGGCCGCGTTCCTCATCGCGCTCGCGGACTCGGCGCGCAAGCGCGGCGGTGCCGCCGCCCTGCGCGGCGCGGACCCGCGCGACCTGTTCGTCCTCGAGGTCTGCGGCGCGCTCGAGCTGTTCCGGGTCGACCCGGACCACCGCTGCGAGGACGCCCGGCCGGCGAGCGACTTCTCGGCCCCCGCCAGCACCTGAGCCCCTGCGTGCGCCGCGACCGGACCCGGCGTGACCGTGCGCGTGTGCAGCTGACCTGCCCGGGCGTCTGAACCAGGCGCCGCGTCAGCGCCCCGTCGCCGGCAGCGCGCCCGGGCGGACCTTCGCCCACACGACCTTGCCGCGGCTCGACTGCCGCCAGCCCCAGTCGGCGAGCCGCTCGACGATCTGCATGCCGAACCCGCCGACGCGGCCCGGGTGACCGTCGGTGGACACGGGCGGGGCAGGGTTGCCGTCCTCGACCTCGATGCGCAGGCCGTCGCCCGTGTCGTAGAGCTGCAGCGAGACGTGACCGAACCCGTGCAGCACGGCGTTCGCGACGAGCTCGGAGACCACGAGCTCGGCGTTCGCTGCGTCCGGCATCTCCCACGCATGGCACGTGCGGACCACCGCGTGCCGCGCGCGGGCCACCGAGGCGGCCTCGCTCGGCAGCGACCAGCGCCGGCGCCGCGGGCTGCGTCCGCGCTCGGCGACGTCGCAGGGGTCGGGGACGCGCACGACGACGACCGCGACGTCGTCCTCGGGGTGGTCCGCGAGCCGTGACAGCAGCTCTTCGCCGATGCCCGCGGAGTCGCGAGCGGTGACCGCCGAGACGACCTGGGCGAGCGCCTGCAGGCCCTCGCGCAGGTCCCGGTCGCGCCGTTCGACGAGCCCGTCCGTGTGGTAGACGAGCACGTCACCCGGCGCAAGGACGAGCTCGGCGGTGTCCCGCTGCCCGCCGCCGAACCCGACGAGCGGCCCGCCGGCCCCCAGGAGCTGGGTGACCTGACCTTCGCGCACGTGCAGCACGGGCAGGTGCCCGGCGCGCGACCAGCGCAGGCGCCACGCCTCGCCGTCGCGGTGCAGGGTGGACAGCACCAGACCCGCCGCACGCGGGATGCGCATGCCCGCGACGAGCTGGTCGACACGTTCGAGCACCGGGCCGGGCAGAGTCACGTCGTACGCGTAGGACCGCACGACCGAGCGCAGCTGGCCCATCGCCGCCGCGGCCTCGACGTCGTGCCCGACGACGTCGCCGATCACCACGCCGACGACGTCGGGGGCGATCTGCAGCACGTCGTACCAGTCGCCGCCGACCTGCGCGTTCTCGGAGTTCGGGGCGTAGTAGGTCCAGACGTCGAGGCCCTCGACCTCGGCCTGCTGCGGGAGCATCGCGCGCTGCAGCGTCTCGGCGAGACGGTGCTCACGGTCGTACAGGCGCGCGTTGTCGAGCACGAGCCCGACGCGCCGCGCGATGAGCTCGAGCACGGTCGTCGTCGCCTCGTCGAGCTCGCCGGGCTCGCGCGGCTGGACGACGAGCACGCCGATGACCCGGCGCCGCCCCGGCACGGGCAGCACGAACGCCCGGCCGCCACCCATGACTCCCCCGCGCCCCTGACGGCCGTCCACGTCGCCGACCGTCACGTCACCGCTCGTCTCGCGCGCGATCCGCTCGGCGAGCCAGTGCGACGCCGACGCGCGTGGGTGCGCGTGGTCGAGGACGAGCTCGACCGGCCGGTCCTTGTCGCCGTCGAGGAGCTGCTGCACCTCGTCCTGCGGCGCGTGCGCCTCGTCGCCGCCGTCCGCGCGCCGCGTCTCGCCGTGCCTGCTGCCGCGGCCCGAGGGCGGTCGCAGGTCGCTCGCGGCGTCCAGGGGACGCAGGCCGCCGTCGTTGACGTAGAACGACGCCCACCGGACCACGGTGCGACGCAGCAGCGCGGCGATCTCGTGCAGGGGCGTCACGCGGTCCGTCACGTCCATGAGCAGGTCCGAGACCTGCACGATGATGTTGACGCTGCGACGTTCCTGCCGCTCGGCCTCGACGATCCGGGCCTGCTCGGCATCGTGCGTGAGGCGCTCGGTGCGGTCCTCGAACGCCACGATCCAGCGCTCGGGCGCACCCCCGCCCGGGTGCGGGACGGGTGAGAAGTGGACCTTGCACCGGAACAGCGAGTCGTCGGCGCGCGGGATCGACAGCTCGGCCGTCGTCGGCTCGCCGCGCTGCAGCCGCGCCCGCAGCGCGGCCATCTCGCCGTGCCGCCGGACCTCCGGCGGGACGGGGCGGCGCTGGCGCTCCCGGGCGCCCGCGGCGTCGTACCCCGTGGCCTGCTCGAACGCCGCGTTCGCCCACACGATGCGCAGGTCGCGCGCGTCGCACATCGCGAACGGCACCTGCGTGGACTCCAGCGCGAGCGCCAGGACGTCGACCGAGGGCGGCTCCGGACGGTCGTCGGCACCACCGGAGCCGTGACTCGCGACAGATCCGGACGTACTCGTCGTGCCCTGGGTGTTGACCGCGACCACCTCCGATCGTCTAGCGTGCCGAACGGGAGCGACGCCGTCCTGGCGTCGTCCTCGCCGGAAGGAGCACCGTGCGCGACGGTAACAGCACGATCGAGGGCGGGCCCGTCCAGCCGACGGCCGGTCCCGCGCAAGACCCGTCGCACCGCGACGGGGAGCAGGGGGGCGTCCACGTCATCGTCGGGGCGGACGCGACGAGGATCGTCCTGTCAGGGGAGGTCGACGCCGACCTCGGGGCCGAGCTGCACGAGGCGACGACCGAGGCGGAGAACGTCGGGCTGCCGATCGAGGTCGACGCGCATCACGTCACCTTCATGGACTCGTCGGGCGTCGCGTTCCTCGCGCGCCTGTCGATCCGCTCGCAGCACCGCGTGCGGCTGCTGCGCGTCCCGCCGACCGTGCGCTTCCTCCTCGAGGTCACGCGCATCGGCGAGCTGCTGGACGTGGTCGAGGAGAGCGACGAGCGCGAGTTCCAGCCCGTCGCACCGGACGCCCGGCCCCACTGAGGCCGGTCGCCACGAACGAACGAGCCGCGCGGCCCCTCCAGGGACCGCGCGGCTCGTCGTGTGCGACGCGGGTGCGTCAGCGCTGGGTCAGCGCAGCTTCTGGCCCGCCGAGCGCAGCTGCTGGGCAGCCTCGACGATGCGCGCGGCCATGCCGGCCTCGGCCAGCTTGCCCCACGCGCGCGGGTCGTAGGCCTTCTTGTTGCCGACCTCGCCGTCGATCTTCAGCACGCCGTCGTAGTTGCGGAAGAAGTGGTCCGCGACCGGGCGGCTGAACGCGTACTGCGTGTCCGTGTCGATGTTCATCTTGATGACGCCGTTGTCGACCGCCTCGGCGATCTCCTCGGCCGTCGAGCCCGAGCCACCGTGGAACACGAGGTCGAACGGCGACTCCTTGCCGAGCTCCGCGCCGACGGCCTTCTGGATGTCCGCCAGGATCGACGGGCGCAGCTTGACCGCACCGGGCTTGTACACGCCGTGCACGTTGCCGAACGTGAGGGCCGTCAGGTAGCGGCCCTTCTCGCCCGAACCGAGCGCGCGGACCGTGGCCAGGCCGTCCTCGGCCGTGGTGTAGAGCTTGTCGTTGATCGCGGCCTCGTGGCCGTCCTCCTCGCCACCGACGACGCCGACCTCGATCTCGAGGATCGTGCGCGCGGCCTGCGAGAGCTCGAGGAGCTCCGCGGCGATGACGAGGTTCTCGTCGAGCGGGATGTCCGAGCCGTCGAACATGTGCGACTGGAACGTCGGGTTCTCGCCGCGCTTGACCTGCTCGGCCTCGAGGGCGAGCAGCGGGCGGACCCACGAGTCGAGGTTCTTCTTGACGCAGTGGTCGGTGTGCAGCGCGATCGTCACGCCGTAGTGCTTGGCGACCTCGGTCGCGTACGCCGCGAGCGCGAGCGAACCGGAGACCCGGTCCTTGATCGTCGAGCCCGACGCGTACTCCGCGCCACCGACCGAGACCTGGATGATGCCGTCGGACTCAGCCTCCGCGAAGCCCTGGATGGCGGCGGTGACGGTCTGCGACGACGTGATGTTGACGGCCGGGTAGGCGAACTTGCCCGCCTTCGCCCGGTCGATCATCTCCGCGTAGACCTCGGGGGTGGCGATAGCCATCTGCTCACATCTCCTGTGGCTTGTGTGGGGGTGGTGTCGCCCCCGAGTTTGCCACTACCGGGCGTTCGCGCGTCCGGGACGTCCTTCCCATGGACGTCCCACGCCGCGAGGACTCAGCCCTCGTCGGCGGTGCGGGCCGTCAGGCCCGCGTGCTGCGTGACCCACGTGTGCATCGCGATCGCAGCCGCGGCGCCCGCGTTGATCGAGCGCGTCGAGCCGAACTGCGCGATGTGCAGCACGTCGACCGCGGCCGCGCGCGCCTCCTCGGACAGCCCCACGGACTCCTGGCCGAACAGCAGGACGCACGCCCGGGGCAACGGGTAACCCTCGAGCGGCACCGAGCCGGGCAGGTTGTCCACGCCCAGGACCGGCAGGTCCTCCGCGTTGGCCCACGCGATGAGCTCGCCCACGCTCGCGTGGTGCTGCACGTGCTGGTAGCGGTCGGTCACCATCGCGCCGCGGCGGTTCCACCGGCGGCGTCCGACGATGTGCACGCGCGCCGCCAGGAACGCGTTGGCGGTACGGACCACCGACCCGATGTTCAGGTCGTGCTGCCAGTTCTCGATCGCGACGTGGAACGCGTGCCGGCGCAGGTCGAGGTCCGCGACGATCGCCTCGAGCGTCCAGTAGCGGTACCGGTCCGCGACGTTGCGGCGGTCGCCGTGGGCGAGCAGGTCAGGGTCGTAGCGGGGGTCGTCCGGCCACGCCTCCGGACCCCCTGGCCACGGAGGGACCCCGACCTCGGACTCCTCCACGAGGCCAACGTAGTCCGGTCGGTCGTCCGGTTCTCGCCGACCGGCCCCGTGTCGCCCGGCCCGGTCAGGCCAGGCCCGCGGCGAGCTCGGCGAGCACGTCCGCCGCGTCGTCGTGCCGCGCGAGCGCAGCCGACTGCCCCAGCCACAACGACTGCAGCTCGCCCAGGTCCCGTGCGCCGGCCGGGCCGCGGAACTGCCCGGTGAGCCAGTTCTGCGCCGGGAACGGCGCCACCTGGCCCGAGCGCTCGATCTCCCGCACGGCGCGGTTCGGCACGCCGCGTGACAGGCGCCCGCTCATGGCGCTCGTCAGGACCGTGCCGTGCGCGGGGGTCGCGGCGATCGCGGCGCGGTGCGCGTCGCTCGCCGCCGACTGCCGCGTGCGCAGGAACGCGGTGCCGACGACCACGCCGTCCGCCCCGAGAGCGCGCGCCGCGGCGACCCCGCGACGATCGGCGACTCCCCCGGCCGCGAGCACCGGGACGCGGACCGCGTCGACGACCTGCGGCACCAGGGAGAACGTCCCGACGAGCGCGTCCGACGCGCGGTGCAGGAACGAGACCCGGTGCCCCGCCGCCTCGGCGCCGCACGCCACCACGGCGTCGACACCGGCGTCCTCGAGCGCACGCGCCTCGTCGACCGTCGTCGCCGTGCCCACGACTCGGGTGCCACTCGCGTGCGCACGCTCGACCACCCACGCGGGCGGCGTGCCGAACACCAGGCTGAGCACCGCCGGGCGGGCGTCGAGGGCCGCCGTGAGCTGGTCGTCCACGTCGGGCAGGAACGCCGCGGGTTCGTCCGGCTGCGCGAGCCCGAGCTCGTCGAAGAACGGCGCGACCGCCGCGCGCGGGCCGGTCAGGTCGACGTCACCGGGCCGGACCTCGTCGCCCGTCGCGAGCCACAGGTTGAGCGCGAACGGACGGTCCGTCGCGGCGCGCAGCGCGGCGGCCGTGCGTGCGATCCGCTCGGCGTCGTAGCCGTACAGGCCGTACGAGCCGAGCCCGCCGAGCCGGCTCACCGTCGCGGTGAGCTCGACCGACGACACGCCGCCGAACGGTCCGAGCACGATCGGGAGGTCGATGCCGAGCAAGGTCTCGAGCCGTCCGCTCATCGGGTGTCCTCTCTCGCTGAGCCGCGCGTGCGCGACGGCTGCGTCGTCACGTCGCGAGGCCAATCCAGCACAGACGGGCCGGCCCGGTCAGCACCGCGTCCACGCCTCGGGCGTCGCCTGCGCTCGTCGGCCCGTCCCCGCCCGCTGCACGCGGACGTGCACAGAGTGCGCACAGCAGGCCCGCAGCCGGGTCACAGCCCGCCCCGTACGCTGGGTCACATGCTCACGACGACCGCGCTCGCGGCGATCGCGCCTGCCTCCGGGCCGCTGCACGCCCTGGGACCCGACTTCCTCAACGCCGAGCACCTCATCGAGTCCTTCGGCACGTTCGCGCTGCTCGGCATCATCGTCGTGGTGTTCATCGAGACGGGCCTGCTGTTCCCGCTCCTGCCGGGCGACTCGCTGCTGTTCACCGCGGGCGCGCTCGTCGCGCAGGACATCCTGAACTTCCCGCTGTGGCTGCTGTGCCTGTTGATCTTCCTGGCGGCGTTCCTCGGGGACCAGACCGCGTTCCTCATCGGCCGCAAGCTGGGGCCCAAGGTCTTCAACAAGCCGGACTCACGCTTCTTCAAGCAGTCGTACATCGACCAGACGTACGCGTACTTCGACAAGTACGGCGGCCGGACGATCATCGTCGCGCGCTTCGTGCCCATCGTGCGGACGTACGCCCCGGTCGCGGCCGGCGTCGGCAACATGCGCTACCGGCACTTCGTCTCCTACAACGTCGTGGGCGCGCTGCTGTGGGGCGTGGGCGTGACCCTGCTCGGCTTCGCGCTGGGCAATGTCTCGTTCGTCAAGGAGAACATCGAGGCGCTGCTCGTCGTGATCGTCCTGATCTCCGTCGTTCCGATGGCGATCGAGGTCTGGCGCGCGCGCCGCGGCGGTCCCGCCGAGAAGCGCGACGAGCGGTACGACGAGCCCGGCGAGCGGGCGCAGATCGAGAGGAAGTCGTTCGAGTGACGCGCGAGATCAAGGCCTGGCTGTCCGACATGGACGGGGTCCTCGTCCACGAGGGCATCGCCGTGCCCGGCGCCGCGGAGTTCGTGCGCGCGCTGCGGGACGCCGAGCGGCCGTTCCTCGTGCTCACGAACAACTCGATCTTCACGCCGCGCGACCTGCGCGCCCGGCTCGCGACCTCCGGCATCGACCTGCCCGAGGAGGCGATCTGGACCTCGGCGCTCGCCACCGCGCAGTTCCTCGTCGACCAGATGCCCACGGGCTCGGCGTACGTCATCGGCGAGGCCGGACTGACCACCGCGCTCTACGAGGCCGGCTACACGCTCACCGCGGCCGAGCCCGACTTCGTCGTCCTGGGCGAGACGCGCACGTACTCGTTCGAGGCGATCACCAAGGCGATCCGGCTGATCCAGGGCGGCGCGCGCTTCATCTGCACCAACCCGGACGTCACCGGGCCGTCGGTGGACGGCGACCTGCCCGCGACGGGTGCCGTGGCCGCGATGATCCAGGCCGCGACCCGGCGTCAGCCCTACTACGTGGGCAAGCCCAACCCCATGATGATCCGGTCCGCGCTGAACCGGATCGACGCGCACTCCGAGCACACCGCGATGGTCGGCGACCGCATGGACACCGACGTCGTCGCCGGGATCGAGGCCGGGCTGCGCACCTTCCTGGTGCTCACCGGCTCGACGCGGCCCGCGGACGTGGAGCGCTTCCCGTTCCGCCCCTCGGAGATCGTCGACTCGGTCGCGGACCTGGTCGAGCGCGTGCGCTGACCCCGCCGGGACCTAGGTCCCACCCCGCGGCGCGTCTCATTGGGGAGATTCGCCCGATGACGACACCGGCGCCCCGCTCGCCCGCCAGGCCGACGAACCGGCGTCGGCGCGGGCCGGGGTGGGTGCCGCGCGAGCACGGCGCCTGGGCGATGCTCGTCGTCCCGGTCGTCGTCGGGGCCGTCCTGACGGGTGCCACCTGGCGCCATGCGCTGCTCCTGGTCACCTGGCTCGTCGCCTACCTCGCGTTCCACGCGACCGGGCTGTGGCTGCGCGCCGCGCGCCGCCCGCGCTACTGGCCGCCCGTGCGCGCGTACGGGATCGGCGTCGTCGTCCTGGGCGGCGCGTTGCTCGCGAGCGCCCCCGGCCTGCTGCGCTGGGGTCCCGTCTACGCGCTGCTGCTCGCGACGAGCCTCGCGTGCTCGGTCCGTCGCGCCGACCGGTCGTGGCTCAACGACACCGTGACGGTGGGTGCGGCGATGCTCATGACGGTCGTCTCGGCCGGGCTCGGGAGCGACGCGAACCCCTCGGCGCTGCGGCTCACCGACACGTGGCTGCCGCCCGGCGCGGGCGACGTCGCGGTGTGGGCGTCGACCGCGGTGCTCGCCGCGTACTTCCTCGGCACCGTTCCCTACGTCAAGACGCTGCTACGCGAACGCGGCAACCGCGCGGTGCTGACGGCCTCGATCGCCTACCACGCGGAGCTCGTCGCGCTCGCGTGCGCGGTGCTCGCGGTCCTCGTGGCACGCGGCGCCGAGGCCGGCAGCATCGCCGTGGCCGGCGCGCTCGTCGCGGGGGCCACGGGTCTGCTGCTGCGCGCGATCCTCGTGCCTCAGCGTCGGCCGTGGCCCAGCGCCCGGGCGATCGGGTTCGGCGAGATCGCCGCGACGCTCGTCGTGACCGCCATCGCGTGCGTCACCCCGGCGCTCGTCAGCCTCCCGACGGCGGTCTAGCCGGCGGTCTGCCGACCCGCGCTTGACCGAGCCGTGCCCGACGCGGCGGTCGGTCCGTTCGTCCTACGGAAATGCTTTTCCATCGGCTTACCGTGGATTGACCACAGCCGGACCGCTCGGCGGTGTTCATGCACGAAGGAGAGACTCGATGGACAAGACCCAGAAGATCGCTCTCGTGACCGGTGCGCACAGCGGCATCGGTCGAGCCACCGCCATCCGCCTCGCCGCAGATGGCCACGCCGTCGTGTGCGCCGACGTCCTGGGCACCGACGACACCGTCGCGCAGATCGAGGCCGCGGGCGGCACCACGTTCGGCGTCACGCTCGACGTGTCGAAGGCCGCCGACTGGGACGCCGCGATGGCCGCCATCACCGAGAAGTTCGGCGGGGTCGACCTGATGGCCGCGGTGGCGGGCGTCGTCAACCGCTTGAGCCCCGACACGGTCGTCGACCTCACCGAGGAGGCCTGGGACCACGTGCTCGGCATCAACGCGAAGGGGATCTGGCTCGGCATGCGCGCCGTCATCCCCTCGATGCTCGAGCGCGGCGGCGGCCGCATCGTCAACATCGCCTCCCTCGCCGCGCACAAGGGCCTGCAGGGGCTCGCGTCGTACACCGCGTCGAAGGGTGCGGTCGAGGCGCTCACGCGTCAGGCCTCGGTCGAGTACGGGCGTCGGGGCATCCTGATCAACGCCATCGCGCCCGGCACGATCGAGACGCCGATCAACGCCGCGCTCCTCGCGACGCCGGAAGGCGCCGCAGCGAGCCTCGCGACGACCACCATCGGCCGGTGGGGCCAGCCCGCCGAGCTCGCGGCGGCCGTCTCGTTCCTGCTCAACGAGGGCTCGTTCGTCAACGGGCAGGTCCTGCTCGTCGACGGCGGCTGGGACGTCTCGGGTGGCGTCTCGTACGACTCGACGACCATGTGACCTCGAGCCCGCTCGCCGAAGGCCGGTCATCGCCCAGGGGTGACCGGCCTTCGCGTCACCAGGCCTCGACCGCACGCCCCCACCGACGGTGGACCACCACCGCGGACACGACCAGCAGGGGCAGCACGACGAGGCCCTCCGGACGCGCCGCGTGCAGCAACGGGTGGTCGATCGTCACGACGTCGTCGTCGAGCAGGGGCCACGCGAATGCGTTCGCCAGACCGTGCCCCAGCACCGCGGGCCACACGCTTCCCGTGCGGTCTCGCGCGACACCCCAGATCACGGCCATCCCGAGACACCCGAGAGCGAACAGCGGCAGCTGCAGCCACAGGTCGATCTCGGTGTAGCCGTCCCCGAACGCGACGATGTACGGCACGTGCCACACCGCCCACAGCGCCCCGACCGCGAGATGCCGGCGCAGCGGCGCGACGCCGAGCGCGGCGAGCCTCGGCTCGAGGTAGCCGCGCCAGCCCCACTCCTCGAACACGGCGAACAGCACGCGAGCGACGAGCCCCGTCGCCAGCAGCACGACGAAACGCTGCGCGCCGCCGGCCGGCTGCGTCACGTCCCCCGTGAGCGCGCCGAGCATCATCGCGACCACGTACAGGACCGGGAAGAGCAGCGCCGCGAACACGTACCAGCCGCGCTCACGTCCCAGGCGCAGGCCGGCGTCCGCCCACCCGTCGCCGCCGACCGTGCGCAGGCCGACGGCCATGAGGATCGGACCCAGGATGAACAGCAGCGCTCCCGGGCTGGTCGCCGGGTCGGGAGAGGCCGCCATCAGGAACCCCCCGAGCACCGAGAGGGTGAGGACGCCGAGCGCGTACACGACGACGTGCGACCACGTCGCGGGGCGGCCACGGACGGTGCCATTGGAGGGCGGATCGGTGAACGGTGCGGCGACGTCGGGCAGGCGTGCGGGCATTGCGGGCTCCTGAGGGTGTGCGGGGTCGACCGGTCGCCAGGCGGCGTTCGGCTGGGTAGCGGCGGGTCGTCGTGAGCGCCGGTCGCCAGTCGGCGGGGAGGGCTGCGCGAGCGGGGCGTGGTCGTCGGCGGGTGCGCGTCCGGGGGACGCGCGCGGTCAGGCGGGGCCGGGTGGCGCGTCCGGCAGCTCTGCGAGGAGGTCGAGCGCCCACTGCAGCTCACCCCGCGCGTGCACGAGACCGTTGGCGAGCGTGGCCAGGCGCAGGCGGACCTCCAGCGTGCGCGCCATCCCCATCGCGACCAGGGCTGCCTCGCTGGCCTCCTGGGTCTGCTCGAGGACGGCGATGAGCTCGCGGGCCTCGGCGATGCGCTCCGTGAGGACAGCCCGCACCTGCTCCTCACCGAGCCGGCCGACGAAGAACAGCCGCACGAGGAACGACTCGCGCGACGGCACGTACTCCACGGGCGAGGCGAGCCATCCGTCGAGCTCGGCCAGACCGGCCGGCGTGATCGAGTGCTCCCGACGGTCGGGCTTGCCGTCCTGAGCGACCGTCCGCACGTCGACGAGACCGTCGGCGACCAGGTGGCCAAGCGTGCGGTAGATCTGAGCCTGGTCAGCCGGCCAGAAGTGCGCGACCGACTCCTGCATGGTCTTGCGCAGGTCGTAGCCCGTCATGGGCGCCACAGAGAGGAACCCGAGGACGGCGTGCTTGAGCGACATGCCGCGACCATAGGCGACCTGTCATATATATGACAAGTCCCTTAGTGCGTCGAGGCCGGTGCCGGGACACGCGCGAGGGCCGGTCGCGCGATGCGGCCGGCCCTCGGTGGTTCGTCGTCCCGGCTCTGGCCGGGTAGGCATCAGAACTGGACGGTCGGCGCCTGACGGACCTGCGGGTCCTCGACCTCGAAGTACTCGGCCCGCTCGAAGTGGAACATCCCGGCGATGACGTTCGTCGGGAAGGTCTCGATCTTCGTGTTGAGGCTGCGGACGTTGGCGTTGTAGAAGCGCCGGGCCGCGGCGATGCGGTCCTCGGTCGTGGACAGCTCGTTCTGCAGCTGCTGGAAGTTCTCGCTCGCGCGCAGCACCGGGTAGTTCTCCGCGACGGCGAACAGGCGCCCGAGGGCCTGCGTCAGCTGGTTCTCCTGCGCCGCCTGCTCGGCGACCGAGGCGCCAGCCCCGGCCGCGGCGGCGCGTGCACGCGTCACCTCCTCGAACACCGCGCGCTCGTGCTGGGCGTAGCCCTTGACGGTCTCGACGAGGTTCGGGATGAGGTCGTGCCGGCGGTGCAGCTCGACGTCGATCTGGCGCCACGACTCCTGCACCAGGTTCCGCAGCCGCACCAGCGCGTTGTACTGCGCGATTGCCCACAGCAGGACGATGACGACGAGCACGACCACGACGATCGCGACGATGGCTCCAGCAGGCACGACGGCTCCTTCTCCAGGGGTTGGCGTGAGCCTAGCGGGCCAGGGGATCGTGCCCGTGGTCCAGCCAGACATGTCGCGGGACGGCGTCCGCGATGGCGGCCAGCAGCGCGATGCGCGCGTCCAGCCGCTGCAGGTTCGTGCGCCCCGACGCCCAGGTCAGGAGCGTGGTCCCCTCGATGCGCCACGCGACGCGACCCTCGCGCAGCAACCGCTCGACGAGGCGCGGGTGCAGGATCGCGTGGCCTACCGCCAGGTCCGTCGCACGCACCACGAAGCGCTTGTTGAACTCGTCCGACTCGACGTCCAGGTCGACCTTCCCGAACGCGGTGGCCAGGCGCGAGCCCACCGACTCGGGCGTGACCTCCAGGTCCGGCAGGAACGCCGGGAGCTGCAGCGTGACGACGTGGAACGTGTGCGTCGTCGTCGAGCGGCTGCCGTCGCTGTCGGTGCTCGAGGTCTCGTACGAGTACACGAACGACAGGAGGTCGTAGCCCTGGAACGACCCCGCGACCACGTCGGCGACCTTGCGGTTGTCTCCCGTGCCGAACGGCGTGCCACGCCAGCGGCTCACGAGTGAGCGGTCCGCCGGGAGCCGGTGCCAGCGGCGCGGCTCGAGCCACGCGTCCAGCGCCTTCTGGTGCTTGCGGTGCGAGATCACGGACCAGGTCAGCAGGCCGCCCATGAGCACGAGCCCGACGGCCAGGACGAGCACCACCGGGTTCGGTCCGCTCTCGAGGAAGCCGGCGTCGACGAACGTGTCGGGCTCAGGCACGACGCGCCTCCGAACGGGCGTCGAGCCACACGTGCCGCGGGATGTGGTCGACGACCGTGTCGAGCAGGCGCAGGCGGTCGTCGAGCACGTCGACCCGCGTGCCCGTCGCGTCCCACGTGCGGATCCAGCGACGGTCGATCTCCCACGACCCGCCCGCGAGATCCGGCTCCAGGAGCCGCTGAGCCAGGCGAGCGTTCAGGATGGCGTGCGCGGTGCGCGGGTCCTCGGCGCCGGCGAAGTACGCGTCGTTGAAGTCCGCGGACTCGATCAGGTGGTCGATCGCGCCGGCAGCCTTGGCCACCGCGGTGCCGACGCCCTCGGGCTGCACCTGCATCTTCGGCAGCGCGACCGGGAGGCGGATCGCCACCACGTGCACGTCTGCCCAGACCTTCAGGCCGTACTTCTCCCGCACCAGGTAGCGGAACGTGAACGAGATCGTGTCGCGACCCTTGCGGGCGTCCCCCTTCAGCATGGCGCCGCCCCACGACGGCGTCCCCGTCACGCGGCACGCCCGCACGACGTCGACCGCCATGTGCTCACCGCTCGCGTACCCCGGCTCGAAGGGCGAACCCGTCAGCACCGCCAGCACCGAGTCGTCGCGCGGCGCGTACGCCCAGCCTCGCTCCTGCGCCCACTGCTCCACCGCCCGCGAGAGCACACGGTGCCGCCGGGACTGCGAGGTGTATGCGAGGTAGACGAGCGTGCCCGCGCACAGCCAGAACAGGACGCTCAGCGCGTCGAGGAGCGGCCCGTCCCCCGCGATGCGGCCGACGACGATCACGAACACGGCGCCGCCCGCAGCGGCCCAACCCAGGCGTCGGTGCGTCAGCCACGCGGGCATCGTCGTGTCCCCCTGCATCCGCCGGTCAGGCCAGACCGAGGTCCGTCAGGTCGAACAGGAAGTGGTACGGGACGCCGAGCGCCTCGATCGCCTCGCGCGCGCCCGTGCCGCGGTCGACGATGACCGCGACGCCCGCGACCTCGCCACCCGCCTCGCGCACGGCCTCGACCGCGGTGATCGCGGAGCCACCCGTCGTCGAGGTGTCCTCGAGCACGACGACTCGTCGGCCCGTGACGTCCGGTCCCTCGATGCGACGCTGCAGCCCGTGGGCCTTGCCCTCCTTGCGCACCACGAACGCGTCGACGTCCTGCCCGCGGCTCGCCGCGGCGTGCAGCACGGACGTCGCGACCGGGTCGGCACCGAGCGTCAGCCCGCCCACCGCGTCGACCTCCGCGGTGCCGAGGCCGACCTCCTCGAGCAGGTCGAGCATGAGGTGGCCGATGAGCGGCGCGGCGCGGTGGTGCAGCGTCACACGGCGCAGGTCCACGTAGTAGTCGGCCTCGCGGCCGGACGAGAGCGTGACCTTGCCGTGCACCACGGCGAGGTCGGTGATGAGTTGGCGGAGCTGGTCGCGCGGGCTGGCCGCGAGTGCGTCGTCGGTCACGCCGGGAAGGCTACCGGGACGAGGCGTTCACCCGGCAGGTTCGTCCACAGGCCGCGGGGTGCCCTCCACCGCCTTCCGGTAGCGCCCGACTGCGCGGATCGCGCTGCGGGGTGCCAGGCGGGCCGCCGCCGCGACCGTGCGGTAGCGCAGGCTCGGCGTCGAGATCACCACGCCGCGGCGCACGTCCGCGAGCGCCTTGGCGACCACGTCCTCCGCGTTGAGCCACGCGACCTGCGGGTACGCCGAGACGTCGATGCGCCCGCGCTCGTGGAACTCGGTGTGCACGAACCCCGGGCACAGCGCGGTCGCCGTGACACCCGTGCCCTTGAGCTCGACCGCGAGCCCCTCGGTGAACGTGCGCACCCACGCCTTGTGCGCCGAGTACGTCCCCGACGCGAGCAGCGCCGCGATCGACGCGACGTTGAGGATCGCGCCCCGGCCGCGCGCGACCATCGCCTCGGCCGCCGCGTGCGACAGGACGAGCGGCGTGCGGACCATCAGGTCGAGCGCGGCCTCCTCGCGCGCCAGGTCGCCGCCGACGAAGTGCTGGTTGAGCCCGAGGCCCGCGTTGTTGACCAGCAGGCCCACGGGACGCTCGTCGTCGCGCAGCCGGTCCGCCACGCGCTCGACCTGCGCACGGTCCGCGAGGTCCGCGACGAGGACCTCGGCGCGGATGCCCGCGCCCGCCTCGAGCTGTGCGGCGAGGCGCTGCAGGCGCTGCTCGTCGCGTGCGACGAGCACGAGGTCGTGCTTGGCCGTCGCGAGCTGCCAGGCGAACTCCAGGCCCAGGCCGGCGCTGGCGCCGGTGACGAGTGCGATTCCCACCCCGCCACCCTACGGACGCCGGGGCGCCGGGTCACTCGCTGCCGCGTGTCGCTCGCCCGTGCCTGCTCGGGGGCAGGACCGGGTCCGGCTCCGGCTCCCGTGACGCGCGGACGTGGCCCCCGGGCGTCGGGAGGGTGTGGACGAGCGGGAGGAGGTGTGGGTGAGGGCTCGTAGGGTGGGCGCGTGCACCCGGACGACACCTCGCCTCAGGACCGGCTCGCGGACGAGCCGTGGCCCGACGAGCCGCCGTTCGACCCGTTCTACGACGACGCCCCGCCCGACCTGGACGCCTGGTCGCACGGCGTGCCCCACGACGCGGGCTCCGACGAGCTCGCGGCGGCGGTCGCCGCGAGCGTCGGGAGCGTTCGTCGGACCGGTGCGCGTGCGCCGTCGCGAGGGGCCTCGGGACGCTCGTCGGCGGGCTCGTCGGACGCTCCCGTGCGGGCCGCGGCGGCGGCGACCGGGACGCCGCTCGAGGTGCTGCGGCGCGTGTGGGGGTACGACGAGTTCCGCGGGGACCAGGCGCAGATCATCGACGCGGTCGTCGGCGGCGGGGACGCGCTCGTGCTCATGCCGACCGGTGGCGGCAAGTCGCTGTGCTACCAGGTGCCCGCGCTCGTGCGCGAGGGCACGGGCGTCGTCGTCTCGCCGCTGATCGCGCTCATGCAGGACCAGGTGGACGCGCTGTCGGCGCTCGGCGTTCGGGCGGGATTCCTCAACTCGACGCAGCAGGCATGGCAGCGGCGCGAGGTCGAGGAGGCCTACCTCGCGGGCGAGCTCGACCTGCTGTACCTGGCACCCGAGCGCCTCAACGTGCCGGACACGATCGACCTGCTGGACAGCGGGACGGTCGCGCTGTTCGCGATCGACGAGGCGCACTGCGTGTCGCAGTGGGGCCACGACTTCCGGCCGGACTACCTGCGCCTGTCGATGCTGCACGAGCGCTGGCCCGACGTGCCGCGCATCGCCCTGACGGCCACCGCCACCGCCGCCACGCACCGGGAGATCGCGCAGCGCCTGCAGCTCGAGGACGCGCAGCACTTCGTCGCGAGCTTCGACCGGCCCAACATCCAGTACCGGATCGCCCCGAAGGACAACCCGCGCGCGCAGCTGCTCGAGCTGCTGCGCGCCGAGCACGACGGCGACTCCGGGATCGTCTACTGCCTGTCGCGCGCGTCGGTCGAGCAGACGGCCGAGTACCTCGTCGGGCAGGGCATCTCGGCGCTGCCGTACCACGCCGGTCTCGACCGGCAGGTGCGCGCGCACAACCAGGCGCGGTTCCTGCGCGAGGACGGGATCGTCATGGTCGCGACCATCGCGTTCGGCATGGGGATCGACAAGCCGGACGTCCGGTTCGTCGCGCACCTGGACCTGCCCAAGTCCGTCGAGGGCTACTACCAGGAGACGGGGCGTGCGGGGCGTGACGGGCTGCCGTCGACCGCCTGGATGGCGTACGGGCTCGCGGACGTGGTCCAGCTCCGGCGGCTCATCGACACGTCCGAGGGGGACGCCGCGCACAAGCGCCGTCTCACGCAGCACCTCGACGCGATGCTCGCGCTGTGCGAGACGGTGTCCTGCCGGCGCGTGCAGCTGCTCAACTACTTCGGCCAGTCGGCCGAGCCGTGCGGCAACTGCGACACGTGCCTGACCCCGCCGGTCACGTGGGACGGCACGGTCGCGGCGCAGAAGCTCCTGTCCACCGTGGTGCGCATGGCGCAGCGCGGCCAGCGGTACGGCGTCGGGCACGTGGTCGACGTGCTGCGCGGCAAGCGCACCCCGCGCGTCGCCCAGCTCCGGCACGACGAGCTGTCCACGTTCGGAGTCGGCGCGGACCTGTCGGACGCCGAGTGGCGCGGGGTCGTGCGCCAGCTGATCGCGGCCGAGCTGCTGGCCGTCGACACCGAGGGCTACGGCACACTCCAGCTCGTCGAGGCGTCCGGCGACGTGCTCAAGGGCACGCGCACGGTGGCGATGCGGCGCGAGCCGGAGCGGACCCGACGACGGTCGTCGTCCGGCTCCTCCTCCGGCGGCTCGTCGACCTCGAAGGCCGCCGCAGACCTGGACGGCGACGCGCTCGAGCTGTTCGAGAAGCTGCGCGCGTGGCGCGCGGGTGCGGCCAAGGAGCAGGGCGTGCCGGCCTACGTGGTGTTCCACGACGCGACGCTGCGCGACATCGTGCTGCGCCGCCCGTCGTCGATCGAGGAGCTCGGCACCATCGGCGGCGTCGGCGCGACGAAGCTCGACCGCTACGGCGAGGGCGTGCTGGCGACGCTCGCCGGCTGAGGCACCGGACCCCGCAGCCCGCGTGTCGTTGCTGCCGGAAACGATTCGCCCGGTTGTCCACGTCGTCGTCCGGTCCGCAGCCTGGACGGACACCGCTCCCGCCGGTGTCCAGTCCTGCGGCGACGAAGCCGCGCAGATGAATCAGGGTGATCCGACATGACACGGCACCGCACCATCCTCCGGACCGGGCGAGGCCTCGCCGCGGTCGTCGTCACAGCGATAGCACTGGCCGTGGTCCCGAGCGCTGCGCAGGCGCACGGAGGTCTCACCGACCCCGCGACCCGCACGTGGGCCTGCTACCAGGACGGCCTGGCAGGTGGGGCCGCCGCCGGCGAGGCCGGCAACATGAAGCCCCGCAACGCGGCGTGCGTCAACGCCTTCACCAACGAGGGCAACTACTCGTTCTACAACTGGTACGGCAACCTGCTCGGCACGATCGCGGGCCGCCACGAGACCATCCCCGACGGCAAGCTGTGCGGGCCGGACGCGCGCTTCGCCTCGTACAACACTCCGTCGACCGCGTGGCCGACGACGAAGGTCTCGCCCGGTCAGCAGATGACCTTCAAGTACGCGGCCGTCGCGCGGCACCCCGGCTACTTCACGACGTGGATCACCAAGACCGGCTGGAACCCGAGCGAGCCGATCGGCTGGGACGACCTCGAGCCGGCGCCGTTCGACCGCGTGCTGAACCCGCCGCTGCGTGAGGGCGGCGTCGCCGGGCCCGAGTACTGGTGGAACGTCAACCTCCCGTCGAACAAGACGGGCAAGCACGTGCTGTTCAACATCTGGGAGCGCACGGACAGCCCCGAGTCGTTCTACAACTGCGTCGACGTCGACTTCGGCGGCGGCACCTCGACCCCGACGCCCACGCCCACCCCGACGCCGACTCCGACCCCCACGCCCACCCCGACTCCGACCCCGACGCCGACACCCACCCCGTCGCCCACGCCGGCGCCCACCGGCACGCCGAACACCAGCCCGTCCCCCGTCGTGACCAGCACGCCGACGCCCGTCCCGGACGGTCAGTGCGAGATCGAGGTCGGCGTGGTCAGCTCCTGGCCCGGCGGCTTCCAGGGCAACGTCACCGTGTTCAACGGGACGATGCAGCCCGTCAACGGGTGGAACGTGACCTGGAAGTTCGGCAACGGCGAGACCGTGCAGCAGGCCTGGAACGCGGTGACCACGCAGTCCGGCACCACGGTCACGGCGAAGAACGTCGCCTGGAACGCGACGATCGCGCACCACAACGCGGTGTCGTTCGGCTTCATCGGCTCCGGCACGGCCGGTCCCGTGACCGCGGCGACGCTCAACGGCAGCACCTGCATCATCCGCTGACGCCCGGCCGCCCGACGAGGTCGGCAGTCCGCACCGAGATCGGCACTCCCCACTGCCGACCTCGCGCGGGACTGCCGACCTCGTCGGCGCGCCTGGGCGCGGCGGCGGGTCGCGTGGTCGGGCTCAGTCGGTGGGGCGGCGCTTCTGCGGGTACGGGGTGCGGCCCTCGGCGAGGTCGGCGACGAACGTCGCGATGCGCCGGGCCCGGGTCTCGGCCCGCTTGGCCTGACCGATCCGGTGCAGCACCGAGAAGCGGTTGGCGGACGTCAGGACGTCGAACCACGCCCGGGCGGCGGGCACTGCGTCGAGTGCCTGCGCCAGGTCGTCGGGCACCTCGATGCTCGCCGGGCCGCGGTAGGCGGCGTCCCACCGGCCGTCGGCCTGCGCGGCGGCGACCTGCGCGCGCCCCGCGTCGTGCATCCGACCGTCACGCTCGAGCTGCGCGACGCGTTCGACGTTGACCGCCGACCACACGCTGCGCGCGCGGCGCGGGGTCATGCGCTGGAAGCTGCTGTGCTCGTCGCGCCTCCGCCCCTGCCCGTCGATCCAGCCGAAGCACAGTGCCTCCTCGACGGCCTGCACATAGGTCAGCTCGGTGACGGTGCCGCCCTTCTTGTGCAGGACGAGCCACACCCCGGTCGGCTGGGCGTGGTGCTCGGCGAGCCAGGCGCGCCACGCGCGCGCGTCGGGGAGCAGCAGCTCAGGAAGGTCGTCAGCCACCCGCGTCATCCTGCCGTCCACCACCGACACCGCGTCACGTCGTGAGGGTGCGCAGGATCTCCTCGGCGCGGTCGTCGCGACCGGCAGCACGCAGGGTGGCGACGAGGCTCGAGGCCGCCTCGGTGCGCTGGTTGCGCTGACGGGCGATGCCGAAGCCCTCGACGGCGGACTCGAGGTTCCAGAGCGCGTCGTCGACGTTGCCCAAGGAGTCGTGCAGCCGCCCCGCGAGCCAGAAGGCGTGGGCCGCGTCGGCCACCGCACCGGCTCCCGCGTAGGACTCGGCGGCACGCGCCGCCCTGTGCGCGGCCTGCGCCGCGTGGTCCGGCCCGCTCGAGGCGAGCACGCGGGCGGCGGTGTCGTCGAGGTCCGCGCGGGCACGGGCGCGCGCGGCGGCGACCCGACCCGCGAGCTCCGCGCCCGCTGCCTGCGCCGAGGCGTCCGCGCCGGGACCGGAGCCCGCACCGGTCTGCGCGGGGTCGTCGGCGAGCGGGGCCCCGCTCGCCGGGACGTCGGTCAGGTCCTCGAGCAGTCCGTCCGCGGCGGCGAGCACGGCGGCGGTCGTGCCGGTGGCGACCGCGATCGGGGCCCACGCGACGACGACCGGCACGATGTCCTGCGGCGGCAGCCCGCCGGCACGCATCCGTGCGACCGCGCCGGGGTACGCCGCTGCGGCGCCGTCCTCGTCGCCGACCTCCTGCGCGCAGCGTGCGGCCTCGGCGGTGGCGATGCCGGAGTCGGCGAGCCGGCCCTCGGCGGCGGCCTGCGCGGCGGTCTCCAGCCAGGCGGCGGCCGCGGCGACGAGGTCGCCGGAGCTCACCAGCCGCTCGGCACGCGCCGCGAGCGTCTCGGCTACGCCGGCCTCACCTGCCCCGCTCGCACCGGTCCCGCCCGCGTCGCGTGCACGGACGTCGTGCTCACGGACGTCGTGCGCCCGGACGTCGTCTGCGCGCGCGCCGCCCGCACGCTCGGGGGCGTCGGGAGCGGGGATCGCGTCGGGTCGGATCACCGCGAGGTCCAGGGTCACGTCCGCGGGCCGGGTCGCGCGGGCCTCGGCGAGCCCGCGGGCGAACTGGTCGGTGCCGTTGCGGGCGTCGAACGCCGCGGCGAGCTCGGCGGCCTGCGCCACGGCCCACGCGTGCAGCGACGCGACGTCGGTGGCGGGCACGCCGTCGAGGGCGACGGGCGCCTCCGCGTGCGAGGGCAGGAGCGCGGCGGTGCCGGCGACCACGTAGCGCAGGAAGTAGTAGCGGTCACCGGGGGTGTCGGCCACGAGCAGGAGGTGCGCGTCCGCGGTGAGGGCGCGCAGCGCGCGCACGGGCTGGCCGCCGCGGGCCAGCAGCTCGAACCGCTGCCCGCGAGCGCCGGCCATGTCCGACTCGGCACCGGCGAGCGCGGCGATCGCCCGGCGGTGCGCGGACACGGCGGCCTCGGCCCGGCCTGCCTCGAGGTGCGCGAGCGCGAGGGTCGCGAGCATGTCGGCGGGCTCGGTCGCGCAGGTCGCGCCCGCGTCGAGCGTCTGCTCGATGAGCCGGATGCCTGCGTCCACGTCGCCGCGTCCGATCAGGTACGACGCGCGGTCGCCGGGGTCGCACGCCTCGCACTGCGAGTACTCGTCGCGAGGGGTGCGCACCCACTCGTCGTACAGCGCGTCGGCGTCCGCGGTGCCGCGCGAGCGCGCCCAGGCGAACCGTTCACGGGCCACGGCGTCGCGCCCCAGCCCGGCGAGCGCGTAGCGGCGCTCCATGTCCTCGAGCGTCGCCTCGATCTGCGCCGCAGGCACGTTCGGGAAGTCCGACAGGTGCCCGACCATCCACTTGAACGACCAGAACAGCCCGTGCGCATCGCTCTCGTCGAAGTGCTCCGGGTGCTCGTCGTACCAGCGCACGGCCTTGGTGAACGGCAGGTAGGCACGCTCGACCTCGCCGTTCCAGACGAGCGACTCGACCAGGACGAGCAGCGCGAACGCGCGCGCGCCGTCGGGACCCTCGGCCTCGACGAGGCGCACCTGCTGCTCGGCGGCCTGCGTGCGGGCCGCGCCGTACGGCATGTCCCGCACGCGGACGATCTCCCGGTTCGCGTCGTCCAGCGAGCGGCTCATACGTCCTCCTGCGTCTCGTCGCGGACCTGCTCGCCGGCCAGGCCGGCCTCGAGCAGGACGCTCATGGCGTCGTTCATCAGTGCGGCCTCGCGGGCGCGCAACGGTTCTCCGGCGAGCAGCACCGCGGTCACGTACAGCGAGCGCACGCCGGCCGCGAGCACAGGGTCGGCGGGGTCGGCGGCGAGCAGGCGGCGCACCGTGGGGTTCGCGTCGTTCACGACGAGGCGACGCGCGGGCGCCGGGGCGTCGCCGGCGAGCCCGGACAGCACCCCGCCCCACAGGTCGTCGTCCGCGGCGACGACCTGGCGCACCTCGCGCGCGTACTCGCCGTCGCGGTCCTGCAGGAGCACCGCGGGCACGTGCTGCGGCTCGAAGCTGCGCGCGACGAGCTCGCAGTCGAGCGGCTGCACCACGGCCTGCGCGGCGCGGAGCTGGTCGAGCACCTCGAGCTCGCGGTGCGGCTCGAGCGGGGTCAGCACCTGCGCGATGTCCCCGGCCGAGAGCTCGCGCACGCGCCAGCCGGGCCGGCGCGCGAGCCGGGCGAGCAGCTCGCTGTCGTAGACGTAGCCCCCGTTGACGACCGTCATGCCGTGCGCACGCGCGACCGGCGCCACGCGCCGGAAGTCCTCGACGCGCGACGTGAACAGCACCTCGCCCTCCTCGCCGCGGACGTCGGCCAGGGTGCTCGCCCCGTCGGTCGTCTCGAAGGGCAGCACCTGCGCGACCAGGTCCAGCACCTCGTCGTCGACGAGCGCGAGCGAGCGCAGGGCCAGGTGGTGCGTCGCGACGACCTTGCGGCTGACGGCGGACGACGAGGAGAGCGTCGCGACCGCCCACGCACGGACCTGCCCGGCGAGCACCTCCTGCGTCGCGAGCAGGGCGTCGTCGGTGTACAGCTGCTCGCGGGACGCGGTGGGGCGCAGGACCGTGGTGTCGACGACGCACCGCACGAAGAACGCCCACTCGGGCAGCAGGTCGTCGACGTGCGCGCCCAGGAGCATGCGCTTGAGGTACACGCGGTGCCGGCTCGCGGCGCCCGGTGGCACGGCCGTCGGCAGCACGAACGCCACCCCGGAGAGCCCCGCGAGCGGCACGTCGAGGTCGAGGTGCGCGAGCGGGGTGAACCCGAGCGTCCGCTCGCAGTAGGCCGTGAGCGCCGCGTCGCGGGCGGCCTCGTCGGCGTACTCGCCGCGCCACGGCAGGACCGGCTCGCTGACGCGCCGCCACGCGGTCCCCGAGCCGTCCGGCAGCGGGACCTCGACGGACACCTCGACGGGCAGCAGCGCGCCGAACTCCTGCGCGAGCGCGACGACCATGTCCGCGCCGAGCCAGTGCTCGGCGTCCCGGCGCGGCCGCAGCCGCACGGTGCTGCCCACGGCGACGTCCGCGTCGTGCGGCAGGACGGACAGGTCGTACCGGCCGTCGGAGTACCCGACCCAGCGCACGGGCGGCGCCTGCTCGTCGACCGCCGAGCGCGAGACGAGCTCGATCTGGTCCGCCACCATGAACGCCGACAGCAGCCCGATGCCGAACTGCCCGAGGAACTCCTCGCGGCCCAGGCCCAGGTCGAGGTCGCGCTTCGAGGACCGGCCGACGGTCGCCAGCAGCTCCTCCGCCTGCGCAGGGGTGAGCCCGATGCCGGTGTCCGTGACCTCGAGCGACCCGTCGTCGCCGGGGCGCAGCCGCACGGAGCCCGGCGCGCCCTCGTCGTGGGCGCGCCGGGCCGTGATCGCGTCGACGCCGTTCTGCAGGAGCTCGCGCACGTAGACGCGCGGCCCCGAGTACAGGTGGCGGGCGAGCAGGTCGACGACGCCGCGCAGGTCGACCTGGAACGCCCGGCCCGCTGCGGTGGTCTCCTCGCTCACGCTCAGTCCCGCTCCTCCTGCTCGGCCTTCGCCGCCGCGGCCTGCTCCGGGTACTGCTCGTCGAGGTGCTCGAAGAGCTGCAGGCCCGTCGCGATGCTGCACGCGAGCTGCAGGTCGATCTGCTGGTCGGTCACGCCGTGCTCGTAGTCGACGGTGTGCTCGGCGTAGACGCCGACCTCGCCGTCCTCGTCGCGCACGTAGCCCTTGGGCCACAGGCGCGTGGCGTTCCACTCGTTGACGAGCCGGTTCAGGGCGTCGAGCTGGTCGCTGCCGACCTTGCGGTTCCAGCGGCCCCGCGCCTGCAGGTACTCGCCGTTCTGCCCCAGGACGAGGAAGTAGAAGACGTGCCCGTCCCAGTACCCGCCGATGTCCCCGTCGTCGTCCACTCCGTAGTTCAGGCCGCGCGCGTCGAGGCACGCGGCGACGCGGTCGCGGCTGAGCGGCTCGAGCACGGACGGCTCCGGCGCGGACGTGTCCTTGGTGAAGAAACCCATGATCTCCCTCGTCGTCTGGTGAGGCGGGGCGGTCCGACCACGACCCTGCCCCGGGCCCGACTGTCGAGCCTAGACAGTGCACCTGCAGCGTACGGGCGGTTTGGGCACTCGGATCTGCCCCGGGCGCACCGACCACGCCGCACGCCGGACCTCACGCGAGCGCCTCGCCGGGTGTGAGGTTGCGTGGGCCGTACGGCCCGATAGGCACGGCGTGCGCCGTTGAAAACTGGCAGCCATGAGGGAGCAGCGCAGTCCGGGTCGCGTGGTCGTCGTCGGTGCGGGCATGGTGGCGCACCGGTTCGCGGAGCAGCTCGTCGCTCGTGAGGGCGACTGGCACCTGACCGTGATCGGCGACGAGCCGTACGCCCCCTACGACCGCGTGCACCTGTCGGACGCCATCACGGGCGCCACGACGGCCGACCTGACGCTCGACCCCTCGGTGTGGGACGACGAGCGCGTCGAGCTCGTCACGGGCGACGCGGTCCAGACGCTCGACCGCGACGCCCGCACGGTCACCACTCGCTCGGGCCGGGTGCTCGAGTACGACGACCTCGTGCTCGCCACAGGCTCGTGGGCGTGGGTCCCGCGCACCGAGGGCGCCGACCTCCCCGGCGTCCTGGCCTACCGCACGCTCGACGACATCACGCGGATCAAGGACTGGGTCGCGGACCGTGAGCGGGCGCTCGGCCGGACCGTGCGCGGTGCGGTGGTCGGCGGTGGCGTGCTCGGCCTCGAGGCCGCCGCGGCGCTGCAGAACCTGGGCGCGACCGCGACGGTCGTGGAGTTCGCGGACCGCCTCATGGCCGTCCAGCTCGACGCGGGCGGCGGCGAGGCGCTCCGCGTGCTCGTCGCGGACAGGGGCATGGACGTGCGGACGACGACGGCCGCGACCCGGGTGCTGCCCGGCGACGACGGCGCCGTCGCCGGGCTCGAGCTGTCGAGCGGCGAGCACCTCGACGTCGACGTCGTCATCTTCTCGACCGGCATCCGGCCGCGCGACCGCCTCGCGCGCGAGTCGGGGCTGGGCATCGGCGAGCGCGGCGGCGTGCTCGTCGGCCCGACGTGCCGCTCGTCGGACCCGCGGATCTGGGCGATCGGCGAGTGCGCCTCGCACGACAACGAGTGCGCGGGGCTCGTCGCGCCCGGCAACGCGATGGCCGACGTCGTCGTCAGCCAGCTCTTCGGCGGCCCGCGGACGTACACGCGCGCACCGGACGGCACCAAGCTCAAGGGCGTCGGCGTCGAGGCCGCGAGCTTCGGCGACGTGCTGGCGCTGACCCCCGGCGCGCTCGAGGTCACGTTCGCGGACCCCGTCGCGCGGACGTACCGCAAGCTCGTCGTGTCCGACGACGCGCGCACCCTGCTCGGCGGCGTGTTCGTCGGGGACATCGCGCTGTACTCGTCACTGCGGCCGCTGCTGGGCCGCCCGCTGGGCGCGGACCCCTCCGCGTTCCTCGCCCCCGAGGGCGGCGGCGCACCCGTGTCCGCGGACCTGCCCGACGACGTCGTCGTCTGCTCGTGCGCGAACGTCACCGCAGGCACGATCCGCGGCGCGGTCACCGAGCACGGCTGCCAGAGCGTCGGCGAGGTCAAGACCTGCACCAAGGCGGGCACGGTGTGCGGGTCGTGCGTGCCGCTGCTGACGAAGATCGTCAACGTCTCGCTCGAGCAGGCCGGTGTCGCGGTCTCGAACGCGATGTGCGAGCACTTCGCGATGTCCCGCGCCGAGCTGTTCGCGCTGGTCCGCACGGGCACCGAGCGGACGTTCTCGCAGATCGTCGCCACGCACGGCACGGGCCGCGGGTGCGCGATCTGCCGGCCCGTCGTCGCCTCCATCCTGTCCTCGCTCGGGGTCGGGCACGTGCTGCAGCCCGACCAGGCCTCGCTGCAGGACACCAACGACCACCTGCTCGCCAACCTGCAGAAGGACGGCACGTACTCGGTGGTGCCGCGCATGCCCGGCGGAGAGGTCACGCCCGACAAGCTGCTCGCGTTCGCGCAGATCGCCGCCGACTTCGGCCTGTTCACGCGCGTCACCGGCGCACAGCGGCTCGGGATGTTCGGCGCGCGCCAGGACCAGCTGCCCGCGATCTGGCGTCGGCTCGTCGACGCCGGGTTCGAGTCCGGGCAGGCCTACGGCAAGTCGCTGCGCGCGGTGAAGACGTGCGTGGGCTCGACGTGGTGCCGGTTCGGCGTGCAGGACTCGTCGTCCATGGCCGTGCGGCTCGAGCTGCGCTACCGGGGCCTGCGCTCGCCGCACAAGTTCAAGGTCGGGGTGTCCGGGTGCGCGCGCGAGTGCGCCGAGGCGCGCGGCAAGGACGTCGGCGTGATCGCGACCGCCGCAGGCTGGAACGTGTACGTCGGCGGCAACGGCGGCTTCACGCCCCGGCACGCCGAGCTGCTGGCCGAGGACCTCGACGCCGACACGCTCGTGCGGGTCATCGACCGGTTCCTCGCGCTCTACATCCGCTCGGCCGACCGCCTCCAGCGCACCGCGCCCTGGGTCGCCGACTTCCCCGGCGGGCTCGCCGAGCTGCGGGCGATCCTCGTCGACGACCGCGACGGCATCGGCGCCGAGCTCGAGGCCGAGGTCGAGCGGCACGTCGAGGGCTACGTCGACGAGTGGCGCGCGACGCTCGACGACCCGGCCAAGCTCGCCGCGTTCACTCCGTACCTCAACGCCCCGTCGTCGACCGACCCGGACCTCGCCTACGAGGAGCGTCGCGGCCAGCCGGTCCCCGTGGCGTTGTCCGCCGGGCCGATGAGCACCGGCGCCGGCTCGCCCACCGGCACGACGAGCGTGCCCGCGTCGTCGTCGGCCGTCGTCTGCCGGCTCGCGGACCTCACGCCCGAGCGCGGGGCCGGCGCCCTGCTCGACGGCGTCCCCGTCGCGCTGTTCCGCCTCGCCGACGACCGCGTGCTGGCCGTCCAGCAGCGCGACCCGTTCTCCGGCGCCAACGTGCTGTCCCGCGGCCTCGTGGGCGACCGCGCGGGCCGGCCGACCATCACCTCGCCCATGCACAAGCAGGTCTGGGACCTGGAGACCGGCGAGTGCCTCGACCCGGTCGGCAAGGACCCGCAGCCGCTGCGCACGTTCGACGCCCGCGTCGACGCCGAGGGCGCGGTCCTGCTCACCACCTGACGTCCGCTCGCGGGCGTGCGGCCCGGTCAGCGCGTGATGCGCCAGACCAGCTCGTGACCGTGCGGCTCGGTGAAGCCGAGCTGCTCGTACAGCGCCCGGCCGTGCTCGGTCGCGGACAGCCCGACGCGCGTCACCTCGCTCTCGTCGTGGAACCACCGCATGACGGCGGCGACGCACGCCCGCGCGTAGCCGCGACGACGCGCGTCGGGCTCGGTCGACACGTTGAACACGTGACCGCGCCGGCCCGACGGGTTCCACGGCTCGGGCGCGTGCGCGTGGAAGTCGCCGACCGCGCACGCGACGGGCCCGACCGTCCCGTCCTCGAGCTCGCCGTCGACGACGAACGCCACGACGAGGGTCGGCTCCGACAGCCGCTCCCGGAACCACCGCGTGCACGTGACCTGCCACTGCGGCTCGTCGAGCCCGTCGACACCCATCGCTGCGAGCATCCGGCTGCGCAGCCGGGTCAGCGCGGCAGCGTCCTCGACCCCGGCGCGCCGGACGGCGGGTGCGGTGCGGAACGTCGCCACGAGGTCGTCAGCCACGGCCGCGTCGCGGCGTGCGCGCACGAGTACGCGGGCGGGTGAGCATGCGTCGTCCTCTCGTCGGGGGGCCGCGTGCACGGTATCCGACGCCGCGGGGCACGTCCCGCGTCAGGCGCCGCCCGGGAACCCCAGCTGGCGCCACGCCTCGTAGGTGGCGACGGACGCGGCGTTCGTCAGGTTCATGGAGCGGCGGCCGACGAGCATGGGGATGCGCAGCTGGTCCACCACGCGCGGGTGGGCGAGCACCTCGGGCGGCAGGCCCGTGGGCTCCGGGCCGAAGAGCAGGACGTCGTCGTCGCGGTACTCGATGTCCGTGTACCAGCGCGCGGCTGTGGTCGTGAACGCGAGCACCCGGCCCGGGACCGCGGCGAGCATCGAGTCCAGGTCCGGGTGCACGACGACGTGCGCGAGGTCGTGGTAGTCGAGCCCCGCCCGACGCAGCTTCGCCTCGCTCAGGTCGAAGCCGAGCGGCTCCACGAGGTGCAGGGTCGAGCCGGTGCCTGCGGCCAGGCGGATGGCGCTGCCGGTATTGCCCGGGATGCGCGGTTCGAAGTAGACCAGATGGAGCACGCGCCCATCCTCGCAGGCAGGGCGGCGGCTCCCGTTGCGCGGTCTTCGCGCCGCGCCGCACAGCCGAGCGTGTGGCGTACCCCGCGGTGCTACGGTCGCCCCGGACACAGGAGGAACAGATGACGACGACCGGGCACGACGGCGCGTCCGGCGACGTGGACGTCGCCACGCCCGCGCACGGCACGACCGTCGCGACCGACCCGACCGAGCCGCACGGCGAGGGCGGACGCGGTTCGCAGACCACCATCGCCGCGATCGCGGCCGAGGCGGGCGTGTCCGTGCCGACGGTCTCCAAGGTGCTCAACGGACGGGCCGACGTGGCCGCGTCGACGCGCGCCCGGGTCGAGGAGGTCATCGAACGGCACGGCTACCGTCGCAGGCGCTCGTCATCCGGCACGGGGTCCGGCCTCATCGAGCTCGTCTTCCACGAGCTCGACTCGCCGTGGGCGCTGCAGATCATCAAGGGCGTCGAGACCGTCGCCGGCCCGGCGCGCGTCGGGGTCGTGCTGTCCGAGCTCGGTGGCGAGCACCGGCCCCCGCAGGAGTGGCTGGACGACGTGCTCGCCCGCCGCCCGCGCGGCGTGATCTTCGTGCTGTCCGAGCTCGACGCCGCCCAGCAGGCGCAGCTCAAGAGCCGCTCCATCCCGTTCGTCGTGGTCGACACCGCGGGCGAGCAGCCCGCGGGAGTCCCGGTCGTCGGGTCGCAGAACTGGGCCGGCGGCCTCGCCGCGACCCGTCACCTCCTCCAGCTCGGCCACCGGCGCATCGGCGTGGTCTCCGGGCCGCGCGACGTGCTGTGCTCGCGCGCCCGGGTCGACGGCTACCGCTCCGCGCTCGACGAGGCCGGGTTGTCGTACGACGCCGGCCTCGTGCGGTGGGGCAACTTCTTCGTCGACGGCGGGTACGAGCACGGGCACGAGCTGCTCAGCCGCCCCGACCGTCCGACGGCGATCTTCGCGGGCGCCGACTTCCAGGCGCTCGGCGTGATCCGCGCGGCCCGCGAGCTGGGTCTGCGGGTCCCCGAGGACGTGTCGGTCGTCGGCTACGACGACCTCCCCGTCACCGAGTGGGTCCAGCCGGGTCTGACGACCGTGCGCCAGCCCCTCGCGGACATGGCGGCGACCGCCGCGCGCATGCTGCTGGAGATCGCCGGTGGTGCGCGGCCCGCGAACCTGCGCATCGACCTCGCGACCGAGCTCGTGGTCCGCAGCAGCACGGCCGCGCCGTCCGCCTGACGACGACGAACGCGCCTCAGTCCGGGGCGTGACCGTCGTCGAGCCCGCGCCCGCTGGCGAGCCCTCCGTCGGTCCCCGCAGCGCCTTCGAGCCCGAGCGCGACGAGCGCCTGCTCGACGACCTCCTCGGGCGGCGCACCGATCGGGACGACGACACCGGGCTCGTCGTCCCGCAGCGGTTCGAGAGTCGCGAGCTGGGACGGGAGCAGCGTGGGCGGCATGAAGTGGCCGGTGCGCTGCGCGATGCGGGCGCCGATCAGCTCCGGGTCGCCCTCGAGGTGCACGAACCGCACGTCGCCTGCGGCGCTCGCCAGCACGTCGCGGTAGGCCCGCCGCAGCGCGGAGCACGTGACCACCGTGCTGCGGCCCGCGGCGTCGGCCTCGCTCACCCACTGCGCGATCGTCGCGAGCCACGGCGCACGGTCGTCGTCGTCGAGCGGGGTCCCGGCGGCCATCTTCGCGACGTTGGCGGGCGGGTGGAAGTCGTCGGCCTCGGCGAACGTCCAGCCCAGGCGCTGCGCGAGCAGCACCGCGACCGTCGTCTTGCCCGAGCCCGCGACGCCCATCACGATCAGGTGCTGCACCCTCGTCCTCCGCTCGTGGTCCAGACGCGAGCGTTCCACACCGCACGCGCGGCCCTCCACCCGGCCCGCGGAGGTCGCGCCGCCCGTCAGCGCTCGACGAGCTGCGCGCGCTGTCAGTGCTCGACGAGCTGCGTGCGCGCGAGCTGCCGGTAGAGCATCGACGTGCGCAGCAGCTCCTCGTGCGTCCCCTGGGCGACGAGCCGGCCGCGGTCCATCACGAGGATCACGTCGGAGTCGACCACGGTCGAGAGCCGGTGGGCGACGACGACGAGCGTGCACCCGGCCGACACCCGGTCGATCAGGTCCCGCACACGGGCCTCGTTGAGGCCGTCGAGGTGCGACGTCGACTCGTCGAGCAGCAGCGTCGTGGGACGCGCGAGCAGGGCACGCGCGAGCGCGAGGCGCTGCCGCTCGCCGCCGGAGAGCATGACGCCGCCCTCACCGACCTCGGCGTCGAGCCCCGCCGGAGAGCGGTCGAGCACGTCGAGGAGGTTGACGTCCGCGAGCGCGGTGCGGCACTCGTCGTCGCTCGCCGGAACGGCCAGCGTGAGGTTGTCGCGCAACGTGCCGGCCAGCGCGGGCGCGTCCTGCTCGACGTACCCGACTCCGGCGCGCACCTGCGACCGCGTGCGCTCACGCACGTCCTGCCCGTCCACCCTGACGATCCCGGCGACCGGGTCGTAGAGCCGGACGATGATGTTCAGCAGCGTGCTCTTGCCGGCGCCCGAGGGCCCCACGACCGCGACCCGCTGCCCGCGGCGGATCGCGAACGTGAGGCGGTCGAGCACCGCCGGGCCGTCGTCGTAGCGGAACGAGACGTTGTCGAGCACGAGCGCGAGCTCCGGGTTGGGGCGCGCACCCGAGAACGCGAGCCGGGTCGCGCCCTCGTCCTCCTGCGGCACGTCGAGCACCTCACCGATCCGCGTGAGCCCGCCGAGCGCCTCGCCGACCGCACCGACCGTCCCGACGATCCTGCTCAGCGGCATGATCAGCAGGAACAGGTACAGGATGAACTGCACGAGCTCGGCGACCGTGAGGTCTCCCGTCGCGACCCTCCAGCCCCCGAGCCCGAGCACGGCCAGGAAGCACACCTGCGTCGCGATGCTCGACAGCGGCGAGACGAGCGCCGTCACCCACGCGACGTCCAGACCGACCTTCCACGCCTTGTCCACACGGCGCACGACGCGCGCGGTCTCGATCTCCGTGGCGTTCGCGGCCCGGACCGTGCGCACGCTCCGCAGCGCGCGGTCGGTCGCGCTGCCGAGCTCGCCCACGGCCCGCTGCAGCCCGTGGCTCGACCGCTCGAGCTGCTGCGTGACGGCCGCGACGCACGCGACCGCGACGAGCGCGACGGCGAACGCGACGAGGAGCAGCATCGGGTCGAGCAGCAGCATCGCGATCATCGCGCCGAGGAGCGTGAACACCCCGGCGATGCTCTCGACGAAGCCCTGCGTCAGCGCGGTGCGCACCACGTTGGTGTCGTTGCCGACCCGCGCGACGAGATCGCCGGTGCGCCGACGGTCGATCTCGGCGACGGGCAGCCGCAGCAGGTGCGTGACCAGGTCACGCCGTGCCGAGCGGACCGCGCCCTCCGCGGTGCGCTGCACCAGGTAGTGCTGGATGCCGCTGAGCACCCCGCCGCAGATCACGACCGCGACGAGCACCCAGGGCAGGCGCCCGACGGGCTCGTCGACCGCGACGCGCTCGAGGGCGCGGCCCACGAGCGCGGGCTGCGCGAGGGTCGTCAGGGCCGTCGCGGCGCCGAGCCCGAGCACGACGCCGACGAAGCCGCGCTGCACCCCGACGAACCGGAACAGGTCCATCACGGTCGCCCGGCGGCTCGCCGCGACCGGCTCCGCGGGCGCGTCGACGCGGCGGTCGTCCTGCAGCGCGGTCACGCCGTCCCGCCCTCGTGCGCAGACCGCGTGACGAGCCGTGCGCACCCGTCGTCGGCCATTGTTCGGGGCCAGAACAAAGCGCGGAGGGCTTGGTTCGGACGGCGCGGAACGTGACCGCCGGACAGGGCGAAGAAAGGCATGTGGAGTATTCCCAGAATCGGATCGAGATCGCTATTAGTGCGCGTCACGGGCGAAGGTGCCGCGAGACGCCGCGCCACACTCGACGAGCGCCCGTCACCCGAGACGATCCGCCGCACCGCCACCACCCGTCGCCGTCCATCTGCACAGGTCAGCGCGGACGACGATGAGGACGGCCCGACCGCCGGGCGCGTCCTGCAGTACGGGGACGTGCTCTCGCCGACGAGCGCAGCACGAACGCTAGAGGTTCGGACATATCGGGTCAACGCCAGCGCTGCCCCCGTGAGACAGCGGTTGCTCCGACGTGGCGGAATCGGCGCACAAATGGCTCCCGCGCACACAATGGACACGTGTCAAGGTGGACGCGCGTCCATCTACATGCGTTCCAGCACCCGCCGGTACCCGGCACACCCCCCTCGCTCAGGAGTCGGGCCACCCGCACGCCGTGCCGATGAACCGGTGGACCGCCCCGCGCAGCTCGTCGCTCGGAGTCAGGAAGAACACCGGCAGATCGCCGCCGGCGACGCGCGTCCGGATCCCCAGGAACACCCCGCGCTTGTCCTCGGCGACCGCGTGCGGGTCGCAGCGCGCCGGCTCGAACGTCAGCGTCACCTCAGCCGGCCCGTCCGACGAGTCGAGCTGCACCGGCCACGAGGGCGCTCCACCCAACGGCGTGAGGAGCACCGTCCCGTCGACCTGGAGCACCTCCACGCGCGGCCCGGACGGCACGGGGTCGAGCCGGAGCGTCACCGAGCCGACCGTGCGCCCGTCGACCTCGCCGAGCTCGACCGTGTCGCTCAGCGTCAGCCGCGCACCGCTCCCGACCGCCGCCGCGGCGCAGTCCTCGCCGTGGATGCGCACGAGCAGCCCGTTCGGGTCGCCCGGCACCCCGCGCCACGTCCCCGTCCGCCCGGCGTCGTCGACCACGTCGAGCTCGACGAGCGCCGAGGCGTCGCCCCCCTCGGAGCTGCTGGCGGCTCCGTCGGGTGAGCCGGGAACCGCACCGCGCGTGCCGACCTCGCGCCTCGGCTCGTCGGTGCAGCGCGCCGCCCCGAGCGCCACGGACAGGTCGCGGTCCACCCCGTCCCGCACAGGGCGCGGGCGCGCGCTGACCGCGACCCCCTGCGCGCCGGGCGTGGTCAGTCGCGCCTCGGTCACGGTGACGTCGACGCCCGACTCGTTCGCGACCCGCACCTGCACGACGCGGCGCTCCCAGTCCAGCCGCGCCTGGGCGAGCTCGACGTCGAGCCCCGCGAGCACCGGCTGCGGCAGGCGGGGGGTCGGCGACGTCGTCTCGACGGCAGGGTCGGGCGGTACCGCGAGCCCACCGCACCCCGCCCCGAGCCCGACGAGCCCGACGATCGCGCCGACCACTCCCAGCCTGACGAGCCGGCGCACTGCACCCCACCCGCGCCCACGCCCACGCCCACGCCGAGTGGCGACCGCCCGCCGCCGGGCTGTCGAGGGCGACGCCACCTCCGGCACCTGCACGCCCCGATCCTGCGCCACCCCCGCCCCCACGTCGACCCCCACGACCCAGCACCCACTCCGGCCAACCCACCCCCAACCCGGAGCACACGCAGGCTCACCCACCACCCCCACCCCGACCCAGCGCCCACTCCGGCCAACCCGCCCCTAGGCCGGAGCAGGTGCTGGGTGGTGGGCGTGTCAGGGGTGGAGACGCGGCGAGGGCCGGGACCGTCGTGGTCCCGGCCCTCGCCGGTGGTGCTGGTCGTGTCAGGCGGGCTGGAGGCCCGAGCCCCCGTCACCCGACGCCGCGATCGGCGGCGCGGCGGGCAGGTCCCGGCCGGAGCCGGGCGTCCCCGCCGAAGCCCCGACGGGCACCGGCTCCTTGTCGACCGTCCCGCGCGGGACACCGCGGAAGGAGAACTCCCCCAGGAGTCCCTCGCCCTCGGCGTCGACGATCACGAGCTGGCCGGCCTTGAGCTCGCCGAACAGGATCTTCTCGGACAGCGCGTCCTCGATGTCCCGCTGGATCGCGCGGCGCAGCGGCCGAGCACCCAGGACCGGGTCGTAGCCCTTCTCCGACAGCAGCTTCTTGGCCGCGGGCGTGATCTGGATGCCCATGTCCTTGTCGTGCAGCCGCTTGTCGAGCTTGGCGATCATCAGGTCGACGATCTGGAAGATCTCCGGCTGCGAGAGCTGCGGGAAGACCACCACGTCGTCGACGCGGTTGAGGAACTCAGGCCGGAAGTGCTGCTTGAGCTCGTCGTTGACCTTCGCCTTCATGCGCTCGTAGTCGGTGGCGAGCTCGCCGCCGGCCTGGAAGCCGGTCATGACGCCCTTGGCGATGTCCCGCGTGCCGAGGTTCGTCGTCATGATGATGACGGTGTTCTTGAAGTCGATGACGCGGCCCTGCGAGTCGGTCAGGCGACCGTCCTCGAGGATCTGCAGCAGCGAGTTGAAGATGTCCGCGTGCGCCTTCTCGACCTCGTCGAACAGCACGACGGAGAACGGCCGGCGACGCACCTTCTCGGTGAGCTGACCACCCTCGTCGTACCCGACGTACCCGGGGGGCGAGCCGAACAGGCGCGAGACGGTGTGCTTCTCCGAGAACTCGGACATGTCGAGCTGGATCAGCGCGTCCTCGTCACCGAACAGGAACTCCGCGAGCGCCTTGGCGAGCTCGGTCTTCCCGACGCCCGTGGGGCCCGCGAAGATGAACGACCCACCGGGACGCTTCGGGTCCTTGAGGCCCGCACGCGTGCGGCGGATGGCCTGCGAGAGCGCCTTGATGGCCGCGTTCTGGCCGACGACCCGCTTGTGCAGGTTCTCCTCCATGTGGAGCAGCCGGCTGGACTCCTCCTCGGTGAGCTTGAAGACGGGGATGCCGGTGGCGTTCGCCAGCACCTCGGCGATGAGCTCCTCGTCGACCTCCGCGACGGCGTCGAGGTCGCCCGACTTCCAGGCCTTCTCCTTCTCGACGCGCTTGAGGCCGAGCTGCTTCTCCTGGTCGCGCAGGCGCGCGGCCTTCTCGAAGTCCTGCTCGTCGATCGCCGACTCCTTGTCGCGGCGCGTGGTGGCGATCTCCTCGTCCAGCTCACGCAGCTCCGGCGGGGCCGTCATGCGGCGGATGCGCAGGCGCGCACCGGCCTCGTCGACCAGGTCGATGGCCTTGTCCGGGAGGTAGCGGTCGTTGACGTAACGGTCCGCGAGCGTCGCGGCGGCGACGAGCGCGCCGTCCGTGATCGAGACGCGGTGGTGCGCCTCGTAGCGGTCCCGCAGACCCTTGAGGATCTCGATCGCGTGCTGCAGGTTCGGCTCGCTGACCTGGATCGGCTGGAAACGACGCTCCAGGGCCGGGTCCTTCTCGACGTACTTGCGGTACTCGTCGAGCGTGGTCGCACCGATCGTCTGCAGCTCGCCGCGGGCGAGCATCGGCTTGAGGATCGAGGCCGCGTCGATCGCGCCCTCGGCGGCACCCGCACCGACGAGCGTGTGGATCTCGTCGATGAACAGGATGATGTCGCCGCGCGTGCGGATCTCCTTGAGCACCTTCTTCAGGCGCTCCTCGAAGTCACCGCGGTAGCGCGAGCCGGCCACGAGGGCGCCCAGGTCCAGCGTGTAGAGCTGCTTGTCCTTGAGCGTCTCGGGCACGTCGCCGCGCACGATGTCCTGCGCCAGACCCTCGACCACGGCCGTCTTGCCGACGCCGGGCTCGCCGATCAGCACCGGGTTGTTCTTGGTGCGGCGGGACAGCACCTGCATGACCCGCTCGATCTCCTTCTCGCGCCCGATGACCGGGTCGAGCTTGTTGTCGCGCGCGGCCTGCGTCAGGTTGCGCCCGAACTGGTCGAGCACGGCCGAGCCCGAGGGCTGACCCTCGGTGGGCCCGCCTGCGGCGACCGGCTCCTTGCCCTGGTACCCGGACACCAGCTGGATGACCTGCTGGCGCACGCGGTTGAGGTCCGCGCCGAGCTTGTTCAGCACCTGCGCGGCGACACCCTCACCCTCGCGGATCAGGCCCAGCAGGATGTGCTCGGTGCCGATGTAGTTGTGGCCGAGCTGCAGCGCCTCGCGCAGGGACAGCTCCAGCACCTTCTTGGCGCGCGGCGTGAAGGGGATGTGGCCCGACGGAGCCTGCTGGCCCTCGCCGATGATCTCCTGGACCTGGGCGCGCACGGCCTCGAGCGAGATCCCCAGCGACTCCAGAGCCTTGGCAGCGACGCCCTCACCCTCGTGGATCAGCCCCAGGAGGATGTGCTCGGTGCCGATGTAGTTGTGGTTGAGCATCCGCGCCTCTTCTTGGGCGAGGACGACCACGCGACGGGCTCGGTCCGTGAATCTCTCGAACATGTGCACTCCTCACGAGCAGCGTGCTCATCGGGGTACCCACGCGCTCCGGCACGGAGCGCAGGGCCGACGACGATGCGGCGTTGTTCGATGCTAACGGCGGCATGTGCCCGGTACTGCCCGTGTTCGCCGCAGGCGTGAAACCCCGCTCCGACGAGCGCGCGACGGCACCCGACGAGGGCGGTCCGCGGCGCACGCTCGGCCGGATGGGGGACGCCGAGCCGCACTCGTCGATATCCCGCCCGGGCGGCTGCCCACGTCGCCATACTCGGCGCGTGAAGACCACCATGCGCGCGCTGCTGTGCCTCGCGCTGATCGCCGGGTTCTACGTCACGGCCCTGATCGTGCTCCTCGTGATCCTCGGCGTCGCGGTCGCGCTGATCTCGTCGGGCCACGCCGTCGGGGCCAAGCTCGCGTTCTTCGCGGTCGCGGCAGCGATCGGGTTCGTCCTCACGATGCGCAAGGTCAGCAAGGCCCAGAAGCACGAGCCCTCGGGGAGTGCCCTGCCCAGAGACGTCGCCCCCGAGCTGTGGGACGTCGTCGAGGAGCTCGCCGCGGCCGCTCAGACGCGCGTCCCGCGTGAGATCCGGCTCGTCCCCGACCTCAACGCCTTCGTCTCCGAGGACGCGCGCCTCCTCGGGCTCGTCCCGGGCACGCGGCGCCTCTATGTGGGGGTGCCGCTCCTGCAGGCCCTGGACGTCGCGCAGATGCGCTCGGTGCTCGCGCACGAGCTGGCGCACTACTCGAACGGGCACACCCGCCTCGCGCCGATCGCCTACCGAGGGCGCCAGGTCGTGGGCGCCGCTGCCGGCGAGGTCACGGGGTTCGCAGGCTGGGTGCTGCGCGGCTACGGCCGGCTCTACCTGCTCGCGTCCGCCGCGATCAGCCGCCGGCAGGAGCTCGAGGCCGACGCAGTCTCGGTGCAGGTCGCCGGCCGCGAGGTCGCCGCAGAGACCCTGCACGAGATGGAGGTCCTCTCGGCCGCGTGGACGTTCTACTTCGACCGGTACGTGTCGGTCGCGTGGGACGCCGGCCTCGCGCCGACGAGCGACGCGATGTTCGACGGCTTCGCGGCTCTGCTCGCCGCGCGGCAGGACGAGCTCGACCGGCTGCGCACCCTCGCCCCGCCGTCGCAGGAGTCGCGGTGGGACAGCCACCCGTCGACGTCGGCCAGGATCGCGGCGATGGGCGCGGTCGCCTCTCCAGCGCTCACCCGCGACACGCGACCGGCCGGCGTGCTCGTGCGAGGGCTCCCGGCCCTCACCGCGATGCTCGCCGAGGTCGTCGTGAAGTATGCGGACCGCGAGCGGCTGCCCTGGGAGCTGCTGACCCCGCGGGCGAGGGCGGCGAGCGCGCAGCACTCGGCCGACGTCGTGTTCCGTGCCGTGGGCCGCCGCGTGGGAGTCGAGCGCGGCTCACTGCGTGACCTGCTCGAGCTGACGGAGGCCGACCGCCTCGACGACGTGCTGCAGGCGCTCGACCTCGACGCCTCGGCCGGCCCCGATGCGGACGGCGAGACCGCCGCGACGGTCGTGTGGACGGCCGTCCTGCAGTGCGCGCTCGCCACGAGCGGCGCAGCACGGTGGGAGCACCGCTGGGACGCGGGCGACCCGTTCGTCGGACCCGACGGCGCGCCCTACGACGTCCGGCCGCTCGCACTGCTGGGCGCCGGCGGCCCGCGCGGCGCCGCAGAGCTGCGAGGACGTCTCGCCGATCTCGGGGTGGACCTCGACGCGATCGGAGCGTCCGCGGAGGCCGACGCTCGCGGCTCCGCCATCGTCGCAGGCGTCGCGAACGTCGTGGTCGACGGTGAGCAGTACGACGTGCTCGTGCTGACCCACGGGCTCGTTCTCGTGCCGTGCCCGAAGGTGTACAACCAGGGTCGCAACCGGCTGCGCGAGCTCGCTGCCAGCGCCGCTCCCGCCGACATCGCCGCCCAGAACTGGTTCGTGCCGTTCGAGGACGTGGTCTCGGGCCGAGTCAGCAAGCGATTCCCCGTCGGGGTGGAGTTCGCCCTGCACGACGGGACCACCCTGGGCCTGAGGACGAAGCTGGACAGCCAGGAGCTCACCTCGGGCAGCAGCACCGCCCTGCAGGACGTGGCGAAGCGGTTCGCCCCCGTCCCCGTCGCCACCTGACCGCCCCGACCGCAAGTCAGGGATACCCCCGGGAAGAACCGGGGGTATCCCGGATAGTCCGGATTGCTCCTGAGTCGTCAGTGTGTCTCTGAGCGCCCCTGCGCGGGCGCACTCCCTCACTCTCGACGCCGATCAGGGGACGTGTCATGGCCAAGGTCGCCGGGTGGATCACCCATCGCTACGTGAAGTACGTCGTCATCGCGTTCTGGCTGGGTGCCGTCGCGCTGCTCGGCCCGCTCGCCGGCAAGCTGACGGGCGCGCAGGACAACGAGGCCGCGAGCTGGCTCCCGAAGGACGCGGAGTCCACGCAGGTGCTCGAGAAGGCGGAGGCATTCGTCCCCGCGGACACCGCGCCCGCGGTCGTCGTGTTCGAGCGCAAGGGCGGGCTGACCGCGGACGACGAGGCGGCGATCGCCGACCACGTCGCCGCGTGGGGCTCGATCGACCGGCTCGCAGGCGAGATCGTCGGGCCCGTGACGTCGCAGGACGGCGAGGCGGCCCAGGTCATCGTCCCGATCGAGCTGACCGACTGGGACGAGTCGATCGTCGTCGTCGACGACCTGTTGGCCGCAGCCGACGACGACCCCGCGGGCCTGGCCATGCACGTGACCGGACCCCTCGGCGGTGCCGCCGACTCGGCGAAGGCGTTCGAGGGCATCGACTCGACCCTGCTGTTCGCGGCGGCGGGCGTGGTCGTCGTGATCCTGCTGCTGACGTACCGCAGCCCCGTGCTGTGGCTCCTGCCGGTGGTGTCCGCGGGCGTGGCGCTGACCGTCGCGCAGGCGGCGGTGTACCTGCTCGCCGAGTACGCGGACCTCACCGTGAACGCGCAGAGCGCGGGCATCCTGACGGTGCTGGTGTTCGGTGCGGGGACCGACTACGCGCTGCTGCTGACGGCCCGATATCGCGAGGAGCTGCGCAAGCACACCGACCGGCACGAGGCGATGGCCGTCGCGCTGCACCGCGCCAGCCCCGCGATCATCGCGAGCGGCGCGACCGTGGCCGTCGGCATGCTGTGCCTGCTGTTCGCGACGATGAGCTCAACCGCAGGCCTCGGGCCGGTGGCCGCCGCCGGGATCGTCGTGTGCCTGCTCGTCATGCTGACGCTGCTGCCCGCGCTGCTCGTCGTCCTGGGCCGGTGGGTGTTCTGGCCGCGCGTGCCGCACGTGGGCGACGCCGAGCCGACCGAGCACGGCTTCTGGGCGCGCGCCGGTCAGCGCATCGCGGTGCACCCGCGGCGCACGTGGATCGGCACGGCCGTGGTCCTGGCGATCGCGTCCGTGGGCATCCTGCAGCTCAACGCGACGGGCCTGACGACCGAGGAGTCGTTCCGCAGCGAGCAGCCCTCGATCGTGGGCGAGAAGGTGCTGTCGGCGCACTTCCCCGGCGGCGCCGGGTCGCCCGTGGTCGTCATCGCGGACAGCGCGGCGGCCGACGACGTGCACACGGCGCTCGCGGCCGTGGACGGGATCGACCCGACGACCGTGACCGAGCCCGTCGTCAAGGACGGCGTCGCCTACCTCGAGGGCACGCTCACGAGCGAGCCCGACTCCGACGCCGCCTACGACACCGTCGACCGCGTCCGCGACGCCGTGCACGCGGTGCCGGGTGCCGAGGCGGTCGTCGGCGGGGAGACCGCGACGAACCTGGACGTCCAACGCGCGTCCGCACGCGACAACGCCGTGATCATCCCGATCATCCTGCTCGCGGTGTTCCTGATCCTGGTCCTGCTGCTGCGCGCGGTCGTCGCGCCGCTGGTCCTCATGGGCACCGTGGTCCTGTCGTTCGGTGCCGCGCTCGGCGTCTCGGCGTTCATCTTCCAGAACGTGTTCGGGTTCGCCGGCGCCGACTCGTCGTTCCCGCTGTTCGTGTTCGTGTTCCTCGTGGCGCTGGGGATCGACTACAACATCTTCCTCATGACGCGCGTCCGCGAGGAGGCGCAACGGCTCGGACACCGGCGCGGGTCACTCGTCGGGCTCGCGGCCACGGGCGGTGTGATCACGTCCGCCGGGCTGGTGCTCGCGGGGACGTTCGCGACGCTCGGGACGCTGCCCGCGGTCGCGTTCGCCGAGATCGGGTTCGCGGTCGCGTTCGGGGTGCTGCTCGACACGCTCGTCGTGCGGTCCGTGCTCGTCACGGCGCTCAACCTCGACATCGGCCCGACGATGTGGTGGCCGAGCCGCCTGGCCCGCCGCCCCGAACCGCAGCCCGCCGCCATCCCGCAACGGGTGCCCGAGCCGGCCGCCTGACCCACGCGACGTCGGAACCGCCCCCGCGGCTCACGGGGGCGGTTCCGTGCTCAATGCGTGTAGTCCGGACCGACGCGTGCTGCCCACGGCGTCTCGGGCTGCCGCGACCACACCCGCGCCCGCTCAGTCGTCCCGTACGGCTGCACGCTCACCTCCGCGAGCAGGAGCCGGTCTGGCAGGTTCGCCTCCGCCCAGGCGATCACTGCCGTGACGTCCCTCGCTCCCGCGACCAGGTACGTCGCCTCGCCCGCCACGTCCTCGAGCTCGCCCTCGACCGGTCCAGTCAGGAAGGTCACGAGGTAGGTGGGCCGAACGTCGGCCACCCGACCCTCAGGCAGCCGACCGAGCACCGGCTCCAGCGCAGAGCTCTCTGTCATCCCTGCAGACATCCCGACCTCGTACTCGTGAAGACGACCCCATCGGGCGCGATGCCCGAAGGCACCGTGCTCGTCACAACGTTCCGCCCTTTCCACGTACCGCACTCCGAGCCACCTGAGTACATCAGTGGCACGTACCACGTGCGCTTCGTCCCATCGGTCTTGATGGCGAACGTCCCGTACCTCGTCGCACACACCGCGCCATCCTTGCTCAGCGTGCCGTTCATATGCACCTTCGCAGCCCGCGGCGATCCCGCACCGGGTGCCCGAACGGGCTGCCTGACCTACGCGACGTCGGAACCGCGCCCGCGGCCCACGAGGCGGCTACTCGGACTCAGACAGCCGACCGAGCCGTCGCGGACGCTTGTCCACAGACGGGCGGACGCCACCCCGCGCCGCGTCCCGATTGAGTAGTTTCGCCCCATGTCTCGCGCCGCTGCTTCGTTGGTGATGGTCGTCGCGGTCCTGCTCGCTGCAGGCTGCACGTCGCAGGGCCCTGAGCCCGTCGCGTCGGCGACCTCGGGCCCCAGTGCGACGGCGAAGGCCTCGCCGACTCCCACGCCGACACCCGAACCCACGCCGGACGTCGTCGTGACCAGCGGGCCGGACCAGGACGTGACCGTCGCACCCACGCCCCCCGCTGCTCTCGACGGTCCGGCCACCGCAGACAACGCCATGCTTGTCGGGAAGTACTTCATCCAGCTCATCCCCTACGTGATCGCCACGGGCGAGACTGCGCAGTGGGACGCGTTGTCGGGTCCGGACTGCAAGTTCTGCGCCAGCGCGCGAGAACTTGGGCTGGAGGTTGCCACCGAAGGGCAGCGGGTGACCGGTGGCGCGATCGACGTCGGCTTCGGCCATGCCTCCGAGGCGGAGGAAGAGGGCGTCTTCTCGGCGAGCATCGACTACGTCGAACACCCCTCTCAGCGGATCGCGGCCGACGGCACGGTCCTCAAGGACTACCCCGAGGCGACGACCGCAAGGGCGCACCTCGAACTCCGCTGGGCTGAAGGCTCCTGGAAGATCCTGGGCGCGAGCAGCGACGATCTTGGGTCGGCCTGATGCGCCGCGCGTTCGTCTCGTCTGTGGTGCTGGTTCTGGCGTTCACGGCAGCATCCGCGGTTCCCGCATTCGCCAGTGCTAGCACCGAGCTCGAAGACGACGAGGCGCACCTCACTGACGCGTTCAAGGCGAATCTCGAGCTACGGCATTGGAGGGCCCACCCGGATCCTCTGGTCGAGTACGCCCACGCCCCGTTGTGCAACGTGGGCTCGCAGTACCTTGCCCCCGGGATCGACGGCGAGTGCTCACCACCCAACGGCACCGTTCCGGTGCCCGCGTGCGGAGACGACTCGCCCGTCGAGCCGCTCTGGCGCCGCACCCGCCCATCGGCCGCATCGGACAACTGGTCGCGGTGGGAGATGCTGGCCGGCTGGGCGTGTCCCCAGGACCTGCTGCCGCCGTTCCCGCAGGCCGACTTCCGGCGCCTGAAGATCGACCCCCTGGCGGCGCATCGGCAGCCCGGACGCGACGAGGTGCTGGTCAACAAGCCGCTGATCGTCTACGCCGATGCCGAGCACCGCACGTTCCGCACGAGCCTGTTCACCTACGGGATCGACGTCGACGTCTACCCCGTCGAGTACGCGTGGGACTTCGGCGACGGCGAGACCCTCACCACCACCTCGCCGGGCAACCCGTACCCGTCGTTCGACGTCGCTCACACGTACCGGGAGGCGACCTCCGCGACCGTCGTCCTCACGACCACATGGAAGGGCACGTACCGCGTGGACGAGGACCCCGACGGCGAGTGGCGCGACATCTCCGGGACCGCGACGACCACCACGACACTCGACCCCTTCGACGTGATCGAGCTCCGCAGCCGCCTCGACGGCTGACCACGGCAGCACTCGTCGTACGGTCGTCTCATGCCGCGCCCCATCGCCACCACGACCCCGGTCCCGCTCGACGACCTGCTCGACTTCGTCCGGCCGCGCCACCACCTGATCCTCGTCACGACGCGTGCCGACGCCAGCCCGCAGGTCTCCCCCGTCTCCGGCGGCGTCGACGACGCGGGCCGCATCGTCATCTCCACGTACCCGGGCCGCGCCAAGACGCGCAACGCCGAGCGTGACCCCCGCGTCAGCGTGTGCGTGCTGTCCGACGACTGGAACGGCCCATGGGTGCAGGTCGACGGCACCGCGCAGGTGCTGCACATGCCCGAGGCCGAGGACGCGCTCGTCGACTACTACCGCTGCATCGCCGGCGAGCACCCGGACTGGGACGAGTACCGCGCCGCGATGCGGCTGCAGGGCAAGAGCCTGCTGCGCATCACCCCGGTCCGGTGGGGACCGCTCGCGACGGGTGGCTTCCCGGCGGACGTCGCGGCTCGCCTCGACGCGCAGGGCTGAGCGCGTGCCGCACCATCACGACGACCCGACGATCACGGTCCTGACCGGCGCCGGCATCTCCACCTCGTCGGGCATCCCCGACTTCCGCGGGCCGCAGGGCGTGTGGACCCGCGACCCGGCCGCGGCGGAGCTGCTGGAGATCGGCCGCTACGTCCGCGAGCGCGACGTGCGCGTGCGCGGCTGGCGAGCGTGGGCGGAGCACCCGACGTGGCACGCGCAGCCCACGGCCGCCCACCGGGCGCTGGCGGAGCTCGAGCAGGCGGGCGACCTCATCGCGGTCCTCACGCAGAACTTCGACGGCCTGCACCAGGCGGCCGGCTCGTCCGACGACCGCACCGTCGAGCTCCACGGCTCGCTCGCCACGACCTCGTGCCTGCGGTGCACGACGACCTGGCCGACGACCGACGTGCTCGCGCGCCTGGCCGACGATCCCGACCCGCTGTGCACCGAGTGCGGCGGCATCCTCAAGCCCGATGTCGTGTACTTCGGCGAGCAGCTGCCCGATGACGCACTGCAGCACGCCGTCGCCGCTGCGACCGACGCCACGACCTTCGTCGCGATCGGCACGACCCTGACCGTGCAGCCCGTCGCGAGCCTCGCCGCGCTCGCCGTCGACTCGGGCGCGCGCCTCGTCGTCGTCAACGCCGAGCCCACGCCCTACGACCACCTGGCCGACGAGGTCATCCGCGACCCCATCGACCAGGCCATCCCCACGCTGATGGAACGACTTCGCTCCTGAACCGTCGAGCGAGCAGGCCGGCCCCGTCGGCTTCCGCTGAGGAGGCTCCGATCGAGTCCCCCCGGGAGGGCGATCGCCCTCCGCCCTAGTACTTCCAGCCAATGAGCGAGTGGGGGAAGACCTGGTTGGCCACTCCGTTGAGCTTGATGTCGATGTGCAGGTGAGGCCCCGTCACGCAGCCCTTGTTGCCGGAGTATCCGAGCAGGTCGCCAGCATTCACCGCCTGGCCATTGCTCACCGAGAAGCTGTCCAGGTGGGCGTAGTCGAAACGGTAGGTCGCGCCGTCGCGGTTCGAGGTGACGATCAGGTCTTGCTGGACACGCCCGATAGCTGCGGGGACGGGGCACCACTTCGCCTCGACCTTGTACGCGGCGGGGATGCTCACCGCGCCGCCGTACATGGCGTAGACGGGGGTGCCGATCGGGACGGGGAAGTCGTCGCCGTTGTGCCCGGAGTACGTCGTCAGGGTGGCGTGCGGCTGGATGGGGAAGACCCAGCCGTTGATCCCCGGCAAGGGCGTCGACGGCACGGAGGATCCGTTGCAGTTCGGCTCGGAGGCGACGAACCCGATCGTCCCCTTCGGCACCAGGCCGTTGACCGTGGTCTTGAAGTCCGCGTCGGGCACCCAGTCGCCCCACAGGAGACGGTGCCAGGTCGAGGTCTTCGTCGTCCCGGGGGTGGCGCTGCCGTCCACGGCCTGGCCGTTGGTGACGCCGCAGACCACCGGTAGGCGCGTGGCCACCGGGTACACCTTGAACAGGGTGCTCGTCAGGTTCGGTGCCGATTGGCTCTGCGTCCCGGGCTGACCGTTGGCCGTCGAGCCCGTGTACACGGAGAGCCAGCCGACCACGTTGCGCGCCCAGACCGCCTTGCCGGCAGCGTCGTAGATGACGAGGTTCCCGTCATCCTGGACGGCGAGCACCGTTCCGCCGGTTCCCCAGGAGCCCGAGTCCCACCGTGGCGTGCCCGCTGCGTTGCGGCTCACGAGGTTGCCGTCGCTCTGCATGACGACGTGGTTGGCGTCGCCACCGCCCGTCGACCAGGTGGCGCCCGACGGGCCGTACTCGACGAGGTTCCCGTCGCCCTGCATCACGAGGGTGTAGCTCCCGTTCGGGGACCGCAGGGACCTGCCCGCGTTGAGGACCTCGTCGCTGCGGAGCTGGTCAGTCGCCAGGACCGTCACCGCTGCCGAGGTCACGGTCTTCGATGCGTAGCCGGTCCGCGACCCCGTGACGCGGACCGCGACTCCCGCGCCCTCGTCGTCGAAGGTCAGCCTGTACGTCTTGCCCGTCGCGCCGGGGAGCGCGGAGCCGTTGCGCAGCCACTGGTACGTGATCTTCGCGGTCGGCGACCATGTGCCAGGGTTCGCCGTCAGGGTGCCGCGGACGGTCGCGGTGCCGACGATCTTCGGCTTCGGAGCTGACACGAACCTGGCGGTCTTGACGGCTGCAGTCGGCTTGCTCGTCCTGCTGACGGTCTTGTAGTTGGCCTTCCTGCCCGTCACCTTCACCGTGATCAGCTTGCCCGCGTCCGCGGGGGCGAGCTTGTAGGTGGTCTTCGTCGCTCCAGCGATCGCGACCCCGGAACGCTTCCACTGGTAGGTGAGCTTCACGGGGGCGGGCCTCCACGTGCCTGGCCGTGCGGTCAAGGTCGCGCCGACCTGCGCCGTTCCCGTCACGGTGGGCCTCGGACTGGCGGTGAACGCCCTCGGGGAGCTGGCGTCTGCCGGCGCCACCACGACGAAGAGCAACGCGAGCGCCGCCGCGACGACGAGGGCCGCGTGCCGACCCAGTACTCGAAAGCCGACAGAGGGCATCGCGCACTCCCACCTTCTCCAGCATCCAGGTAGGCGGAGCGGAGCGCGCCGCACGTGAGGAACGGTAGCGACGGCAGGGCGGGCGAGGAGCCAGTTCCACCCATGTCAGCCTGTTGGGTGAACGGCTGACCGCCGCCGCTGCACGTTCTCATCCGCGTCTCATGCCGACCAGGCACGATGAGCGCATGGTGCGAGAGGTGCGGACGTGGCTGGCGGTGGGCCTCGTCGTGCTCGCGCTCGGTGCCGGCTCCTACGCGCTGACGGTCGCGCTGTCCGCGCCGGGGGACCGCTCGATCGGCGAGCCCGTCGTCGTGACCTCCGCGGGAACGAGCCCGAGCACCGATCCGACGCCGTCGCCGACCACCACGGGCACCCCGAGCCCCACCCCGACGTCGACATCCGGGGCGCCCAGGACGCCCGCGCCCGTCGACCTGCCCACCCCTCGGGACCCGGACGACGACGATGACGACGACGACGACCACACGCCGGACCCCGATGACGATGACGACGAGCGCGACCGTGACTGAGGCGCCGTCGCGCCGCCCGCGGCGCACCGTGCGGACGAAGGTCGTCGCGGTCACGCTGGCCACCACCGCACTCGGGCTGCTGGGCGCCGGGCTGACGACGTACGCGATCCAGCGTCAGGACGTCGACGACCGCATCGAGAGCGAGCTCACGCGCGCCGCGCAGCAGTTCCGCGGCATCGCGCAGGCCAACGCGGACCTGCCGGTCGACGGCATCCTGCGCGCGGCGATGCAGCAGACGCTGCCGGACCCGAGCGCGGGCAGCATCGCGCTCGTCGACGGCTCCCCGGCCTGGTACGCGCCCACGACCGTCGCGGTCCGGCTCGAGGACGACCCGCAGCTCGTCGCCCTGCTGCGCGAGGTGCCCGCGGGGGACCAGGTGCGGCTGCGGACGGTCACGACCGACCGTGCCCAGTACCGCGTGGTGACGGTCCCGGTGACCCTCGACGACCCTGCGGCCCCGGCGGGGCTGTTCGTCGCGGCGACGGTGCGTGACCTCGAGATCGCGGCGCTGGACGACACGTGGCGCACGTACACGTTCGTCGCGGCGGGCGCGCTCGCGGCCACGGGCGTCGTCGCGTGGGTGCTGCTCGGGCGGGTGCTGCGGCCGCTGCGCGCACTGCGGTCGACCGCGGCGAAGGTCGACGAGGGCACCCTCGACGCGCGCGTGCCGGTGACCACCGACGACGACGTGGGCGAGGTCGGGCACACCGTGAACGCGATGCTCGACCGGCTGCAGGCGAGCATGTCGGCGCAGCGACGCCTGCTCGACGACGTGGGGCACGAGCTGCGGACGCCGCTGACGGTGATCGGCGGGCACCTGGAGCTCATGGACGTCGACGACGCCGACGACGTGCGCGCCACGCGCGAGCTCGCGCTCGACGAGGTCGACCGCATGGGCCTGCTCGTCGACGACCTGCTGGTGCTCGCCGTCGCCGACCGCGACGGGTTCGTCCAGCCCGCTCCGACGCACGTCGGGGTCCTGACCGACGAGGTGCTCGACAAGGCCACCGGCCTCGGTGCGCGCACGTGGCGGGTCGACAAGCGCGCCGACGTCGAGCTGCTCGTCGACGCACGCCGCCTCACGCAGGCGTGGCTGCAGCTCGCGAACAACGCGGTGAAGTTCTCCGCGGACGGCACGACGATCACGCTCGGCTCGGCCGTCGCCGACGGCACGCTGCGGCTGTGGGTGCGCGACGAGGGCGTCGGCATCGCACCCGAGCGTCAGGCGCGGATCTTCGAGCGGTTCGAGCGCGCGCCGGAGTCCGCGGGGACGGTCGGCGCGGGGCTGGGGCTGGCGATCGTCGCGGCGATCGCACGGGCGCACGGCGGTGACGTGGGGGTCTCGTCGGAGCCCGGGATCGGGTCGACGTTCGTCGTCTCCGTCCCGGCCGTCCCGGTGTCCACGGGCCGGTCCGACGAGAGTGGCGACGACGAAGGGGCGGACGCATGAGCGGCGTGCTGGTGGTGGAGGACGAGGCACGCATCGCGTCGTTCGTCGCGAAGGGGCTCAAGGCCGCGGGCTACGCACCCACGGTCGTCGGGACGGCGCGCGAGGCGCTCGACCTCGCCCTCACCGGCGACATGGACCTCATGGTCCTGGACATCGGCCTGCCCGACGGCGACGGGTTCGACGTGCTCCGCCAGGTGCGCGCCGCGGGCTCGCGGCTGCCGGTCATCATCCTCACGGCGCGCAGCTCGGTGGAGGACACCGTCGCCGGGCTCGAGGGCGGCGCCGACGACTACATGCCCAAGCCGTTCCGGTTCGAGGAGCTGCTCGCGCGCGTGCGCCTGCGGCTGCGCACCGAGGCGGACTCGCCCGACGACACGACCGTGCTGCAGCGCGGTGCGGTCACCCTCGACCTGCGCTCGCGTCGCGCGACTGTCGACGGACGCAGCGTGGACCTGTCCGCGCGCGAGTTCGCGCTCGCCGAGACGTTCCTGCGCAACGCCGGCACGGCGCTGTCGCGCGAGCAGCTGCTCTCGCGCGTGTGGGGGTACGACTTCGACCCGTCGTCGAACGTGGTGGACGTGTACGTGCGCTACCTGCGCACCAAGCTCGGCGCGGAGCTCATCTCGACGGTCCGTGGGGTCGGGTATCGCTTCGAGGCGTGAGCCGCGCTCGGGCCCCGTCAGGCCAGGCACGCCTCGGCGATGGTGAGCAGCCGCTCGGAGTCGTCCACCGGGGCCTCCGGGTCGGCGGGCAGCGCGCCGGCCGCCAGCGACAGCAGCACACCGGCCACCCGCACCCGCAGCGCGTCGGGGTCGACGAACGCCGCCGCCTCACCCGTCCAGCGCAGCGCGGTCGCCGCGAGCGCGGGAGTCATGGGCCGCACCGCGTGCAGGTGCGCGAGCAGGCACCCGAGGTCGTCGACGAGGTGCCCCGGCCCGACGGTGTCGACGTCCAGCAGACCGCAGACCCGGCCGGCGTCGTCGACCAGCAGCTGCGCCTCGTGCAGGTCGCCGTGCGTGGGGACGGTCGGGCCGGCGTCCGTGCGCCGCAGCCCTGACCGCACCCCGGCGGCGACCGCGTGGGCGCGTCCCTCCAGTGCCGGACGGACCTCGAGCGCACCGGCGTAGGCCCGCGCGCGCGACGACCACGGACGACGCGTCGGCAGGTCGAGGACCGTGGGCGGGAACGCCAGCACGGGGGCGAGCACGTCCGCGAGCGCCGGCGTGCAGCCCGCGACGAGCGCGTCGAGCAGGGGGACCCCGTCGATGGCCTCGAGCACCATGAGCCCGTCGTCGGACGCGTGCGCGACGCGCGGCACGGGGACGCCCGCGTCCGCCAGCAGGCGGTGCCGCCCGACGACGTCCGCGGCGTTGCCGTCACCCGGCCGCAGCACCTTGACGAACCACGGCACACCGTCCCGCTCCGCCCGCACCACGGCCCGGCGCAACGGTCGGTACCCGACGAGCTCCAGCGCCGTGACGGGACCCGCACCGGGCAGCGCGTCCGCCAGCCGGTGCGGGTCGCACGCACGGCCCAGCGCGGGCAGCACCGGGTCCTGCGGGTGGCGCCACACGACGACGACCCCGGCCGGCCCGCGCGCCACCAACGTCCCCGGCACGTCCCGCGGGCAGGACCGCGACGTCGTCGCGAGCAGGTACTCGTGACGGCCGTCCGCGGTCTGGACGACGTAGCCCACGGTCACGCCGTCGCCCGGGCGATGGTGCACGGCGTCGACTCTCCACGACGCGATGCCGGTGCCGCTCGTCGCGAGCGCCGCGGCCAGCAGGTCGCCGGCGGCCGCGTGCGTGAGCACCGCGAGGGCCTCGGCCTCGTCGGGCCGATCGTCGGGCCGATCGTCGGGCCGTTCGTCGTGCTGCCCGTCGTTCCGCTCGTCGGGCGGCTCGTCCGACCACGCGCTGCCGTGGCCGTCCGCCCACCGCCCACCCGACCCGGTCGAGGGCGGGTCCGGCGCGGGCTCCCAGCTCGACGCGACCGGCACGGAGGCTCCCCCGGCGGCCCGACGGTCACCGACCGTCGGGCGCGCAGCACCACGTGCGGGCCGGGGCGTCATGGAGGTCAAGCCTGCCAGGGCGGTCAAGCGGCGCCTGGGGCTTCTGTCCGTTTCCGTCAGTCCGCGCTCGCGGCGCTGACCGGCGAGGCCGGGCTCGCGGGGGTGGCGGGGGTAACCGGGCTGGCCGGGCTCGCGGCCGTCACCGGGCTCGCGGGCGTCACAGACGTCGCGGTGCTGGCGGGTGTGGCCGGGCTGGCGGCCGTGGTCGCGCTGGCGGGCGTCACCGCCGACGCGGGGGTCAACGCGGTGACGGTCGTGACGACCGACGAGTTCTGCGTGCGCGTCGGGTCCGTCGCACCGGCCGACGGGGTGGGGGTCGCGCTCGGGGCGTCGCTCGGGGTGCCGACCGGGGTCGCGCTGTCCGTCGGCGTGTCCGTCGGCGCGCCGGTCGGCGCGTCGGTCGGGACCGACGAGGTCGTCGTGTCCGGCGACGGTGTGGTGCTCGCGGCGAGCGCGCTGCCACCGGCGACTGCGACGGCGCTGAGCGTGCCGGAGATGATCCAGACCGAGCGGGGAAGGGTGCGCATGAGGGGCCTCTTTCGTCGTGCCGCGGCCTGTCCGCGACACCACCGACTCTCGGGGCGGTCCATGAGGCCAGCAGGAGGCCCGCATGAGAGAGCTCTCATCCGGTGTCGGGCCGCGTGGTTAGGCTGCTGCGGTGAGCATCGACGCCGACGCGCGGACCGACGAGGGCACGCCGCCGGCGACCCCCGCCGCGGTCCCACGCCGCGCGCGCCGCCGCTGGCGCCGTCGGCTCGGCATCGCCGCGGCGCTCGTCGTGCTCCTGCTCGTACCGCTCGCGTGGGTGCAGGGCGCGGGCCAGGCGCGGCTCCGCACGCAGGCGACCGTCCAGGACGCACCCGTCGCGCTCGTGTTCGGCGCCGGGCTGCGGCCCGACGGCTCGCCGTCGACGTACCTGCGCCGCCGGCTCGACGCGGCGCAGACGCTGTACGAGTCGGGCAAGGTCCAGGTGATCCTCGTCAGCGGCGACAGCGGCTCGATCGGCCACGACGAGCCGACGGCCATGCACGACTACCTCGTCGCGGCAGGCGTCCCGACGGGTGCGGTCGTGCTCGACTACGCGGGCTTCGACACGCACGACACGTGCGTTCGTGCGCACCGCGTGTTCGGCGTGGACGCGGCTGTCGTGCTCACGCAGGACTACCACGTGCGGCGCGCGGTCTTCTCGTGCTCGGCCGCCGGGATCGACACGCAGGGCATCGGTGTCTCGTCGGCGAGCGTGCGGCCCGAGCAGCTCACCCAGTGGCGGCTGCGCGAGGTCCCGGCCTCGTACAAGGCGTGGTGGGACGGCCTCACGGGGCGTGACCCGGTCTACCTGGGCCCTGCGGAGACGGGCGTGCAGGACGCCCTGCGCGACTCCTGAGACGATCGGGTGTGCCCGCGACAACCTCCGCCTCCCCTGACCAGACGCCTGACCCGACCCCTGAGCCGACCCCCGCCGAGCCCGCCGAGCCCGCCGTCGAGCGGCGCGAGACCGACCAGCTCCTGGCCGACCTCGCCACCAGGCTCGACGCGAGCGGCGTACGGCTCGTCGCGCTCGACATGGACGGGTCGCTGCTCGACGACGCCAAGCAGATCCCCGACGGGTTCTGGCCGGTGCTGGACGCGCTCGTCGCCCGCGGGGTCGTCGTGTGCCCCGCCTCCGGTCGGCAGTACGCGACGCTGCGCGAGCAGTTCGGGCGCGACGACCTGACCTACGTGGCGGAGAACGGCGCGATCGTCGTGCGGCGGGGCGAGCCGGTCGCGGTCGCCGGGCTGGCCCGGGCGAGCGCGCGCCGGGCGGTGGACCTCGTGCGCGGGGCGGTGCGCGACGGCGCCGACCTCGGCACCGTGCTGTGCGGCGTCCGGTCCGCGTACGTCGAGCGCACCGACGAGGCGTTCCTCCAGCACGTGCGCCCGTACTACCGCCTCCTGCAGGACGTCGACGACCTGGACGCCGTCGACGACGAGGTGCTCAAGGTGGCGGTCTTCGACTTCGGCCCGGCCGAGCTCGGCGCGGGTCCTCTGCTCGCACCGCTCGACGGACCGGACCGCGTGCTGGTGTCCGGGACCCACTGGGTCGACGTCATGGGCCCCGACGCCGACAAGGGCCACGCGCTGCGCTGGCTGCAGGCCGAGCTCGGGATCTCGTCGGCGCAGACCATGGCGTTCGGCGACTACTTCAACGACGTCGGCATGCTCGAGGCCGCCGACTGGTCCTTCGCCATGGCGAACGCGCACCCCGACGTCCGCGCGATCGCGCGCTTCATCGCCCCGTCCAACAACGACGACGGCGTCGTCCGCACCCTCCGAGCCGCCTTCTCCCTCCCCTGACCCCGCCCCACGCGACCGCCACTCACCCCGAACCAGCGGCTGCTCCGGGAATCCACCCCGTCGGCCGGAGCAGACACAGCGTCACGCAACGGCCCAGCGGACACTCCGGGAATCCAGCCCGTCGGCCGGAGCAGACACAGCGTCACGCGACGAGGCAGCGGACACTCCGGCCCCGGAGCGGTTGAGCCTGAGCAGACACTGGGTCACGCCAACCAGCGGACACTCCGGCCCCGGAGCGGTTGAGCCTGAGCAGACACTGGGTCGCGCGACGAGGCAGCGAACGCTCCGGCTCCGGAGGGGTTGAGCCGGAGCAAGCGCTGGGTCGCAGGGTGGGGCGGCCCCTAGGGTGGCGATGTGACCGGGGTAGCGGGGTCACTGTGTGGGTCGCGGGTGATGGGGGGTCGCGGGATGGCTGGGGGTCGCGGGGTGGCTGGGGGTCGCGGGGTGGCTGGGGGTCGCGGGGTGGCTGGCGGTGGTGATGTGGCTCCGGCGGGCCGGGGCGGGCGGCTCGTCGATCCGCAGGACGTCGCCGGGGTGCTGCTCACTCCCGGCGCGAGCGCAGACCGGGACCACCACACGCTCGTCGCGCTCGAGGCGGCACTCGCGCCGCTGCCCGTGCTCCGGATGCACTTCGCCAACCGCGAGCGCGGCAACCCCGGGCCGGAGCGCGCCGAGGCGGCGATCCCCTACCTGCGCGAGCGCGCGGACGCGTGGGCGGCCGAGCTCGGCGTCGAGCCGGGACGGCTCGTGCTCGGCGGGCGGTCGTTCGGCGGGCGGATGGCCTCGATGGCCGTCGCGCAGGGACAGCCCGCCGCCGGGTTGCTGCTGCTCTCCTACCCCCTGCACCCGCCCGGCAAGCCGGACTCGCTGCGCATCGAGCACCTCCCGGACGTGGACGTCCCCACTCTCGCCGTGAGCGGTCAGCGCGACCCGTTCGGCACGCCCGACGAGCTCGCGCACCACCTCGCAGCGATCCCCGGACCCCTGCGCCTCGTCACGGTCCCCGGCGACCACAGCCCCGCGGACCCACCCGTGGTCGCCGCCGTCCTGGACTGGTTCGGCCGCTCGCCTGCCTGACCCGCAGCCGGCTCGCCCGCCGAGAGCGTCCGACGAGCGCGTCCGACGAGCGCGTCGACGAGCTCGGCACTGAGGGGCGAGCTCGTGCGTCTGGACTGCCGAGCTCGCGCCCGACTGCCGAGCTCGACCGCTGAAGGCGAGGAGTCGGGCACCTAGTGCCGGGCACCTGGTGCCGGGCGAGGCGAGGCCGGTGAACGGGTGGGTCAGGCTGCCAGGGCGCGGTCGAAGGCGGCGAGCGCCTGGGGGGAGGACAGCACGAAGCGCACCAGGGCGATGCCGTGAGGCCGACCGTCGGTGCCGCGATCCTGGTCGGTGCCCGCCTGCCACGCCCGCACGGAGTGCACCGCCACGTCCGCGACCTCCTCGACGTCCCACCCGTACGCACCCGCGCTGATCGCGGGGAACGCGATGCTGTGCGCGCCGACGTCCACGGCGACCTCGAGCGAGGCCAGGAAACAGGCCGCGAGGGCGGGGGTGTCGCGCTCGCCGGCGTGCCAGTTGGGTCCGACCGTGTGCACCACCCACCGCGCGGGAAGGTCGAAGCCGTCGGTGGCCACGGCGTGCCCCACCGGGAGCCCGTCGGGCAACCGGTCGGCGCGCAGCTCGCGGCAGGCGTCCAGCAGCCGCGGGCCGGCCGCGGCGTGGATCGCCCCGTCGACGCCCCCGCCACCGAGGAGCGAGGAGTTCGCCGCGTTGACCACGACGTCGACGTCCTGCTTCGTGATGTCGCCCAGCACCGTCTCGATCCGCATGTCCCCATCGTCACCGAATCGGCCCGATGTGCACCGGTCAACGGTCCCACCGAGGCTGTGATGCCGGTCGCGGGGCCGCAGACGCGACAAGGCCCCTCGGACGCTTACTTCCGAGGGGCCTTCGCCGGTGTCCAGGCTAAGTCGCTGCAGCGCCCGTCCGGGTGAACGACACGCGAACTGTCCACAACTTTGATCCACAGGCCTGTGTTCAGCCCGTGTTCATGCAGGTCGGCCTGTGCATATCGGTGTGGAGCAAAGTGTGGATAAAGAAATCTCCCAGAGCCTCTTGCGGGCCCGTTGCGGCAGGACTAGACATCTCACATCGGCCTCGACGGATCGGGAACCGACAGGAGAAGGCCCCCTCGGGGGACGGACCTGACGGGCTCGGGACGACGAGGTCGGGCCGACCGGAGAACGGGCGACCACACCGACGGGGAGACCCGAAGGCTCGCGGATGACGCCGCGAGGGTTGCTCCGGACCGGAAGGCTGATCGCAGTCCCCCGCCCGCGGCGGCCCGGTTCGCCGGAACGTCGGGTGTCGGGTCGGAGCCGCACCGTCAGAGCGGCGCCGTCGCACCACCGGGCCCCCGGGCTCGGAGCCGGCAGGCTCGAGAGCAGCGAGGTCGACGCACCGCAAGGCGCGTGGACCGCACGGATCACGCACCGCAAGGCGCGTGGACGGAGCAGCTCGCGAGGCTGATGGCACACGGACCGCACGAGGCACGGACCGCAAGGTCGGTGCACCGCATGGTTCGCGGGTGTCGACACGGTCGACCGGGTCCGCCCGGAAGGCCGACGGCCTGGGATCGCACGAGAAGGCCCCTCGGACGCTTACTCCGAGGGGCCTTCTCCGTGCTGCCGTGGGAACGACGCGGCCGTGCTGCCGCGGACGCTACGGGGCCGGCTCCGGAACCGACTCGAGCAGGATCGTCACCGGGCCGTCGTTGACGAGCTCGACCGCCATGTCGGCGCCGAACACCCCGGTGGCCACCTCGAGCCCGCGGGCGCGCAGGGCAGCGACGACCGCGTCGACGAGCGGCTCGGCGACCGGTCCGGGCGCGGCCGAGTTCCAGGTCGGCCGACGGCCCTTGCGGGTGTCGGCGTACAGCGTGAACTGGCTGACGACGAGCACGGGCGCGCCGACGTCGGCGGCCGACTGCTCGTCGCGCAGGATCCGCAGCTCGGCGACCTTCCGCGCGATCAGCTCGACCTGCGCGGCACCGTCACCGGGCGTCACCCCGACGAGCACCACGAGCCCGGGCCGGTCGATCGCGCCGACGACGACGCCGTCGACGGTGACCGACGCGCGCGTCACCCGCTGCACGACAGCCCTCACAGGCAGGGCTCCACGGAGCCGACGGCCTCGCCGTGACCGAGCACGGCGGTCGCCCCGATCGGCGCGACGAGCGCAGGGTCCACCCCCGCCACCGCGAGCGCGGCGGCGAGCACCGCGGCGCGGGGCCGCGCGGAGCCGTCGGCGATCTTGATCGCGACCGCCCCGCCGTCGGGCAGCCCCGCGGCGTACACGCCGTCGGCGCCGTCCTTCGCGACGAGCCCCGGCACGGCCTGCATGAACCGCGTCGCGTCGCGCCCGGTCCCGGCGACGAGCCACGGGTGCGTGCTCATGGCCCGCGCCACGCGTCCCTCGGGGGTGCCCGCGTGCCCGGAGTCGTGCGGTGCCCGGCCGAGGAGGCCGAACGAGCGCGCGAGGCCGACGAGCGTCGTCGAGAACAGGGCGGCGCCGCAGCCGTCGACGGTGGTGTGCTCGACCGGTACACCCGTGAGCTCGGCGACCGCGGCGTGCAGCGCGCGCTGCAGCGGGTGCGTCGGCAGCCGGTACCCCGCGACGGTCCACCCCGCCGCGACGCACGTCGCCAGCATCGCCGCGTGCTTGCCGGAGCAGTTCTGCGTGATCGGCTCACGCCCGTTGCCCTGCTCGCGCCACGCCCACGCGGCCTCGGGGTCGAGCGGCCAGTCCGGGGTGTTGTCGAGGTCCTGCTCGGTCAGGCCGTGCGCGGCCAGGAGCGCGCGCACGCCCTCGACGTGCCGAGCCTCGGCGTTGTGGCTCGCGCACGCGAGCGCGAGCCACTCGTCGTCCAGGTCGAGGCCGTGCCGCAGCATGCCGACGGCCTGCAGGGGCTTGAGCGACGAGCGTGCCCAGATCGTCGCGTCGGGGTCGCCGAGCGCGAGCCGGACGTCGCCGTCCGGCGCCAGCACGACGAGGTGCCCCGTGTGGACGGACTCGACGAGCCCGCCCCGGACCACGCGCGCCAGCGGCACCGCGTCACGCGAGATGTCGCCGTGACCGGCGCCGGCAGCCCGGCCGCCGTCGTGCGCCGCCACGCCTCCCGCGGCCCCAGGCTCCGGCCCGGACATCACCAGCCGCCCGACGACCGACCCGGTCCCGACCGCCGTCGCGTGTACGGCGCGACGGCGGGCCGCACGTCGACGAGGTACACGATCGCCGCGACCGCGGACAGGATGCCGAGGAACGGCAGCAGCTGCAGCGGGGGCATCGCGATGAACGACAGCAGAGTCGCAACCCCGAGGATCGCGAGCCAGAAGTTCTTGGTGCGCTTCCCGGCCGCCGGGAACGCGTTCGCCGGCCGGCGCAGCAGATCGACGAGCGCCCACACGCACAGCACGAAGATCGCGAGCAGGAACAGCAGGTACACGATCCACTGGAGGCTTCCGACGATTCCCACGCGCCGAGCCTACGGGCCGAACGCCCCACGCGCAGTCACCTGTGCACGAGCAGGGGTCACGCGGGCGCCGGGACCGGTGCGCAGGTCCCACCAGTCGGCCGGTGCCGACTCCGCGCGTCACGGGACGACGCGCAGCCCTTCGGAGCGTGCCGCCGACGCGAGGTGCTCGTCCCACGCGACGACGACCAGCTCGTCGGACCGCAGCAGCAGCGCCGACGCGAGGTGCAGCGCGTCCGCGGCCCGCAGTGCGTGGTAGCCGACGAGCGTCGCGGCGGCTGCCGTGACGGGCTCGTGCAGCTCGACCACGTGCAGCGCGGGCCACAGCCGCTCCCACTGCGCGAGCGCGGCCCGCTCGGTCCCCGCGTCGATCACTCCCGCGCGACGACCGCCGGCGAGCAGCGCACGCACCTCGGCGTCGGCGAGCCGGGACGTCGCGACGAGGTCGGCGCCGGACCACAGCGCGGCGGCGAGGTCGCTGCCGGACTCGGTGACGCACAGCTTCGCGAGCGCGCTCGTGTCGAAGTAGCAGACGGCCATCAGCGGCGCAGCCGCCGCACGAGGCCGGACACGCCCTGCCGCCCGGGCTCGGTGCCGACGGGTTCGGCCGCCTCGCGCGCAGCGGACGCCGGCGAGAGCAGGCCGTCGCGCTCGAGGCGCGCCAGCAGGTCGGCCGAGTCGATGCCGGTGAGACGCGCGACGGGGATCCCGCGTTCGGTGATCACCACGTCCTGCCCCTCGCGTGCCGTCTCGATCCACTGCTTGAGCTCTGCGCGCAACGCGCTCACCGCGACCTCCACGGGCCCGACGCTACCGGGCGGGCGTACCGCAGGGCACGCGTCAGATCTCCGGGAGCGCCGCGCGGGCCGCGCCGGACTCCTCGCCCGCGGCCTCGAGCAGGTCGACGACGAGCGAGCGGTGCAGCAGCACGAGGCTCTGCACCTGCCAGTCGGCGGGTGCGATGACGAACGGGTCGAGCGCACCGGCGGACGCGAGCAGCGCGGCGCGGGCCCGCGCCGGGTCCCGACCGCTGCCGAGCGCGGACGCGAGCTCGGTCGCAGCGGCGGCGGTCGCCTCGATGCGCCGCCCGGCAGCGCCCAGGTCGTGCACGGTGGGCGACTCGAGCAACGCCAGGGCGCGGCGGGTCATGACGCGTGTGTTGCGCATCGCGCGGTCCATGAGCACGGACGCCGCGACGAGCCGGGACAGCTCGCCGCGGTGCTTGCGGTGCGCGGGGGACAGCCGGACGAGCTCGCGCGCGTTCGTCGTGACCTCGTGCCACTCGTCGAGCGCGGCCTGGGACGCGCGGCCGCGCACGAGCACGTCCTCGACGTCGGAGACCGAGCGCGTCGCGAGCCCGCCCGCGAGCTCGTGCAGGATCCCGGCGACCTCGAGCGTGCCGTTGCGGGCGAGCTCGCGCGGGTGCCGCCGCGGGTCGGACGGCGTGAGCACCGCGACGGCGAACGCGACACCACCGCCGACGAGCGCGTCGGTCCAGCGCCCGAACGGTCCGCCGGTGGCGGCCAGCGTGGGCAGCCCGACGATGATCATGGCCTGCACGCCCGCCTGCGTGGTGAGCAGGGCGCCGCGGTCGAGGAGCCGCGCGAGCGTCGCGGCGACGAACAGCACGAGGGCGACCTGCCACAGCCCGGTGCCGATGACGTGCACGAGCGCATCACCGAGGCCGACGCCGATCGCCACGCCCGCCGCGATCTCGGCCACGCGCCGCAGCGACCGGTCGGCAGTGAACCCGAGCGCGATCCACGCGCACACGGGCGCGAAGAACGGGTACGGGTGGTCGAGCACGTACCGGCCGATCGCGAACGCGAGTCCCGCGGCGACCGACGCCTGCAGGATCGGGAACCACGCTGCGCGCACCCGGTCGGTCCCCTGCCGGACCCGCACGCGCGCGACGAGGCGCACGTCGTGCCACCCGCGTGGGCGCGGCTCGGGGTCCTCGGACGGGGTCATCAGAGCGAGGGGTGGACGCCCAGCCCGCGCGCGACCGGGCCGCGCGGCGCGGGCCGGTCGGTCGACACACCCTCACCGGGCACGACGACCTCCTGGGCCGCGGTCACGGCCCCGCCGTCGCACGCGACGAGCAGCGGCGCGTCCACGGCGAGCGAGCGCTTGACCACCGCGAGCGCGACGGGCCCGAGCTCGTGGTGCCGCGCGACGCTCGTCACCCGGCCGACCTCCCGGCCGAGCTCCCCGGCGACGTCCGTGACCTCGTGCACGCCCGCGCCGGGCTCGGGCAGCAGGTGCCCCGACCCGTCGAGGTGCAGCATGACGAGCCGACGCGGCGGCCGCCCGAGGTTGTGCACGCGCGCGACCGTCTCCTGCCCGCGGTAGCAGCCCTTGTGCAGGTGCACCGCGGTGCGCAGCCAGTCGAGCTCGTGCGGGATCGTCCGATGGTCGACCTCGGTCGCCGCACGCGGGCGCCACGCCTCGACGCGCAGGGCCTCGCTCGCCCACGTGCCGGCCAGCGGCCAGCCGGTCGCCTCGCGCGCCGCGACCTCGTCGGCCAGATGCTCGCGGCGCACGAGCACGAGCCGCCACGCGCGGTCTGCGCCCGGGTGCTCGTCGTCGGCCGGGCCGTAGCGCGTGCCGCCGGGCACGACGTGCGGCCACGGGTCGCGCCACGTGAGGGGCTCGTCGGGGCCGCCCTCGGCCGCGACGGGCTCGCCGAGGGCGGCCCACTCGTCGGTCACGTCGGCGATCTCGACGCGCATCATGAACTTCATGCGGTCCAGCCAGGCCGCGAGCGCGACCGGGGTCTGCGTGACGAGCCAGGTCGCCTCGCCGTCGTCGACCACCGCGGCGGCGTGCTCGACGTGCCCGTGCGGGCTGAGCACGAGCAGCTCGGTCGACGTGCGCGGCGGCAGGTCGGCGAGCTGAGCGGTCGTGATCGAGTGCAGCCAGGTCAGCCGGTCCGGGCCCGCGACCCGCACGACGCCGAGGTGCGACTGGTCGACGACCGCGCCGCCGCGGGCCAGCGCCCGCTGCTCGGCTGTCGGGTCGCCGTAGTGCCACGCGACGCCCGCGTCCGGCCCGGCGCCCTCGACGGCGCCGCGCCGGCCGAGCAGCGGGCTGCGGTGGCGCGCCGACTCGTAGCCGAGCGGCTCGTCGGTGGGCTCGTCGACGCGGGGGGCGGGGACCTGCGTCATCAGTGCTCGACGTCCTCGACGCGCGCGAGCCGGGCCGAGGCGTAGGACTGCATCGGCTGGCCGAAGGCCGCCAGGTCCTGCGCCCACATGAGCTCGCCGTTGACCAGGCCGTACAGCCGCGTGGCCGCGCTGACCTCGGCGCCCGACGAGGTCCGGGCGATGAGGTCGGAGGCCAGGTCGACCCGGCCGTTGCCGACCGCCCCGACGTACACCGCGACGTGCCCGGACGGGTCCGCGAGCAGGACCTCGGCGGGGAACTGCTCGTCGGTCAGCCCCTCGGGCCGCTCGGGCGGGACGCGCCAGTAGCCGGACTCCGTCGACCAGACGGGGCCGTCGTGCAGTGGCGGGTCGGCGGGCTCGTCGGCAGCCGCGGCCTCGTCGAGCGCCGACGCGTCGTCGGGTGCGACGACCAGCCGGATGGTCGAGGTGTAGGACAGGTACGGCCCGCCGTCGTGGTCGAAGACGACGTCCTGGACGAACGCGGTCTCCTCGACCCCGGGGTAGCCGACGACTCCCTCACCCGACCACCGCCCGACGAGCCAGGCGAGCGGGTAGACCTCCGGGGCGAGCCCTTCGGGCAGGACGAACGCCATGAGTGTTGCCTTCCGATCCGGGTCCTGCGGTGCCCGCGGCGACGGGGCCGACGAGGCGAGGCGGACCTTGAGCGTGTCGTCTGTGGGTCAGCGCTGCGACTTGAACAAGCGGAGCACCACGAGCCCCGCCGTCCAGGCGATCGCGAGCGTCGTGAGGACGAGCAGACCGATGAAGAACCCCTCGAGCGCTGTCATGCGCCGATCCTAACGATCCCGGGGCGCTTCGCCGGTCCCGACGGCGACGAGACGCGTCACACCGTCCCGGCCGGTTCCCCGGCCCGGTCGCCGTCAGCCGACGAGCACGCGCCCGACGACGTACACGAGGATCCCCGTCACGGTCACGGGAAGCACGATCGCCGCGACCGAGGGGAGCTTGCGCGCGAGCGACTCGAGCGCGTCGAACAGCACGTGCAGCGACGAGATCAGCACCCCGACGGCAGCGCCCAGGACGAGCCCGGCGAGGACGTCGATGTCCGGCAGCAGCAGCGTGGCCAGCACGCCCGCGAGCGTCGAGGCCGCGGTGGTCACCAGCGCGCCGCGCCACGACGACAGGGGCAGGGCGACGACAGCCGCACCGACCGCGAGCGCGAGCGCCCCCACGACGACGATGGGCTCGCCGCCGGGCGTCCGGCCGATCGCGACCCAGCCCGCGACCGCGACCGCGAGCAGCGTCCCGGTGACCGTGCCGGCCACGGACTCGACCATCCGCTCGCGGCCGTCGCGCCGCAGCAGCTCGTTGAGGAACGCGAGCAGGATCGACGTGGCGAACACGACCGGCAGGTACCGCAGGTACGGCTGGTCCTGGACGTAGTGCACGGCGAGCACGCCGCCGACCCCGCCGATCGCGATGACGGCGCTCGAGCCGGGCTTGAACGGCAGGCTCGCGAGCGAGGGCCAGCCGACCGCGAACGCGAGCGCGAGGAGCGCGGCGAGCACCGTGACGGGCAGGCCGCCGACGTAGCCGGCGACGGCGACGAGCGCGGCGAGGGCAGCGGTGACGACCGCTCGGGTGGCGAGCAGCACGGGGCCTACCGCCGGGCCTCGGCCACCGCGAGGGCGCGACGCGCCGGCGCGGGGGCGGGCACGACGCGGGGCGTCGCGGTCAGGACCTGGGGGAGCACGGCCGACAGTCTCGCAGATCATGCGCGCCGGGCTCGTGACCCGCGCGGGAGGTCCGCCCCGTGAGGTGCCCCGACACGCGCCTGACGTGCGCGTGGGCACGCCTGCGGACACTGCCACGACCAGGCCGGGGCACGCGGTAGCGTGTCCCCACTCGCCGCAGGGAGGTTCCACGGTGGCAGACCTTCTGCTCCTGACCCCGGCGTCCGGTGGATCGGCACAGGTGCTGCCGGCGCTCGGGCTGCTGTCCCACCGCGTGCGCGTGCTGCCCGTCGAGCCGTCCGCGCTCGTCGACGCCCCGGACGCGGACATCGTCGTGCTCGACGCGCGCCGCGACCTGGTCACCGCGCGCACCACGTGCCGCCTGCTGCGCGCCACGGGTCTGGCGGTCCCGCTGGTCCTGGTGCTCACCGAGGGCGGGCTGACCGTGGTGACGGCCGAGTGGGGCGCCGACGACATCGTGCTCGACTCCGCGGGCCCGGCCGAGGTCGAGACCCGGTTCCGGCTCGTCATGGAGCGCGCCGCGGTCGCGGGGTACGACGACGCGCCGCAGGAGATCTCGTCGGGCGAGCTCACGATCGACGCGGGCGGCTACACCGCACGTCTGCGCGGTCGCCCGCTCGACCTCACCTACAAGGAGTTCGAGCTCCTCAAGTACCTCGTGCAGCACCCGGGCCGCGTGTTCACCCGCGCCCAGCTCCTGCAGGAGGTCTGGGGCTACGACTACTACGGGGGCACGCGCACCGTCGACGTGCACGTGCGGCGCCTGCGGGCCAAGCTCGGCCCCGAGCACGAGCAGCTCATCGGGACGGTCCGCAACGTCGGCTACCGCTTCGACCCGCCCAAGGACCGGCGCCCGGCGGGGGACCGCGACAGTGTCACCGAACCCGCGGTCTGACCACGGGCAGCAGCACGACGAGCCGGCCACGCCCGGAGGCCGGACCGCGCTGTTCTCGCGGCTGACGCCCGGCAGCGAGCGCAACCTCGCCGACACCCTGCGCGGCGAGCGCGCCGGTGGCGTGCTGCTGCTCGTCGGCGCCGTCGTCGCGCTCGTCTGGGCCAACGCGTGGCCCGCGGCCTACGACGCGGTGTCGCAGACCGTGGTCGGCCCGAGCGCGCTGCACCTGGACCTCACGCTCGCGCAGTGGGCGACCGACGGCCTGCTCACGGTGTTCTTCTTCGTGGTCGGCCTCGAGCTCGCACGTGAGCTGACCGTGGGGGAGCTGCGGCACCCCGCGACGGCGGCGGTCCCGATCGTCGCGGCCGTCGGCGGCATGATCGTGCCCGCGGCGCTCTACCTCGCGGTCAACGCGGGACGCGCGGGCGGCGCGACCGAGGGATGGGCGGTGCCCACCGCGACCGACATCGCGTTCGCGGTCGCGGTCCTCGCGCTCGTCGGACGCGGCCTGCCCCCCGCGCTGCGGGCCTTCCTGCTCACGCTCGCGGTGGTCGACGACCTGCTCGCGATCCTGGTGATCGGCACGGTCTACACGGAGTCGCTCGACCTGGTCGCGCTGCTCGGCGCGCTCGCGTGCGTCGGGGTGTTCGCGTGGCTCGTCCGGCGGCACCGGGTCAACGGGTGGCTGCTCGTGCCGCTCGGGGTCGCCGCGTGGGCGGCGCTGCACGCGTCGGGCGTGCACGCGACGCTCGCGGGCGTGGCCCTCGGGCTCGTCGTGCCCGCGAGCCCGGCCGCGACCGCGCGGGCGCACGGGCTCGCGGCACTGCCCGAGCAGTCGCTCGCGGAGCGCTGGGAGCACCGGTGGCGGCCGCTGTCGGCCGGGTTCGCGGTGCCCGTGTTCGCGCTGTTCGCGGCAGGTGTCGCGGTCTCGGCGGACGTGCTGGCCGACGCCGTGAGCGACCCCGTCGCGCAGGGCGTGGCCCTCGGGCTCGTCGTCGGCAAGCCGCTCGGGATCGTCGCCGCGACGTGGGCCGTCGCGACGTTCACGCGCGCACGGCTCGCACCGGGTCTCGGCTGGGGCGACGTGCTCGGCGTGGGTCTCGTCGGCGGGATCGGGTTCACCGTGTCGCTGCTGGTCGCCGAGCTCGCGTTCGGCCCGGGGTCGCCGCACGACGAGCACGCCGTCCTCGCCGTGCTCGTCGCGTCCCTCCTCGCGGCCGTCACCGGCGGTACGGTGCTCGCAGCGCGCGGTCGACGCCGGCTGCGCACCGATCCGGCCGGGACGGCGTCCGACCCGGTCCCTGACGAGCCCGACGGGCACCGCCAGCCGCACCCGTCACCGCCGAACGGATAGGTTCACGACGATGACTGCCGTCGACTCCGCCACGCTCCTGCTCGACGGGCCGTGGCAGCACCGGTTCGTCGCCGCCAACGGCGCACGGTTCCACGTGGCGGTCGCCGGTCCTGACGACCGCGACGTCCCCCTCGTCGTCCTGCTGCACCCCGTGCCCCAGTTCTGGTGGGCCTGGCGGCACCAGCTCACCGCGCTCGCCGGGGCCGGCTACCGCGTGGCCGCGCTCGACGTGCGCGGCACGGGTGGCTCGGACAAGCCCCCGCAGGGGTACGACGTGCCGACGCTCACGGCCGACGTCGCCGGTGTCATCCGCTCGCTCGGGGCGAGCTCGGCGGTCGTCGTCGGGTGCGGGACCGGCGGCACGATCGCGTGGGCGATGCCCGCGCTGCAGCGGGTCGCGACGACCGCGGTGGCCGTGCTGTCCTCGCCCCACCCGCTCGACGCGATGCGCCGGCCGCTGGGGTCGTTCCGGCCCGCGGCCGTGCGCCGCCTCGGGTTCGTCCAGCTGCCGTCGTTGCCCGAGCGGGCGCTCGCGCGCGGTGACCTCGCGCACCGCCTGCTCGCCGAGTGGGGCGGCGGCCCCTGGCTCGACCGGGACACGGAGCGCACGTACCTCGAGGCGCTGCGCGTCCCGTTCGCCGCGCACTCCCAGCTCGAGCAGCTGCGCTGGCTGGGCCGGTCCGGCCCGCGGCCCGACGGTCGGCGCTTCCTGGCCGCGCTGCGCACCGCCCGCCCCCTGCCCGTGCTGCACCTGCACGGCGGCCGCGACGGGCTCGTGCCGCCCCACGCCGTCGCGCTCGGGCGCGAGGCCGCGGCGCTCGTCGGCCCGGACTACACCTACGAGCTCGTCGCGGACGCGGGGCACTTCCTGCCCGAGCAGGCCACCGAGCACGTCAACCGGACCCTGCTCACCTGGCTCGCGCGGGTCGCGCCGCTCTAGCCGGCCCTGCCGCTCTGGCCCGTCGTGGCCGGCTCAGCCCTTGAGCAGCGCCGCCGCGCGAGCCGGGTCGGTCTCCCCCGTGCCGTACGACGGGCACAGGGCGGCGACCGGGCACGCACCGCACGCCGGGCGACGCGCGTGGCACGTCCGGCGGCCGTGGAAGATCAGCCGGTGGCAGGCCATGGTCCAGTCCTTGCGCGGCAGCAGCGTGCCGAGCTCGCGCTCGACGACGAGCGGGTCCTCGCTGGTCGTGTAGCCGAGCCGCCGCGACAGGCGCAGGACGTGGGTGTCGGTCGTGATGCCCGGCACTCCGAACGCGTTGCCGAGCACGACGTTCGCGGTCTTGCGGCCCACGCCCGGCAACGACACGAGGTCCTCGAGCCGGCCGGGCACCTGCCCGTCGAACCGCTCGAGCAGCGCCTGCGACAGGCCCGTGACGGCACGCGCCTTGGCCCGGAAGAAGCCCAGCGGCTGCAGGATCGCCTCGAGCTCGTCGGGCGCGGCGGCCGCGAGCTCGGCCGGGCCGGGGTAGCGCGCGAACAGCTCAGGCGTCGTCGCGTTGACCCGCACGTCCGTCGTCTGGGCCGACAGCACGGTCGCCACCAGGAGCGTGAAGGGGTCCGTGAAGTCGAGCTCGCAGCGCGCGTCCGGGTACCGCTGCGCGAGCAGCCGGTCGACTCGTCGTGCGCGGCGCGTGCGCGCCAGAGGGCTCTCCACCTGGTCCGACGTCCGCCTCGTCACCCGGGCAGCGTACGACTCCCCTCCGACACGACCGTGACCGCCGCGTGACCGCGCCGCGACACCTTCGTGACACGCCGACGATCGGGTGGCCGTCCCGTCGTGTCATTGCTCCCAGGGAGTGATCTGCGCGACACGACGGGACGGAACACTCAAGAAGGACGTCCCATGAGCCGTAGGTGACTAGGTGCAGCGGGACGGAGAACAGCCACGATGACTCCTGGCGGCGACCACAAGGTGCGCAGTCTCCGACTCGACCGCCGAGCACTGCGGGCCGAGAAGGCCCGCGTGGGCTGGTGGCGGCGGCTCGTGCGCGCGCGCATCGACCTCGCGGTGGCCGGCGCGGCGCGCCCCGACCCGCTCGGTGAGGACGTCGCGTTCCAGCTGCCCCTCGACGTCTCGCTCGCGGTGCCGCAGATGGGCGAGCTCGTGCGCCTCCTGCCCGACCCGGCCCCGGCCGACGTCGCCGAGCTGGACCGCCTGCGCGCGCTGGACGACCGGCTCGCGTCCTACGAGCGGGGCGTCACCGACGCGCTCGCCCGCGCCACGGACAGCCTGATCTCCCGCCTCGCGGACGACCCGACGAGCGGCGGCGACCTCCTCGCAGGTCCGCCGACGCGGCGGTGACCGCGCGCTCCGAGGAGACACCCGCGCTCGATGCGGCAGACTGTGGCGTGGATCTCGCCGCCCGGGCCCCGGTGCGGCGGGTGCGGTCCAGCGGTTCAGAGTGAGAAGGAGCGACCGTGGCTGAGGACGTCGTGCTGTCGGCACCGTTGTTCGTGGGTCTCGACGAGGAGTCGGCGCTCGCGCTCGTCGCGAACATGACCCCGATCGAGGCGGTACGCGGCGACGTGCTGTTCCATGAGGGCGAGCCGGGCGACCGGCTCTACATCGTGCGCGACGGCAAGATCAAGCTCGGCCGGCGCTCGAGCGACGGTCGCGAGAACCTGCTCGCGGTGCTCGGTCCGGGCGAGATGTTCGGCGAGCTCTCGATGTTCGACCCGGGCCCGCGCACGGCGACCGCGACGGTCGTCGCCGACGCGGCGCTGCTCGAGCTCGACCACGACGAGCTGGTCCGCTGGCTCGCGGACAAGCCCGGCGTCGCCCGGCACCTCCTGCAGGCCCTGGCCCGCCGCCTGCGCCGCACCAACGAGGCGCTCGCCGACCTCGTCTTCTCCGACGTCCCCGGCCGTGTCGCCAAAGCTCTGCTCGACCTCTCGACGCGGTTCGGCGAGCAGGTCGACGAGGGCGTGCGCGTGGCTCACGACCTCACGCAGGAGGAGCTCGCGCAGCTCGTCGGCGCGTCACGCGAGACCGTCAACAAGGCGCTCGCCGACTTCGCCGCACGCGGCTGGGTGCGGCGTGAGGGCCGTGCCGTCGTGCTGCTCGACGTCGACCGCCTGGAGCGCCGCGCGCGCTGACCGCCTGACGACGCGAACGGCCCGGACGAGAGCTCGTCCGGGCCGATCTGCGTTCGCAGGCCCTGCAGTGACGGGGTGTCAGTCCCGCGCGGGTCGGTCCGCGGGGGTCAGTCCGCGAGCTCGACGACGATCTCGACCTCGACGGGCGAGTCGAGCGGCAGCACCGCGACACCGACCGCGGACCGGGCGTGCACGCCCGCCTCGCCCAGCACGTCGTGCAGCAGCAGGCTCGCGCCGTTGATCACCGTGGGCTGGGCCGTGAAGGACGGGTCGCTCGCGACGAAGCCGACCACCTTGACCACGCGCGTGATCCGGTCGAGCGCGTCCGCGCCGGCCGGGCCGCCCTCCCGCTCGACGAGCGCGGCGACGGCCGCCAGCGCGTTCAGCGCCGCCGTGCGCGCGAGCGCCGCGCCCTCGTCGGCCGACACGTCCGCCCCCACCTTGCCGGTGGCGACGAGAGCGCCGTCGACGAACGGGAGCTGGCCCGAGGTGTGCACGTGACGTCCGGAGCGCACCGCGGGCACGTACGCCGCGACGGGCGCCGCGACCGAGGGGAGCGTCAGCCCGAGCTCGGCGAGCCGCTGTGCGGCTCCCATCAGGACTCCAGCGGCCGCTTGAGGTACGCCACCAGGCCGTCGCCGGGGCCCGGGACCACCTGCACGAGCTCCCAGCCGTCGGAGCCCCACTGGTCCAGGATCGCCTTGGTCATGTGGATGATGAGGGGGACGGTCGCGTACTCCCACTTGGTCGCCATGGCCACACCCTAGCCAGCCGACGAGCGCGCGGTCAGCCCACGTTCACCGGACCGCGTCCTCGCCGCCCGGGTCCGCGGTGGGTCCGCAGTCGGCGCATGTCAGCCGCGCCGGTCAGCTCGGGACGAGCTCGCCCGTGGGCACGAGCTCCGACCACCACGAGCGCACCTCCGGCCGCCGCCGCAGCAGCGCACGCCGCTCGCGCTCGGTCATGCCGCCCCACACCCCGAAGTCCATCCGGTTGTCGAGCGCGTCCGCGAGGCACTCGAGCCGCACCGGGCACTGCTGGCACACCGAGCGCGCGTCCCGCTGGGCGGAGCCCTCGACGAACAGCGCGTCGGGCGAGACGCTCCCAGAGCCACATGCCGCAGACGCGGTCCAGTGGCCGTCCTTGGTCGCTGTCACCCGCGCTCCCCCTGTTGCGTCGTCGCCGTTGGTTCGCCACGACCTTGCGCAATAGCACGCAAGCGTGGTTGTTTGCCCGAAAACTAGCGTGCGACCAGGTCTGTTGACGAGACTCCGTTCGGGTCATCCCGAGGTGTGGACGCGCTCCCGCAATCGGGTGATCGTGCTGCGCAGCCCTCCGGAGCGGTCCCGCATCACGTCGTCCAGGACGTTCGTCCTGGTTGTGCAGGTCCGGTGCAGGCTGCCGGACCTCGCCCCGGGACGGCGGTGGGGCACAGGAGTGCCGACTACCCTGGCGGGCATGCCGAAGACTGCCCGCGGACGAGGTCGACAGGTCAACGCCTTCCAGGCGCTGGCCCTCCTGCTGTCCTTCGTGCTCGTCGCGGGGCTCGGTGGAGTGCTCGCCGCAGGTCTCGCACTGCCCGGCGTCGCGATCGCGAACGGCATCACCGAGATGTCGCAGACCGCGTTCGACGACCTGCCGACCGAGCTCGACGAGGGCGCCCTGCCGGAGAAGTCGCGCATCCTCGCCTCGGACGGCACCCTGCTCGCCACGTTCTTCAACCAGGACCGTGTCGTGGTCCCGCTCGACGAGGTCGCGGAGATCATGCAGCAGGCGGTCATCGCGACCGAGGACCGCCGGTTCTACGAGCACGCGGGCGTCGACGTCATGGGCATGGTGCGCGCCGCGGCGCGCAACGCGATGGACGACGACTCGCAGGAGGGCGCGTCGACCCTCACGCAGCAGTACGTCAAGAACGTGCTGATCGAGGGGGCCGACTCCGCCGAGACCGACGCCGAGAAGCAGGCCGCGATCAACGAGGCGCGCGCGAGCAAGGGCACGGCCGGAATCGCGCGCAAGCTCCGCGAGGCCAAGCTGGCGATCACGCTCGAGAAGCGGATGTCGAAGGACGAGATCCTCGAGAAGTACCTCAACATCGCGCAGTTCGGCTCGTCGGTGTGGGGCGTCGAGTCCGCCTCGCAGCGCTACTTCGGGATGCGCGCGGTCAAGCTCGACTACCTGCGCGCCGCGACCATCGCCGGGATCACCAAGTCGCCGTCGTACTGGGACCCGACCCTGCACCCGGAGCGCGCGGAGAAGCGCCGCAACGTGGTGCTCGGTCTCATGCTGCGCGAGAAGTACATCACTCAGAAGGAGTACGACGAGGGCAAGGCGATCCCGATCGAGGACACCCTCAACGTCCAGACGCCCAAGCTCGGCTGCATGTCCGCCAACGGCTCCGTGGCCGGCGCCGGCTACTTCTGCGACTACGTCACCAAGGTGATCCGCAACGACGAGGCGTTCGGCGACACGCAGAAGAAGCGTCTGCGGCTCCTGTACCGCGGCGGTCTGACGATCTGGACGACGCTCGACAAGACGATGCAGGCGGCCGCCGACAAGGAGGTCAAGGCCGGCATCCCGGTCGACGACCCCTCGGGGATCGGCACCGCGATGGTCGTCGTGGAGCCCGGGACGGGCCAGATCAAGGCGATGGCCCAGAACCGCGTCTACAACAACACGCAGGACCACGGCGACCGCGAGACCGCGGTGAACTTCAACACCGACAACGCGTACGGCAGCGCCTCGGGCTTCCCGCCCGGCTCGACCTTCAAGCCGTTCACGCTGCTGCAGTGGCTCAAGGAGGGCCACGCGCTCGGCGAGACGATCAACGGCACCAAGCTGAAGTACAACCTCTCGGAGTTCAACGCGCCCTGCACGAACCTCACCGGCTCGTGGGAGTTCGGCAACGCCGAGGGCAAGGGCAGCGTGATGACCGTGCTGCAGGCCACGATGAACTCGGTGAACTCGGGCTACGTCGCGATGGCCAGCAAGATCAACATGTGTGACATCTTCACGGGCGCGAGCGACATCGGCGTCCACCTGGCCGGCGGTGCCGCCGGTGACGGCCCGGTCCAGCCGCTGCCCGCCAACGTGCTGGGCTCGCAGTCGATCTCGCCGCTGACGATGGCGAACGCGTTCGCGACGTTCGCCTCGAACGGCAAGTACTGCGCCCCGATCGCGATCCTCAAGGTCACGGACACCGACGGCAAGGAGCTCGAGGTCCCGAGCGCCGGGTGCAGCCAGAAGATCGACGCAGGCGTGGCCAAGACCATGAACTACGCGCTGAGCAACGTCTGGAACGGCACGGCCAAGGGCGTCGCCCGCCCGCCGTTCGCGGCGGCCGGCAAGACCGGCACGACGACCCACAACGAGCACACCTGGTTCGTCGGCTACACGCCGCGGCTCGCGGCCGCCGTGTGGGTCGGGCACACCGACGGCATGAAGACGATGCACGGCCTGAAGATCAACGGCCGGAGCTACAGCGGGTTCGGCGCCGGGCCGTGGGGCTCGTCGATCGCGGCCCCGACCTGGGTGCGGTTCATGAACGACGCGCTCGGCGACGGCAAGAACCCCGGCTTCGACGCACCGCCCAACGACCTCGTCTACGGCAAGAAGATCTCCGTCCCGAGCGTCATCGGCATGAAGGAGAACGAGGCGCGCGGCGTCCTCACCTCGCGGGGCTTCCAGGTCGTCGTGTCCAGGGAGCGCGTGCCGTCCGACCTCGAGGCGGGCCGCGTCGCGCAGCAGGACCCGAGCGGCTGGGCGGTCGCGGGCTCCGTGATCACGCTGCGACTGTCCGACGGGTCGCAGCAGCGCGACCCGTGCCAGGACCACCCCGAGTTCCCGGGCTGCGGCGGCAACGAGAACGGCCCGCCGGACCAGGGCCCGCCCGGGCGTGACCGGGGGCGCGACTCGGCGAACCAGCAGTGACGGGCTCGTCCGCAGCCAGGGCCGCGGGCGGGCTCGCCGCGCTCGCCGTCGGCGGCCTGGCCTGGTCGCTGGTCGAGGCCCGCTGGTACACGCTGCGTGAGGCCACCGTGCCCGTCCTGCCCGCGGGCCAGGAGCCGCTGCGCGTCCTGCACATCTCCGACCTGCACCTCACGCCCTCGCAGGACCGCAAGGTCGCCTGGGTGCGCGAGCTCGCGCAGCTCGACCCGCACCTCGTCGTCGACACCGGCGACAACTGGGCGGACCTCGAGTCGTTCGGCCCGCTCGCACACGCGCTCGAGCCGCTGCTCGAGCGGCCCGGCGTGTTCGTGATGGGCTCGAACGACTACGTCGCGCCGCAGCCCAAGAACCCCGCGCGCTACCTGCTGAGCGACGCGCGCTCCGCTCCCCCGCAGCCGCCACGCGCGATGCCGTGGCGCGAGCTGGTCCGGCTCATGCGGTCGGCGGGCTGGCTCGACCTCGACAACCGCCGCGGCGTGCTGGACCTCGACGGGCGCCGCGTGTCGTTCGTCGGGACCGACGACGCGCACCTGGACCGCGACCGACTGCCGGCCGCGGGCGGGCCCGACGACGCACGGACGCTCGCGGGCGCGTCCGGCACGCCGACCGTCGACCTGCACGTCGGCGTCACGCACGCGCCCTACCGCCGGGTGCTCGACGGGCTGCTCGCCGACGACGCGGACCTGATCCTCGCCGGCCACACGCACGGCGGCCAGCTCGCGGTGCCCGGCTGGGGCGCGCTCGTGACGAACTGCGACCTCGACCCGCGCCGCGCCAAGGGCCTGCACGGCTGGCCCGGCGCGCGCCCGGACGCGCCCGGCGGCTCGGGGTCCACGTGGCTGCACGTGAGCGCGGGCCTGGGCACGTCCCCGTACGCGCCGGTCCGCTTCGCGTGCCGCCCGGAGGCCACGCTCCTCACGCTCGTCCCCGCCTGACCCGGCCGTGGACCGTGTGCTGCGCGGCACGCGGAACGGATTCGGAGATGCGCGCCTCGTCGGGTAGTCTGAGCAGGCTTTCACGGGGTGTGGCGCAGCTTGGTAGCGCGCTTCGTTCGGGACGAAGAGGTCGTGGGTTCAAATCCCGCCACCCCGACAGACGCAGAGCCCGGGCCGACGACGAGTCGGCCCGGGCTCTCGCGTTCACCCGGCGCGTTCGTCGCCGACGTCCCCACGCGACGTGCCGCGCGTCTACGCTGGCGGGCATGAGCGACGCCGCCGTCCCCACTCCGATGACACGCGACGCGGCCGGCGGCGCCTGGCACCTCGTGCGGATCGCGGCGGTCGGGGTGTTCCTGCTCGCCGTCGCCGATCTGTTCCGGTGGGGCAACCGCTGGTACGTCTCGACCGCCTTCGCCGACGACCCGGGCTACTCCGCGACGCTCGAGGCCGGCGCGCACCACGCGCTCGTGCGCGCGCTCGCGTGCCTGCTCGTCGCGGTGGCTCTCGCGGTCGTCGGCTGGCGCGTGCGCGTCACGGTCGCCCCGCGGTGACGGCGCGCGGCTGAGCCGACGACGAAGGGCCCCGGCCGGACGGATCCGGTCGAGGCCCTCGTCGTGCGGCGTCCCCCTGCGACGCCCGGCGTGCGGTCGGGTGCGTCAGCCCTGCGGGGCGAGGTAGGACACCGAGCCGTTCGACGACCGGATGCGCACCTGCACGGGTGCGGCCGGGTCGGTCGGGGCCTCCACGGTCCGGCCGCCGTTCGACGTGTCGATCACGAGCGCGACGGGCTCGCCCGTGCCGTACACGCGCACGTCGCCGTTGCTCGACTCCGCCGTGATGTTGCTGCGGGCGTCGGCGACCTTGACGTCGCCGTTGCTCGACGTCGCCTTCACCTCACCGGAGACGTCCTCGACCTCGACCCGACCATTGCTCGAGTGCGCCTGCACGGAGGCGGCTCCCCGCACCGTCACCGAGCCGTTGTCGGAGCGCGCCTCCACGGCGCCGACCGCGTCGACGACGCGCACGTCGCCGTTGCTCGACGTCGCGATCACGTCACCGCCGAGCGCGCTGGCCTCGACGCGGCCGTTGCTGGTGCGCAGCTCGACGTCACCCACGACGCCCTGCACCCGGATGTCGCCGTCGGAGGTCCGCACCTGCACGGTCGTGCCGGCCGGGAGCGTCACGTCGAGCGACGTCGAGCAGTTCCAGACCCAGCCCATGACGCAGCCGTAGGAGACGACCGTGCGGTCGTCGGTCACGGTGGTCGAGTACTTCGGGTCGACGAACGCGAAGTGCGCCTTGCGGGCGACGTGGATCTCGTCGCTGCTCGTGCCGGCCGGGGCGGCGGTCACGGTGACGCGGCCGTCGGCGACGAGCTCGACCACGCCGCGCGCGGGGTGCGTCGCCTCGCCGGAGGTCTCCTCGCGGGCGATCATGCTCGCCACGTCGAGCGAGAACCAGATGATCGCCAGGACGCCGAGCGTGCCGCCGATCCAGGCGAGCACCCGGCCCGTGCCGTGCAGCCGCGGGGCGGGCGGCGTGGCCGGGGGCGTGCTCGCGGGGGTGTCCAGGACGGTGGTCATGACTCTCCGTTCGGTCGGTGCTCGAGCCAGCGCAGCACGGCCAGCACGCGACGGTGGTCGTCGGAGTCGGGCGGGAGCCCGAGCTTGGTGAGGATCGACGTGACGTGCTTCTCGACGGCCGGCAGGCCGACGACCAGACGTTCGGCGATCGCGGAGTTGGAGCGGCCCTCGGCGACGAGCGCCATGACCTCCTGCTCGCGGGGCGTGAGGAGCTCGAGACCGGTGCGCGTGGCGCGCGCCATGATCTGCGCGACCACCTCGGGGTCGATCACCGTGCCGCCCGAGGCGACGCGGGAGATCGCGTAGAGGAGCTCGTCGACGTCGGTCACGCGGTCCTTGAGCACGTAGCCCAGGCCGCGCACGTCGCCCGCGAACAGCTCGCGGGCGTACCGCTGCTCGACGTACTGGGAGAGGACGAGCACCGGCAGCCGCGGGTGCAGGCTGCGCAGGTGGATGGCGGCCCGGAGGCCCTCGTCGGTGTGCGAGGGCGGCATCCGGACGTCCGTGACGAGCAGGTCCGGGGTCGAGGCGCCGGGTCCCAGCGCGGCGACGAGCTCGTCGGCCGTGCGGTACCCGGTCACCTCGTGCCCCTCGTCCGTCAGCAGCCTGGTCAGGCCGTCGAGGAGGAGGACCGAGTCCTCGGCGATCACGATGCGCACGGGAGCTCCACGGTGAGGGTCGTGCCGGCCCCGACGGGGCTGGCGAGGTCGAAGGTGCCGTCCAGCGCCGCCACACGGCTGCGCAGCCCGTCGAGGCCGCTGCCGGGTGCCGCCGCCGCGCCGCCACGCCCGTCGTCGTGCACGACGAGCCGCAGCCGGCCGTCGGCGCACGCGACGTCCACGCTCGCGGACGTCGCGGACGCGTGCTTCGCGACGTTGGTCAGCGCCTCGGCGACGACGAAGTACGCCGCGGCCTGCGCGGACGAGCCGCAGGCCCGCAACGTGTCGTCGTCGGGCGTGCGCACCGTCACGGGCACCGTGCTGCGCGACGCGAGCGCGCTCAGAGCGGCGTCGAGGCCACGGTCGGTGAGGACCGCGGGGTGGATGCCGCGGACCAGGTCGCGCAGCTCGGCGAGCGTCTCCTGCACCTCGCGGTGCGCGCGGTCGAGCGCCTCTGCGGCGGCTTGCGGGTCGGTCGCGGTGCGCCGCTTGGCCGCACCGAGCTCCACGCCGAGGGCGACCAGCCGCTGCTGGGCGCCGTCGTGCAGGTCCCGCTCGATGCGCCGGCGCTCGTCGTCGGCGGCACCCACGACGAGGGTGCGCGTCTGCTCGACGTGCGCGGCACGCACCTCGGCGCGCTCCCGCGCCTCGTCGGCCACGGCCACTCGCAGCTCCGCGCGCGGACGACCGAGCATGCCGCGCGCCATGCGCAGCTGCAGCAGAGTCGCGCCCTGCGCGGCGAGCGCCGCGAGCCACATCGCGCCCAGGCCCGCCACGACGAGCACGATCCACAGCAGCCCGCGCGACCAGCCGAGGTACTCCTCGAGCACCGGCCCGGTGCCGTAGACGGGCGAGAGGATCGCCGCCAGGCCAGCGCCGCCGAGCGCGACGACGACCGCGAACGCCAGGGGCGCCGTGAGCGACGAGAGCGCTGCGTAGCCCGTCGCGGCCCACGCCCGCCCGTCGCGCAGCGGCGACAGGAACGCCGACCACCAGCCGGGTCCGCCGCGTCGACGGTCCGCCGGCCGCGGGACCTGGACGCCCGTCTGCGCACCGAGGCGGGCGAGCTCGGCGCCGACGAACCAGCGGGCCGCGAGCAGTCCGATCGCCAGCATCGGCAGACCGATCCCGAACACGAGGACCATCGCGGCGCTCGTCGGGACCCACGTCAGGGCCAGGATCCCGAAGAAGAGCAGCCAGGGCCACGCGACGACGACCTGTGCGAGCGCGCGGCCCGTCGCACCCGACACGGGGGCGAGGGCGAGCTCGCGGCCGCCGAGGAAGGCGGGGGCGACGGACGACATGTCGCTGGTCGTCAGCGGGTGCGACTGACCGAGCGAGGGCCGGTCAGCCGGGGGAGCCGCCGGCCGTGGCACCGGTTCGGGTGCGAGCTGTGAGGTCATGGCACGAAGTTAGGCCGTCGCCGCACCTGCCCGACATCCCGCCCACCCCCCAACCCCGGGTAGGGACAACCCCCGTCCACCCCCGACGACCCAGCGCTTGCTCAGGCCCGGCCCCGCCAGACCCGGAGCAACCCCTGGTTCGGCGGAGCTAGCAGGGACGAGCCAGCGCCCGCTCCGGGTCTCGGGTCGGAGCCGGAGCGGGCGCTGGGTCGGTGGGGTCAGGCGCGCGTGGCGAGGCGGGTCGCGAGGAGCTCGGCGATCTGGACCGCGTTGAGCGCCGCACCCTTGCGCAGGTTGTCGTTGCTGATGAACAGCGCGAGCCCGCGACCGTCGGGCGCACCCTCGTCGGCCCGGATGCGACCCACGAACGACGGGTCCGCACCCGCGGCCTTGAGCGGCGTCGGGACGTCCTCGAGCTGGACCCCGGGCGCGTCCGCGAGCAGCTCACGGGCCCGCTCGGGCGACAGCGGCCGCTCGAACTCCACGTTGACCGACAGCGAGTGGCCCGTGAACACCGGGACGCGCACGCACGTGCCCGACACGAGCAGCTCGGGGATCGACAGGATCTTGCGCGACTCGTGCCGCAGCTTCTGCTCCTCGTCGGTCTCGTTGAGCCCGTCGTCGACGATCGAGCCCGCGAGCGGGACGACGTCGAACGCGATGGGCGCGACGTACTTCACCGGCGCCGGGAAGGTGACCGCCGAGCCGTCCTGCACGAGCGCGAGCGTGTCCTGCTCGACGGCCGCACGGACCTGCGCGTCGAGCTCCTGCGCACCGGCCAGGCCCGAGCCGGAGACCGCCTGGTAGGTCGAGACGACGAGGCGGCGCAGGCCGGCCTCCGCGTGCAGCGGCCGCAGGACCGGCATCGCGGCCATCGTCGTGCAGTTGGGGTTCGCGACGATGCCCAGGGGGATCTCGTCGAGCGCCTCGGGGTTCACCTCGGAGACGACGAGCGGGACCTGCGGGTCACGGCGCCACGCCGAGGAGTTGTCCACGACGATCGCGCCGGCCGCGGCGAACCGCGGGGCGTGCTCCTTCGAGGTCGAGCCGCCGGCCGAGAACAGCGCGACGTCGATGCCCGACAGGTCGGCCGTCGCGACGTCCTCGACCACGATCTCCTGGTCACGCCACGGCAGCGTGCGCCCGGCGGAGCGGGCGGACGCGAAGTAGCGGATCGACGCGACCGGGAAGTCGCGCTCCTCGAGCAGCCGGCGCATGACCGCCCCGACCTGCCCGGTCGCGCCGACGACGGCGAGGTTCAGCGCGCTCATCGTCCGGTACCCCCGTACACCACGGCCTCGTCCTGGTCGGCGTCGAGCTCGAACGCCGTGTGCACCGCGCGCACCGCGTCGTCCAGGTCGTCGGCCCGCGTGACGACCGACAGGCGGATCTCCGAGGTGGAGATCATCTCGATGTTGATGCCCGCGTCGGCGAGCGCGGCGAACAGCTTCGCCGAGACGCCCGGGTGCGACTTCATGCCCGCGCCGACGAGCGAGAGCTTGCCGATCGAGTCGTCGAACTGCAGCGAGTGGAAGCCGATGTCGGGCTGGCGCTCGGTCAGCGCGGTGAGCGCCGCGGTCCCGTCGAGCGCCGGGAGGGTGAACGAGATGTCCGTCAGGCCCGTCGCGGCGACCGACACGTTCTGCACGATCATGTCGATGTTCACGCCGGCGTCGCCGACGACCTGAAAGATCCGCGCGGCCTTGCCCGGGACGTCCGGCACGCCGACGACGGTGATCTTGGCCTCGGAACGGTCGTGCGCGACGCCCGCGATGATCGGCTGCTCCACGTCGGAATCCTCGTTCTTCTCGTTGGTGACCAGCGTGCCCGTGTGGTTGGTGAACGACGAGCGCACGTGGATGGGGACGGAGTAGCGACGGCCGTACTCGACGCACCGCAGCATGAGCACCTTGGCGCCCGACGCGGCGAGCTCGAGCATCTCGTCGTAGGAGACACGGTCGAGCTTGCGCGCGGTCGACACGATGCGGGGGTCGGCGGTGAACACGCCGTCGACGTCGGTGTAGATCTCGCAGACGTCGGCGCCCAGGCCCGCCGCGAGCGCGACCGCCGTGGTGTCCGAGCCGCCGCGGCCCAGCGTCGTCACGTCGTTCGTCGACTCCGTGACGCCCTGGAAGCCCGCGACGATCGCGACCTGACCCTTCTCGACGGTCTCGCGCACGCGCGTCGGCACGACGTCGACGATGCGCGCCTTGCCGTGCACGGCGTCGGTGATGACGCCCGCCTGCTGACCGGTGAAGGACTTCGCCTTCACGCCGAGGTTGTTGATCGCCATCGCCAGCAGCGACATGGAGATGCGCTCACCCGCCGTCAGGAGGATGTCCATCTCCCGCTGGGGAGGAAGGGGCGAGACCTGCTGGGCGAGGTCGAGGAGGTCGTCGGTGGTGTCACCCATGGCCGAGACGACGACGACGACGTCGTCACCCGCGCGCTTCGCCGCGGCGATGCGCTTGGCCACCCTCTTGATGCTCTCGGCGTCCGCTACCGACGAACCGCCGTACTTCTGCACGACAAGTGCCACGTGCCTGCTCCATCTGTCGCCGGTCGCCGTCTGTCTCAACGGCCCGCCGGGTCCTGTGTGGTCGCACGGATGGTAGGCACGTCCGCGCTGCGGACGCCAGCAGTTTCAGCATGCGGTCGCCGCTCCCACGCGCGGAGCGGCGCCGCCGCGCCTCAGGCCGAGCGCGTGCGCAGGCGGACGCCCAGCAGGTACAGCTCGCACCCGAGGCACAGCCCGAACACCGCGTTGAGGAACGCCGCGACCAGCGCGAACGATGCGGCCAGCGGCACCGCCCAGGCCGCACCCAGCAGAGCGCCGACCACGCCGAGCGTCGTCAGGACCAGCCCGACGAGCTGCGCGAACGTCGGCGGGCGCGGGTCCTCGAGCTCGCTCGGCGGGGCGAGCCGCGGACGGACGAGCGTGCGGAACAGCCAGCCCTGCCACGTCGCCGACGGGCCACCGACCGCGCCGAGCGCGAAGCTCGCGGCGATCACGGCCAGCAGGATCGTGGCGGCCGCGGAACCACCCAGCAGCAGCACGACGACGAGCAGCACGCCCGTGATGCCCGCACCCACGCGCGGGCCGCGCGGGTCGATGCCCGCGGGCGCGGGACGGGTGGGGGTGGTGCGGGCGGGGGTGGTGGGGGCGGGGGTGGTGGGGGGGGGGGTGGTCGGGGTCTCGGGGACGGTCATGGGGTTCCTTCGAGGGGGAGGTGTGCTGCGGTCGTTCGGGGGGTGCGGCAGGGCGTGGCGGCAAGTCGCTGTGTGTGCGCTTGCGACTCATGTGCGAGGCCGCGCGGGGTTGGCGCAGGGGGCTCAGCGAGCCGGCGCGACGTCCGGACAGGACTCGAGCGCGGTGAGCGCCTGGCGGCGGTCCGTGCCGCCGGACATCCGGCCGACGACCGTGCCGTCGTGCGCGAGCACGAGCGTCGTCGGCGTGCGCATGACCGAGAACCGCCGCACGAGGTCGAGGTGCTCCGCCGCGTCCAGCTCGACGTGCAGGACACCGGGGTGCTCGGCCGAGACGGCCGCCAGCACGCGTCGGGTACTGGCGCAGGCCGAGCAGACCTCGGCGGAGAGCTGGACGAACGTCGCCCGGTCACCGAGTGGCACGCCGAGCACGTCGCTCGTCAGCACCTCGCGGGGCTCCGTCGTCGGCGCACCCGCGTCGCTGCCGGGAGGCGAGGTCGAGTCCGGTGCCGTGGCGGCGCTCGTCGCACGGAACCGCCCGTTGCGCGCCTGCCACCAGCGGCCGAGGGCAGCGGCGACGACGAGGAGCGCGCCCACGAGCACGACCTTCGCCACGACACCCTCCCTCTTCCGGCAGGACACGTTAACCCGAGCGATGTGGTCCGGGTAACCGCCATCTCACATCCTGCACACCCCGACACCCCACCCCGCCGCGACCCAGTGGTCGCTCCGGCACCCACCGCCCATACCCGGAGCAGACGCTGGGTCGGCCGCGTCGACGTCCCCGAGGCAGCAGTTGCTCCGGGTAGTCGGGAGCATGGCCGGAGCGGGCGCTGGGTCGGCCGTGTCGACGTCCCCGAGGCAGCGGTTACTCCGGGTAGTCGGGAGCAAGGCCGGAGCGGGCGCTGGGTCGGCCGTGTCGACGTCCCCGAGGCAGCGGCTGCTCCGGGTAGTCGGGAGCACAGCCGGAGCAGACGCTGGGTCGGCGGGTCGTCGTGCGGGTGGGGGTCCTCCTCGGGTGGCAGGCGCTCGCCCGGATGTCCACCCGCGGACCGACGCCGCAGGCGGCGCGCACCTCTAGCGTCGTCGCCATGACCGAGACCACACCGGCGCCGGCACCGCCGCCCGCCTCCTCACCGCCGCCACCGCCGGGGATCGTCGTGCGGGACCTTCGGCGCTCGTTCGGGTCGGTGCAGGCGCTCGACGGCGCGACCCTGTCCGCCCGCGCGGGTGCCGTCACCGCGCTCGTCGGACCCAACGGCTCCGGCAAGACCACGCTCCTGCTGGTGCTCGCCGGTCTGCTGGTCCCCGACTCCGGCGAGGTCCGCGTCGGCGGGTTCGATCCCGTGACGCAGGGGCCGTCCGCGCGCGCCCGCACCGGCTGGATGCCCGACGCGTTCGGCACGTGGGACTCACTGACCGCCCGCGAGGTGCTCCAGACGTTCGCCGCCGCGTACCGGATCGACGCGGCCCGGGCGCGCAGCCGGGTGACCGAGCTCCTCGCGACCGTGCACCTGACCGAGTACGCCGACCGCCCGGCCTCCGTGCTCTCGCGCGGGCAGAAGCAGCGCCTGGGCCTGGCCCGCGCTCTGGTCCACGACCCGCAGGTGCTCCTGCTCGACGAGCCCGCGTCGGGGCTGGACCCGCGCTCCCGCGTGGACCTGCGGATCCTGCTGCGGCGCCTCGCCGACGAGGGCCGCACGGTGCTCGTCTCGAGCCACATCCTGTCCGAGCTCGAGGAGATGGCCGACGACGTCGTGTTCGTCTCGCGCGGGCGCACGGCCGGGACGAGCGAGATCGGCGGCGCGGCGCTCGCGGCGACCGACCGCTCGACCTGGCACGTGCGGGCGATGTCGTACGCGGCGCTCACCTCCTGGCTCACGTCCGTGGGTGCGACCTGGCAGGCCGACGACGAGCAGGACCTGCACGCCCCGCCCCGCGAGCAGCCGGGCGGCGTGCTGCTGACGATCGACGGCGACGAGGGCGCCGCGCGCCTCGTGCGCGAGGCGGTGGCCGCGGGCGTCCCGCTGGTCTCGCTCGCCCCCGCATCGGGTGCGCTGGAGCGCGCCTACCTGGCACTCGAGGAGGAGCGGCGATGACGCAGACGATCGAGGTCCCCGCCCCCGAGGGCGCGAGCACGACCCCAGCGCCGAAGGTCCGGGGCCGGTGGGCCTTGAGCTGGCACGGCGTGCGCACGGTCGCGGCGCTCGAGCTGCGGCAGCGCGTGCGCTCGACGCGCTGGATCATCGCGCTCGTCGTCTGGACCGTGGTGGTCGGTGCGATCACCTTGCTGATGTTCGGCGCGCTCGACGCCCTGTTCGGCGGCATCGACGACGTCGAGTCCGACAACTCGGGCCGCGGACCGTTGCTGTTCGCCGCCGTGACGTTCCTGGTGCTCGGGCTCGGCCTGCTCGTCACGCCGACGCTCAGCTCGACGTCCGTCAACGGTGACCGCAACGCCGGCACGCTCGCGACGTTGCAGGTCACGCTCCTGTCACCGGCCGAGATCGCGCTCGGCAAGCTGCTCGCCGCCTGGGCCGCCTCGTGCGCGTTCCTGGTGCTGAGCGTGCCGTTCCTGGCGATGGCGACGGCCGCAGGCCCGACTCCGTGGTGGTCGCTCCTTCGGGTCGTGCTGCTCATCGCGGTGCTGCTGGTCGCGGTGTGCGCGATCGGGCTGGGGATGTCGGCGCTCGTGTCCCGGACCGCCGGCTCGACCGTGCTCACGTTCATCGTCGTCGCGGCCGTCACGTTCATCGCGCCGCTGATGTTCGGCCTCACGTACTCGGCGGTGTCGTCCCACGAGACCGTGCGCGTCTACGGGATGCCGTCGTCCTGGAACGGGGACACCGCCGTCCAGTGCGTCTGGACCGAGGAGGAGCGCCCGATCGCCCACACCGAGCTCACGTGGGGGCTGCTCGCGGTCAACCCGTTCGTCATCGTGGCCGACGGCGCGGGCACGGGCGACGTCGACTCCTCGAGCAGCGACGCGCTGGGCGGGCTCCGGGACGTCGTGCGTCAGGTGCGCGCGGGCGCGAACGGCCAGGTCGACGAGTGCTGGGCCGACGACGACGAGTTCGAGGCGGCACGCAGCGACGACCCGGTGTGGCCGTGGGGGCTGGGGCTCAACGTCCTGCTCGGCGCCGCGGGGTACGTCGTCGCGGTCCGGCGGCTGTCGGTCCCGCAGCGCACCCTGCCGCGGGGCACGCGCGTCGCCTGACCTCGTGCACTGAGCCCGGCCCGCGTCCGTGCGGGCCGGGCTCAGTCGTCTCACGGCTGCAGTGCGTCGTACTCCGCCTCGGTCGCGACGTCGTCGGCGACGTCCAGCCGCAGGTGCGCGAGGATCACCTGGATCGTGCGCAGCGTGCTCGACGCGCGCTCGCCCCAGTCGGACAGGTACGAGAACTGCCACCACCACAGCGCCTCGAGCACGCCGCCGCGCTCGTGGTGCCGCAGCCCCTGCGCGAGCGCCCCCGCGATCGCGACCAGGTCACCCGACACCGTCGCCGAGCCGACCTCCGCACCGAGCAGCGGGTCGATGACCTCGGCGTACTCGTCGATCCCCTCGAACGCGTTCGCGAGCCCCGCCCGCAGCGGCTCGACGTCCGGGTCCGGGCCGACGTCCGGCTCGAAGCGCTCGGCGGGCACCACGTCCGTCGTCGCGCCCAGTCGCGCGCCCTCCGCGAGCAGGTCCGAGACCGCGAGAAGCAGCAACGGGAGCGCGGCCTCCGGGTTCGCCCCCGCGGCCACCTCCGTCACGGTGGTCAGGTACGCGCGCGACTGTTCCGCCATGGAGTCGGCGATCGAGCGCAGGTCGTCGTCGGGCGGGCGGGCTGCCGGGTTGCGTGCCATGCGCCCATCGTCCGCGACCACGGTGCTCATGTCATCCGCGACCGGCCGGTGGGCCGTGATTGTCCAGGTCGCGGGCCCGGGCGGTCGGGCGAGACCAGGATCAGGCGGACAGCCGGCGGCGGCCCTCGAACGCGCGACCGAGCGTGACCTCGTCGGCGTACTCCAGGTCCCCGCCCACCGGAAGGCCCGAGGCCAGGCGGCTCACCGTCAGCCCCATGGGCAGCAGGAGCCGCGCCAGGTACGTCGCGGTCGCCTCACCCTCGACGTTCGGGTCGGTCGCGAGGATGACCTCGGTGACCGTGCCGTCGGCGAGGCGACGCATGAGCTGGGCGATGCGCAGGTCGTCCGGTCCGACGCCTGCGATCGGGTTGATCGCGCCGCCGAGCACGTGGTACTTCCCGCGGAACTCGCGCGTGCGCTCGATCGCGACGACGTCCTTGGCCTCCTCGACCACGCAGATCGTGGTGGGCAGCCGGCGCGGGTCACGGCAGATCCGGCACTCCTCCTCCTGCGCCACGTTGCCGCACGTGTCGCAGAACCGGACGCGGAGCTTGACCTCCGTCAGCGCGTCCGCGAGCCGGCGCACGTCGGCCGGGTCCGCCGAGAGCAGGTGGAACGCGATGCGCTGGGCGCTCTTGGGACCGACTCCGGGCAGTCGCCCGAGCTCGTCGATCAGGTCCTGGACCGCGCCTTCATACACCCCGCCAGCCTACGTGCTGCGACCCCCACACCCCACGTGCCGCGCGGAGCCCCCATGGGTATCCACCGCGCCTCGCCACCGGACACGCTGAGGGTCAGGACCGGCCGTCGTCGATCTGCTCGTCGATCACCGTGCCGCCGAGGATCTGTGCGACGAGCGGTGCGCCGACGAGCCCCGAGGACGCGACGTCCGGGTCGTCGGGCGACAGGTCGTCGTACGGGTCGTGCTCGGGGGGCGGGGCTGCTGCGCGGGGGCCGGGGGCCGGGCGCTGCGGAGCAGCCGCGGCGAGCCGCTGGGCGCGCGCCACCGCGGACTCGGCACCTGCACCGGTTCCGGTGCGCGCTGCCTGGCTCGCTCGGGCCTGCGCCGCTGCGAGCGCGGTGGACCCCGCGCTCGGCGCCGCGACCCGGTCGGGGGTCGACTGCGCGGCGACCGGAGCGGCGCCCCGCGTGGGCGCCGGACGCGCCGGCAGGTCCCAGGACGCGGCCGCGTCGGCCGCCGAGATCACGCCCGGGACCGCTGGCGCCTCCTCGGCAGCGGGAGTCTCCGACGAGCTCGCCCCGGCCGGCACGCGGCGGGCGGGGTCGGGCGACGGCGTCGGTGTCGGTGTCGGTCGATCAGACTCCGCGGCTGACCGGCTCGGCGACGACGAGGGAGCAGACGGGCCGGACGTCGCAGAGGCGGCGTCAGGCGGGGCGGTCGCCCACGGGTCCTCGGGCTCGTCGGGCGGCTCCCAGCCGTGGTGCTCGTCCTGGGCGTCGTGGCGCTCCGGGGCAGCGTCGAACGACTGGCCGGGTCCGGTCTGGTCGTTCGCAGTGCTCGGTGCCCGGTGGGGCTCCGCATCGTCAGCACCCTGCTCGTCGTTCGATGCTCGACTCTCGACCTCGCCCGGACGTGCCTGCGGAGCGCGGCCGGTGCTCGACCCGCCGGACTGCCGCCCCGACGGACGCTGCGACGAGGCAGCACCGCGCCCGCTCGGCGCCGACCCTGCGCGCACGTCTCCGGCGCTCGCCTCGACGCGCACGTCGAAGCCCAGCGTCTCGTGCACGGCACGCGCCACGACCTCGGCGTGCGGCCCGTTGCGGAACGTGTTCGCGAGCTCGGGTGTCGTGAACGCCAGGCGGAGCGTGGTCGCGTCGAGCTCGGCGACCTGCGCGTTGTTGGGGTCGACGAGCGCGCCCGTGACGCGGCGCAGCGACTTGACCGTCTCGAGCACCTCGGGCCAGCGGCGACGCAGCACCTCGGTCTCGCCGCTCACGGCCGACGGCACGGGCTCGAACGGCACGTCCGCGACCGACCCGGCATCGGCCTCGTCATCCGCGTCGCCGGACGCCACTGCCCCATCCGGCTCAGGCTCCGCACCCGCGACGTCGACGGCAGCAGGTTCATCGTCGCCAGCAGCCTCGCCACCCGCACGCTCGGCGGCAGCGGGCTGAGCAGAAGCGGGTGCGGGGGGCGCACTCTCTGCCGGTGTGTCGGTGGGCTCGGGCTCGTCCGTCACGCGCTCGTCGGAGGGGTGCTCGAACGGCGCCGGCTCCGCGAGCGGCTCGTCCGGGACGGCGCCGGAAGGGGCGGGCGACCCGGTGCCAGCACCAGGGGCACCAGCGCGATCGTCGGCGACCACGGGCGCAGTTGCCGGGGCGGACACTGCCGCGGAGCTGGGTGCAGCATCGGACGCGGGCACGGGGGCCGGCGGGGCGGTGGGCCGGGCGTCGTCCGGGCGGGCGCCCGATCGGCTCGCGGCGAGCGCTGCCCGCACCGCATCAGCCGGCCGAGCGCCGGGCGCGAGCCGGGGCGCGGGAGCGGCCGGAGCGTCGTCCTCGTCGCGAGCAGCGGGCCGCGGGGACTCGCCACGGGGAGCGGGCTGCGACGGGCCGGGGTGGGCGGCGGCGGGCAGGCCGCGCTCGAGCCGATCGAGGCGCGCGGCCAGCCCGGTGCGCTCGTCGTCTGCGGCGGGCAGCAGGAGGCGGGCCATGAGGAGCTCGAGGTGCAGGCGCGGCGACGTGGCGCCGGTCATCTCGGTCAGCGCGGCGTTCGCCAGGTCCGCGGACCGCGACAGCTCCGCGGATCCGAGCCGTGCGGACTGCACGCGCATCGTGGCGAGCTGGTCCTCGGGCAGGCCGCGCAGGGCGGCGCCCGCCGCGTCGCCCGCGGCGTCGATGACGATGAGGTCGCGCAGGCGCTCGAGCAGGTCCTCGACGAAGCGGCGCGGCTCGTGCCCGGTCGAGATCACACGCTCGACGACGCGGAACGCGGCCCCGCCGTCGCCCGCGGCGATCGCGTCGACCAGGTCGTCGAGCAGCGAGGCCTGCGTGTAGCCGAGCAGCGCGGCCGCACCGCCGTACTCGATCCCGGACGCGTCGGAGCCCGCGATCAGCTGGTCGAGCACCGACAGCGTGTCACGCACCGACCCGCCGCCGGCCCGCACGACGAGCGGCAGCACGCCGCCGCCGACCGGCACGCGCTCGGCCTCGCAGAGCTGCTCGAGGTAGGGCAGCAGCACGTCCGGCGGCACCAGGCGGAACGGGTAGTGGTGCGTGCGCGAGCGGATGGTGCCGATGACCTTGTCCGGCTCGGTCGTCGCGAACACGAACTTCACGTGCGGCGGCGGCTCCTCGACGATCTTCAGCAGGGCGTTGAAGCCCTGGTTCGAGACCATGTGCGCCTCGTCGAGGATGAAGATCTTGAACCGGTCGCGCGCCGGCGCGAACGTGGCGCGCTCGCGCAGCTCACGCGCGTCGTCGACACCACCGTGGCTCGCCGCGTCGATCTCGACGACGTCCAGGCTCCCCGGCCCGCCCCGGGCGAGCTCCACGCAGGACGGGCACGTCCCGCACGGGGTGTCGGTGGGGCTGGCCTCGGTGTTCTGCGCGCAGTTGAGGATGCGCGCGAGGATGCGCGCGCTCGTCGTCTTGCCGCACCCGCGGGGTCCCGAGAACAGGTAGGCGTGGTTGACCTGGCCGGTCCGCAGCGCCTGCCGAAGCGGAGCGGTGACGTGGTCCTGACCGATCACCTCGGCGAACGTCTCCGGCCGGTAGCGGCGGTACAGCGCAGTCGTCACCCCCCGAACCCTAGACGCCCTCACTGACAGCCGTGGCCGCTCGTGCACACCCGGACGTCCGCGGGCGGGACCGCGCGACGGTCGCGACGGTCGCGGCGGTCAGGCGACGGCCACCCACGCGGCGAGCAGCACCACGAGCCCCGACCCGATCGGCGCGGACCACTCCTGCCACCGCGCGCCGAGCCGTCCCCCGGCCCACGCCCCCGCGAGCCCGAGCACGCACTGCCACGCGAGCGAGGCCGCGCCGGCGCCGATCGCGAACGCGGCGAGCGCCCCCGGCCCCGCGACCAGCCGCCCCGCGAGCCCCACGGCCACGGTCGCGAAGATCAGGGCGGTGGCCGGGTTGAGCAGCGTGATGACGACGAACCTGCCCCACACCCGCGCCGCGCGCACCGAGCTCCCCGCGGGCTCGTCGGGACCCGCCGCGAGCGCGTCCGGCCCGCCGGTCCCCCGCGCACGCCACCACCGCAGCAGTCCGACGATCCCGACGAGCGCGAGCACGACCGCCCCGCCCACGCGCAGCCACTGCTCCCACCCCGCGAGCAACCGGCTGACCTGCGCGCCGAGCAGCACCGCGAGCATCGCGTAGGTGAGGTCGACGGTCGCGACCCCGGCAGCGGCGGCGACCCCCGCACGCCGCCCGCGCACGAGCCCTTCGCGCACGATCAGCACGGCCACCGGACCGACCGGCACGGCCACGGACAGCCCCGCGACGACGCCGAGCGCGGCAGCGGACAGGACCGGGGACGTGGCGAGCATGGCTGCATCGTCGCCGATCCCCCGGCCTCGACCGCAGCCCTCGCACCCAGATCCGCGGTCACGCCGCGACTTCCGCGGGCGATGGGCGATATGCGGCGCGCGATGCGCAGTCTGCTGTGACAATCGTCGGCATGGACGCCATCGACGAGGCCATCCTCCGCGAGCTCACGGCCGACGGACGGCTCCCCTACCGCGAGCTGGGCGCCCGCGTCGGGCTCTCGGCGAACGCCGCCGCGGCGCGTGTCCGGCTCCTCCTGGCGGACGGCGTGATCGCGGGCTTCACGGTGGTGCGCGGGCAGACCGCGCCGCCCTCGTCGGCCGGGCTCGAGGTGTTCATCGAGGTGCGTCTGGCGGAACGGACGACGAATGAGGCGTTCACCGCGGCGCTCGCGGCGAGCTTCCCGCAGGTGCGCGACGCCGTCCACGTGACCGGCTCCTACGACTACCTGCTGCACGCGTTCGTCAGCGACCCCGCGTCGCTCGACTCCCTCGTGCGGCGGCTCAAGCGCGAGGCCGGCGCCGCCCAGACCTTCACCCGCCTCGCGCTGCGCGGAGCCTGACGTGCACATCAAGCCGACGACGAGCCCGCAGGACCTCGCCGAGGTCCACGAGCAGGTGCTGCGCCCCTCCTTCCCCGACGACGAGCTCGTCGACCTGCCCCGGCTCGAGGCCATGCTCGAGAGCGGGACGCTGCACGTCGTCGTCGCACGGGACGACGAGGGCGTGCGCGGCACCGCGATCGCCGAGTGGTCTCCCGAGACCGGGATCCTGCTGCTCGCCTACCTGGCCATCGCCCCGGGGCGGCGCGGCGGCGGCGTCGGCAGCCTGCTGCTCGACCACGCGATCGACACCTGGCGCACCGAGCTCGACCCGTGGCTCGTCGTCGCCGAGGTCGAGGACCCCGCCGCCCACACGGGTTCCGACGCCCACGGCGACCCGGCCGCGCGGCTGCGGTTCTACCAGCGGCACGGCGCGCGCGTGATCCCCGTGCCCTACGCCCAGCCCGCGATGCACCCCGGCGGACGCCGCGTGCCCGACCTGCTCCTGCTCGCGCTGTGCGCCTCAGGCGACCGGCTCGCGGGCGTCGAGGTCGACGGGACCTGGCTCGTCCCGACCGCGCCGCTGCGCGCGTTCCTCGAGCACTACTTCACGGCTGCCGAGGGCGCGGCGCCCTCAGGGCCCGAGTGGGACGCGATCGTCGCCGCCCTCGAGCCGCCCGTGCTGCGCGTCTAGCTGTGACGTCCCGGCACCTCGGGCACGCAAGGACCCCCCGTGCACCCGCCAGAGCTCACCTGCCCTTGCTGCCTTCCGGCCCTGGGGGAGTTCAGCGAGATGACGCCGCACGAGGGGTCTGCGCCAAGAATAGCCCAGCCGGTCCGCCGGTCGGGACGCGGACGGCGTCCCTAGGCCGGCGCCTCGGGACGCGGCCAGGACACCCCTGTTCCTCGGCTAGACTCCTACCCGCAGTCGGTCGGGTCGCCCGGACGGCAGCACTGGAGGATTCGCCTAGTGGCCTATGGCGCACGCTTGGAAAGCGTGTTGGGTGCAAGCCCTCGGGGGTTCGAATCCCCCATCCTCCGCCGTTGTGATGTCTCAGGACATCGGCACCAGGCCGGACCCTCAGGGTCCGGCCTGTTTGCGTGTTCGGGGTTCGTAGTCCTTGGTGGTGCCGATGGTCAGCTGCGTGAACGCGGCGCGGGGCCGTTCCTGGTCCGGGCTGGATCCGACATCTAGAGCGAGAGCCTGTCGAGTTCGTCGATGAACGCGCCGGCGTCCTTCACAGCACGAGCCGCCTCGGCCTTCGTACACCAGCCGCCGTAGGTCAGGTTCGTCTTGTCGGATGCGAGGCGCGTGACTTGCGCGCGAGGGCTTGTCCTCCGGGACCGGTCTCTTCGAGCAGCCTCCCCGCAGCACGATGGTCCTGCTCGGTCGAGTGCTGCCCGAGCGCATGACCACAGGTCGCGTCAGACGCTGCGATCGCGGCGAGCACGGCGCTCGAAGCGGCGACCTGAGCCGCGGACGACGCACCGTCGGGCGCCATCTCGAGCCGCTCCTGCGCTACCTGGTAGTGCTCTCGTGCCGTCGCGGCTCGCTCGCGGTTGTCCCGAGCGGTGGTGTTCCTGGTTCGTCCCATGGCGCCCCCCTCAAGCGTCGGCGGAAGTCTGGACCGCGGAAGACAGCGGCGTCCTTTGTCAGAGACGCGACCATCGGGTCCGGTTGGCGGACGAGCTCGTCGAACCTCGTCCGGCTGATCTGGAAGGTGTTGCAGTCATTGCCGGTAGCGGCCTCGACGTCACGGATGACCTCGGCGACCAGGACCTCGATCTGCTCGTCGCTGAACTCATCGGGCGTGATGAGGAGCACGTCGATGTCGCTGTCCGGTTGCGAGTCACCCCGGGCGATCGACCCGAACAAGGCAGCCGTGACCCGTGGAGAGTCCTGCGAGTCGAGGATCTCGTCGATCGTCGCGCTGATGCGCCGCTTCACGGACCAGACGACCTGATCGGCGGCTGTGACGAGCGCTTGGACGGCCGGCCACAGGAGGTGCGCGCGGTTGATCTCGAACAGGACTGCCTGTCCGGCGCGCTGCGACTCGATGAGGCCCGAGTCGACCAGCCGGTGGAGCACTTGGCGGGTCCGCTCGATCGACACATCCGCCAGCTCGGCGGCGCGCTTCCCGGTCAGCGGCAACCCGGAGCGGGCGAGGACGGCGAGGACCTTGCCGTGCACGCCCGGCACGACCACCGCGAGAGGATCTCCGAAGTCCATGCTTCCAGGCTACGAGAAGTACTTCCAGAAAGATAGAAGTACTGCTAGAAAAGTAGAAGTACTTCTCCTCGGCCCTGCCGACGGTCCGTCCGGCAGGCGCGGCGCTGGCGGCCTAGCGTGGGTGCGACCCACGACAGGGGAGGTGCCATGCAGGCGAAGGACGTCCTGGCGGACGGGTTCGGGCGGATCGAGGGACTGGTGCGACGTGCGGTCGAGGGCGCCGACGACACGGCCCTGACCCGGCGGCTCGACCCGGACGCGAACACGCTCGCGTGGCTCACGTGGCACATCGCGCGCGAGCAGGACGGGCAGATCGCGCCACTGGCCGGCACGGAGCAGGTGTGGACGTCGCGCGAGTGGTCCACGCGGTTCGCGCTCCCGTTCGACGACTCGGCGATCGGGTACGGGCACACGTCCGACGAGGTGGCGCAGGTGGTCGCGCCCGCGGAGCTCCTGCTCGGCTACCTGGCGGACGCCACGGCGGCGTCGCTCGCGTACGTCGAGCGCCTCGCCGACGACGACCTGGACGTCGTGGTCGACGAGAGCTGGGACCCGCCCGTGACGCTCGGCGTCCGTCTCGTGAGCGTCCTCGGCGATGCGTTCGAGCACGCGGGCCAGGCGGCTTACCTGCGCGGCGTGCTCGACCGGACCGCGCGCTGAGCAGTCCCGAGACGTCGCGAGCGGGCCGGACCCTCGACGGGCCCGGCCCGCTGCGTCGTCAGGTCAGGACGCCACGCCTGCCACGGCAGCGCGCACCAGGTCGGCGACGTCGTCCGGCCAGCTGACCATCGGGACGTGCGAGCTGTCGACCTCGACCGTCGTCGCCCCGGCCCGCTGCGCCATGGCGCGCTCGACGTGCGGCGGGATGACGCGGTCCTGCTGGCCGACCATGTACCAGGTCGGCTTCTGCTTCCACGCGGGTGGCCCGGACGGCTCACCCAGGCTGACGAGCGTGCCGGGACGCTGCGTCGCGGCCATGACCGCGGCGAGCTCGGCGGGCACGTCCTGGCAGAACACGTCGTGGAAGATCTCCCGCTTGAGGTAGGCGTCACCGGTGCCCTCGGGGGCGCCGGGGTACGGGCGGATGTCGACGATCGGCGTGAGGTCCACGGCGTCCCCCGTCAGCGCGAGCGCTGCGGCGACCGCCTCTCCCTCGTCGAGCGCGAACCCGCAGACGTAGACGAGGGCCACGACGTTGTCCGCGTGGACGTTCGTGATCACCGCCCCGCCGTAGTCGTCAGCCCGGCGTGACGCCGTCAGGTTCCGCTGACGACGAGGCGGCGCGCTGACGACCTCACGCGGCGGGCGGCTCGGCGGTCAGCGGGAGGCGGCGGGTCGCGTGGAACGTGCGCGCGGTGCCGTCGATCGGGTCGGTGAACGCCAGCTCGCCGGCGAGGAGCTGGAGGGGGTGGGCGAAGTCGTCGACGGCGACGTCGCGGACCACCGGGTAGAGCGGGTCGTCGACGATCGGGATGCCCAGGCCCAGCAGGTGCAGGCGCAGCTGGTGGGTGCGGCCCGTGCGCGGCGTCAGCCGGTAGACGCCGAGCCCGTCGAGCTGCGACTCGAGCTCCACGAGCGTCTCGGCGTTGACCGGCGCGTCCGGGATCACATGCGCCTGCCAGTCGCCGCGCTCCTTGCGGATGTGGTTGCGCACGACCACGGGCAGCGCCAGGTCGTCGCGCAGCGGCGCGAGCGCCCGGTACGTCTTGTGCACCTCACGGCGCTCGAACACGCTCTGGTACGGCCCGCGCCAGCGCCGCTCGGTCGCGAGCATGAGCAGGCCGGACGTCACGCGGTCGAGCCGGTGCAGCGGCGACAGCTCGGGCAGGTCCAGCGCGGCGCGCAGGCGCACGACGACGCTCTCGCGCACGTGCCGACCGCGCGGGATCGAGGACAGGAACGGCGGCTTGTCGACGACGACGAGCCGCTCGTCACGGTGCACGACGCGCAGCTCGCCGGGCACCGGTGGCTCGTCGCGCAGCTCGCGGTGGAACCACACGAAACGGTGCGGCCGGTAGGGGTCGTCGTCGCGCACGGCGCGCCCGTCGTCGTCGACGAACCGACGCTCCGCAAGCATCCCGTCGATGTCGACGTACTCGGGGAACCGTTCACGCAACCAGGCGCCCATGGTCGGCCACGGGTGCGGGCGAGCGGGGTCGCGGTCGGGTGTGCGCACCCACGCGGCGGCGAGGCCGTGCCGCGCCGGGAGCGGTGATCGGGGTGGCACGCGCCCGATCGTACGGCGGCAGGCACGGCGTCGGTGCGGGCCCGACGAGCCCGGAGCAGGGAACGAGTCCGACGAAACCTCTCCCCTTGACCGCTCGCGCGCCGCTACGGTGGTGGACGTAGTCGCAGTGCCTCGCTTGTCACCGCCTTCCTTGCACGACCAGGCGGACTCCGACGACGAGACCGTGATCACCGGTCCCGGCACCGCCGGGGTCGTCCCGCTGCAAGGAAGTGAACGGCCGCATGGCAACTGGCACCGTGAAGTGGTTCAACGCCGAGAAGGGGTTCGGCTTCATCGCCCCCGACGACGGTGGACCGGACGTCTTCGCCCACTACTCCGCCATCCAGTCGAGCGGTTTCCGCTCGCTCGAGGAGAACCAGAAGGTCGAGTTCGAGGTGACGCAGGGCCAGAAGGGCCCGCAGGCCTCGAACATCACGCCTCTCTGACGCGCGTACGAGCGGCGGGTCCCCACGTGGGGCCCGCCGTTCGTCGTTCCCGCGCTCAACCTGCGGCCCGCACGTGCCGACCAGAACGGCAGACGCCGCAGTGGAGGCGTCCGACGATGAGGACGCCATGACGACGACCCAGCCCGGCTGGTACCCCGACCCGCAGAACCCCGCGACGATGCGCTGGTTCGACGGCACACAGTGGACCGCGCACGTGGCGAGCGCCGCGACTCTCGACCCGCGCACCGTGCAGCGCTCGTCGTGGTCGACCACCAAGATCGTCGTGACGGTCGTGGCCGTCGTCGTCGGCGTGCTCGTCGTGCTCGGGGTGCTGGCGGCGATCGCCATCCCCGTGTTCCTGAACCAGGCGAACACCGAGGGCTTCCGCACCAGCGTGGAGGGAGCGACGTGCGAGCAGGTGGTCGCCGAGGCCGTGGAGCTCTCGCACCGCGACCTGCCCGACGGCTACGTCGCGCTCGCGAGCGTCACCGACGCGCACGCGGTGACCGACGACCGCGGCACTGTGCAGCGTCCGGCGACGGGCGAGCTCGCGCACGTCCTGACGTGCGAGGGCACCGGGCAGTGGGAGGACGGCACCTCGAGCGCCATCCGGCTCTCGTTGTCGGTCGACTCGGCCGGGCGGCACACGATCGCGGACACCACGGACACCAGCCCGACGACGTGACGCCGCACGCAGGACGGACGGCGACGTCACCCGAAGGGGGCGGCGAACGTCGGGAGAACGGCGGCTCGCCCTCTAGAGTGTCACCGTGATCTTCAAGGCGGTGGGCGAGGGCAGGCCCTACCCGGACCACGGGCTCGAGACGGCGAAGCAGTGGGCCGAGGTCCCGCCGCGCCAGGTGCGGCTCGACGACCTCGTGACCACGAAGCGCACCCTCGACCTCGACGCGCTGCTCTCCGAGGACTCGACGTTCTACGGCGACTTGTTCGCGCACGTGGTGCAGTTCAAGGGCGTCATGTACCTCGAGGACGGCCTGCACCGCGCCGTCCGCGCCGCGCTGCAGCAGCGTCCCGTGCTGCACGCCCGGGTGCTGGTGATCGAGTGAGCGACGCGGATCGCGCGCGGGCGCTGCGACGCCGGCACATGCGCGAGCGCCAGGCGGTCGTGTTCGGGGTGCTGCTCGCGGCGCTGGCCGTCGTCGGGCTGGGTGCGGCCGCGATCTACACGGGCAGCCTGACCCTGCCGTTCGTCGAGGAGGAGTTCGCCGCGAAGCCCTCCCCGACCCCCACGTTCCGCGCGTTCCCGTGCCCGCCCGAGGGTGCGCTGCCCGTCGCGTACGGCGACATCACGCTCAACGTGTACAACTCGACGTCGACCGGCGGCCTCGCCGCGACGACCATGAAGGCGTTCACGGACCGCGGCTTCAAGGCCGGCGAGACCGGGAACCAGCCGGCGTTCACCGGCACCGCGCAGATCGCGTTCGGCGTCTCGGGCGTCGCCGCCGCCTACACGGTCGCCGCGCACGTCACGGACCCCGTGCTCGTGCTCGACGGCCGCAAGGGCCCCGAGGTCGACATCACGCTCGGCTCGACCTTCACCACGCCGATCCCGGCCGACCAGGTGGTCCTCGACCCGGAGACCCCGCTCGTCGCCCCGAAGGGCTGCAAGCCGCTGCCGGCGCCCACGGCCGCGCCGACGGCCGCAGCGACCGAGGGCTGACCGCCCGCGCAGCGCACCTGCACGAACGACGCGGGCCGGCCCCCATCGGGGAGCCGGCCCGCGTGCTTCGTCGTGCGAGTTCGTCGTCGTGCGAGGTCAGCGCGCCGCCGCGTCCTCGACCACGTGCTCGTCACCACCGGGCGCGGACGCCGGCGAGGCGGGCTCGTACGACGTGCCCCGCCACCGGGCCAGCACGCGCATCAGGTGGTAGACGCCGATCGCGCTGACCGTGCCGAGCGCGATGCCCGTGAACGTCAGCTCGCCCCAGTGCCACGTGAAGTCCGCGATCCCGACGACGAGCGCGACCGCCGCGGGCGTGAGGTTCACCGGGTCGGAGAAGTCGACCTTGTTCTGGATCCAGATGCGCGCGCCGAGCAGGCCGATCATGCCGTAGAGCAGCGTGGCGGCACCGCCGATCACGCCGGGTGGGACGCTCGCGACGGCCGCGCCGAACTTGGGCGACATCGCCAGCACCAGCGCGGTCGAGCCCGCGACCCAGTACGCCGCCGTCGAGTAGACGCGCGTCGCGGCCATGACTCCGATGTTCTCGGCGTACGTCGTCGTGCCGGACCCGCCGCCGAGGCCGGCGAGCGTGGTCGCGACACCGTCCGCGAACAGCGCGCGGCCCGTCACCGGGTCGAGGTCGCGTCCCGTCATCGCGGTGACGGACTTCAGGTGGCCGATGTTCTCGGCGATCAGGACGAACACGACGGGCAGGAACAGCGCGAGCGTGCCGGCCTCGAAGCGCGGGGTGACGAACGTGGGCAGCCCGACGAGCGGCGCGTCCCCGATGACGTCGAAGTTCACCTCGCCGCGAATCACGGCGACGACGTAGCCGATCACCACGCCGACGAGGATCGAGAGGCGGCCGAGGATCCCGCGGAACAGCACGGTGCACAGGATGATCGCGCCCAGCGTGCACAGCGCCGTCACGGGCGCGGCGCGGAACCCGCTGGTCTCGTTGACGCCCCACGCCGCTGGCGCGAGGTTGAAGCCGATCAGCGCGACGATCGTGCCGGTCACCACCGGCGGCATCGTCACCTCGATCCAGCGCGTCCCGACGACGTGCACGACCAGGCCGACGAGGGCGAGGGCGACACCGGTGACGAGGATCCCCCCGACCGCGACCGACTGTCCGCCGCTGGCCGTGGCAGCACCGATCGGAGCGATGAAGGCGAAGCTCGAGCCGAGGTAGCTCGGTACCCGGTTGCGGGTGATGAGCAGGAAGCCCAGGGTGCCGATCGCCGAGAAGAACAGCGTCGTCTGGGGCGAGAAACCCGTGATGAGCGGCACCAGGAACGTCGCGCCGAACATCGCGACGACGTGCTGCATGCCGATGCCGATGGTCCGCGGCCACGACAGCCGCTCGTCGGGGGCGACGACCGTGCCCGGTGAGATCGTCTTGCCGTCGCCGTGCACCGACCACCCGAACCAGCGTCCCTGCTGGGGCTCGACCTCAACCGCCACGTCAGTCCTCCTCCTCGTCCGGCTCGTCGTCCGGCGCGCTGCGTGCACGAGCGGTCGACGACCGTCCCGTCCCCCGTGACGGAGGGTAGTGGTCCGCGCTCGACGCGCAGCGAGAACGTCCGCATGACATGGTCGTGCGGTAACGTCCGCTGCGACTCGGGAGGCCGAGATGTCCGAGAACGACCAGCCCGTCACCCCGCCCTGGCCGGACCGCGTGGTTCCCGGCGGAGCGCCGGACCCGGTGGCAGCGACCGCACCGGTCGCGCCGCCGCCGCCCGACGCGCCGGACCAGGGGGACCCGGACGCGCTGCTGCAGGAGGAGCGACCGATCGTCCTGCCGCCGGCCGGTCCGCAGACCGGCGTCGTCACCCCGCCGCTCCAGTAGTCCGCCCGACCACCGCCTCGTCCCGCACGGGGCCCGCCAGCACGGAGGCCCCGCTGCACCGCCTGCGCCGCTCGACCCTGGCCGTCTGGGTCGCGTTCCTGCTGGTCCACGCCTGGCTGCTGGTGCTGGGCGTGTTCCTGCGACCCGCGCAGACGTTCTGGGACGTCGACCTGTACCGCTGGTGGATGTGGCAGGGCCTGAACGACGGCACGTGGCCCGTGCTCGACGGGCCGTGGGTCTACCCGGTCGGTGCGCTCGTCCCGATGCTGACCGCCGCGACCGGCGGAACGGACAGCACCACGGGGTACGCGCTGGCGTGGAGCCTGTGGGTCACGGCGTTCAACGCCGTGGGGCTGGTGGCGCTGCTGCACGCGCCGCGCGTGGTCGGCCACCGGCACATCGAGCGCACCACGGCGGGGGCGTGGTGGTGGGTGGGGTTCACCGCGCTGCTCGGGCCTGTCGCGATGGGGCGGCTCGACGCGGTCGTCGCGCCACTGGTGGTCGGGGCGCTCGTCGTCGCGCTACGACGCCCGCGGATGGCCGCCGCGCTCCTGACGGCCGGGGCGTGGGTCAAGGCCGCGCCCGGCGCGCTGCTGCTCGCGCTCGTCGTCGTCGTGCGCCGCCCCTGGCGCGAGGTGATGCTGCCCGCCGCGCTCGTGTGCGCGGGCGTCGTCGCGCTCGTCGTCCTCGGCGGCGGCCGGGAGCACCTGCTGTCGTTCCTCACCGAGCAGGGTGAGCGCGGGCTGCAGGCCGAGTCCGTGGGTGCGACCCCGTGGCTGCTGGCGAGCCTCGTCGACCCCGAGGTGGGCGTCGAGCTCAATGCCGAGCTCATCACGTGGGAGGTGCACGGCCCGGGCGCGCAGGGCGCGGCGGACGCGCTCGGCGTGCTGTTCCTCGTCGGCATCGCCGCCGCGGGGGTGTTCCTGTGGTGGTGCGCCCGCCGACTCGGGCCGCGCCTGTGGTCCGACGAGACCGCGCGCGCCCAGCTGCTGGTGCGCGGCGCGCTGCTGATCGCGACGCTGCTGATCGTCCTGAACAAGGTCGGGTCGCCGCAGTTCATCGGGTGGATCGCGCCGCCGGTGGCGGTCGCGCTCGCGCTGCGCCTGCCCGGGTGGCGGTCGACCGCGTGGTTCGTCGCCGCGATCGCGGGGGCGACGCAGCTCATCTTCCCGTGGGGATACCCGCAGATCACGACGGGCGGCGTGGGCATGACGCTCGTGCTCGCGGCGCGCAACGTCGCGCTCGTCGTGCTGGCCGCGACCGTCGTGCTCGACCTGCTGCGCGAGACGCACGCGCCCCGCGTGAGCTCGGGCGACCCGGACGACGACCCGGCCGCGGCCTCGCACGTCGCGGCCGACGAGGACGCGCTGGTGCCCGGACCGACGCCCGAGCACCAGCGCGACGTTCAGCCGAGCTGAGGCGCGACCTCGCTCGCGACGAGCTCGAGGTGGTCCAGGTCGGCCAGGTCGAGCACCTGCAGGTAGGCGCGGCTCGCGCCCTGCTCGCGCAACCAGCCGAGCCGCTCGACGACCTCGTCCGGCGTGCCGGCGAGCCCGTGGGCGCGCAGCTCGTCGGGCTCTCGGCCGATCGCCTCGGCACGCTGCCGGAACTGCGCCTCGTCCTTGCCGACGCACAGCACGAGCGCTGCGGAGAGCACCAGATCGTCGGCGGGGCGGTCGATCGCCGCGCACGCCGCGCGGGCGCGCGCGAACTTCTCCGCGACCGTGTCGAGCTCGGGGAACGAGAGGTTGAACTCGCTCGCGAACCTCGCCGCGAGCGCGGGCGTGCGCACCGGGCCGTTACCGCCGACGATCACGGGCACACCCGGGCGGCCGTGGACCTGCTGCACGGGCTTCGGCAGCGCCGGTGAGTCCTCGAGCGTGTAGTGCTCGCCCGCGAAGCCGTACTTCTCCCCGACCGGCGTGCCCCACAGCCCGGTGACGATCTCGAGCTGCTCCTCGAGCAGACCGAACCGCTTGGCGGGGAACGGGATGCCGTACGCGCGGTGCTCCGCCTCGAACCATCCGGTGCCCAGCCCGAGCTCGACGCGCCCGCCCGACATCTGGTCGACCTGCGCCACCTGGATCGCCAGGATCCCCGGGTAGCGGTAGGTGACCGACGACACGAGCGTGCCGAGCCGGATCCGGCTCGTCTCCCGCGCCAGGCCGGCGAGCGTGGTCCACGCGTCCGTCGGTCCCGGCAGGCCCTCGGTGCCCATGCCCAGGTAGTGGTCGGAGCGGAAGAAGGCGTCGAAACCCAGGTCCTCGGTCGCGCGCGCGACGCGCAGCAGGTCGTCGTAGGTGGCCCCCTGCTGAGGCTCGGTAAACACTCGCAGTTCCATACCCGCATTCTGCCTGCCCGCCCACGCCAGCCCGGAAGCCGCCCGCGGTCCTCCGGGTGGGCGATGGTCGGTGTCGGCGCGCGGCCCTACGCTCACGACGACGACGACAGGGGGATCGATGCACGTCACCGACCGATGGCGGGCGTCCGGCGCCGCGCTCGTGCTGCTCGCGCTGGCTGCCGGGTGCTCGTCCGCGACGCCGGAACCGACACCGACCACGTCCGGCAGCGGGTTCGTCGACGCGTCGGAGCACCAGTTCTACCTGGCGGGCGTCGACGGGATCGTCGACTACGCGGAACCGGACGTGACGGGCACGATCGCGGCGTCCCCCGGCGGCGGGGCGTTCGTCCACACGAGCGTCTCGAACGGCCGCGTCCCGTACACGTGGGCCGTGCACGACGACGAGCCGGCGGTGCTCGGCGACGCGTGGGAGGACGTGGGCGAGGTCGTCGTCGAGGTGGTGGACGAGCTCCACGTCCTCGGTTGGGGCGGGGGCTCGTGGGACGAGATGGACCTGGCGTTCGAGGGCCCCGGGCGGTACGTCGTGCGGTGCTCGGCGAGCGGGCGCGACCTGGACTGGGACATCGCCGCGGACCCGGTGCGCGAGCGGTACCACTTCGACGTCTGGCCCGCCCCGCAGGGCGCACAGGACCGCCTGATCCGCGCGGGCAGCTCACTGGCGCGCTCGACGATCGAGAACTGACGCGCCCCGCCCGCGAGGTCAGGGGCGCTGTTGGCAGGTGGGGCAGCGGTAGAGCTTGCGGGAGGCCATGTCCTCGACCGTGATCGGGGTGCCGCAGACGTAGCAGGGCTCGCCTGCGCGGCCGTAGACCCAGTGGCGCAGGGCCTTGTCCGTGAGGGCGGCGCGGCGCTCGTCGGGGGTCAGGTCCTCCCGGGTGATCATCACGCCGGTCGCGATGCCGTCGGGCAGCAGGCGGGCCCAGTCCTGCCAGAGCGCGAGCGCGACGGCCGGCGGGACCTGCTTGCCCGGGGTCCACGGGTCGAGCCGCGCGCGGAACAGCAGCTCGGCGCGGTAGATGTTGCCGATCCCCGCGACCACCGACTGGTCCATGAGCAGCTGCCCGACGGCGACGCCCCGCGCGCGCAGGCGGCGCACCATCTCGGCACCCGCGGCAGCCAGGTCGCTCTCCGTGGCCGGGTCCGGTCCGAGCCGTGCGACGACCGCCGCGGCCGCCTCCGGGTCGAGCACCTCGCACGCCGACGGTCCGCGCAGGTCCGCCACGGTCTCGTCGGTCGCGAGGCGCACGCGCACCTGGCCGACGGGCTCGGGCGGGAACGCGTCGCCGTGCGGCACACCCGCGACGAGGCCGCCCTCGTCGGCGGGCGACTCACGCTCGTCCTCCCCCATGCGGACCGCTCGCCGCAGCCGCGGCGCACCCAGCGACCCCCACGCGGCCTCGCCCGCCACGATCGGGGACAGCCGCCCGTAGAAGTCCCACGCGCCGTACAGGCCGAGGTGCACGCGCAGCACGTCGCCGCCTGCGAACTCGAGGAACAGGTGCTTGCCCACGGCCGACGAGCGCTCGAGCACCTGGCCGTCGAGCCGTGCGGCGCCGGCGGCGAACCGCCCTTGCGGCGAGCTCACCCGCAGGGCGCGGCCGACGAGGTCGGCGTCGAGCTGGCGGGCGATGCGGTGGACCGTATGACCTTCGGGCACACCCGCAGGCTATCGGCGGCGTGGTCGGCCGACGGGTCAGGCGGCCGGGTTGCTGCCGAGGCGGCCAGCCATCGCCTTGGCCAGCACCGGACGTGCGGCGCGGACCTCGGCCATCGACTGCGCGCGCTCGAGCACGTCGGTGATCTCCGGGCCGATCAGCTCGTGCCGGTCGAGCAGCGCGTCGCGCAGCGCCTCGACCAGGTGCCGGTTGCGGGACAGCAGGCGCCGAACGGTCGACCGGGCCTCGTCGAGCACACCCTCGAGCTGCTCGCGTGACGCCGGGTCGGCGAGCACCGCGGACACCAGGTCCCGGTCGACCGCGAGGAACGAGACGAGCGAGCCCGTCATGCCCGCGGCCCCGACCATCTGCGCGGCGGTCCTGGTCGCGGCGGCGAGGTCGCTCGCGGGACCGGTCGAGGTGTGCCCGTAGAACAGCTCCTCGGCCACCCATCCGCCCATGGCGATCTGCACGAGCGCCTGCAGGTCGTACTGCGAGTGCGTCCAGACCTCCTCGCAGTCGGTGTGCGCGAGCAGGCCGAGCGCCTCGCCGCGGCGGATGATCGTCAGCACCTCGAGCGTGCGGTTCGGCGCGACGAGCCACGCGACGGTCGCGTGCCCGGCCTCGTGCGTCGCGATCAGCTGCTGCTCGGCCTCGGTGTAGCGCACGGGCTGGCCGATCCCGACCATCTCGGTGATGCGCGCCTGCTCGACGTCGTGGAACGACATGGTGGTCGAGCCGCGGCGCAGCGCGTTGACGAGCGCCTCGTCGAGCAGGTGCTCGACCATGACCGGCGTCCACCCGTTGGTCGCCGCCGCGATGCGGTCGCGCAGCGCGGGGTCGTCGAGCGAGACCTCGTGCGAGCGTCGGGCCAGGAAGTGGTCGACGAGCGCCCGACGACCGTGCGCGTCGGGCGTGGAGAACGTCAGGTGCCGGTCGAACCGGCCCGGGCGCAGGAGCGCGGGGTCGAGCGAGTCCGCGCGGTTGGTCGCGGCGATCAGCAGGATCGGCGCGCGTCCCGGGCGGCGCTGCTTGAGCTGCTTGTGGCCCGGCAGCAACAGGTTCACGGCCGCGATCATGCGGTTGACGAGCTTGTCGGTGCCCGTCGGCTCGTCGAACGACTGCATCTGCACGAGCAGCTCGTTCACGACCCCGCCGGTGCCCTCCGAGACGACCGCGTTCGTCGTCGTCCCGCCGAGTCCCGGCAGCAACCCGGAGGAGGCCGAGACGCACGACGACGAGGCGGACGGGATCCCGGACGGGACCGCACCGAGCATCCCGCCGCGGCGCAGCGCGATCGCATCGATCTCCTCGATGAACCCGATCGCGCCACCCTCGCGCCGGGCGGTGTTGCGCAGCGCCCGGAAGTACGCGCGGATCTTGCGGGCCGTCGCGCCGTAGTACATCGACTGGAACGACGTGGCCGAGACGAACAGGAACGGCACGCCCGCCTCGGCGGCCATCGCCTTGGCGGTCATGGTCTTGCCGGTCCCGGGCAGGCCCTCGAACAGCAGGCCGCGGCGCGGGGTGCCGCCCATCTGGTCGGCGAACCGCCGGTGCGTCTGGAACAGGTCGATCGAGCGGCGCACGTCCTCCTTCACGGGGTCGATGCCGATCACGTCGTCGAGCCGCACGTCCACCTGCTCGGGGCGGTAGACGAGGTGCGGCGAGCGAGACGTCCCGACCGTCGTCAGCACGACGAGCAGGAGCATCGCGACGAAGAACACGACGATCGTCACGAGGAACGGGTCCATCGTCGGCAGCTGCGGCAACGGCGACCGGTTGAGGAATGCGGCCACGATGACCCACGCCTCCACGAGCAGGACGAGCGCGGCGAGCCGGTAGACGCGGCGACGGCGCATCCGCTCGCGCTCGACCGCGATGTCGTGCGCACCCTGCCGGATCGGCGACCTCAGCTCCTCGGCCACGTCGGTCTCCTCGTCGTCGATCGCCGGACGCACGCACCGGCGGGCACGCGCGTACCGCGGCGCCACGGCACCACGTCCGCCCATCGTCCGGCCGGGTGAACACCACCGCAAGATCGGACATTTCGGACCACCCGAACGGCGTAGTGCCCTCGTCCCTCCGGGTCCGCCGCCCGCCCGCCGAGGGCGGTCCGCCACCCGCGCCGCGGACGCGACCGGGTGCACGGCCGCGTCCTGCGGCACCATGAGATCGGGACGACCCGGACGACGAGGGAGGCTGCGTGGGTGCCACCGCACGGCCCCGACGGGCGCACGCATCAGCGGCTGCCCTGCTCGTCGCCGCGCTCGGCGGGTGCTCCTCGTCCGGCCCGGTCGACGCCCACGCGCCTGCGCCCGCGGTCGTCGTGCACGAGGACGTCACGGTCGCGAAGGCCGCCGTCCCGTCCCCCGAGCCGCTCCCCGACCTGACGACGCTCACCGTCATCGACCCGGTGCACGTCGTGCCCGGTCTGCTCGCCCTCGACGGCCTCACCCAGCTCGAGAACGACGACGCGACGCTCGGCCGCTGGCGCACGGCGTCGGTCGTGCGCGACACCGCCGCGTACGACGCGCCCCACGGCCGGCCGGTCGGCGTGCTGCCGGCACGGACGCTCGGGATCGCCACGACCGTCCCCGTGGTCGACGCGCGCGACGGCTGGCTGCGCGTCATGGTCGCCGCGCGCGGCGCGCTGCCGAGCCAGGACGCGACGCGCGTCAACGAGCGCACGGCGTGGGTCCGGGCGGCCGACACCACGCCCGGCGGCACCGACTGGCGTGTCACCGTCGACACGTCCGCGCAGACCGTGACGATCGACGACGGGCAGGACGTCACGACGCACCCCGTGCTCGCCACCGGGTCGCCGTCGCGACCCACGCCGCCTGGGCCGCAGTTCGTCGTCGGGGCGTTCTGGGACCAGCCGGGCATGACGACACCGCGCGTGATCCTGCTGTCCACGCAGAGCGAGACCATGGACGACTACGACACGCGCACCGGCACGTCCGCGACGGCCTTCCACACGACGACGCTGCGCTCGCGCGGCGAGGTGTCGAACGGCTGCATCCGCCTGTCCGACGAGGTCGCCGACCTGCTCTGGAAGCGCGTCCCGGCCGGCACGCTCGTCGTCATCACCTGAGGTCGCCTGGACCTGAGGCATCGTCAGACCGCGCGTCGGCGGGTCCGGTCGCGGGGTGGCCGGACCCGCCGTCCGGTCAGCCGATCGCGGTCTCGATCGCGGCGCGCAGCGCGCCAGGCACGGTGAAGTCGCCCTCCCAGCGCTCGCCGTCGATGAGCACGGTCGGTGTGACGGCCTTGCCCTGGGCGTTCAGCGGGATCAGCGCGGGCGTCGCCGCGGCCCACCCGGCGAAGCGCCGACCCGTCGAGGTGCTCGTCGTGAAGGTCGCGGTCACGTCCGCCGGCACGCCCGCGGACTCGGCGAGAGACGCGAGGGTGTCGTCGTCGAGGCCCTCCGAGCCCTCCTGGGGCTGCGTGCCCTCGGCGAACAGCGACGCCAGGAACGCCGGGAACGCCGCGGGCGCGCGGTCCGCGACCACGCCGAGCGCGTTGACCGCGCGCGTCGAGTAGACCGTCCCGCGGGAGAGCTCGTCGAGGACCGCGACCGGGTGGTAGACGACCGTGACGCCCTGCTGCGCGACGAGCTCGGCCAGGTCGTCGCCGTTGACCTGCTCGAGCACGCCGCACCACGGGCACATCGGGTCGAGGTAGACGTCGACGGTGACCCCGTCGCCGACCGACCCGACACCCGCCGCACTGACCGGGAGCCCGCCGGTCTGCGGGTCGGCCGTCGCGGGAAGGGTGACGTCCGCGAGCGCGGGCGACTGGGTCGGGTACAGGACGTCGGCGGCGACCACCCGGCCTTCCTGAGCACGCAGGACGGCGGAGACGAGCGCGGCGACGAGCCCGAGGACCGCGACGACGACGACGAGCGCGACGACGACGAGGCGCGTGCGCCGGGCCGCGCGCTGCTGACGCTCCCGCGCCTCGCGCGCCTGCTGGCGCGCGAGCTCGCGACGCTGGTCGCGGGTGGGGTGAGGGGACTTCTGGGACGTGGGCTGCGGGGACTGTGGTGCGGGCATGACGAGGACTCCTTGGTCGGACGTACAGGGGACGGGCGGCGGTTCAGACGAACCGCGGCGGTCCCCGGTGCGACCAGGTGGAGGAGTGCCCGACGGCGGAGCGCAACGGTCCCCGAGAGGCACGGGCGGCCCCGGCATGGGCGACGACGAGCGTGCCCACAGGCTGCAGCTCGAGACCCCCGACGAGCCGGCGCACGAGCGCGACGAGCGGCGCCGCGAGCCCAGCTGCGTGCAGGCTCACCAGCAGCTCGCGCAGGAGCAGCAGCGGCAGCAACGCGGCAGCAGCCAGGACCGCGGACCGCGTCAGCGCGTCCGGGCCGGCCTCGCCCTGCACGCACCCGACCGCGCGCGCGACCGACGTCACGTGCAGCGTCAGTCGGTCCAGGGCGTCCGGCGGCAGGCACAGCTGGGCGAACGCGCGCAGCCGGCCCAGCGCGCCCACCCACACCAGGGTCAGGCTCGCCAGGAGGAGGAGGCGCACACCCCTGGGCATCGGCGCGAGCATAGCCCCGCCCGCTCTCCACCCGACGGGCACCGGCGCTCCGTCCGGTTCGCCCGCGTTTGCCGGATCGTCGTCCGGTGCTCCAGCGCACGACACCCGCGCGGCGGCTGCGCGCCACCCGACGTCGGTGGAGTGGTGCCACCCGCGCGCATCGGGCGGCGGGGCACCACATCGAGGAGCACCCTGATGAGGACACGCATGCTGCGCCCCGCGGCCGTCGCGACGATCGCGCTGGCGCTGACCGCCGGCGCCGCGACGGGCTGGGCGGCCACGGGCAGCCTGACCGGCAACGGCGACGCCCGCCGCATCGCCGGCGACCAGACGCACCAGCTGCGCAAGCAGCTCGTCGGCGGGCACGCCCGCAACGTCATCCTGCTGATCGGCGACGGGATGGGCGACTCGGAGATCACCGTCGCCCGCAACTACGCGCTGGGCGCGGCGGGCCGGTTCGCGGGCCTCGACGCGCTCCCCGTGACCGGTCAGTACACGACGTACGCGCTCGACAAGGCCGACGGCAAGCCGGACTACGTGACGGACTCGGCGGCGTCGGGCACGGCGTGGGCGACGGGCACCAAGTCGTACAACGGCGCGGTCTCCGTCGACGTCACGGGCAAGCCGCAGCGCACGATCCTCGAGCTCGCGCGGGCCAACGGCCTGCGCACGGGCAACGTCTCGACCGCGGAGATCCAGGACGCGACGCCCGCGGTCCTCGCCTCGCACGTGACGAGCCGGTCCTGCTACGGCCCGGTCGCGACGACGAAGACCTGCCCGACGAACGCGCTCGAGAACGGCGGTCTCGGCTCCATCTCCGAGCAGATCCTGGCGACCCGCGCGGACGTCACGCTCGGCGGCGGCGCGAAGTCGTTCGGCGAGACGGCCGTCGCCGGTCCGTGGGCGGGCAAGACGCTGCTGCAGCAGGCCACCGAGCGTGGCTACCAGGTGGTGACCGACGAGGCGGGTCTCGCCCAGGTCCGCACCGCCGACCAGAAGCGACCCGTGCTCGGGCTGTTCGGCGCGGGCAACCTGCCGGTGCGCTGGAACGGCCCGCTCGCCACGCACACCGGCGGCGGCGAGCCCGCGGTGCGCTGCACGCCGAACCCGGCGTACGGCTCCGCGCCGACGCTCGCCGAGCTGACGACGAAGGCGATCGACCTGCTCGACCAGCCCCGCGCGCGCAAGGGCTTCTTCCTGCAGGTCGAGGGCGCGAGCATCGACAAGCAGGACCACGCCGCGAACCCGTGCGGGCAGATCGGTGAGACGGTCGACCTCGACGAGGCCACGCAGGTCGCGCTCGCGTACGCCAAGAAGCACCGCGACACGCTCGTCGTCGTGACGGCGGACCACGCGCACTCGAGCCAGATCGTGGCAGCCGGTTCCACCACGCCCGGGCTGACGCGCACGCTCGTCACCGCCGACGGCAAGAACATGACCGTCGCGTACGGGACGGCCGAGGAGGGCGGCTCGCAGCAGCACACCGGCAGCCAGGTGCGGGTGGCGGCCTACGGACCGTGGGCGGCGAGCGTCGCGGGGCTGACGGACCAGACCGACCTGTTCTTCACGATGCGCGACGCCCTGCGACTCGACCCGAGGGCCCGCACCCGCTGACGTCGGGACGGGCAGCACGCGACCGCCCGCCGCTGGGAGGGGGCCCAGCGGCGGGCGGTCGGCTCCGGGCGCATCAGCGGATGCGCACCCCCGGCGACGTGCGGGTCGCCGTCGTGTATCCCTTCTTCGTGCCGGTGACGCTGACCGTGATCCGGTCGCCCCGGTCGGCCGCTCGTACCTTGTAGCTCTGGCCGGTGGCGCCCTTGATCGCGACTCCGTCGACCTTCCACTGGTAGGTCAGCCGGGTCCCCGCCGTCCACGTGCCCGGCAGGGCCCGCAGCGTCCGCCCCACGGCCGGAGTTCCGGTGATCCGTGGCGTCGACGACTGCAGCCGCCAGGTGCGCGCGGCCGAGACGACCGACGCCGTGACGTACCCGGGGCGGCTGCCGGTCACGCGGACCGTGAGCTTCTTGCCCGCGAGCGCCTTCGACAGCCGCAGCGTCGACTTCGTCGCCCCGCTGATCGGCTTGCCGTCGGCGTACCAGCGGTACGTGAGCGTCGCGACGGGCTTCCACGTGCCCGTCCGCGCGGTCACGGTCTTCCCGACCGCCACGGTCCCGGCGATGGTCGGCCTCGGCGCGACGAACGTCGCCTTGACCACCACCGCGGTCTGGCCCGAGAGCAGCGAACGCGAGAGGAGACCGTCCCCGGACCCGGTCACGCGCACCGCCAGACGCTTGCCGACGTGCGCCGGGGCGACGACGAGCGTGCGCGCCGTGGCGCCCGCGACGGCCTTGCCGCTCGCGTACCACTGGTAGCTCAGGCGCACGCCCGGCGGGCCCCAGCCGGCCGCGGTGGCTGTCAGCCGCTGGTCCACGCGCGCCTGACCCGCGACCGTCACGGTGCCGGGCTCGACCTCGCGCGGGTCGGGCGTGCAGTCGGGCGTCGTCGCGGTGAGCAGGTACTCGACCACCTGTGCCTCGCCGGCGAACGCGTACCCGGTGGCGGGGCGCGCCTCGACGCGCACGGTGGCGCCCGCGGCGATCGGGATCGCACCGCTCACCGTCTGGCCGTCGACCGTGTAGACGACGCCTGGCACCGACGGCACGGCGATCGAGCCGTCGACGACCTCACCCTCGACGCACCGCGGTGCGGTCAGCACCGGAGCGGCGGGCGTCACGACCACGGGCGCCACAGGCGCGAGCTCGGTCGTGCGCGTCTGCTCCTGGTGACCGGCGAGGTCCTGCGAGCGCACGTGCACGTACACGGTGGCGTCCTGGTCGAGCGAAACGCCGAACGGCTCCTCGTACGTGGCCCACATGACGTTCTCGCTCGACTCCGGGTCGGCGCTCGGCCCGTAGGAGAACAGGGTCCGGGCGAGGCCCGAGCCGGGCTCGGGGTCCGTCGGCGTGAGCGTGAACGTCGCGGACGTCGCGCCGAGCGCGTGGGCGACCTCGGTGACGGGTGCCCGCGTGTCGACCTTGAGCGTGCGCGTCGCCTCGCCCGTGCGGTCCTCGCTGTCGGTGGCGCGCGCCGCGACCGCGACCGTGCCCTCCGCCTCGACCGTGACCGGCTCGGTGTACGGCTGCCAGTCGCCGGAGCCGATGCGGACCTCGACGGACTCGACGGGCGCACCGCCCTCGACCACGCGCACGCTCACCTGCGGGGACGCGGTGTACCAGCCCGACGAGGCGGGCGCGGAGTCGACGTCGACCGCGACGCCGGGGCCCTCGTCGTCGGACGCCGGGGCGACGACCCACACGGTGCACTCCACGCGCGGCGCGAAGCCGGACACCGCGCCCTCGACCGCGAACAGCGACTCGGCGTCGGCGTAGTCCGCCGGGTCGATCGCGTCCCAGGTCACGGGCGTCGTGGACGCCGCGCTGCCGTCCGCGTGCCACGCCGTCACGGTGCGCGCGCACACGGGTGCCACGCCTGGCGTGGTGACCGTGGTCGTGTGGTCGACCTCCTCGACCGGCGAGGCGAGGTCGGCGACGACATGGACGGTCGCGGCGAGCTCCGTGTCGCCCGCGGCGCCCGCGACGAGCGCCGTGCCGAGCTCGTCGACCGCGTCGGCCGGGACGGGGTCCCACGTCGCGTCGACGTAGGTCAGCGGGCCGTTCTCGGGCAGGACCCACACCTCGTCGGGCAGGGTCGGTGCCTGGCCGACGAGCGTGCGCACCGCGACGTCCTCGACCGCGATCGGGGCGTTCGGGTCCACGGGGACCTCGGGCTCGGTGCCGCCCGTGCCCCACACCTGCCACTCGGTGGACGCGACCGCGTAGTACGGGTCGGGGTCGCCGCGGACCTCCGCGTCGAGGACCAGGCGCAGCGCGGTCGTCGTGACCGGCGTGAACGTGACCTCGTTCGGACCGAGGATCGCGCCCGCGCCCGTCGCGATCGGGTACGTCGTGGTGCTCACGGGCTGGAACTGTCCCGAGGCGTCCCGGTACTCCAGGTGCCACGCGGTGGGGTTCTGCACGTTGCCGGCGCTCGCGACGTCGTTCCAGAACCACACCGCGGACCGGTCGACCGTGACCGGCCACTCCCAGTCGTACTGCGCCCAGTGCTGCGCGACGAAGTCGCTGTAGGTGCCCCACACCGAGCCGTGGCCGTCGGGCGTGAGCTCGGTGCCGTCGTTGAGCGCCGAGGCGCGGTTCCACCCGGGAACGAAGCTCACGGTGGGCGCGGCGATCAGCGCGACGTTGCTCGCGACCGTCTCGTCGGCGGCGGTGAGGGCCGCACCCGCCGGCACGGCGGCGGTGAGGGCCGCACCCGCCGGCACGGCAGCGGGTCCACGCTCGAGCGCCACCGATCGCGGCGCCGCACCCGCGGACGTCCCGACGAGCGCCCCGGTCCCGACGAGCGCGACGGCGGCGACCGCCGCGACCAGCCGGCTCAGACGCGCGCCCGAGCGCAGGTCGACGGCGCTCATCGGGCCACCGCCGGACGGTCGAAGGGTGCACGCGCGGCCGCGACCAGCACCTTCTGCCGGTCTCTCGCGCTCATCAACCGTTCCGCGACCCAGGCCCCGGACGTGGTCTGGACCCGCTCGAGGAACGCCTGCCTGTCGGCGAACGGCGCCCCGGCCCACACGTCGTCGAGGAACGACGTGCCGTCGGTGCGCGTGGGGTTGGCGGCGCCCGAGTCGACGCCCGCGAACGCGATCTTCTTCTCCGAGCGCTGCACGTACATGTGGTAGGCGACGTCCTGCCCGGAGAAGGCGGGCTCGAACTGCTGCCCGCCGATGGTCACGTAGCCGTACTCGTCGGCCCGGACGTCACGCGACAGCGACCCGTCGAGGCCCATGCGGTCGTACAGCGAGAGCTGCAGGTACTTGGTCGACGAGCTCAGCGCGGACAGCACCACGGGCCCGCGCTGCAGCGACTGGATGTCGGCGCGGTCGACGGTCGGCTCGGCGCGTAGCGGCAGCGCGATCGTCAGGGCGACCTCGTCGCCCGTGGCCCACGTGCGGTCGATCGACAGGTACGTGCCGGGCGTCGCGGTGCCGTCGGCCGTGCTGGCGACCGTCGTGCCGTTGACCTTCACGACGAAGGTCGTGGCCCACCCGGGCACTCGCAGCCGCAGGTCGAGCGCGCCCGACCCCTGCGCGATGCGGATCGTGACGTCCTCGTCGTTCGGGTAGCCGCCCTCCTGGACGATCCGCATGCCGCGCGCGGTCCAGCGCAGCTCGGAGGCGACGTAGAGGTTGACCCACAGCGCCGACTCGTCGGCCGCGTGGAACCAGATCGAGTCCTGGTACTTGACCGGGCTCTCCAGGCCCGTGCCGCCGCAGCACGTGCCGATGTTGCCGTTCCCGTACTCCTTCCGGGCACCGGGCCCGACCGGGTACATGTACAGGTTCTGCGGGCTCGTCGTCGACGACTGGTCGCGCTTGCCGCCCAGGATGTGGTTGAGCACGGTGCGCTCGTAGTAGTCCATGTAGGCCGCGTCCTGCTGCTCGAAGAACAACGTACGAGCGACCTTGAGCATGTTGTACGCCGCGCAGGACTCGGCGTTGCGCGGCCCGATGTCGCCCGCCACGGTGTCGGCCGGGCCCCACATCTCGCCCTCGCCCGTGCCGCCGTGCGCGTACATGCGCCCGGGCACGATCATCCCGAAGAAGTTCCGGGTCGCCGTGGTGTACGTCGCGTCGCCGGTCCAGGAGCCGAGCTTGGCGTAGCCGACGAACGTGGGGATGTGCATGTTCGCGTGCTTGCCGTTGAGCGTGTCCCGGTTCTCGGCACACGCGGTGACGAGCGAGCGCAGGTCGAACAGCCGCGAGGCGGCGAGGAAGTTCGCGCGGTCGGCGGCGGTGGACAGCGTGTAGAGGTCGACGAGCGAGTCGTTCATGCCGCCCGCCTCGCCGCCGATGTAGATGCCCCACATGCGCTCGAGCTGCTCGGCCGAGCACGCCGACAGGCGCGCGTACGTCCAGCGCCCGAGGCCCTCCGCGAGCTGCAGCGCGAGCGGGTTGCCCGTGTAGCGGTACGCGTCGATCAGGCCCGCGAGGATCTTGTGGCACGTGTACCAGGGCGCCCAGATCTCGCCGTAGGGCGCGTACGCCTCGAGCGCGCTGAACTGCCACTCGCCGTACGCCGCGAGGAACCCCGGGTGGGAGTACTTGCCCGTGGCGGCGAGCGCCGCGCGGCACTCCTCGAGACCGGTGACGAACTCGTCGACCTTGGCCAGGATCGCCTCGTCTCCCGTGGTCGCGTACGCCATCGCGAGCATCGACAGGTAGTGCCCGCCGTAGTGGCCGCGCAGCAGACCGCCTGCGCCGCGCGTGTTCTGGCCACGCACGTACTCGGCGGGGCCCCAGCGCTGCTCGTCGGGCGCGGGGCCGAGCTCCTCCCAGCCGCCGGGTGCGCTCGCGCCGTTCACCGACAGGCCGGCGTTGCGCCGGAACACGACGAGCAGGCGGTCGACGGGGTAGGCCTTCGCGAGCGCGATCATCTGCTGCTGCGCGCGGGTGAACACGCTCTGCCCGAGCGAGACGTCGCTCAGCGCGAACGGCCGCACGGTCCACGAGGCGGGGAACGCGCCCTGCGCCTCGCTCACCGCGGCCGCCCTGGCCGCGCGGGGCACGGCCAGGCCGGCGGGCGCAGGCGCGGCGGTCCGCGAGCCGGCCGCGGCGGCCGGTACGGCCCACGCGATCCCCGCGGCGGCGGTGGCGAACGCCCCCGCGCGCAGGAGCGTGCGGCGCCCCAGGGGGCGCTCGACCAGCGCGAGCAGGTCGCGTCCGGGGCTGTGGCCGCCGGTGGCCGGCGGGCTGCTGAGGTCAGGGTCGTGCTGGTCGTGCGCGTGCTGCATGGCGCCCTCTCCACGTGGTCGTCGTTGACCGTCCCGGTCGGGCGATGGCAGTCGGTCCGCCCGGGCTCCCGCCTGGTGTGCGTGTGGTGCGTGGCGGGACCCGGCCAGTCTGTCCCGGGCGCCACGGGTTCGCAATGGGTTTCGGTCTTTTCGGTCAGGCCCGCTCGCGCCCGGTCGGGCCCCTGCAGGACGGTCGACCTACGATCGACGAGGGCGAATGGCCCCGACCGCGACGAGGGAGTCCGCATGAGCGACCACACGACAGCGGACCGAGAGGCTCGCCTGCTCGCGAGCGTCCCGGACGGGCTGCTGATCGGCGGCCGGTGGCGTGCCGCATCCGACGGCGGGACGTTCGCGGTGCACGACCCGTCCGACGGCTCGGTGGTCGCGCACGTCGCGTCCGCGACGGTCGCCGACGGCACCGCGGCGCTGGACGCCGCAGCCGCGGCCTTCCCCGCGTGGTCCCGGACCCCCGCCCGCGAGCGCGCCGAGACCCTGCGGCGCGCGTTCGACCTGCTGACCGCACGCGCCGACGACGTCGCGCTGCTCATGACCGTCGAGATGGGCAAGCCGCTCGCGGAGTCCCGCGCCGAGGTCACCTACGGCGGGGAGTTCCTGCGCTGGTTCTCCGAGCAGGCCACACGCGTGCAGGGCCGCTACGGCCCGAACCCCGAGGGCACGGGCCGGATGATCGTCAGCCAGCACCCCGTGGGCCCGTGCTTCCTCATCACGCCCTGGAACTTCCCGCTCGCGATGGCCACGCGCAAGATCGCCCCCGCGCTCGCGGCCGGGTGCACGGTCGTCGTGAAGCCCGCGTCCCTGACCCCGCTGACGACCCTGTTCGTCGCGCAGCTCCTGCAGGAGGCGGGCGTCCCGGACGGCGTCGTCAACGTGATCACGACGAAGGCCACGGGGCCGGTCTCCGAGGCGATCATCCGTGACCCGCGCCTGCGCAAGCTGTCCTTCACCGGGTCCACGCCGGTGGGCCGGAGCCTGCTCGAGCTCGCGGCGGGCGGCGTGCTGCGCACGTCGATGGAGCTCGGCGGGAACGCGCCGTTCGTCGTGTTCGACGACGCGGACCTGGACGCCGCGGTCGACGGCGCGCTCGCCGCGAAGTTCCGCAACATCGGCCAGGCCTGCACCGCCGCGAACCGGTTCCTGGTGCACCGCTCGGTGGCCGACGAGTTCGCGCGGCGCGTCACCGAGCGCGTCTCGTCGTTCCGCACGGGACGGGGGACGCAGGACGGCGTGACGATCGGGCCGCTGATCGACGAGGACGCGGTCGCCAAGGCCGACGAGCTCGTCACCGACGCCGTGCACCGCGGCGCGACGGTGCGCACGGGCGGCTCGCCGCTCGACCGCCCCGGGACGTTCTACGCCGCGACCGTCCTGTCCGACGTCCCTGCTGACTCCCGCCTGATGCGCGAGGAGATCTTCGGGCCCGTCCTGGCGATCGTCCCGTTCGACGACGAGGACGAGGCCGTGCGGCTCGCGAACGACACCGAGTACGGCCTGGTCTCCTACGTCTACACGCAGAGCCTGGCGCGCGGGCAGCGCATGATCGAGCGGCTCGAGACCGGGATGATGGGGCTCAACGTCGGTGTCGTCTCGAACGCCGCGGCGCCGTTCGGCGGGTGGAAGCAGTCGGGGCTCGGCCGCGAGGGTGGCGCCGAGGGGATCGCCGAGTACCTCGAGACGAAGTACACGCTCACCGCCGACCCGTTCGCGTAGGCGACCGTTCGTGTGCGCGCGGCGGTGACCAGCCGCCGACGCGTCGGTGAACACTGCGCCCACGGTCCCGTTCGCCCGGTTCCTCCCCCGCGCGATGCGGCACGATCACCGGGTGTCGAACGACGTGGACATGCTGGTCAGGGCAGCGCGGGTGGCGGGAGGCGTGCACCGGCTGGTCGACGACCTCGCAGCCGACCTCACCGTGGTGGAGCCGCAGACGCCGATGAGCGAGGTCGAGGTGCTGTTCCGGTCCCCCCACGTCGCGTGCCTGGGCGTGCGGCGCGACGACGACCACGTCGGGCTGCTCACGCGCAGCCGGTTCGCCGACGCGCAGACCGGCCGGCTCGGCTTCGGCCGCGCCGTGCTCACGCGCCGCCCGATCGCCGAGGTCGCGGACTTCGCGCCGCTCGTCGTGGACTCCGGCACCGGCATCGTCGAGGCCGCGACCCGCGCCATGGAGCGGCGCGGGTCGGCGCGCTACGACGACGTCGTGGTGCGCGGGTCCACCTGGGCGTCGGTGGCGACCGGCGACCTGGTCCTCTCGCTCGTCGCGTCCCTCACCACGCGCTCGCTGCACGACCCGCTGACGCGGCTGCCCGGGCGCGAGCTCGTGCTGCACACGCTGCGGTCGTGGTCGACGATGCTCGCGGGCTCGTCGCGGCGGCTCGTCCTGCTCGTCGCGGACGTCGACGACTTCGGCGCGCTGAACGCCACCCACGGACCGGTCGCCGCCGACGACTTCCTCGTCCGGCTCGCCGGTCGCCTCAAGGCCGCGCTGCCCTCGGGCGCCCTCGTCGGGCGCACGGGCTCGGACGAGCTCATGGCGGTCGTCATGGTCGCCGGGGCCACGCCCGAGCAGTTCGAGCAGCACGTCGCGCAGCTACGCCGCGAGGTCGACCACGCGCTCGCGCCGCAGCGGGGCGACGACCGTCCCGTGCGGCTCGTCGTGGCCAGCGACCTCGGCGCCGCGCACGCCGACGCCCTGGTCACGCAGGCGCTCGCCCGCATGCACGCGCTCAAGCGCCGCGAGCGCGTGCCCGCATGAGCCCGCGCGCTCAGGCGGGAGCGGGCGCGCTCCAGCGCAGGCCGTCCAGCACCAGGCGCAGGACGCGCTCGGTGCGCTCGCGGTCCATCGACTCGACGCCCGCGAGGCACACGCCGCTCACCGCGCGCATGAGGTCGGCGGGCTCGAGGTCCGTGCGGATCGAGCCCTCGGCCTGCGCTGCGGCGACGAGCCGTGTGGCGGCGCCCTCGAGCCGGGTGCGGCCCTCGTTCATGACCTCCGCGGCCTGCGGGCCCAGGCCGGCCTTGAGCGCCGAGGCCATGCCGCGCTTGCGGATGACGTAGCCGACGAAGCCGAGGACCCAGGTGTCGAGGGCCTCGCCCGCCGGGAGCCGGGTGAGCAGCTCGTCGGCCCGCGCGACGAACGCGTCGAGGCTCGAGCGGTAGACGCTGGCGATCAGGTCGAGCCGCGTCGGGAAGTGGCGGTACAGCGTGCCGACGCCGACGCCGGCCGTGCGCGCGATGTCCTCCAGGGAGGCCTCGGTGCCCTGGGCGTCGAAGGCGGCGGTGGCGGCGTCGAGGATCTTCTGGCGGTTGCGGGCGGCGTCGGCGCGCAACGGCCGCGCAGCGGTCGCGTCCTTGCTCACCACACGCTCCTCGTCGTCGGCATGCAGCAGATCATCGCATGCTCTTGCGTAAACGGAGGCACCCTCCGTATAGTCCCATCACAGCGGAGGCTCCCTCCGCTTCATCGACATCATAGACCGCGGAGGTCCGCATGATCGCGCCCGCGTCCCCCACCTCTCGCACGGCCTCGCCCGTGCTGGTCCTGGCCGCCATCCTCACCACCCAGCTCATGCTGGTGCTCGACATGACGATCGTGAACGTCGCACTGCCGGACATGCAGCGCGCACTCGGTTTCACACCCACCGGCCTGTCCTGGGTGCTCAACGCCTACACGCTCGCCTTCGGCGGGCTGCTCCTGCTCGGCGCCCGCACGGGCGACCTGCTCGGCCGGCGCCGCGTGCTCGTCGCCGGCATCTCGCTGTTCACGGTCGCGTCGCTCGTCGGCGGGTTCGCCGGCTCGGACGTCACGCTGCTCGCCGCCCGCGCGGCACAGGGCATCGGCGCGGCCTTCGCGGCACCGTCCGCACTCGCCCTGCTCATGGGTCGCTTCCCCGAGGGTCGCGAGCGCGCCCGCGCGCTCGGGTACTTCTCCGCCGTCTCCATCGGCGGGTCCGCACTGGGCCTGATCGCCGGCGGGATGCTCACGCAGTGGGTCTCCTGGCGGTGGGTCATGTTCGTCAACGTGCCGATCGGCATCGGCCTGGTGCTGCTCGCGCGCGCCGTCCTCACGGAGACGCGCCGCCACCCCGGCCGGTTCGACCTCACGGGCGCGTTCACCTCGACCATCGGCATGACGGCGCTGGTCTACGGGTTCGTCGAGGCCGCGGAGTACGGGTGGTCCGCGCCGCGGACCGTCGCCGCGTTCACGGTCGGCGCGCTCCTGCTGGTCGCGTTCGTGCTCACCGAGCTGCGCGCGCCGTCACCGATCACGCCGCTGCGGCTCGTCGCCGACCGCACCCGCGCCGCGGCGCTCGTCGGGCGGCTCCTGCTCATGGCCGCGATGACCGGGCTGTTCTTCTTCCTCACCCAGTTCCTGCAGGACGTCCTGGGCTACTCGCCGCTCGCCACAGGCGTCGCGTTCCTGCCCATCACCGTCATGCTGCTGGTGTTCTCGCAGGTCAGCGCGCGTCTCATGGAGCGGCTCGGGACCCGGGGGCTGATGGTCGGCGGGCTCACCGTCACCACCGTCGCCCTGGTGCTCCTGTCGCGGCTCACCGCCGACTCCAGCTACCCGCAGATCCTGGTCTCACTCGTGCTGTTCGGGATCGGCAACGGGCTCGCGTTCGTCCCCCTGACCGCCGCCGGGCTCCAGGGCGTCGACCCGCGCGACGCCGGCGCGGCCTCCGGGCTCCTCAACGCCGCGCAGCAGATCGGCGGCGCGCTCGGGCTGGCCGTGCTCGTGACCGTGGCGGAGTCCGCGGCGCGGGCAGCCGGACCGGTCGGGTCCACCGCCGCGGAGATCGCGCAGCACGCGTTCGTCGTCGGGGCGCAGCAGGCGTTCCTCGTCGGCGCGGGCCTGACGGCCGCGACAGTCGTCCTGCTCGGCGTGCTGGTCCGTCCCGCGCGCCCCGCTCCCACGGTGCTCGAGCTCGAGCCCGAGGTCGCCCTGGCGGCCGAGCCCGCGCCCGTGGCCTGACGTTCACATCCCCCGACGAGGCCACCCGGCGGCTCGCTGCACGCATCGAGCCCCGGGTGGCCTCGCGGCGCCCGGCCCGTGGATCGCGCTCGACGCGCCGGGTCGAGACTCCCGTGACACCCTTTCGCACGTGAGCCGCACCCCCTTGCGCCGTGGGCGCCCGGAACCGCTGTCCGCGAGCGCGTCAGCGGCCGCCCCGGGTCGCACCCGCAGGCTGCTGCGCGCCGCAGCGGCCGCAGCCGCGACGGCGGCCTCGGTGCTCGCGCTGGGTCTCCTGGTGCGCGACTCCTGGGAGCCGCTGGTGCGGTTCGACGAGCGGACCGTCCGGGCCGCCGTGTCGTTCGCGTCGGAACACCCGACGCTCGTCGACGCGCTGCTCGCCTGGCAGTGGGTGTTCGAGGGCCGACGCGTGATCGTGCTGGTCGTCGGCGCGTGCCTGCTCGTGTGGTGGCGGACCGGGATGAAGACCCGGACCTGGTGGGCGCTGGCGACGGCGCTGGCAGCATGGGGGTTCGCGAACCTCGCGAAGGAGCTCACCCGGCTGGCCCGGCCGGTGCTGGACGAGCCGCTCACGCACGCGTCGGGCTACTCGTTCCCGTCGGGTCACGCCTCGACCACCGCCGCCTGGTCCACGACGCTCGTCGTGCTCGTCTGGCCGCTGCTGCACAGCCGCGGGGCGAAGACGGCCGCGGTCGCCGGGGCCGCTCTGCTCATGGCGCTCACGGCGCTCGACCGGGTGCTGCTCGGCGCCCACTTCCCGACGGACGTGCTCGCGGGCACCGTCCTGGGGGTGGGGCTCGTGCTGGCGTCCTACCTCGGGTACCGGGGATGGTCGCCGCAGGACCCGGTGCCGCCGGGGCCGTCGGTCCGAACGACTCAGGAGGCACGGTGAGGCTCGATCTGGACCGGTACGCGAACGACCCGTCCGCACCGTCGGGCGGCGAGTTCGGACGCGACCTCGGGCTCAGGGTGGCCGTGCCCGCCGCCGGGCTGTGGGCGGTGGTCGTCGGGATCGGGCTGCTGCTCATGGGTCCGCTGGCCACGCTCGGGGAGCGTGAGCTCGCGGTCAACGAGTGGTTCGTGGAGCAGCGCACGGCGCTGCTCGACCAGCTGACGTCCTGGTGGAGCACGATCGGCAACACCCCGATCATCGTCGGGGTCTGCCTCGTCGTCGTCGCAGCGGTCTGGTGGCGCACCCGGCAGTGGTGGTACGCCGTGGTGCCCGCGATCGCCGTCGCCACGCAGGCGTCGGTGTTCATGCTCGCCGCCCTGGTCGTCGGGCGGGAACGCCCCGACGTCGAGGCCCTCGACGAGGCGCCGCCCACGTCGAGCTTCCCCAGCGGCCACTCGGGCGCCTCCACCGCGCTCTACGTGACCTTCGCGCTCATGGCGCACCGCATCGAACGCACCTGGCTGCGGGTCACCGTCACCGTGATCCTGCTCGTGCTCCCCCTGCTCGTCGTGTACTCGCGCCTGTACCGCGGGATGCACCACGTGAGCGACATCGTCGTCGGCGTGCTCAACGGGCTCGTCTGCACAGTCCTCGCCTGGAACTACCTGCGGCGCACGCCGCGTCCCGCCGACGAGCCCACCACCGTCCAGAGCGCGGAGCGTGCCCGATGACCCACCTCGCCGTGGTCGCCAACCCCTCCAAGCTCGACGACGCCGAGAAGATCCGGGCCGTGATCGACGACGCCTGCGCGACGCACGGGCTGGACCGCCCTCTGTGGATCGAGACGACCGTCGAGGACCCGGGGAGCGGGCAGACGCGCGAGGCGCTCGACCAGGGCGCCGACCTCGTGTGCGCGCTCGGCGGCGACGGCACCGTCCGCGCCGTCGCCGAGGTGCTGGCCGGGGGCGACGTCCCGCTCGGCCTGCTGCCCGCCGGCACCGGCAACCTGCTCGCCCGCGCGCTCGGCCTGCCCGTCGACAGCCTCGAGGACGCACTCGCCGTCGTGCTCGACGGCCGCACGTCGCGGATCGACGTCGGTACCTTGACGCTCGACGGCTCGGACGACGAGCACGTCTTCCTCGTCATGGCGGGCATGGGACTCGACGCCGAGACCATGGCTCACGCCGACGAACGACTCAAGGGCGTCCTCGGCTGGCCCGCCTACCTGGTGTCCGGCGTCAAGGCCGCAGCGCGCGGCGGCTTCACCGCACGCGTGCAACCCCGCGACGGCCACGCCACCTCACGCACCGTGCGCGCCGTGGTCATCGGCAACAGCGGGACGCTCACCGGCGGCATGGAGCTCATGCCCGAAGCCCGGCTCGACGACGGGCTGCTCGACGCCGCCGTCATCGCCCCCAGCGGCCTGCCCGGCTGGATCCGCACGATCCGCACCGTCCTCACCGCGGGCCGCGCGCACGAGCACCTCGAGCGCTACCAGTCGACCGGCTTCCGGGTGTTCACGCAGCACCCCACCGCCGTCCAGCTCGACGGCGACGCCGTCGGCGAACACCGCAAGCTCGAGTGCCACGTCCGCCCGGGCGCCCTGCCGGTGCGGGTGCTCACCGCGGAACGCTGACAGCGGGCCGACCAGGTCGCTGACTCCAGACGGCCCAGCAAGAGTTCTTGTGGACCGGACACAAATGGATCACGGCGTGGCGCACGCCTTCTCCCGGAGCGCTGGCCCCGGGCACCTCGACCGTGCTGCACTGCAAGTACGGTGAACGACTTCCGGCCAGGACCCGCCGGTGTTGCCGGCCGCCTGCCGCTGGGCCGCGGTCGGGCCCGACTTCTCGCTCGACATCGGGTGGACCAGCACCGGCTCACCCGGGTCGCGGTGCACCAGATGCACTACGTTCGCGACCACACGGAGGCACGGAAGCGCACCGCGGAGGCCGTCGATGCGGTACCCGTGGCAAGCGATCGGGTCGTGAGCCCACCCGCGTACGTTGTTGCCCCGTCAACACAACCATCACTCGAGCCGGCGAGCACATGGTCGCTGCAACCCGAACTCGGCCTCGTCGCCGACGTCCACTTCCTACCCGGCGGACGGCTTCAACCGTGCCCGGGCACCCGGCTCGTTGCCCCGTCCGGCGACTGATCTCGCTCCGGCCTGCAGCACGTGCGCTGTGCCCGGCTCGGTCGTCGCGAACGCCGACTGCGCCGTAACCTGAGTCGCCCGCCTTACGGGTCGCGACCACGGACCGGGGCCCGCTCACTCGCACTTCACAGCCGGGCACCGCGTGTCGCCCCGACGAGAACCAGCCGGACCTCGCGGCGGTACAGAAACTCGGCGCGGAATCGGTCAACCTAGTCGACCATAAGACTCTCGGCCATTCATCACCGCGTGCACTTGATAGATCTCGGCATCACTGAGCGACGAGATATAGTCCAGAGTCGCCCGCATGAGCCGCTGCTCCATCGTGTAGGGGGAACTCGGATCGTCCGCCATCGCGAGTTGTAGGGTGTGGCGGAGCACGGGGGGAAGCCGGCGCATCATCCGCGCGCCCATTTCCATTCCCTCGCCGGCCTCGTACGCCTCGCTAACGACTAATCGAACGTGTTCGAATGTCTCGCCAAGCACTCGCCGCTGACCATGCTGGATATGAAAGAGCTTGGGATCGTCAATGATGTGGTACCAGATCATCTGCTTGAGAATAGAGTTCACCTCGCGCACCAGGCCGTTTATCACCAAGCGCCCGTCCTCGATGCGGGCGTTCGAGATAAACTGCGAGAGGAGAGTTCCGCGCAATTGTTGGAGAGCATGCAGGTCGGCCGTAGTCCCTGCGTAAGCGGACGTTGGCCCAAGAGCAAGGACGCCTTCCACAGCGGCTCTGAGTTCGGCGCTGATATTACCAAAATGCTGCTCACAGTAGTTGAAAAACTCGTCGAGACGCTTCTTGCGCCGCTTGTAGTCATCGAGCGGCACCAAGCCCGCACGAAAGAAGTCTTCAACGTCGTGCACTGCGTACGCGATGTCATCGGCCCAGTCCATGATCTCGGCCTCGAGCGAAAGCTCCCGACTCTCTGAGTCTTGCTTCGCCCACGACAGAACCTCAGCATCGCAGTCGTAGGCGCCCCACTTATTGACCTTGGGTGCCGCCGCCTCGCGCGTCCACGGGTACTTTGATGCCGCTAAGAGAGTCGCTCGCGTCAGATTCAGGCCAGCTCGGCTGGCATCGGTCGTACCAGCCAAGAGCGTAATGATACGAAACGATTGGGCGTTTCCTTCAAACCCGTCCTCGAGTTTGCACTCCTTGCAAGGGTCTCTGCGTCGAAGTGCGATCGATCGCGGCGCACTCCGGTGGACGGGACACACGACGAGCGCGTCTAGCTCGATTTCGCCTGCGTGGCCAAACGGGGGGTGCCCGAGGTCATGCGCCAGACATGCAGCCTGTACTGCCCACACGTCGACGCTTTCGGCCTCGTTCGGCTGTTCCCGCTTGAGACGGCCGACAATTGAGTACCCGACTTGCTCAACCTTTAGGCTGTGGGTGAGTCGGTTGTGCAGTCCCATTCCAGGACCGCCGGTGGCGACCTGCGTGACGCCGCCCAACCGACGAAATGCGTCCGAGTACAGAATGCGATCACGGTCGCGTTGCGCTTCGCAACGGTGTGAGGTATCAACCTTTGCGACGCCCTGCCGTCGCTCGTGCTGCGTCACGTGCGACGCAAGCCAAACTCGGGCGTTAAGGCAATTGCACCGTTGGCGAGGTCCTCATGGACAAAGGCGACAGAACGTTCGTAGGTGTAGCCCTTCTGGACCAGGACATCAAGCACCTCCGAGACGCTCGTCATGCCGGTCTCCAGGCATTCCGCGACGCTGAACTGGCGTACGCCCGGAGCGTCCAACGTAGGGCCAAGATCAGTCAATGCCATTCGCGTCGCCTCTCCGTGGGCCCCTAGAGTGGAGATCAGGGACATCAATGCCTGCTCCTGCAGGGTAGGCCTCGCCGCCGACACTCGCCCGTGCAGCTCTCCGCACCCTAGCGGACGTGACGCCGCCGGAGCGGGTGAATCCCGCACGGAGCCTCCCAATCCCTTCGCGCGGCGGTACCGGACATCCCCGGGGACGCGGTGCACGGCGGGCCAGGATGCGACGTCTCTCGTGAAGCCAGAGGAGGCCTACGCCTGACGCGCCGGGCGCCCTTGTGCCAGTAGACGGCGTGGCAGATTGCTTGGTGGGACCGGCCGACCTCACCTTGGAGGCAGTAACGGCCGGGCCAGGTCACGTACTCAGGCGTAGCGATGTCGAGGCCGTCGATGCTGCACCGGCGCTGGCGGGCTCGCCCGCCAGCGAAGTCGTGGTGCCTACTCGCCGTCCCGGCTCAGAGCACTTGCTAGCCACGCCTGTTGGCCACGCGAGTCCCACAGGGTGCCCGCCCGCCGCCACCCGCAAACCCTGCAACCCACGAACGCGTCCGACACAACCGCCTCGACGACACCGCCGTCGTTCCCGTCCGCCACTACGGCCGACTGCACGAGCGCGGCAGCGGTCGCACCCGCGCCGGAAGCCAGGTCCCATCCTGGCCCAAGCCTCGACATCCCCATCACCGGCGCGACCACCGGCCAGATCGTGCGCGAGCTCACCCTCGACCCCCACCCGCGACTACCAGCCACAACACCCACGAACCCAGAAATGACGAACGCCCGAACCTACGAGACGTAGGTTCGGGCGTCCTGGATGTCCTGAGACATCACATGGCGGTAGCGGTGGGATTTGAACCCACGGTGGACTTTCACCCACACACGCTTTCGAGGCGTGCTCCTTAGGCCGCTCGGACACGCTACCTCGGTGCAGAAGGGTACCCGGTCGGAGACGATGCACCGAATCCGGGTCCACGCCGAGGTCAGCGGACCACCCCGCACCGGGCAGCGCAGCACCCCAGCAGACCCCCGGGAGCAGGCCTACCGTGGAGAGGTGAGCACTGATGCACGCCAGGTCACGACCGCCTCGCTGGGCGATGTCGTCGACGCGCTCGCGGGGCACCGGCTGACCGTGCTCACGGGCGCTGGTGTATCGACCGACTCGGGCATCCCCGACTACCGCGGCCCGGACTCGCCCCCGCGCACGCCGATGACGTTCCAGCAGTTCGTCGGGGACCAGGCGTTCCGGCGGCACTACTGGGCGCGCAACCACGTGGGGTGGCGGCACGTGAACAGGACGCTCCCCAACAAGGGCCACCGGGCGCTCGTCGCGCTCGAGCAGCGGGGTGTGGTGCTGGGGATCATCACGCAGAACGTGGACCTGCTGCACGAGGCGGCGGGGTCGCGGCACGTGATCGACCTGCACGGCCGGTACGACCGGGTGGTGTGCCTGGAGTGCGGGACGGTGATCGGGCGGCGCGAGCTCGCGGATCGGCTGGATGCGCTCAACCCCGGGTTCGCCGACGAGATCGGCGCGGTGGCCGACGTGGAGATCGCGCCGGACGCGGACGCGGTGATCGAGGCGACGAGCCACTTCGTCGTCGCGGACTGCGCGCGGTGCGGCGGGATGCTCAAGCCGGACATCGTGTACTTCGGTGAGACGGTGCCGCGCGAGCGGGTCGAGCGGGCGTACGCGCTGGTGGATGCGGGGGACGCGCTGCTGGTCGCGGGGTCGTCGTTGACGGTGCAGTCGGGGCTGCGGTTCGTGCGGCACGCGGCGCAGGCCGGCAAGCCGGTGGTCGTCGTGAACCGCGGGGCCACGCGCGGCGACCGGTACGCGGTCGTCACGCTCGACGCGGGTACGTCCGAGACGCTGACGGAGCTCGCGGAGGTGCTGCCGGCACCCCGCGCGAGCGGCTGATCACTCCTCGCGCTGCAGCTCGAAGAAGTGCCGCAGCAGCGCGCCGCACTCCTCGTCGCGCACGCCACCGACCACCTCCACGCGGTGGTTGAGCCGCCGGTCGCGCACCACGTCGAACTGCGAGCCGCACGCGCCGGCCTTGGGGTCCCACGCGCCCAGGACCAGCCGCGGGATCCGCGCCAGGACGGTCGCTCCCGCGCACATGAGGCACGGTTCGAGGGTCACGACGAGCGTGCAGTCGTCGAGCCGCCAGCGGCCGAGCGTCTCGGACGCCGCGCGCAGGGCGCGCACCTCGGCGTGCGCGGTGGGGTCCTCGTCGGCCTCGCGCGCGTTGCGGCCCCGCCCGACGACGACCCCGCCCGAGTCGATGACCACCGCACCGACCGGGACGTCGCCCGTGCGGATCGCGCGGCGTGCCTCGTCGAGCGCCAGGCCCATCGCCCAGGCATCGGCCGGCTCCACGGGCCGGCCGGTGGAGGTCATGGCGTCATGATGACGCACCGCGCGCTCGTCGGACCAGGGGACGGACGCTCTCGCCGGACCCGCGACGGTGCGTGCGCCGAGTCCCACCGCGGAGGGGCGGACCGACGAGTAACCTTCGGGCATGCGCCTGCACGTCGCGGACCACCCGCTCGTCGCCCACAAGCTCACGGTCCTGCGGGACCAGGGCACTCCGTCAGCCACCTTCCGGCTCCTCGTCGACGAGCTCGTGACGCTCCTCGCGTACGAGGCGACGCGGGACGTGCGCACGCGTGAGGTCGAGATCCAGACCCCCGTCGCGGTCACCACGGGCACCAAGCTCGCGCAGCCGCGCCCGCTCGTCGTGCCGATCCTGCGCGCGGGTCTCGGCATGCTCGACGGCATGACGCGCCTGCTGCCGTCCGCGGAGGTCGGCTTCCTCGGCATGCAGCGTGACGAGGAGACGCTCGAGGCGATCACGTACGCCAACCGGCTCCCCGAGGACCTCTCGGGCCGGCAGTGCTTCCTGCTCGACCCGATGCTCGCGACCGGCGGCACGCTCGTCGCGGCGATCGACTACCTGCTGCAGCGCGGGGCGCGTGACGTCACGGCCGTGTGCCTGCTCGCGGCGCCCGAGGGCATCAAGGTCGTCGAGGACTTCGTCGGGGACCGCGCCGACGTGCAGGTCGTGGTCGCGGCCGTCGACGAGCGCCTCAACGAGAAGGCGTACATCGTCCCGGGCCTCGGCGACGCGGGCGACCGTCTCTACGGGGTCGTCTGACCCTCCGCCGACGAAGGCGCCGCACGAACCGCTCAGCGGTCGCCGTCCGGCCGTCGCGTGCTTACCGTGGGCGCCATGCGAGTCGCGGTCGCCGGTGGTCACGGGAAGGTGGCCCGACATCTCACACGGGTCCTCGCCGCGCGCGGTGACGTCCCGATCGCGTTGATCCGGTCGCTCGACCAGGTCGACGACGTGACGTCCGACGGCGCCGAGGCGGTGGTCCTCGACCTCGAGCGGTGCAACGTCGCGGACGTCGCGGGGGCCGTCACGGGCGCCGAGGCGGTGGTGTTCGCTGCGGGCGCCGGGCCGGGCAGCGGGGCCTCGCGCAAGGACTCGGTGGACCGCGCGGCGGCAGCACTGCTCGCCGACGCGGCCGAGCGGGCCGGCATCTCGCGCTACCTGCTCGTCTCCTCGATGGGCGTGGACGACCCTCCCGCGCAGACCGACGGCGTGTTCGCCGCGTACCTGCGCGCCAAGGCCGCGAGCGAGCGGGACCTGCGCGCCCGCACCCTCGACTGGACGATCCTGCGCCCCGGCCGGCTCACCGACGACGAGCCGACCGGCCTGGTGCGGCTCGAGGAGTCGGTCGCGCCGGGCGCGATCCCGCGCCAGGACGTGGCCGCCGTGATCGCGTCCCTGCTCGCGAACCCCGCGACGGCCGGGCTCACGCTCGAGCTGGTCGCGGGCGCGGTGCCGGTCGACGCGGCGGTCGTCGCCGCCACCGAGCGCGCGGACTGACCCGACACCCGGGACCGTCAGGGAACGACCCGCTCCGACCGCAACGTGATCGCCCCGACCAGGTACTGGTCGCCGGACGTGCTGGGCGTCAGCGACGAGACGTCGCACGGAAGCGTGGCCGGGACGAAGCCCTTGGCGTCGATCCCGAGCGACGACGACGAGCGCCACCCGGACGCGGTCGAGTCGAACGCGTTGCTCGGGTCGCCGTACCCACCGTCGACGCGCAGGGGCGTCAGAGAGGTGGTCGCGCTCGTGCACAGGCCACCCAGGCGCATCCGGTCGCCGGTGAGCCCGCGGTCGCCCTCCCACCCGACCACGCCGACCCGTGCGGTCGAGCCCGCGGGCGCGGCGAACCGGAACGCGGGCGGCGGCGCATTCGTGCCGACCCACAGGCCGCCGTCGTAGACCGTGACGCGCGAGTCGCCGGGTGCGGAGTACACGACGACGAGCGCCCAGCCGCCGTAGTACGTCGGGTCGACGTCCGTGCGCGTGGCGCTCACCGCCATGTCGGCGAGCGACCACGTGCCGCCGCCGCGCGCCTGCACGAGCGTCGTCACATCGGCGAACGACGAGTAGTAGCTGCGCTTCTTGTCGTCCGTGCGCTGCGTGGCCGTTCCCGCGACCGGCACGTACGCACCGCCAGGTCCGCGCACGAGCGCGTGGTCGAGCGCGCCGCTCCAGCCGTCGGACGGTCCGCGCACGGCCGACCAGTACAGCCCCGCGAACGCGACCTCGCGGCCCGCCGGCACCGTGAGCGTGGTGCTCGACGAGACGGGGACCTTGGTACGCGCGACCCCCTCGGGGGGCGCCTCGTCGATCGGCTGCATCTTCTGGGAGTTGTTGTCGGCACCGCCTGCGAGCGCCTTGCGGCAGGCGTCCGTCTGCGCGTCGCACGAGAGCACCGCGGCACCCGACTCGGTGACGGTCCAGCCGCCCGTCGCGGTGCTGAACCGCTCCGCGAGCCCGCCGGAGCGTCCGACGACCGGCACGCTCTCGACCACGGGCTTGTCGACACCCGTCGCGCTCGCCTCGATGCGCACCACCGTGCTCGCCGAGTAGTCGGAGGTCACCGGGAGCAGCACCTCGGCGACGTCGCCCGCCGCGATCGTGCTCCAGCGGCACTCGACCGACCGGCCGCCGCCGCTCGTCGTGCACGCATCCGGCACAGGGACCGAGGTCCGCTCGGGGTCGACGACGAGGTTCGCGGGCAGGGTCACGCGCGCGACCACGTCCGCCGCGTCCGCGGCCGCGTCGTCCTCGCGCTGCACCGCCACCGCGAAGGCCACCGCACCCGTGTCGTCGGGCTGCAGCGTGACCGAGGCATCGCGGACCGCGAGCTGCGGCGCCCGGCCCGTGACAGCGAGCGTGAGCGGCGGCGCGTCGTCGGCGTCGTGCGCCGTGGCCGTGACGAGCGCGGCCTCGAGGCTGCCCACCGTGCCGACCGCGGCGGCGACCGGCAGCACGACCTGCGCGCTCCCCCCGGCCGCGAGCGCGGGCCCGTCGCACCGCACCTGGTCACCGGGACGCGACTCGACCACGTCGCACGCCCAGAGCACACCGTCCCACCCACCGCTCCACGTGACCCCCGCGGGCAGTCGCACGCCCAGCGCGACGGGGGCGGAAGCGAGGTCACCGGTGTTGGTCACCGTGAGCGTCAGGGTGCTCGTCCGGCCGCCCGACACCGCGAGGTCGGCGCCCTCGACGACGAGCGTCGCGGGCTGCGCGAGCGTGACCGGCACGCTGGCATTGCTCCCCGAGGTCGGCGCGGGACGCAGCACGAGGTCGATCGCGTCGACCGCTGCCGCCCGCCCGACGGCGAGGCCGAGCGTCAGGGGCGCGCCCGTGCGCCCGCGGATCTCACCGGCCGTGCACGTCAGCGTCGCCACTGCGGCCTCGGGCATCTGCGGGCTCGCACAGGTCCACGGTGCGGCGACCCGTCCGGTCCACGCGACTCCCGCGGGGAGCTGCACGTCCGCCTGGGCACCCGTCACCGGGGAGCGGCCCGCGTTGAGCAGCTCGAACGTCACGTCGCGCTCGCGGCCCGCGACGAGCGCGAGCGGCCCCTGGTCGCGCGACACGGCCAGGCGGGCGGGGCTCGGCGTGACCTTCACGCCGATGGGCGGCGGCCGGTAGTCGACACCCGGTCCGGTCACGACGAGCCCGATCTCGGCGTCGTCGTGCTCGAACGACTCGTCGATGCTCACGGGCACCACCAGGCGCGCGGCGTCGTGCCCGGGGAGCTCGGCGAGCGTGCACGTCGCGACCTCGGTCCGCACCCCCGTGCACGTCCAGTCCTCGGCGGCCGACACCCCCGTGCCGCGCGAGCCCGTCGCGAACGTCGTGCCGGCCAGGCTCGTCCCGACGAGCCCCGCGGGCTCCTCGGCCATGCCGCCGAACCCGTCGACCCGCACGCCGTCGGGCAGCGTGAGCTCGGCCACGAGGCCGCGCGCGGGCAGGTCGCCGTCATTGCGCAGCGTCAGCGCGAGCTCCTGCGCGGACGCGCCGCCGGCGAGCACGAGCCCGGTCGACGGCAGCGTCACCACGACCTTCGCCCCGACGGGCGGCGGGGTGGGCTCGACCGTCGGCGTGGGCTCGGACGTGGGTTCGGGTGTCGGCTGCGTCGTGGGGTCGGGTGTGGGCTCGGTGGTCGGGTCCGGCGTGGGGTCGGTCGTCGGGTCCGGTGTCGGCTCGTTCGTCGGGGCGGCGGTGGGGTCGTCCCCCGGGTCGCCCACCGGCGGGACGACGACGCGCGTCGTCGGTCCGTCCGTCGGCGTGGCCGACGGCCCCGGGGTGGGCGCTCCGCTCGGCGCGGTGCTCGCCGCCCCGGACGGCTCGGGCGCGCTCGTCGTCGCGGTGACGGTCGGCACGGGGTGCGCGTCGAGCACCAGGCCCTTGTCGCCTGCGTTCAGCACGACGGCGACAGCGACGGCCGCCACCACCACCGCTCCCGCGACACCCGCGACCACGCCCGCGGGGATGCTCGCGAGGAATGCCGCGAGCCCTCCGGCGCCCGCGGCGCCTCCCGTGCCCGCGGCCACCGCACCAGCACCGGCCGCGCCTCCCCCGGCCGCGGCGGCGCCTCCGCTCGCGCCACCCGACGAGCCCGCGCTGCCTGCGCCCGCGGCGGCGGCCGCACCGACCAGCGCACCCCCGCCGATCGGGAGCGCGGAGGACAGCGCGCCGAGCCCCGCGATGCCCAGCACGAGCGGCGCGATGACCGCGCGCATGCCGTGGTTGACGTCGCCGAGCTCGAGCAGCAGCGCCCGGCACTCGCCGCAGCCCTCGAGGTGCGTCTCGACCTTCCCGCTCTCGCGCGTCCCGAGCCCGCCGCGCACGTAGGCGCCGAGCGACCCGGCGACGCTGCGGCACCCGTCATCGAGCGGGTCACGCAGGTGCTGCTGCAGGTACGCCTGACGCAGGCCCTCGCGCGCGCGGTAGGCCAGGGCCGCGACCCCGTTGGCGGTCAGGCCGAGCACCGGCGCGACCTCGGCCGGGGTCAGGCCCTCGACCTCGGTGTGCCACAGCACCGCCTGCCATCGCTCGGGCAGGGAGTGGAACGCGCGCGCGACGACGCCGCGCTCGAACCCCTCGAGCGTGGGATCCTCGGCGGTGCCCGCGAGCGCGGTCCCGGCTTCGAGCGTCGCGAGGTCGTCGGTCGGGCGGACGCGATGCAGCACGTCGCGGCGGGCGCTCGCGGTCCGGCGGACGACCGTGAACAGGTAGGCGCGGAACGCCTCGTCGGGACCGTTGCCGCGACGCAGCGCGGAGTAGACGGCAGTGAACGCGTCCGCGACGACGTCGTCGGCGTCTGCGTGGTCGTCGGTGTACCGGCGGGCGACGACCGTGGCGGCGGCCGCGTGCCGCTCGTACAGGCCCGCGAAGCCGCTCTCGTCACCCGCGCGCGCGGCACTGATCAGCTCCGCGTCGCTGCGCGCGACAGCCGCCTGCGCCTCCACCCGTACCCCGTCCTCGGTCGCCGGTCCGCGCGGCCTCCCGCCGCGAACCGGTACCAGGGTGACATACCTCACGGACCCGCAGGAAACCCCCAGGCCACCCCGCTAGGTGCTCCGACCGGGTGAAACGTTGCGAACCCGCGTCACACCTCGTCGGGCGTCCCCTCTCATCGCACGTGACGACCGAGACCGGACCCTTGCTGCCCAGCCAGCCGTCGCGCCTGCTCGAGCGGTGGCGGGACGAGAGCGTCGCCTCCGTGTGGCGCCGCCCCTCCGACTGGTACCACCCCGCCGTCGACGAGCTCGCGATGGCCCTGCTGCTGCACGACGAGGCCGAGCCCGCCGCGGCCCGGCTCGGCTTCGCGCGTGGCGACGCGGGCGTGGGCATCGCCGAGACGATCGACGACCTCGCGTGCCTGTACCGCACGACGACCGGCGCCGAGCCTCCGCTGGAGGTGCTCCGCGCCCTGTGCACGGGGTGGGCCGACGCCCAGGCGGGCGGGGTCGCGCTCGCGCTGGGGCTCGATGCGGGCTCCGGGCTGCCGGCCGCGGACTACCTGCGCCTGCGCCTCGCGGAGTGCTACCCCGACGACGGTCCGACGGGCCGGCTGCTCGTGGTCGACGTCGCCGCGGGCACCCCCGACGGTCTGAGCCGGATCGCCCGCTCGGCGGCGGTCGGCGCCTCGCTGCGCGAGGTGTTCGGGCCGGCTCGGGCGATGGCGAGCCTCGGCAGCGGCGTGTTCGTCGTGCTGCTGGGGGACGACGAGCCGCACGACGAGCCGACCGCACGGCTGCGCGTGCTCGTCGACGAGCACGCCTCCGGACTGGGACTGGGGGACGTGACCCGGCGGCCGCTGCGCTGCTGGGTCGAGCCGCTGCCCGCGACGCACGCGCACGCCACCCAGCGCCTGGCGCAGCTCGCCCGGCCCTGAGACCGCAGCGGCGGGGATTGTCACGCACCGGCCTCGGCGTGTCGCGATCACGCGACCCCCTCGACGGGTGCATCCACCCAGAACCGGGGTTATGTTCGATGCATGACCCCGTCCGGCCTCGCCCCGCACGACCCTGCCCCGCAACCCCACGGGGCAGCGGGCGACGACGCGGCGGCGACCCCGGCGCCGAACCCCCTCCCGCGGCAGAACGAGCACAAGGCGGCTGACGCTCCGGACACCCTGAGCCCCCGCACCGAACCGCACGCGACCGGCCCGCACGTTGTCAGCGCGCACGCCGCCAACCGCCTCCCGCGGCCCGTGCCGGACGCGAGCGTGCTGACGCTCGACGACCCCGGCCCCCTGCTCGCGAACGGCTCGAGCGCCGACGTCTTCGCGCTCGACGACGACTACGTCCTGCGGCGCTACCGCGGCAACCACGACGCCGCGCACGAGGCACGGATCCTGCGGCACGTCGCCGCGCACGGCTTCCCCGTCCCGGCGGTTTACCTGAGCGAGGGGCCCAACCTGCTCATGGAGCGTCTGCACGGGCCGACGCTGCTGCAGGCGCTCGCGGCCGGCGAGGTGGCGATCGGCGACGCGGCCCAGATCCTCGTGGACCTGCATGAGCAGCTGCACGCGATCCCGCCCGCTCCCGACGCCCCGGTCGACGAGTCGCAGTGGCCGTTCGTGCCCACCGGGCCGGTCGTCGTCCACCTCGACCTGCACCCGGGCAACGTGGTGCTCTCGGACACGCGCGGCCCGACGCTCGTCGACTGGGCGAACGCGCGCGCCGGGACCGCCGAGCTCGACGTCGCGCTCTCGGCGCTGATCCTGGCCGAGGTCGCCGTCGACGCCGGTGGCGACTACTCCCACGCAGCCCGCGCGCTGCTCGCAGCGTTCCTCGTGCGCAGCGCGGTCTCCCCGATCGACGCGCTCGAGGAGGCCACACGGACCCGCCGCGCCGACCCGGGCCTGGTCACGGGCGAGCGCGAGCTGGTCGAGGAGGCCGGCGAGCTGGTCCGCGACCTGATCCGCGTCGCGTCCTGACGCGTCGACCCGCAGGTCGTCGTCGCGCGGGTCGTCGTTCCGCGGGTCGGCGGGCGCGCGTCAGCGGGGGGCGAAGGTGAGGCAGTCGGCCAGGTCGTGACCGCCGCCGACGCGGATCGAGTCCGCGGTGCACTCGAGGTGCGAGTTGTGCGTGCAGTCGGGACGCTGGCACGCGCCGACGTGGCTGAGGACCTTGTCCAGGCCGCCCTTGACGGTGAGCGGGATGAACGTGGTGCACTGCGCGTCGCCACTCCCGCCACCGACCGTGATCGCCGCGGCGTGGCAGTGCGAGTGGTCGTTGTAGGAGCAGCCGGCCACCGAGCACTCGGCGATGGCGGGCAGGTCCACGAGGTCGGTCATGGTGCACCTCCGGGTTGGTGATCCACGTCGGGAGAGCGGATCCGAGGGCTCGTTCGTTCGACGGTAGACCCGGCACGCGGATCGCGCCACCACCCGCGAGCGACTCGATGCCGCAGGTCAGGGGCCTTTTTGGGCACGCGATCGTTGCGTAATGCAGGGCGTGGACGCTCCACGCGAGGTCAGCGCGTCGCGCCGCCTCGCGCGGCTGCCAGGCTCAGGCGCGGACGCCCACCGGGGCTCGCCACATCGCGACGGGCGCCGCGTCCGGGACGCCCTCGATCACGCCGTGCGACGCGAACCCGTGCCGCAGGTAGAGCGCGCGGTTCCGCTCGGTCGACGACTCGAGGTAGGAGCCGGCGCGTGAGTCGTCCACCTGGCGCAGCCGGTGCGCGAGCAGGTGCGACCCCACGCCGGTCCCGCGGACCGACGACGCGACGCCGATCTGGCCGAGGTACCAGTGGGGTCGGTCCGGGCGGCAGCGGGCGAGCGCCGAGCGGGTCGCGAGCGCGCGCGGGATGCCGAGGACGCCGACCGCGCGGACGAACGTCCCCGCCTGGGCGAACAGCGCGGGCAGGCTCGCGCCCTGGCCGTCCGGCTCCTCCCACACCGCGGCGCCGAGCAGCGCACCCGAGGTGTCGCGCGCGACGTCGACGACGACGCCGTTGCCGTGCTCCGCGCGCAGGAGTGCGTTGAAGAGGTGGGTGGCGCGCTCGCGGCGCGCGGCGCCGGGGCCCACGATGCTGACGATCACGGGGTCGTCCTCGAACGCCTCACCGAGCACGCAGGCGACGTCGGGAAGGTCGGCGCTCGTCGCCGCACCCAGCACCGTCACCCGCTCGCTCCGTTCCACGTGATTCCTGGACGCTTGTCCACCTTGCGATGGTCCCGTGCGATGTCCGGTTCGCACATGGGCCTTCGGGCCTACGCATCGGCGGCGATGCTCCAACCGAAAGGACTGAGGGATGTGACGAACGTCCGATGTCGGATCTGCCACCGAGGTCCAGACCCGGCCCGAACACGTGCGAGCGGGCAATCACACACGTCCGACCGCTCGGAGCCGCCTGCGGGAGACGTAGGCTCGACAGGTGGCCACCTTCTCCGGCGTGACGCGTCAGCACATCCTTCAGGCGATCGCGGAGTACGACACCCGCGGCCGCGACGACTTCCTCGGCGTGTACGGCTACACGGCCAACGGCGACTACACGATCGAGCACGGGGGCACGACGTACGACATGCCCGCGATCCTGGGCGTCGCCCACCGCTTCGCGACGGGCCGGATCGCGCCCGCGAACGAGATCACGGCGAGCCTGAACGCGGCGACCACGCTCGTGCGCAAGCGCGGGTTCGAGGTCACCGAGCCGACCGCGGCCGTGCGTGCGGCCGCCCGCTCGTCGGCCCGTGCCAAGGCGACCACGCGCGCGGCCACCACGCGCCGCAGCACGGCGGCGCCGGAGCGCGTCGCCCCGATCTGCCCGACCTGCTCGATGACGCTGCCCGGCACCGGCATCTGCGACTACTGCGGCTGACCCCTGGCTGCCGGGGCCGACCGGTCCCACGGTCGTCGTCCCGGGCCTCGTTACGGTGGAGGCCGACGGGAGGCACCAGCACATGATCGACGACACGGCCCCGGGGCGGCCGTTGCACGACCTCGAGCGGCGACTGGTCGCGCACATGGCGAGCGCCCGGACCGACGTCACGGCCGCCGACCTCGACGAGGCCGAGGCGCTGCTGACCCGCTCGCGCGCGCTGCGCGACGAGGTCGTCAAGCTCCTGAAGTACTACCAGTTCGGCATCGACGAGGTCTCGACCAAGATCCACATCCTGCGCCAGGAGTTCGAGTCGATCCACGACTACAGCCCGATCGAGCACGTGCGGACGCGGCTGAAGTCCGCGGAGAGCCTGCTCGAGAAGTCGCTGCGGCGCGGCGTGGCGCTGGAGATCCCGGCGATCCGCGCGGAGATCCGCGACATCGCGGGGATCCGCGTGACCTGCAGCTTCGTCTCCGACGTCTACTGGATCGCGCAGATGCTCAGCGCGCAGCCCGACCTGCGCCTGCTGCAGACCAAGGACTACATCGCCCAGCCCAAGGCGAACGGGTACCGGTCGCTGCACCTCATCGTCGAGGTGCCCGTGTTCCTGTCGCAGCACGTCGAGCAGGTGCCCGTCGAGGTGCAGATCCGCACGATCGCGATGGACTTCTGGGCGAGCGTCGAGCACAAGCTGTCGTACAAGTACCGCTCGGCGATGCCCGCGCACCTCGCGGCCGAGCTCGACGACGCGGCGCGGGTCGCGACCGAGCTCGACGCCCGCATGGGCCGGCTGCGCGACGAGGTCCGGCCGCCGACGGTCGAGATCGTCCCGCCGGTGACCACCGACTGAGCCGGCCACGAGGCCGGCGGGAGCTCCGGGCCTGCATGAAGAAGGAGAGCACCGCGGTGCTCTCCACTTTCAAGGTATAGCTCACGGGGGGTCTTGCGGCAAGGCCCCCGTCGCGGCGCAGAATCGTCGGCCTCGCGACCCCGTCGCGTGCGCACCGGGCGCGCGCGACCCCACGGAGCTGAGGACGTGCCGGTTCTCCCCACCACCGCCTTCGACCTGCCGGAGCGGCTCGCCGCCAAGGCCGACCCGGCGTCGATCGACCGCGACGAGCAGCACTTCGCGGCGATCGCGACGACCCTCGAGCACCAGCTCGACGACCTCACCCGGCGGCTCGCCGCGGCCCGCAAGGCACCCGGCCGTGGCGGCACGGCCGCGCTCGAGCGCGACCAGGAGGTGCACCGGCTCACCGCGCGGCTGCACCTGCTGCGCCGGTTCGGCCTCGACCTGTGCCTCGGGCGCGCGGTCGGCGCCGACGACGAGGCCGTGTACGTCGGGCGCCTCGGGCTGACCGACGCCGACGGTCGCCGCCTGCTCGTCGACTGGCGCTCACCCGCCGCCGAGCCCTTCTTCGGCGCGACGCACGCGCACCCCATGGGCCTGGTCAGCCGACGCCGGTACCGGTGGACCGCCGGCCGGGTCACCGACTACTGGGACGAGGTGTTCACGCCCGAGGGGCTCGAGCACCGCGCGGCGCTCGACGACCAGTCCGCGTTCCTCGCGTCGCTCGGCGGCGCCCGGTCCGCGCAGATGCGCGACGTGCTCGGGACGATCCAGGCGGATCAGGACGCGATCATCCGCGCGGGGTCGAGGGGCGCGCTCGTCGTCGACGGCGGTCCCGGGACCGGCAAGACCGTGGTCGCGCTGCACCGCGCGGCGTACCTGCTGTACTCCGACCCGCGGCTCGGGCACCGGCGCGGCGGCCTGCTGTTCGTCGGGCCGCACCAGCCGTACCTCGACTACGTGTCCGACGTGCTGCCCAGCCTGGGCGAGGAGGGCGTGCGCACGTGCACGCTGCGCGACCTGGTGCCCGAGGGCTCGTCGGCCGTGCCCGAGAGCGACCCGGCAGTCGCGCGGCTCAAGGCGTCGGCCGGGCTGGTGCGGGCGATCGAGCCTGCCGTGCAGTTCTCCGAACGGCCGCCGCGCGAGGGCCTGCTCGTCGAGACGCCGTGGGTCGACCTGTGGCTGAGCCCGTCGGACTGGGCCGACGCGTTCGACGCGCCCGAGCCCGGCACGCCGCACAACGAGGCGCGCGACCAGGTCTGGGACGAGCTCGTCGAGATCCTGGTCGCCAAGGTGGACGACGACGAGGTGCCCGAGGACCGCCTGCGCGAGGCACTGGCCCGCGACCGCGACCTCGTCGGCGCGCTGCACCGCGCGTGGCCGCTGCTCGAGGCGCCCGAGCTCGTCGCGGACCTGTGGTCCGTCCCCGCCTACCTGCGCCGGTGCGCGCCGGGGCTGACACCCGACGAGGTCGCGCTGCTGCAACGCGACGACCCGACCGCGTGGACGCTCGAGGACCTGCCGCTGCTCGACGCCGCCCGCCGGCGGCTGGGCGACGCCGGGGCCTCGGACCGCCGGCGACGCGCATCCGCGACCGAGGCCGCCGACCGCGCCTACATGGACGACGTCGTCGACCGTCTGGTCGAGTCCGACGACTCCGAGCTGCAGGTCATGAGCATGCTCAAGCTCGGCGACCTGCGCGACGCGCTCGTCGACGAGGCCGCGCTGCCGGCCGCGGAGGCCGACCCGCTCGCGGGGCCGTTCGCGCACGTCGTCGTCGACGAGGCGCAGGAGCTCACCGACGCGCAGTGGCACATGCTGCTCGCGCGGTGCCCGTCGCGGAGCCTGACGATCGTCGGCGACCGTGCACAGGCCCGGCACGGCTTCACCTCGTCGTGGGCCGAGCGGCTCGCGCGCGTCGGGCTGAGCCAGGTGACGATCGCGTCGCTGGGCATCAACTACCGCACGCCCGCCGAGGTCATGGCGCACGCCGAGCCGGTGATCCGCGCGGTCCTCCCCGACGCGAACGTGCCGACGTCCGTGCGCAGCACCGGCCTGCCCGTCGCGCACGGTTCGGTGCGGGACCTGACGGCGATCGTCGCGTCGTGGCTCGAGTCCCACGACGAGGGGCTCGCGTGCGTGATCGGCGACCCCACGTTCCCGGACTCCCCGCGCGTGCGGTCGCTGACCCCCGAGCTCGCGAAGGGCCTCGAGTTCGACCTCGTGGTGCTGGTCGAGCCGTCGTCGCCCGGCTCGTCCTCCGCCGGCACGGGAGCCGAGGACGCGGACGCGACGGGCATCGAGAGGGCGGTGGACCGGTACGTCGCGATGACCCGCGCCACGCGCGAGCTCGTGATCCTCACCTGACCCCGACACGTGTCGCGCGGCGCCCCGGTGATCGGGCGTTGTGGGTGGAGAAAGCGTCGCCAGGCGGGCGTTTCTCCACCCACAAGCGGGTGGCGGGGCGTGGACGGCGGGGCGACCTCGTCGGCGAGGGGTTGACCGAGACGGCTAGGGACGTTAGCTTTGAGGCTAATGGTCTTAGCCAAAGGAGGTCGGGATGACCGAGTACCTCGTCGTCGACGGCGGCACGCTCGCCTATGACGTCACCGGGACGGGCCCGCTCGTCGTGCTCGCCCACGGCATGGGTGACAGCCGCGCCGCCTACCGCTTCGTGGCACCCCGGCTGGTGGCCGCCGGTTACCGGGTCGCGGCGCTCGACCTGCGGGGCTGCGGCGAGTCCACCGCCACGTGGCCCACCTACAGCCGTACGGCTGTCGCGGGTGACCTGCTCGCGCTCGTCCGGCACCTCGGCGGCGGCCCCGCGGTCCTCGTCGGGCACTCGCTGTCCGGCGGTGCCGTGACCATCGCCGCGGCGCAGGCGCCCGAGCTCGTCGCCGGGATCGTCGAGCTCGCGCCGTTCACCCGCACGCAGGCCATGAGCGTGCGCGACGTGCGGGTGCGCCGGTACCGCACGGGGATGACGCGCCTGCTGATGACCGGCGTGCTCGGCAGCGTCACGTGGTGGCACAAGTACCTCGACGTCGCCTACCCCGGCCCTCGCCCCGCCGACTGGGACGAGCAGCTGGCGCGCAACGCCGCGAACCTGCGCGAGCCCGGCCGCATGCGCGCGATGCAGCGCATGGCCAAGCCCGCCGTGGACGCCCACGCGCAGCTCGCGCACGTCCGGTGCCCCGTGCTCGTCGTCGAAGGCTCGCTCGACCCGGACTGGGCGGACCCGCGCGCCGAGGGCGAGGCGATCGTCGCCGCGATGCCCGCCGGGCTCGCGCAGCTCGAGGTCATCGAGGGCGCCGGGCACTACCCGCACACGCAGTTCCCCGACGAGACCGCCGCGCTGGTGCTCTCCTTCGCGCGGGCGCACGCGCGTGCCTAGGGCCGGGCTGGACCCCGCTCTCGTCGTCGCGGCGGCCGCCGGCCTGGCCGACGAGGTCGGGCCGGCGAACGTCACCATGAGCGTGCTGGCCGAACGCCTCGGGGTGCGCGCGCCGTCGCTCTACAAGCACGTCGACGGGCAGGCCGACCTGCACCGGCGCATCGCGGTGCTCGCGCTCACCGACCTCGGCACCGCGCTGCGCGACGCGCTGCAGGGCCGCGCGGGCAAGGACGCACTGGCCGCCGCCGCCCGCGCGATCCGCAGCTACGCCGTCGCGCACCCCGGCCGCTACTCCGCCACGGTCCGCATCGACGCCGACGAGCCCGACGAGCAGCTCGTCGCCGCCGGCGCACGCGTGCTCGACTCGCTGTCCGCGGTGCTGGTCGGCTACCCCGTCGCGCCCGAGGACACCGTCCACGCCCTGCGGATGCTGCGCAGCCTGTTCCACGGCTTCGCCGTCCTCGAGGCCGCGGGCGGGTTCCAGCTCGCCACCGACCTCGACGAGAGCTTCACCTGGCTCGTCGACGCCGCCGACCGCGCCCTGCGCACCACGAGCACCTAGTCCGCACCCCGTCCGAACGCGTCCGGCAGACTGCCGGTCTGCGCGGGCCGACGCGCGGAGCTCGTGACGGCCTACGGGACGCGCAGGATGCGGACCGGGTCGGCGCGCGCCGCCGCGACGGCGGGCGGGACGGAGCCGACCAGCGTCACCAGCGCGGCGAGCACCATGACGCCGGCGACGAACTGCGCGGTCGGCCAGGCGACACCGGTGGCGCTCAGGACCGCGAGCCCGCTCGCGGCCCCGAGCACTGCGCCCGCCAGCCCGGCGCACGACGACTGGACGAGGACGAGCGAGACGACGGCGGAACGCGTGGCACCCAGCGCGCGCCGGCGCCCGAAGTCGCGGCGCCGGCCGGCCACCGCGCCGAGCATCGTGACGGTGACGAGGACCAGGCCGACACCGAGCACGCCCGCCATCGTCTGCCGCGACGAGGCTCCGAGCCGCCCGGCGATGACGTCGCGCAGCTCCAGCGCACCGCTCGACACAGAGACGTCGACGGCCGACGGCGCGTCGGCGACGACGAGCGCCCGCACGGCGTCCGCGACGTCCTGCGCGTGCGTGGCGGAGGCGGCCAGGACGTAGACGTACCGCAGCGGCACGTCCTCGTCGGGCGCGGCCATGCGCAGCGCGCCGTCGTCGAGGAAGCTCAACGGGCCGGTCCCCTCGACGAGGCCGACCGCCGCGTAGCGTCGCGCACCGTCGCTCAACGCTCCCGCGACGTCCGGCATCCGCAGCGCGGTCGCGGCCGAGCTCCCCACCACGACCTCGTCGGGCGTCGCCGGAGCCCGGCCCGCGGCAAGCGCGACGTCGGAGGGCAGGCCGCCGACGAGGGCCCGCAGCGGTGCCGGCCCGGCATGCCCAGCGGCGACGTTCTCCACATCGGTCGCCGGGCCGAGCCCGAACACCCACGTCACCGAGCTGAGCTCCGCGATGGCGGCGACGGTCGCGGGGTCGATCCCCGCTTCGCCGGTGGTGTCCGTGGCGACGACCAGCCGCGTGCCGACGGCGTCGATGGACGCGACCACCTCGGCCTCCGTCGCCGCGGCGCGGCCGGTCGTGAGCAGGGTCACGAGCGTGACCAGCGCGACGACGAGCGCGGCCGTCGCGGTGGCGACGGGCTGAGCGCGCGCGGTGAGCACGCCGTCCCGCACGAGGGCAGCCGCGCGGGGACGTCCTGTCAGCGCGCCACGGGTGCGCTGCTCGACGCCCGCCGTCGCGTCCGAAGGTACCGCCCGGGTCGAGGTCACAGCACGACTCGCGCATCTGCTTGCGCGGCGAGCCGCTGGTCGTGCGTGGCGACGAGCACCGTCGTGCCGTCGGCTGCGGTCTCCTCGAGCATCTCCCACACGACGGCCGCCGACTCGTCGTCGAGGTTGCCCGTCGGTTCATCGCAGTAGAGGACGGCCGGGTCGATCACCAGGGCCCGGCACATCGCCACCCGTTGTGCCTGACCCCCGGAGATCTCCCCCGGACGATGCCCCACGCGGTGCGCGACGCCCAGCCGTTCGAGCAGGTCGGCTGCGCGGCGCCGCGCGAGGCGCGGCTCCATCCCAGCGAAGAGCGCCGGCTCGCACACGTTGTCCATCACGGTGCGGGCAGGGTCGAGCATCGCGTCCTGGAAGACGAACCCCGAGGTGACCGCGCGCCACTGGGCGCGGCGCCCGTCAGGCTGCGTGTCCAGCGGCGTACCGTCCCAGAGCACGTGGCCCGTCGCGGGGCGCAGCAGGCCTGCGACCACGTAGAGCAACGTCGACTTGCCTCGCCCGGAGGCCCCCGTGATCGTCGTGATCGCGCCTGCAGCGAAGTCGAGATCCAGGTCGCCGATCACGAGCGGAGCCGTCCGGCGGTACCGGAAGCCCAGCCCGCGTGCGGTGAGCCTCGCCGTCATGGCTGCGCGGCGGAGGTCGGATCGGCACCCGCGTCGCTCGTGCCGCCCTCGTCGGCGAAGAGCCGGATGCGCGCTCCCACCTCGACGCCCGAGACGACCGCCTGCGCGCCGTCCTGCGCCTCGATCTCCACCGCGACCCGGGCGCCGTCGGGCGCGACGACGAACGACGAGCCGTCCGCGGCGGTCGCCAGCGCAGCGAGCGGAACGACCGCTCCAGCCACCTCCGGCGCGGTGACCACCGTCGCCGGGTACGTGAGCTGACCACCGGCGTACGCCAGGTCCGGGCAGAGCTTCTCGCACAACGGACTGCCGTCGGGAGCGTGCACGCTCCACGTCGTCACACCGGTCTCGGCGGCCACCGTCGAGTCACCGACGACGCCCTCGACGGTCGTCCCGTCGATGTCCACGCGCACCACCTGCCCCGTGCTCGGTGCCTGCGCACGCCGTTCTGCGTCGAGACGAATCGTCACGTCGGGAACCGCCGCCACGGGCAGCACGAGGTCGGCGCCGCGTGCGATCGCCCGGCCGACGCCGATGCCGCTCGCCAGCGTGAGTCGCGCCGGCAGCTCGGGCACGAAGACGACGCTGCCCGCAGCGACCGCCCCCGTGACCTCAGCGCCGACCGCCTTCTGCCACCGCCTGACCGCCGCGACGGTGCTGGGCCCGTACGTGCCGTCGGGTGCGACGTCGAGGTGTCCCCCGTCGACGAGCAGGCGCTGCAGCTGGGCGACGTCGGCCCCCTTGCTCCCCGCCGCGAGGTCGCGGAAGGAAGGCACGCTGCCCTCCGCGACGACCACTGGCGCGAGCCCCACCGACAGGATCACGTCTCCCTGGTCCACGGGTGCGTCGTCCGGGACGACGACCGACGTGACGACGCCGTCGGCCGGGCTCGTCAGCGCCGCCTGGAGCGGCCATGAGACCGTCGCCGCGAGCTCGAGCACCGAACCGATCGACCCGTCGGCCACCGTGACGAGCGCCGGAGCGCTCGACTCAACCTCCGGCGCGGGCGGCACGAACGTCGCCCGTCCAGCCCAGAACCCCGCTCCCGCTGCGACGACGGCGATCGCGGTCCAGGTGGCTGCTGCTCGCGCGCGACCCATCACGGCACCCAGTACTGGGGGCACTGCGCCTGCGCCTCGTCCAGGCGCCGCTCGATGTCCTGCTCGCCCGCGACCGCCCGCTCGGCCAGCTCGTTGTGCGGTGCCCACAAGTCGCCTGCGGTGCTGGGGTCATGATTGGCCGCGAGCATCCGGTCGATCCAGGCCTGGCGCGACGGCGGCTCGGAGATCTCAAAGCCGAGGTGCTCGAGGCACCGGGCGATGTCGAGCTCGGCGTCGTACTGCACCGCGAGCTCGTCCGCGGTCATCTCGTGCGGTTCTGGCAGGCCCAGCTCGACGCGGCATGCCTCGACGTCCTCATCGAAGCGTCCGATCTCGCTGCGGTCGTCCGCGTCCTCCGCGACGAACGGCTCGACGGAACCTCCACCCTCCATCATGGTGCGGTCCCAGCCCTTGGCGTCCATGCAGCGCTGGTACCCGAGTCGCTCCTCTTCCCGGGCCTGCGCCTGCTCGGCGAACCACGCCGGCGCGGTCCACTCGACGTCCGGGGGCTCGTTGGCGACGTCCTGCGCGCACGCGCCGAGCCCGACGACGAGCACCAACCCGAGAGTCGCCCCAGCACACGCCAAAGCGACGGGCACACGCCGACCATTGGTCCTTCTCAAACCCGCCCCCTTGTTCACCTTCACACTGTCAATGACCGAGCCGCCTTTGTCGCTGGCCAAGACATACCGCCATTGCGAATCGCGCCCGAAGCCGAACGCTTTGTCGGCGATTCAGAGACACGTCCTGCAGCGGCCGACGACCCGGTCCGGGGCGCCGGGCGGCAAGCTCGGCCGCCCGGCGCCCGATGGGTCACGTGGTGCCGCAGTACCGGCTCGCCGACGAGAAGTAGTCCGCCAGCACGGAGACCTGCGTCGCGTGAGTCTTGCCCGTCTTGTTCACCCAGGTCACGTACGACGAACTGCTCGGGTACCTCCAGTAGCTGAGCGCTCCGCTCGGAGCCACCAGCTCGTGCCGGAGGTCACCCTTCGTGTAGCTCTTGATGTGAATCTGCCATCCGGTCGACGACGTGCATGCGATGTCGCCATAGTTGGTCCACGCGGATGCGCCCACTGCCGTGCCGATGACAAGCGCAAGGCTTGCGCCGAGTGCGGCCCAGCCCCGTCTCACGTTCCTCTTCGAACGCATAAGTCCCCCCAGACTCGATCCATGAGAGCGCTCTCACACCGGACTTTTCGCCCCCGCTCGCCGATATGGTGGCAGGCGTCCGCATTGCAGGTCAACGATTGGGCTGAGCGCGTTCCTCGCTGCGGCCCGTCGTTGCGCGCCCTCGCCCGTCCCCCGGCCGGGACAGTCCATGCCCCTGCGCCACAATCCCCTCTCCGTTGCCGCTCAGCGTCCGGTACGGGCAAGCAGTCCAGGCGTCCGGGGCGATACTCCTCTGCGCGCCTTGCGGCTGCCAGCGTCCGGAGTGATCCGGAGCCGTTCTTCTCTCGCCGCTCACGCCTGGCGGTCGGCCCGGTTCGACGCAGCGCGGCCTTCAGATGGCGAGTTCTTGTCTGTAGCCGTCGCGCGGTAGCGCGTGAGCATGGCGGGGACGCCGCGGGAATCCGAGTAGGTGTACGGGCGGCGGACGAACGTGCAGATCACGCGCCACATCGCGCGTTCGTCGGCGAGGTCGTCGGGGATCGTCACCCCGTAGGCCTCGGCGAGCTTCACGCGCGCCAGGTCGACCATCGCGCACTCGGTGGCCGCCCACTCGTCGGTCGCCAGCACGGCGAGGCGGTACGCACCGACGACGACGAGGACCGACCCCGCCGCCGCGAGCCACAGCAGCGGGTCCCCGGTCACGACCAGACCCACGACGGCGCCCACGACGAGCACCACCGCTCCGTACAGGAGCGCGACGAAGAAGTCCACGTTCGCGCGCGCGGTGGTGATCGCGTCGACCGCGCTCTGCGGCGCCACGCCCTTGAGCCGGTGCCAGAGCAGCTGCGAGTCGAGCAGGTACCGGTTGCGCGCGTACGTCTCGAACCGCCGGATCGCGTTGCCGAGCTGAGTCGGGGCGAACTGCGTCTCGTCGGCCGGGTAGCGCGCGGCGCGTTCGTAGGCGAGCCCTGCGCGCACGGCCTGCCCCGCCGCGGTCGACGTCTCGTACGTCGCCAGCAGGCGGGTCCGGCGCGCGCGGTGGGCGTTCGTGCGTCGCTCGACGAGCCACGGCCACCCCAGGTAGTACCCCTCGAGCACGCGGTACAGGGGCGCCTGCGCGGCAGCCAGCACGAGGCCCAGGACGGCGGCCACCGCGAGCAGCGCGAGCTGCTGCGACGCCCACGTCAGCCCCTCGAACTCCTCGCTGAGGTCGACGAACGCCAGCCGCGCGATCACGTAGGCGAAGCCCTGCGCGGCGAGGAACACGGGCAGGATCCACCCGACGACCAGGCCCCACCCGCCCCCGAGGACGGACTTGACCACGTCTCCCATCGGACGCCCTCAGAGATCCCCGCCCGGGTCTCCCGGACCGGGCGGCGTCCCGGGCGCCATGTCCGCCTCCGTCGCGCTGGGAGACGAGCCGGGGCGGATCGCGGCGGGCGGCGTCGAGAACGCGCCGATCCTGTCCTCGTAGAAGCGCGGCAGGACCGACCTCAGGATCGTCGAGACCTCGCGGGCGATCACCGGGGCCGCGAAGCTCGTCCCGGACCAGACGGCTGCGCCGGGGATCTCCTGGGCGTCGACGGTCCAGTCGAGCGTGCGGTGCGCGAGCTTGTCGACGACGACGAGCTGCACCTCGTCGGCCGCGCGGTCGAGAGTCGCGGACCGCACCTCGACGACCGCGCGCCCGGCGTCGTCGAGCTTCAGGGGGATCCGGATCTGGAGCTGGTCGTGCTCGTCGGCGTCGTCCGCAGTGCTGGACCGGTCGTCGTCCATGGCGATCCCCCGGGTCGCTCGGGCTCGGCGCGCCCGCGCGCCGACTCACGCGCAACGTACTCCCGCACCCGCCCGGCGACCAGGATGAATCGGACGGCCAGTCCCCGCGCTCGTCGTCGTCGCACGCGCTCGGACGTGCGGATCCTGCCTAGACTCGCCGGGTCCGGCCGGGGTGCGGCCGGAGCCACGACCGACCTTTCGGAGCCCGAGTGCGGCGCACAGCCCTTGCCCTCCCGTTCGCCGTCGCCCTGCTCGTGGCGTCGTGCACGCACGGGGACGACGAGGCGCTCGCGTCGCCGTCCGCGACGTCGACCCGCGCGCCCGCCACCACCACCGGCCCCGCCGCTCCGGGCACCCCGTCCGCGTCGGCCGCGGCGACCACCTCCGCCGCACCCCCCGCGTCGAGCACCCCCGCGGCGCCCACCGCCCCGGCCGCGGGTCCCAGCCGCGCACCGGCGCCCGCTCCGGCGCCGACCCCCGGCGTGACGTTGCCGCCGACCGCCGGCGTGTTCGACTACCAGCTCGGCGGCCCCTCACCGACGGTCCGCGTGGGCGCGACGACGCGCGCGATCGACGTCGTCGTGCGGGACGCGACGGCGGCTCCGCTGCCCGGCGCGTACACCGTCTGCTACGTCAACGGCTTCCAGACGCAGCCCGGCGAGGCCTCGCTGTGGCGCAGGCACACCGACGTCCTCCTGCACGACGAGGGCGGCGACCTGGTCGTCGACCCTGACTGGCCCGACGAGTACGTCCTCGACCCGTCCACGCCCGCGCAGCGCCGGACGATCCTGAGCGTCCTCGGCCCGGTCGTCACCGGGTGCGCCGCCGACGGGTTCGACGCCGTCGAGATCGACAACCTCGACACGTGGACCCGGTTCGACGCGATCGACGAGGCCGGCGCCCACGCCCTGGCCCGCGCGTACGTCGACCTCGCCCACTCCGCGGGCCTGGCCATCGCGCAGAAGAACGCCGCCGAGATCACCCGTCTCGCACACGATCGACTCGGCTTCGACTTCGCCGTCACCGAGGAGTGCGCAGCCTGGGACGAGTGCGCCGCCTACACCGACGTGTACGGCGACCACGTCCTGCAGATCGAGTACCCCGACGCCCTCGACGACGCGGGCCTGACTTTCGCCCAGGTCTGCGCCCTGACCGACCGCGCACCCCTGACGATCTTGCGCGACCGCGACCTCGTCCCCCCAGGCAAGCCCGGCCACCGCTACGCCACCTGCTGACCCGCTCGTCGCGCGGCGCCTCGTGGACGCCGAGCGGCGGCTCGGACCGAGCGGCTACAGCACCGCCGAGCGCCGCTGCACTCCCCGCGAGCGGAAGACGGGACGGGCGGGAGCGGGCGCGGCGACGTCGGTCTCGGGTGCCGCCGTGCGCGTCCCGGGGGGCGCGGGCTCGATCGTCGGCTGAGCGAGCTCCTTGGCGAGTGCCCCGGCGTACCTGACGACGCTGCGCGCCCAGACCGTCTCGTCGCCGTTCGGCGGGACGGCGGTCACGGCGGCGAGGGCCGTCGTCGCGTCCGCAGCGACAGGGGTCTCGGGCGTGAGCGTGTTGAGCGCGCCGCCGAGCGTCGAGATGACGTACCAGACCGCGACGACGACGAGGGCACCGCACGCCAGGGCCACCGGCAGCCGGAGCTCGTCGGTGCCCCAGAGCGCGACCGTCACGCTCCCGAGCAGCCCGGCCGCGGCCGTCAGCGTCAGCCACCCGCCCAGCATCGCGGCGCCGACCGTGACGTCGTCGCCGGCGCTGATCGCCTTCATCACCGCGGCGGAGACGAACGCCAGGAGGGACGCCACCAGGCCCGCGACCAGGACGTGCGCGACCGCTTGCTCAGGCTCACTCCCGAGTAGCGCGGTGAGGGGATCGGCGACGCCGAACAGGGCGACCACGGCGGTGGACACGACCGTGAGGTTCGTCGCCCAGGAGTCCGCGGACCACGACGCGCTGAGCCCCGTCACCGGGGACCTCAGGGTCGGCCGCTTCCCCTCGTCCCGGTGGGCGTCCTCGAACCGGCCGCCGACGACCAGCAGCGTGAGAGCGGCGAGCGCCGCAGCGACGACGAACGGCCACACCACGACCCTGACCGACAGATCCGTCGGCTCCGTCACGTCGAACGAGACCGTGATCGGCTCCTCGCCCACCGTGAGCGTGCCCGTCGTGACTGCGCCGACCTCGCACCCGCTCACGGTGAGGTCGACCGACTCCTGCCGCCCCGCACCGACCTTGCCCGGGTCGGCGTCGCCGGTGCAGCCCTTGACCGTGAGGTCGACGTCGATCACCGCGTCGTCGGGGTTCGTCACCGTCAGCGCGCCGGTGTACTCCTCGCCGTCGCGCGTCAGCGCGATCTGGTCGTCGTCTCCGAGATCGACCACTGGCGACGCCCACACCGCGGGTGCACCCGCCAGAGACCCGATCCCCATCCCGACCGCCAGCACCAGGCCGGCACCTACCCGAGTGACAGCACGCACGGTCCCGATCCCCTCGCTGGGCACCCCGTCACCCCGACGGTAGCCACAGCGCGCACCGCCCGCGCGACGAGGGAGACGACGAGGGGGAGCCGCCAGGTGCTGGCGCCTCCCCCTCGTCGCTGTCAGTTCTCGCAGCGCCGAACCGGCGCCGTGAGGAGACTCAGAAGTCCCAGTCGTCGTCCTCGGTGTTGACGGCCTTGCCGATGACGTACGACGAGCCGGAGCCGGAGAAGAAGTCGTGGTTCTCGTCGGCGTTCGGCGACAGGGCCGACAGGATCGCCGGGTTGACGTCGGTCTCGTCGCGCGGGAACAGCGCCTCGTAGCCCAGGTTCATGAGGGCCTTGTTGGCGTTGTAGCGCAGGAACTTCTTGACGTCCTCGGTCAGGCCGAGCTCGTCGTACAGGTCCTGCGTGTACTCGACCTCGTTGTCGTACAGCTCGAAGAGCAGCTCGAACGTGTACTCCTTGAGCTCGGCGCGCTCGGCCTCCGTGATGAGTTCGAGGCCCTTCTGGAACTTGTAGCCGATGTAGTACCCGTGCACGGCCTCGTCGCGGATGATCAGGCGGATGAGGTCGGCCGTGTTGGTGAGCTTGGCGCGCGACGCCCAGTACATGGGCGCGTAGAAGCCCGAGTAGAACAGGAACGACTCGAGCATGGTCGAGGCGACCTTGCGCTTGAGCGGCTCATCGCCCCGGTAGTAGTTCAGGACGATCTCGGCCTTGCGCTGCAGGTTCGGGTTCTCCTCCGACCAGCGGAACGCCTCGTCGATCTCCTTGGTGGAGATGAGCGTCGAGAAGATCGAGGAGTACGACTTGGCGTGCACCGACTCCATGAACGCGATGTTCGTGTAGACGGCCTCCTCGTGCGGGGTGAGCGCGTCGGGGATGAGGCTGACCGCGCCGACCGTGCCCTGGATGGTGTCCAGCAGCGTCAGGCCGGTGAAGACGCGGGTCGTCATGGTCTTCTCGGCCTCGGTCAGGGTCGCCCACGACTGGATGTCGTTGGAGACCGGGACCTTCTCCGGCAGCCAGAAGTTGCCGACCAGGCGGTCCCAGACCTCGAGGTCCTTGTCGTCCTGGAGGCGGTTCCAGTTGATCGCCGAGACCCGGTCGACCAGCTTCAGCTTCCCCGTGGGGCTCATTCTCGTGCTCGCTTCTTCGTCGTGACGGTCAGGGGTCGGGAGCGGGGCGTCACAGCATGCAGCTGACGCAGCCCTCGACCTCGGTGCCCTCGAGTGCCAGCTGGCGCAGGCGGATGTAGTAGATCGTCTTGATGCCCTTGCGCCAGGCGTAGATCTGCGCCTTGTTCAGGTCACGCGTGGTCGCGGTGTCCTTGAAGAAGAGCGTCAGCGACAGGCCCTGGTCCACGTGCTGCGTGGCCTCGGCGTACGTGTCGATGATCTTCTCGTAGCCGATCTCGTACGCGTCCTGGTAGTACTCCAGGTTGTCGTTCGTCATGAACGGCGCCGGGTAGTAGACGCGACCGATCTTGCCTTCCTTGCGGATCTCGATCTTCGACGCGATCGGGTGGATCGAGCTCGTCGAGTGGTTGATGTACGAGATCGAGCCGGTCGGCGGGACCGCCTGCAGGTTCTGGTTGTACAGGCCGTGCTCGGCGACGAGCGCCGCGAGCGTGCGCCAGTCGTCCTGCGTCGGGATGTGGATGTTCGCCTCGGCGAAGAGCTCGCGGACGCGCTCGGTGCGCGGCGCCCACTCCTTCTCGATGTACTTCTCGAAGTACTCACCGGTCGCGTACGTCGACTTCTCGAAGCCGTAGAACTTCTCGCCGCGCTCCTGCGCGAGCAGGTTCGACGCACGGATCGCGTGGTAGGCGACCGTGTAGAAGTAGATGTTCGTGAAGTCGAGGCCCTCGTCGGACCCGTAGAAGATCCGCTCGCGTGCCAGGTACCCGTGCAGGTTCATCTGGCCCAGGCCGATCGCGTGCCCGCCGCGGTTGGCGCGCTTGATCGACGGGACCGACTCGATGTCGGTCTGGTCGGAGACGGCCGTCAGGGCACGGATCGCGGTCTCGACGGACTTGCCGAAGTCCGGGGAGTCCATCGACAGCGCGATGTTCATCGAGCCGAGGTTGCAGGAGATGTCCCGGCCGACGTGGTCGTAGGACAGGTCCTCGTTGTAGGTCGACGGGGTCGAGACCTGCAGGATCTCCGAGCAGAGGTTCGAGTGCGTGACCTTGCCGTCGATCGGGTTGGCCCGGTTCACCGTGTCCTCGAACATGACGTACGGGTAGCCGGACTCGAACTGGATCTCGGCGAGCGTCTGGAAGAACTCGCGGGCGCTGATCTTCGTCTTGCGGATCCGCGAGTCGTCGACCATCTCGTAGTACTTCTCGGTGACGTTGATGTCCGCGAACGGCACGCCGTACACGCGCTCGACGTCGTACGGCGAGAACAGGTACATCGGCTCGTTCTTCTTCGCGAGGTCGAACGTGATGTCCGGGATCACGACGCCGAGCGACAGCGTCTTGATGCGGATCTTCTCGTCGGCGTTCTCGCGCTTGGTGTCGAGGAACCGGTAGATGTCCGGGTGGTGCGCGTGCAGGTACACCGCGCCGGCACCCTGACGCGCGCCGAGCTGGTTGGCGTACGAGAACGAGTCCTCGAGCAGCTTCATCACGGGGATGACGCCGGAGCTCTGGTTCTCGATGTGCTTGATGGGCGCGCCGTGCTCACGGACGTTCGAGAGCAGCAGGGCCACGCCGCCGCCGCGCTTGGAGAGCTGCAGCGCGGAGTTGATGCCGCGCGCGATGGACTCCATGTTGTCCTCGATGCGCAGCAGGAAGCAGGAGACGGGCTCGCCGCGCTGCGCCTTGCCGAGGTTGAGGAACGTCGGCGTCGCCGGCTGGAACCGACCCGAGACGATCTCGTCGACCAGGGAGATCGCGTAGTCCTGGTCGCCTGCGGCGAGCGAGAGCGCCACCATGCACACGCGGTCCTCGAAGCGCTCGAGGTAGCGCTTCCCGTCGAACGTCTTGAGCGTGTACGACGTGTAGTACTTGAACGCCCCGAGGAAGGTCTGGAAGCGGAACTTCTTCGAGTACGCGTACTGGAACAGCGTCTTGATGAACGCGCGGTCGTACTGCGCGAGCACCGCCGGGTCGTAGTACTTGTTCTCGACGAGGTAGTCGAGCTTCTCGTCCAGGTCGTGGAAGAACACCGTGTTCTGGTTCACGTGCTGCAGGAAGTACGCGCGGGCCGCCTCGCGGTCCTTGTCGAACTGGATCTTCCCGTCCGCGCTGTACAGGTTCAGCATCGCGTTGAGGGCGTGGTAGTCCAGGCCCGACGCCTCTACGCGCTGATCAGTGACTGTCGCTGCCAAAACCGTTCCAATCCGTCGCGGACGCGCTGCACGTCCTCGTTCGTTCCCATGAGCTCGAAGCCGTACAGGTAGGGGACGCGGCACTTGGCCGCGATGATCTCCCCCGCGATGCAGTACGCCTCGCCGAAGTTGGTGTTGCCCGCGGCGATGACGCCGCGGAGCAGTGAGCGGTTGGCCGAGTCGTTGAGGAACTTCACGACCTGCCGCGGTACCGCGCCGCCCTCGTTCCCGCCCCCGTACGTCGGCACGACGAGCACGTACGGCTCTGTGACGTGCAAGAACGCCTCGGTCGGGCGCAGGGGGATCCGCTGGGCCGGCTGGCCCAGCTTCTCGATGAAGCGGTGGGTGTTGTTCGAGGCCGAGGAGAAGTAGACGAGCGAGCTCATCGATGCCTCCTCAGCGATTCGAGCGCTGGCTTCCGCCGGCCTCCGTGGGCCGGTGTGACCGCCGTCGAAGGCGGCGCTTCAGGCGACGGTGACAGCCTGCAGGCGCTGCTCGAGCGCCTTGATGCGGTCCGGGCGGTAGCCCGACCAGTGGTCCCCGTCGACCCCGTCGACGATGACGACCGGGGCCTGCAGGTGGCCGAGCGACATGACGTAGTCGCGGGCGTCCGCGTCCTCGCTGATGTCCACGACCGTGTACTCGGCACCGAGCTTGTCGAGAGCACGGTAGGTCGCGTTGCACTGCACGCAGGCCGGCTTGCTGTAGACCGTGATCGTCATGGTGCCTCTCCCCGGAGACTCAAAGAAACTCAGTGGTTCTGATGCTCGTCCGCGCTCTTCCCGACCCTCGGAGGTCGCCCTGACCGAGCGTTCCCGGAGGCCCTCGTGGAGCCTCCGGCGACCGCTCGACGCCTCGGTCGATCGCGTAGAGAAGACACTACACCTAGTGTCTGACACCGCAACCAACCACTAGGTGTTGTGTTACATCCGTGTCGTTTTTCACCCCGTGCATGACTCGTCCACAGTACCGACGACCCCTGACAGAGCCTCTGGCCTGCACGTTTGCGCGGGCGTAACGACATCGCTGTGGTTCGACCCACAGGCGGCCCACAGGTCGTCCACATCGGGGACCGTCTCGTCCCCAGAGTCGTCCACAGGCGATATGTCCGATGGAGTCCCGAAGTGTCCGGTCCGTGGGCCGCCGGGCGGCGTCTCAGCTCGCGGAGGCGTCCGCCCACGCCGCGCGCAGGCCGTCGAGGAGCGGCGTCGTCGGGCGGCCGATGAGGGTGCGCAGCGTGTCGGTCGCGTCCGCGAGGCCGCCTGCGGCGATGTCCTGGTCGAGCGCGACGACGAACCCGACGGTGCCCTCGTCGAGACCGGCCGCCAGCAGGCCCGCGCGCTGCTCGTCGGGCGTCACCCGCCGGTGCACGACCGGACGGCCGAGCACCTGCGCCGCCGCGGCCGCGAGCTCGTCGTGCGTCCACGCGTAGTCGCCCGAGACCTCGTAGGTCCGCCCGTCGTGCCCCTCGCCCGTGACGACCGCCACCACGCCCGCGGCGAAGTCCGCGCGGCTCGCGGAGGCCACGCGCCCGTCCCCGGTCGACGAGACGATCTCGCCCGTCGCGGCCGCCTGCTGCAGCGCCGGGACGTAGTTCTCGGTGTACCAGTTGTTGCGCAGCACCGTCACGACCAGGCCGGAGGCCGCCAGCAGCTCCTCGGTCGCCTTGTGCTCGGGTGCGACGACGAGCGTCGTGGTGTCGGCGTGCGGCGCGCTCGTGTAGACGATGCGGCGGACGCCGGCCGCCCGCGCGGCCTCGATCGCCGCGGTGTGCTGAGGGATGCGCTTGCCGACCTCGGAGCCGGAGACGAGCACGAGCGTGTCGGCACCCCCGAAGGCCTCGGGCAGCGTCTCGGGGCGGTCGTAGTCGACCACCGCCACGCGCACGCCGCGCTCGGCCAGGTCCGCGAGGCGCTCGGTCCGGCGCCCGCCCGCGACGATCTCGCCGGGCGCGACCCCCGCTTCGAGCAGACCCTCGACGACGAGACGGCCCAGGTGGCCGCTGGCCCCGGTGACGACGACAGACATGTGCTTCCTCCCGTTGCTGGGCGACCCGTGTCTCGCGTCGCTCCCCCGGCACAACACCCCGCGCGCCAGAACCTTTCCCGCCCCCACGGGCACGTGAGGGATGCTGGTCACGTGCACGTGACCACCCTCGGACCGCTCGCGCTCGACGGCCGGCCCGTCCGCGGCGAGCGGCTCGCCGCCGTGGTGCGTGAGCTCGTCGCGGCGCGCGGGCGTGCGGTGTCCGTCGGCGCGCTCGTCGAGGCCGTCTGGGACGGTGCGCCGCCCGACGACGAGCAGGGCGCCGTGCAGGCGCTCGTCTCACGCGTGCGTCGGCTCGGCCTGCCGGTGCAGTCCGTGCCGGGTGGCTACCGGCTGCCCGCCGACGATCTGTCGGTCGACTCCGATGAGGCCCGCGGGCTCGTCGGCGTGGCGCGCGCTGCCCTCGAGGCGGGCGATCTCGTGGCCGCCGCCGACGCCGCCGCGCAGGCCCGCGCGCTCCTGCCGCCGGCGCCCGACGACGCCGCCGCGGTCCGCCTGCTCGCCGAGGCCGCCGACGTCACGGCGCGCGTCGCGCTGCGCACGGACGGCCCGTACGACGAGACCGACCTGCGGCTGCTCGCGACGCGCACCCCGCCCGACGAGCCGTCCGTCGCGCTGCTCGTGCGCGTCCTGGCCGCGCAGGGCCGCGACGCCGAGGCGCTCGAGGTCGTCGAGACGCTGAGGCGCGACCTCGCCGAGCGGTACGGCACGGACCCGTCGGCCGTGGTCGCGCACGCGCACGTCGCGCTGCTGCGCGGCGAGCTCGGCCCGACGCGCGCGCCCGACGGGGGGCGCCCCGCCGCCGCGCCCACCGTCGGGCCGCCGGTCGGGTCGTCGACCGCCGCCGCGCACACGCTCGACGCCGCCGGGCGCTCGACGGCACCGACCGCGCACCTGCCCTCCGCGTGGCGTCGCCCGCCCACGCCGCTCGTCGGTCGCGAGGCGGACGTCGCGGCGGTGACCGCCGCGCTGCGCGACGCGGCGGTCGTCACCGTCGTCGCGACCGGGGGTGCGGGCAAGACCAGGCTCGCGGCTGAGGTCGCGCGGCTCGCCGCCGAGGCCGGGCAGCAGGTGCACGTCGTCGAGCTCGCGGGGCTGCGGTCCGCCGACGACGTGCTCCCCGCGGTGATCGGCGAGCTCGGCGGCTCCGAGACGGTCCCGGCGCTCCCCGAGGTCGGCGTCGAGCGGCGCGTGCTGCCCCGGCTCGAACGGCTGCGCGCCGCCGCGCAGGAGCTGCGAGGGCTCGTCGTCCTCGACAACTGCGAGCACGTGCTCGCCGCGGCCGCGGACCTCGTCGCGGACCTGCTCGACGTGGTCCCGCCCGACGTCACGATCCTGGCGACGTCCCGCGCGCCGCTCGGCCTCGTCGGCGAGCGCGTGCACCGGCTGCCCGCCCTGCCCGACACCGACGCCCTCGCGCTGCTGCGCGCCCGCGCCGAATCGGCCCGGCCCGGCCTCGTCTGGGACGACGAGCGCGCGCTTGAGCTGTGCCACCGCCTCGACAGCCTCCCCCTCGCGCTCGAGCTCGCGGCTGCCCGCCTGCGCTCGATGCCGCTCGAGGACCTGCTCGACAGCCTCGCCGACAGGTTCGCGCTGCTCGACGACGCGCTGCGCGGGCTGCCCGAGCGCCACGCGAGCCTGTGGGCGCTCGTCGACTGGAGCCGCGAGCTGCTGCCGGACGACGAGCGCGAGCTGCTCGCCCGGCTCGCCGTGGTGCCCGGCTCGTTCACCGCGGCGCTGGCCGCGAGCGTCGCGGGCGTGCCGGACACGCGGCGCGGGCTCGCGGACCTCGTCGACCACTCCCTGCTGGTGCTCGACGACGCCGGCCCCGGCCCCGCGCGCTACCGCATGCTCGAGACGGTCCGCGAGTACGGCGAGGCGCGCCTCGACGCCGCGGGCACGCGCGCCGACGCGATGGCCGGGCTGGTCGCGTGGGCCACGCGCGAAGCCGTGGACCTGAGCGACCGGATGACCGGCGAGGGGCAGCTCGACGCGTTCGCGCGGTGCAGCGACGAGCAGGAGGCGCTGGTCGCGGCGCTGCGATGGTCGATCGAGCACGACGAGGCGGCGGCCGTCGAGGTCGCGTCCGCCCTGTTCCCGTGGTGGACCGTGCGCGGTATGCACGTGGAGGTCGTGACGTGGGCCTCGCGGCTCGTGCACGTGAGCGAACCGGCCGCGCGGCGACGCTCCGCGCTGTTCGTCGGCGCGGCCTCGGGGCGGCGCGTGCCGCACGGCGAGCTCACCACGACCGTCATGCTCCAGACGGCGGTCAACGGCGGCATCACGACGACGCTGCGGCTGACCGCGCTCGCCGGCCGCGTGCTGCGGCGGCTCGCACGCGAGCAGTCCGACGAGGTCCGACCCGGCTCGGCGGCGCTGGCCGCGGCAGTCCCGTCGCTCGTCTCGACCGACCTGGCGGCGCTCGAGGACTCTGCGCGGTCCCTCACCGCGCAGGACGACGAGTACGTCCAGGCGCTCGGCCTGTTCCTGCGCGCCGCGGTGCGGGAGAACGCCGGCGAGACCGACGGGTCCGCGCAGGACGCCCGCGCGGCGTTCACGATGTTCGAGCGGATCGGCAACCACTGGGGCATGGGCATGGCCGCGCAGGGGGTCGCGCAGTGGTCGGCGGCGCACGGCGGCGACGACGCCGTGGAGTGGCTCGAGCGCAGCGTGCACCACCTCGAGCTCGTCGGCGCCGTGCAGGACGCACGCAGCCTGCGGGTGCTGCTCGACGTGCAGCGCGCAGTCGAGGGCGACCAGGACGGTCGCGCCGCGCTGCACGACGTGGTCACCTCCCCGCGTGAGGAGGCGATGGACCGCGCGCAGGCCCTCCTCGGGCTCGCGATGGTCGCGCTGTCCGACGGCGACAACGCGAGCGCCGTGACGCATGCGCTGCGCGCCGTGCAGACGGTCGCCGACGACGAGTCGTCCGTCCCGCAGGCACGCATCGTGTTCCGCGTCTCGGCGGTCGTGCTGCTGCTGCAGGCCGAGCGCGACGAGACCGACCCGGCCCGCCGCGCAGCCGTCGACGCGGACGTCGTCGCGGCGCTGACCGCCGCCATCACCGACGCACGGGGCCTGAGCGACATGCCGGTCGTCGGGGCGTTCGCGCTCGGCTGCGCCGAGCTCGTCGCGTGGCGCGGCGACGACGAGGACACCGCGGTCGAGCTGTGGGCGCTCGGCACCCGGATGGGGGCGAGCGTCTCGAGCATCGCGCTCCAGGTGGGCAAGAACCGGTCGCTCGCGAGCAGCCTCGCGGGCACGCGCGGGCAGGCCCGGGCCGACGAGCTGCGGCCGCGTCCCGCGTCCGAGATCAGCCGCTCGATCCTCGCGCTGGCGTCCCGCCTGCTGGGCCCCGCGACGCAGCGCTGACCCCGCCCGCCCCGGGTCGACCCGGCAGACGACGGGGTCCGCCCCGCCCAGCGACGCGGACCCCGCTCGACCGTCAGACCTTGCGGCGGTAGGCGCGCAGCGCCAGCGGCATGAACACCGCGACCAGGCCCACGCACCACGCGAGCGTCCACCACACGTGGTTGCCCACCGGCGTGCCGAGGAACAGCCCGCGCATCGAGTCGACCAGGTGCGTCAGCGGGTTGACGTCGACGAAGCCCTGCATCCAGCCGGGCAGGTCGTCGGTCTGCACGAACACGTTGGAGCCGAACGTCAGCGGCATGATCAGCAGGAACATCACGCCCTGCACCGCACCGGACGTGCGCACGATCATCCCGACCCACACGCTCACCCACGACAGGCAGACCGCGAACAGCACGGCCAGCAGGCACCCGGCGACCGCCTCGAGCGGGCTCGTCGCGATCCGGAAGCCCATCGCGTAGCCCGTGCCGATCGTCACGACCGCGACGATCACGTACCGCACCACGTCGCCCAGCACCGCGCCCAGCAGGGGTGCCGACCGGGGGATCGGCAGCGACTTGAACCGGTCGAAGATCCCCTTCTCCATGTCGGTGTTGAGGTTCACGCCGATCGCGATCGCGCCCATCGCGATCGTCTGCCCGAGGATCCCGGGCAGCAGGAACTGCAGGTAGTCGCCCGTGCTGCCGGCGACCGCGTTGCCGAAGATCGTCACGAAGATCGCGAGGAAGATGATCGGCTGCAGCGTCACGTCGATCAGCGCCTCGGGCGTGCGCCACGTCTTGATGAGGCTGCGCCTGGTCAGCGCAGCGGAGTGGCGCACCAGCGGGAACGGGCGGGCCGGCGCGGCCGCGGCCGCGCGCGGTGCGGGCTGCGTGCGGGTCGGTTCGAGAGCCGTGGTGGTCATGCCGCCACCTCCTTGCTGGTGTCGCGGGCGCTGTCGTCGGAGCCGGGCTCGGCCTCGTCGGACGTGGTCCGGCCGGTCAGGGTGAAGAAGACCTCGTCGAGGCTCGGCAGGTGCAGCGAGAGCTCCGTGACACCGATGCCCGCGGCGCCCAGGCGCGCGACCGTCGCCGTGAGCGCCTCGTCGCCGGCCACCGGGACCGCGAGCATCCCCTTGCGGATCTCGTCGGCGGCGGCACCCGTGCTGACCTGCGAGAGGATCTGCGCGGTCTCCGCCAGGCGGGTCTGGTCCGTCGGGCGCACCTCGAGCGTCTGGCCGCCGACGATGCGCTTGAGCCCGTCCGGGGTGTCGTGCGCGATCACGCGGCCGTGGTCGACGACCGTGATCTCGTCGGCCAGCGCGTCCGCCTCCTCGAGGTACTGCGTGGTGAGCAGCACCGTCGAGCCGTCCGCGACGAGCGAGCGGACCACGTCCCACATCGCCTCACGCTTGGCGGGGTCGAGTCCGGTCGTCGGCTCGTCGAGGAAGATCACGTCGGGCCGTCCGACGAGGCTCGCGGCCAGGTCGAGGCGGCGACGCATGCCGCCGGAGTACGTCTTCGCGGGACGGTCGGCGGCGTCCGCGAGGTCGAACCACTCGAGCAGCTCGACGGCACGGGCGCGGGCGCCCTTGCGGCCGAGCTCGAGCAGGGTGCCGAACAGCACGAGGTTCTGGCGGCCCGTGAGGTCCTCGTCGACGGACGCGTACTGCCCGGTCAGGCCGATCATGTGCCGGACCTTCTCGGCGTCGCGGACCACGTCGAGGCCGTTGATGCGGGCCGTGCCCGCGTCGGGGGTGAGCAGGGTGGACAGGATGCGGACGGTCGTCGTCTTGCCGGCGCCGTTGGGGCCGAGCACACCGAGCACGGTGCCCCGGGGGACGACGAGGTCGACGCCCTGCAGCGCCTTCGTCTCGCCGAAGTGCTTCACAAGGCCCTCGGCCTCGATCACCAGGTCTGGGTTCATGCCGCCACCCTGACCGCCCCGGCTGACACGGCCCCGACACCCCACCGACACCACCGACACCACCCCGACCCGCCCCACCGGACCCCCGCGCGCCGCTCCCCTGCCCCGCCCCCACCTCGCGACCCAGCGACTGCTCAGGCCAACCCGCCCCACAGCCGGAGCAACCCCTGGCTCACGCCACCGCCACCCCGCGACCCAGCGTCTGCTCAGGCCACACCCGCGATGAGCCGGAGCAGGCGCTGGGTCGCGGAGGGGGTGGGGTCAGTAGAGGTCGCGGCAGAGGAGGAGGAGGGTGGTGTCGTCGACCGACGACGGGTCGCTGCACTCGCGGACGACGTCGTCGATGTCGACCGGGCGCGTCGGGTCCTCGCGCGTGAACGCGCCGACCAGCCGGGCCAGGCCCGCGCGCAGGTTCGTCGAGCGCGAGTCGACGAGCCCGTCGCTGTAGAGCACGACGCCGCCACCGGGCTCGATCACGAACCGGTGCGTGGGCGGCTCCCCCGAGCCGACGCCGACGGGCCGGTCCACGCTGACCTCGAGCAGCTCGGCACCGCCGACCGCGTCGAGCACGAGCGGGCGGGGGTGACCCGCGATGGAGACCTCGACCTCGCCCGTCGCCTGGTCGACCGCGGCGACGACGACCGTGGCCATGTCGGTGGCCATCGTGCGGCGGGCCACCACGTCGGTCCAGCGCAACGCGTCGGCCGGACCGTCGCCGCGCAGCAGGAACGCCCGCAGCGAGTTGCGCAGCTGGCCCATCGCCGCGGCCGCGGACAACCCGTGCCCGGCGACGTCCCCGATGACCACGGCGATCCGCCCGTCGGGCAGCTCGAGCGCGTCGTACCAGTCGCCCCCGACCTGACCGCCGGGTGCGGGCACGTAGCGCGCGTGCAGCTGCCACCCCTCGACGTGCGGCAGCTCTGCGGGCAACAGGGAGCGCTGCACGGTCTCGGCGACGCCGAGCGCCCAGCGGGTGCGCAGCAGGAGCGTCTCGAGCAGGCGTCGGCGCAGGTCGGTGACCGAGCGCAGCTCCTGCGCGGTCCACGGCGCGCTCCGGCCGCGAATCGTCTGGGTCCACTTCTCGAACGACTTGCGCGGGCTGAGCCGCACCTCGTCGCCCTCACGCCGTGCGATCGCCTTGTTCTGCGGGTCCCCGCCCCAGGACACGTCGTGCACGGCCTCGCGCCGCAGCCAGACGATCGCGCGGTCCTCGGGCAGCCGGACGGCGAGCAGCCCGGCGACGCCCGGCAGCGCGTCCGCGAGCGCGGGCTCCTGCGCGCTGAGCTCGGTGCGCGCGGTGACGTCCTCGGGCTGCGCGGCGATCCACTCGCGCAGCGGCGACGGGTCGTCGGGCACCACGCCCTCGACGCTCCGGGTGTCGTCGCCGAAGACCACGACCCCCTGCGCGGGCACGAGCTCGAGCAGGGACACCCCGGACGCGGTCCGCCCGACGAGCGCGTCACCGAGGGTGTGCGCGGCGTCGCGGGACGCGATGAGCAGGCGCACGAGCGTCGCCTCCGCGGCGAGCGCCGCCTGCAGCTCGTCCTCCTCGGCCCGGGCGACCAGGCGAAGCGACAGCGACGACCCGAGGAACTCGGCCGCCGCGCGCACGCCGTACGGAGGGTGGTGCGGACCGGAGTAGTGGTGGCACGCGACGAGGCCCCACAGCCGCCCGTCGCGCAGCAGCGAGATCGACATCGACGCGGCGACGCCCATGTTGCCGAGGTACTCGAGGTGGATCGGCGAGACGCTGCGCAGCACCGAGTGCGTGAGGTCGAGCGGCTCCCCGGTCGCCGCGTCGACCCCCGGGACGAGCGGCGCGGGGGTGTACCCGACGTCGGCGATGAGCCGGATCCAGCTCTGCTCGTACAGCGCGCGGGCCTGCGGCGGGATGTCCGAGGCGGGGTAGTGCAGCCCGAGGAACGAGTTGAGGTCCGCGCGCTTGGCCTCCGCCACGACCTCGCCGTTGTACTCGGCGTCGAACCGGTAGATCATCACGCGGTCGAACCCGGTCAGCGCCCGCACCTCGTGCGCGGCCACGTCGTACAGCTCGGCGAGCGACTGGCTCGCGCTCAGGCGTTCGAGCGCGTCACGCACCGCCTGGTAGGTGTTCGGGAACGAGAACGGCCGCGGGCCGGTCGACGCCTCGAGCTCGACCACGAGCAGGGTCCGGTCGCCGACCACCACGCGGTGCAGCACCGCGTCGACCTCACGCGGGCCGTCGGGCGTGGCCGCGACGACGACGAGCGGGTTGCGCTGCCGGAGGTTGCCGAACGTCCGCACGTGCGCGCGGATCTGCTCGGCCGGCTCGCTCCCGAGCACGGCGTCGAGGTCCGCCCCGAGCGTGTCCTGGACGCTGCGGCCGAGGAGGTCCGCGACGTTGGCCGACACGTGCTCGACGACGAGCTCGGGCTCGGTGACCGCGAGCAGCACACCGTGCGGCTGGACCGAGCCGGGCACGTGGATCGGCTCACGCGCGCAGTTGTCGAGGTCGACGGGCTCCCCGGGTTCGAGCAGGTCGGCCATCGGTTCGCGGTCGGACATCCGCTGGCACCTCCTCGTCGACATTTTCGGTGTGCAACCTAACTCACGCCACCACCTCCTCCGTACGGGCCCGGCGCGCGCGCGTCGGGCGCACGAGCGCGACGGCGACGAGCACCGACGCGACGGCGACCAGCACCCCGAGCACGGGCCAGCCGGTCGCGGTCGTCGCGAGGCCCGCGCCGAGGGAACCGACCACCGCGGCGGCGGTCGCGACGACCTCGGCCACGGGCTGCACACGCCCGCGCTCGGCGGGCCGGTACGACGCCGCGACCATCGCCGCGCCGCCGCTGCCGGCGAGGTTCCACCCCACCCCGGCGAGCGTCATCGCGACGACGAACGCGACCATGTCCGGCCGCACGGTCGCCAGGCCCGCGGCGGCGAGCACGAGCGCACCGAGTGCCGCGACGCGCCGCTCGCCCAGCCGCCCGATCCACCGCGCGACCAGCAGCCCCGGTGCGTACATCCCGATCATGTGGAGCTGGACCGAGAACGCCGCGTGCTGCTCGGTGTGCCCCATGTCCATGCCCGCGACGGGCCCTGCGGTCATGAGCGAGCTCATCGCGGCGGCCGCGAGCGCGGTGACCAGGACGCCGAGCACGAGGACGGGCTGGCGCCACAGCTCGCGGTGCGAGCGCGCCGCGGCCGCCGGCGCACCCTCGTCGGCCCGGCGGGGTCCGGTCAGGTGCGCGAGGTCCCGCGGGAGGCGCGCGTTCCACCCGCACGCGAGCACCGCGAACCCGGCGACCAGCAGGTACGACGCGACGTACGGGGTCGAGCCGAGCCCGCCGACGGCCGTCGCGAGGAACGGCCCGACGAGCGCCGCGAGCAGGCCGCCCGCGAGCAGCGTCGTGATCGCGCGCGCCCGCTCGTCGGGGTTCGCCTCCGCGACCGCGTACCGGTAGTAGCCCGCGCCCGCCTGGTACACCCCGACGAGCGCCGTCCCGACGCAGAACAGCGCGAACGAGCCACGGTGGACCGCGTACGCCGACAGGAGGCCTGCCGCGACGGCCGCCAGCGGCGCGAGGGTGAAGACGCGCCGGTACCCGCTGCGCCCGATCCACCGCGAGAGCGCGAACGTCGAGAGCACCGCGACGACGGGCATGAGGCTGAACGGGAGCGTCGCGAGCGCGCGCGTCGGCGCGAGGTGCGCCCCGACGATGCCCGTGAGGGTCAGGTCGATCGAGATGCCGAACGTGTAGAGCGACTGCGCGGGGACGAGCCGGCGCGTGAGGCGCGGCCCGTCGACGCGCGGGGGCTCCACGAGCGCGCGAGTCGGGGCGTCAGGTGGGGTCACGCGACCACCCTGGCGGGGTCGGGCTCCGTCCGACGAGCGGCAGGATTGCCACTGTGCGCTAGATTCTCGCCATGAGCGTGGACGGTCCGGTGCCGAGGCCCTCGCGCGTGCGCGACGTCGCCGTGCTGGCGCTGCCGGGCGCGCTGCCGATGGAGGTCGGCATGCCGTTCCAGGTGCTCCAGAGCCGCACCGCCGAGCACTACCGCCTGACGCTGTGCGGGCGGAGCCCCGGTCCCGTGCCCACCGCGGGCGGGTTCCCGGTCGTCGCGCAGGCCGGGCTCGAGGCCGTCGTCGCGGCCGACACCGTGATCGTCCCCGCGTACGACGACATCGACCAGCCACCCGCCGACGACGTGCTCGACGCGCTGCGCACCGCGCACGCCCGCGGCGCACGCGTCGTGTCGATCTGCGTCGGCGCGTTCGCGCTGGCCGCCGCGGGACTGCTCGACGGTCGGCGTGCGACGACTCACTGGGCCTACACCGACCGCCTCGCGGCGCGGTACCCGCTGGTCCGCGTGGACCCGGACGTGCTGTTCGTCGACGAGGGCGACGTCCTGACCTCCGCGGGCGTCGCGTCCGGCATCGACGCGTGCCTGCACCTGCTGCGCACCGACCTGGGCGCCGCGGTCGCCAACCACGTGGCGCGCGCGATCGTCGCGGCACCGCACCGCGACGGCGGGCAGGCGCAGTTCATCGCCCGGACAACCCCGCCCGACGCCGCGAGCACGCTCGCGGGCACCCGGGCGTGGGCCCTCGACCACCTGCACGAGCCGCTGACCGTCGCGGACCTCGCGCGGCACGCGAGCATGTCGCAGCGCACGCTCGCCCGGGCGTTCGCGGCCGAGACCGGCGCGTCACCCCTGCGCTGGCTCACCGCTGCGCGCGTCGACCGCGCGCGCGAGCTGCTCGAACGCACCGACTGGAGCACCGACCGGGTCGCCCAGGAGTGCGGCCTCGGGACCGCCGCGAACATGCGCCTGCACTTCCACCGCCTCGTCGGCGTGAGCCCCTCGGACTACCGCCGCACGTTCGTCGGTGGCCCGGTCTGACCTGCCCGCACGCGCCTGCTCCCGCACGTCGCGCGTTCCCCGGTACACGACAGCACCCCGGCCCGGAGAGGGCAGAGGCGCTGTCGGCAGTCGAACGGAGGGCTACAGCCCCAGGGTGTCCACGGCGTGCGTCGCCTGCTCGAGCGTGAACTGCGAGCCGTACTCGCTCGTCAGCTGGTCGATGAGGCCCTGCCGCGACATCGGGAGCACCTCCTGGTAGGACTCCGCTGCCTCGACCGCCTCCGCAAGCCAGTCGACACCGCCGTCGGCCTCGAGCCGGGCGACGGCGAACTCGGCATCCTCAGCAGGGAACTGACCGCCGTACTCGCTCGTGAGCTGAGCAAGAAGCCCCGCGCGGGAGAACGGCATGGTCTCCACGTAGGACTTCGCCTGGCCGTACGCGTTCTGCTGGGACAGCGTGCCGAGCAGGGCAGCCTCGGCGGCCTCCGCCTCAGCTGCGGCAGCCTCGTCGGCGAGCCGCTTCTCCTCCGCGAGACGCTCCTCCTCAGCCTTGGCGGAAGCCTCCGCTGCGGCCTCCTCAGCCTTGGCCGACGCCTCCGCCGCGGCGTCCTGCGGCGACTTCTCGTCCTTCTGCTCGCCCTCCTGCGTCGCCGCGCCGGCCGGCGGGGTGCGCTCGTCGTCATCGCCGCCGCCTCCGACTCCGATGGCGATCCCCAGCAGCACGACCGCACCGGGGATGATGACGCGCTTCTTCTTGAACCACGGGCGCGACGGCGCGGGCGCATCCGCACGGGTGGGGTCCGACGCAACCACCGCGTCGTCGATCCACACCTGCCAACCATCGGGAGCAGGGCCCCACGCCGGGTCCGGCTGCCACCCGGCCGGCGGCGTCCACCCGGCAGGGGGAGCGGGCCAGTTCGGCGGAGGGTTGTAGCGGGCGGCCATGGCGTTTCTCCATCGTGTTGTTCGGCGGCGGTTGTCGGCTTTTGCCAGTCTCGCAGCGGAACTGCACGCACACTCAGGACGCAAGGACCAAATGCAGCAAACGGCGCGCCACGCCCGGGTGAAATGATTGTGCAGTGCGCACTATGTGCGTATTTGCGCGTATTGCATGCCGCATATGAGACCCGGCTGTGGCCGCCTTCGGAGCAACCGTCGAACGCGCCGGATCAACAACCACGTGGACCGGGTGCTACCAGGCGCACGCCGCTGCAGACGCGACCTGTGGAGGTCACCGGGACGAGGTCGCAGCGCCGATGAACGCTCCGAGGCGGTCCCCGACCGCAGCGCGTGCGATCCGAGACGCGGGCCGGCCCTCGGGGAGCAGGCGCAGTACCGGCGCGGGGGTGGCCAGGGCGGCGCGCTCGGCTGCGAGCAGCGCGGCGCCTGCCGCGACCGCCTCCTCGTCGGCGACGACGTCCAGCGGGACCGGGCTGCACCACCGCTTGAGCGCGGCCCACGCGGGGTTGGCGATCATCGGGCGGCCGAGCGCGCGCACCCGGGCGGGCGGTGCGCCCGCGAGCGCCGCCTGCGCGTCGAGCATCCAGCGCGCCTGCAGCGCGGCACCGAGCAGCACGCCCCGCAGTGCCGCGACCGGGTCCGTCGGCACGGGCCCGACGGCGCGGAGCGTCGCGGCCGCGTCGGGCGCGGGCGTCTGCCGCCCGTGCACGTAGGGCAGCACGACGAACGGGTCGCGGCCCTCGGCGACCGCGCCGACCATCGCATCCGTGGCCGCGGGCACGCCCGCGACATCCGGCATCCGCGCCACGTCGCCGACGAGCATCGCGACGAGCGCGTCGTCGACCGCCGACGCGCGTGCCAGCAGCGCTGCGCGCTCGTCGGCGGGCGCCACGTGCGCGAGCCAGGCCGCGACCGCGCCACCCGCGCTCGACGACCCCGCGACCAGGGCGGGCGCGTCCCCGCGGACCGTGCGCACCAGGCTCATGCCCGCCGCCGCGACCGGGACCGGCTCGGGGTCCGCCGCCAGGACGGTGCACACCACCTCCGAGGTGCCGACCGAGTCCGCGACGTCGCCCGCCGCGCGCACACCGGCCGCGAAGGCACCGACCGCGTGGTCGTGCCCCGCGACCGTGACGGACGTGCCGGCGAGCAGCCCCGCGTCGGTGAGCGCGCCGGCGCGCAGCGGGACCGTCTCGCCCGGGCGCAGCACCCGCGGGACCTGGTGCGGCGCGAGGCCGACCTCGGCCAGCAGGTCCGCGTCGAACGCCGCCGGGAGCCCGGTCCCCACGTCACCCAGTCGGTACGCCATGGTGCGGCCCGCGAGCGTGTGGTCCGTGACGAGCCGGCCCGTCAGGCCGAGCACGACGAGGTCCGCGGCGCCGGCCCACCGACCGTCACCGTGCAGCGAGCCGACCGCGCCCCCGCGCTCTCCCGCTCCCGCGGCCGCACGGGAGCCTGTGCCTCGGCCGGACTGCTGGTCGCGCAGCCATGCCCAGGTCGCGAGCGGGACCTTCGCCGACGCGCGCACGCCCGTCGCCGCGAACAGCTCGGCACGGCCCAGCCGGGCCGCGAGCGCGTCGGCCTGAGCGCCCGCGCGGTGGCCGTCCCAGCGCAGCCAGTCGCCGCGCGGCTCGTCGTCGGGACCGATCGGGACGCCGGTCTCCGCCATCGACGCCACCCCGACCGCCGCGGGGACGGGTGCGTCCGGCGCCGCCGCGAGCACGCGGCGCGTGAGGTCCGCGACGACGCGCAGCAGGTCGGCTGGTCCCGGGGTGGGGGCGGACGCGACCGCGAGCGTGCGCGGTGCGTCGACGTCGACGAGCGCGACCTTGGTGTGCGTCGTCCCGACGTCGATCCCCAGCGCGGTGCTCACGCCCAGCATCCTGCCGTCCCCCGCGGGGCAGCGGGCCTCGGTCGCGTCCAGCGCGCCGGGCCGTGCCAGGGTGCGTCAGGCGCGCGGGCGCCTGCGACGGTCAGACGTCGGTCAGATGCCGGTCAGCGGTCGTCCGCGGTCGGACGCCACAGGACCACCGCGGCCGCCGACGACGTGATCGCGCGCGGCGGCTGCGCGACTCGCGGCGTGCGGGGTGCGCGACGGGTCGCGACGACGTCGCCGCGCGGGTCGGCGGTGAACACGCGTCGGCCGGGCTCGACGAGCGAGCGCAGGTGGTCGACCTGTCGTTCGAGCCGGTCGACCTGCATCTCGAGCTCGAGGATCCGCTTGATCCCGGCGAGGTTGATGCCCTCGTCCTGCGACAGCCGCTGCACGGCGCGCAGCGTCACGACGTCGCGCATCGAGTAGCGGCGTCCCCGCCCGGCGGTCCGGCGCGGCGAGACGAGCCCGAGCCGGTCGTACTGGCGCAGGGTCTGCGGGTGCATGCCCGCGAGCTCGGCGGCGCGCGAGATCACGAAGATCGGCGTGTCCTCGTTCATCGCACCCCCTCGCGTCGCGCGCCGCCCCCGCCTCGACCGAGTCCGACGACCAGCTGGGTCGTCACCGACGCGCCTGGTCCATGAGGGACGCGCGGACGTCCTCACCGCTCGTCGCGATGCCGAACGCCTGGACCGCCTCGCGCGCCGCCTCCGACAGTCGCTGCGGCACGACGACCTGGACGGACACCATCAGGTCGCCCGCGTCCTTCGCGTCCTTGCCCGGCACGCCGCGCCCCTTGACGCGCAGCGTGCGGCCGGACGGGGTGCCCGCGGGCACCTTGACCCGAACCGTGTCGCCACTGAGGGTCGGCACGTCGACCGTGGCTCCGAGCGCGGCCTCGTCGAACGCGATCGGGACGGTGATCTTGAGGTTGCGACCGTCGAGCGAGAACACCGGGTGCGGCTTGACGTGCACCGTGACGACGAGGTCGCCCGCGGGTGCACCCGGCTCGCCCGGGCGGCCCTTGCCGCGCAGGCGGATCTTCTGCCCGTCGCGCACGCCGGCCGGGATCCGCGCGTTGACCGTGCGGTTCTCGACCTGCAGCGAGACGGTCGAGCCCTCGACGGCCTGCCGGAACGGCAGCTCGACCGCCGCGGCCAGGTCGACGCCCGGCTGCGGGCCCCGCTGGAACCCGCCGCCGAACATCCCGCCGAGGATGTCCTCGAAACCGCCCGCCCCGCCCTGCGAGTACCGGACGCGCGTGTTGCCCCCGCCCGGCGCCCCGGCGCCGAACATGCCGCCGAGGATGTCCTCGAAACCGCCGGCGCCCCGACCGCCCGACGTGAACCGGGCACCGCCGGTCATCGCGCGGATCTGGTCGTACTGCTGGCGCTGCTCGGCGTCCGAGAGCACCGAGTAGGCCTCGCCGATGTCCTTGAACTGCGCCTCGGCCTTCGCGTCACCCGGGTTGTGGTCCGGGTGCTTCTCGCGCGCGAGCTTGCGGTAGGCCTTCTTGATGGTCGCCGCGTCGGCGTCCTTGGGGACGCCGAGAACCGCGTAGAAGTCCTTCTCCAACCAGTCCTGCCCGGTCACGGCGCCTCCTTCCTGCTCGTCGTCCTCGTCCTCGTCACCCCTCCGGGTCCACGACCGCGACCCGCGTCGCGCGCAGGATCCGGTCCTTCGTGCGGTAGCCCGGCTGCAGCACCATCTGCACGGTCGACGTGGTCACGTCGGCCGAGTGCGAGTGCATGAGCGCCTCGTGGATCGCGGGGTCGAACTCGTCGCCCGCGGCCCCGTAGCGCTCGACCCCGAACCGGCCGAGCGTCGTCTCGAGCTTCTCCGCGATCGACGCGAACGGACCCTCGGCGAGGTCGCCGTGCTGACGGGCCAGCTCGATGTCGTCGAGCACCGGGATGAGCGCCTCGGCGACCGCGGCGACGCCACGGTCGTGCGCCGCGAGCGCGTCGGCCTTCGAGCGCTTCACGTACGCCGAGTACTGCTGCTCGAGGTTGTAGTACGCCGCGTTGGCGCGCTGCAGCTCCTCGAGCCGCTCGTCGGCGAGCTTCTGCGCGTCGGAGAGCCCCTCGGAGCCGGCCGCCGCGGCGGCCTCCGCCTCGGCGATCACGGCCTCCTCGGGCGTCGGCTGACGCACCTGGCCCGTCTCCGGGTCGATGCGGCGCTTGTCCGTGAAGCGGGGCGTCTCCTCGTCGGAACCGCCCCCCGGGCCCTGCTCGGGCCCGGGGGTCGTCGGCTGGTCCGTCACTTCTTGTCGTCCTCGTCGTCGACGATCTCGGCGTCCACGACGTCCTCGTCGGACGAGGCGTCGGTGGCGTCAGCGGCCGGGGCGTCCGCCGGCGCGTCAGCCTGCGCCTGGCTGTAGATCGCCTCGCCGATCTTCTGCGCGGCGGTCGACAGCGCGGCCGTCTTGGCCTTCACGTCGTCGGCGTCCGTGCCCTCGAGCGACTTCTTGAGGTCGTCGACCTTGGACTGCACCTCGGTCTTGACGTCCTCGGGCAGCTTGTCCGCGTTGTCGACGAGCAGCTTCTCCGTGGAGTAGACGAGCTGCTCGGCGGAGTTGCGGGTCTCGGCGTCCTCGCGGCGCTTCTTGTCCTCGGCCGCGTGCTCCTCGGCCTCGCGCACCATGCGCTCGATGTCCTCCTTGGGGAGGGCCGAGCCGCCGGTGATCGTCATCGACTGCTCCTTGCCCGTGCCGCGGTCCTTGGCGGACACGTGCACGATGCCGTTCGCGTCGATGTCGAACGTGACCTCGATCTGCGGGACGCCGCGCGGCGCCGGCGCGATGCCGGTCAGCTCGAACGTGCCCAGCGGCTTGTTGTCCCGCGCGAACTCACGCTCGCCCTGGAACACCTGGATCAGCACCGACGGCTGGTTGTCCTCGGCCGTCGAGAAGATCTCGCTGCGCTTCGTCGGGATGGCCGTGTTGCGCTCGATGAGCTTGGTCATCACGCCGCCCTTGGTCTCGATGCCGAGGCTCAGCGGGGTGACGTCGATCAGCAGGACGTCCTTGCGGTCGCCCTTCATGACGCCGGCCTGCAGCGCGGCACCCACGGCGACGACCTCGTCGGGGTTGACGCCCTTGTTGGGCTCACGACCGCCGGTCAGCTCCGTGACGACCTCGGTGACCGCTGGCATGCGGGTCGAGCCGCCGACGAGCACGACGTGGTCGATGTCCGAGAGCTTGATGCCCGCGTCGCGGATGACCGAGTTGAACGGCGCCTTGGTGCGGTCCAGCAGGTCCTTCGTCATCTCCTGGAACTTCGCCCGCGTGAGCTTGGTGTCCAGGTGGATCGGGCCGTTCTCGCTCATCGACAGGTACTGCAGCGAGATGTTGGTGCTGGTGGCCGACGAGAGCTCCTTCTTGGCCTGCTCCGCCGCCTCACGCAGCCGCTGCAGCGCGATCTTGTCCTTCGACAGGTCGACGCCGGACGAGTTCTTCACCTCGGTGACGAGGAAGTCGACGATCCGGTTGTCCCAGTCGTCGCCGCCGAGGCGGTTGTCACCGGAGGTCGCGCGAACCTCGATCGTCGAGAAGCCGTCGTCGTCCTTGCCGACCTCCAGGAGGGACACGTCGAACGTGCCACCGCCGAGGTCGAAGACGAGGATGAGCTCGTCCTCCTTGCCCTTCTCCAGGCCGTAGGCGAGCGCGGCCGCCGTGGGCTCGTTGATGATGCGCAGGACGTTGAGGCCCGCGATCGCGCCCGCGTCCTTGGTGGCCTGGCGCTCGGCGTCGTTGAAGTACGCCGGGACCGTGATGACGGCCTCGGTGACGGGCTCGCCCAGGTACGCCTCGGCGTCACGCTTGAGCTTGCCGAGCACACGCGCGGAGATCTCCTGCGACGTGTACTTCTTGTCGTCGATGTCGACGGACCAGTCCGTGCCCATGTGACGCTTGACGGACGTGATCGTGCGGTCGACGTTGGTGACGGCCTGGCGCTTGGCGATCTCGCCGACGAGGACCTCGCCGGTCTTGGAGAACGCCACGACCGACGGAGTCGTGCGCGACCCCTCCGCGTTGGCGATGACCGTGGGCTCGCCACCCTCGAGGACGGAGACGACGGAGTTCGTCGTGCCCAGGTCGATGCCGACTGCTCGTGCCATGTGTGGTGCCTTCTTTCGATCGTGATGCAGATGCACTGGACGCTCTTGAGTCCGCTGCGCTCAACCTTGCACCCGACCGCCGGGCCGTCGCAAGTTCGAGCAGCAAACTTGAGTCTGTCAGGCTCAACTCCGCGCCGAGCACAGTCATTCCCGCGGGTGGCGCTCAGTTCAGTAGGACGCGCGGACCGCCCGGAGTGCCGGGGCTCCGTCAGCTCGGGAGCAGGCCGCGTTCGCGTGCCACGGCGACGGCTTCGGTTCGGGACTGGACGCCGAGCTTGTCGTAGGCGTGGGCGAGGTGGGACTTCACGGTCGCGCGGGAGACGACGAGCTCGCGGGCGATGGCGTCGTTGGAGCGGCCGAGCGCGACCATGCGGAGGATCTCGAGCTCGCGCAGCGTGAGCGAGATGCCGGGGCGGCGCATGCGGTCCAGGAGGCGCGCCTGCACGGCCGGCCCGAGAGTCACGGCTCCACCGGCTGCGGCCCTGATCGCGGAGGTGAGCTCGTCCGTCGGGGCGTCCTTGAGCAGGTACCCGGTCGCTCCGGCTTCGACGGCGGTGAGGATGTCGGCGTCCGAGCCGTAGGTCGTCAGGACGAGCACGGGCGGACCGCCGGCCTGGACGATCTGCCGGGTGGCGTCCGCCCCGCCGAGGCGACCTGGACCGAACTGGAGGTCGAGCAGCAGCACGTCGGCACGTCCGCCCCTGCGGACGTGGGCCAGGAGCTCCTCGGCGGTGCCGAACTCCTCCACGACGTGCATGTCGGGCTCGCTCTCGATCACCGCGCGCAGGCCGGCACGCACGACGGGGTGGTCGTCGGTGAGCACGACGTCGATCACCCGTCCTCCTGGTGCTGCGTCGGACGGGTGGGCGGGGCCTGGTCCGGGACGTCCTCGTCGTGCGCGGGGAGGCGGACCGCGACGGCGGTGCCGTCGTCGGGGCTGGACTCGATCGCCAGCGAGCCGCCGAGCTCACGCGCGCGGGAGCGCATCGCGGTGAGGCCGAACCCGCCGGTCCGGTCGGGTGGGGGCTGGCGGTCCTGGTCGAAGCCGCGTCCGTCGTCGACCACGTCGAGGATGACCTCGTCGGGCAGGAAGCTGAGGGTGAGGGTGGCGTGCCGGGCGGCGGCGTGCTGGACGACGTTGGCCAGGGCCGACTGCGCGATGCGCACCAGCGCGGCTTCGACCTGCAGCGGGAGGGCTCGGGGCTCGCCCGAGGTCTGGACGCGCACCATCAGCGACCCGGGCGCCGCGTCCCGAGGCTCGTCGTCCGCGCCGGGGGACGTGGCCGCAGCGGCCTCGGTCCGGTCCGCGATGCGGTGCAGTGCCGCGACGAGGGTCGCCCCGTCCAGGTCCGCCGGGGCGAGCGCGCGGACGAACCGGCGGGCCTCGGCGAGGTTCTCCTGCGCGGTGGTGCGCGCCTGGTCGATGTAGGCGCGAGCGCGGGTCTCGTCGTGGCCCACGGTCCGCTCCGCTGCCCGCAGGAGGAGCTCGATCGCGGAGTAGCCCTGCGCGAGGGTGTCGTGGATCTCGCGGGCGAGGCGCTCGCGCTCGGTCGCGACCGCGGCCTCCCGCTCGGCGGCGGCGACGTCGTCGCGGGCGCGGGCGAGCTCCTCGAGCATCCGTAGCCGCTCCTGGGACTCGCGCACGAGCGCCTCGAGCCCCAGGGTGACGGCCACGGCGACCGCCGCACCGACGGCCGGGCCGAGCGCCGGCGCGACGGAGGCGTCCGCGGGGGCGCGCTGCAGCATCCCGTCGACGCCTGCGACGACGGTGGTCACGACGACGGCGAGCACCCCGCGGCGCGGCCCGAGGACGTGCATCTGCAGCAGCATGAGCGGGAAGGCGAGCCACAGGGCGCCGTCGCTGACCTGCAGGAGGATCGTCCAGACGACGATCAGCGCCGCGATCCATGCACCTGCCGGCCACCGCCGGCCGCGGTCTGCGTCCAGGGGTGCCTCGTGGACCCGGATCGTGGCGCGCCCGGTCGCGTACAGGGCCGCGAACGCCGCGGCGGCCAGCAGGGTGGCCCACGGCCGGGCGGAGTCGGCGGGGCGCAGGACGGCCACAGTCAGGAGCCCGGCCACCAGCACGTCGAGCCCGACGAGCAGGCGACGCGTCACCGCCGGCAGGGTCTGCGCACGCATGTCGCCACGGTAGCCAGGCTCCGCCGCGCCGCATCGGCCGAAAGGTGGAGCCGGGCGGCCACCCTTCGTCCGCAGACGTGCGTCCCAGGGGCCGATGGACCGAGCCGTCGATCGGCGCAGGCTGGTGGCAGCCCGCAGACCAGGAGGTCCCATGTTCGTCGCGCTGCGCGACCTGCGCCACGCCCGTGGCCGTTTCGCCCTCATGCTCGTCGTGATCACCCTGATCACCTTCCTCGTGGCGTTCCTCTCCTCGCTGACCGCCGGCCTGGCCCGGGAGTCGACGTCGGCCGTCACCGACCTCCCGGTCGACCACCTCGCGTTCGCGATGTCCGAGCCGGGCGACAGCCCGGACTTCACTGCGTCTACCGTCACCTCCGCTCAGCGGGACGCCTGGTCGGCGGCGACCGGTGTCGAGGACGCCGAGCTCCTGGGGATGGCCACCGCACGCGCGCAGTCGGCGGCCACGACCGCGGCCGTCACCGCGTTCGGGGTCGAGCCGGCATCGAGCCTGCTGCCCGCCGACACGCCTGCGCCCACCAGCGGAACGGTGACGGTGTCCCGAGGCGCTGCCGACGGCCTGTCGATCGCCACCGGCGACACCCTCAGCCTCGGGGGGCACGACCTGAGGGTGGGGGCGGTCCTGGACGTCGACGCGTCCTACGCGCACACCCCCGTCGTCTGGGTGGCCCTGGCCGACTGGCAGACGATCGGCGGGCGAGCACCAGCGCCCGACGAGGGGGACGTCGCGACGGTCGTCGCGGTGACGGGCGACGTCCAGGACGACATCGTCCGCCGCACCGACGCCGCTGCGGGCACCGCCACGCTGGGCGTCGGCGAGTCGCGAGCCGCCATCAGCTCGTTCTCGTCGGAGAACGGCTCGCTCCTGACCATGCAGGCGTTCCTCGTCGCGATCTCGGCGCTGGTGGTCGGCGCGTTCTTCACCGTCTGGACCATCAGCCGCTTCGGCGACATCGCCGTCCTCAAGGCGCTCGGCGCGTCCACCCGCTACCTGCTGCGCGACGCCATCGGCCAGGCGCTCCTCGTGCTGGTCATCGGCGTCAGTCTTGGCACCGGGGTGGCTGCCGTCGGCGCGACCCTCCTGGCCGACGTCGTCCCGGTGGTCGTCACCACCACGACGACGCTGCTGCCCGCGGCGGCCCTGGTCGCCCTCGGCCTCGTCGGCGCCGTCCTGGCGATCGCCCGCATCACCACCATCGACCCCCACGTCGCACTCGCCGCGCGCTGAGCACCGGAGGAACGCCATGGACCTGCACCTGGACGCCATCACCCTCGTCTACCCCGACGGCGACTCGACCCTCACCGCCGTCGAGGACCTCGACCTGACAGTCCCCTCGGGCACCACGACAGCGCTGCTGGGACCGTCCGGTTCCGGCAAGTCGAGCCTGCTCGCCGTGGCCGCCGGTCTCACCCGGCCCACCGCGGGCACGGTCCGGATCGGCGAGGACGTCGCCTTCCACCCCGGTACCACGGTCGCCGCGGCCACCCGGACGCGTCTCGACCGGATCGGCATCGTGTTCCAGTCGCCGCAGCTGCTGGGATCCCTGACCGCGCTCGAACAGCTCGAGCTCCACGCACACCTGCGCGGCGACCGGCCCGCGAGCCTGCGCGCGCAAGCGATGGACCTCCTCGCCGAGGTGGGGATGGCCGACCACGCGCACAAGCGGCCCGCTCAGCTCTCCGGCGGACAACGGCAGCGGGTGGCGATCGCCCGCGCACTGATCGGCGCGCCGCAGGTCCTCCTGGTCGACGAGCCCACGTCGGCGCTCGACCACGTCCGAGGTACGCAGGTCATCGAGCTCATCACCCGCCTCGCCGGTGAGCTCGACGCAGCCACACTCCTGGTATCGCACGACGCGTCGACCCTCGACTCGGTCGACCAGACCGTCCGGATGCTCGATGGACGACTGGAACAAGGACCTCGGTCGGCCGTCGGGACCTGAGTGCACCGATGACCCTCGCGAGAGCCGCTGTGCCTGACGGCGGCGCGCACGACGACGATCCGGACACCTTGACGAGACAGCCCGACGCAGCCCTCTCGTCACCCGCACACGCTCACCCCTGGTAGCGGCGGACGGGTGAGCCGCCACCGGGAGCTTGCCCGCTGCCAGGCTCGTCGATCGTGCACCTCGACCTCACGGCCGGTGACCAGCTGGACGAGCCTGTCGAGCGCGCCGTGGCTCTCGGCGCCAGACTCGCCGACCCGCGGCCGGACCCGCGGTGGAGGGTCCTGCTGGACCCCGCAGGGCACCCGTTCTGCATCACGACGGTTGCACCGCGGCCCGAACGCCTGCAGGGCTGACGCAGCACGGCCGTGGCACCTCGACGAGGTGTGCGGGTGCCTGGGCCGACGCTGCCCCCGCTGGTGCGGTGCGCACCGCAGCCTCCCCGTCCGATGCCTGTGCGAACGTCTACCCCCCGCCGTCCGCCCTGCTCCGCTGAGCTCTTGCGTCGCGCCCGCCCCGGCCCGGCCTGCGGTCGACAGCCGAGGACGCCCGCACGAGGAGCGCCGAGGCGGGGAAGCCCAGCCTCCCTTGTCCGCTCGCGGGTGGAATGAACCGCCCCCAGGGTGCAGAGCGAAGTGAGGGCAGGTGCCGTCGCGGGTGGGCCGCGCGGAGGCTCCGCTCGAGCCGCGCCAGAATCGTCAACGACCGGGGCCACCCCGCCCGAGCGGGTCAGGCGGGCGGTGTCCTCGCGTGCTGCCGTAGGCCCGCGCGATGAGCACCGCGAGTACTGGGCCGACGAACGGCAAGAAGATCGCAGCGAGCCCCAGCGCGACCTTCGCCCATGCGTCCAGCCGCTCCGCGGCCGAGAGCTCTCGGTAGGCGAACACGATCAACGCAACGTTGACGAGCGCCAACGCAGTCCAAAGGCCTTCGTACCACGGTCCACTGAAATGGATCATCGTCAGCTCGTCTCGTACCAGTAGCGCGTGCGTGGGCCTTGAACCGGATGCCCTTGTTGATGGTGACGCTCACAGGTCCGATCCCGGTAAGGTACTCGATCGCCAATTGCACGTGTGCTGGGTTGGCGCTCGTCCCGCGCTCCCGAATGACCTTCAAGCTCCAACCCTTCTTCTCGTGGCCGATGGCATGGTCGTGGAACTATCCGTACGCCTTACCGACGGTCGCGCGTGCCTCGCGGCCGCGCAGGAGCAGAGACAGCTCGAGCTCCCGGCCGACGACGGCGACGGGCTCGACATCAGTGTCGACGTCGACGGTCAGGGCTGGTGGGCGGTCGTCGCTGCGACGCGCGGCGCGGACCCGAAGCGGACGTTGACCTGCACGGCCGTCCCCGACTCCGGTCCTCTCGGAGCCCGAGCAGCGTCGTGGTCCGTCGCGGAGGGCTAAGCACCGATCGCAGCGGGGCCGCGCCTCACGGGCTTGCGGCGCTCAGGGCTGGCGGCGGTGGAGCGTCCACGCGTCGGCCGTGTCGAGATCCCCGTCGGCGACGCGGGTGAAGACGAGCCGGTCGTGCAGCCGGTCGCGTCGGCCCGCCCACAGCTCGACCTCGTCGCACGCGATCCGCCAGCCGCCCCACCCGTCGGGGACCGGGACGTCGTCGGGGGAGCCGGTGTCCGGGTAGAGCGCGGCGTACCGCTCGTAGGCGGCGACCAGCGTCGCCCGGTCCGCGACCGGCTGCGACTGGTCCGACGCCCACGCGCTGATCCGCGACCCCCAGGGTCGCGTCGCGAAGTAGGCGGCGATCTCGTCGCGGCCCACAGGGACCGCCCGCCCACGGAACCGGACCGCGCGGTACATCGCCGGCCACGTGAGTGATGCGGCGACCGACCCCGTGGCGACGATCTCCCGGCTCTTGGCGGACCCCAGGTCGGTGACAAACCCGGGCCCGCGCTCGTCGAGGAACCGCATGAGCACGGTGCGGACGTTCGCGTGCCCGTCGGAGTCGACCGTCGCGACCGACAGCGCGGTGGGCTCGACGACGTCCCCGCGCTCGGCCTGCCGCGCGCGTGCGTCGGCCACCCACGCCCGGACCTGCCGCAACGGTGTCGGCGCCACGCCGTCCTCGCTCAGCCCCTCACCCGCGTACTCGCTGCGCACGCCGCCCTCCTTCACTCACTCGTGCTCGATCGCGACCGCGTCCTGGCCGACCCAGCCGGGCGCGCCCGGGTCCACCGCGGAGTCCCCGACGAGCGTCGCCAGGTCCGCCTCGAGGCGCGCGAGCTCCGCGGCGCCCAGCTTCTCCTCCCACCGGGCGCGCAGGTCCTCGAAGACCGCTTCGCCCTCGCGCAGGACGTCGAGCCCGCGCGCGGTGACCTGGAGGCGGTTGCGTCGGGCGTCGGACGGGTCCGGTTCGCTCGACACGTAGCCGCGCGCGACGAGCACCGCGACGGTCTTCGCTGCCGCCTGCTTGGAGACGGACAGACGTCGTGCGACGTCGGACGCGCTGTCGGCGCCGGCGATGATCGCGCGCATCGCGAACTCGTGGGTCGGGCGGAAGTCGTCGTAGCCGCGGGCGGCGAGCTCGACCATCGCGCCGTCCACGAGCGTGCGGAACCCGCCGAGCAGCAGCAGGGCGAGGTCGGCGCCGGACCGGGACATGACGACGAGCCTAGACACCCCGATGGACATGGACAACCGAGTTGTCTACTGTGATCGACAACCTAGTTGTCTATTTGAGGAGTCGACGATGAGCACCACGCAGGCGACCATCCCCGCCGTCGCGCACCACACCGCACGGGTCAACGGTGCGCAGCTCCACTACGTCACCGCGGGGGCCACCGGGTCGCCCCTCGTGCTCGTGCACGGCTTCCCGGAGACCTGGTGGACGTTCCACAAGGTCATCCCGCTGCTCGCACGGACCCACCGGGTCGTCGCCGTCGACCTGCGCGGCTTCGGCGACTCCAGCACCGCCGAGAACGACCACGACAGCACGACCGCCGCGGCGGACCTGCACGGGCTCATCGAGCACCTCGGCTGGGGGCCAGTGCACGTGACCGCGCAGGACATCGGCGGAGGGGCCGTGTTCCGGCTCGTGGCCGCGTACCCGCAGGACGTCCTGAGCCTCACGGCGATCGAGATGGGCCTGGCCGGGTTCGGCCTGGAAGGGCTGGCCGACGTCACGCGCGGCGGCTCCTGGCACATCGGCGCCCTGACGGCGGCCGGCATCCCGGAGCTGCTGTTCGCCGGCCGCGAGCGCGAGCTGCTCGGCCAGTGGGCCTTCCCGAGCATGACCGCCGTCGCCGGGTCCGTCACCGACGCCGACGTCGACGAGTTCGCCCGCACGTACGCCCGGCCCGGCGGCTGGCGCGGAGCCGTCGGCCTCTACCGCTCGATGCTGGCCGAGGGCGACGACCTCAGGGCCTTGGCGGCATCGCGACCGCTGACCGTGCCCGTGCTCGCCGTCGGCGCCGGCGGCGGGCCGTTCACCTCCGCGACGCTCGGTCAGGTCACGGCGGGTGAGGTCACCGCGGTCCAGCTCGACGGCGTCGGTCACTACGCCGCGCTGGAGGCTCCCGATGCGCTCGCAGCGGCGATCCTCGACTTCACCAGCTCCGTCGACGCGCCCTGACCCGCGGGCGCGGCTGCCCGTCTCGCCACAGGCGCTCGTCGGGCGGACTCCCGCGACGACGACGACGACAACGACAACGACGACGACGACGACGACGACGGTGCCCCACGCCAGCTCGGTGTGGGGCACCGTCGTCGGACGGTCGCGTCCGCCGGACGCTCAAGGGCTCAGAGCGTGATGACGACGGTCGAGATGCTCCGGGCGGGGACGTCGACCGTCACCTGGCTGCCGTTGACGCTCGTGGTCCGCGCCGCGCGGTTCGAGTACTGCGACGTCATCGTCTGGAGCGCGGACCTGACGCCCTGCGGTGCCTGGATGACGGCGCCGTTCACCGCGCTCGTCGAGCGGTTGAGCATGACGAGCGTGATCTTGCCGTCGCCCTGGTAGGCCGTGACCTCGAGCGGGGACGCCTTCGAGCTCTTCGTCAGGCCGACCCGCTGGTAGCCCGGGCGGACGTACTTGGCGTACTGCGAGAAGGCCCAGCCGCGCTTGAGGACGGCGCCGCCGGTGGTGCCGAACGCCGACTCACCGTCGCCGATGAACGAGTAGTAGCGCCGCCCGTACCACCAGACGTACGCGCTCCAGCTGGACTGCATCGACCGGTCCACGGTGTACATGACCTTGTCGAGGGTCTCGTTCCAGGCGGCGGCGTTCGACGGGTCGCCCCAGATGTTCGAGCCGTTGCCGTCGGCCTGGTGGTAGTTCCACTCCGTCATCCACTGGTTCTTGCCGTACTGCGCGGCGAGCGGGTACGGCGAGAGGTTCGGCCCGTTCTCCTGGCCGTAGATGTGGCCGCCGACGTACCCGATGTTGTTGCGGGCCGCGGCGTCGTTGAGCGTCGGGTCGCTGTAGGACCGGTTGAACCCGAGCGACTCGGCCACCATCAGCTTCGTGTTCTGCACCTTGGCGCCCTGGTCGCGCACGAAGGTACGCATCTGCTCCCCGGTCCAGGCCATCGAGTCGTAGTCGGGGTGCCAGTCGGGCTCGTTCTGCACCGACGTCACGTCGATCGTGACGCCCTGGTTCCGCATGTACTGCACGTAGCTGTTCAGGTGGTTGGCGTAGTCGTCGTAGTAGTCGGACTTGAGCGACCCGCCGCCGGTGCGGTTGTTGTTCGTCTTCCACGCCGCGGGCGCGGTCCACGGCGAGGCCAGGATCTTCACGTTCGAGCCGTACGACTTCGCCGTCTTGAGCGCGCTGACCTGGGTGCCCCACTCGCTCGACACCGGCGAGATGCCCGTGCGCACGATGGACAGGCCCAGCTGGTTGTCCCCCATCCCGACGAGCGTCTGGGTGTCGGCCGTCGACCACGCGCCTCCCCAGATCGACACGGCGGCACCGAAGCCGTCGATCGTCTGGTACTTGGTGCCGGTGTTGACGGTCAGGTCAGCCGGGGAGGTCGGCGGCGGCGTCTGCGTGGCGGAGGGCGTGGGGGTCGGCGTCGGGGTGGGCGTCGGTGTCGGCGTCGGAGTGCCGGTGGTCGACCCCGTGCACGTGGTCCCGTTGAGCGTGAACGCGGTGGGGGCCGGGTTGGAGCCGCCGTGGCTGCCGTTGAAGCCGATCTCCGCCGCCGCCCCGGTGCCCAGTGAGCCGTTGTACGACGCGTTCCTCGCGGACACCACGGCGCCGCTCTGGGTGAGCGTGGTGTTCCACGCCTGGGTCACGGTCTGACCCGCGGGGAAGGTCCAGGAGAGCAGCCAGCTGCTGAGCGGGTCACCGAGGTTCGTGACCTTGACGTTGGCTGTGAACCCGCCGTTCCACTGCGAAGGGACGACGTAGTCCACCCGGCAGCCGGTCGCAGCGGTCGCCGCGGGCGCCACCGCGACCGTCCCCCCGGTGATCAGCGTCGCCACCGCAAGAGCCGCGGGCCAGATCCGGCGCCGCCATTGAGTTCCTCGCATGATTCGTCCGATCGCCGTTGGTCGTTCGACGCGCGCCGACGGTCCCCGTGGGCAGTCGGCGGACTGGGCCGGAAGTCACCGGTCGGCGTGACTCTGGCGGGCGGGATCGACCTTGTCCAGCGGCCCTGCCCCTAACCGTTTGGGCCGATCGCAGGCCCCCCGAGCCCCGTGCAACAGTGGGGATTTCCCGCCCTGTGAGCGCTCACATCGGAGGCAAGACATGCACCGACTCGGCCGACGGCTGCTGCTCGCCGTCACCCTCTGCGTCGCACTGGCCGGAGGCGTCGTGGCGCAGTCCGCGCCCGCCACCGCCGAGAGCAACGGGGGCACGCGCGTGATGCCCCTGGGCGACTCGATCACGGAGGGCTACCCCGGTGGGGGCGGCTACCGCGTCGGGCTGTGGCAGCGCCTGGCGCAGAACGGCTACACCACCGACTTCGTCGGGTCCGCCTTCAACGGCCCGGCCAGCCTGTGGGACCACGACCACGAGGGGCACGGTGGCTGGCGGATCGACCAGATCGACGCCAACGTCGTGAACTGGGTGCGCACCTACCAGCCGCGCACCGTGCTACTGCACATCGGCACCAACGACATCACCCAGAACCGCGACCTGGCGAACGCACCCGCCCGGCTCGCGTCCGTCGTCGACAAGATCACGAGCACCTCCCCGCAGACCGACGTCTTCGTCGCGACCCTGATCCCGGTGTCGTTCGCCGACTCGCAGGTCCGGGCCTACAACTCCGCCATCCCCGGCATCGTGTCGAGCAGGGCAGCCGCCGGGAAGAAGGTCCACCTCGTCGACATGTACCGGGCGCTGACCACCGCCGACCTGGGCGACGGCGTTCACCCCAACGCGACGGGCTACGACAAGATGGCCGCCGCCTGGTTCACCGCGCTGCGCGCCGTGCCGGGAAGCATCGGGAACCCCAGCGGCGGCTCCGACCCGGGCCAGGGCTCCGGTCCCGTGGACACCTCCGCCTGGTACGCGCTCGTCAACCGCAACAGCGGCAAGGCCCTCGACGTCTACAACCTGTCCACCGCGGACGGCGCGCGCATCACCCAGTGGTCGCGCAACAACGGCAACCAGCAGCAGTGGCAGTTCGTCAACGCCGGCAACGGCTACTACAAGGTGAAGTCGCGGCTGTCGGGCAAGGTCCTCGACGTGTCCGCGAGGTCCACCGCCGACGGTGCGGCGATCATCCAGTGGAGCGACAACAACGCCGCCAACCAGCAGTTCAGCCTCCAGACGATCGACGGGTACGTCCAGCTGATCGCCCGCAACAGCGGCAAGGCCGTCGAGGTGCAGGGCGCGTCCACGGCCGACGGCGCGAACATCGTCCAGTACTCCGACTGGAACGGCGCCAACCAGCAGTGGCAGCTCGTCAAGACGGGCTGAGACAGGCGGGCTGGGACCCGGGGGCGCCCGCACCATGCCGGTAGGCCCGACGAGGACCCGCGCCGACGACGCCGGATGTTGGGGCATTGGTCCCTTTCGTCCGACTCGTCGCCGTGGGTGAGCACCCACGCGCGCGTCCCGAGCAGGGTGAAGTCACCGCTCAGAGTTGTGCCGCTCGGCGACCGCGGTCTACCCCGGGGTCAAGGGGCAGCGAGAGTCGAGGCGCCGCCTCGCTCTGCCCCAGGAGGAGCGCGACATGGCGACCTCGCGAGGAGGACGGCACACCAGAGCGGCTCGGAGGGGAGCTGGATGGTGGTCGGTCTCGGTGCTCGGTCTCGCCGCGCTCGGGCTGGTCGCCGCATCGCCCGCCGCCGCGACGGGACGAGGCCACGTCGTCAGCCTGTCCGCACCGACGCGCGTCGTCGCGGGTGTCCCGTTCGACGTCACCGTCCGGCTCCGCCCCACCGGCCGGGACACCGGGCCGTACGTCGGCACGGTGAGCTTCTCGACCGACGACCGGCAGGTGCGCGCGCTGCCGCCGGACTACACGTTCACGCGGGCGGACGGCGGGGTGCACACGTTCACCGGCGTGACGCTCGTCGGGACGGGCCACCACCGGCTCACGGTCCGCGACACCCGCAGCCACCGGCTGCAGGACGCGGACCGCATCACGGTCGCGAACGCCGGGGCTGCGATCGAGGGGCAGGTGCTCGCGAACTTCGACCCCGTGCTCGGCGCCACCGTCACGGTGTACGACGCGGTCACGGGAAGAGCCCTGAAGTCCGGACCGGCGAACGTCGACGACAACCACTACCGGATCACGGGACTGCCGGCGGGAAAGGTCAAGGTCGGCGCGGTCGCGCCCGGGCCGTACGCGCCCGACTTCGCGAACGACCGGGACACCCTCGAGCAGGCGAACGTCTTCACGCTGCTCCCCGGCCGGACGTTGACGCAGAGCTGGGACGAGCCCTTCGGCCCGTACCTGGATCTCGAGCGCCTCTACCCGGAGAGCTCCGTGCGCATCGGTGACGACGGGGTCGTCGTCCCGACCGCCGTGAACGACCGTGGCCAGGTCGTCGGCTACCACTACGGCGACGTGGCGAACGAGGACCGGACGCCGTTCATATGGCAGGAGGGAGTGACGACCGACCTCGAGGGCGACTGGCAGCCATGCGCCCTCAACAACGCGGGCGAGATCGTCGGGGACCCCGCGTACCACTGGCAGGACGGCACGCTGACCGTCCTCGCGACGAACTCGTCCGTGCACCGCATCACCGAGAACGGCTGGACGGGCGGGACCCGCTACGACGCGGACGGCGACCGCATCGGGCCCGAGACGGCCTACGTGTGGCGGGCCGGCGTCAGGACGGACCTCGTCGTCAGCCCGGTGATCACCCGGCTCGCAAGCATCGGCGGACGGGGATGCGGCATCGAGAGCCACAGCACGCTGCGGTTCCAGGACGTCAACGACCAGGGCACGTTCCTGGGACTCGGTGTCACTCGCGAGGGTGTCGAGGTGGGCTTCGTCGTCGAACGGGGACGCGCACGCGTGCTGCGCGACGCGACCGGTGCCATGTGGGGCCTCGACCTCAACGACGCCGGGCAGGTCGCAGGCGCGGTCCAGCGCCACGGCACGGCACCCCGGGCGGCGATCTGGACGAACGGGCGGATCACTCAGGTGCACGTCCCAGGGCTGCGCGCCGACGAGTCGTCCTGGGCGACGGCGATCAACGAGCGCGGCGAGGCCGTGGTCGTCACCGGGTCGCACCTCTCGGAGTGGCCGCTCGGCCGCACGTACCTGTGGCAGCGCGGGAAGCTCACGCTCGTCGGCCCGAAGGGGCTGCAGACCTTCGCCAACCAGGTCAACGACGCCGGGCAGGTGGCGGGGGTCGCCCTGCTGGACGCCGCTGAGGGGACGCGCCAGGCGTTCGTGTGGCAGCCGGGCGACCTGCTGATGCTCGGCCAGGGCGGCGAGGGTGTCGCGAAGGTCGTCGACCTGAGCGAGCGCGGGCACGTCCTCGCGCTGGCCTACCGGTCGGTCGCGGGTGCCGACACCCCCTATGCCCTCACGTGGAGGATGCCGCCGAAGCCACGCTGACCTCCTGCCGATCCGCTCCGCCCGGCGCCCCCTCATGCCCACGCCGGTCGGAGCGGCGAGCTGGAGTCGGACCGCGGAGCACAGGAACGAGTCGCGCGTCGGCGTCGATGCAGGTCATCGCGCCGGGGTGACTCGAGCTGCGCGGTGCATTCTCGTCGCGAGGCGGTCGAACGCCTGCGCCAGCTCGTCGCCGTCGAGAACCTCGATGTCCGCGTCCAGCTGGGTCAGCCACAGCGCGAGCCGGTCCGGGTCGTCTGCGCCGAGCTCGAACCGGCATGCGGACCCGTCGATCTCCTCGATGTCGAGGGAGATCGGGAGCGTGGCCCTGACCGTGGCCGCGGGGGCGTGGACCAGGACCCTTGCGCGATACGCCCACGCCGCCTTGCTGACGCGCGCGACGACGAGCGCGACGGCCTCGTCCTCGCCGATCGACCGCGGCCGGAACCGGGCGCCCGTGGGTGGGCGGGGCGTCATGCGGTCGACGCGGAAGACGCGCCAGTCGTCCCGGTCGAGGTCCCAGGCGAGCAGGTACCAGAGCGGGCCCCAGGCGACGAGCCGTTGCGGCTCGGTGTGGCGGGCGGCGGCCCGGCCGTGACGCGTGGTGTAGCCGAACCGGAGACGCTCACGGCCACGGATGGCGGCGGCCACCGTGCCGAGCACCGACAGGTCGAGCGGGGGGCCCGCCGCCGGGACGGCGCTCGTGGAGTCGCGGACCGCCTCGACGCGGCGGCGCAGCCGTGAAGGCAGGACCTGCTCGAGCTTCGCGAGGGCCGTGAGCGACGTCTCCGCCATGGCGAGCCCGCGGCCGGCTGCGGCACCGAGCGCGACCGCGACGGCGACCGTCTCGTCGTCGTCCAGCAGGAGCGGCGGCATCGCCGTCCCCGCGACCAACCGGTACCCGCCGGCCACGCCGGGACGCGCGTCCACCGGGTAGCCCAGCGAGCGCAGCTTGGTGACGTCGGCCCGCACGGTCCTCGTGCTGACGTCCAGGCGTGCGGCGAGCTCGGCGCTCGTCCAGTCGCGCTTGGCCTGCAGCAACGAGAGCATGCGGAGCAGTCGCGCCGAGGTCTCCACCATGGCCGCGATCCTGGCATCGATCGCGGAAGGAAGTCTGCCGCATCGCCTGGGAGCGTCTCGTTCCATGACCAAGAACGCACTGATCCCGTTCCGCATCGACATCCCGCAGGCCGAGGTCGACGACCTTCGCCAGCGCCTGGCGCGCACCCGCTGGCCCGACCCCGTGCCGGGCCGCGACGACCGCTCCGACTTCAGCCGCGGCATCCCGCTCACCTACCTCCGGGAGCTCGCCGAGTACTGGCAGCACGAGTTCGACTGGCGCGCGCAGGAGGCACGGCTCAACGAGCACGAGCACCTGACGACGGTCGTCGACGGCCAGACCTTCCACGTCCTGCACGCGCGTTCGACGAACCCCGACGCGACGCCGCTCGTGCTCAACCACGGCTGGCCCGGCTCGTTCGTGGAGTACCAGCGCCTGATCCCCTTGCTCACCGGCGACTTCCACGTGGTCGTGCCGTCGCTGCCCGGCTTCGGCTTCTCGACGCCGCTGTCGGGCACCGGCTGGGAGCTGGCGCGCACCGCGGAGGCCTACGCCCAGGTCATGACGCGGCTGGGCTACGACAGGTTCGCGGTCCACGGCACCGACATCGGCTCGGGCACCACCAGCCTGCTCGCGGCACGCCACCCCGAGCGGGTCATCGGCACGCACGTCGGCTGCGACCGGCGGTTGCTCGCGATGGTCGGGCACCAGTTCCCCGTGCCCGACGGGTTGTCCGACGACGAGGTCGCCGCGCTCGAGGCCGTACGCGCCGGGCTCGTCGGCGAGCGCGGCTACCTCGAGCTGCAGAACCACCGTCCCGACACGATCGGGCCGGCGCTCACCGACTCGCCCGTGGGCCAGCTCGCCTGGATCGCCGAGAAGTTCAGCCCTCGCGGCGGCGCCCGGCTGCCCGACGAGGCGGTCGACCGCGACCAGCTCCTGACGAACGTCAGCCTGTACTGGTTCACCCGCAGCGGGGCGTCGAGCGCCCAGCTCTACTACGAGGCGGAGCACTCGACGATCGACTACTTCGCCTTCGCCCCCACGGTGCCGTCCGGGTGGGCCGTGTTCGACACCCATCCGCTCATGCGCCGCGCGCTGGACCCGTGGGGTGCGGCGGCGCACTGGAGCGAGTTCGACGAGGGCGGCCACTTCCCCGCGATGGACGCGACGGAGCTGCTCGCCGACGACCTGCGCACCTTCGTCCGCAGCCTCTCGTGACCGAGCGCCCGGGCCGGCCGCGCGGAGACCTCTTCGCTGCGGCCGGTCCGGGCCGCGGTGCCACCCTGGCTGCAGGTCGAGTCGAGCGGGTCGCGACCGAGCGACCGGCTGGACAGGGCGGGCGCGCAGGACCGCCTTTCAGAACTGCCGGACCGTGGCCAGGCTGTGGCCGTGGACGGACTCGGCCACCGCCGCGCCCGTCTCGTGAAACCCGAGCTTCTCGAGCACCCGGCGCGACGCCACGTTCCAGTCCCACACGGTCGCCCACAGCCGGGGGTAGCCCGCCTCGCGCGCCCACGCGACCACCGCTCCGCCCGCCTCGGTGGCGTAGCCACGGCCGTGCGCAGACCGCAGCAGCTCGAAGGCCAGCTCCCGCTCGTCGGGAGACGCACTCCCGGAGCCGGTCAGGCCGCAGTACCCGATCACCTCGGCCGTGTCCCTGCGGTGGACGGCGAGGAGCCCCGGCTCCTCCTTGAGCCGCCCGGCGATCTCCGCCACGGTTGGCCGGCCGTCGGCGTCGATCCTCCGGTGCTGCGGCACCCGCAGGTCCCTCTCCGTCCACAGCCGGCGGTAGGTCGCGGCCTCGTCGACCTGTCGGGGCCGCAGCACGAGGCGCTCGGTCTCGAGGGTGCCTAGCCTGCGGATCGCCGCCATACGGCGATGGTGTCACCACGAAGCCGCGACGCCGAGAGGTGACTCGACCCCGCCACGGTCAGGCGGCGGCTCAGCTCGGCTCGACCGGCAGCCAGAGCTCGACCGTGGCGGTGCTGAAGTCGTCGGCGCGGTCGACAACCGCGACGATCTCCGGTCCGGGCCGCAGGCGCCAGGGGTTCGACGGGAACCACTCGGTCGCCGTCGCGGCCCACAGGGTCTGCAGCGCGTCCGGGTAGGGACCGGACGCTCGGAAGACCGCCCACGCGCCGGCCTCGACCGGCAGGACGTCCAGGTCGTCGGGGGCCGTGCCGGCGTCGGCGACCGCGACGCCGTGCAGGTAGGTGAGCTCGGAGCCCTCGCGGCGGTCCGGGTCCAGGTCGGCGCTCACGGCGAGCAGACCGTGCGGCTCGGTGTCGCCCAGCGCCTTGAGCCGCTGGTGCTCCTGCGGCGCGAGCGACGACACGTGCTGCGCGATGGCCGGGTTGACGCCCTGGTGCACGAGCGGGACGCGGGTGGCGTGGCCGGCCAGGTGGAAGGCGGGTCGGGTGACGAGGCGGACGTCCATGGGAGCTGCTCCTTCGACGGTCAGGCGGAACCTGAGACAGGGCTGGGTGCGGAAGGGGCCACCGTCGCGACGGGCCTGACCGGGGCTCGTGCCGTGCACCGCCTGGAACGCCCGGCCGAACGCCTCGGCGGACCCGTAGCCGTAGCGCACGGCGAGGGTCAGCAGGTCGTCGGACCCGGCGACGAGGTCCGCCGCGGCCGCCGTCATCCGCCGACGCCGCACGTACTCCGACAACGGCATCCCGGCGAGCGCCGAGAACATCCGCCGCAGGTGGTACTCGGTGGTTCCGAGCCGGGCGGCGAGCCGGTCGACGCGCAGGTCCTCGGTGAGGTCCTCCTCGACGAGGTCCACGAGCTGGTTGAGCCAGGTGATCACGGTGCTCCCTTCCGACGACCACTGTCGCCGCGTGCGCACGCCTGGGACCCGATCATCGCGGTTCGTCCCGATCAGTCGCGCGCCGCGGCCGACGAGTGACGCACGGCCCTCTGCGACGAACGCTGCGTCGGCAGCCCGACGACGCGGCCCGACGGACCGGGGCCGGCTAACTGTTTCGGACGCTGTCCCGGCGGTTGCCCGCCGACGGAGTGCTGCCCACGATGGCGAGCGATGTGAGCGCTCATATGAGCCGCCCGGACGGCTCGTCCACCTCCACCGCACAAGGGAGTGCCGCTCGTGAGAACTTCTCGTCGTCTTCGCTGGTGCACCGCGCTGGTCACGTCCGCACTGACGGTGTCCGCCCTCACCCTCGGCTCGGGCGCGCAGGCGGCTCAGCCGACGGCCGCGCTCGCCGCCGCGGGCGCGCCGACCGTCGAGGAGCCGGCGCCGTTGCCGCCGCTGGGCTGGAACAGCTGGAACACGTTCTACTGCACCATCGACGAGCAGATGGTCCGGCAGACCGCGGACGCGATGGTGAGCTCGGGGATGGCGGCGGCCGGGTACCAGTACGTCGTCGTCGACGACTGCTGGATGCAGGACACGCGCGACGCGAACGGCAACCTGCGGGCGCGCACCGACCGGTTCCCGTCGGGCATGAAGGCGCTCGGCGACTACATCCACGGCAAGGGGCTGAAGTTCGGGATCTACCACGCGCCACGCGAGAAGACCTGCAACCAGTACTTCGCGAACCTGCCGGGCACGTCGTCGTACGGGCGTGAGGTGCAGGACGCGAACCTGTTCGCGTCCTGGGGCGTCGACTACGTCAAGCACGACTGGTGCGACCCGCGTGGCAACGTGAGCGAGCAGGCCGCCGTGTTCAAGCGGTTCGGCGACGCGCTCAAGGCCACCGGGCGCCCGATCGTGTACTCGATCAACCCGAACAGCGCGCACTCCAACACCGCCCCGACGTACTCGGGCTGGGGCGCGTTCTCGGACCTGTGGCGTACGTCGGAGGACCTGTCGGCCTCCTGGTCGACGGGCTGCTCCCCGTCGGCCGACTGCTTCGTCGGCATCACCGAGGCCCTCGACATCGTCGAGCCCATGCGTGAGTGGACCAAGGCGGGCCAGTACAACGACCCCGACATGCTGATGGTCGGCGTGCGCAACGCCCTCAGCCTCACCGAGAACCGCGCGCACATGAGCATGTGGGCGATGCTCAGCGCACCGCTCATCGCGGGCAACGACCTGCGGAACATGAGCGCGGACGTCCGCGGCATCCTCACCCACCCGGACGTCCTCGCGATCGACCAGGACCCGCTGGTGCGACAGGCCGATCGGGTGCGCGACGACGGTGACGCCGAGGTCTGGGCGAAGCCGCTCGCGGACGGCTCGGTGGCCGTCGCGCTGCTCAACCGCGGCAACGGCACCAGGCAGATCTCGACGACTCTCAGCCAGGTCGGGCTCGGCTCCGGGACCTACCAGTACCGCGAGGTCTGGACGGGCGCGACGGGTGCGACGACGAGCCAGCTCTCCGCGCAGGTCGCCCCGCACGGCGTCGCCCTGTTCCGGGTGAGCGCCGGTGGCACCACCCCGCCGCCGCCGACCGGCTCCGCACTGGTCAGCGCGTCGTCGGGACGGTGCCTCGACGTGCCGGGCAGCGCGACGACGAACGGCACGGGCCTGGTCATCTGGGACTGCCACTCGGCGGCCAACCAGACGTGGACCGCCGGCTCCGACGGCACGCTGCGCTCGCTGGGCAGATGCCTCGACGCGCCCCCGAGCGCCACCGCCGGCACGCGCGTGCAGCTGTGGGACTGCAACGGCGGCACCAACCAGCAGTGGACGTTCCAGAGCAACGGCACCATCCGCGGCGCGCGGTCGGGCCTGTGCCTGGACGTGGACCGCAACCTCACCGCGAACAGCACCGCGGTGCTGCTGTGGACGTGCACGGGGTCGACGAACCAGGTCTGGTCACGCCGGTGAGGCGGGCTCAGCCAGGCGTCGGTCGTCGGGGCGAGGGGGTCAGGACACGACCTCGAGCCCGGTGGCCCGTGCGGCGTCGTCGAGACCCCCGGCGTTCTGGACGTCGTTGAAGCCGAGCTCCTCCAGGTAGTCGACCGCGACGCCCGCGCGGCTCCCCGAGCGGCAGTACACGACGTAGCTGCCCTCGGGGTCGAGCGCGGCGACCTGGCCCGCGAAGCCCGGGCTCTGGACGTCGTAGTTGACGGCGTCCTCGAGGTGGCCCGCGCCGTACTCGGCGGCGGTGCGCACGTCGATCACCACCGTGTCGGCGTCCATCTCGACGTCCGCCGACGACGTGCACCCGGCCAGCGCGAGGGCGCCGACGAGCGTCACCAGGCCGGAGACCCGCGCGGCCCGTGCGTTCCTGATCATGCGAAGTTCCTTCGTGAAGCCGAGCGAGCGCATGCCGCGGGGTCGCGGCTCAGCGGCCGAAGAGCCGGGCGAGGAAGCCACCCGACGAGGGGGCGTCCGGGTGTCCCGGGCACCACTGGGCCGCGGGGACGGAGCGCTTGACGCCGTCGACGTGCTGGCCGCAGCCGGCCCAGGTGGTCTTGCCGCAGGTCTTGCAGGTGGTCGGGTAGCACATGGGGGTCTCCTTGGGTGAGGGGCGTGGGGGTCAGCCGGCGGCCATCTGATACGAGACTGTATACCCCCGGGGGTATCGATGGCTACCTGTGCGACCGTGACGAGGCGCGCATCAGCGCCACCGCGACGACCTGCAGCACGGCGGGCAGCGTCGCGGCGAACGCGAGCGGCGGCACAGCCGCGACCAGCACCGGGACCGTGAGGACGACGCGCGGGCCGAGCCGGTCGTGCAGCGCGCCGACGATGAGCGCGCCGATCGCCGCCGCGAGCATGGCGCCGGCGTAGACCACCGGCACCAGGGCAGCGTCGAGGAGCCCCTGGTCGACGAGGCGGTAGGAGGCACCACCCGCCACGCGCTCGAGCGCTCGGCGCTCTGCGACCCTGTCCTCACGCCCCGACGGTAGGCGTCTCGGTCGCGCGGCGTCGCTAGGCGGCCGCGCTGCTCGTCGGCTCCGCGAGCAGGTCGGCGAGCGCCGCCGCGGTCTCCAGGCGGGCGATCCTCGGCAGGATCACCTCGAGGGCGTTCGTGTGCGCCGACCCGACAAGATCGGTGACGGCGTCGTGCGCGACGACCACCTCGTAGCCGAGCTCGCGCGCGGTCCGCGCGGTGGACTCCACGCCGATGCTCGTCGCGATCCCGGCGACGACCACCGAACGCACGCCCCGGCGGCGCAGGCGCGAGTCGAGCTCGGTGCCGGTGAAGGCGTCCCACCCGCGCTTGGCGACGTGCAGGTCGGACGACGAGATGGGGACGCGGGGGTCGAGCTCGGAGAAGTCGGCAGGCTGCGCGACGGCGGGACCGGGCGAGTCGGTGCGGCCGCGCAGCAGGTCGCCGCCGTCGGGCGAGAACTCGATGCGGACGCGCACGACCGGGCGCCCCGCCCGGTGCGCGGCGGCGGCGAGCAGCGCGGCGCGGGCGACGACGACCGCCGGGTCGTGGACCGTCGGGAGGGCGGTGATGCCCTTCTGAAGGTCCACGAGGACGAGGGCGGTGGCGGGATCGAGCACGTCGACGGGCACGGGGGACTCCTGACTCTGGGAGAGAAAGACAGCAAAACTGTCTATCGAAGGGCTGGGAGATGTCAAGCAAGACTGCACAGTTCTGCTGTCCGTCTGGGCGTAGGCTGCAGGCATGGACGACGCACTGCTGGCCGCCGAGCTCCGACTGCAGCTGGGCCGGCTCGTCCGACGAGGGCGCGCCGAGGACCCCCGCCCCCAGGCCCTGACCGCGGTCCTCGGGCTGCTCGCACGCGAGGGTGCGCTGACCACCAGCGAGCTCGCCGGCGCCCAGCGGGTCCGCCCCCAGTCCATGGCGCGCACGGTCCGGGCGCTCGAGGACGAGGGCCTCGTCGAGCGCTCCACGGACCCGACGGACGGCCGCAAGTCGCCGCTGGTGCTCACCGCCCAGGGTCGTGCCGCGCTCGAACGGGAACGGCGTCGCCGGACGGACTGGCTCACGCTCGCGCTGGCCGAGGCCCTCGACCCCGAGGAGAGGCAGACGATCGCGGCCGCCGTCCCGCTGCTCGCCCGCATCGTCGCCTGGGACGAGCACCGCACGGACGAACACCACTCGGACGGGCACGACGAGGCACCCGCCCCTGACCGACCCTGAACCACGGGGTGATGGACGCGTGAGCGCCTACCTGATGACTCGGACCTCCTGGGGCCACCCGCACCCCTGCGCGACCTTGCCCGCCCACATCTTGGCCGACTCCAGGTCGGGCACGTCGATGACGGTGATGCCGCCGAGGTACTCGGCGGTCTCCGTGTAGGGGCCGTCGGTGATGGACAGCGTCCCGCTCGTCGCGTCGGCGCTGAACGCGTCGGCCAGGTTCTCCTCGAGCCCGCCCGCGAAGACCAGCACCCCGGCCTCCTCCATCTCGCGCACGACCGCCTTACTCGGCTCCACGCGCGTCTGGAACCACTCGGCCGGGTGGTCTCCGACCCACTGCTGGTGGAAGTAGATGGCATACCGCGTCATGTCGCTCCTCCGGTTCGTGGCGTTCACTCCCGTGACGGACGAGCCTCGCCGGAATCGACAGAGCTCGCCGGCCGACCAGCGGCCGCGCGGCGTAATCGATTCGCCCCCGGGGACGGTCGGGCGACCTCGCCGCCCGGGGCCCGCGCAGAGGTGAAGACTCGGGCCGATCGCTGACCACCAGAGGAGCTCGTGATGTCGTCGCCGGGGAAGATCCGTTCATGGAGCCGTCTGCTCGCCGTGGTGCTGGCGGGTGGCGCGCTCGTCGGCGTGCAGTCCCAGGCGGACGCCGTGCCGCCCGGCGGTGAGACCAGCCCGGTGACCGGCAACGCGACGTGGTTCGACAACCTCGGCGCACCCTACGGCGGCTGCGGGCTCCCGCAGGACCAGCTCGAGACGCAGAACTGGATCGCGCTGAACGTCTTCGACACCCCGGGCGACTACGCGATGTACCCGCGCCCGATGGCCGCGGGCGACCCGAAGATCGGCATGTGGGACAACGGCCGCAACTGCGGTCGATGGGTCCGAGTGTCGATCGACGACTACTGCACCGGCCTCAACGACGGCGCGGCCGGGCAGGCGTTCTGCCGCAACGGCGCGTGGGTCGAGGACAAGTACAACGGCGCGACGCTCGACATGCTCGTCGCCGACAGCTGCGGCGACCCGAACGCGTGGTGCCGGGACGACCCGTACCACCTCGACCTGGCCCACCAGGCGATCAACCGGTTCGTGAAGAACGGCACCGCGGTGGGGGACCTCGAGCCGAACCACTGGGGCAACCGCAAGGTGACCTGGCAGTTCATCGAGGCGCCGAACTACACCGGCGACATCGAGATCGGGTTCATCCAGGGCTCGGAGAAGTGGTGGGCGGGGGTCTCGATCAACCACCTGCCCAACGGCATCCACGGCATCGAGCACTTCGCCGACGGCGCGTGGGTGCAGACCCCGATGAACGTCGACATGGGCCAGTCGTTCCTGCTGAAGCCGACGACGCCGGGCGGCACCGACTACAAGATCCGCGTCAAGGACGTCGACGACGCGTACCTGTTCGGCGGGCGCGAGTACTCCTTCTCGCTGCCGTCGAGCTGCGGCGGCAAGTGCTCCGCACCGCGGACGGTCGCCCCGTACACGACGAAGGGCGGGGACGACTCGACGCCCACCCCGACGCCGACCCCCGACCCGACGGTCACGCCGACCCCGACGCCGACGCCGACCCCCACTCCCACCCCCACTCCCACGGCGACGCCGACCCCGACACCCACCCCGACCAGCGGCCCGGCCGCCTGCACCGCGACGTTCCGCGCCGTGAGCACGTGGCCCGGCGGCTACCAGGGCGAGGTCACGGTGACGGCCGGCTCCTCGGCGCTCTCGTCGTGGACCGTCACGCTGTCCGGCGCGTCCGTGAGCAGCCTCTGGAACGGGACCGTGAGGACGTCCGGCTCGACGACGACCGTCACCAACGCGCCGTACAACGGCACCGTGGTCGCCAGCGGGACGACGAGCTTCGGCTTCATCGGCTCCGGCTCCCCCGGCACGCCGGCCCTGGCCTGCGCGGCCTGACGCCGAGACCGACCGGCCCGGCCAGACCGACGACGCCGCCCCGTGAGCACCGTTGCTCGCGGGGCGGCGTCGCGAGAACCTGGAGCCCCGTCGACCGGAGGCACGCATGGGCAAGCTGATCTACGCGGCGAACACCTCGCTCGACGGCTACGTCGAGGACGCCTCAGGTGCGTTCGACTGGTCGGTGCCCGACGACGAGGTGCACCAGTTCTTGAACGACCACGAGCGCCGCATCGGCACGTCCCTGTACGGCCGGCGCATGTACGAGACGATGCGCGTCTGGGAGGACGACGAGTGGCTCGCCGACGAACCGGCGGTCGTCCAGGAGTACGCGCAGGTCTGGCGTGACACCGACAAGGTCGTCTACTCGACGACGCTCACGGATGTCTCGACGGCGCGCACCCGCCTCGAGCGGCAGTTCGACCCGGAGGCGGTCCGGCGGCTCAAGGCGGCGTCCCCGAAGGACCTGAGCGTCGGCGGCGCGACTCTCGGGGCGGAGGCCTTCCGGCACGGGCTCGTCGACGAGTGCGTGCTGGTCCTGCACCCGGTCACGGTCGGCGGCGGCAAGCCCGCGCTGCCACGAGGCATCCGTCTGGAGCTGGAGCTGCTCGACGAGCGTCGCTTCACCAACGGCGCGGTCTGCGTGCGCCACGCGATCGCCGGCACCTCGTGACGGGCGCCTGACCCGCGGACGAAGGTCCGCGGCGACCGGGACCGGCGCGCGGGACGCTGCGGGCATGACGTCCGTCAGCCCTGCGCGATCGCCGTCCCGCGTGAGCACCGACCGGCTCGTCGTGCGCCGGTTCAGGCCCGACGACGGGCAGGGACTGCACGGCTACCTGTCGCGACCCGAGGCTGTGCGGTTCGAGCCGTACGGCGTGCAGACGCGCGCGCAGTGCGACGAGCTCGCAGGCGCGCGTGCGCACGACCCGTCGTTCTGGGCGGTCTGCCTCCGGGACGACGGCACGCTCGTCGGGAACCTCTACCTGCACCACGACGACCCTCGCGAGTGGCGCAGCTACGGCCTCGGCTACGTCTTCCACCCCGACCACTGGCACCAGGGCTACGCGACCGAGGCGTGCCGCGCTCTGCTCGACGTGTGCTTCGACCAGTGGGGTGCGCACCGAGTGATCGCGCACTGCGACCCGCGCAACGAGGCGTCCTGGCGCCTGCTCGAACGCCTCGGCCTGCGGCGCGAGGGCCACTTCCGGCAGTCCGCGTCGTTCAGCGCCGACGACGCGGGGCGTCCGGTGTGGCACGACGCCTACCTGTACGCGGTGCTCGACACCGAGTGGGCTGCCGCGAACGGCTGAGGCCCCGCGTCGGGCCAGCACCCGCCTCGGTGTCCGGCCGGCGTCGCTACCTCCTCGTGGCTCTCGCGCCGATCCACGCACCGGCGACGACGCCGAGGCCTGCCCCCAGCAGGACCGTGACGGACAGCGACGGAACGCTGTCGCCCCGCATCAGCTCCACCGTCACGTCCACGACGCCCGCGTCCGGTGGCCACACGCGTGCGTCGAGGTCGATCGCGCCGCGCGCGGCCGTCACGGTCTGCGACATGGCACCCGTCTGCACCTCGACGCCCTCCCACCCTTGGGCCTCGAGGGCCGTCCGGACGACCGCGCCGTCGACGGTCGCGTCCGCCGTCGCGTCGAACACCACGGAGCCCCGGTCGAACGACGGCGCCCACTTCCCGCTGACCGCGGGGTCGCCGTCGGTGACGAGTCCCGGCAGCTCGATCTGACGTGCCTGTGCCAGGAGCTCGCCGTCGGACGGCTGCACCACGTACCAGTGGAACGCGTACGCAGCGGCCGCACCCACAGCCGCGAGCAGGACCGCGAAGAGGACGCTGAGCGCCGCCCGCCGGGCGTTCACCTAAGGCTCGTCCCTGATGACGTTGCGACCGTTGCCGCCGTCGAGCACGTCCTGCCCGGGCCCGCCGTCGAGCGTGTCGTCACCGCCCTGGCCCAGGAGCGTGTCGTCGCCGGCCTCCCCGTACAGGATGTCGTCGCCCTCGCCCCCTTCGACGTGGTCCTTGCCGTCGCCGGCCCGCACGACGTCGTTCCCGCCGCCGGCCAGGACGCGGTCGTCGCCCGCTCCCGCGTGGACGGTGTCGGCGCCCTCACCGACCGTGATCGTGTCATCGCCGTCGCCGCCTGTCACGACGTCGTCGCCGTTGGCACCGTCGGCCGTGTCGTCACCCGCACCGGCGTCGATGACGTCGTGACCGTCGCCGCCGAGCAGGCGGTCGTCGCCGTCTCCACCCAGCAGCGTGTCGTCGCCGTTAGCGCCGACGAGCTCGTCCGCGCCGTCGCCGCCGTCGAGGTGGTCGGACCCGTCACCGCCGTCGAGACGGTCGTCGCCTGCCCCGCCGATCAGGCGGTCCCGACCGTTCGCTCCGACCAGCACGTCGTGCTCGTCCCCACCGATCAGCACGTCGTCGCCATCACCCCCGTCGAGACGGTCGTGGCCGTCGCCGCCCTCGAGGCGGTCGGCACCGTTCCCTCCGACGAGGACGTCATCGCCACCGCCACCGCAGATCACGTCGTCGCCCTCACCACCCTCGATCCGCTCGCCGGCGCCGGTCCCGACGATCACGTCGTCACCGGAGGTGCCGTGCAGCACCGCTCGCCCGTCGCCGACGACCGTCGCGACCAGTCCCTGGCAGGTCGGTGCCGTGGTGACCACGGTGAGCGTGGTCGTCGCGACCTGACCGGCCGTGTCGGTGACGCGCACCGTGACGGTGTACGTCCCCGGGGTCGGGTACTCGTGGTGCACGGTCTCGCCCGACGCGGCGTTCCCGTCACCAAGGTCCCACGCGATCGAGGCGATGCCGTGGTCGTCGCTCGACGCGGAGGCGTCGAGGTCCACCCGCAGACCGTCGACCGCGGCGACCCGAGCCGACGCGATCGGCGGCGCGTCACCGCTGCTGCCGCCCGGGAACAGCGCGCTGCGGTACGCCTGCGTCCGCAGGCTGTCGACGAGCGCCAACCCGCCCGCCGAGGCGGCCGTCGGGTACAGCGTGAGGTCGCGCAGGACGAACGGGCCGTCCTTGCCCGTCGCGCCGATCGTCGCACCGTCGAACCCGAGCTCGATCGGCGTCGCCCCGGCCCCGAGCCAGACCGTGGTGCTCGCGCGCCCCACCTCGGTGCCGTCGGCCGCGACGAGCTTGCCGTTCAGCGCGTACCAGCCGGACGCGTCGGTGTGTGCGGTCCCCTGGATGGAGAGGATGTCGATCAGGCCGTCGCCGTCGGGGTCCACCGGCTCGTCGCGCAGCTCCGCGACCCGCAGAGCGTCATGCTCCAGCTCGGCCACGTCGTCGTGCGCCAGCGGGCCGAGGTCGGCGATGTCGAGCAGGTTCATCGCCCCGTCGGACAGGGTCGCGTCCACCAGCGTCCATGGCCCCTGGAGGCCGCGGTCGTGGATCTGCCGACCGTCGAGCTCGAGGACCAGGGTCCCCCGTCCAGCGGCCAGCGTCGCGCGCGTCCCTGCCGTGCTCACGGTCCGGCCGGCAGCGTCGACGAGTCGCGCCGCGAGCCGGTAGTCGCCCGCGCGTGCGACGTCGACCGGGACGTCCAGCACGAGCGTGTCGACGAGCCCGTCACCGTCGTCGTCGGTGGTGAACTCCTCGAAGCCACCGACGAGCTCGCCACCGTCCGCGACGACGACAGGAGACACCGCGGTGCGCGCCTGCGGACCGACGGTCGCGACCGCAACCGTGTAGCTGCCTGCGCCGGGCGGGGTCACCGTCGTCGCCCAGGCGCCGTCGCCGGACCGCGTGAGCTCACCACGGACGACGACCTCACCCTCGTCGTCCGCGACGACGTACTCCACGACCTCGTCGTCGAACGCGCCCGCGACCGTCGCGTCGATGTCGAACGCCTCCCCGGCACGCACGAGCGTCGGCACGGAGAGGGCGAGCGTGCGCGTCGACGCGAGCGTCAGCAGCGACGCGGCCTGGAGCGGCTCGTCGGTGGGATTGTGCACCGTGAGGACGGCGGGGCCGTCGAAGGTCGCGCCGACGGCGGCGACGCCGAGTACGTCCGCCTCGACGAGCTCAGCGACGTCGAGCCGCAGGTCCAGTCCCTCGTCGGCGAAGACAGTGAGACCCGCGTGCTCACCAGCAGCGACGTCCACCGGGAGCTGGACGCTCTGCCCGGCCTCGACCACGGCGGCTGGACCGACACCAACCTGCGCGCGCGCAGCGGCCTCGGGAGCCACGGCCCGACGCGAGGAGACCTCGTCCGCGGTCTCCGTCCCGTCGAGGGTGTACGGGAGCGGGCAGAAGTCCACCTCGTAGTAGGCGATCTCGCACGCCGTCTGCGCGAACGAGAGGGGGGCCTTGCCGTCCCTCTGGTGGATGAGCCCCATGTGGTCGCGGTCGACCGTCGGGTGCACCGAGAAGTGGAGCCCCGGGTGCTCGTCGTCCGCGACGCTCAACCACCGGACGCTCGCGACGGACACCGTGCCGTCATCCTCACCCAGGATCCCGGGGCCGAAGCCGTCGGTGATGACGCTCCCGGGTCCACCCTTGCGGCCCGCGATGGTCTGGTAGTTCACACCCGGCCGGTCCGGGACCTGCCGGTTGAAGACATCGCGGACGTACGCCGGCAACAGCTGGTACAGACCGTTGTCCGGGCCGTCGCAGTCGCCGAACTCCGGCGCGGCGTCGCGCGCCAGCCATCCGACGACGCTCGTCGGGAACTTCTTGTTCATGCGCAGCGCGCAGAGCGCGACGGCGAGCTCCGCCCCACCGTTCGGGGTGCCGACCATCACGAGGTTGCGGACCCGGCCCGGGTTGTCGAAGGCGTACTGCCGCGCGTCGAGCCCACCCATGGAGTGCGCGACGACGTCGACCTGGTTCGTGGGCTCATCGTCGACGAGGTCGTCGACAGCGTCCGCCAGGATCGCCACGTTGTCCGCGATCGAGCCGTTCAGCGTCATCGGCGGCGACGACGTGCGGTTGCGCAGGCCGGGGACCGTCTCCTGCAGGTAGTCGTCGAACCGCCACATCCCGCTGCGGGCAGCACCGGCCCCGTTGTCGGTGATGCCGTGCGCCAGGACGACCGGTCGCACGGAGCTGTGCGGGACGTACGGCCGCAGCTCGGCCCAGTCGATCTCGACCGCCCACCCGCCGTTGTTGCGGTCCACGTCGATCTGGACGGTGTTGGTCCCGCGAGGGTTGTCGGGCGTCGGCAGATGCAGCCAGCTGGCGAACACGTCGAACGTGTCGGTCGCCCACTGGTTGTTCGCGCCGCTGAGCTGGCCCGGCACCAGCAGGTTGCCGTTGAACCGGACGTCGTCGACCTCACCCTGGGCCTCGTCGACGTCCCATGCGCGCATCGTCAGGAGCATCGACTTGCCGTAGAGCAGGTTCCCCGGCGCGGGGTGGCCGTGCTCGTCGACCGGCCCGTAGCTGCGGTCGATGTCGAACGAGAACGTCAGCGGGCCCCGGTACAGGTACTGGTCGAGGTCGAACCCGTCGTCGACGCGGAACACCGTGCGGCCCGCGTCGTCGGTGTACGTCGTCGTCTGCCCGACGGCGGCGCGCGACGCCACCGCGCCACGCGCGGCGGGCGCGGTCGGCGGCGGCGCCTCGCCCGTCGCGGAGACGTCGGGTGCGGGGCCGCCAGACGCGGTCGCCGGCAGCGCGCTGCCGAGAATCGCGCCGACCGCGACGAGCGCGACAGCCAGGTGACGGGAACGCCGCATCGAATGCCTCCTGCAGGATCCGGTGGTCGCCGACGAGCAGGTGCCCCCAGCCGCTGTGGACGTTAGGGCAGGCCAGAGGGACGGACAGGCGATTTCGCTCGCGTTCACCCCAGTGGCCCAAACACGCCGATCAGGGCGACTGGGACGATCTCCCACCGAAGAGACCGGCTCGGGCACGGGTCGCTCGCGCCGACTTCTCGCCGATCGGGGCCGTGCGCGGGTCAGGACCGCGTGGCTCGCGGCTGGGCGGAGCGCGAGCCTGCGCGCCGCGCGGGCGCGCTGCTAGCCGCCGGCGTGGTCCGGGTCGATCGGGGCGCCGTCGCCTTCCTCGGGCAGGTCGCCGCGCTCGACCGGCCCGTCCGGCACGCGCACCTCGGAGAAGAGGTGCGGCAGCTCGCCGACGGTCGGGACGCGGACGGCCTCACCGGCAGCGCGCAGGGTCGCGGCGTCGACGTCGGTCCCCTCGAGCGACACGAACGCCTCGCCGCGCACCACCCCGCACAGCAGCGTCGTCTGCGTGTCCGTCAGCTCGTCGCACGCCACGACGACGGACGGGTCGATGACCGAGGTCCGTGCGGTCCTGAGTGCGACCATCGCCAGCCGGTCGTCGACCTCACGCGTGTAGGTCGCGGAGAACCCGTCATCGCCGGAGACCCCGACGGACTGCACCGCGAGGTCGAACCCCTCGACGTCGGTGACGTACACGAGGTCGGGTGCGATCCCCGCGGGCGTCGCCCGGGACCCGATGTCGTCGACCGTCGCCGGTTCCGTCGACCCGGCGCCCCCTCCGCTCGCGCACGCGCCCAGCAGCAGCACGGGGACGACGACGAGGGCGAGGGCACGGCGGGAACGGATCACGCCCGGAAATGTACCGAAACGCCCGCGCACCCGACCGCACCTCACGGCCCAGCCGACGCCAGCCCCGGCCGTGCACACCGTGACCGCAGCTCATCGGGTGGAGAACCGCTCGCTCAGCGAGCGGAAGTCCACCCACAGCGGCCCGGGGCAGGCAGGCGCGGAGGCGCGCGTCGGTCGGGGGGCGGGGGATAGTGGCGGGGTGCAGCCCGAGCCGATCACCGCGACGCCACCTCCGCTGCGCGGGCGGCCGGTGCTGCGGCAGTCGTGGTGCGACCTCACGTTCCTGCACTGGCGCGTCGCGGCCGACGTCGTCGCGCCGCTCCTGCCGCCCGGCACGAGGCCGGACGTGCACGACGGGACGAGCTGGGTCGGTCTCGTGCCGTTCCGCATGGTCGGCGCGGGCGCCGGGCGTGGACCCGGCGTCCCGTGGCTCGGGACGTTCCCCGAGACGAACGTGCGCCTCTACTCCGTCGACGAGCACGGCCGCCGGGGCGTGGTCTTCCTGACGCTCGAGGCGGCCCGGCTGGCGTTCGTCCTCGGCTCCCGTGCGGCGCTCGCCCTGCCCTACACCTGGTCGCGGATGAGCGTGCGGGAAGCCGACGGACTCGTCACCTACACGTCGCGGCGCCGCTGGCCGGGGCCACGCGACGCCACGACGCACGTCGTCGTACGGCCCGGCGAGCCGCTCCCGGCCGGCGACCCGGAGGCCGAGTTCCTCACCGCGCGCTGGGGGCTGCACACGCGGGCGTTCGGCCGCACGCTCTACCTGCCCAACCGGCACGAGCCCTGGCCGCTGCGCGCCGCCGAGCTGCTCACGCTCGACGACCATCTCCTCGCCGCGTGCGGGCTCCCGGGAGTCGCCGTCCGGCCCCCCGACTCGGTCCTGTTCTCCCGCGGCGTCCGCACGCAGTTCGGCGCTCCCGTCGACGCCCGCGCGTAGCCGACACCCAGGCGACTCGCCCAGCGACGAGCAGGCCGTCGGGTGATCGCCTCAGCGCTGGCGCGCGAGCCGCTGCTCCCACTGGTCCTTCGTGATCTCGTACTGGTAGCCCCCGAGCTCGGCGCCCTCGACCGCCAGCATGTCCTCGGGCGTCGGCAGCGTCTGCGTGACGGTCATGCCGACCTTCTCCATCACGTGCTGCGACGCGCGGTTCAGGGACATCGTCGCGCCCCAGACGACGCGGACGTCGAGCTCGGTGAACGCCTTCGTGAGCAGGGCCGACGAGACCTCGGTGGCGTAGCCGTGGCCCCATGCGGGTCGGCGCAGCCGGTACCCGAGCTCGACGACGTCCAGCGGCCCCTCGCGCTCGGGGCGCAGGCAGAACCACCCGAGAAACGCACCGTTCGTGTTCTCGTGCGCCGCGAACAACCCGAACGCTCCGGCCCACCGGTCGTAGCCGGCGAGGATGCTCGGCAGGTCGCGCTCGCGGATCAGCTCCGGCGCGGTCGGCTCGCCGCCGGACAGGTACCGCATGACCGCGGGGTCGCTGTCGAGCTCGATCAGCAGGTCGGCCTCGTCGGCGCGGAACGGTCGAAGCGTGACGCGCTCGGTCCGCAGGTAGGTGTCCACGCGCGACAGCATGCGAGGAACGACGCACGAAGGCGAGGCGAAATCGCGTCGTCGAGCGCGGTCGTAGGGGCTCACCGGCGTCCCCCCGACCGGCCTCGGGACGTTCCTGCGCCGGAGCTGACGCCGTCCGCCCGGGCTCAGCGGGCGGGTGGACGAGCGCGGGCGTCCAGCCGCGCGATCGACTCCTGCACCGAGCCGTGCAGCATGAGCTCGACGTCACCCACCAACCGGTACGGGTCCTGCACCATGCCCTCGGACACCCAGCGCAGCACCACCGCGAGCACGGCCGAGGTGTAGAAGTCGACGACGAGCCGGTGGTCGGCCGGGTCCACCGGGCCCCCGCCGCCGACCTCCCGGACCACCGCCTCGGTCACGGGCCGCATCTGCCGGAACAGGAAGCGCTCGAGCCCTGCACGCCCCAGACCGTCGAGGACAGCGATCGTCGACGACCGGTTGGCCCGCAGGTACCCGAGGAGCCGCACCAGTCCGTCGGCCCACGCGTCGTGCCGAGCCTGGACGCGCACCTGCGCGGCGACCTCGGTCTCGAACACCCACGTGGCGAGCTCCGGCACGTCGTGGAAGTGGTAGTAGAACGCCTGCCGGGTCAGCCCGCAGTCCCGAGCGAGCTGCGTGACGGTGACCCTGGCCAGCGGCTCGGAGCGCAGGCGCGCCTTGAGCGCGGCTGCGAGCGCGTCGCGCGCGTCCGGACGTCGCACCCCCGTGCACCCGTCGTCGCTCATGCCCTTGCAACGGCCCGACGGCGCCCGTCGCCGTGGGCCCAAGGTCCCCGAGCGGCCCCGGCCTGCCGCCCTGCCGAGGCCCGGGCACCGCCCCGCTGGACACTTCGCGCCCGGTGTCCAGTGCCTGGTCGGGTGGCGACTTCCTACCGTCGAGCAACCCCGAGCCGTGCCGGCACGGGTCGTCCGCGAGGAGGTCACGGTGTTCCTGTTCGACTCCATCCCCTGGCAGTCCTGGGTGATGTGGTTCGTCGTCCTCGGGGCGCTCATCGCCCTCAACGAGGTGACCCGCCGCTGGAAGTGGGCGGGGCTGGCGTTCTTCGTCGCGCTGCCGCTGGTCCTCACGGTGTTCGTGTGGCCGACGACGGCGGGCGAGGGCTCGTCGACCGGCACCTGGTTCCACTGGGTGAAGGTGTACTCGGCGCTCGCCGGGTGCCTCGGTTTCATGCTGCTGCGGTACGTCGACAAGCTGTCGAAGAACCGCTGGATGCTGCTGTTCCCGGCGCTGATCCTCGCGGTGAACATCGGTGAGGCCGTCATCCGCGACTTCCAGGTCGCGGGCCTGCAGGGCATGCACGACGGCGTGTTCATGGTCGGCGGAGCGTGGAACTACATGAACGGCGTCGCGGGCATCCTCAACGCGCTGACCATCTGCGGCTGGGTGGGGATCATCGTCTCCCGCGACAAGTCCAAGGACATGATCTGGCCGGACATGCTGTGGTTCTGGATCATCGCGTACGACCTGTGGAACTTCGCCTACGTCTACAACTGCGTCGGTGACCACTCCTTCTACGCCGGTGGCGCGCTGCTGATCTCCTGCACGATCCCCGCGTTCTTCCTCAAGAAGGGCGCCTGGCTGCAGCACCGCGCGCACACGCTCGCGCTGTGGATGATGTTCACGATGGCGTTCCCGACGTTCGTCTCGTCGTCGCGGTTCGCGGTCGACTCCTCGCACGACGAGACCGCCCTGTTCGTCGTCTCGGCGCTGTCACTCGCGGCGAACGTCGCGGTCGCCGTCTACCAGGTGCGCGTCATCGTCACCCGGCGCCGCAACCCCCTGCGCGACGAGCTGTTCACGCACCTGCGCCCGTACCGTGAGGTCCTCGAGGCGAACGCGCCCCTGCCGACGACCACGGGTGCGCCGGCCGGCGCGGTCCCGACGACGACGCCCACGGGACCCCAGGACGAGCCGCTCGTCAGGGCCTGACCGCGCATCCCGCCGTCCCGCTGCGTCGACCTCTCGCGCGGCGGGACGGCGACGGCGCGTCCGAGCGGCCGCTAGCGTGTCGCCGTGATCGTCTGGCTCAACGGCACCCACGGCGTGGGCAAGACCACGACGAGCGCGCTGGTGCAGCGCCTCATCCCCGGCTCGCGGGTCCTCGACGCGGAGAAGGTCGGCGAGACGCTCATGGACATCACGCCGGGACTGCCGGCGACCGACAACTTCCAGCACTGGGCGCCGTGGCGTCCGCTCGTCGTCGACACCGCGAGGCGCGTCCTGGAGTACACGGGCGGCACGTTGGTCATGCCGATGACCGTGCTGGTCGAGGAGTACTGGCGCGAGATCAGCGAGGGGCTCGACGGGCACGGCGTCGAGGTGCGGCACGTCGTCCTGCACGCGGACCCCGCGACGCTGCGCACGCGGATCCTCGAGGACCACGCGATGGGGCCGTCGCCGTTCCGGCTCGCGTACGTCGACGCGTACGCGGAGGCCGCGCGCACGTGGCTGCACGACGCCGCGCACGTGGTGGACACCACCGACCGGACACCCCAGCAGGTCGCTGAGCAGGTCGTCGCGACCGTGAATGCCGTTGCCCCCGCCGACGTGCGTCGGTAGGACTGGCTCTCTTCCTGCCCCGGCACGCCGACCCTCGGAGGACTCATGCCGCTCGCTCTCGTCACCGGCGCCGCTCGCGCCGACAGCATCGCGGCCGGGATCGTGCCGCGCCTGCGGGCCGACGGGTGGGACGTCGCGACGAGCGACCTCGTCGGCACGGACTACCCGTGCGACTTGTCGACGCCGGACGGTCCCGACGAGCTGATGGCCGCGGTCACGCGCGACCGGGGGCCCATCACCGCGCTCGTGCTGAGCCACGCGTACGACGTGAACACCGGGATCCTCGACACGACCGCGGAGAGCTTCGACACCCACGTCGCGGTCAACGCGCGTGCGAGCCTGCTGCTCATCGCCGCGTTCGCGCGTCAGGCACCGGCCGACGGCGGCGTGGTCGTCGCGATGACCAGCGACCACACGACCGGCAACCTGCCGTACGGCGCGTCGAAGGGCGCGCTGGACCGCATCGTCATCTCCGCGGCACGCGAGCTGGGGCCGCGGGGGATCTCGGCGAACGTCGTCAACCCCGGCCCGATCGACACCGGGTGGATGGACGACGAGACGCGCACCGCGTTGACGGCCGCGCACCCGCTGGGGCGCCTGGGCACGCCCGCGGACATCGCGGCGGTCGTCTCGTTCCTGGTCTCGCCCGAGGGCCGGTGGGTGTCGGGGCAGCTCCTGCAGACCGACGGGGCGTTCTCCGCGCGCTTCTGAGCGCGGCTCGGCCGGGCGGGTGTCGGTGGGCCGTCCTACTGTGCCGATATGACCGATCTGGGCGGGGACTGGCGGGTCGTCGACGGCCTGACGACGGCGTGGTTCGAGGCGCGTTCGCTCACCGAGGGCGCGGCGCTGGCCGCACGCGTCACGCAGGTCGCGCCCGGCGCCGCGGTCGACGTGCGGGCGTCGGGCGTGCGGGTGCGGCTGGAGTCCGACGAGGAGGCAGCCGGCCTCGCGGGGGCCGTCTGCGACGAAGCGCGCGCACTGGGACTGGTCGCCGACCCCGCGGTTCTGCAGGCGCTGAACGTGGTGCTCGAGTCCCCGGACCCGTCCGCGCTGCGGCCGTTCTGGCGCGGCGCGCTGGGCGACGTCACGGAGGTGGGCGACCGGCTGGTCGACCCGTTGCGCCGCGACCCGGCGTTCGCCATCCGGGAGTCGAGCGAGGAGCGACCGCTGCGCAACCGCATCCACGTCGACGTGGTGCGGCCGTCCGACGCCGTCGAGCACGCCGGTCTGGGCGAGGCCTCGGGCCCGTACGGGGTGTGCCACGCCGACGCCGACGGCAACGAGGTCGACCTCGTGCCGGGCGGGCCGCTCGACGAGTCCGACGAGCCGGCGGAGGCGACGTCCGACTGGCAGACGGTGTTCAGCGCAGTGGCTGCGTACCGCGTGCCCTCGTCCGATCAGCAGCGCGACCTGGCCGGAGCGTCGGCCGCGCTCGCCGACGCGGCGGGGTTCCCGCTGCTCATCGACCTGCGCCCCGGGTTCGTCGTCCTGGACACCGGCAAGGACCAGGGGGACGCCGAGGCGCACGGGCTCGACCTGGACTTCGCCGACCTCGCCGCCCGGCTGCAGACCGCGGCGCGCGGGATCGGCGCCACGGCCGACCTGGCCGTGCCGCGGTTCGTCCAGCTCGCCCTCGACGCCGCGGACGTCGCCGCGGTGCGTGCGTTCTGGGCCGCCGCGCTCGGGTACGTGCACGACCGACGCACGAACCTGACGGACCTCGTCGACCCGCGCCGGCTGAACGCCGTCGTGATGTTCCAGGACATCGACGTCGAGGACACCGAGCGCCGACGCCAGCGCAACCGCATCCTCCTCGAGCTCGCGGTCCCGGCGGACCTCGCCGCCGCACGGGTGGCCGCGATCGTCGCCGCGGGCGGACGGCTGCTGGACGAGACCGGCACGCGGTGGCGCCTCGCGGACCCCGAGGGCAACGAGCTGGTCGTCGTCGCAGGCTGAGCCGACCCCTGGACAGGAGCACGATGGGCTCGTGACCGAGCACACCCCGAGTGACGAGCTGTCTGCCGACGACCACCTCGGGGGCGGCCGGGCGCCGCAGCCCGACGACGGACGCACGCCGCGCGCCGACTGGAACCCGCGCGGCCCGCGCGTGCGCCGCGACCCGCTCGCCGCCTACGACGCGTTGCGGACCCACTGCCCGGTCGCACGCGGGCCGGACGGAGCGTGGACCGTGTTCTCGCACGCCGATGTCATGGCGACCGTGCTGGACCACACCACGTTCTCGAACGCCGTGTCGCGCCACCTCCAGGTGCCCAACGGCATGGACGGCGCCGAGCACAGCGCCTTCCGCGCGGTCGTCGACCGGTACTTCACGCCCGAGCGCATGCGTGACCTCGAACCGGTGGTGCGGGACGTCGCGACCGAGCTCGTCGCGACGATCGACGTGCCTGGCCCGGTCGACGCGGTGGCGCTCGGGGCGCGGTTCGCGGTGCGTGCGCAGAGCGCCTGGCTGGGCTGGCCGGGCGAGCTCGAGGAGGAGCTGCTGGGCTGGGTCGAAGAGAACCGGCTCGCCACCCGGTCGCGCGACCGTGGGCGCACCGCCGCCGTCGCGCAGCACTTCACGACGATCATCACGACGCTGACCGCCGCGCGACGAGGCGAGGACGCCCCGCCCGACGTCACGACCGAGCTCGTGCGCGACCGCGTCGACGGGCGACCGCTGACCGACGACGAGATCGTCTCGATCCTGCGGAACTGGACCGGTGGCGACCTCGGGTCGATGGCCCTGTGCGCGGGCGTCGTCCTCACCTACCTCGCCGACCACCCGGACCTGCAGGCGAGGCTGCGTGCCGGGGTGCCCGACCGCGAGCTGGATCACGTGCTCGACGAGATCCTGCGCCTGGACGACCCGTTCGTGAGCAACCGCCGCATCGCCACGCAGCCCGTCACGATCGCCGGCCGGTCCGTCGCCGCGGGCGACCAGGTGCTCGTGAACTGGACCGCGGCCAACCGGGACCCTCGCGTCTTCGGCCCCGCCGACGCGTTCGACCCCGAGGCCCACGCGCCTTACAACCTCGTGTGGGGCATCGGCAAGCACATCTGCCCAGGACGCCCGCTCGCGACCCTCGAGCTGCGCGCGCTCACCCGCGCGGTCCTCGCCGCGACGAGCGCGGTCCACCCGGACCCGGACCGTCCCCGCGAGCGCGAACGCCCACCGGCCGGCGGCTGGGCATCGGCCCCACTCGCTCTCCTGTGAAGACGCTGCACCACCTGCTGCCGAGGGCCTGGCGCAGGAGGTGGTGCCGTCGTGAGCCGCCGCTTCGAGCGTCGGGACCGGGCGAAGCGGGCTCCGCGGGGTATCACGCCGTAGGCGCGCGCCCTCTTTGACCCTGACGCCGGTCTGCGGCCCCACGGTGTGGCACCGATCTCCGACGGCAGGGGGCAGAGCGCTCCCGACGGTCAACGCAGGGAGCACGGACATGCCCACCATCAGCACCCCCACCCTGAGCCTCACGGACATCGGGGCGGGAAGACCGAGCAGATGACGGTCCTCAACCGCTCGTTGCTCGTCGTGGACGCCGACGGCGTGAACGAGCTGAAGGCCCAGGTCAGGCTCCACTCGCCGGAGACGGTCCTGGAGTTCACGCCCGGTGCCGTGAGCGTCCAGCAGAACTTCATCCCCTGAGGCCCGAGTCGTGTGCTGGCATCGAGAGGACAACGCCGCGCCGACCTTCGCGTGGACGTTGAGCACCATGCCCGTCGGGACGACGACGGTGCGGTTCCACCACCCGGCCGGCGCCCGCGGGCTCGTCGTCCTGTTCGACGGCGGCGGGGGCGGGAGCGTGTGGTTCACCTTCATGGAGGACCGGCTGCTCGTCGAGGCGCTCGTCGACGCCGGGCTCGCGGTGGCGGCCGTGCAGAGCGAGGGCCCGAGCGGCAGCTACGACATGACCGAGGTCCTCGAGGACAACCTCGATCTCCAGAACGTGAGCACGACGATTGCCGACCTCGGTTTCGCGGGCGGCGACGTCTACTACCTCGGCTTCTCCTCAGGGGGAGTGTTCGCGAGCCTCGCCGCCACGGCCATCCCCGCCAAGGCGCTCGCCCTCCTCAGCGCGCGGGGCCTCGAGGCCACCTTCTCGAGCACCGCGCCGCTCCCCCCGCCGACGATGTGGGTGCTCGGCCGCAACGACCGGCGCGTCCCGCCCACCGACCCGGGCCTGATCACCAACTGGGCGGCGATCGCGGCGAGCGGGGTCGACTGGGCGTACTACGTCAACGAGCCCGTCGGCATGCTGCCCGAGGCCTTCGAGCGCATCGCCGACCCGACCTCGGGCGTGAGCCCCACCGACTCGGCCGACGCCGTGGCGCAGCTCGCCGCGGGCGGCCAGCTGGACGCCTGCTCGGTGCCGCTCGGCCGCGGGAACGCGATCGACTGGACCGTGGTGACGCCCGGTCCGTCCTTCACCGGCCCGTTCCTCACGGAGGCACGACGCCAGGTCGACGAGCTGTTCGGCGCGCACACGGTGACGAGCGACGTCCGCCAGCAGATCGCCGACTTCTTCCTCGCACACCCCTGAGCGGACGCCTCACTGGTGTCTCAGTGACGTCCGCCCGCGTCAGATCAGCTCGACGCCGTCGGCCTGCGGGCCGCGGTCGCTCTGGCGCACCTGGTAGCGGACGCGGTCGCCCTCCTGCAGGACGTCGTCGCCGCGCACGACCGACACGTGCACGAAGAGGTCGTCGCCGCCCGCGTCGGGGGTGATGAAGCCGAAGCCGCGGTCCGCGTCGTAGCGCGCGACCACGCCCTGGCCGCCGCGCGCGGGGGCGCCGGACGACCGCGGCCGCTCCGAGCGACCGCGTGCGAACGGTGCGGGAGCGCCTCGGCGGGCCGGAGCGCCCACGAGCTGGACGTTGCGCGCCTGCGGCCCGCGGTCGCTCTCGACGACGTCGAAGGTCACGCGATCACCTTCGACGAGCTCGGAGAGCCCACCGCCGAGCGCCTTCACGTGGACGAACACGTCGTCGCCGCCGCGCTCGGGTGCGATGAACCCGAAGCCCTTCTCGTCGTCGTACCAGCTCACGGTGCCGTCCGCACCGTCGTCGGCGGACCGGCTCGTGTCCGCGCCGAGCGGGAGCAGGTGGTCGGCCTGCGGACCCTTCTCGCCGTCGACGACAAGGAACGCGACGCGCTGGCCCTCGGTGACGACACCGCCCCCGACGATCGCGGAGCTGTGCAGGAAGATCTCCGCGCCGCCGGTGTCCGGCATGACGAACCCGTACCCCTTGGCCGGCTCGTACCAGGACACGGTGCCGAGCAGGCCCAGGGTCGCGTCGGCCGCGTGGTCGCTCGTGACGCGGACCCGGCGGGCCTGCGGACCGCGGTCACCCTCGCCGATCTCGAACTCGACCTCCTGCCCCTCGCGGAGCACGCGGTCGTCGCCGAGGATCTCGGACGCGTGCACGAACAGGTCGTCGGCGCCGTCCTCGGGTGCGAGGAAGCCGAACCCCCGCTCGGCGTCGAACCATCGGACAGTTCCCTGGGGCACGGTGACTCCTTGTCGAAGCAGTTGTTGCTGCCACCAGTGTCCCCCGGCTGGACCGCGTCGCGAGACGTGGGGTGCGCTCGTCGTTGGTCGTCGGGGCCTCGACCCGGGTCACTAGGGTGGCGGGCGTGACGGTGACGGCGCGGCAGGTGGCGGAGCGGATCAGCGCGCACGTGGGGGTGCCGCCACGGCCGACGACGGTCGACGGGTTCCTCGCCGGCGACCCGGACGCCCCGATCCGGGGCATCGCCGTGACGATGATGGCGACGCTCGACGTCCTGCAGCGCGCCGCCGCGCGCGGGCTGGACCTCGTCGTCACGCACGAGCCGCTGTACTTCGACCACCACGGCGCGTCCGACGAGGCGCTGGCGTCCGCGGGCGACCCGGTGTTCGCGGCGAAGGCCGCGTTCGTGGCCGAGCACGGGCTCGTGGTGCTGCACCAGCACGACGCGTGGCACGACCGCGAGCCGGACGGGATCCAGACGGGCGTCGCGCGCGCCCTCGGCTGGCTCGAGCACGCGCGCGCCGGTGACCACGAGGTCTACGACCTGCCGCCGACGACGCTCGGCGCGCTCGCCGCACACGTCGCCGACGCGCTCGGTGCGCGCGCGCTGCGCTACGTCGGCGACCCGGACGCGGCCGTCTCGGCCGTGGGGCTGCAGCCGGGGTTCCAGGGGTTCGTGCACAACCGGGCCCTGATCGCCCGCGCCGACGTCGACGCGATCGTCATCGGCGAGGCGCACGAGTGGGAGACCGGCGAGTACGCCGCCGACGCGGTCACCGCGGGGCTGTGCGCGGGCGTGGTCGTCGTGGGGCACGTGCCCTCCGAGCAGGAGGGGATGGCCGAGTACGCCCGCTCGCTTCGCGAGGTCCTGCCCGAGGTCCCGGTCGAGCTCGTCGCGACCTCCGACCCGTTCCGGACCGTCACGCGCTAGTTCTTGCGCTCCGTCACGCGCAACTACAGGTCGCCGCGGCGGGCCGTGAGCGGTCGGCTCCGCGACGCGTTCGGGTGACATCTCGCCTTGACGCTCTCCCTGGCGATACCTAGCGTGTCACCCGTACGGCCTAGGTCCGCTGCGTCGAGGGTGACGCTCCTGCATCGATGGAGATGCGCCCGGTCGTGCTCGTGCGGCTGGTGACACAGGCTCTCGTCGTCGAAAGTCTCGGCCGCACACCGAGGGATATCAGCCGAGTGCCGGGCGAGGTGGGCTGAGCGTCACCGGTCGCCTGCGATCGCCACCCCCGGCTCGGGCGGTGCCAGCGAGAGGAACGGGTCGATGACAGGGCTTGTCACACGACGACATGACGACGGACCAGCGACGACGCAGGGACGGTGGCGTCCGGCACGGTGGGCGGGAGCCGCGGTCGCGGGCTTCCTGGTGGCGGCCGGTGTCGCCCTGCCCGCACAGAGCGCGGTCGCCGACGACGGGTTCGACGTCCGGATCACCGTGTCCGGGCACGGCGGGACCGTCACCGGCGCCGGCAGCTACGAGCCGGGCGAGACCGTCCAGCTCACCGCGACGCCGAAGAAGGGGCACGTGTGGGGTGGGTGGACGTCCACCGACCTCGACTGGATCGGCGCCCGGGTCGACTCGTTCACGATGCCGGCGAGCGACGTCGTCCTCACGACGAGCTTCCGGCACGCGATCAAGCCGCTCAAGGACGTCTACCGCGACTACTTCGACGTCGGCAACATCTACTCGGGCCCGCAGACGTACGCGGCCGGGTCGCCCAACCTGGCAACCGTCGAGCGGCACTACAGCGCGATGACGGCCGAGAACGCCATGAAGCCGGACCAGCTGCTGCCGAACGCCAACATCGACCCCGTGACGGGCGCGTTCACGTTCACCTTCGCGGCCGCTGACGCGTTCGTCGACCAGACGCTCGCCAAGCACAAGAAGGTCCACGGCCACGTGCTCGTCTGGCACGGGCAGTCCCCGGCCCGCCTCAACAGCGGTCCCACGGGCGGCACCCGTGAGCTGGCGCGCGCCAACATGGAGCGCTACATCAAGGAGGTGCTGACGCACTTCAAGGGCCGCACCGTCTCCTGGGACGTCGTCAACGAGGCGTTCGTCGACGGGCTCGACGAGTTCGACCCGGCCACGCAGGACTGGCGCGACTTCCTGCGCGGCGGCCCGAACGGCGGCTGGTCGAACTGGTACGCGGCGTACGCCAACGGCGCCGACACCGCGGCGGGCCAGAGCCCCGCGGACTTCCTCTACGACGCGTTCGTCTTCGCCCGCAAGTACGGCCCCGAGCAGCGCCTCGTCTACAACGACTTCAACGTCTTCCAGTCCGAGGGCAAGGGCGAGGCGATCGTCACGATGGCCAAGGACCTCAACGCCCGCTACGCCGCCGAGCACCCCCGGGACAAGCGGCCGCTCATCGAGAGCATCGGACTGCAGTCGCACAACTACATCAACCAGACGCCGGCGTTCGCGTGCTCCGACCACACCCAGCTGCGCAAGGTCGTCAACGACGCGGCCGAGGAGTGGCAGCCCGGGGCGTGCTCGGACCACGCGTCCGTCGAGCGCTCGCTGCAGCTGATCATCGACGCGGGCCTGACGGCCGACATCAGCGAGCTGGACACCCAGGTCTGGGAGGCGTGGAACGGCCAGCCCGAGGGCGACGACCGCTCCCAGTACCGCGACCTGACCGACCCGTCGGTCAAGGACCGGATCTCGCGTGACGGGTTCACGTACTGGGTCGGCAAGATCACCAACCGCGCCGAGCTGGAGAAGATCCAGGCCCAGCGGTTCGCCGAGTACTTCGCCGTCTACAAGAAGTACTCGACGCACCTCGACCGGGTGACGTTCTGGGGGCTGACGGACCAGCTGAGCTGGCGGTCGACGCACAACCCGCAGATCTTCAACAGCGACTTCTCGGAGAAGCTGTCCGCCGTTGCCGTCGCCGACCCGGAGCGCTGGCTGGGCATCCGCGGGCAGATCACCGACACCTCGACTCTTGCGGCCACGGTCGCCGAGGCGAAGGCGATCGACCTGCGCGCGTACACGCCGAAGAGCGCGGCCGCGGTGAAGAAGGCACTGGGTCAGGCGAAGGCCGTGCTCGCCAAGGGCGGCCCGCAGGCCAGGGTGAACAAGGCGAACGCGGACCTGGAGCGCGCGATCAGCCAGCTCCAGCTGCACAAGCCGCACCACCCGAAGCCCACCCCGCCGAAGCCGCCGCACCCCAGGCCGTGACGGTCGGCTGACGCCCACGAGGCCCCGCGGGAGCGCACGCCGTGCTCCCGCGGGGCCTCGCTGCGTCGGGCTTGCTGCGGTCGGCCGCGACGCAGGTGGGGTCTGCACCAGGTGGGTGCGTGCAGCGGGTGGGTCAGTAGCGGTACACCGTCTCCGCGCGGTGGACGCCGCGCGGGCCGTACGGTGCCTTCTCGAGCCAGACCGACGCGGCCTCGTCGGCCGGCGCGCGCTCGGCGGCGTCGCGGACCTTCGCGGCCGTCGCGGCGTCGGGGCGCAGGTGCGCGAGCGCCTCACCGGCCGCGTCGCGGTTGAACAGCGCCGCGGACCGACGAGCGAGCGCGAACGCCTCGACCGGCGTGCGGGCCGCCAGCCCCGAGGCCCGGGACGCCGCCGCGATCGCGATCGCCGCCGCCTCCGCGTCGGGGACGCCCGAGTTGAGGCCACGCGCGCCGAACGGCGCGAACAGGTGCGCGGCCTCCCCGGCCAGGAGTACGCGGCGGTGCGGGTCGGCGAAGTCGTGCGCCACGAGCTGCAGGAACTGGTACGTCGAGACCCACGTCGTGCGCTGCGCGTAGCCCGGCGGCAGGACGGCGTCGAGCCACGTGCGCACGCCCTGCGGCGACGCGAGCTCGTCGGGGTCGTCGCCGTCCACGAGCTGCAGGTCCACGCGGTACCCACCGGCGAACGGCACGATCAGCACGTTGCGACCGCCGACCGCCGGGTGCGCGTAGTGGAAGTGCCGCTCGCGCGGCAGCGTCGGCTCGTCGAGCTCGGCCACGTCGACGACGACGTACCAGCCGTCGTCCTTCCCGCCCTCCATGCGCGCACCGATCTGCTTGCGCACCGCCGAGCGCGACCCGTCCGCGCCGACGACGTAACCCGCGTCCCAGCGGGCCCCTGCGGCCGTGGTCACGGTGACCCCGTCGTCGTCGGTGGTGATCTGCTCGACCTCCTGCTCCCACGCGAACCGGACCCCGGCGGCCACCGCGCGCGCGTACAGGTACGCCTCGATCTGGACCTGCGGCAGGCTCGTGAAGTGCGGGTACACCCCCGGCGGCGGGTCCGGGTAGGTCTTGGCGTAGACCTCCTTGCCGCCGTAGAACGTGCGCTGGGTGTTCCAGTAGACGCCGTGCTCGTAGAGCTCGGCGCCCAGCCCGGGGGAGATCCGGTCGAGGATCTGCAGGGTCTGGCTGTGCGTGAAGATCGCCCGGCTCCCGGGACGCTGCCGGCCGTCCGGCCCGGCCTCGAGCACCGTGACCGGCAGCCCGTACGCACGCAGCGCCAACGCGGCGGTCAGCCCGACCGGGCCGGCGCCGACGACCAGGACGTCTCGGGTGTCGCCCGAGCCGAGGGGGTGTGCACTCACGGACGCGTGTCTCCTCTCGGGGGTGTCACGACGACGAGGGCGTCGAGGACGACGGGCCCCTCGGCCGTGATCCGGACCGGGTTCAGGTCCACCTCGGCGACGTCGCCGTGGTCGCTGATCAGGTCGCCGACCGCGCGCAGGACGTCGACGAGGGCGTCGACGCCGACCGGCGGCGTGCCACGGAAGCCGTGCAGGACCGTGGGCGGGAGCGCGGCGACCATCTCGCGCGCGCGGGCCTCCGACAGCGGCGCGAGCCGCAAGGCCGCCGCCCCGCCGAGCTCGGCCGCCACGCCGCCCAGCCCGAGCAGCACCACGGGGCCGAAGACCGGGTCGCGCACCGCCCCGACGATGAGCTCGAACCCGGGTGACGCCAGCTCCTCGACCAGGTACCGACGCGCCGACGCTCCCCCGCCGATGGCGTCGATCGCGTCGAGCGCGCGGTCCAGGGCGGCCGCGTCGCTCACTCCGACGTGCACCCCGCCGACGTCAGACTTGTGCAGCACGTCCGCGTCGAGCACCTTCACGACGACGCGACCCCCGCCGCGCCCGAGGTCCGCGAGCGCCGCGTGGGCCTGCGCCCGGTCGTCGGCGACGCGACGCGCGGGCGTGCGCAGGCCGTACGCCTCGACGAGTGTCTTGGCCTCGTGCTCGTCGAGCGTGCGCCCGAGCGTCCGCGTCGCGGCGACGGGCGGCACGTCGACGACCGCGCGCAGGCGGGCGTCGGTGACGACCGCCGCGAGGGCGGTCGCGAGGTCCCCCGGACCGGCGAGCATCGGGATGCCCGCGGCGTCGAGCCCCAGGCGCCGTGCGGCGAGCGCGTCCGGCGGTCCCCCGGTCGCGAACAGCACGCGGCCCGCGACCGGTCCGAGCGCGGCGACCGGGTCGAGCGCGCCCGGCTCGTCGAGCGCGTACACGCCGACGACGTCGATCGCCGGGTCGGAGGCGACCGCGCCGAGCACGTCACCGAACGTCGGCGAGGGCCGGCCGGTGTCCACCGGGTTGCGCTGGAACGTCAGCGGCGGCAGCAGCTCGGCGATGCGCTGCTGCGTGGCGTCGGCCAGCGGCGGGAGGTCGATCCCGAGCGCACCGAGTGCGTCGGTCACGACGAGGCCCGGACCCGCCTGCCCGGTGAGCAGGCCGACCCCGATGCGCTCGGCCGCGGGCAGCCGCACCGCGCGCAGCGCGGCGAGCGCGGCGACCAGCTCCTCGAGGCTGTCCACCACCACCGCCCCGGCCTGCTGCAGCGCGGCGCGCGTCACCTCGTACGAGCCCGTCATCGCGCCGGTGTGCGATCGTGCGAACTCCGAGACGTCGGACCGCCCGACCTTGAACGCCACGACGGGCTTGCGCGCCGTGGTCCGGCGCAGCGCGGCGACGAGCGCGGGTCCGTCGGTCACGCCCTCGACGTGCAGGCCCACCGCGGTGGTCGCCTCGTCGTCCGCGAGCAGGTCCAGCAGCTCGGGGAAGTCGACGTCGATCGCGTTGCCGAGCCCGGCGCCGAGCCGCAGACCGACCCCGGCGCGCGCGAGCATGAACGCCAGGGCGAGGTTCACCCCGCCGGACTGCGCCACGACGCTCACCGAGCCGGCCGGCAGGTCCGCCACGGCGGGCATGAAGTTGGCGGTCGTCCGGTCGACCGGGTTCATGAAGCCCGACGTGTTGGGGCCCAGGAGCCGGATGCCGGCCTCCTGCGCCACGCGCGCCACGCGCTCCTGGATGCGCGCGCCGTCGGGTCCGGACTCCGCGAACCCGCCCGCGCACACGACCGCCGCGCGCACCCCGGCGTCGCGCGCGTCCTCGAGCGCCGCGGGCACGGCCTCGGGCGGGACCACGAGCACGGCGAGGTCCACGCCGGACGACTCGCGCAGGGTCGTCAGCACCGGGTGGCCGAGCACGTGCCCGCCGCGCGGGTTGACCGGGTGGAGCGTGCCGGGGAAGTGACGCAGCGCCTGGACCATCGCGTGCCCGGCCTTGCCGGGCTGCGCGGAGGCACCGACCACGGCGATGCTCGTCGGCCGGAACATCACCTCGAGCGGGTGCGCCGTGCGCGCGTGCGCCACGGCACCGGCGGCCGGCGGGACCGCCGTCACCGAGGACCCGGCCGGTCGGCGTACGCGATCGCGCCCTCGTCGGTGACGCAGACGTCGAGCCGCCCCAACCCCTCGATCTCGACCCCGACCCGTTGCCCCGCGGCGATCGGCCCGACCCCGGCGGGGGTCCCGGTCGCGATGACGTCCCCGGGGTGCAGCGTCATGACATGGCTCGTGTAAGCGATCAGCTCGGCGACGTCGTAGATGAGGTCGGCCGTGCTCGCGGACTGGCGCAGCTCGCCGTCCACCCAGCAGCGCAGCTCGAGCCCGCCGGGGTCGCCGACCTCGTCGGCCGTCGTCACCCACGGACCCAGCGGCGTGAACGTGTCGAACGACTTGCGCGTCGACCGGTCCTCGCCCGACCGGACCGTGATGTCGAGGACTGGCGCGTAGCCGAAGACGTGCTCCAGGGCGCGCTCGGCCGGGACGCGGCTGGCGGTGCGCCCGATCACGACGCCGAGCTCACCCTCGTGGTCGGTGCGGACGTCCAGGTACGGCAGGCGGATCTGCTCGCCGGGTCCGATGACCGACGAGCTCGCCTTGAGGAAGATCCCGTAGTCGGCGATCGTGCGCTGCTCGCCCATCTCGGCCTTGTGGTCGAGGTAGTTGACGGGCGCACCGACCACCTTGCCGGGGCGCGCGATCGGCGCCGCGAGCCGGCGCTCGTCGAACGGCTGCGTCGGCAGCGCGTCGAGGTCGAGGGCACGGAGCTCGGCGAGCGAGCCGCCGCGGTCGAGGAACGCCAGCAGGGGCCCGCCCGGGCCGGGCGTCAGGCCGAGCGCGTCGGTCACGTCGACCGAGCCGTCGGCCAGGAGGACGTGCAGGCGTGCGTCGACGGTGCTGGCTAGCCTCATCGCTATCGCTCCCCCGAGCTCGCTAGAACGTGACATCACTATCTGCGGCCGACGTAGAATGTGTCAAGCATTGCCGCCGGGGGCGGCGACCGACGAGAGGGGAGCAGCCCGTGGCGCGGACCAGCGAGGGCAGCCGCACACCGCGCACCCGGCAGGGCTCGCCGCCGAGCCTGCTCCTGACCCTGCTCGGCGACTACTGGTGGGGCCAGACGGACCCGCTGCCGTCGGCCGCGCTGGTCGACCTGCTCGCCGACTTCGGCGTGAGCGACGTCGCCGCGCGCGCCGCCCTGAGCCGCATGGTCAAGCACGGCCTGCTCGTCTCGACCCGCAGCGGCCGGAACACGTTCTACGCGATGACCCCCCGCGCGCAGTCCGTCATGCGCCGCGGCGCCGAGCGCATCGTCGCGTTCGGCGCGGGGAACCAGGCCGCGTGGGACGGGCGCTGGAGCCTCGTGGCCTTCTCGGTGCCGGAGACCAACCGCTCGGCGCGCGAGCAGCTGCGCACACGGCTGCGCTGGCTCGGGTTCGCGCCGCTCTACGACGCGCTGTGGATCTCGCCGCACCCGCGCCACGACCAGGCGCTCGCCGAGCTCGGGGACCTCGGGGTCACGCGTGCCACGGCGTTCGTCGCGACCTCCCCGGACCTGCCCGACGCGACCGTCGAGCCCCAGAGCGCGTGGGACCTCGGCGGTCTCGCCGAGCTGTACCGCACGTTCGTCACGACGTGGGAGCCCACGCACGCCGCGCTCGGCAAGGGCGCGATCTCCCCGGTCGACGCGCTCGTCAAGCGCACCGCGCTCATGGACGGCTGGCGCGCGTTCCCGGGCATCGACCCGGACCTGCCGCGTCCGCTCCTGCCGGCCGACTGGCCGCGCGACCAGGCCCGCGACCTGTTCCTGGACACGTACGAGCAGCTCGGCGCGCCCGCGTCCGTACGCGTGCGGCAGGTGATCGGCGCGTACGCGCCCGAGCTGACCGACCGTGTCGTCCAGTTCTCCGTGCTGTCCGACCCGCCCGGACCGCGACCCGCGCCGCCGGCCCCGAGCGGCCTCGCACGGACCGCGGCCCCGGCGGGCCGCTGAGCCCGTCAGGCGGTGAGGTACCGAGCCGTCAGGCCGGGGCGTCGAGCGGCGGCAGCGTGATCCCGCTCGGCTGCTGGAGCGAGGAGAACGTGTCCTGCCACGCCTCGGCGATCGCGTCGGCGTCCCACCCGCCCTCGCGGAACGTCACGCCCAGCTCCTGCGGGACGGAGTAGAGCGAGAGCTTGTCGCCGCCGATCCCGATCGCCTGCCCGGTCACGCCCGCGGACGCGTCGGACGCGAGCCACACGACGAGCGGCGCGACGTCCTGCGGCCCGCCGAGCGCGTGCTCCTGGCGCACCACGCGCGGCAGCGGCTCGCCGCGGTCGTACGCCGCCGCGACCTCGGCGTACACCGGGATGGTCGCGGTCATCGCGGTGATCGCGGTCGGCACGACGGCGTTGACGGTGATGCCTGCGCGCGCGAGCTCGAGCGACCAGGTGCGGGCCATCGCGACGATCCCGGCCTTCGCCGCGGCGTAGCTCGTCTGGCCGAAGTTCCCGTGCTGCCCCGCGGGCGAGCCGACGAGCACGATCCGGCCGCCCTCACCCCGTTCGCGCATGTGGACCGCGGCGGCCCGCGCCGTGGTGAAGGTGCCGCGCAGGTGCGTCTGCACGACGAGGTCGAAGTCCTCGTCGGACGTCTTCCACAGCACGCGGTCGCGCAGCACGCCCGCGTTGGTGACCAGGACGTCGAGGCGCCCGAACGCCTCGACGGCCGTGGCGACGAGCTGGTCGGCGGTCTCGGTGGGGCCCACGGGCGCGACGACCGCGACGGCCATCCCACCGTCGGCGACGATCGCGTCGACGGTCTCCTGCGCGGAGTCGGGGTTCACGTCGTTGACGACGACCCCGGCCCCGGCCGCGGCCAGCGCGCGGGCGTACGCGCGGCCCAGCCCCTGGCCGCTTCCGGTGACGACCGCGGACTTCCCGGTCAGGTCGATGCTCATGCGTAGTACCTCACGATCATGACGGCGACCGCGGCAGGCTTGGCCAGCCCCTCGGCCTCGAACGTGTTCTCGAAGACCGCCTGGTACCCGCCGGCCACCTCGGTCACGTCCGACAGCGTCGAGGTCACGCGGATGCGCGACCCGACCCGCACGGGCGCCGGGAAGCGCAGCCGGTCGAGCCCGTAGTTGACCCCTGTGCCCACCCCGGTCACCTCGATCACCTCGGCCATGAGCGGCACGACGAGGGCCAGCGTGAAGTAGCCGTGCACGATCGTCCCGCCGAACGGCGTGCCCGCCGCGTACGCGGGGTCGACGTGGATCGGGTTGTGGTCACCCGTGAGGTCCGCGAACCGGTCGACCTGCTCCTGGGTGACCGTGCGCCAGGACGACGGTCCGAACGTCGTGCCGACGAGCGACGGCAGGTCGCTCATGGCGACGGTGGTCAGGACCGGCGTCGCCTCGTCGGGCGGCGCCTCGTCGGTCGGGGTCGCCGTGGGTGCGGCGGCGTTGTCGGAGGACATGAGGTGTGCTCGCTCTCGTCGTCGGGCCGGGACAGGAACAGGGCCGTGCAGGACAGGTCAGAACAGGGGAAGGCGGTCAGCCGTCCACGCGGACGACGACGGCGCCGGCGGAGTCACCCGCGGCGCAGCCGGTGAACAGACCGGTCCCGCCCCCGCGCGCGTGCAGCGCGTGCACGAGCTCGGTCACGGCGCGGGCCCCGGTGGGACCCTGCGGGTGGCCGTAGACCAGCGACGACCCGTACGGGTTCATCCGCTCGAGCGGGTAGCCGGTCTGCTCGGCGAACCACAGGTCGTTCACCGCGAACGGGTTGTGCGTGGTCACCACGTCCAGGTCGGCGACCTCGACCCCCGCGTCGGCGAGCGCGCGCAGCGCGGCCGGGACGGGCGCCCGCGGCATGTACGCGGGCTCGGCGCGCGCGAAGCCGGTCGCCAGGATCTGCGCGGTGACCCCGTCCCGCCCCAGCTCGCGCGCCCGGGCACCGTGCGCGACGACCACGCCGGCACACCCGTCCGCCGGGTGCGTCTGCGCGCCGAACGTCACCACGCCGTCGGGCGCCACGGGACGCAGCCGGGCCAGGCCCTCGGCCGTCGTCGGGAAGACGCCGTGGTCCGCCTCGAGCCAGTCGTCCTCGCGGCGGCCCGGGATGCGCACAGGCACCATGTAGGCGCGCTGGATCGCGCGGTCGTCGGCCAGCGTGCTGCGGTACTGCTCGTAGCGCAGCAGCGCGACCTCGTCGACCTGCTCACGCGTGTAGCCCGCGGCCCGCGCGGTGTTCTCGGCCGTGTCGTTCATGCTCTGGCCGGTCGTCGGGTCGAGCTTCATCGGATCGAGCACCCAGTGCTCGCTCACGGGTGCGCCGCCGGGGCCCCGGGCGCTGCTCCACAGCATGAGCGGGCCGTTGCTGGTGCGGTCGGTGATGACGCCGATCGTCGTCGCGTGCGCGCCGAGCTGCACCTGCGTCGCGAGGTGCTCGATCACCGCGGCCGAGGTCGCGCACGCGCGGGAGATCCACGGCCCGCCGTGCTCACCGGCACCCAGGCGGCGCGAGAGGCCGGTGACGCCGTAGAAGCCGTGCTGCTGCGGGACCGTGCACCCCAGCGTCCACTCGGTGATCTCCTCGGGCGGCAGCCCGCGGTCCGCGAGCGCCCGCCCGGTGACGTCGACCGCGACGTCCAGGCTGTTGAGCTCGGCGAGCGGCCCCTGCCACTTGGCGAACGGCGAGGTCCAGCTCATCCCGAACGGGATGTAGGCATCGGTGAACTTCATCGGGTCCTCTCGGCAGGGTCGGGCGCGCCGCTCGCGTCGGCGGCGGGGGCCTCGAGCTCGGTGATGCGGCGGCGCAGCCGGTGCATGTCGACCTTGCCGCTGGGGCTGCGCTGGAGCTCGTCGACGACGTGGACGCGACGCGGCTTCTTGTACCCGGCCAGGTGCCGGCCGACCTCGTCCTGCACCTGCTCGGGCGTGACCCCGGCGCCAGGCGCGGTGACGACGACGGCCGTGACGACCTCGCCCCAGCGCGGGTCCGGCAGGCCCAGGACCACGGCGTCGACGACTCCCGGCAGCGCGAGCAGCACCTTCTCGACCTCGCCGGGGAACACCTTCTCGCCGCCGGTGTTCACGACGCCCGACCCGCGGCCGAGCAGCTCGACGTAGCCGTCACCGAGCACGCGCACCCAGTCGCCCGGCATGACGTACCGCACGCCGTCGATCACGGGGTAGGTCTCGGCGGTGCGCGACGGGTCGTCGTGGTAGCCCAGCGGCATCGCGCCGCGGTAGGCGAGCATGCCCGTCTCGCCGACCTCCTCGACCGGGGTGAGCTGTGGCGACAGGACCACGGCGCCGGGCGCGAGGCGCGGTCGGCACGGCAGGTCGTCGGGCCCGCGCACCACGCCGTACGCGAACGGACCGCCCTCGCTCGCCCCGACGATGTCGATGAGCGTCGCGCGGGGCGCGTGCGCGAGGAGCCGTCGCTTGAGGTCGTCGGACCACACCATGCCCGAGCTCAGCACCGTGCCCAGCCCGGAGATGTCCGCACCGGCCCCCTCGGGCGAGTCCAGGACGTCCACGAGCGGTCCGACGATCGCGTTGCCTGCCACGACGAGGCGCGTGACCCCGTGCTCGGCGATGGCCCGCACGGCCGCGCGCGGGTCGAAGCGCGCGGCGGGCAGAAACACGACGGTGCCGCCCAGCACGATCGCGTTCATGACGTTGAACAACGCGGTCGCGTGCATCATCGGCGGCAGCGGCAGGCAGACCGTGCGCGGCAGGTCGTCGCGTGCGGCGATGCGGGTGACCTCGTCGAGGGAGGTCGGCAGGTCGACGGGCAGCGAGCCGTAGATCGAGAACTGCTGGCTGTCGAACAGGTTGCCGTGCGTCCACTCGACCGCCTTGGGCCGGCCCGTGGTGCCGCCGGTGAACATGAAGATCTTGTGCTCCGGGCCCTGCTCCTGCGGGGGGAGGGGGTCGGCCTCGAGCGCGGAGTCGAACGGGGCCGCGCCGGGGATCTCGACCTCCTCGTCGGGCGCGTCCCGCGGCGGGCCGTCGGGCACGACGAGGACGAGCGCGGGCAGTGCGACCCGCTGCGCGGCGTCGCGCACGGCCGGGGCGAGGCTGCTCGGGTGCACGAGCGCCGACGGCCGCGACATCTCCAGCAGCTCGGCGAGCTCGGTGCCCTGGTAGCGGAAGTTGATGTTGACCGGGATCGCGCCGATCTTGTACGCCGCGTACAGCGTGATCAGGTACTCGACCCGGTTGTACATGAAGATCGCGACGGTCGACTCCGCGCCGAGGCCGCGCGCGACGAACGTCGAGGCCAGTCGTGCGGCGCGCTCCTCGAACTCGGCGTACGTGAGCGTCGTGCCCTGCGCCCGCACGGCGACGCGGTCCGGCACGGCACGCGCCACGGCGTCCCAGATCGTTGCGTAGTTGGCGCGATCGAGGTCACCGGACGACGACGGGACGTCTGCCACTGCTCACATCCTCGTGGGCGGGCCGCGCTCGGGCGCGACGGCTGCTGACCTAGCGATCGTGCCCGCCGCGACCGCGGACGTCAACCATTCTCGTGACGATCGTCAACGAGATGTCGAATGATTGCCCGGGTCTCGCGCCGCTGCTGGCGCCCTCGGGTCAGGGCGCGAGGCGTCGGCCGAGCTCGGCGCGGGCCGGCTCGGCGAGGGCCGTGTGGAGGCGGCCGAACGCGGCGACCGAGCGCGCGGCGGGCCAGTCGTCGGCCAGGTGCTCGGGCGGCAGGCGCGGCACCGCGCGCAGCAGGTCGAGCCAGTCGGCGACGAGCGCGGTCAGGTCGCACAGCGCGCGGTCGGCGTCGGGCGCGGCGCCCGCCCAGCGGTGCTGGAACTCCTCGTGCCGCGCACGCATCGCGTCGAGCCGCCACGCGGTCCGGACGCTGCGCGCCGCCGAGAACCCCGGGACCTCATGGGCGCGGAACGCGAGGAGCTCGAGCTCGTCGTCGTCGCCGCGGTCCCCCGCCCCGCTGTCGTGTCGCCCTTCGTCGTGCCGCTGCTCGTCGTGCCGATCGTCGTCGCGCACGCCGCCGAGCGCCAGCGCGACGTCGACCTCGCCGGGCGCGATCCACAGCCCGTCACGCAGCAGCCCGAACCCCGCCCAGGCGAGCTGGGCCCGCACGCGGTGCCGCACGTCGCGGCGGCTCTCGGGGACCGAGAAGGTCACGAGCGTCCAGCCGGTGCCCCGCGGCGCGAACGGGTCGGCGTCGAACACGCGGTCGCGGGCCTCCCCGAGCACGCGCTCGCTCTCGGGCGTCAGGCGGTAGGTGACGGTGCGCCCCACGCGCTCGGAGGCGAGCAGGCGTCGGGTCGCCATGCGGGTCAGCGCCGCGCGCGTCGCGGCCTCGCCGACGCCCAGCTCGCCGAGGACGGCGATGAGCACCGAGGCGGGCAGCGGGCCCGCGCCGCCGGCCACCATGAGCTCGCCCATGAACGCCAGCAGCAGCTGCTCCGGCCGCCGCCGGACCGTGGCACCGCCCGGTCCGAGCGCGCCCTGGGACGGCGTCGACATGCGCGCGATTCTCGCACGGCGTCAGGTCACATGTCGGCATCGGGGGCGCGCACGCTCATTGACATGCGTGACATTCGACTGCACGATTGCTGGACGAGTGTCATGCATGGTCCGAGCGCTGGTCGGTCCCGACGGCGTGCGGAGCTGCCCGCCAGTCACCCGCGATTCAACGGAGAATTGAGGACCCCATGAACCGACGTCCCGCTCTCGTGGCGGCGCTCGTCGCGACGCTGTCCCTCGGGCTCGCCGCGTGCTCGTCGTCCGACACGCCCTCCCCGGCGAACACCTCGGCCGCCCCCGGGGCGGCGGCGACCGACGACGGCGACGCGACCCCGACACCCGTCACGATCGGCGCGCTGACCATCAGCGAGACCGCCCCGCTGTGGGCGGCCGTCAAGGCCGGCATCTTCACCGAGCACGGGCTCGACGTGACCGTCCAGCCGATCCAGGGCGGCGCGCAGGCGATGCCGGCGCTGCTCAACGGCGACATCGACTTCTCGATCGGCCAGCCGTTCGGCGCGATGCGGGCCAGCCTGCAGGGGCTGGACGTCAAGATCATCGCCAACTACGCGCAGAGCCTCACCGAGGGCGACGACATCAACTCGGTGGTCGTCGGTGCCGGCAGTGCCATCACCAAGCCCGCCGACCTCGCGGGCAAGAAGGTCTCGGTCAACTCGATCGGCGCGGCCGGTGACCTCACGATCCGGGCGGCGGTCGAGGCCGACGGCGGCGACCCGGACTCGATCCAGTTCGTCGAGGTCGCATTCCCCGACGCCCAGGCCCAGCTCGACGCGGGCAACATCGACGCCGCATGGGTGCCCGAGCCGTTCGTCTCGATCATCGTCGGCGCGGGCGGCGCGCGGGTCGTCGACCCGTACCAGGCGGTCCTGCCGGGCCTGCCCACGCTCGTCGTGCAGACCACGGGCAAGACCGTGTCCGACGACCCGGAGCTCGTCGACGCCGTGCGCGACGCCATGACCGAGGCGTTCGCGTGGGCCAAGGACAACGACGCCGCCGTGCGTCAGTCGCTGGTCGACGAGATGAAGCTGCCCGAGCCGGCCGCGGCGAACCTCCGCTTCCCGACCTTCTCGACCGAGCTCGACGTCAGCGTCCTGCAGGGCCTGTCCGACCTCGCGGTCAAGTACACGTACTTCGAGAAGGCCCCGGACCTCGACACCCTCATCGTCGAGTGAAGCAGGCGGCCGACACGGTGACCGGCCCGGACCTCGGGGGCGCCGCCTCCCCGGCCCGGGCCGGACACGGGGCCGGCCCCGACGAGCGCGCCGTGACCGGCGCGGGGGGTCGCCGCTCGGCGGCGCCCCGCTCCGGCCGCGCCGCGCTGCTCGGGTTCCTCGGGATCGTCGGCTTCGCCGCCACCTGGGAGCTCGTGGCACGCGCCGAGCTGGTCAACCCCGCGTACCTGCCGCGGTTCTCCACGACCGCCGCGCGCCTGGTCACCGAGCTCGGCGAGCCGACGTTCTGGTCGGCGCTCGGCGACACGGTGGTCACCTGGGCGATCGGGCTCGCGATCGCGGTCGTCGCGGCGGTGGTCGCGGGGACCGTGATCGGCCTGGTGCCGTTCCTGCGCCACGCGACGCACAGCACGGTCGAGTTCCTGCGGCCCATCCCGTCGGTCGCGATCATCCCGCTCGCGGTCCTCGTGGCCGGCCTGTCCCGCGAGGCCGCGCTCGTGATCGTCGTCTACGCGCCGTTCTGGCAGGTGTTCATCCAGGTGCTGTACGGCGTGGGGGACGTCGACACCGTCGCCGACGACACCGCGCGCAGCTTCGGGCTCGGGCGCCTCGCGCGGCTGCGCCACGTCGTCTTCCCCACCGCGCTGCCGTACGTCATCACGGGCTTCCGGCTCGCGGCGTCGATCGCGCTGGTCCTGACCATCACGGCCGAGCTCGTGATCGGCAACCCGGGGATCGGCCGGCAGATCGACGTGTACCGCTCCGCCCCCGACGCGCCGGGCCTCTACGCGCTCGTCCTGGTCACCGGGCTGCTCGGGCTCCTGGTGAACCTCGCCACGCGCCTCGTCGAGCGCCGCGTGCTGCACTGGCACCCGTCGGTCCGCAAGGAAGGCGCCCGCTGATGCCCGCCGTGCGTCGCTCACTCGTCTCGATCGCGTTCGTCGTCGGCCTGCCCGCGCTCCTCGTCGTCGCCTGGGGCCTGGCCACGCAGGGCACGACGAACCTCTACTACCCGTCGCCGTCACGCGTGCTCGACGCGTTCGTCACCACCTGGCTCGCCCCCGAGACCCTCACGCGCGACGTCCTGCCGAGCCTGAGCCGGTTCGCGATCGGGGTGCTCCTGTCGATCGTCATCGGCATCGTCGCCGGTACCGCGATCGGCGCGACGCCGTGGCTGCGGTCCCTGCTCGAGCCGATGCTCGAGTTCTTCCGCGCGATCCCGCCCGTCGTGCTCGTGCCGGTGCTCATGCTCCTGCTCGGCATCGACGACTCCATGAAGCTCGCGGTGATCGTCTCGGGCAGCGTGTGGCCGGTCCTGCTCAACACGATCGAGGGCGTCCGCGGGACCGACCCCGTGCTCGTCGACACCTCGCGGTCCTACCGGGTCCGCGGCGTCCTGGCCTACCGGTACGTGGTGCTGCCCGCCGCGAGCCCGCAGATCATGGCCGGTATCCGGCTGTGCCTGTCGATCGGGCTGATCCTCATGGTGATCTCGGAGATGTTCGCCTCGTCGTCGGGGCTGGGCTACCAGATCGTCTTCTTCCAGCGGCAGTACATGGTCGCCGAGATGTGGAGCGGCATCCTGCTGCTCGGCCTCGTCGGCGTCCTGGTCGCCGGCGTCTTCCAGCTCGTCGAACGACGGGTGCTGCACTGGTACCACGGCTCGAGAGAGGTCGCACGTGGCTGAGCGAACACCCCTGCTGTCCGTCCGGGACCTGAAGAAGACCTACCAGGGCGCCGCCGGGCCGGTCGAGGCCGTCGGCTCGATCACCTTCGACGTGCAGCCCGGTGAGCTGGTCTGCATCGTCGGGCCGTCCGGCTGCGGGAAGACGACCCTGCTCAAGTGCCTGTCCGGCCTGCTCCCGCCGACCGCGGGCTCGGTCACCCTCGACGGCGCCGAGGTCACCGCACCGCCGAAGAAGATGGCGCTGGTGTTCCAGGAGTACGGGCGCAGCCTCTACCCGTGGCTCACGGTCCGCGACAACGTCGCGCTGCCGCTCAAGGCGCGCGGCGTGCCCAAGAGCGAGCGGCTCGCCCTGGTCGAACGGGCGATCGAGGAGGTCGGGCTCGGCCACGCGCTCGACACCTACCCCTGGCAGCTGTCGGGCGGCATGCAGCAGCGCGTCGCCATCGCGCGGGCCGTGGCCTACCAGCCCGAGATCCTCGTCATGGACGAGCCCTTCGCCGCGGTCGACGCCCAGACCCGCGCCGACCTGGAGGACCTCGTCCGACGCGTGTGGCGGGACCTCGGCGTGACCGTCCTGTTCGTCACGCACGACATCGACGAGTCCGTCTACCTGGGCGAGCGCGTCCTGATGCTGTCGAGCTCCCCGACGTTCGTGCAGGAGGACCTCGCGATCGACCTGCCGGACGCCCGCGACCAGCTCACCACGCGCGCGATGCCCCGGTTCACCGAGCTCCGCACGCACGTCTACGAGCAGATCCAGCGCGCCAAGCGCGGCGAGTCCGTCCCCGCCACGCCCTGAGTCACTCCGGTGCGGGGGTGTGGGAGTCGAGGATCGTGGTGAGGAGGTGCTGGAGGGTCTCGCGCTCGGTCGGGGTCAGGGCTGAGGTCAGGACGTCGTCGACACGCGCCGCCGAGGGGACCAGCTCGCGCAGCAGGGCAAGGCCCGCATCGGTGAGGCGGACGACGTTGCGGCGTCGGTCCGCGGTGGCGCGCACGCGCGCGACGAGGCCGCGCGCCTCGAGGCGGGCGACGAGCCCGGCGACCGTCGAGCGGTCGAGGTCCAGGGCGTCGCACAGCTCGCGCTGACTCGCCTCGCCCAGCCGGTGCAGGACGTTGAGCACGCCGAACTGCACGTTCGTCAGCCGCGGGCCGACCTCCTGCGCCCAGGCCGCGAGGTGCGCCTGCTGTGTGCGGCGCACGAGGAAGCCCGTGTGCCGGGCGAGGTCGAGGGGCAGCGGGTCGCTCACGGCGCCATGGTGGCAGTCGTCAGAGCCAGCGCGGTGGTGCCGGGACGGGCGTGCCGTCGGTAGTCGTCAGCAGGTGCGCGCCGCCGCGGCCGGTCGCCCATCGCGCGAGGTCGGCCGCGCGGCCACGCAGGTGGGTGCGCGGCACGTCGTCGCCACTCGCAGGGTCGTCCGCGAGCGCCGCGCGGTCCGTGGGCTCGAGGACCGGGACCACGACACCCCCGGCGTCGCCCCGCGCGCGCCAGGTGCGGGTGACGTCCGCGAGGAGACCGTCGACGAGCTCGGCCGGGAAGTGCCGGAAGGACGCGCCGTTGTCGAGGTCGACGGCGTGCACCCACACCTCGCGCGTGCGCATCCAGACCGTCTCGCTCGCGGGGACCACACGCCCCTGGGCGGTGCGGACCTGCGCACGCCACGCCTCGTCGGACAGGTCCCGCCACTCGACGTTGAGGTGCACGGCCGCGTGCGCGGACAGGTTCCGCAGGGCGCGCGCGGGCAGGGTCGCGCCGTACTCGATCTCCGCGTCGCGCTCCTCGCGAGAGGCGTACATCGGGGTCTCGACGCCCGTGGCCGCCCACTCGGTCAGGCGTGTCAGGGCGCGCGCGTTCAGGCCGACGTGCGCGACGACGTGCCGCCGGGTCCAGCCCGGCACGAGCGACGGGGCGTCGAGCTCGTCGTTGCGCAGCTCGTTGAGCGTGCGGGAGAAGTACGCCTGGCCCCGCCGGGCCAGCAGCAACGAGGCGAGCAGCTGCGGGTCGGTCGTCCGGTCGGTGCGGCCCGCCACGTCAGGCCTCCGCGACGACGTCGTTGCGGAGCTCGCCCAGCCCGGTGACGGTCGTCGTCAGCCGGTTCCCCGGACGCAGGTAGCGCGGGGGTGTACGCGCGTGGCCGACGCCGCCGGGCGTCCCGGTCGCGATGACGTCGCCCGGGTGGAGCGTCAGGATCTGCGAGGCGTACGCGACCAGAGCGGCCGGGCCGAAGACCATGTCGTCGACGCGCGTGTGCTGCACCTGCTCGTCGTCGACGACCGTGCGCAGCTCGCCGGTGAGCGGCTGGTCGACCGTGAGCCACGGCCCGAACGGTGTCGTCGCCTCGAACGTCTTGCCCTGCAGCCACTGCGCGGTGCGGTACTGGTAGTCGCGCATCGTGACGTCGTTCAGCACCGCGTACCCGGCGATCGCGTCGCGCGCGGCGGCCTCGTCGAGCCTGCGCGCCGGGGCGCCGACGACGACCGCGACCTCGCCCTCCCAGTCGACCGCGTCGGCCGCGTGCGCGGGCAGGACGATCGGGTCGTACGGCCCGACGAGGGCCTCGGGGTACTTCGCGAACAGCGTGGGGAACGCGGGCAGCTCCCTGCCCATCTCGAGGATGTGGTTGCGGTAGTTGAGCCCGACGCAGACGATCTTCGACGGCCGCAGCACGGGCGGCGCCCAGGCGCGGGGCTCGAGGTCCGCGAGCGCGTGCCGAGGGCCGTCGGCCGCCGCCGCGCGCGCACGCCAGAGCGGGTCGGCCAGCAGCGCACCCACGTCCGCGGCGTCGCCGATCTCGACCGCCGTCTCGTCGTCCACCCGCACCGCGACCGTCGTCCGCCCGGCGGGACCGTCCGTCGACGAGGCACCGACCCGCAGCGTGCCGAGCCTCACGCGAGGTCCTCGTTGCGCTGGCCGGGCACGTAGGTGCGCGTGAACTGGAGCCGGTCGATGATCGGCCCGTCGTTGAACCGGAACAGGTCGAACTGGGTGTCGGCGTGCAGCGACCACGGCACCCAGCTCGGGACGGCGAACAGGTCACCGGTCTCGACGCGGTGCTCGGTCCCGCCGAGCACGACCGTCCCGTCGCCCTCGAACACCTGCCACACCGACGAGCCGACCTCGTGCCGTGTGGGCGTCTCGGCGCCCGCGCGCAGCCGGTGGAACTCGCAGCGCAGCGTGGGCATCACGTCGCCGCCGGTCGTGGGGTTGGTGTACCGGATCGCGGCGTGCCCCTGCTCGACGGTCGCCGGGTAGCCCTCGTCCTCGAGCCGCAGCTGCTCGGTCAGCGCGCGGTCCGTGTGCTCCCAGCGGTAGGCGGACAGCGGCGAGCTCGTCTGGTCCTCCAGCCCGGACAGCGGCCGCAGCCCCGGGTGCGCCCACAGCCGCTCCGCGCGCGAGACGTCGGGCGAGGCCTCGTCGGTCACGCGCTCGGAGCCGAACTCGAAGAAGCCGACGTCGGCGTAGTGCGAGAACGGGACGTCGAGGCCGTCGATCCAGGCCATCGGCTGGTCGGTGTCGTTGTGGTGGCCGTGGTAGTTCCAGCCGGGCGTGAGCAGCAGGTCGCCGCGTCGCATGGCCACCGGGTCGCCGTTGACGACGGTCCACACGCCCTCGCCCTCGACGACGAAGCGGAACGCGTTCTGGCTGTGGCGGTGCTCCGGGGCGGTCTCGTGGCCGCCGAGGTACTGGATCGCGCACCACAGCGTCGGGGTCGCGTACGCAGTGCCCGGCAGGCCGGGGTTCGCGAGCCCGATCGCGCGACGCTCGCCGCCGCGCCCGACCGGGACGAGCTCACCGGACCGCTCGGCGATGTCGAACAGGGTCTTCCAGCGCCAGATGAAGGGGATGGCCTGGGGCGCCGGCGCCATGGGCATGAGGTCGTCCCGCTGGGTCCAGAGCGGGGCCAGGTTGTTCGCCTCGAAGTCGGCGTAGAGCTGCTTGAGCTCGGGGGTGTCGGCGGTGCCGTCCATCTGGTCCACGGTGCTCTCCTCGATGACGTCGTCGTCAGTCGTTGGCATACCAACGATAAACGCGAACCGCCGCGCACGGAAGGGGTGGACGCCGTCCACCCAGTGGCCGCCCCCTGGCAGCGCCCGAACGGCCTTCCTACTGTGGGCCTGCGCCGGTTCGTCCCGTTCTGACCGAGCGCTCTCCGGGGGGTGACGGCGGGGGCCCGCGCCCGAGGGGACGTCTCGACCCCGCCGCAGGGGGACCCATGCGCTCCAGGCTCACGACCTCGCTCGCCGCCGCCGTCATGGCGCTCACGCTCGTCACCGCCGTCCCGGCGGCCGCGCACGGCCCTGGGCACCACCACCGCCCGGCGACGTACCTGCTCGACCCCGTCGGCCCCGCCGCGGACGACGTCTACCCCGAGGGCGTCGCCGCGCACGGCGGCCACTTCTACGTCAGCAGCACCACCGACGGCACGATCTACCGGGGAGACCTCGACGAGCCGACCGCGACGCCGTTCCTACCGGGCGGGCAGGACGGCCGCGTCATCGCGGTCGGGCTCAAGGTCGACGGCCGCACGCTGCTCGTCGCGGGCGGCTTCACGGGTCGCGTGTGGGCGTACGACCTGCGGACCCGCGCGTTGACCGGGTCGTGGCAGGTGGTGCAGGACGGCACGCCGACGTTCGTCAACGACCTGGCCGTGAGCCCGCGCGGTGACATCTACGTGACGGACTCGATGCGCCCGGTCCTCTACAGGATCCACGCGGGCGAGAAGCGGACGACGACGACCGAGCTGCTCGAGCCGGTCGTGTCGTTCGAGGGCACCGAGTTCACCTACGACCAGGACGTCAACGCCAACGGCCTGGTGATCTCCCCCGACGGGAAGACCGCCGTCGTCGCGAAGACGCGCACCGGGCAGCTGTTCCGGGTGGGGCTGACCGACGGCAGCGTCTCGGTCGTCGACCTCCACGGCGGCTCCGTCCAGGGCGACGGTCTGCTGCTCGACGGCCACCGGCTGCTCGCGGCCGAGTGGACGGCCGGCAGCCCGCAGTCCGTGGTCGCCGTCGACCTCAACCGGCGCTTCACCGAAGGCCGGGTCGTCTCGCGGACGTCGGACCCGTCGTTCGACGACCCGACGACCATCGCGCGTGCCGGGCGCGACCTGCTCGTCGTGAACAGCCAGTTCGACACGAGGAGCGCAGGCGGGACGCCGGAACCGTTCACGGTGTCGCGCATCCCCGTTCCCTGACGGGCTCACGCCCTGCGGGACGGTCACACAGCGCCGAGCACCAGCAGGAACTGCCCCCCGCCGGGTTCGACCTGCGTCGTGACGGGCAGGCCGGGGGCGAACCGTGACAGCCGGTCGACGAGCCACGCGGCAGCCTCGTCGGCGTCCGCGCGGCTGGGGCAGCGCGCCACGACCTCACGCCCGCCCTTACGTCCGAGGCGCTCGACGGTCTCGGCGATCGGCGCGGGGTCGACGACGAACAGGTCGGGCGACCACGGCACCACGGGCTTCACCGCGCCCTTGCGGGTGTTGCACTGGCGGTGGGCGAGGCGCTCGCTGCCGGGCGCCGACTTCTTGGACTTGGTGACGAGGCCGGAGTCGACGCTCGGTCCGAGGTCGGAGTTCACGGACGCGTCGGGGTCCACCGGCTGGTCGCACAGCCAGCAGCGCCACGCGTCCCGGTCACCGACGTCGCTCAGGTTGCTCATGCGCGCACGCTAGCGCCCGCCCCTCCGGCGACGCCTCTCTCGAGGGCGGGGAGGCCGCCGAGCGGAGATCCCGGCTCAGGGAGCAGGGACGTGTGCCCGCACCACAGCCCGGATCTCCTGGTCGAACGCGTGACGCTCCAGTGGGTCCGTCAGATGCTCGCGCTCGTCCAGGAGCACGACGAGCTCCCGGTCCAACGGGCCCTGCTCGTCCCACGCCAGGACCCGTGCATAGAAGCACCCCTCCATGACGTGGATCGGCAGGTCCCAGTAGCCGACGGCGCGCAGCAGCGCCCTGTACGCCGAGTCCTCGTCCTCGATGACCGGAATGTCGATGCCGTGCTCAGCGAGCATCGCACGCACGAGCGTCTCGGCATCGCTGCGGGAGCTGCCGCGGCTCAGGGCCGCGACCTCGACCGTCGCCTCGCCGTCGAACCCCGCCGCGACCAGGTCCTCGGCCACGACGACTGCGTCCTCGACGTGGAGGCCCGCAGGCAGGACGAGACCGATCGCCACGCGATGCAGGCGAGCGTCTGCGTCCAGCTCGAGGGGTCCGCTCACGAGCGCGATCCTGCCAGTCGGAGCAGCGGGTCGTGCCGCTGTCGGGCCGGCGGGCACGCTCACGGCAGTGCGGCGGGGACGTGTCGGACGGCGCTGCGATGCTGGCTCGATGGAGCTGCGGTTCAGCGGCGAGGTGATCTGGTGGCGCGGGCCCGCGCCGCACCACTTCGTCGTGCTCCCCGAACCGCACGCGGCCCGCCTGCGCGCCGTCGCGTCACGCGTGACGTACGGCTGGGGCTGCATCCCGGCGACCGTGACGCTGGGGAGCACGACGTTCACCACGTCGATCTTCCCCAAGGACGGCGGGTTCCGCGTGCCGCTCAAGGCGGCGGCGCGTCGGGCCGAGGGTGTCGAACTCGGGGACGACGTGGACCTCGTCGTCGTCGTGGGCGACCCTGACGGGCCGTCCGGCCAACGGGAAGAGCCGGACGACGACCAGCCCACGCCCCCACCGCCTCCGCACCACGACCCCGCGGACGACGACGACTACTTCGACCCCGCCCGTACGGCGCCCCGGTAGGGTTCGGTGCCCGAGGCCCCGGGGGAGGACAGGTGCTGGCACTGACGCCACCGCAGCTACGGCCGTTCTGCACGCTCACGGTCGAGCTCGCGCCGGTCCTGGACGTGGGTGCGGCCCGGCTCGGGAAGCGGCGCGTCGTCCCCATCGCGGGTGGGCGCGTCACCGGCCGGATCAGCGGGACCGTCCTGGACGTGGGCGCGGACTGGCAGACCGTCGACGACGACGGCGTGGCCGAGATGGACGCGCGCTACGCGTTCCGGACCGACGACGGCGCGCTCGTCGAGATCGTCAACCAGGGCTTCCGGTACGGACCGCCGGACGTCATGGCGCAGCTCGCGTCGGGCGCCCCGACGGCACCCGATGCGTACTCGATGCTCTCCACGGCTCGCCTCGAGAGCGGCCACCCCGACTACCGGTGGGTCAACCGGCTCGTGCTCGTCGGGACCGGCGCACGCCACGGCAGCACCGTGCAGGTCGACCTCTACACCCTCGAGGACCTCCACACCCTCGACGGCCGACACACCCTGGACCACCCCGACCCCCCGGAACGAGGGCCGCAGACGTGACCGACGAGCGAGTCCTGATCGCAGGCGGGGGGATCGGCGGCCTCGCCGTCGCGCTCACGCTGCACCAGCTCGGCGTGCCCTTCACGGTGCTCGAGGGTGCGCGCGAGCTCGCGCCGCTCGGGGTGGGGATCAACCTGCAGCCCAACGCGGTGCGCGAGCTCGGGGACCTGGGCATCGACACCGACGCGCTCGACGAGATCGGCCTCGCCACGCACGAGTGGGCGCTCGTCGGACGCAACGGCAACGACATCTACGCCGAGCCGCGCGGCCTGCGCGCGGGGTACAGCTGGCCGCAGTACGCCGTCCACCGCGGGCGTCTGCAGCTGCTCCTCGCGCAGACGCTGCGCGAGCGTGCCGGCGACGCCGCGATGCTGCTCGGCCACCGCGTCACCGGCTACGAGAAGCACGACGACGGGACCGTGACGGCGCTCGGGCAGCGCGCCGACGCGAGCACGGTCCGCGAGCGCGGCACCCTGCTGGTCGGCGCGGACGGCATCCACTCGGCGGTGCGCGCGCAGATGCACCCCGACCAGCCGCCCATCCACTGGGGCGGCACGATCATGTGGCGCGGCACCACGCAGGCGCGGCCGATCCGCACGGGCGCCTCGTTCGTCGGCCTCGGCTCGGCCCGGCACCGCGTGGTGGTCTACCCGATCTCGCCCGCCGACCCGGACACGGGCCTGGCCACGATCAACTGGATCGCCGAGATCCGGGTCGACGACGTCGACGACCGCGAGGCCGCGGGCTGGTTCCGGCGCGTCGACGTCTCGGAGTTCGCGCACCACTTCACCGACTGGACCTACGACTGGCTCGACGTGCCGGACCTGCTGGCCCGCGCCGAGGTCGCGTACGAGAACCCGATGATCGACCGCGACCCGGTGCCGACGTGGCACGACGGGCCGGTGCTGCTGGTCGGCGACGCGGCCCACGCGATGTACCCGACGGGGTCGAACGGGGCGAGCCAGGCGATCATGGACGCCCGCCTGCTGGGCGCCTCGATGCTGGAGCACGGTGTCACGCCCGACGCGCTCGCCGCCTTCGACGCGCGACTGTGCGGCCCGATCTCGCAGCTCGTGCTGCGCAACCGTGGCGACGGTCCGTTCGGCCTGCTCGACCTGGTCGACGAGCGGTGCGGCGGGCAGTTCGACGACATCGAGGACGTCGTCCCCGAGCTCGAGCGCAACGAGTTCATGGCCGGCTACAAGGCCGCCGCGGGCTTCGCGATCGAGCAGCTCAACGCGGCCGCGCCGACGATCGCACCCGGCGCGTCCCTCGGCACCCGCGTCGACGCGTGACCCGGTGCGGCGCTCTCCAACGAGCCCGCACATCCGACGTTCAAGATGCCGACTCGGGCAACCGTTGCCACCCTGGGCCCGATGAACACCACGATCTCGACCGCCGCCCACCCCGCCACGAGCCAGGACCGCGTGCGGCAGGTCACGGTCCTGCTCGGGGCGGTCGTCGCGATCGTCGGAGCCACGATCGGCTCGGGCGCGTTCGGCGGCCAGCCGATCGCCGAGGCCGCGGACGGCGCGCTGTCCGCGACCGCGACCCCGGTCGCACCCGACAGCCCCGCGTTCGCGATCTGGTCGGTGATCTACGCCGGCCTGGCGGTCTTCGCGGTCGTCCAGGCGCTGCCGCGCAACGCGACCGACCCGCGACTGCGGGCGGTCGCCTGGTGGGTGCTCGCGTCGATGCTGCTCAACGCGCTGTGGATCGGCGTCGTGCAGGCCGGCTCCGTCGGGGGCAGCGTCGTCGTGATCGTCGTGCTGCTCGCCGTGCTGGCGCGGCTGTTCGTGACGCTCGTGCGCCTGGCGCACACCAGCGCGGTGGCCTCGACGGTCACCGACGTGACGGTCGGGCTGTACCTGGGCTGGGTCAGCATCGCGACGCTCGCGAACACGGCCGCGTTCCTGGCGGCGGCCGACGTGGGCGAGCTCGGGCTCGGCGCGACCACGTGGTCGGTGATCCTCGTGGCCGCGGGCGCCGTGCTCTCCATCGCCTACGCCCTGTACGGCAGCAGCAGCCCGACCGTCGTCATCCCGGTCGGGCTGGCGATGGCGTGGGGACTGATGTGGATCGGCCTGGGCCGGACCGACGGCCCGCTGGTCGACGAGACGGTCGCGACCGCGGCGTTCGTCGCCGCAGGTGTCGCGCTGCTCGCGCCGCTCGTCACGACGCTCGCCGCGCGCCGGCGCTGACGGCTGTCGCGCCAGCGTCGCCCGCCCGCCCGCCCGCCTGCACGCCTGCCCGCCTGCCCGCCTGCCGTCGAACCGAGCAGAGCCAGGCCCGGGGACGGTCAGGCCCGCCTTTCCTTGCTGGAGAAGTGCGCGGCGATGACGTATCAGTGAGGTATGCGTACCTACGTGGCGCGTCTCGCCGCGTACCCGGTCGTGATCGCGACGCTCGCGGTCGGGCTCGTGGGCGGGGTGCTCGAGCTGGTCGGCCAGGCCGAGGCCGCGCGGTGGGTGGTGTCCGCCTTCGCGGTCGGTGTCGCGGTGCTCAAGGTCCGCGAGATGGTGGCCGACCTGCGGGCCGGCAGCTACGGGATCGACCTGCTCGCGGTGACGGCGATCGGTTCGACCGTCGCGGTCGGTGAGTACTGGGCGGCGCTCGTCGTGTGCCTGATGCTGTCCAGCGGTGAGGCGCTCGAGGACTACGCGGCGGGCCGGGCCTCGCGTGCGCTGACCGGGCTGCTGGAGAGCGCGCCGCGCATCGCGCACCGCCTGGACGACGCCGGGCAGATCACGGACCTCATGGTCGAGGACGTGGCGATCGGCGACCGGCTGCTCGTGCGGCCGTTCGAGGTCGTGCCGGTGGACGGCGTGCTCGAGTCCGCGACCGCGACGCTCGACGAGTCGTCGCTGACCGGCGAGTCCCTGCCGGTCGACCGCGCTCAGGGCGACGGGCTGCTGTCCGGTGCGATCAACGGCACGGAGGCGATCGAGATCCGCGCCACCGCGAACGCGGCGGACTCGCAGTACCAGCGCATCATCGAGCTCGTGCGCCAGGCGCAGGACTCCAAGGCGCCCTTCGTGCGCCTCGCCGACCGCGTCGCGGTGCCCTTCACGCTCGGCGCGCTGGGCCTCGCGGTCGCGGCGTGGCTCGTGTCCGGCGACCCCGCCCGGCTCGCCGAGGTGCTCGTCGTCGCGACGCCGTGCCCGCTGATCATCGCGGCGCCCGTGGCGTTCATGGGCGGCATGTCGCGCTCCGCGCGCGCCGGGATCATCGTCAAGAGCAGCGGCATGCTCGAACAGCTCGCCCGGGCGCGCACCGCCGCGTTCGACAAGACCGGGACCCTCACGTACGGGCAGCCACGCGTCACGGAGGTCCACGCGCAGGGCATGGGCGCCGACGAGGTGCTCCTGCTCGCCGCCGCGGTCGAGCAGTACTCGGCGCACCCGCTCGCGGACGCGGTCGTCGAGCGTGCCCGCCAGGACGTCGGCGAGGTGCCGTCCGCCGAGGACGTCACCGAGGTCCCCGCGCACGGCATGCGCGGCGTCGTGAGCGGGCGCGTCGTCGTCGTGGGCAACGCACGGCACATCGCACGCGAGACCGGTCGGGAAGCGCTCGCCGGGCCGGAGGCAGCCACGGCGGTGCACGTCGCGATCGACGGTCGGTACGTCGGCTACCTCGCCCTGGCCGACGAGCTGCGCGCCGAGACCCGCGCGACGATGGCCTCGCTGCACCGCGCGGGCGTCCGCACGACCATGATGCTCACGGGCGACGGCACGGACGTCGCGCGTCACATCGCCGCGCGCGCGGGCATCGACGACGTGCGCGCCGAGCTGCTGCCGCAGGACAAGGTCGACGCGATCCGCACGGCACCGCTGCGTCCCGTGATGATGGTCGGCGACGGCGTCAACGACGCGCCCGTCCTGGCGGCGGCGGACGTCGGCATCGCGATGGGCGCGCGCGGGTCGAGCGCGGCGAGCGAGTCCGCCGACGTGGTCATCACCGTCGACGACCTGTCCCGCGCCGCGCGAGCGGTGCACATCGGCAAGCGCACCATGCGCGTCGCCTGGCAGGCGATCGGGATCGGGCTCGCTTTGTCCGTCGGCCTCATGCTCCTCGCGGCCGCCGGCCGCCTGCCCGCGATCGCGGGCGCCTGGCTGCAGGAGGCCGTCGACCTCGCGACGATCCTGTGGGCGCTGCTGGCCGTGCGCCCCAGCCGGTCCGAGCGGGCCGACCTGCGGCTGGTGACGTCCGAGCTCAGCGTGCCGAGCACCGCCCAGGCTGCGGATACGCTGCCGACGCGCTGACCTGCGCACCGCTCCCGATCGAGAGGCCTCCCGTGAAGGCTGTCGTGTACGAGCAGTACGGGGGTCCCGAGCGGCTGCGGCTCGCCGACGTCCCGACGCCGCGCCCCGCCGCCGGGCAGGTCCTGGTGAAGGTCGCGGCCACGTCGATCAACCTCAGCGACTGGGAGGGCCTGCGCGGCTCGCCGTTCTACTCGCGCCTCGGTGGGCTCCGGGCGCCGCGACGACACGTGCTCGGCTCGGACGTCGCAGGGACGGTCGAGGCCGTCGGTGCCGACGTCACGGCGTTCGCCCCAGGCGACGAGGTCTACGCGGACAACCTCGCGCTCATGGGGGGCTTCGCGCAGTACGCGGTCGTCCCCGAGCGAGAGCTGGCGCGCAAGCCCGCCGAGCTGACGTTCACCCAGGTCTCGACGATCCCCCAGGCCGGCGCGATCGCGCTGCAGGGGACCTCGCTCGCGGCGCCGGGACGCCGCGTGCTCGTCAACGGCGCGGGCGGCGGCTCGGGGACGTTCGCGATCCAGCTCGCCAAGCGGCTCGGCGCGCACGTCACGGCCGTCGACAACGAGCACAAGCTGGACTTCATGCGGTCGCTGGGGGCCGACGAGGTCGTGGACTACCGCCGGGAGGACTTCACGCGCGGCCGCGAGCGCTACGACCTGATCCTCGACCTCGTCGCCCACAGGTCCGTCTTCGCCTACCGGCGCGCGCTCGCCCCGGGCGGACGCTACCGGTGCGTGGGCGGCACGGTCCGGTCGCTCCTGCGGGTGCTGACCGTCGGCGCCGCAGCGGGCGTCGCCACCGGACGCTCGTTGGGCGTGCTCGTCGTGAAGACGGGACCCGCGCAGTTCGAGCCTCTCGCCGAGCGGTGCGTCGCAGGGGAGGTCGCCGTCCACGTCGACCGAACGGTCGGACTCGACGGCGTCGCGGAGGCGCTCGCGCACGTCGGCGAGGGCCGCGCGCTCGGCAAGGTCGTCGTCACGCCCCGACGGTCCCGGTCCGGCGGCCCCCGCCCCGCCCCGCGAAGCCCCCCCCCCCCCGCGGGCTGTCGAATCCGGCGGTCGTCGTGCGTCATCTCGGTGAGACGACCGACTGACGAGAGGGGACAGGCGATGCAGTTCATGGTGATCGTCAAGGCCACGGCCGAGAGCGAGGCGGGCATCATGCCCACCACCGAGGACTTCGAGACGATGGGCGCGTTCATCGGCGAGCTCGTCGACGCGGGCATCCTGCGCGGCGCCGAGGGCCTGCTGCCGAGCAGCACCGGGGCGCGGATCTACGTCGAGGACGACGACGAGCGCACCGTCGTGGACGGGCCGTTCGCCGAGACCACCGAGCTCGTCGCGGGCTTCTTCCTGGTCGAGATGGACTCGCTGGCCGAGTGCGTCGAGCTGTTCAAGCGCTGCCCGGTGCAGCGGTCGAGCCTGGGCAAGCGCACGCACCTCGAGATCCGGCAGCTCCCGCGGCCCGAGGACTTCGGGGAGAGCTTCACGCCCGAGCAGCAGGAGGCGGTCGAGCAGCGGCGCGCCAAGGTCGCGGCCCAGGGCTGACCCGCGGCGGCGGGTCGTGCCAGGGTGGGCGCCATGCCCGTCGTGCGCACCGCCGCCGCCCTGCTGCGCGCGTCGCACCTGCCCCCGACGCTCGCCGTCACGGCGTTCGCGGCGGCCTACGCGTGGGGCGTCGGGGCACCCGCCGGGCTGGCCGCGCAGGTCGCGCTCGCGGTGCTCGCGGGTCAGCTGTCGGTGGGGTGGTCGAACGACTGGATCGACGCCGCGCGTGACCGGGCCGTCGCCCGGCCGGACAAGCCGGTCGCGACGGGGGCGATCACCACCGGGACGGTGCGGGCGGCCGCGCTCGTGGCGGCGCTCGCGTGCGTGGTGCTGTCGTTCCTGCTCGGGCCCGCGCCGGGCGCGGTGCACGTCGTGGCTGTCGCGTCCGCGTGGGCGTACAACGCGTGGCTCAAGTCGACGCCGTGGTCCTGGGCGCCGTACGCGCTGTCGTTCGGCCTGCTGCCGTCGGTCGCGACGCTGGCGCTCGACGACCCGTACGTCGCCCCCGCCACGACGACGCTCGCGGCCGCGCTGCTCGGCGTCGGCGCGCACCTCGCGAACGTCCTGCCGGACCTCGAGGACGACGCGGCGACGGGCGTCGTCGGGCTGCCCCACCGCCTCGGCCGGCGCAGGACCACGGTCGCCGCGGTCGCGCTCCTGCTCACGGCCGCCGCGCTCGTCGTGCTGAGCATGCCGGGCGGGCCCACCCCCGCCGGGCTCGTCGCGCTCGGGGCCGCTGCGGGGCTCGCCGCGAGCGCGGCGTGGGTCGCGGCTCGTCGGCCCGAGCGCCGCTACCCGTTCCTCGCGGCGATCGGCGTCGCGGCTGTGGCGGTGGGGGTGCTCGTCGCGACCGGGTGACACGCCGGTCGTCTGAACACCCTGCGCGCGTCGCGCACGCGTGCGACGATCCCGAGATGTCCCGGATCGTCGCGGTTGCTCCCGTGCTGCCGGACCATGCCTACCCGCAGGCGCAGATCGCGGAGCAGGTCGCCGCGCTCGTCACGTCCGACCCGGCGCGGCGCTCGCTGCTGCTGCGGCTGCACGGCTCGTGCGGGATCGAGACCCGGCACCTCGCCCTGCCGCTCGAGCGCTACGGCACGCTGACCTCGTTCGACGAGACCAACGCGCTCGCGCTCGCGCTCGGCACCGACCTCGCGGAACGCGCGGTGCGCGACGCGTTGCGCACCGCGGGCCTCGACCCGCACGACGTCGACCACCTCATGCTGACGACCGTGACTGCGATCGGCGCGCCCTCGCTCGACGCCGCGCTCGTCGACCGGCTCGGGCTGCGGCCCGACGTCACGCGCCTGCCCAGCTTCGGGCTCGGGTGCGCGGGCGGTGCCGCGGGGCTTGCGCGCGTGCACGACCACGTGACCGCGCACCGTGACCACGTCGCCGTGCTCGTCAGCGTCGAGCTGTGCTCCCTGACGCTGCAGCGGGACGACGACTCGACCGCCAACCTCGTCGCGAGCGGGCTGTTCGGGGACGGCGGCGCGGCCGTGGTGATGGTCGGCGACGACCGCGAGCCACCGCGGGGCACCTCGGGCGCGACGCGGCGCGTCTGGGCGGACGCGCCGCGCGTCGTCGGCGCTCGCAGCGTCCTCTACCCCGGTTCCGGCGACGCGCTCGGCTGGCGGGTCGGGGCCTCGGGGCTGCGCATCGTGCTGTCCGGCGGGCTGCCGGACGTCGTGCGGGCGCACGTGGCCGACGACGTGAAGGCGCTGCTCACCGCGCACGGCGCGGTGCTCGACGACGTGCGCACGTGGGTCGTGCACGCCGGGGGACCCAAGATCCTCGAGGCCGTGCAGGACGCGCTCGACCTGCCGCGCGACGCGCTCGCCCGGTCGTGGGCGAGCCTGGCGCGGGCCGGCAACCTCTCGTCCGCGTCGGTGCTGCACGTGCTCGCCGACACGCTCGCGGGCTCCCCGACGAGCGCGCCGGGCACGGCCGCGGGCACGACGACAGGCGCGACGACACGCGGGACGGCCACCGCGACGGACGCACCCGGTGCGCTCGGGGTGGTCGCCGCGTTCGGGCCGGGGGTGGGCGCCGAGCTCGTCGCGCTGCGCTGGCCGTCCGACGAGCGGAGGGCCGCGTGAGCCTCGCGCTGTACACGGCGCTCGTCCTGGCCACGGGCGTCGAACGGCTCGCCGAGCTCGTCGTGTCCGCGCGACACGCCCGCTGGTCGTTCGAGCGCGGGGGCCGCGAGAGCGGGCGCGGGCACTTCCCGGCGATGGTCGCGCTGCACACCGGGCTCCTGGTGGCGTGCATCGCCGAGGCGTGGCTCGCCGACCGGCCGTTCCTGCCCTGGCTGGGCTGGCCCGCGCTCGTCGTGGTGCTCGCGTCGCAGGCGCTGCGGTGGTGGTGCATCGCGGTCCTGGGACCGCAGTGGAACACGCGCGTGATCGTCGTCCCGGACCTGCCGCTCGTTCAGCGCGGCCCGTACCGGCTGCTGCGCCACCCGAACTACGTCGCCGTGGTCGCCGAGGGCATCGCGCTGCCGCTCGTGCACACCGCGTGGGTCACCGCCCTGGCGTTCACGCTGCTCAACGCGGTGCTCCTGCTCGGCTTCCGCATCCCCGCCGAGGAGCGCGCGTTGGCGCACGCGCGGCAGGGCTGACGGCGTGCCGGGCGACGTCGACGCCGACGTGCTCGTCGTCGGGGGCGGGCCGGTGGGCCTCGCGGCCGCGATCGAGGCGCGTCTGGCGGGGCTGTCCGTGCTGGTGCTCGAGCCACGGCCCGGACCCGTGGACAAGGCGTGCGGCGAGGGGCTCATGCCCGGCGCGCTCGACGCGCTCGCGCGGCTCGGGGTGGACCCGGAGGGCCACGTGCTCGCGGGGATCGCGTACGTCGGCGGGTCGCGCCGCGTCGAGCACCGGTTCGCCGGGGGCGTCGGCCGCGGCGTGCGGCGCACGGTCCTGCACGCCGCGCTCGCGCAGCGAGCGCTCGAGCTGGGCGTCGAGCGTGTGCCCGGCCGTGCCACGTCCGTGCGCCAGGACGCGCACGGGGTCGTCGTCGGCGGGCTGCGGGGGCGGCACGTGCTCGCGTGCGACGGGCTGCACTCGACGGTCCGGCGCCTGGTGGGGCTGGACCAGCCCGCACGACGAGCGCACGGCGGCGACCGTCGACGCTTCGGCATGCGCCGGCACTTCCGGGTCGCGCCGTGGGGCGACCTCGTCGAGGTCCACTGGGCGTCGCACGCCGAGGCGTACGTGACCCCGGTGTCCGACGGGCTCGTCGGGGTCGCGGTGCTCGGCGGCGCCCGCACGGGGCTCGACGACACGATCGCGGAGCTGCCCGAGCTCGCCGAGCGCCTCGCCGGCGCGCAGCCGGACGGGTCCGTGCGCGGCGCGGGGCCGCTGCGCCAGCAGTCGCGCGCCCGCACCGCGGGACGCGTCCTGCTCGTCGGGGACGCCTCGGGCTACGTCGACGCGCTGACCGGCGAGGGCCTGCGCGTCGGGTTCGCGCAGGCTGCGGCCGCGGTCGCCCACCTCGACGACCCCTCCGGGTACGAGCGCGCGTGGACGCGGGCGACGCGCGACTACCGGGTCCTGACGTCGGGCCTCGTCGCCGCCGCGACCTCGCCTGCGCGCGGCGCGATCCTCCCGGCGGCCGCCGCCCTGCCCCGCGTGTTCGGCGCGATCGTCGAACGGCTCGCCCGATGACGGCCACGGACCGACCGCCGGCGAGTGGTCCGGCGCTGCTGCTCGAGCGCATGCGCGCGGCCGGGCTCGACGACGTGGTCGCGGTCGAGCCGGCGTCGGGCGGGCTCGCAGCCACGGCGGGGCTGGCCCGCCGCGCCGACGGCTCGTCGGTGTTCGTCAAGGCCTTCGACGTCGCGCCGTCGCCCGACGCGTTCGCCACCGAGGCCGAGGGGCTGGCCGCGCTCCGGATGCTCGGGGGCGCCGCGACGCCCGACGTGCTCGTCGTGACGCCCGACGTCCTGGTCCTCGAGGCGCTGCACACCCGCCCGGCCGACGAGGCGTTCTGGGTGCGGTTCGCGCACGCGCTCGCACGCCTGCACACCACGACCCATCCGGCGTTCGGGTGGCACCGCGACAACTGGCTCGGGCGCCGTCGGCAGGTGAACACCTGGCACGACGACGGGTTCGAGTTCTTCGCCCGGAACCGGCTGCTGCGCTGGCTCGACGAGCCGCGGGTCGTCGCGGCGCTCGACCACGCGGACCGCACCGCGCTCGAACGGCTCTGCGCACGGCTGCCCGAGCTCCTGCCCGAGCGCCCTGCGTGCCTGACGCACGGCGACCTGTGGGCGCAGAACGTGCTGGCCACCTCGGACGGTCGGCCCGCGCTGATCGACCCCGCCGTGTCCTACACGTGGGCCGAGGTCGACCTGGCGCACGTGTGGACCACGGTCCCGCCGCCCGAGGCTCGCGCGTTCTTCGACCTGTACGCCGAGCTCACCGGGCTGGACGCGGGCTGGCGCGAGCGCATGCCGATCCTGCAGCTGCGCCAGCACCTGGCCGTCCTCGCGCAGTTCGACGACGACTGGGGCGCCGCCGACCACGTGCGTGCCACGCTCGCGCCGTTCCGCTCGCGCGCCTGACCGGTCGCTCGTCGCCCGCGTCCCGCGGGAACGAGGGCGAGCGGGGTGTGTGCAGGTGTGGTGGAGCGCACCCCCGCGGCGGGACGGCGCCGCGTACCATCTTTCGGGCCCGCGACACCGCGACGGCCACTCCCCCACTTGCAGGACGGACGGCGCATGAGCGCGCAGACGACCACGCCCGCGGACCCCGCGGCCGACCTGACGCCCGAGCAGCCCGGCGTCGACCCCACCGACTTCGCGACGTTCCTGCGGGTCATGGACCAGGTCGCCGTCCTGCCGCAGACGCACGCGCAGCACGCTGCCGCACGTCGCGCGTCGTCGGCGCTGTTCAAGGCCGCCAAGAAGCAGCGCCGCACCGAGAAGCGCCAGATGATCGCCGCGGCCGACGCCGCCGTGGTCGCGGCGACCGCGACCGGCAGCCCCGGGCGGATCGACGACGAGACCAACGGCCTGCCGCTGACCTCGTCGGCGACGAACGCGACCGCCGGGACCCTGCTGCGGGCGCGCCCGTGCTACGTCTGCAAGGAGTCGTACACGGTCGTCGACGCGTTCTACCACCAGCTCTGCCCGGACTGCGCCGCGTTGCACCACGCCAAGCGCGACGCCCGCACGGACCTGACCGGGCGACGTGCGCTGCTCACCGGCGGGCGCGCCAAGATCGGCATGTACATCGCGCTGCGCCTGCTGCGCGACGGCGCGGACCTGACGATCACGACGCGCTTCCCGCGCGACGCCGTGCGCCGGTTCAGCGCGATGGAGGACTCCGCCGACTGGCTGCACCGCCTGCACGTCGTCGGCATCGACCTGCGCGACCCCGCGCAGGTGGTCTCGCTCGCGGACCACGTCGCTGCGCAGGGGCCGCTGGACATCCTCATCAACAACGCCGCGCAGACCGTGCGGCGCTCGCCCGGCGCCTACTCGCGCATCGCCGAGGCCGAGCTCGCGCCGCTGCCCGACGAGGGCGCGCGCATGATCACGACGTTCGGGCACACCAGCGACGCCCACCCGCGCGCGCTCGCCGGGTCCGTGAGCGAGCTGTCCAGCCCCGCGCTGGCGATCGAGCGCGCGGCCCGCGCGGCCGCCGACGAGCTCACGGCGCAGTCCCTGACCGCCCAGGCCGCGAGCCTCGAACGGCTCGTCGCGGGCACGTCGATCGACGCGGGCGGGCTGATCCCCGACGCGGCGGAGACCAACAGCTGGGTCGCGACCGTCGAGCAGGTCGACCCGATGGAGCTGCTCGAGGTGCAGCTGTGCAACCAGACGGCGCCGTTCATCCTGGTCAGCCGCCTGCGCCCGGCCCTGGCGGCGTCCCCCGCACGGCGCACGTACATCGTCAACGTGTCCGCGATGGAGGGCGTGTTCTCCCGCGGCTACAAGGGCCCCGGCCACCCGCACACGAACATGAGCAAGGCCGCGCTCAACATGCTCACGCGTACGAGCGCCGCCGAGATGCTGGCCGACGGCATCCTCATGACCGCCGTGGACACGGGCTGGATCACCGACGAGCGCCCGCACCCCACCAAGGTGCGGCTCGCCGAGGAGGGCTTCCACGCCCCCCTCGACCTGGTCGACGGCGCGGCGCGGGTCTACGACCCGATCGTGCGCGGCGAGGCCGGCGAGGACCTGTACGGCTGCTTCCTCAAGGACTACGCCCGCTCCCAGTGGTGACCTGCTCCGCCCCGTGCGGTCCTGCGTCGGGCGCACGTCCGTGAGCGAGCATGGCGGGGTGAGGGACTCGGCGGGTGGGCGCTCCAGCAGGGTGGGGCACGGCGGGCTGCGGAACGGCGGCGTGCAGGCGGCGCTGCTCGCGGCCGTGCTGTTCGGCGCGAGCGCCCCGCTGGCCAAGCTCCTGCTCGGCGAGGTCAGCCCATGGCTGCTCGCCGGACTGCTGTACGTCGGCGCCGGGCTGGGGATGGGCGTGTGGCGGCTGGTGCGCCGCTCGCCGCGGGTCCGGCTCCCTCGGCGCGACGTGCCGTGGCTCGTCGGCGCGGTGGTGGCCGGTGGCGTCGCCGGTCCGGTGCTGCTGATGTTCGGGCTGTCCTCGATGCCCGCCTCGGGGGCGTCGCTGCTGCTCAACGCCGAGGGCGTGCTGACCGCGGTCATCGCGTGGGTGGTGTTCCGCGAGCCGGCCGGCCGTCGCGTCGTGCTCGGGATGCTCGCGATCGTCGCGGGTGCGGTCGTGATCGCCGTACCGGGCGGGCAGGCCCAGGTCACGAGCATGGGGCCCGCGCTGGCGATCGTCGGGGCGTGCGCCTGCTGGGCGCTGGACAACAACCTGACCCGCAGGGTCTCGCTCACGGACGCGACCTGGCTCGCCGCGGTGAAGGGCTCGGTCGCCGGGCCGACGAACCTCGCCGTCGCGCTCCTGCTGGGCGCGCGGCTGCCGACGGTCGCGGTGACCGCGTCCGCGCTCGCTCTCGGCTTCGTGGCGTACGGGCTCAGCCTGGTGCTCTTCATCGTCGGGCTGCGGCACGTCGGGACCGCCCGCGCCGGGGCGTACTTCTCGGTCGCGCCGTTCTTCGGTGCCGTCCTCGCGGTCGCGCTCGGCGACCCGGTGACGTGGCAGCTGCTGCTCGCCGGCGTGCTCATGGGCGTCGGGACGTGGCTGCACCTGAGCGAGGAGCACGCGCACGAGCACACGCACGCCGCCGTCACGCACGAGCACTGACACACGCACGACGACGGCCACCACGAGCACGAGCACGACGCACCCGTCGCGGCCGGGGTGCGGCACCGTCACGTGCACACGCACCTCGCGGTCACCCACACCCACGAGCACTACCCGGACGCGCACCACCGCCACGACCACTGACCCGGGGCACGTCCGCGGGTAGGCAAAGAGCTCGTCGGTCGTCGCCACCGCGACTTACAGTCGAGCCCATGTCCAGCCTCGACGACGAGCTCACGACCGCCGCCCAGGAGCACGACTTCTCGGGGGTGGTGCGCGTCGACCGCGCGGGCGAGCCGCCGCTGGTGCGCGCGTTCGGCCTCGCGAACCGGGCGTACGGCATCGCGATGACGCCCGAGACGCGGCTCGGCATCGCGAGCGGGTCGAAGGCCTTCACCGCGCTCGTCGTGATGTCGCTCGTCGAGCAGGGCACGCTCAGCCTGACGACGACCGCGCGCTCGCTGCTCGGCGCAGACCTGCCGCTCGTCGACGACGCCGTGACGATCGAGCACCTGCTCGCCCACCGCTCGGGGATCGGCGACTACCTGGACGACGACGCGGACTCGGGCGAGTACCTCATGACCGTCCCGGTGCACCGGCTCGCGACGACCGAGCAGTTCCTCGCGGTGCTCGACGGGCACGAGCAGGTCTTCGCCCCGGGCGAGAGGTTCTCCTACTGCAACGGCGCGTTCGTCGTGCTGGCCCTGCTCGCGGAACGCGCGAGCGGCGTGAGATACCACGACCTGGTGCGGCAGCGCGTGCTCGCGCCCGCGGGCATGACGGCGACGGACTTCCTGCGGACCGACGACCTCCCGGGTGACGTCGCGGTGGGCTACGTCGTCGTCGACGGCGAGGTGCGGACCAACGCGCTGCACCTGCCGGTCCTGGCGACGGGCGACGGCGGCGCATACGCGACGGTCGGGGACCTGCACCGGTTCTGGACCGCGCTCGACGAGGGTCGGATCGTGTCCCACGAGACCGTCGCGACGATGACGACACCGGTCAGCGACGTGCCCGAGGAGGGGCTGCGCTACGGGCTCGGGTTCTGGCTCGACCCGGCCGGCGACGGGCTGCAGCTCGTCGGCGCCGACGCGGGCGTGTCGTTCCGCAGCGGTCACTCGCCGTCGACGGGCACCACGTGGACGGTCGTCGCGAACACCTCGGACGGCGCGTGGCCGGTGGCGGAGACGGTCGTCGCGGCGCTCCCCTGACGGCGGGCGACGCGCGGAGCCCCGCGCGTCGCCCGTCGGTCACTCGGTCGGGGGCTCGTCCTTGCCGGACTCCTCCGCGGCGTCGGCCTCTTCCTTGGTGTGGTGCACGGCCCCGTCGGCGTGGTCCGGCGGCCCGTAGACCGTGTAGAGGATCAGCGGGTTCTCGCCCGTGTTGAGGAAGTTGTGAGTCCGGCCCGCCGGGACGACGACGAGGTCACCCTGCGCGACGTTGCGCTCCTCGCCGGAGACGACCGCCTTGCCGGTCCCGGAGACGAACGTGAGGATCTGGTCGACGTCCTCGTGGACCTCCTCGCCGATCTCGCCGCCCACGGGGATCGTCATGATGACGAGCTGGCTGTGCTTGCCGGTCCACAGCACGCGCCGGAAGTCCGGGCTCTGCTGCGCCACGGTCGCGATCGTCCAGTGCTCCACGGATGCTCACCTCTCACTCGCTGATGACCCGTGGCCATGATGCTGCGTCCGGGCCGCCCGCGCCTGCGCAGAGGCCGCTCGCCCATGCGCGGAGGCCGCCGACGTCAGCGCACGACGACGACCGGGCCCTCGTCCGGGTCCGGCGGCTCGAAGCCCTCGAGGTAGTCGCGCGCGAGGTCGGGCGGCACGACCACGTCGTGCGGACCGGTGCCGGCTCGTCGGGCCAGGCGACGCAGGACCTCGTCGCGCGGCGTGGCCAGGTGGTGGACGACCGGTACGAGGCCGAAGGGCGCGACGAGGGCGCGGTAGGAGTCGCGGGCCGCTCGGGACCAGAAGGACGTGTCCACGACGACGTCACGGCCCTGTCCGACGAGGGCGACGAGCTGCTCGCGGAGCCGCGCGTGAACGACCTCCGCGACCGGTCCTGGCACGGGGTGGGTGCGGTGGCCGAGCCGCCACGCCTCCTCGTCGAACGAGAGCCGCGCGAACCCCTCACGCTCGAGCCGCAGCGCATGCGTCGACTTGCCGGACCCCGCGGGTCCGCACACGAGCACGACGCGTGCCGACCGCTCACGCTCGGATACGTCCACGACGCCATCCTCACCGGCCCTGGCGTGGGCGTCGAGCTCATAGGGGTGCGGCCCCGATGGGCGCTCGCCGACACGCGACGGGACGGCATCGGCGGAAGAAAGTGGGGCGGAGGTGCATCCGTGCGGCGCGCTCGGCCGGAAGAGGGTTCGTCAGGCGCCATCCCGGCGCTGCTCTCCGGAAGGACGCACCATGCGCACTCGACTTCTCGCCGGCGCCGCAGCCGGCGCCCTCGGTCTGGCCACCGTCGCCTTCGCCGCCGGGCCGGCCTCCGCCGCCGACGAGGCCCAGCTCTCCGTGCTGCACGGCGTGCCGGGCCTGACCGTCGACGTCTACGTCAACGGTGAGCTCACGCTCGACGACTTCGAGCCCGGCAAGCTCGCCGGGCCGCTGGCCCTGCCCGCCGGCACCTACACGGTCGCGATCACGGCGGCCGACGCCGCGGACGACAGCGCACCGGCCATCGGTCCCGTGGACCTGAAGCTCGCTGCGTCGACGAACTACACGGCCGTCGCGCACCTGGACGCCTCGGGTGAGCCGACCGCCACGCTGTTCACCAACGACACGTCCACGACGAAGCCCGGCGAGGGTCGGATCACCGTCCGCCACGTCGCGGCGGCGCCCGGCGTCGACGTGCTGGCAGGCACGGACGCGGTGATCACCAACCTGGAGAACCCCGACGAGAAGGTCCTGAACCTGCCCGCGGGCACTGTCCCGGCCAGCGTCGTCGCCACCGGGACCACCGAGCCCGCCCTGCTGGGCCCGGCGGACGTGAACGTCACCGAGGGGACCAACACGATCCTGTACGCGTGGGGCAACGCGACCGCCGACCCGTCGACGCTGGCCCTGGCCACGCAGACGATCGACGGCCTGCACAGCGACCCGACCGCGGTCCAGGCCGGTGAGCTGGGACTCGTCGCGGACTCGGGCTCGACGCAGCTGTGGCCGTTCGCGCTCGGCGCCCTCGTGGTGCTCGGCGCGACGTCCCTCGTCGTCGCCAACCGTCGGCCCGCACGCGCCGGCCGCTGACCGCAGAGGCTGACCCGACCATGGCACGACGCCACCTCCCGCTGACCAGGGCCCTCACCCTCGCCCTGGTCAGCGGGCTGGTCGCCGCGCTGCTCGCGGGCTGCTCCTCGAGCAGTCAGGGCACGCCGCAGCCGGCACCTGCCGTGACGTCGACGCCACCCGGACCCACGGCCACGGCGGGGCCCACCCCGGCCCTGCCCGCCGTCCCGGTCCGGGACGCGACCGCACCGGCGCCGACCCCCCTTCCGGCGCCGGTGCGGATCGCGGTCCCCAGCGAGGACATCGACATGGCGGTGATCCCCGTGGGGGTCGAGGACGACGGCAGCATGGAGCTCCCCCCGGACGCGGACGAGGCCGGCTGGTACCGGTTCGGGCCCGTGCCGGGCGGCGAGAGCGGAAACGCGCTCCTGGCCGCTCACGTCGACTCGCGGCGCAGCGGGATCGGGCCGTTCGCGGCCCTGCGCGGCGTCGAGCCTGGCGCGTCGGTCGTCGTCACGTCGTCCGACGGCACCCGGCACGAGTATCGCGTGACGACCGTCGAGAAGATCGCCAAGGACCAGGCACCCCTCGACGTGTGGTTCGCCCGCAGCGGCCCGCCACGTCTGGTGCTCGTCACCTGCGGCGGGGCATGGCAGGCTGACATCGGGCACTACGCCGACAACGTCGTCGTCACCGCCGAGCCGACGGGTGACTGACGATGTCGGCGGTGGCCGTGCTCCAGGCGCAGCGTGCGCGGTCGAGCACCACGACGAGGGACATGGAGAGCTGGGTGACCGGTAGCGGCGCGGAGCGGTCCGACGCTCCGCTGCGCTCGGTCCCGCTCGCGCCCGACGAGCCCCGCCGCCGCCCGGACACCGACGGCGAGGACGTCGAGGCGCTCGGCGCGGCGTTCGCGGCCGGCGACGAGGACGCGGTCCGCGAGGCCTACCGCCGCTGGTCGACCCTCGTCCACACGATCGCCCTGCGCTCGCTCGGGACGGTCGCCGACGCGGAGGAGGTCACGCAGCAGGTGTTCGTCGACGCGTGGCGGGGCCGGCACCGGTTCGACCCCACCCGCGCGCGCCTGCCCGCCTGGCTGATCGGCATCACGCGGCACGCAGTCGCCGACGCGCACGAGCGGCGGTCGCGCGACCGCCGGCTGGTCGCGGGCGTCGAGGGCGCGCAGCCGCGCGCCGAGCACGTGGGCGCCCCCGACGACCGCGTCGTCGACAGCGTCGTGGTGGCCGACGAGCTCGAACGCCTCGGCGACCCGCAGCGCACGATCCTGCGGCTCGCCTTCTACGAGGACCTCACGCACGACCAGATCGCGACCCGGTTGGACCTGCCGCTCGGCACCGTGAAGAGCCACGTGCGGCGTAGTCTCGCCCGGCTGCGCAACCGATGGGAGGTGGACGGTGCCGTTGGATGAGACCCACGTGGACGACGACGTGCTGGCCCTCCTGGCTCTCGGCGAGGACGCGGGCACGCCCGACGAGCGCGCCCACCTCGCGCTGTGCGAGCGGTGCGCGGGCGAGGTGGCCGCGCTGAGCGAGGTCGTCGGCCTGGCGCGCGCCGCGGACACCGAGATGGTCGCGCCCGGGCCGCAGGTGTGGGAGCGGATCGCCGCCGAGCTCGAGCTGACCCCTGCCGCACCGGCGACCGGCGCGCACGCCGCGCCTCTCGCGGGGCCGGGTCCGGGTCCGGTCGTCGGGGAGCCCGGGCCTGTCGTCGGGGAGCCCGGGCCTGTCGTCGGGGAGTCCGAGGCGGGACCCGGGACCTCCGAGGCCGTCGTCGGGGAGCCGGACGCGGTCGTCGTGCCGCTGACCCGTCGGCGGCGCGTCGCGTGGGGATGGATCGCCGGGGCGGCCGCCGCGGGCGTGGTCATCGGTGGCGTCGGCGTGGGCTGGGTCCAGTCGCGCGACGACCGCGCGCAGACCGTGGTCGCCACCGCGACCCTTGAGCCGCTGCCCGGCTGGTCCGCCAAGGGTTCGGCGACCGTCCAGGTCGCGCGCGACGGGACCCGCACGCTCGTCGTCGACGTGGCCGAAGACACCGCGCCCGACGGATTCCGCGAGGTGTGGCTGCTGACCCCGGACGTGAGCGGCCTGGTCAGCGTCGGGACGCTCGCGGGCTCGTCGGGCCGGTTCGACCTGCCCGCGGGTCTCGACCTCGACGAGTTCTCCGTGGTCGACGTGTCGCAGGAGCCGTTCGACGGCAACCCCGCCCACTCGGGCGACTCGATCGTGCGCGGCGCGCTCACCGCCTGACGACCCTGCGCGCCACCCGGCGCTCGCGCGCGCCGCTGTGCCCCGGAACCGCTCGTCGGCCCGCCGAGAGTGACGTGGGCGACTCATCCCGACGACTCACACATCTCGCCCAGGAACCGATGGGGACATCGCCCGGGCAGCCGTTCGGGTGACACTCCCACGAGGTACATGCCGATGAGCTCCCAGCCGTCCACCCGCCGTTCCGCCCTGCGGGGCGCACGCTCCAGCGTGCTCGCCAAGATCCTCACCGCCGTCGGGATCGGCGCGATCGCGGCCCTGATCATCGGCGTCGTGGGGCTGACCGCGCTCGGCTCGGCCGCCGCGCGCACGACCGAGCTGTACGAGCACGACACCCTGGGTGTCCGCCTCACGCAGCAGGTCCGCTACGACTTCGCCGCGTACCGCCTCGCCTCGCTCAGCGCGACGACCGCGACGACCGCGGAGGCCAAGGCGAGCTACGAGAGCGAGCGCACGACGACGAAGGACGCGCTCACCGCGACCGGCGCCGAGCTCGACGCGCTGGACCTCGAGGGCGAGCTGGACGTCGCGGTGGACACGGTGCTCACCGACATCGAGAGCTACCACCAGCTCTCCGACGAGCTCGTCGCGCTCGCCGCCGCGGGCGACATGGAGACCTTCGACCGCAAGCGCGCCGCCGAGCTCGTGCCGCTCAGCACGGGCATCCTCGACGAGCTCGAGGGGATCGCGGACGGCCAGGCCGACGAGGCGAGCGAGTCCGCCGCCGAGGCCCGCGCCGCGAGCACCCAGACGCGCAACATCCTGCTCGTCGTCATGGCGGTGGGCGTGCTCGTCGCGGTCGGCCAAGGCATGCGCGTGGCCAAGAAGATCGTGCGCGACGTCAAGGCGGTCCAGACCGGCCTCGACGCGCTGGCCGCGGGCGACCTGACGGTCGAGACGCACGTCAAGGCCAACGACGAGCTCGGCGAGATGGCCGGTGCGCTGGACCGCGCACGGACCAGCCTGCGCGAGGCGCTCGCGAGCATGGGCGAGTCGTCGACGACCGTCGCCGCCGCGTCCGAGGAGCTGGCCGCCGCCGCGCGTCAGTTCGCGTCGTCGCAGGACGAGACCACGGCGCAGGCCGGTGTGGTCGCCGCCGCGGCCGAGCAGGTCTCACGCAACATCCAGGCCGTCGCCGCGGGCAGCGAGCAGATGGGCGCGTCCATCCGGGAGATCGCGCAGAACGCGAGCGAGGCGGCCCGCGTGGCACACACCGCGACCGGCGTGGCGTCGCAGGCGAACGACACGGTCGCGCGGCTGGGGACGTCGTCGGCGGAGATCGGCAACGTCGTCAAGCTGATCACGACGATCGCGGAGCAGACGAACCTGCTGGCGCTGAACGCGACGATCGAGG